>Ga0268257_1000041_pt1 | contig 381573 bp, 342 predicted proteins | sample AgamicAtPrz_FD_200249 | JGI IMG/M metagenome (GOLD analysis project Ga0268257, IMG submission 200249) | Agave microbial communities from Guanajuato, Mexico - At.P.rz (v2) (version 3) | ecosystem: Host-associated > Plants > Phyllosphere > Phylloplane/Leaf | place: Guanajuato, Mexico | collected... | reverse complement strand
TAACCAGACACCGTTCCCAGCCTGCGCGGCGTTCCAGAAGAACATCCAGTTCTTCGTGCACTGCATCGGCAACTTCACCGGCAAGCCGGAACTGGGGATCATCCAGGACCACGTAGCCTTGCAACGGGCATTGCGCGATATCAACCAACTGACGGCCGATCGGGTGCTGTTGCCCCTCAAGACCCGGGTATTCCCATTCACCGAGTTCGTCGAGGCGCACCGTTACATGGGTGAATGCCCTTGCCGTGAACGCGTTGCCCTTCAGGTAGTCGACCCTACCTGATTCCTGCCTTGCGCAAGAGTCATTCCCCAGGCTCTTGCGCGCTCCCTGGGCTGACGGCCCATCCTGGCTTTTCAATGATTGCTCCCGTCTCATGGCGGCGTGCCTGTGTCGGGCAGGCGCTCCCCTGGATCGTGGGTGCGAGGTCATTTGCTCAATCCCAAGCGCTCAACCTGACAATATCTGAACTGGTTTTTGTCTTTAATCTGTATCTTCTAATCATTGTTTAAGTCCTGATAATTGAATGCTGATTTCAATCTCAAGGACGAAGTCGTGGCGCGGTATAACTTTTTCGAAGATGGGCATTTTCCAAGTCACATTCAAGGCGCAGCCCGCGTTACTTTGAGTGAGGCTATCTTTCGGCTGCGGGGAAGGCAGAGAGAGGTAACGGATCAATTGAACTTAGGCATGTTCCTTAATTCTCGTGCTCATTGTCTGTGGGACGTTGTCGGAAATCTCCTAGGACGTGCCGCTAATTCGATACAAGCCCCTGTTTTAGCGGCTTGCAGGCGGGTTAGGGGAGGGAGATGGGCGACTCCCCACGCATGTATCAAATAATTACGGCAGAGCAAAACCTGCCGTATTGTCAATACTCTCAGCAGTACTAGAACAATCCAATCCAGGCCAGTACGTCGCGCAGTCACGTTGGGGCAGGTGCGGCGCCGATAGTTGAATTCCAGGTAAATGGCTATGAGTGCAATCCATGAACAAGCAATGATTCACGTGTACCAACAGGTATTACAGCGACTGTCAGGTTTTTATTCCCGAGGAGAGCGTACTGCGTTGCAGCTTTTGATACAGCGCTTGATTGTCGCCGCCGGGGGGATCGACCGGATAGGCGATTATCGGGTGCTGACGGTCCAGAACGGCAGCCGGGAGAGCTTCTATGTACTGACCGCCCTGCGTGCGGCGCAGTTGAGCATCGCGGGGCGACATCCGGTGACTTTCACCTTGCGCGTCGCCACGCCTCGCCTGAGCGAAACCACCCAGGCCACCCTGGAGAACATCCATCGTTGCTACAGCGCCCTGTTTGTCTATGACGATCCGCGGGTCGAATTGCTGATGGCAGATAACCGTGAAGTCATGCCGTTCAATTACAAGCAGCCGTTGTCGATAGCGGGCCACGAGGCCAATCGCATGGACATGCTGCTGATGGGGCACCTGCGCTCGGCTGACGGTCCGTTGGAAATCGGCGATGAGGGTTACCTGGCGATGGCCGAGTTCTACCGGCACATGGCTCGCTGGGAGGCGGGCGTGGATTCACTGGTCAGCAACAACACGCCACGTCAGCAGAAGCAATTCATGTCCGGGCTGCGTCGTGCGACCGGCAAGATAGGCCTGGCTTTCGACAGTTGCAGCAGTTTCGACAGCCTCATTGCGCACCTCGACACCCTGGGCAGCGATCCCTACCAGCATTTCTATGGGGCGGAGCGTCTCGGTGCGTGGAAGCCTGAGGGGCATTTCGAAGCCTGCCGGCGGGTCAGTCACATCGGTATCGACGATCTGACCGTGGACCGCACGGAGGGTACCAACTGGCCGCTGTTCAACGAGTTCCTGCGGGTGCAGACCGAGCATTTCAGTCCGCCCGCGCCTGAGAACGGTTACCTCAGTCCATTGCTTTCGGCGCATTTGCACGGCTTACAGGCCTGTTACCTGCAGGGGCGCAGCTACGAGACCGGTTATGGGGATTATGTGCAGCGCGCGATCATGATCATGCACCGCAAGCACCTGCCGGAGCACGCCTGCGAGCAAGCCAGGGCGTTGTTTGGTCCCCCCGCCTCGGTGTCCGAGCGCCGTGTCCAGGCGGCAGACGAAGCGCAACGGATCCTGGGGCTTAACGAAACGCAGCTGGTGTGCATGCTGTTCGCTCCATTCGTGGCTCAAGGCGCGGGCCTGGAGCATTTCCTGCGTTGTTGTCATCCGGGGATGATCGTGGCCTTACCCGACCTGGACAGGGCGATGCAGGGCGGGGCTATCGCTGATCAGGTGGCGCAATGGATGGTCGAAGTCAGCGGCCTGCCCGTCGCCGTGCTCTGCAAGATCTACCGTGCGAGCGTCGCGCTACCCGAACAGGCGCAGACCTTGCCAGGGACCGATCTGCAACAGGCCGTTGACGGCTTCGATGACGCCGCAGAAACCGGGCAGGACGCGCAGGTTTCATGCGAACGTTCGGCCAGGCAGTGAGGAACAGGGTTTGACCGATTCGTCCAACAGGCGTCCGGCCTTCGTGATCGGCGTAGCGCCATGGCCGGCAGCGGGCCGTACGCTCGGCTCGATCCCATGAAAAATTGTCGGGAGACAGACTTCGCCTACCAGGCGGTTTACCGGTACCTGACCACGCTGATCAACGAGGTGGGGAGCGAATCCCGGGTGCGCCTGCCATCGCTTCGACAGCTGGCCGATCGTCTGAACGTGTCGATCTCCACTATCCAGTACGCTTATTCCCTGCTGGAGAAGGAGGGGCGGGTCTATTCCATCGCCAAGTCCGGCTACTACGCGCTGCCGATGCCCAGCGTGACGCCCCTGGACGGTGGCGGCGACCTGCTCGAGACCCTATACGTCAACGCGCGGCGACCGGGCATGCGGGTACTCAGCGCCGACGAGCCGGCGTCGATCCAGCCGCTGGACAGCCCGCTGTTGCTGCTCGAACGCGAGCTGCTGCGCCAGTATCCGCGGTCGCTGCAGACCCCCTCGCAACCCTGGGGAGAGCTGGAGCTGCGCACCGCGCTGGCAGCCCGTTACACCTCTTCACCGGCTCGATGCTGGAATGCCGACGACGTCTACATCGGCGCTGACTTGCGTGGCGTCCTGGAGATCCTGATCGCCGCGCTGTCTCTCAGGGGCGCGGTGGTGCTGGTGGAGTCGCCCTGCGATTGGACGGTCTTGCGCTTGCTGCAGGAGGCTGAAATCAAGGTCATCGAATTGCCGCTCCTGGCCAATGGCGAGATTCCTGTCGAGCGCCTGGGCCAATTGCTCGTGGGCGAAGCGGTGCGCCTGGTGGTGCTGTCTTCCACCCTGAGCATGCCAAGGGGCACCCTGGTCCCTGAAGAGAATCGCCGTGCGGTGGCCGAGCTGCTGGAGCGCCACGGCACCTGGGTGCTGGAAAACGACAGCTATTCGGAGCTGGTGTTCGAGACAGGGATCACTCCGTTTCGGGACCTGCTCGCTCCGGATCGGTTGATCGTCTACTCCAGCTTCGAGAAAACCATCGGGGCAGAGGCGCCGTATGGCTACGTGTTGTCACGCCAGCTGACCTTGAATCTGCAGCGTCATTTCCTGCTCCGGGCGTTTCGCCTGTCGCCGATTCGCCAGAAAGCCATCGCCCGTCTGTGTAGCAATGGCCGGATCGACCAGCACCTGATGGTCCTGCGCCGGTTGCTGCGTGAGAGCGCTGTTTCGACGACGCAGTTGCTTCGGGAACGGCTCGGGGACGGCCTGCAATGGGCCGAGCCCCAGGGAGGCGCCACGATCTGGATCCGCTCGGCCCGGCCGGTGGATCTGCGTCGGGTGTTTCATCGCTTGCTGGCCCAGCGGATCGTCATTGCGCCGGGGGAGCTGTTCAGCCTCCAGGGTCTGTATGGCCAACATATGCGCGTGACGCACGCCTTGGGCGGACACCAGGACCTGGACGCAGTGCTGGGTACATTGGCCGATGCCCTGCGGCTCGAACTATCTTGATGGGCGGCGATGGATCGAACCCGTCGCGCCGGGGTCGAACTGTCAGTAAACTGCACCCATTTCCCGAGCCATTCCATCCAGAGGTTTTGCATGACAGTCAGTCCATTTGCGGGCAAGCCGGCACCGGCAGAGTTGTTGATCGATATCCCGCGACTGGTGACGGCCTATTACACCGGCCGGCCCGATGCTTCGGTTGCAACCCAGCGTGTGGCGTTCGGCACCTCCGGCCACCGTGGCAGCTCCTTCGACCTGGGATTCAACGAATGGCATGTGCTGGCGATCAGTCAGGCGATCTGCCTGTACCGCCAGGCGCAGGGCATCGACGGACCATTGTTCGTCGGCATCGACACCCATGCATTGTCGACCCCGGCGGGCGCCAGCGCACTGGAAGTGTTCGCCGCCAACGGCGTGACAGTGATGATCGCCGAGGGCGATGAATACACCCCGACCCCGGCGGTTTCCCACGCCATTCTCTGCTACAACCGTGGTCGCACCTCGGGCCTGGCGGACGGTATCGTCATTACGCCGTCCCATAACCCGCCTCAAAGCGGCGGTTACAAATACAACCCCACCAATGGCGGCCCGGCCGACACCCACATCACCAAGTGGATCGAAGCCAAGGCCAACGAACTGCTGGCCAACCAGGTGGCCGGCGTCAAACGCATCAGCTACGAGCAAGCCCTGAAAGCCGACACCACTCACCGTCACGACTATGTCAACAGCTACGTGGCGGACCTGATCAACGTCATCGATTTCGACGCCATCCGTGGTGCCGGGCTGCGCCTGGGCGTCGATCCGCTGGGCGGAGCAGGGGTGCGCTACTGGCCGGCGATTGCCGAGCATTACCGTCTGGACCTGGACGTGGTGAATACCGCAGTCGACTCGACCTTCCGCTTCATGACCGTCGATTGGGACGGCCAGATCCGCATGGATCCGTCCTCCAGCCACGCCATGCAAGGGCTGATCGGGTTGAAAGAACGTTTTGATGTAGCGTTCGCCTGCGACCCGGACCATGACCGTCATGGCATCGTGACGCCATCCGGTGGCCTGCTGGCACCGAACAATTATCTGGCGGTGTCCATCGATTACCTGTTCCAGAACCGTCCGCAGTGGCGCGCCGATGCCGCCGTGGGCAAGACCGTGGTCAGCAGTGGCCTGATCGATCGAGTGGCGAAACGCCTGGGGCGCCGCCTCTATGAAGTGCCGGTCGGCTTCAAATGGTTTGCCGACGGTCTGTTCGATGGCTCCCTGGGCTTTGGCGGGGAAGAAAGTGCCGGCGCCTCGTTCCTGCGCAAGGACGGTGGCGTCTGGAGCACCGACAAGGACGGCCTGATCCCCGCGTTGCTGGCCGCTGAAATGACCGCTCGCACGGGGCGCGACCCAAGCCAGGCCTACCGGGCGTTAACCGATGAGCTGGGCGAACCGTTCTCGGTACGTGTCGACGCCAAGGCCAGCCCGCAGCAGAAAGCGCTGTTGAGCAAGCTGTCACCGCAGCAGGTGTCTTCCACCGAGCTGGCTGGCGAGACGATCCAGAGCATCCTCAGTCACGCACCGGGCAACGATCAGGCCATCGGCGGCCTGAAGGTGATGACCGAGAACGGCTGGTTCGCGGCGCGTCCGTCCGGCACCGAGGATATCTATAAGATCTACGCTGAGAGCTTCATCGGCGATGAGCACCTCAAGCAGTTGGTGAGTGAGGCGCAGACGCTGGTGGATGGGGCCATCAGCGGTAAGTGAGGTAAATCTGCGGCAAGGACAGCTTCCTTGTGAAAGGAGTTTGCTGTGGCGAGGGGGCTTGCTCCCGCTCGGTCGGTCCGACGCCTTGGGCGAAGCGACCGCCAAAAAAGGGAACTGCTGCGCAGTTCAGCGGGAGCAAGCTCCCTCGCCACAGAAGCTCGCCTCGCCACATGAGCAGGTGTCAGGCCAGGTCCACGAGGACAATTTCACTGTCCTCGACAGCGGTCACCCGCAATACCTGCTCATCCTCAATCGCGACACCGTCTCGAGCTTTTGCTTGTAACCCATTGATTTCAATGAGTCCTGTAGCGGGAACAAGATAGGCCCGACGTCCCACGTCCAGCTCATACTCCGCGCTTTCTCCCGCTTTGAGATTGGCCGCCACCAACCGCGCATCGGCACGGATGCGCAGGCTTTGGTCATCGCCAGCCTTGCCGCTGGCCAAGGTCATAAAGCCTTCGCGCGAATCCTTGGGAAACGGTTTGGCACCCCAGGATGGCGCCAGGCCTGCTTCGTTGGGGATGATCCAGATCTGGAAGATGCGCGTGGCCGTCGATTCCAGGTTGTACTCGCTGTGGGCGATCCCGGTGCCCGCGCTCATGACTTGCACATCACCCGCTTCGGTGCGGCCCTTGTTGCCCAGGTTGTCCTGGTGGGTAATGGCGCCTTCACGGACGTAGGTGATGATTTCCATGTCCCGGTGGGGGTGTTGAGGAAAACCGCTGCCGGGGGCGATCACGTCATCGTTCCAGACCCGCAGGTTGCCCCAATGCATGCGCTGGGGATCGTAATATTCGGCAAACGAGAAATGGTGATGGGCATCCAGCCAGCCGTGGTTGGCGGCGCCCAGGGAGGCGAAAGGCCTGAGTTCGAGCATGATCGTGTCCTTCTTCGCATTTGAGCGAAAGCGTGAGTGAATGGCCTGCATTTTCCTCGTCGTATACATCGATAAAAAGCGTAAAAAACGCGTCAAAACCATCGTTTAATTAGATATAGATCAGCGAGCCAACATTCACTTCATCGCCTAAACCCATGACTTAAAAGCTTTTGGCTGGAACCCGGCGGAAAATCCAGACACCATAGCGGCCATGGTTCTGAACCCGGAGTCTCCCGCGTGTCGCAACACACTCCCGATCTTCCCCCCGAGCTTCTGCCCCTGGCCCAGATGCCTTGGTTCAAGCGCCTGGCCGCCCGGTTCTTTGGGCACGGGCTGACTCGCTTACGAGCTCAGCACCGGGCTTCATGGCTGCACGGTCAGGCCGATGGCTTTCGCAGCGGCCATACCGCAGGTTTTGATTATGGCTATAAGGAAGGCCACGCCGAGGGGCTTGAAGAGGGGCGGCAGGTCCTGTTGATCCGCGACTCTCGCAGTACCGAGCACCCGGCCCCGCAAGTCGATGACCTGTTGTTCGATGACTGGCGCCTGCCGCTTACCGCTGAGCTGAAAAAACGCATCAAGGCGGATGTCGCTCGGTTATTGCCGGCCGATGCGCAGCCCAGCGCCGCACAGTGGAGAATGATTTTCAGCGACACGCCGTCAACTTCGGTGGTCGCTGGGGCAGGTGCGGGTAAGTCCACGACCCTGGTGTTGCGCATCGTGCTGCTGGTTCACTATCTGGGATTTGAACTGGACTCAATGACGGTCGTGACGTTCACCCGAGAGTCGCGCAAGGACTTTATCCAGAAGCTCATCGAGGTGTTTGGTCTGTGGGGACGGACGCTGAGTCTCAGAGAGGCTCGCGATCTGGTACGGACCTTCCATTCGCGCATCTTGCCCATGGTTCGCAGCCTTCCAGGCTTCGAGCGGCTCCAGGCCTTCGAGACCCTGAGTCACAGCGTTGAGGCGAGCGACGCCGACGTCGAGAGCAATCCCTTCGATTTGCGCATCAACGATGCCCAGCGCCAGCGGCTGAATGCCTGCTACCACAGCCTTTACCAGCGCGACGAGCGTTTCCGCGAGTTGATCAAACCGTTGTCCCGCCATGCCCTTCAGCTAAAAGAGTTGGAGCGCGATCACCCGGACGTGCAAAAGCGCATCGCCGTGACCGAACTGGCCGCCCAGCGTGACAAAGCGCTCTGTGATGCAGTGCAGGATCTCTGGCAGCGCGCCGGAGCCTGGCCGATCAAGGGGATCGAGCCAAAGCGGCAGGCCTTCGAAATCAATGGCTCGACCTTTTACAGTCATGGCTACATCCCGTCCCTCGACGCCTGGGTGATGCTGGGGTTCGATCCGCGGGAGGACGCCCGGCTGAGTCGCCCGGGTGCCAAGTTGAGTATTCGCGCCGAATGGGCTGTAAAGCGCACGCTGTTTCAAGCTTTCTGCCGTAAGCCAATGATTTGGTTTGAAAGTTATGAAATGGCGAATCGGGTGCTGGGCTCGTTCGCTGGGGACGCCAGCGCCGGGCCCGGCTTCGATTACAAAGTGAAAGGTGAGCTGGGCTCGGCTCCCTTGCTCGATTGCTTCGTGGCGGCGGCCGGTTTTATCGAAAACCTGGGGCTGGATGTGTCGGACGCGGTGGGCCGGATGTCGTTCGCCCAGGATGATCCTGATCGGTATTTCTTCGAAGCGCTGAGTCGCTTCTGGCGCGCGTTCGAAGATCACCTGCTGGATCAGTCGCCGCCAGTCATGACCTACAACCGTATGTTCGCGCTGTTCAGCGAGCATTCGCCGGAAAATTTCAAACTGCTCAGCGACGAACTGCTTCGGCCTATGTCGCACCTGATGATTGACGAGTTCCAGGATGTGTCGCCGCAGATCGTCTCCTGGCTTCGGGCCAGTCTTCGCGAGGTTCGCCGGCGCGGACCGGCGATGCACGTCGCACGCGCTGCCCAGCGCTCATCCTTGCTGTGTGTGGGGGACGACTGGCAATCGATTTATGGCTGGCGCGGCAGTTCGCCGAGCTATTTCATGGCGTTCAACAAGCAATTCCCGTCGCCATCGACGACCCGAGTGATGCTGACCGACAACTACCGCAGCCACCAACACATCATCGACGCGGCAGAGCACATCGTACGGGCAGCGGCTGCCATCCCGGGCAAGAAGGCCAAGGCCAGCGGCGCGCCGCGTTCACTGAGCCCGGTCAATGTACTGGATCGAGACGATGAGGGGCTGGCCCGTCGCCTGGATGAGCATTATCGTCAGGGTGATTCGATCTTGATGTTGTATCGAAAAACTAGCGATAAGTTATTGATTGAAAAGTATATTCAGCCAACAGTTAATGTGGATTCTAGCTTGCCATACCAGGCACGACGCCTGCGGCAAATGACCTACCACAGCGCCAAGGGACTGCAAGCCGATGCGGTGTTCTTGCTGGGCGACTGCCAGCACCTGACCAGTTCACCCTACAAGAACCAGGTCTATCGGATGGCCGGGCTGGGCCAGGATGGCGATACCGAGCCGTATGACACGGCACAGAAAGACGAGATCTTGCGTCTGGCTTATGTGGGTATTACCCGGGCCGTGCAGCATTGCTATTGGTATGTCGACAGCCAGGACAACCAGGCCGCCAACGCGCCCAAGGCTTCGGACCGTATTGCGAAGGGCAAGCCGTTCTTTGCTGACTATCGGGGTGTGCGCAATGGATGAGGGGGTGGCAGAAAAGGTGGGTTGAATCATTGTGGCGAGGGAGCAAGCTCCCTCGCCACAGGGTTCAGCGGATTCTGTTCAGGACGCAAACCGTCGCAAGCCAATCGGCGGGACGAAGGACTCCAGCTCCGCCTCCACCGCCTCGATGATGCGCTCCACATCCGGGGCGTTCATCACGGTTGCGCAGGGAATGCCGGCGATGGCGATCATGGTTTCGCCGCTGGCACGGTCGAACAGCCGGGCGACCATGCTGCCGGGCGCGTCCATACTGGCTTCGAATCCCATTGGATGGAAATGCCAGCGCATCAACTGGCAGGCGTTGGGGAAGGTAACCTTGCTGAAAGATCCTTTATTCATGTGTTGCCCACCTTCTTCAATCAAGCGCTTCCTTTTGCTCATGTCAGGAAGGAAGAGTCATCATGGCTCTACCAGTGAGAACTAAAAATAGCACCTGAAAATGAATGTCACGTGGCTTTTTTCAGTCCGTTTTGCGATTGGTTCAGTTTTTTTGATCTGGATCACGACTTAAGTCTAGGTGTATAGAGTGCCATCAGCTTTCGCTGGTGGCCTCTTGAGGGGTGTCCGAGGGCTCTGGAACGCGGGATCTGACGGTAACGACCAACGCCAGCATCATCAATATCAAGGCTATGCCAAAGGTCATGTGCAGTCCGTCGGTTACCGCTTCAGGCGTTGCATGGCGGGTGCCATTCATGGCCGAGGCCGACGCGAATATCGCGCCCAGCACCGATGCTCCGGTAAAGAACCCCAGGTTGCGCGAAAGATTCAGCAGTCCCGCGATAACGCCTCGCCTGTGCGCCGCCACGCCGGTCATCACCGCCGTATTGGTGGCGGTCTGGTACAGGGCGTAGCCAAAGGTCGTCACTATGATGGAGGTGACGTAGCCGGCGATGCCCAGGCCCGGAGTCACCAGGGACAGCATCAGGCAGCCGAGGATCAGGGTCGCCAATCCGGCGCGCTGCATGGGGACGACACCAAAGCGGTCTGCCAGACGCCCGGACGGCACTCCGGCGAGAGCCGCGACGCAGGGACCTGCCGTCAGCACCAAGCCCACCAACGTTGCGGGTAGTCCAAGGGCAATGGACAGGTAGAAGGGCCCGACCAACAGCGTCGCCATCATCACTGTCGCGACCAGCGCGCTGGTCGCCAGGCCGGAGACCAGTTGTCGGTCCCGGAACAGCGCCAGTTGGATCAATGGCGATGCGGCCCGGGTCTGGGACCGGACGAACAAACCAGCTCCACAGATGGCCGTCAGCAGCAGGGCGCCGTTCACCCAACTGAAGTCGCCGTGTCCCGAGGTCATCGCCAGGGCATAAGCGGCCAAGGCCAGCGCCAACAGCAGGGTGCCGGTCACATCGAAGCGGGTATGCCCGACGTTCGCCCGCTGTCCCGAAGGCAAGGCGCGCCACGCCAGCGATAGCGTGAGCAAGCCAAGGGGCACGTTGATCAGAAACAGCGCCTGCCAGCCAAAGCTGCTGATCAGCAGCCCACCCATGCTCGGACCGAGTGCGGTACCTGTCGCCGACAGGGTGGCCAGCAGCCCCATGGCACTGCCGGTCTTTTCCTGGGCGACCGTTTCGCCGACCAGGGCCAGCGTCAGCGTCATCATCACGGCGGCGCCCAGGCCTTGCAGGGCTCGGCCTGCAACCAGCCACCACAGCGAAGGGGCCGCACCGCACAAGGCTGATGCAAAGGTGAACAGCGCAATGCCCATCAGAAGCAGCTTGCGACGTCCGATCAGGTCTCCCAGGCGACCCACACTGACAATCAGGGTCGTGATCGCCAGCAGATAGGCCAGCACCACCCATTGGACCTGCTGGAAAGAAGCATCGAGCGCCTGAGCCAGGGTTGGCAGGCCCACCGTGGCGACACTGGCGCCCAGGGAGGCCAGCAATGTCGAGAGCGCAAGACTGGCCAGGGCCCAGCGCGATGAAAGGCGGCGCTTGGCCGGGAGGCGCGGTTCGGGATTGATCGTTTTCATGGTTCACCTTATCTGCGGCGCTCAAACGGAGCTGTCGCAACGTTACGCGTGGGCCTAACATGACGGAAGACGCAGCGGTTGCACGTTATAGCTGCACCAAACGCCATCTATGGAATTTCAGGCTTCGATCATGTCCCCACCCGATCTCAATCTGCTTTTGACCCTTGATGTGTTGTTATCCGAAGGCAGTGTGGCCCGCGCCGCCAAACGCTTGCGCCTGAGTCCGTCGGCGATGAGCCGGGCGTTGGCACGCTTGCGCGAGACCACCGGCGATCCGTTGCTGGTGCGCGCTGGGCGAGGACTGGTGCCTACACCGCGTGCGCTTGAGTTGCGCGAGCAGGTCAGCCAACTGGTGCAAGATGCCCAGACCGTGTTGCGCCCGGTGCAGGCACCGGATCTTGGCCGGCTGACCCGCACCTTCACGTTGCGCACCCGAGAAGGGTTCGTGGAAAACTTCGCCATTGACCTGATCGACCGTATCCAGGCGCAGGCTCCCGGCGTGCGGCTGCGGTTCGTGGAAAAAAACAGCCGGGACAGTACGGCGCTACGCGAGGGCACCGCGGATCTGGAGACGGCGGTGGTGGACAAGGACACCAGCCCGGAACTGCGTACCCAGGCGCTGTTCGGTGATCGTTTGATCGGCGTGGTGCGCTCGGGTCATCCACTGAGCCAGGTGCCCATCAGCGCCGGTGGTTATGCGACTGGCGGACACATCGGCGTGTCCATGCGCGGTCTCGACCAGGGGGCTACCGACCAAGGATCTGTCGACCAGGCTCTGGCGCTGTTGAACCTGTCGCGCGAGATCATTACCACCGTCCCGGGATTTTCCTCGGCGTTGGGGCTTGCCCGCTCCAGCGACCTGATCGCGACCGTGCCTGAACGCTACACAACCAGCCTGCGTGCCGGCATGCACAGCTTCGCGCTGCCATTCCCGGTCCCGGCCTTTACCATCGCCATGCTCTGGCACCCACGCATGGACGCCGATCCCGTGCATCGCTGGCTCCGAGGCTGCCTGCGGGAAGTGTGTGTGCGTAAAACCGAATTGGATTTAGTAGATATTGATTAATAGCACTTCGCTGGCACACAACGGCGACCAAGTTTGCATATAGGAAGTTCTCGATATTTAATATTTAAATGTGGGATTGTCCGACAATCCCAACTTGAAGCAGTTCTTTCCCTGTAATAACTGGGCGCAACGTAGTGGCTCGTTGCGCTTAACCAGTTAGTCCGAAAACCCGGGCAAAAAAAATCGCTAGACGTTTGATTTCCAATTGTGTCAGGTTTCTTACGTCCTCATTGGGCGAGTGATTGGACGATCTCGCCAGAGATCGCCTATCCAATAAAAACCGTTCCACTTGCAAACAAGGAAGTGTGTTTATGTCGAAAGTCAAAAATAGTGCTGTTGACTCTACCGAACAACTGCTCTGGGCCCCGCAATCATTGGCCGCCTCCAGTAGCGCATTCAACCAGATCAATAGTTTCAGCCACCAATATGACCGGGGCGGCAACCTGACCGTCAATGGCAAACCTTCATACTCGGTCGACCAGGCAGCTACGCAGTTGCTGCGTGACGGCGCGGCTTATCGGGACCTGGATGGCAGCGGCAAGATCGAGCTGACCTACACGTTCCTGACCTCTGCTTCTTCCAGCACCATGAACAAGCACGGGATCAGCGGTTTCAGCCAGTTCAGCGCCCAGCAGAAAGCCCAGGCGGTTCTCGCGATGCAATCCTGGGCGGACGTGGCCAACGTGACCTTCGCCGAGAAGGCCAGCGGTGGTGACGGCCACATGACCTTCGGTAACTACAGCAGCGGTCAGGACGGCGCGGCAGCGTTCGCCTACCTGCCGGGGACCGGTGCCGGTTACGACGGAACCTCGTGGTACCTGATCAACAGCAGCTACACCCAGAACAAGAATCCGGACCTGAACAACTACGGTCGCCAGACCCTGACCCACGAAATCGGCCACACCCTGGGCCTGGCCCACCCCGGTGACTACAACGCCGGTGAAGGCGCACCGACCTACGATGACGCCACCTATGGCCAGGACACCCGTGGCTACAGCGTCATGAGCTACTGGAGTGAAAGCAATACCAGCCAGAACTTCAGCAAGGGCGGTGTGGAGGCCTATTCCTCGGGCCCGCTGATGGACGACATCGCTGCCATCCAGAAGCTCTACGGCGCCAACACCAGCACCCGTACCGGTGATACCACCTACGGTTTCAATTCCAATGCCGGCCGGGATTTCCTCAGTGCATCCTCGTCTTCGGACAAGGTGGTGTTCTCGGTGTGGGACGCAGGCGGACGCGACACCCTGGATTTCTCCGGCTTCACCCAGAACCAGAAAATCAACCTCAATGACGCTTCGTTCTCCGACGTTGGCGGCTTGGTGGGCAACGTGTCCATCGCCAAGGGCGCGATCATCGAGAATGCCATTGGCGGTTCGGGCAGCGACCTGTTGATCGGCAACGCGGTGGCCAATGAGCTCAAGGGCGGTGCCGGGAACGACATCCTGTGGGGCGCTGGCGGTGCGGACAAGCTGTGGGGTGGCGCGGGCTCCGACACCTTCGTGTTTGCCGCCAGTTCCGACTCGCGGCCAGGTGCGACGGACCAGATCCTCGACTTCGTCAGCGGCCTGGACAAGATCGACCTGACCGGGATCACCAAGGGCGCGGGCCTGCACTTCGTGAACGCGTTCACCGGTGCGGCGGGCGATGCGGTGCTGTCGACGACCGGTGGCAACAGCCTGTTGTCGGTGGACTTCTCCGGGCATGGCGTGGCTGACTTCCTGGTCAGCACCGTCGGCCAGGCAGCGGTCTCGGACATCGTGGCCTGATGTCCTGTGGCGAGGGAGCTTGCTCCCGCTCGGGCGCGCAGCGGCCGCCATGTCTTGGAGGCGCTCCGCACCTCAGCGGGAGCAAGCTCCCTCGCCACAACTCATTTCAATGACTGAGCTATGTGATGACGCAAGAAAGATGAGCAAAGAATTCATACGTCGCAGCACCCTGACCTTTGCGGTGCTGCTCGCCACGCTGATGATGTTGTCCGGAGAAGCTGTCATGGCCCGCAGTCTGTTATTAATGGAACCCTCGCAATTGGCAGGTCAATGGCAGGCTGTGCTGTCGGGCCCACATGAAGACGCACAGACCCAGGCGATGCAGGACAAGCCCTCCAACGTTTGCCTGATCGAGCTCAAGGCCGACCAGACCTTGGCTGGGCAAATCGATTGCCTGGGTCAGTGGTTGGGGGAGGAGCCGGTTCAATGGTTCACCGAACCTGACGGTCTTTCTCTAATTGGCAGGCAGAACTTGAGAGTTCATCTGGGACTGCGGCGCGAACATCAATATCAAGTCATATTGAAGTCCGGTTTGACCCTGCGGCTGGAGCGTAACAAGCCGCCAACTAAAGAATAACGATCTACTGCGCCGAGCAGTTTCCAAGCGTGCCTGTTAAATCACCAGCACGCTTGGCAACGTTAATGATTAAAGATAAGCAGCTTGAATAACAAGCCAGTTTCCTGGCGAAGCCAACAGCAAGGAAGAACATGGATAAGGCAAGGAGCGCCGCTGCGATGCCGCTGTATAAAGCGCTGGGCGATTACAAGAGTATCTTGATCAGCGTTGGGTGTTTTACCGCCTTGATCAATGTGCTGATGCTTGCACCGTCGATTTACATGCTTCAGGTCTATGACCGCGGGTTGTCGTCGCAGAATGAAACTACCTTGTTGATGCTGTCGCTGATGGTGGTGGGGTTCTTTGTATTTATCGGGCTGCTGGAAATGCTGCGCAGCTTCGTCGTCATCCGCATCGGCAGTCAGCTGGAGCGACGCTTCAATCTCCAAGTGTACAAAGCCGCGTTCGAGCGCAACCTGCAACAGGGTGAAGGCAACGCCGGACAGTCCCTGGGCGATCTGACTCATCTGCGCCAGTTCGTCACCGGGCCGGCGCTGTTCGCATTCTTCGACGCGCCGTGGTTCCCAATCTATTTGCTGGTGATCTACCTGTTCAACGTCTGGCTCGGCGTGTTTGCCTCCGTTGGTACGGTGCTGTTGATCGGCCTGGCCTGCCTGAACGAAGCCATGACTAAAAAGCCCCTGGGGCAAGCCAGCGTGTTCTCCCAACGTTCCAGTCAACTGGCCACCAGTCATTTACATAACGCCGAGACCATCCAGGCCATGGGCATGCTCGATGCGCTGCGCAGCCGCTGGTTTTCGGTGCACTCGCGCTTTCTTGGCTTGCAGAACCAGGCCAGCGACACCGGCGCGGTGATCAGCTCGCTGAGCAAGACCCTGCGCCTGTGCCTGCAATCCTTGGTCCTGGGGCTGGGGGCACTGCTGGTAATCAAGGGGGAGATGACCGCCGGGATGATGATCGCCGGGTCGATCCTGATGGGCCGGGTGTTGAGCCCCATCGACCAGCTTATTGCGGTGTGGAAGCAGTGGAGCGGCGCCAAGCTGGCCTACCGACGCCTGGACGCGCTGTTGCAGGCGTTTGCGCCGCAGGATGAGGGGATGGCTTTGCCGTCGCCCAAGGGCCAGGTGAGCTTCGAGCAAGTCAGCGCCGGCCCGCCCGGGCAGCGTCAGGCCACGTTGCATCAGGTCAGCTTCAATCTGGCCGCTGGCGAGGTGCTTGGCGTGCTTGGAGCCTCCGGCTCCGGCAAATCGACCCTGGCCCGGGTGCTGGTGGGCGTCTGGCCGACCCTGGGCGGCACGGTGCGCCTCGACGGCGCGGACATCCATCGCTGGAATCGCGAACAGCTCGGGCCGTACATCGGCTATCTGCCCCAGGACATCGAGCTGTTCAGCGGCAGCATCGCTGACAACATCGCCCGCTTTCGCGAGGCCGATCCGCAGAAGGTCGTGACGGCCGCGCAGCACGCCGGGGTGCATGAACTGATTCTGCGCATGCCCCAGGGCTACGACACGCTGTTGGGGGAGGATGGCAGTGGTTTGTCCGGTGGCCAGAAGCAGCGAGTCGCTCTGGCTCGGGCGATGTATGACAAGCCCAGCCTGGTGGTGCTCGACGAGCCCAACTCCAACCTGGATACGGTCGGTGAGGCGGCGCTCGCCAGCGCCATCGCGCAGATGAAAGCCCAGGGCACCAGCGTTGTGCTGGTCACCCATCGTTCCTCGGTACTGGCCCAGGCTGACAAGTTGCTGGTGCTCAACGAAGGCCGGCTCCAGGCCTTCGGGCCGAGCCAGGAAGTGCTGCGGGCGCTGTCTGGCCAGTCGCAAGCGCCTCGAAGCGCGCCGCAGGACAGTCCGCAACCGGCACCCAACGGCCTGAGCATGAGTCGCCAGTACCAGGCGGCCGGCAAACCCGGTGGCGTATGAGCAAGGATCGCTTGATGAACTTCGAATATTCCCCTGAGCTGAAGCGTCCCGAGCGCGACGCCCGTTTCTTCACCCGGCTGGGCTGGCTGATGGTGATCCTTGGCGCCGGCAGTTTCTTCACCTGGGCCAGCCTCGCGCCGTTGGATCAGGGCATCCCGGTGCAAGGCACCGTGGTGGTGTCCGGCAAGCGCAAAGCGGTGCAATCGATGAGCAGCGGCGTGGTCAGCCGGATCCTGGTGCGTGAAGGCGAGGCGGTGACCCAAGGCCAGCCGCTGTTTCGCCTGGACCAGACCCAGGCCGCTGCCGATGTGCAATCGTTGCAGGCTCAGTACCGCATGGCCTGGGCCAGCCTGGCCCGCTGGCAAAGCGAGCGCGACAACCTCACGCAAGTGAATTTCCCGGCCGAACTGAGTCAGGATCCCGACCCGCGCCTGGCCCTGGTGCTCGAAGGCCAGCGGCAACTGTTCAGCAGCCGGCGCGAAGCCTTCGCTCGGGAGCAGGCCGCGTTGCGCGCCGCCATCGAAGGCGCCACGGCGCAACTGGCGGGCATGCGCCGGGCCCGCAGTGACCTGATGGCCCAGGCCGAATCCCTGCGCCTGCAACTGGGTAACCTGCGACCCTTGGCCGACAACGGCTACATCCCGCGTAACCGCTTGCTGGATTATCAGCGCCAGTTGTCGCAGGTGCAGCAGGAACTGGCGCAGAACAGCGGCGAGAGCGGTCGGGTGGAGCAGGGCATCGTCGAGTCGCGCCTGAAGCTGCAACAGCACAACGAGGAATACCAGAAGGAAGTGCGCAGCCAGTTGGCCGAGGCCCAACTCAAGAGCGAAACCTTGCAGCAACAATTGAAATCCGCTGGCTTCGAATTGCAACACAGCGAAATCCTCGCCACCGCCGATGGCATCGCCGTCAACCTCGGCGTGCACACCGAAGGCGCGGTGGTGCGCCAGGGCGATACCTTGCTGGAAATCGTGCCTCAAGGCACCCGGTTGGAAGTTGAAGGGCACCTGCCGGTCAACCTGATCGACAAGGTTGGCACGCATTTGCCGGTGGACATCCTGTTCACCGCTTTCAACCAGAACCGCACGCCGCGGGTGTCGGGCGAAGTCAGTCTGATTTCCGCCGACCAGATGGTCGATGAAAAGACCGGAGCACCGTATTACGTGCTGCGCAGCAGCGTCAGCGACGCGGCCCTGGACAAGCTCAACGGCCTGGTGATCAAACCGGGGATGCCGGCCGAGATGTTCGTGCGTACTGGCGAGCGCTCGCTGCTCAACTACCTGTTCAAACCGCTGCTCGACCGAGCCGGCTCTGCGTTGACCGAAGAATAAGAAGGATGTCCGGCGCCATGAAGCGTTTCCACTGGCTGGCCGTGCTGGCCGCTTTTACCTGTCCCAACGTCTGGGCCATGGGCCCGTTTGAGTTCTATGAGCAGGCGTTGCGCAATGACCCGGTCTACCTGGGCGCGATCAAGGAGCGCGATGCGGGCCTGGAGAATCGCGCCATCGGCCGCGCCGGGTTGCTGCCGCACCTGGGCTACAGCTACAACAAGGGGCGCAACCAATCCAAGGTCACCTACCTCAACGACCGCGGCGCCAGCCAGCACGACGATCGCAACTACAGCAGCTATGGCTCCAGCCTGACCCTGCAGCAACCCTTGCTCGACTACGAGGCCTACGCGGCTTACCGCAAAGGCGTGGCCCAGGCGCTGTTCGCCGATGAGAATTTCCGTGGCAAGAGCCAGGAGCTGTTGGTGCGGGTGCTGAGCAGCTACACCCAGGCGCTGTTTGCCCAGGACCAGATCGATATCGCCCAGGCGAAAAAGAAAGCCTTCGAGCAACAGTTTCGGCAGAACGAGCAGTTGTTCCGCCAGGGGGAGGGCACGCGCACCGACATCCTGGAGGCCGAATCCCGCTATGAACTGGCAACCGCCGAAGAAATCGAGGCGCGCAACGAGCAGGATGCGGCCCTGCGGGAGCTGAGTTCGCTGATCGGCGCGCCGGCGCTGGACATAGGCGACCTGGCGCCGCTGAACGACAGCTTCCAGACCTTTGCCTTGCAGCCGGCCACTTTTGACACCTGGCATGAACTGGCAGTGAGCAACAACCCGAACCTGGCTTCGCAACGGCAAGCGGTGGATGTGGCGCGCTATGAGGTGGAGCGCAATCGCGCCGGCCACCTGCCGAAGATCAGTGCCTACGCGACGATGCGCCAGAACGAGTCGGAGAGCGGTAATACCTACAACCAGCGCTACGACACCAACACCATTGGCCTGGAAGTCAGCGTGCCGCTGTACGCCGGCGGCGGGGTTTCGGCCTCGACCCGCCAGGCCAGCCGGCATATGGAGCAGGCCGAATACGAACTGGATGCCAAGACCCGCGAAACCCTGATCGAACTGCGTCGCCAGTTCAGCGCCTGCGTCTCCGGCGTGAACAAGCTGCGGGCCTATCAAAAGGCTCTGAGCTCCGCCGAAGCGCTGGTGGTGTCGACCCGGCAAAGCATCCTCGGCGGCGAACGGGTCAACCTCGACGCGCTCAACGCCGAACAACAGCTCTACACCACCCGCCGCGACCTGGCCCAGGCCCGTTACGACTACCTGATGGCCTGGACCAAATTGCATTACTACGCCGGCACGCTGGGAGCGCAGGACCTGGCGAAGGTGGATGAGGCGTTTGTCGCTCGGGGGCGTTAGGGACGCCCGGTTGGATGATGCCTTTGTGGCGAGGGAGCTTGCTCCCGCTGGGCTGCGCAGCAGACCCAAAAAAGCTTGCGAGCGCTGCGCACTCGAGCGGGAGCAAGCTCCCTCGCCACAGGGGACCGGGGGCGACAGCGAGACCAGAGACAGCCTGATCAGGCAAGCACCGACAGGGAAAACCACAGGTTCTTTGCAACAACTAAGGATGGTTCGTGATGAAAACCGATAACAACAAATACCCCGGCAAAACCGGACGAGTGTTTCTGCTCAAGACCCTCAACCACGCCATGCTCTGCGCACTGGCAACCCTGGGCACAGCCCAGGCCGCGCCTTATGTCGAAGGCGGCACCCAGGGCAACCCGGACAGTTGGCGCAGCAGCGAATTCAACGCTGAATGGGGCCTGGGCGCGATCAATGCCCAGCAGGCCTACGCGGCGGGCTACACCGGCAAGGGCGTGAAGCTGGGGATCTTCGACCAGCCGGTGTACGCGGCTCACCCAGAGTTCTCCGGCGCCAACAAAGTCGTGACCCTGGTCACCAGCGGCATCCGTGAGTACACCGACCCGTACATTCCGGTGAAGGCCGGTGACCCGTTCCGCTATGACGGCTCGCCCACGGTCGGTTCCGACGGCAAGCTCGGTTCCCACGGCACCCACGTCGGTGGGATCGCAGCCGGCAGTCGTGACGGCGGGTCGATGCACGGAGTGGCGTTCGATGCGCAGATCATCAGTGCCGACAACGGCGACCCAGGCCCCGAGGACGGCATCATCCTGGGTAACGATGGCGCGGTGTACAAGGCCGGTTGGGATGCGTTGATCGCCAGTGGTGCGCGGATCATCAACAACAGCTGGGGCATCGGCATCACCGACCGCTTCGACCTGGGTGGCCGAGACCCGGCGTTCCCGCACTTCACCGTGCAGGACGCGCAGTTGCAATTCGATCAGATCAAGCCGTTGCTGGGCACCAAGCCCGGCGGTGCCTATGAAGGTGCCATCGCCGCCGCCCGCAGTGGCATCGTGACGATCTTTGCCGCCGGTAACGATTACAACCTCAACAACCCCGACGCCATCGCCGGTCTGGCCTACTTCGTTCCGGAGATCGCGCCGAACTGGCTCACGGTCGCGGCCCTGCAAATCAACCCGGACACCGCCAGCCCCAACCCATACACCATCAGCACCTTCTCCTCGCGCTGCGGCTACACCGCGAGTTTCTGTGTGTCGGCTCCGGGCACTCGGGTCTACAGCGCAATCATCGGTGGCACCAGCGCCGACGACCTGACCGTGGGTTACGGCAACAAGAGCGGCACCTCCATGGCCGCACCTCACGTGGCCGGCAGTGCGGCGGTGCTGATGGAGCGTTTTCCCTACATGACGGGCGCGCAGATCGCCAGCGTGCTGCGCACCACCGCGACCGACATGGGCGCGCCGGGAGTCGATTCGCTCTACGGCTGGGGCATGATCAATCTGGGCAAAGCCATTGATGGCCCGTCGATGCTGGTCACTGAACAGGATATTCCTGAAGAGTTTCGCATCGACGGCGCCTACGGCTCCGGGCAGTTCGTGGCGGACTTGCCGGGCATCGGCGCGATCATCGACGCCGGCAAGCCCACGGAGCGGGTGTGCAACGGCATCCAGTGCGGCCTCGACGTTTGGCGCAATGACATTTCCGGTCATGGCGGGCTGACCAAGGAAGGGATCGGTACGCTGGTGCTGACCGGGGCGAACACCTACAGCGGCCCGACCCTGGTCAACCAGGGCCGATTGGCGATCAATGGCTCGCTGGCGTCGGCGGTCACGGTGAATGACGGCGGCATCCTCGGCGGCAACGGACGCATCGCCAGCCTGACCGCCAATCGCGGTGGTAGCGTGGCGCCGGGCAATTCCATCGGCACCTTGCAAGTGGCCGGCGACGTGACGTTCCAGCCCGGGTCGACCTACGCGGTGGAAGTCTCGCCGACCTCCAGCGATCTGATCGTCGCCGGCGGCAAAGCCTCCATCGACAGCGCGACAGTGTCGTTGTCCCTGGAAAACAGCGCGACACTGCTCACCGCCAGCGAAGTGAAAAGCCTGCTCGGCACGCAGTTCAACATCCTCCAGGCTGCCGGCGGTATCGAAGGGCGCTTCGGCGAGGTGCTGCCGAACTATGCGTTCCTCGGCGGCGACCTGGCCTACAGCGGTAACGGCATTCAACTGGCGGTGCAGCGCAATGACGCGTCTTTCGCCAGCCTCGGTCTGACGCCCAACCAACGCGCGGTGGCAAACGCCGCGGAACAACTGGGGGCGGGTAACGGGCTCTACGAAGCCTTGCTGTTGTCACCCAGCGCTGCGGCGGCGCAACAGGCGTTCCAGCAATTGTCCGGCGAGATCCATCCGGCCGTCGGCACGCTGCTGATCAACGACAGCCGTCACCTGCGCGAAGCCGTGAGCGACCGCCTGCGCCAGGATGCGCTGTATGACGCCAGCACGCCGACCGATGCCGACAGCAACGTCTGGGTCAAGGTGCTCGGTGCCTGGGGCAAAAGCGATGGTGGACATGACAATGCCAGTTCCACCAGCTCTATCGGCGGCTTGCTGGCCGGCGTAGATGGCTTGATCGGCGAGCAGACGCGCCTGGGGTTCGTCACCGGTTACAGCGACAGTTCGTTGAGCATGGGCGATGGCACGCATTCCTCGGCGAAGGTCGACAGCTATCACCTGGGCGCGTACCTGGGGCATGAAATCGACGCTCTGCGCCTGAGTGTCGGTGGCGCCTACAGCTGGCATCGGATCGATGTCCAGCGTGACCTGCAATTGGCCGACGTCGGTAGCCGGGAGAAAACCAAGCGTGATGCGCAGAGTGCCCAGCTGTTCACCGAAGCGGCTTATCGCCTGGACCTGCAACCGCTGACGTTGGAGCCATTCGCCAACCTGGCTTATGTCCACCTGGACAGCGACAGCTTCCGCGAGAAAGGCGACAACGCCGCCCTGCGCGGAGGCGACGACCGTCGCGATGCCGTGCTCTCGACCCTGGGTCTGCGCGCCAGTCACACCCTGGCGCTGTCGCAGAAGCAGCAATTGCAGTTGTCCGGTTCCCTCGGCTGGCAGCACAACCTGAGCAACACCCGCTCCGAGCAGGACCTGGCCTTCGCCGGCAGCCCGAACACTTTCGCGGTGCAGAGCGTGTCGATGGACCGCAACGCCGCGGTGGTCGGTGCCCGTGCCGGGCTGGCGGTGGCCAAGGACGTGCGGGTCAACCTGGACTACAACGGCCTGCTCGGTTCACGGGATAAAACCCATGGCGTAGGGCTGACGCTGGATTGGCAGTTCTGACCGCAGTGGCCTAAACGCATCCCCCTGTGGCGAGGGAGCTTGCTCCCGCTGGGCTGCGCAGCGGCCCTAAAAAGCTAGGGACCGCTACGCGCTCCAGCGGGAGCAAGCTCCCTCGCCACGGAGGTTTCGTGCAACTTTGACAACCCATTCCAACAACAAAAAAGCGAGCAAGCACCATGGGTATCTACGACTACAAGCACTTCGGCACCCTTGAATCCAAAGCATTGGTCAGCGATGCGATGGCGATCATGTTGTATTCCTACCACAACCTCGATAACGGCTTTGCGGCCGGTTACCAGCACAACGGCTTCGGGACGGGCCTGCCAGCAACGCTGGTGACTGCGCTGCTGGGCGGCACCGATTCCCAGGGGGTGATCCCCGGTGTGCCGTGGAATCCCGACTCGGAAAAACTTGCCCTGCAAGCGCTGCAACAAGCCGGCTGGACACCCATCAGCGCCTCGCAACTGGGCTACACCGGCAAAGTGGATGGGCGCGGCACGTTCTTCGGCGAGAAGGCCGGCTACACCACCGCCCAGGTGGAAATACTCGGCAAGTACGACGCGACCGGGCACCTGACGGAAATCGGCGTGTCGTTTCGCGGCACCAGCGGCCCCCGGGAAAACCTGATCGTCGATTCGATTGGCGATGCGATCAACGATCTGATGGCAGCACTGGGGCCAAAGGACTATGCAAAAAACTACGCCGGCGAAGCCTTCGGTAACCTGCTCGGCGACGTCGCGAAGTTCGCCCAGGCCCATGGCTTGAGCGGCAAAGACGTATTGGTCAGCGGCCACAGCCTGGGCGGGCTGGCGGTCAATAGCCTGGCGGACTTGAGCGCCAGCAAGTGGTCGGGGTTCTACAACAACGCGAACTACATCGCCTACGCCTCACCGACCCAAAGCAACACGGACAAGGTGCTGAATATCGGCTACGAAAACGATCCGGTGTTCCGCGCCCTGGACGGCTCGACGTTCAACCTGGCTTCGGTGGGCGTGCACGATACGCAACAGGAATCGGCCACCAACAATATCGTCAGCTTCAACGACCATTACGCGTCGGCGACCTGGAATGTCTTGCCGTTTTCCATCCTTAACATCCCCACTTGGATCTCCCACCTGCCAACTGGTTACGGCGAGGGCATGGGCCGGATCCTGGGTTCGGCGTTCTACGAGCTCACTGAAAAAGACTCCACCGTCATCGTCGCCAACCTCTCGGATCCGGCGCGGAGCAACACCTGGGTCCAGGACCTCAACCGCAACGCCGAGACGCACACCGGTAGCACCTTCATCATCGGCACCGACAAGGACGACCTGATCCAGGGCGGCCAAGGCAATGATTTCCTGGAAGGCCGCGCCGGCAACGACACCTTCCGCGACGGTGGCGGCTACAACGTGATCCTCGGTGGGCAGGGCAGCAACAGCTTGCAGTTGCAGCAATCGATCAATGATTTCAGTGTCGCCCGGGATGGCGCTGGGACGCTGTACCTGCGCGACGCCCACGGCGGGATCAGCATCGCTCGCGACATCGGCACGCTGGTCAGCAAGGAATCCGGATTGTTCTGGGGGTTGTTCAAGGATGAGGTGAGCCACAGCGTGACCACCGACGGCCTGTTGGCTGGCAGCCACCTGACGGCCTATGCATCATCGGTCCAGGGCAGCGCCGCCAATGACACGCTGGTGGCGCGGGCGAGTGGGGACTGGCTGTTCGGCCAGGACGGCAATGACACCTTGGTGGGAGGCAAAGGCAACGACGTCTTCGTCGGCGGCGCGGGCAATGATCTGATGCAGTCTGGCGGGGGCAATGACACCTTTATCTTCAATGGCGCGTTTGGCCAGGACCGCATCAGCGGTTTCGATGCCGGGGATAAGCTGGTGTTCATTGGCGTTCAGGGTGCGGGCAGCGGTTACGACTACAGCCAACACCTGAGCCAGGTGGGCAGCGACACGTTGCTCAAGGTTGGCGACAGCTCCGTGACGCTAGTGGGGGTAAACCTGGGGCAGCTAGGAGGCGAGGGTTTCGTGTTTGCCTGAAATCGTCATCGCGAGCAGGCTCGCTCCCACAAGGGATCAGGGGTGAATGCAAATGTTGTAGACACTCAAGACCTTCTGTGGGAGCGGGCTTGCTCGCGAAAGCGGTAGTTCAGTTAGCATCGATTAACCTGACACACCGCCTTCGCGAGCAAGCCCGCTCCCACAAGGGGTCTGGGGTGGACTCAAATTTTGCAAGCACCCGACAACCCCTGTGGGAGCGAGCCTGCTCGCGATAGCGGTATTCGATCCAAACCCAATCCAGGATCAATCTTCCTTGCGGATCGTCGCCACATCATCAGCCCGGACCCGGACTTTCTTGCCGGAGATGTCTTCGAACTCATAGAAGCCATCTTTGGTCCGGGTATTAGGCGTGTCCTTGGTCAGATACTGGGTGCCGTTCTGCAAGGTCACTACCGTAGGGGACGAGCAGCCGGCCAGAGCAAGGATTGCCACGGCGACCAGGGGCAAGCCCAGAAACCTGATGTTCATAACCATAACCTCTCAAAATCAAAGGACACAGACCGGCTGATTCGATCGCGCCATCACGTTAGTCAACCGCCATTTGTCTCGCTTGCTGTAGGAAAGTTCATCGCCGCTCGAAGGATTTCACCTCTAAATAATAGGAGACCGTTCATCTTTTACAGTTGCCTGACCTGTTCGTAGCTGATATCTGTACGCATAACCAGTACTCCAGCACTCGCGGCGCTTCTTTTCGTGACAGCCAATCCCCTCGACGATCCGTTTTACTACCTGAACAACTTCCAACAGGTACTCGCCTGGCTGACGCAACGCTATGGCGATGTCCTCAGCGGCGAAGAGCAACGCTTCATCGAGGATTTTTCAGCGTTGCCGCGCGCGTCCCAAGGTTTGCTGGTGCGGATGGTCATGCGCAAGGGACTGCGTTTTCGCCATGGCAAACTCAACTATGGCGAAATTGGCGACATCGGCATTGCTGTCCAACCGTTGCTGACATTGGGATGGGTCGATGAACAGGCGCCCCTGGCGCTGGGTGAGCTGTTTGAAGTACTGCTCAAGGCAGAAATTCTTGCCTGCCTGGGCCACCTGATCCAGCAACCCAAAGCGAAGAAGACTGAATGGCTGTTAGCCCTGGAGGGCCATTTCAGCGAACCCCAGCCGTTTCACGTGTGGTGCCCGGACCTTGAAGACCGGCTGTACAGCCTGACGATCATGAATCTGTGTGATCGGCTGCGGTTATTGTTCTTCGGCAATCTCTACCAGGACTGGTCGGAATTCGTGCTCGCGGACCTGGGCATCTTCACCTACGAAACCGTCGAGTTCAGTGCCGAGTCCCGCGGCTTGCGCAGCCGCCAGGACGTCGACGCCTGCCTGTTTCTCCATGATTGCCAGCAGCGTTTCGAAGCGGGGGAAGCCCTCGAAGACATCGTCGCCCAAGTCAATGGCTTGACCCTCGATAATCCGTGGCTGGAACGGCGTCGCGGCAAGCTGCTGTTCCAGATCGGCCAGCACGGCGAGCGTATCGGTGATTTCGCCCTGGCCCTGTGCATCTATCGCGATTGCACCTACCCAGGCGCCCGGCTGCGGATGATTCGGGTGCTGGAGCGCATCGGCGAATACGCGCTGGCCCTTGAACTGGGGGAAACTGCCGCCCAGGCTCCGCAAAATGCCGCTGAAACCCAGGCCCTGCTCAGGATTCTGCCCCGGCTGCGGCGCAAGCTGGGCGGGCCGCCGGTGCCACGCGGCCTGGCCCGCGAGGTCGAGCGGCTGGACCTGCACCTGCCCAGGGTCGATCCGACGCTGTCGGTGGAGTACCACGTCCAGGCCCACCTGCATGATGACGCCGCGCCAGTGCATTACGTCGAGAACAGCCTGATCAATTCGCTGTTCGGCCTGTTGTGCTGGCCGGCGATTTTCGCACCGTTGCCGGGGGCGTTCTTCCACCCGTTCCAGCGCGGGCCGGTGGATCTGCTCAATGAAGATTTCCACGAGCGGCGCGCCGAGCTGTTCGCCGCCTGTTTTGCCGAGCTGGACGATGGCCGCTATCGCCAGACCATCCTGCGTCGCTATGCCGAGAAGTGGGGCGTGCAGTCGCCTTTCGTGTTCTGGGGCGCGCTGTCCGAAGCGCTGTTGGAACAAGCCCTCGATTGCCTGCCGGCCGATCACCTCAAGCACTGGTTCCAGCGCCTGTTGCTGGACATCAAGGCCAACCGCGCCGGCATGCCGGACCTGATTCAGTTCTGGCCGCAGCGCAAGGCCTACCGCATGATCGAGGTCAAAGGCCCCGGCGATCGCCTGCAAGACAACCAGCTGCGCTGGCTGGAGTTCTGCCACGAACACCAGATGCCGGTCGCGGTGTGCTACGTGCAATGGGCGGAGCAGGGCGCGTGAGCCTGCCGCCAAGCTACAGCATCGCCGTACGCGCGTTGTGCGAGTTCACCGCGAAGGTGGGCGACCTGGACCTGCGTTTCACGCCGTCTCCCACCGCGCTGGAAGGCATCGCCGGGCATCGCACCGTGGCCTCACGCCGCAGCGAGGGTTATCAGGCCGAGGTCAGCCTTGAAGGGCACTACCAAAGCTTGAAGGTCAAAGGTCGGGCGGACGGCTACGACCCCGCCCGCAATTGCCTTGAAGAGGTAAAGACCTACCGTGGCGACTTGAACAAGCAGCCGGCCAACCATCGCCAATTGCACTGGGCCCAGGCGAAAATCTACGGTTGGCTGATGTGCAATTCGCTGCAATTGCCGCGCATCGACGTGGCCCTGGTGTACTTCGATATCGTCAGCGAGAAGGAAACCTGCCTGACGCAAAGCTTCGAGGCGATACAGCTTCAGGCATTTTTCGAAGCGCAATGCGCCTTGTTCCTGGCCTGGGCCGAGCAGGAAATGGCCCATCGTCAGGCACGCAATCTCGGCGCGCAGACCCTGGCTTTTCCCCATGCCGGCTTCCGGCCGGGGCAGCGGCATCTGGCCGAGTCGGTGTTCAAGGCGGTCAGCACTGGCCGTTGTCTGATGGCCCAGGCTCCCACCGGGATCGGCAAGACCGTCGGCACCCTGTTCCCGATGCTCAAGGCCCTGGCCCCGCAGCAGCTGGACAAGGTGTACTTCCTCACCGCGAAGACCCCTGGGCGCAAGCTGGCCCTGGATGCAGCCCGGGTGATCAGCCACAGCGCGCCGGCGATGCCATTGCGGGTGCTGGAACTGATCGCCCGGGACAAGGCTTGCGAGCACCCGGACAAAGCCTGCCATGGCGAGTCCTGCCCGTTGGCTCGCGGTTTCTACGACCGCCTTCCGGCCGCCCGGGCGGCTGCCAGCCAAGTGGCCATGCTCGATCAAGCGGCGCTGCGGGACATCGCCCTGGAGCACCAGATCTGCCCGTACTACCTCAGTCAGGAAATGGCCCGCTGGGCCGACGTGGTGGTGGCCGACTACAACTATTACTTTGACTTCAGCGCCTTGCTCTTTGGCTTGGCCCAGGCCAATGGCTGGAACGTCGCGACCCTGGTGGACGAGGCTCACAACCTGGTGGAGCGCGGTCGGCAGATGTACAGCGCGACGCTGGACCAGACGACGCTGGCAGCGGTACGAAAAACCGCCCCAGAGGCGTTGAAGAAAAGCCTGGAACGGGTCAATCGCCAGTGGAACGCCTTGCACGCGCCGCAAATCGCGGCCTATCAGGCGTATGACAAACCGCCGGAAAAACTGCTCCAGGCCATGGCGAGTTGCACCACGGCCATTGGCGATTACCTCAACGATCATCCCCAGGGCCTGGACAGCGGCTTGCAAGGGTTCTATTTCGAGGCTCTGCAATTCGGCCGGGTGGCGGAATCCTTCGACGAAAACTTTCTGTTCGACATCCACAAGCGCGAACTGGGTCGCCAACGCAGCCTGTCGACGCTGTGCCTGCGCAACGTGGTCCCGGCCGGGTTCCTGCGACCGCGGTTGAAGGCCGCCCGCAGCAGCGTATTGTTTTCCGCGACCCTGAGCCCTCGGCACTATTACGCCGACCTGCTGGGTACGCCGGCGGATACGGTGTGGATCGACGTGGAATCGCCGTTCAAGGCCGAGCAGTTGGACGTCCAGGTCGTCAGCCGGATTTCCACGCGTTTTGCCCACCGTCAGGCATCCCTGGAGCCGATTGTCGAGTTGATGGCCCGCCAGTTCAGCGAACGACCGGGCAACTACCTGGCGTTCTTCAGCAGCTTCGATTACTTGCAGCAGGTCGCCGGGCTGTTCGCCGAGCGCTACCCGGCGATAGCCACCTGGGCCCAGGCACGGGGCATGGGTGAAGCGCCGCGACAGGCTTTCCTCGAACGGTTCATGGAACACAGTCAGGGCATCGGTTTCGCGGTACTGGGCGGCGCGTTCGGCGAAGGGATCGACTTGCCGGGCTCACGGCTGATCGGTGCGTTCATCGCCACCCTGGGGCTGGCGCAATTCAACCCGGTCAATGAGCAGATGAAACAGCGCATGGCGGCGATTTTCGGCGATGGCTACGACTACACCTACCTCTATCCCGGCTTGCAGAAAGTGGTGCAAGCCGCCGGACGGGTGATCCGTACCCAGGAGGATCGTGGGGTGGTGATGCTGATCGATGACCGGTTTGCCGAAGCCCGGGTGCAGCACTTGTTGCCGCGTTGGTGGTCAGTCAATCAAGAGGGATACCGAACCTGTGGGAGCGGGCTTGCTCGCGAAGGCGTCAGCACATTCAACATCGCCGCAAGCTGACGCACCGCTTTCGCGAGCAAGCCCGCTCCCACAGGAGGGTGGGGTGGATTCCGTGAAGTGCGCTTCCCCCACACCCCCCATGGTTTTTCCCAGGACCGAGTTGTTCCATACTTTGCAAAAAATCCATACGGATGCCCCGGCCAAAATGCTTGAGAACGATCCAGAGACCCCTCGCGTAAATGAAGAGCAGCGTTTCCGATTGCTCATTGACGCCGTGGTCGACTACGCCATCTACATGACGGACCCGTCGGGGATCATCACCAGTTGGAACTCCGGTGCGCGGCGTTTCAAGGGCTACGAAGAGTCCGAGATCCTGGGGCAGCACTTTTCTCGTTTCTACACCGATCAGGACCGCGCCGCCGGCTTGCCGCAGCGGGCGCTGGACACGGCGATGCGTGAGGGGCGCTTCGAGGGTGAAGGCTGGCGGGTACGCAAGGACGGCACGCTGTTCTGGTCTCATGTGGTGATTGACCCGATCATCGACAGCCAGACCGGCCAGTTGCTTGGGTTCGCCAAGATCACCCGTGACCTGACCGATCGCAAGATGGCCGAGGAAACCCTCAAACAGAGCGAGCAACAATTCCGCCTGCTGGTGCAGAGCGTCACCGACTACGCCATCTACATGCTCGACCCGGACGGCCAGGTGACCAACTGGAACCTGGGTGCCCAGCGGATCAAGGGCTATCTGCCGATCGAAGCCATCGGTAGGCATTTTTCGATGTTCTACACCGAGGAAGATCGCGCCGCCGGCGAACCGCAGCGGGCGCTGAGCATTGCCGCCAGTGAGGGACGCTTCGAAAAAAAGGGCTGGCGCGTACGCAAGGATGGCACGCGGTTCATGGCTCACGTGGTCATCGATGCCATCCGCAGCGACACCGGCACGCTGCTGGGCTTTGCCAAGATCACCCGCGACATCACCGATGCCACGCTGGCGCAGCAAGCCCTTGAGCAGGCCCGTGAAGCGCTGTTCCAATCCCAGAAGCTGCAAGCCATCGGCCAGCTCACCGGCGGCATCGCCCACGACTTCAACAACCTGCTGACGGTGATTCTTGGCAACCTGGAAATCGTGCGCAAGCGCATGCCCGCCGAACCCAAGCTCGCCCAGTTGCTCGATAACGCCACCCAGGGTGCGTTGCGTGGGGTTTCCCTGACCCAACGGATGCTGGCGTTCGCCCGACGGCAGAAACTGACTTCTGAATCGGTCGAGCTGGCGGGATTGGTGCAAGGCATCAGCGGGCTGCTGCAAAGCTCCATGGGCCCGGCGATCCATATCCAGACCTCCTTTGCCGAGTCGCTGTCGCCGGTGTTGGCTGACGTCAACCAACTGGAGCTGGCAATCCTCAACCTGGCGACCAACGCCCGGGATGCCATGCCCCACGGCGGGCGGATCGTGATCGCCGCCAATGAACGCGATGCCAGCGAGGCCGGACTGGACAAGCTGATGGCCCCGGGGCGGTATGTCTGCCTGTCGATCACCGATGAAGGCGAGGGTATGGACGAGGCGACGCTGGCCTCGGCAGTGGACCCGTTCTTTACCACCAAAGGGGTGGGCAAGGGCACCGGGCTGGGACTGTCCATGGTTCACGGCCTGGCCGAACAGCTGGGCGGCCGCCTGATGCTCAAGAGCCAGAAAGGCATCGGCACCAGCGCCGAATTATGGTTGCCAGTGGCCGGCAGCTCTGCACCGGGCAAGACACCGGCCCAGGACACGACAACGGCGCCGGTCGACGAGCTGCTGGTGTTGGTGGTCGACGACGATAGCCTGGTGTTGACCAGCACCCGTTTGCTGATCGAAGACCTCGGGCACCGGGTGCTTTGCGCGCCCTCGGGTGCCCAGGCGCTGGAGCTGTTCGCAGCCAATCCGGACATCGACCTGGTGATCACCGACATGGCCATGCCGCAGATGGACGGCGCGCAGCTGGCGAAACTGCTGCGCGACCGGCAACCGGACCTGCCCATCGTCCTGGCCACCGGCTACGCCGAACGGCTGGAAGGTTTTGCCACGCAACTGCCGCGGCTGACCAAGCCGTTCAAGCAGATCGACCTGGTGCAGATCATCGGCCAGACGATGAAGTGACCTGATGGGGAACTTGGTGGGTCCGGGACCTGGTTAATCCTGTGGCGAGGGAGCTTGCTCCCGCTGGGCTGCGCAGCAGACCCAAAAAGCTTGCGAGCGCTGCGCACTCGAGCGGGAGCAAGCTCCCTCGCCACAGGGGTGGTGTGCCAGAAGGAACACCACGCTCATTCAGTATTCTTCTTGAACCCCCGCAGGTTCATCGCGCACAGGCAAAACTGCAGCACAATCAGCGCATAGGCATCGGTGTGCAACCCCCAGGCCACCCACAGGATATTGCTCGCGATAAAGCAACTGAACCCCGCCACCCGCCGTCGTGGCTGGCGCGAGCCGATCAACCAGGCGGCGAGCACCGTCACGATCATTGCTGGCCATTGCAGCCATCCAAGCCAATCCACGCGCTGCTCCTCTTGCATGTCATCCCTCAAGAGACCCTGCCAGCGCCGCAGCGTTTCGTTGACCTGCCGTCCATTGGCTTGAACTTGCCGGTCGGCAGGTGCTTCTAAAAGGGACGCAGTCATTATCGAGGAACAGCCCGCCCAATGCCGAGAATCCTGACCAGCCAGACCCCGGACGAGGAAGTGACGGAACACAATGCCAAGCTATTCGGTTCCCCCAAGGAGCGGCTGGATTTCTATCGCCGCGAGATCCAGTACGAAACCAGCATCCTGGCCAATCGCACCGATGCGTATCTGGCCGCTCAATCGTTCCTGGTGATCGCCTTCGCCTCCTGCATGGCGAACCTGAACCCGGAGTGGGGCAAGTTGTTCACCCTGATCGTTCCTCCGTTCCTGGCGCTGTTGGGCTTTCTGAGTTCATTGAATGCCTGGCCGGGTATTCGTGCCGCTTACGAGATCATCGACCATTGGCATTTCAAGCAAAGCGAGCTGCTGCGCGCCGAGCCGATGATGGGGCTGGTCTACGATGAGTCGCCACTGTTCAGCGAGCAGGAGTCAACCCACAAGGGTTACCGCAAGTCGCTGCTGTTCTCCTTGCGCACACCTTGGATATTCGCCGGTTTCTGGGTACTGCTGGGGGTCTATTCGGTGTTGATCCAGGTCACCGATCCTGGCGGTTGAGCCGTGTTGTTCAGTCTTGCTGCTTGCGTCGCTCATACCACGCCAGGGTCGGTTGGGTACTCAGCCCGTGAACCAGGATGCTCAAGGCCACCACTGACAGGGTCAGGTCAATGCACAAGCGGGCCACCTCGGGCTGCAGATTGTGGTTCAAGGCAAAGAACAGATAGAACAGGCTGCCGATGCCGCGAATGCCGAACCAACCGATCAGCAACCGTTGCGGGCCGTCGAGCAAGCGTCCCCACGGCATCAGCAGCACGCTCAACGGCCGGATCACCAGGAACAGCAGGGCGCCGATGCCCGCCGCCCGCCAGTCCCAGTGGTTGGCCAGCACCACCCCCAGCAGCGTCGCCAGGAACACTTCCATCGAGCGCTCCACCAGACTGCCGAAGGCGAGCATGTCGCCCATCATCACCCCGGCGGCCACCTGGCGTTCTTCAAGGGATTCGGTATCGCCCAGGACCGCTTGCTCAGGATCGACGCCTTCGTGACCCACTACCGGTTGCACCAGATGCTCGGCCGGGGGCGCATCTTCATCGGTGGATTGCACCTCGGCCTGACGCAGGCCCAACCCGGCGGCGAAGACCGAGAGGAAGCCATAGGCCTGCACCCAGACGGCGGCGACGTACGCGAGTGCGATCAACGCCAGGGCCAGGTAATCGTTGGGTGACAGCGTGCTGTCGGCATTCTTGATGCGCATCGACAAGGTCAACCGGCCGATGCCGCGTCCCATCCAGTAACCGATCAGCAGGCCGGCCGGCACGGCCCACAACAGGTTGAGCAGGATCCAATCGGCGATAAACCCGCTGCCATCCTCGCGCAGCATCAACAAGCCGAGGATCACGAACGGGAAGGCGGTCCCATCGTTCAGCCCGGCTTCGCCCGACAGGCCGAACCGCACCCGGTCGTCGTCTCGCGCGTCGTTGACCTGGACCAACGCGGCGAGCACCGGGTCGGTGGGGGCGAGCATCGCTGCAATCAGCATCGACACGCCCCACGCAAGACCAAACAGGTAATGCAATGCCAGGCACAGGGCGGCGATGGACAGGATCATCACCGGCCCAGCCAGGCCATACGCCACTCGCCAGGTGCGGTTCTTCAACGACAGGCGCAATTTGAGACCACTGACGAACAGCGAAAACACCACGGCGATTTCCGTCAGGTGCTCCATCCACACCGACGAGTTCCCCAGGTCCAACTTCAACAACCCCAGCCCCGCGGGCCCAATGGCGATGCCCAGCGCCAGGCACATCGCCGAGGTCGTCACCGGCATCCAGCGCAGGTAGGAAGAGGTCAGGGCCAGGGTCAGCAACACGGCACCGAGCACCGCTACCCACACTGTGAAGATCATGGTTGCTCCTTGGGTGGTGAATGGCCCCCTTTCATGTGCCGAGAGAGTCCTTTGTGGCTAAGAAACTTTTGTGGCGAGGGAGCTTGCTCCCGCTCGACCGGGCTGGCGCACCAGTGCGAAGCGCTCGCAAGCTTTTTGGGGCTGCTTCGCAACCCAGCGGGAGCAAGCTCCCTCGCCACAAAAGCTCTCCTGCCAAAAAAACTCTGTCACAACAGGTCTGCCTGCGATGAGGGCACAGATCATTCGAGACCCAAAGCGAAGCGAGGGTTCCCAGCAATACAGCGGCACCCCGTTTATCCGGCTGTCAGATAATCCAAGGGAATTTTTCCGCCCTCCGAGGGCTCTGCCAACTATAGAGACGTGCCTATTCAGCGTCCTGCCGAGAACCCAAGAGGCCCTTATGACTGCGCTGACACCCCTCCAATCCCGGCCTGCCTCCGTGCAACCGTTCACCGCCGCCGGGACCGTACGCCAATGCTATGAGCGATTGCTGCAAGGCCCGGACGATGCCGACAAACAAGCCATCGCCCAGGCGTTCCTGGAGCAATGCCTGGAACGGGCGGCGGACTTGCCCCAGGAAACGCCCGACGACCCGATGGCCCTGCAAGCCTGGGTCGAGCAACACAGTGCCGGCGTCGCCCTGCAATATGCCGACTATCTTGAACGGCGAAAAAACGGCGGCCCTCGGGAGTTCTTCAGCAACAAGGCCCACGCCTTGTATTTCCTCCAAGCGGTGGCACCGACCAAACTGGTGGACGGCGCCTGGCTCTACGGTGTGCTCAAGCACTGGCACGACCATCGTTTCGAAGGGCTGCTGTGCACCTACCTCGAAGAGCTGGGCGATGGCAGCCCGGCGCAAAACCACGTGGTGATCTACCGCAAGTTGCTCGCCGAACACGGCCTGCAAGACATGCCGGACATCGACGACGAGCGCTACCTGCAAGGCGCGGTGCAACTGGCACTGGGTTATGCCGGCGATGAGTACCTGCCTGAGGTCATCGGCTACAACCTCGGCTATGAGCAACTGCCTCTGCACCTGTTGATCAGCGCCTACGAGTTGGCCGAGCTGGAGATCGACCCGTACTACTTCACCCTCCACGTGACCATCGATAACGCCAGCACCGGCCACGCTCACAAAGCGGTGCAAGCCTTGATGCAGCTGCTGCCGATGGAAGCGGACCGCGGGGCGTTCTGGCGACGGGTCACCCTGGGCTATCGCCTCAACGACCTGGGGCAGGGCAGCCGGGCGATCATCGACACGTTCGAGCTGGACCGCGAAGTGCTGGACATGCTCGAACGCAAACGCCCGTTCGGCCAGCACATGCATTCGGACTACTGCAAGTTCGAAGGCAAGACTGTCAATGAGTGGCTCTCGGCACCGGGCCAGCTGGAAGGATTTCTCACGGCGATGCAGAACAAGGGCTGGATCAAGCGCCACGAAGATCCGCAGAACAGCCGCTTCTGGACCCTGATCGAAGGCGCTGGCGCGGCGATGTTCGGGGTGTTCAGCCCGTATGAAAAACAATTGCTGCACGACTGGATTGCCGGCGACTGGCTCAAACAGGGCTCGCGCAGGGCACCACGGCGCAGCCTGGGTGCGGCGTGTGAGTCACAGGTCGGCGTAGAAGACCCGGACGTCCTGGCTCTTGAGCAGACCTTGCGCGGCCAGGCCCCAGACGAACAGATGCAAACCCTGATGCCATGGCTGTCCGCCCGCTGTCATAGCCATCCGGCCGGGCTGCTGGCGACACGCCGATTCATCGAACTCAAATCCGTACTGCGCTAGGAGCTTTGCATGAGTGAGGAAGAACGCCTGTCCGAGTCCGACCTGGCGCTGTTGCAACTGGGCCGCCGGCTGCAAGCCGACGGTTATCGATTCATTACCCCGACGCCCTTGACCCACGAGCGGGTCAACCAACGGCCCGGCAATGAACGCTCGAAAACGCTGCGTGACGTGTTCGGCTGGTCGCGGCCCTTCGCTGCGGGGTTGATCTCGGCGGATGAGCAGCGGCAATTGCAGGCGGCCGATGTGCTGGAAGAGTGCGACGGGTTGTTGCGCAGTCGGGTGCGCTGGTCGAGCCTGGACGGCTTGCTGTTTGCCCATTCACAGTTCCCCACCCAAGCCACCGACGCGGTGTTTTTCGGCCCCGATAGCTATCGCTTTGCCCAACTGATCCATAGCCACTTGCAACAGAATTTCACGGCGGTGCATCGCGCCGTGGACATCGGCTGTGGGGCCGGGGTCGGCGCCATCGTGATCGCCCGCGCCCGTCGTGAAGCCCAGGTGCTGGCGTTGGATATCAACCCGCTGGCCCTGCGCCTGACGGCGGTCAACGCCGCGCTGGCCGAAGTGGCGAATGTCGAGATCGCCCACAGCGACGTGCTCAAGGATGTCGAGGGCAGCTTCGACCTGATCGTCGCCAACCCACCGTACATGGCCGACCCCTCCGAACGCGCCTACCGCCACGGCGGTGGAACGCTGGGGGCGGGGCTGTCGCTGCGCATCGTCGAGCAGGCCTTGCCCCGCCTGACGCCCGGTGGCTCGCTGGTGCTCTACACCGGCGTGGCGATGGTCGACGGCCGCGATCCGTTTCTGGAAGCGCTGGGTACCTGGCGCGACTCTGCGGATTTCGGCTGGACCTACAAGGAATTGGACCCGGATGTGTTCGGCGAGGAGTTGCTGACACCGGGTTACCAGGACGTGGAAAGGATCGCCGTCGTGGCGTTGGTCGTGACCCGCATCGGCGCGGGTATCGGAGGGAATATCGATGAACAGGCGTCTGAAGTTCGGCATTGAAGAGGAATATTTCATCACCGACCTGCAAACCCGTCGCATGCCCGGCCAGCCGCCGGCGGCCGCTGTCGCGGCGTGCCAGGCCGAACTGGGCAAGCATTTCGCCCATGAGATGTTCCAGTGTCAGGTCGAGATGGCATCCCCGACCTTTCGCAGCCTGCCCGAGGCCGCCGACTACCTGACCCAGGTGCGCACCGGTCTGACCAAGTGCCTGGCGGAACATGGCCTGGGGCTGCTCTGCGCAGGCTCCCACCCGATGACAACGGCCGATTTGCAACCCACCGACGAGCTGCACTTCCAGCAGTTGTTCGACGATTACCAGCGGGTGGCACGGCGCAGCGTGCTGTCAGGCCTGCACGTCCATGTCGAGGTGCCGGTGGACCGTGATCGGGTCCGGGTCATGAACGAGATCCTGCCCTGGCTGCCGATGCTGCTGGCGTTGAGCGCCTCGTCGCCGTTCTGGAATGGCGGCTACAGCGGCTTCAGCAGCTACCGCCAGACCGCTTGCGATGAATGGCCGCGCATGGGCGTGCCGGAGTTCTTCGAGGACGAGGCGGCGTTTGCCCGCTACATCGACATGCTCACCCGCACCAGCGCTATTCGCCAGGCCAGCGATTGCTGGTGGGTCATGCGGCCGTCGTCGCGCTATCCGACCCTGGAGCTGCGCATCTGCGACGCCTGCCCTCGGGTCGAGGACGCGTTGTGCCTTGTGTCGCTGTTCCGGGTGATGGTCGCCCATGCCATCGCTCAACCCCATCCCGGCTCACGTTACAGCCCGATGTCCTACTGGATCCTCAAGGAAAACCGCTGGCGCGCCAAGCGCCACGGGATCCTCGCTGAGTTCATCGAGGAGGGGCAGGAGCAACCCTTGCTCATCGGTGAATGGCTCACGTTGGCTGAACAGACCTTCGGTGAGACTGCGGCCGAGCTGGGTGTGCCGGAGGTGTTCAGGCAAGCACGGCGCATTGTCCAGGAAGGCAGCAGCGCGGATCGGCAAGTGGTGGTCTATGAGCAGGGCTTGCTGCTGGGCGACTCCACCGAAGAGGCGCTGAGCCGGGTCGTCGATCAGCTGTTGTCGGAAACCGCCGGGATGCCGGTGGCCGATCCGACGTTGCAACAAGTCGCAGGTGGCCAATGACCAGCAAGAACCTCGATGACTACAACCGCATGCGCGATTTCGCCGCGACTCCGGAGCCGGCGGCGAAACGTGCGCGCAAATCGACCAAAACCGCCCACGCCCTGCAGTTTTGCATCCAGAAGCACGACGCCACGCGCCTGCATTACGACTTTCGCCTGGAACTGGACGGTGCGCTCAAGAGTTGGGCAGTGCCCAAGGGGCCGTCCCTGGATCCCAAGTCCAAGCGCCTGGCCGTGCATGTCGAGGATCATCCGCTGGACTACGCGACGTTTGAAGGCAGCATTCCCGAAGGCCATTACGGCGCGGGGGATGTGATCGTCTGGGACCGGGGCGTGTGGATTCCCCAGGGCGACCCGCACGAGGCCTATGAAAAAGGTCGGCTCAAGTTCGAGTTGCAAGGCGAGAAACTTGCCGGCCTGTGGAACCTGGTGCGCACTCACATGCCGGGCAAGCAGGAGCAGTGGTTCCTGATCAAGCATCAGGACGAGGCCGCTCGGCCCGAGAGTGAATACGACGTGGTGCAGGCCGAGCCGGACAGTGTGCTCAGCGATCGTACCATCGTGCCCAAGCGTCGCGGCAAGGCGGCTGCCGCCAAAGCCGTGAAGCAGCCGGAAAAAGCCGCCAGGCCCAAGGCCGCCAAAAAATCCGCGAAGGCTACGCTCAGTGGCGCGGTACCGGGACCGATTCCGGAAACCCTGAAACCGGAGCTGGCGACCCTGGTGGACAGCGCGCCCGACGGCGACTGGCTGTACGAGATCAAGTTCGACGGCTACCGGGTCATGGCACGCATCGACAACGGTGAGGTGCGGCTGATCACTCGCAACGGTCATGACTGGACCCACAAACTGCCCAAGCAAGCCGAAGCGCTGGCTGCGCTGGGCCTGGAATCGGCCTGGCTCGATGGCGAGATGGTGGTCGCCAACGAGCAGGGCGTGCCGGACTTCCAGGCCCTGCAAAACGCTTTCGACGCTGGGAGCAGCAGCAAGATCGCCTATTACCTATTCGATCTGCCTTATCTCAATGGCATGGACCTGCGCAAAGTGCCGGTCGAAGAACGGCGGACCGCGCTTGCGGCAGTGCTCAAGGACAACGAGGACCCGCTGTTGCGGTTCTCCGACTCGTTCGAGGAAACCCCCGAGGCGTTGCTCAACAGCGCCTGCCAGATGCAGATGGAAGGGCTCATTGGCAAACGGGTTGGAAGCGCCTATGTGTCCCGGCGCAGCAATGACTGGATCAAGCTCAAGTGCAAACGGCGTCAGGAATTCGTGGTGGTGGGTTTCAGTGAGCCCAAGGGGGCTCGCAGTGCTTTCGGTGCCTTGCTGCTCGGTTTGCACGACGCCGACAGCGGTGAGTTGCGCTACGCCGGCAAGGTCGGCACCGGCTTCAATGAAACGACGCTCAAAAGTATCTACCAGCAGCTTTTGCCCTTGGAAACCAAGAAAGCCGCAGTGGTCAATCCGCCCACGGGTTATGAAGCCAAGGGCGTGCACTGGCTCAAACCGACCCTGCTGGCCGAGGTGGCATTCGCCGAGATGACCAAGGAAGGCTCGGTGCGCCACGCGGTGTTTCATGGCTTGCGCAATGACAAACCAGCCAAAGACATTACAGAGGAGCTGGCGAAACCGGTGAAAAAGCCCGCTGCTGCTAAAAAAGCCGCAAAGAAAGAACCCGAGTCCGAACCGGCCAAGTCCAAGGCAAAAGCCAAGGCCAAGGCCGCCCCGGCGCCGGCCATGGAGGGCAAGGTGCGGATCACCCATCCGGAGCGAGTGATCGACGCCAGCAGCGGTACCACCAAACTGCAACTGGCGGAGTATTACGCCAGCGTCGCCGAATTCATCCTGCCGGAGCTGGCCGAACGCCCGGTGGCCTTGGTGCGAGCGCCGGATGGAATTGCCGGGGAGCTGTTCTTCCAGAAGAACGCCGAGCGCCTGGCGATTCCGGGTATCACCAGCCTGGACAAGTCGGTCACGGGGCATCCGGTGATGATCATCAACAACCCAGAAGCGCTGATCGGCGCGGTGCAGATGAGCACAGTGGAGCTGCACACCTGGAACGGCACGACCGTGGACCTGGAAAAACCTGACCGTTTCGTCCTAGACCTCGACCCGGACCCGGCGCTGCCGTGGAAAAGTATGGTTGAGGCCACGCAACTGACCTTGACCGTACTGGATGAGCTGGGGCTCAAGGCGTTTCTCAAGACCAGCGGCGGCAAAGGGATTCACATCGTGGTACCGCTGACGCGCAAACTGGGTTGGGATGAGGTCAAGGATTTCAGCCATGCCATCGTCAGCCATATTGCCAAGCTGTTGCCGGACCGTTTCTCGGCGGTGTCGGGACCGAAGAACCGGGTGGGGCGGATCTTCATCGACTACCTGCGCAACGGCCTCGGCGCCACCACCATCTGCGCCTACGCCGCCCGCACCCGCGAAGGGCTGCCGGTCTCGGTACCGATCTTTCGCGAAGAAGTGGCCGAACTCAAAGGCGCCAACCTGTGGAACGTCCACAACGTCCACGAACGCCTGGCGGAAGTCGGCCATGAACCCTGGGCCGACCTGAAGAAAACCCGGCAGAGCATCACCGCCGAAATGCGCCGGCGGATCGGGATGAAAAAATCCTGAGGTGGTAAGCAATCATGTTGCGAGGGGGCCCCTCACCACAGCATCGGATTTTCAGAGCCTGAACTGACACGCCGCGAATGCTTTTGTGGCGAGGGAGCTTGCTCCCGCTGGGCTGCGCAGCAGCCCCCCCTCAGGCCGGATACTGCAGTGTGCCAGGGTGAGCTGTGTCGAACTTGCGAGGGGGCCGCTTCGCGGCCCAGCGGGAGCAAGCTCCCTCGCCACGGGTTCTATGCAGTCCCCCTAACTTTCAACCCACCGGAACCCGCAGGTATTCAGGTTGCAGAACGTTGAACCATAGCAGGATCATTTCCACCAGTATGGTCACCAGCACCAGCAGGCCCACGCCCCAGACGCTCGCCGAGTACAGCAGGCCCTGTTCCTTCTTCAGATTCATGAACTTGGGCAGGCCGACAAACAGCAGGAAAGTCGAATACGCCGAGGCCGCAAGCAAAACGATGACCGCCAGCCACCGGTTCGGATAGACCCCGAAGACACCGGCCAGGAAGTAGGGGGTGGCGGTATAGGCGGCGAAGCCGATGCACTGGTTCACAGAGGGGCGGGCATCGAAGGTGCGGGACATCCAGCGGATGAACAGGCCCATGAGCACAATGCCAGCGACGATGGTCAGGTACAGCAGAACGCACAGTTGCAGCGCGCTGGCGCTGTTGAGCCGGACCGTTTCGTTTTCCGCCAGGCTCCAGCCGGTCCAGGTCACGCCGATGAACAGGCACACCGCTGGGATCAGGGCCAGCAACAATAGATGACCGAGGTAGTGGCGCGGGTGCGCCTGTTCCTGTTCGCGGATGTCCTTCCAGGCGAACTCGGGGTTCGTGAACAGTTTGACGAAGGATGCAGACATGACGACCTCCTGATCAAGACAGCCTCCGCATGAGGCCCGTATGGTTTTGAGGTCCAGGATTTGTCAGGGGTTTCATTTTTTTGGGCCCCTTGGCTCGCAGGGCGATCAGAGGGAATGAATCGCCGCGCCAGGGGTCAACCCATCAGCATCCCTGAAGGACTTGTTGCCATGACTGTTGCCCAATCCCTGGTTGAATACCTGCGCGAGCATGAGCTGCGCCTGACCACGGCGGAATCCTGTACCGCCGGGCAGATCGTCACGCTGCTGGCCGAGGTGCCGGGCAGTGGTTCGCTGATCGAAAGTGGTTATGTGGTGTATTCCCCCGAGGCGAAACAACGGCTGCTGGGCGTGAGCCCCCGGACCATCGATACCTTCAACCTCACCAGTCGCCAGGTGGCCGAAGAAATGGCCCTGGGCGCCTTGCACGACGCCGACGCCAACGTGGCGGTGGCAACCACCGGTCTGCTCGGGCCGGATGACATGGACGGTATTCCCGCCGGCACGGTGTGTTTTGCCTGGGCATTCAACATCAACGGCAGGCGCGCGCTGTTCAGCCGTCGGGAACGCTTCTTCGGCAGTCGCAACCAGGTGCAACGGCGCGCCAGCGAGTACGCGCTGACGCAGTTGCGACATTTCCACCAGCGCGCCCTGGCGGGTGAATGCAGCTGAGGAGGTGCCATGAGCCAGGATAGCGAGCCGGACGATCTGCACAACCGGGTATTCCCGGTGCGCGAGGACATGGCTTATCAGCTCAAGGTCTGGCGATTCGAGCGGGTGGGCTGGTACGTGTTGGTGTTGCTGGTAGTTCTGACCTTACTGGGGCTGTTTTCCCGCGGACCTTTGAGTAGCCGTGACCTACACAGCAGCGACGGCCGGTTGGGCGTCGAGTATGAGTTGTTCCACCGCAACGGCTCGACCAATCCCATGCTGCTTCGTTTGAAAGGCCAACCCAATGCATTGCTGGAGGTAGAGTTGGGTGGGGATTGGCTAGAGGGTTTCGATGTGCAAGCGCTGCAACCCCAGCCGACGCGTTCGGCCAGTGCTGGGCAGGGTTTGAAATTCTGGGTCCAGGCCGACGCTCAGGGCGAGGCGAGCCTTTATCTGTCACTGCTCAGCGAAGGTCTGGGGACCTACCACAGCCGGATTGCCATGCCCGGCGGGGCGGCGGTCAGTTTCGATCAATTCATTTTTCCATAGGTGACGACGTATGGACTCCGTGCTGCGGGCCGCCGCGATGTACCTGGCGTTGATGGTGCTGTTCAAGATCGCCGGGCGTCGGTCGCTGGCGGAACTCACCACGTTCGACTTCGTGCTGCTGATGATCATCGGCGAGGCGACCCAGCAGGCGTTGCTAGGGGATGATTTTTCGTTGACCAATTCGCTGATGGTGATCGTGACGTTGATTGCCATTGACGTGGGCTTGTCGTTGCTTAAACAGCGTTCCAGGTGGGTGTCGCAATTGATCGATGGCGGGCCGACCATCATTGTCGAAAATGGGCGGATTTTGCAGGGGCGTATGCGTCATGTGCGGTTGGTGGAGGCGGACATCATGGAAGCGGCGCGTTCGAGCCAGGGGATTGAGACGCTGGAGCAGATCAAGTTTGCGATTATTGAGCGTAATGGGAAGATTTCGGTGATTCCCAAGGAGTCTTCTTGATTGGTTGTTTAGATCGGGTACATATCCGTTGCTGCGGTAACGGCTACTTATGGTTCCGCCTTTACGGCGGGTCACTTTCGAAAAGCGCGAAAGTAACCAAAGCGCTCTTGCCCCACCACTGGGCACCTCGCTTACGCTCGGTGTTCCCTCACTCCGGCATTGCTCCGTGGGCCCGCCGCGAAGGGCCATCCATGGCCCAGCGCGGCTATCCCGGCATCCATGCCGGGATGCCCACTGCGCAATGCCTGCGTTCGGCCCTTGTGGTTGATGGGGCGTTCAAGATCAAAAGCCAAAGCAAAGCAAAGCAAAGCAAAAGCGAGGCGGCCTGACGGCCGACCTGCGCTTGCGGTTGTACTTGGCCCTGTGGGAGCGAGCTTGCTCGCGAAGACGGCCTAACGGCAAACCCATCTCTGTCGGCTGTAATGCGATCCAATTGTGGGAGCGAGCCTGCTCGCGATAGCGGTCGTATGGTCAAGCCGGTTTCAGGTTGGACACTCGCTTGCTCAAGGACTGGCAGTCAGACACAAGGTCTGCTGCGCAGCCCAGCGGGAGCGAGCTCCCTCGCCACGGGAGCTGTGTGGGAACTCAGAGAATCGGCTTGCCGCCGGTGATGCCATAGCGCGAGCCGGAGATGTAGCTGGATTCATCGGACGCCAGCAGCACGTAGATCGGTGCGACTTCCACCGGCTGGCCGGGGCGGCCCAGGGGTGTCTGGGAGCCGAAGTTCTGTACTTCTTCTTCGGGCATGGTGGCGACGATCAGCGGTGTCCAGATCGGCCCTGGGGCCACGCTGTTCACGCGGATGCCCTTGGGCCCGAGCATTTGCGCCAGGCCGCCGGTGAAATTGGCGATGGCGCCTTTGGTGGTGGCGTAGGCCAGCAGGGTTGGCTTGGGCATGTCCGAGTTGACCGAGCTGGTGTTGATGATCGAACCGCCGGCTTTCATGTGCGGTACGGCGGCCTGGCAGATCCGGAACATCGAGGTGATGTTGATATCGAAGGTGCGCACCCATTCTTCGTCGGGGATGTCTTCGAGGTTTTCGTGAGTCATCTGGAACGCCGCATTGTTGACCAGCACATCGATGCGGCCAAAGCGCGCCACGGTTTCGTCGACGATCTTGTAGCACTGGGCCTTGTCCGCCAGGTCGCCCGGCAGCAACAGGCACTGGCGACCGGCTTGCTCTACCCAGCGGGCGGTTTCCCGGGCATCTTCATGTTCGTCCAGGTAGGAAATCGCCACGTCCGCGCCTTCACGGGCGAAGGCAATCGCCACGGCGCGACCGATACCGCTGTCGGCGCCGGTGATCAGCGCAATCTTGTTCGCCAGACGCCCGGATCCGGTGTAGCTCTGCTCGCCGCAATCGGGATACGGGTCCATCTTGCGTTGCGTGCCGGGCACCGGCTGGCTCTGTTTCGGGAAAGGTGGGGTAGGGTAGTCGACCATGAGGGTTCTCCATGCAGTTGTTGAATGCGATGGAGGGTGGACCCTGGGTTTTGCGGCGGAGTTCGGTTGGATGTCTGGGGTGGTGGATGAGCGTGTTGGGCTAAAGAAACTGCGGCGCCATCATTCCCCTGTGGCGAGGGAGCTTGCTCCCGCTGGGGCGCGGAGCGGCCCCCTCACTGGAGTGTCAGCCAGGTACAAGGGGGCTGCTGCGCAGCCCAGCGGGAGCAAGCTCCCTCGCCACGGGGATCGAGTGGTCAGCAGTATCAGCGCATTGCCTTGAGGCTGCGTTCCATCCGTGCGATCCCTTCTTCCAGCAGGCTGCGCGGGCAGCCGAAGTTCAGGCGTACGAATTGGCCGGCGTCGTCGCCGAAATCCAGCCCGGCGCTGAGCCCGACCTTGGCTTCCCTCAGGAAGAATGCCTGCGGGTCGTCCAGCCCCAAGGCCGAGCAGTCCAGCCACGCCAGGTAGGTGCCTTGGGGCACGGTCATGGTGATGCCCGGCAAGCGCGTGTTCACCGCATCGACCAGGTAATCGCGGTTGGCTTGCAGGTAGCTTTTCAAGGCTTCCAACCATGGGCCGGCTTCGCTGTAGGCGGCGCGGGTCGCTTCGAGGCCCAGGGCGTTGACGCTGTCGACCATGCCCGCGCGGGCGTTGTTGACCCGCTCGCGCACTTTGGCGTTCTGGATGATGGCGAACGAAGTTTTCAAACCGGCGATGTTGAAGGCTTTGCTGGCGGACATCAGCGTGATCGTACGCGCGGCGATTTCCGGGCTCAGGGATGCAGTAGGGATGTGTACGCGGCCATCGAAGCACAGCTCGGCATGGATCTCGTCAGAGATGATCCAGGCATTCTGTTGCAGGCAAATGTCGGCCACGGCTTGAAGCTCGTCCCGGTCAAACACCTTGCCGAGCGGATTGTGCGGGTTGCTCAGCAGCAGCGCGCCACCGCCTTGCAGCGCATCGCGCAATTCGGCCAATGGCGTTTGGAACTGGCCATCGACCGGGTCGAACGGCAGCTCGACCTTGTTCAGATTCCAATGCCCCGGCGCGTTGCGCAGCGGCGGGTAGTTCGGCACCTGCACCACCACATTCTGGTCCGGCTCCACCAGCGCGTGCAGCGCCATGTTGAAACCCGGCTCGACGCCCGGCAGGAACACGATCTGCTGCGGCTCGACGCGCCAGGCGTACTTGTCCCACAGGTCCGCCACGACCGCAGCCCGCAGGTTGTCCTGGGCCACGCTGTAACCGAGCATCGGGTGTTCGAGACGTTTGCGCAGCGCGTCGATCACCACGGGCGGGGCAGGGAAGTCCATGTCCGCCACCCACATCGGCAACACATCCGCCGGATAGCGGCTCCATTTGGTGCTGCCGGTGCCGTGGCGCTCGAACACCGGGTCGAAATCGAAAGTCATGGTAGATCCATCAGGTCGGGTGGTGAGATGGTTGCCATGATAAAGCAAGTTGCAAGGCTGACCAGCGCCCCCTACGCCAGTTTGAACGGCAACTCACGCAGCGGCTTGCCCGTCAGACTCGCGATGGCGTTCGCGAACGCGGGGGCCAGCGCCGGCAGGCCGGGCTCGCCCATGCCGGTCGGTGGTTCGGCGCTGGGAGCGATATGCACGGCGATCTGCGGCATGTCGGTGATGCGCGGAACGCTGAAGTCAGCAAAATTACTCTGCTGCACCGCGCCCTCCTTAAGCGTGATTGCGCCGCCTGGCAGACACATCGACAGGCCCATGAGGGCAGCACCTTGCACCTGGGCCTCGACGCTGCGCGGATTGACCACCAGATTGCAGTGCACCCCGGCGGTCACCTGATGCAGCACCGGCCGACCTTCCTGCACCGAGGCCTCGACGACATAAGCCACCACCGAACTGAATGACTCATGCACCGCGACGCCCCAGGCGCGGCCCGCCGGCAACTGACGTTTGCCGTATTCGCTTTTGTCCACGGCCAGTTGCAGCGCAGCACGATGGCGCGGCTGTCGATCGGCAAACAGCTTCATCCGGTAAGCCACCGGGTCCTGTCCGGTCGAACGGGCTATTTCATCGATCAAGGTTTCCATCACGAACGCGGTATGGGTGGAGCCGACGCTACGCCACCAGAGTATGGGTACGTTGAGTGTCGGGTGATGGACCGTCAGGCGCATCGGCACCGGGTAAGGATCGCGCAGGCCTTCGGTCGCGGTAGGGTCGATGCCGTTTTTCACCCGTCCACCGAACAGGGTGCCGGTCAGGATCGATTGCCCGACCAGGACATGATCCCAGGCCAGCACGGTGCCGTTGTCGTCAAAGCCGATACGCGCACGGTGCAGGTGCATGGGGCGGTAGTAGCCGCCCTTGATGTCGTCTTCACGGCTCCAGAGCGTGCGTATCGGCGCCGTCAGTCCGACGGCGCGGGCGGCCTTGGCCACTTCGCACGCCAGCACGACAAAGTCGCCGCTGGGCACACCCCGACGGCCAAAGCCTCCGCCAGCCGTTTGCACGTTCATCTGGATCTGCTCTGGCTTGAGGTCCAGCACTTTAGCAGCGGCGGCACTGTCGCCTCCCGGGAACTGCGTGCCGACCCATAATTCGGCGCGCTCCTCGGCAAGCTGTACGGTGCAGTTCAGGGGTTCCATGGGGGCATGGGCGAGGTAGGGGAACAGGAACTCGGCTTCCAATTGATGCGGCGCCCCGGCAAGCGGCGTCATGTCGGCATCGAAATGCACAGGCCCGGGCTTGCCGGCCAGTTCCCGGTACTGGATCACCTGCTGTTCGCTGTCCACTTTCTCGACAGCGGAGAGGTCCCATTCCAGCTTCAACGCATCACGCGCCAGTTTCGCCTGCCAGTAGCCCTCGGCAATCACCGCCACGCCTTGCGCACCGCCATCGAGTGGCACGCGCAACACGGCTTTGACCCCTTTGGTCGCACGTGCCGCGCTGTCATCCAATGAGGCGATCTTGCCGCCGAACACCGGTGGACGCGCTACCACAGCGGTCAACTGCCCGGGCAGATGCAGGTCGATGCCGAAATCCTGCTGGCCGCTGCTCTTGGCCTTGGCATCGATGCGCGTGGTGGCCTGACCGATGATGCGAAAATCCTTGGGGTCCTTGAGCGTGACCTTTTCGGGCACCGGCATTGCCATTGCGGCCTCGGCCAGTTCCCCGTAACTGGCTTTGCGGCCCGCCGGGCCGAGTACCGTGCCAGCCTGGGTACTCAGGCTCGCGACATCCACATTCCAGCGCTGGGCGGCTGCGGCGAGCAGCATGGCGCGGGCGCGGGCGCCGAGTTCGCGGTATTGGGTGTAGCTGTTCTTGATCGAGTTGGAACCGCCAGTCAGGTGCAGGCCGAAGATCGGGTCCTGATAAGCCGCGTCGCCGTTGCCGTTGCGGCTGCGCACCAGGCTCCAGTCGGCGTCGAGCTCTTCGGCGAGAATCATCGGCAGGCCGGTCTGCACGCCCTGGCCGAACTCCAACCGGTTGATCGTCACGATGATTTGGCCGTCAGGCGCGATCTGCACGAATGCAGAAGGTTGTTGTTGCGGCTTTAGCGTTGCGCCGGCGGCGCCGTCCTGTTGCGCCAAGGCCAGGTGAGGAAAGGCGCCCAGGGCCAGGCCGCCGATACCGACGATCTTGAGGAAGCTGCGCCGGGCAAGCGGGGCGGGGCCGTCGAGCGCATCGCGTTCCTGCAGGTGTCGCAGCGCACCAGGAAGCTCGCCTGGGAAGATATCGTTCAACATGTCGACCTCCAGTCAGGCAAGGGCTTTGGCAGCGTCAGCCACCGCAGCGCGGATACGGGCGTAAGTGCCGCAACGGCAGATATTGCCGGCCATCGCCGAATCGATCTCGGCCGCCGTCGGTTGCTTGCCTTTGGGCTGGGCTTTGAGGAAAGCGGTCGCGCTCATGATCTGGCCACTCTGGCAATAGCCGCACTGCGCCACATCGTGCTTGACCCAAGCCTCATGGACGGCGGTGCCCACCGGATCGCCGCCCTGGGTGGTCGCCTCGATGGTGGTGATCTTCTTGCCTTCGGCGGCGGCAATGGGCGTTACGCAGGAACGAATGGCCTGGCCATCCAGGTGAACGGTGCACGCACCGCACAACGCCGCACCGCAACCGAACTTGGTGCCGGTCATGCCCAGCGTGTCGCGCAGGGTCCAGAGAATCGGGGTGCCAGGGTCTACGTCAACCGTGTATTCACGGCCGTTGATGTTCAGGGCGCTCATAGTCGGACCAGCTCCGGTTGGTTTGGCTCTGGTTAACTATAGGAACGGATGCATGGGGTCGATTGCACGATCCGGCTGGATGATTGCCTGATCGTGCAATCGCAAAGGATAAGCCAGGCGTTGCCGGTGCTACATACCCGTGGCGAACGGCGCAGGATGCTCGATTGCCGGACGTATCTCTCGCAAGGCGACTTCGTACTGACAGAGCATCCGCAGCGCCCAATCGGCGCGGGCACGGATGCGCAGGTCCTGCTCATCCGTCGGTTCGTCGCCGTGCAACATCGCCTCCACGTTGCGGATGATCAAATGCTCGGGCAGATACAGGATCCGGCAGTTCTTGTAACTCGACCCCCGCAGTTCAGCGATGGGGTAGGCGCCCCCCAGTCCCGCCGAAACGCCCACCAGCAGCGCCGGCTTGTGCCCGAACTCGGCAAGCCCGGCGTACAGGAAGAAGTTCTTCAACGCCGGACAGGCCATGCCGTTCCATTCCGGGCTGATCACGACCAGCGCTGAGGCTTGTCTGAGGATCGCTTGCTGGGCGAGCCAGCGCTTATCCGTATCGGGCGCAGGCCAGAGCGGCAACGGAGCGGACGCCAGGTCGATCATGTCACTGGAGTCCCCGAGTCCAAGGTCCACCCAGCGCTGGCGCAGATAGCGAGCGATCCTGGAGGATTGACTGTTCGTCTGGCTGGAACCCGCTATCAGCACCAGATGGCGGCTCATGGCAGTACCTTCTGTTGCGCCGGGGCCCGGGAAGGGGTGCGGCGTGAACGCACGAGAGGCCAGAACAATTCCTCTTTCCAACTGATCGGCGACAAGTGCTCGATGCCATAGGCCGCCGGGCGTCTGCGAGTGATCTTGGCGGTGCCGAACACGATATCCCATAAAAACAGCAGATTGCCGAAGTTGCCTTTGTAATGAGTGACGCCATCCTCGGCAGTCAAACCGTGGTGCGCCGAATGCGTAGACGGGGTCGAAATGGTTCGCTCCAGAATCCAGACAACCGGGCGCAACCCGCGGATGCCGTACAGTTTCTCGTCCCACGCGACGCTGCTGTGGGCGGCAAAAATCACCGTCATCTTGATGATCAGATACACGTAGTAGACATGGGCAAGACCCAGGTAAATCAGCATGCCGGACAGCCAGATGCTCGGCATCAGCAGGTAGTAAAGGCTGTTGTTGCGGTAGACTATCCGCACGCTCATGTACGGTGCCGAGTGATGGGCGCGATGCAGCGCGTATAGCACGGGGACCCGGTGGGTCAGGCGGTGCCACCAGTACTGGGTCATGTCATCGAACAGCAGGAACAGCAGGAAACCCGCCACCCACGGGATTGATGTCAGCGCGCCCCTCAGTTCCGGTACGACCAGGCTCAGGATCCTGCCACTGAGCCACATCACCAGGGGGAAGGTGATCGCCACCAGGATCCCGGAGCCGATCACTTCAGTGAGCACGTCGCGCCGGCTGCCGGACGATTGTCGGAACGAGGAACAGGCCAGTTCCAGGAGAACGAAGGCGAGGAATATCCCGGCCACCACTACAGCAGGATTGTTGGCAAATATTATTGTATTCATGGCACTCTCGATTCAGGCCCTGGCGGGCGATGCCGTTTCATTAGAATCCAAGGAAAAAGCCCTCCCAATGCGCGAAGCGGACAGAATCGAGCGAGAAGTGGCCAATCGTTCTCCACAGCGCTTCCACCGCGGCAAGCTGGGCCAGGTGCTGGAGCGTTTTCTGAACAGCCAGGCGCCCAGGGACAAAAAGGACTACAGCCTGATCGAGCTTGATCAGCTCTGGCGCGAGGCTGCACGGATCGATCCGGCCATCGGCCTGAAACTGTTCGAGATGTTCACGCCTCAGGACTGGCATGTCCTGGCCTATCTGTGCCTGTACAGCCCTGACGTGTTGTCGTCCATGCAACTGTGGGCCCGATACGCCCCCTTGGCCTCGGACACCGATGCGGTGCGGCTGCTCGATGATGAAAATGGCGTGGGGATCGAACTGAGTGTCGATGCGCCCGCCGAGTTGGCGCGTTATGTGGTCGAGCACTACGGCGTCATGTCCATGGCTCAGTTGCGCCGTGGAACGGGCCAGCCGGTGATCCCGACCCTGGCTCGGTTCAGCCACTCGCGTCCTTCGTACTACAAGCAATACGCCCAGTGGTTTGGCGAACGCGTGGAGTTCGATTGCCCGATCAATGCCTTCTATTTCCCTGCCGACAGCGTGAAGCTGCCGATGCAGACCCGGCATCACGGCATGCTCGAACTGCTGACTGAGGAATTGGATCGCCGCCTTGCCGCCCATCGGCATTTCACCGGTTGGTCGGCGCGGATTGCCGAGGGTGTGCGACGTGCCCTGGCCAAGGGCGAGACGCCGAACCTGGTGACATTGTCCGAAGCGCTGTACCAGACCCCCAGGACGGTGCGCCGGCGCTTGCAGGAAGAAAACACGACGTTTCGCCAACTGCTCGATCAAGTGCGCTCAGAGCTGGAATTGCATCTGCAAATGCAAGGCGAGTCGCTGGCCGCCATTGCCGTCCAACTGGGCTACAGCGACACGGCGGCGTACCTGCATGCCCGCAGCCGTTGGCGTAAGGCAACCTAGCCCGAGTCGCGGGCCGCTGCACGGCTGCCAGCGCAAATGTATCTCTGTGTATCCAACCCATCCGCCGATACGCATTGTTTCTTTACAGGCCATCGGTGACACATCCGCGATACCCGACCGGCGTCAAATGGGACCCATCGAGACAGCACACGCCGTCTCACGGGCAAACCCACCGTCGGAGAGATCGTCATGCAATGGAAGAATTTCAGCCGCGCGTCAGTATTAGCGGTCATGAGCCTGGGCGCGGTGGCTGCCCACGTGTCCCAGGCCACGGCCGCCGACTTGCCGGCGAGCACCATCGGCGCCATCACACCCGGTAGCCATACCTCCCTGGGCACGTTGAAACACATCAAGGCGGGTCTGCTGGATGTGTCCTATGCCGAACTCGGGCCCGCCGATGGGCCAGTGGTAATCCTGCTGCACGGTTGGCCCTATGACATCCACAGCTACGCCGACGTCGCACCGGCTCTGGCCGAGAAGGGCTACCGGGTGTTGATCCCATCCGCCCGGGGTTATGGCGAGACGCGCTTCCTGTCTGCCAAGACCCTGCGCAACGGCCAGCCTTCGGCGCTGGCCAGCGACCTGATCGACTTCATGGACGCGCTGCATATCAAGCAGGCGGTGCTCGGTGGCTATGACTGGGGCGCACGCACGGCCGATATCGTCGCGGCGCTCTGGCCGGAGCGCGTCAAGGCGCTGGTGGCGGTCAGTGGCTACCTGATCGGCAGCCAGGAGGCCGGCAAGGCGCCGCTGCCGCCGGCCGCCGAATTGCAGTGGTGGTATCAGTTCTACTTCGCGACCGAGCGTGGTCGCCTGGGCTACGAGAAAAACACCCACGATTTCGCCAAGCTGATCTGGCAACTGGCGTCGCCGAAGTGGAAGTTCGACGACGCGACTTACGACCGCAGCGCCGCGGCCTTGCAGAACCCCGATCACGTCGCCGTTTCGATTTTCAACTACCGCTGGCGCCTGGGCCTGGGCCTGGTCAAGGGCGAGGCGAAGTACGACGCCCTGGAAAAGAAACTGGCGACATTCCCGGCCATCAGCGTGCCGACCATCACCATGGAAGGCGATGCTAATGGAGCGCCGCATCCACCGGCCGAAGCCTATGCCAAGCGCTTCACCGGCAAGTATGAGCATCGCCTGATCGATGGCGGTATCGGCCACAACCTGCCGCAGGAGGCGCCGCAAGCCTTTGCCCAGGCTGTGATTGACGCCGACCCCCTCTGACGGTTCGAAGGGAGAACGACATGACATTCAAGCGACTGGCAGCCTGCGCTGCCATTGTCTCGGCTGCTTTGGCTGTGACCGGCTTGGCCGTGGGAGATCCAGGCAACGGCGAAGCGTCACCGATTTATGGCGTGAAGATCCCCGATGGGTATCGCGCCTGGCAACTGGTCGGCCCGGCCCAGGAGGCCGAGCCACTCAATGAGCTGCGAGCGGTGCTCGGTAACGAGAAGGCGATCAAGGCCTATCAGGACGCAACGCTGCCGTTCCCGGACGGCACGGTGCTGGTCAAGCTGGCCTGGAAACACGTCCAGTCGCCGGAATTCGAGCCGGCGTCGATCCCTGGTGCGGCCACCACCGTGCAGGTGATGGTCAAAGACTCCGAGCGATACGCCTCCACTGGCGGTTGGGGTTTCGGGCGTTTCATCAATGGCAAACCCGCTGATGAAGCCCAACACCAGACCTGTTTCGCCTGTCACCAGGCACGGGTGCAGAATCACGATTTTGTCTTCACGCGCTTTGCCCCCTAAGCGTGCTCCCACAGGAGATCTGCGTTCAGGAGACGGCTGGTGACTCTTCCACCGACGATGCCAGCGATTCGAGAATCGCGCTGCGGCAGACGTCGAGGATTTCATCCGCCAGCGGGGAATCATCCGCACAGGCGCGCGACAGGATGACTGCACCGACCGCCTGTGCCATCGCGCTGATCATCCTGGCGCGTGCTTCCTGCTGATCTGCACCGCCCAGCTTCATTGCGCCCCGCTCAAGGACGGCGAACATTTGCGCAATTCCATCGCCAAACGTGGCCTTCACCTCTTGCGGCTGACGCGCAGCATCACCGCATAGGGCGGACAACGTGCAGCCGGCACCGCGACCATCGCGGTGTTCGCGCGAAACATAGTGCTCGAAGAAACCGGCCAGGCCGACGCCTGTGCTGTCCTGCAGCGACTTGGAAAGGCCAGCTGCGGAGGCTTCAGCCATCAAGTCCGCCTTGGAGCCAAAGTGCTTGTAGAAGCCGCCGTGGGTAAAACCGGCAGCCCCCATCAGGTCCGCCACTCCGATGCCATCGAAGCCACGCTCACGGAACAGGGCGGAGGCCGTCTCCACGATGTGTGCTCGATTGGCCTGCGCTTGCGCTTTCGTGACTCTCATACCCTATGCCTCTTGTTACGGACAACTGTTGGGCCCAGTGTACATTGATGTCAGATGTAATCGAAGTGATGGTTCTTCATTGAAGTCCGCCCGCGGCACGGCCCTGGGTAAGGTTTGACCAAACACCCAGGGCTTGCTTCACGCTCAGGCTTGAGGGCGATAGCGCTCGGCCGCGTGGGCCTGGCGAATATCCGAGATCAGCCCCTGGCGCGCGCCATCCAGCGCATCCCAACGCTCGGCCACGTGCAGCGGCGGAATGGTGACCAGCTCGCGGCGATCGAAGCCGACCAGCGCGGCGTCAACCAATTCATCAACGTCCATGACTTCAGGCAATGTGTTGACGTCCATGCCGGCGCGCTCCCAGATTTCCGTACGCGTCGCGGCGGGCAACACGGCCTGCACGTAGACGCCTTTGGATGACAGTTCCAGGTTCATGCCCTGTGAGAGGAACAACACGAAGGCCTTGGTGGCGCCGTAGACCGTCATGCCCAGCTCCGGTGCCAGACCGACCACCGAGCCAATGTTGACGATGGAACCGCCACCCTCTTGCACAAAGCGCGGTGCAACGGCTGCGGCGAGTCGCGTCAGGGCGGTGCTGTTGAGGGTGATCAGGCGTTCGATGGCTTCGCCGGTCTGTTGGGTGAAGCCGCCGGACTGGGCCATGCCGGCGTTGTTGATCAGGATGCCGATGCTGGCGTCGTCCCGCAGACGGCTTTCGAGTACGGACAAATCGGCCGATTGAGTCAGGTCAGCTTGCAGCACTTCGACGGCCACGGCGTGTTTGTCGCGCAGTTGCGCGGCCAGGGCGTCCAGGCGGGCCTTGTCGCGTGCTACGAGTACCAGGTCGTGGCCGCGACGGGCGAAACGTTCAGCGTAGACTGCGCCGATGCCGCTGGAAGCACCGGTGATGAGGACTTTCGAAAGCGTGGTCATGGGTTTTTCCTTTATCAGTGGGGCGTCAGGTTTTGCGGTTGTCAGGGAATAGGCGTTAGCCGGAAAAGGTCGGGTAATCGGTGTAGCCTTCTGCTGCGCCGCCATACAGGGTGGCGGGGTTGAGCGGCGCCAGCGGTGCACCGGCCTTCAGGCGTTCCACCAGGTCGGGATTGCTGATAAAGGGCCGACCGAACGCGATCAGGTCGGCGTTGCCTTCGTTGAGGCGGGCGCCGGCCAACTCCAGGTCGTAGCCGTTGTTGGCCAGGTAGGTCTGCTTGAATCGGCGACGCAGCGCGTCGTAGTCGAACGGGACGATGTCTCGTGGGCCACCGGTGGCGCCTTCCACCACGTGCAGGTAGACAACGCCCAACGCGCTCAACTGCTCGGTGATGTAGTTGTATTGCGATTGTGGATCGCTGCTGGAGATGCCATTGGCCGGCGATACCGGCGAGAGGCGCACACCGGTGCGCTCGACGCCGATTTCTGCCGCTACGGCGGCGACAACTTCCAACAACAGCCGTGCGCGATTTTCGATCGAGCCACCGTAGGCGTCGGTGCGCTGGTTGGCCCCATCCTTGATGAACTGCTCCAGCAGATAACCGTTGGCCCCGTGGATTTCCACGCCATCGAAGCCTGCGGCAATGGCATTGGCCGCTGCCTGGCGAAAATCGCTGACGATGCCTGGCAGCTCGTCGAGTTCCAACGCGCGAGGTTCGGACACATCGGCAAACTCATTGTTGACGAAGGTTTTCGTTGCTGCGCGAATCGCCGAAGGCGCGACAGGTGCTGCGCCGTCTGGCTGCAAGTCAACGTGCGAGACACGGCCCACGTGCCACAGCTGGACGAAGATGCGCCCACCCTTGGCGTGCACCGCGTCGGTCACTTTACGCCAGCCGGCGATCTGTGCCGGCGTGTACAAACCGGGGGTGTCTTGGTAGCCCTGGGCTTGGGCCGAGACCTGGGTGGCTTCGCTGATGATCAAGCCGGCCGAAGCCCGTTGAGCGTAATAGGTCGCCGTCAGCTCGGTGGGGATCAAACCGGGAGCGGCACGGTTGCGGGTCAGTGGCGCCATGACGATGCGATTGGCGAGCGTCAAGGAACCTAAGGCGTACGGTTCGAAAAGTGATTTCTCGATCATGGGGTTTCAGCTTCCGATGGGGGGAATGCTGGTTATGATTGCGATCGTAATCCAAGATGTCAATATTTTAGATTTCAATCGACATCATAAAGAATTCAAATGCAGCCAGTCCTGTAATGAAGGGCGTAAGGAGATGAGAGGTCATAGGGAAAAGGGGGAGAGGAGCGTTCTGCCAGGGGGCAAAGCAAAAGCGAAAATGGGGGGCGGCCCTGGGATGAGCCGCCGTCTGGTTGAAACTTAACCTGGTGGAGCGGCAGCCAGCTGCTCAGAAAATGAATTTGAACAGCGCAATCACCACGATCAGGCCAATCAGGAAAATGATGCCAACGGTACCGCCAAGAAATTTCAACATGAGAGCACTCTCTTCAGGTGGGGTTAATTTTCTAGACCACGGGGGAGAGTGCTCGTTTCGTTGGATTTCAGAATGGCAGGCCAGCGGATTTACCCGACGTTTTCTTCAAGTTTGCCGCGCTGCCTATTCCGAGACGGTCACCCGGTTGCGCCCGGATTTTTTCGAGGTATACAGCGCCTGGTCCGCCCAGGAGATCAGGTCGGCGTGGGTAATGGAGGGCTTGCTCAAGTCAGCGACCCCCAGGCTGATGGTCAGGCGGATGACCTTGTCGCCATAGATCACGTCCATCTCTTCAACGGCTTTGCGCAGGCGCTCGGCGAACATTCTTGCGCCGGCCTTGTCGGTGTCCGACAGCACCACGGCGAACTCTTCACCGCCGTAACGCCCGGCCACATCTGAGTCGCGTACGTGCTCGCGAATCAGCTCGGCGATCTGTTCGAGCACCTTGTCACCGGCCGGGTGACCGTAGGTGTCATTGATCCGCTTGAAGTGGTCGATGTCGAACATCACCAGGCTGGACATCGTGCCGTAGCGCTGATGCCGGGCGTAGGCGGCCCTCAAGGCTTCTTCCCAGTGGCCGCGGTTGTACAGGCCAGTCAGCCGATCGGTGCTGGAGAGTTTCTGCAATTGAGCGTTGGCGTTTTGCAGCTGATGGCGGTTGGTGGCAACGTCGGTGACGTCGTAGATCACCAGGCAGATGTGGTTGATTTTGCTATCGGGCGAGCGCAGCGGCAGCAGCGTGGTGTTCTGGTACATGAACTCTTCCTGGCCGGTGATCGGCTGGTAGCTCTTGAACCGCACCAGATAGGGACGCTGTTCCCACACGGTGAAGGCCGGTGTGCCCAGGGCCGCCACGCTTTCCACCTTACGGCTGAACCACTGGCGGTCCACCTCGGGAAACAGACTGAAAAAATGCTGGTTATGGGCATCCTTGGGCTGCACTCCGGAACGGTTCTCCATGAAGGTATTCCAGACTTGCACTCGATAATCGCGGTCGAGCACGACCACGCCGACATCAATGCTTTGGACGATGGCCAGCAACCAGTGGAACTCGTTCAGATCAACAGGATTTTGCATGGCTCAGCTCATCAGGTAGGCGAGTTTGTGGGTCAGGCGCTCGATGGAATCCTCCGTGAACAACAGCAGGAGGTCGAAGCGAATATCGTGGCCCTCCAGGCTGTAGCTGATTTCCACCGCCAGGGTCTTCTTCCAGTGTTTCTGGTTGACCCGGATCAGTTCGTCGATCGCCGCGTGCTGGCCGAGAATCTGCGGGTGACCTTGGGAGAACACCACGTCGATCTGTTCGGCGATGCTGCTCAGGCACGCGCCGATCAGTACGCTGGAGAGGTCGAGCAACATCTCCAGGTCCGAATAATCTTCGCTCTGGCGCTGCATCAATTGGGCGATGTCGGCGACTTCCGAATCGTGGAACATCAGCAGCGCTTCGCCGGCGATGCCACTGCCAATGAACCCCTGGCAAATGGCAGTGAGTTGATCCGAGCTGCTGGCATCGCTCAATGCCATGTGCAACTCGCCGACCTCCAGGACGTTGACGTTCGGCACTGGCAACTGCACGAAGACCCCCAGGACCTTGGCGATTAAAGCAGCGGCACGGCCGATGGCAACGTTGACCGTCTCGCGGAACGCATCGTGGAAGTTGATGGCGGTGTTGGGGATCGAACGATCAGCCTGTGGTGCCTGGCGGTGGTCCGTCAGCAGCCCGAGCCGGTTGAGGGTCTGGCGCAGTTCGCTTTCGTCAAAAGGCTTTTTCAGGAAGGCCAGCGCGCCCAATTCCATCACGCGGCGTATCGCTTGTTCCTGCACGTCGCCGGAAATCACGATGACCTGCGCCTTCAGCCCTTCGTCGCGCAAGGCGCCGAGCACCTGATAGCCGTCCATTTCCGGCATGGTCAGGTCGAGCAGCACCACCTGTCCCAGCCCCTGGCGTATGGCGTCCATGGCCTGGCGACCATTGCTGGCCTCGGTAATCGAGACGGCCCAGTCTGCCGGCAGCGCCCGCAACACTTGCTTGCGGGCCATGTTTGAATCGTCACACACCACTAGGGGAATCACTGACACAGACGCGGCTCTCATCAGGGAAAATACTATGGGGCATCATGCCATAAGTACCCAAAGGCTGGCCAAAGAACGTCAGTTTGGCTGTCCGGGCGCAGGCTGCTTACCTAGCCTGGTTAACGTATTGGAGGTCTTCCATTCTTCGGGAGTTCCGGAATGTTGCCGGCAGGGATGAGCTCGCGTCGCGGTGTTCTACAGAGAGGAGGGGCGCAGGAATTTAGCGTAGAGGTGCCTTTTTACGTCCAGCCAACGGTGCGATCAGGTTGCTGATCCCTCCGTTGGCTGGGGCATTTACAAGCCAGGTGCCAATCGAGTGATTCACGCAATGACCTGAGCCGTATCACCCGATGCCCAAGGTATCGGCTTTCTTGCAACTGCCAACGACGGCGAGCGACTCACCGCGTCAAGCCGATCGATTTGCTCAACCGAAAGCTCCACCGACAGAGCCGCCAGGTTTTCAGACAGTTGCGTCTGGGAACGTGGCCCCAGGATAGGGGTGGCGCCATGGGTGCCGGCCCAGGCGATTGCGACTTGGCCGGCACTGACACCCAGTTCTTGGGCAATGCCCAACAGCGTATCGAGGATCTGCGTACGCTGCGCGCTGTTCTCCGGTTGGAACACGCGGCCGCCGAAGCCTTCGGCGCGTCCCTTTTCTCCTGCCCGGTATTTACCGGTGAGCATGCCGCCGCCCAACGGCGACCAGGTCACCATGCCCAGCCCGAGCGCCTGGCAGGCCGGGAACAGATCGGCTTCGGGCTCGCGATGCACCAGGCTGTGTTCAAACTGCGCGGCGGCGATGGGAATCACCCGATTGAGTTCGGCCAGGGTTACCGCCCGTGCGAGCCGCCACGCCGGGAAGTTCGAGAGCCCGGCGTACAGGACTTTGCCGGCGCGGGCCAGATCCTCGAAACCACGGACGATCTCTTCGGCCGGGGTCACGCCATCGGGATGGTGTACCCAGTAGAGGTCGATCCGGTCGGTTTTCAGGCGTTTGAGGCTCGCTTCTACGGAAGCGACCATGGCTTTGCGGCTGTTACCCGTCACCAGTCGGTCAGCGTTCGGTTGTGCGCCGTTGGTGTATTTGGTTGCCAGGACAAAATGCTCGCGGCGTCCGTTCAACAGTTTCCCGAGCAACTCCTCGGCTTGTCCAAACTGGTAGACGTCGGCGGTATCGATGAAATTGCCACCGGCTTCTGCGTAGTCGTTGAACACCGCCTCGCTCGCCTGCGGATCGGCGCCGTAACCCCAACCCGTACCAAAGTTGCCGGTGCCCAATGCCACTTGCGAAACCCGCAGTCCAGTCTTGCCAAATGCTGTGTATTTCATGCTTAGCTCCTGGGGATGGGCTGGCTGCCGGGGTCGCAGGAAGCCCGTGTCCGGCTGACGATACTGCTCGCGAATCGATAAGGCTATACGGCACTTAGAATCGGTACGTCAGTTGCGCCGCCAGGGCGTTGGCGCTGTTTTTGTATTTGGCGCTGTAGGCCGGTTGCAGGCCGGAAGCGTTTTCCTGGCTGACCGAACTGCTGTTCTCCCAGAGATAGCCGTAGGCGAGATCAAGGGTGACGTCGGCATTGGGCGAATAACCGGCCCCCAGGGTCAGTGATCGGCGATTGCCCACTGGAATACGGACTTCGCGATCGGCATTGCTGGTGGGTGAAGGGTCATAGGCAAAACCCGCGCGCAGGACCCACTGTTTATCCAGCTGATACGACGCACCCACTGCGATCGATAGGGTGTCGTGCCAGTTCAGCTCCTCGCCAAGGGTGTCGAATCCCAGCTGTTGTCCCAGCGCCGGCACGCCTTGGTTTTTTGCCTCAAGCTTGGGCAGGCGGCTCCAACGCGTCCAGGTCGAGCCAATGTAACCCGTCCAGCGCTCATTGAAACGATGGGTGAACGAGGTGTTGACCGATTCCGGCAGCGTCGCGTCCATGGAGGTCTTGTACTTGCCGTCCAGGCCGAACAGGCCGGGGGAGTCGCTCACTTGCGTATGGCCTGTGAGGTGATAGTCGACCTTGGAATGGTAGGTCAGGCCCCAGGTGGTGGCGTTGCTCAAATCGACCATCAGGCCGATGTTGTAGCCCAACGCCGTGTCGTCGCCCTTGATCTGGATCTGAGTGTCCTTGCCGGCATTGAGTGCACCGGTTGCCAGGTTGTTCCGCAGATCGCCTTCTATGCGGTTGATGGTCGGGCCGCCGCCAATGGTGACGCGCTCGTTGATGCGATAGGCCAGCGTCGGCTGCAAGGTCACCACTTTTACCAGGCTATAACTGCCGTGGTATCGCCCCTGGAAATTGCGTTCATAGTCGTTGACCAGGCCGTGGGGGACATAAACGCCCATGCCAAAGGTGAAGTCCTCATTGAGCGGCGTGGAAAAGTAGCCGAAAGGCACGGTAATCAGCGGCACTGAATCGCCGTCGTTGCTACCCGAGGCGCTGCTCTGGACATCCGTGATATCGACCTTGGCGCTGACCACCGCGAAACCGCCACTGACCTCGGTCCGTTTGAGTTTACTCAGGCCGGCCGGATTGCCATACACCGTGCTGGCATCCAGCGCCGAAGAGGCGCGGCCGGCGTAGGCGACGCCGGCACTGCTGGCGCTTTGTTCGTTGATGGCCAGGCCATTGGCATAAGCCGTCAGCGGAAATGCACCGGCGGATAAAACGAAAATGAGCGCGCGAAAAGGAGGAGGGCTGACCAGCGTGGGTGCGTACATAAGGTATCTCCGTAAGCGCCTGGATTATTGTGATTGCTATGGCGCTTTCGAAGTCGATGGTAGGGGTTGCCCGCAGCGGCAAACGTCTTCCAGATTACATTCTGCGGGCTATTTTTCACTCGACCGATGATGCTCACGAACGTAACGGTTCAGCCCCGGCCGGTCCTTGATAATGATTTTGCCGTACAGCGGTTCTATCAGGCCCAGTTCCCTCAATTCGTTGACTACCCGGTTGACGCTTTGCCGGGTGCTGCCCACCATCAGGCCGATGTCGACCTGGGAAAGCATCAGGTCGACGCCGCGTTCCGAAGGCTTGCGCAGGTCACTCAGTTGGGCGAAGCGCGACGCGATCCTGGCCGCGACCGGCAAGGTCAGCAGTTCCTCGATCAGCCGCAGCGCATCACGCAGGCGACGGCTGATCTGGCAGGCGAGGGCCATCTCCACTTCATGATGCTGGTCACGCAGCAGTCTCAGGTCGCTGGCCGACCAGACTCGCAACCGGGTTTCGCCGCGAGTCGTCAGGGTGACGGGCGATGACTCGTCGTTGGCCACTGGAGAGTCGGCGACGATGTCGCCGGGCCCGTAGACGTAGAGCAGAATCTCCTGACCGTCCTCGGTGATGATGCATTTGCGAATCGCGCCGGACACGATCTGGAAAATCTCGGTGATTCGCTCACCGCTCTGGTAGAGGATTTTCGAATCGGCCACCGTCCTGGGATGGGCGCAGCGCAGGACGGCGTCTCGAACGGATGGCGTCAGTTCATCGATCCAGTTGTAGCTTCGCATGGGTGGGCTACTCCAGCGCTGGCGAAACGAGAGCGGCAGTGCTTTTTCAGCGAGCCAGGTGTCGGACGACCAGCCGGGTCAGCGCGAGCGGTGCCAGGCGGGCGGCAATCGCCAACAGCCAGGCTTGGATGCCGACGGTCCAGTGCGTCTTGCGAATCCGACGCTTGTCCGTGGCGCAGGCCCATACCGTTAATGCGACGTCAGCGGGGGTAAGGCGAATGCCAAGGGACCGGGCGCTGGCGATACCGGCGAAACCCTCGGCCATCGGTGTTCTCACGAAACTCGGCCAGATGTCACTCACGCGAATACCGAAGGCGCTCCATTCCAGGTCCAGACCTTCAGTAAAGCCACGGACCGCGAACTTGCTCGCCGAGTAGGTTGCCAGGTCCGGCTGGCCATAGATCGCCGTGGCCGAAGCCATGTTGACGACCCGGGAGGCAGGGGTTTGCCGCAGATAGGGCAAGGCATTGTGGCAACCGTTGATCATCCCCTGGACGTTCACCGCCAGCATCGCGTGATGGCGGGCCAACGGAACGGCGTCAAATTGCCCTGCGGTCAGAATGCCCGCGTTATTAAGCAACACGTCAAGGCGTTGGCCGCTGTGGGACCAGAAATCCGCGAGCGCCTGTTTCCATGCCTCTGGATCGCAAACATTGAGCGCTCCGCAGACCGTGTTGCCGTCTCCCAACGTGGCGGCGACTGAAGCGACGCCCTCTGAGTCAAGGTCGTACAGGCCGACGAACCAACCGCGTCGGGCAAACAACTCGGCGCAGGCACGCCCGATTCCAGAAGCCGCACCGGTGATGAAAATCGCCGGCCGCCATTGCCCGGGAAGCTCTCCGGTTGGGTTGTCGACGGCTTGATTGTTCGGCACCACGGTGATCTGCGCTTGCGTTGTCATGGGGCTTGTCCCGTATTGTTTTTAGTAATGTCCGGCGGGGTCTGATTCACGTGTAGAGCTTGCAGTGAGTGCCGGAAACGGCCGTCACCCAGGGCTGCGCATCATCAGAACCCGTGCCGGAAATGGGCGTATTGCGACCATACTATAACAGTGTTATGTTCTGCAAATAACAGCGTTATAGCCCGGATGGATGGTTTCCAGGCCAGCCCGAACGGATCGCTGTTCAACGCCGGACATTACAAATAAGGCGCACAGAGCCTGCTGCGCTGATTACAAGAGGGTCCAAGAAATGACGACGATGCATGCGCTGCCTGAGCGCGTTGATGTGGAGCGGCAAGGCTCGGTATTGATTGCAAGGCTGTACGGCGGCCCACATGCCCTGATGGGTCTGAAGATGGCCGAAGAACTGGCGTCGCTTTTGGACCAGGTCGAGGCTGACAGGTCTGTCAAAGCCGTGGTGCTGACCGGCACTCATCCTGAGCGGTTCATCAGCCATGCGGATGTGCGTTGGCTGCAGGAAGGCGGAAAAAGTATTCCGCTGGTGGGACGTGCGTCGGCCTCGGCAATCGCCCGGACCGCAAAGGTCGTCAGGGGAATTGCGCCGCTGGCGGCGGCTGCGTCCTTCACACCGCTGGATGGCGGCATGCAGTTGGACAAGCTGCACGAGACTTTTCTACGAATGAACCGCAGCGGCGTCCTTTTCATTGCTGCGTTGAATGGCTCTGCGCTGGGGTTGGGCAGTGAACTGGCGTTGGCCTGTGACGCCCGCTTGATGGCGGCCGGGGACTTTTTCATCGGCCAGCCTGAAGTGCTGCTCGGCATCCTGCCCGGTGGTGGAGGCTCGCAGCGCTTGCCGCGACTGATCGGCAACCATAAAGCGTTGATGCTCATACTCGAAGGCCGGCCGGTGTCGCCTGAGAAGGCCCTGGAAATAGGTTATATCGACGAGATAGTGGCGCCCGAGGCGCTGCTGGAGAGGGCGGTCGAGATGGCCCGCTACCTGGGCTCCCGGTCCCGCGGATCCATCGAGGCCATCAAGCGCGCGGTGTACCTGGGCGGCTCAAGCTCCCTTGAAGAAGGGCTGCACATCGAGCGCACCGAATTCATCAAGATTGCACCGACCGAAACCGCGCAATCGCTGATGATCGAGTACCTCGAACGCACCGATCGCGACGGCGACACGCCGTTCTATAACCCGGACATTTTTGCGCAGACGTTCGACCAGGGTTCGTTGCCTCTTCCGGGCGAGGGGGGCGGCAAATGAATCAGCCAGTCAAGACTCCCTATCAGGTCAGCCGGCAAGACGTGCGCTTTGACTCCGGGGAAAGCTACTGCTCGGCCTGGCTCTACCTGCCTGTGGGCGTGGAAAAACCACCTGTCGTGGTGCTCGGGCATGGGCTTGGTGCGATTCGCGAGATGCGCCTGGATGCCTTCTCTGAGCGGTTCGCCGCCGCCGGAATCGCCACGTTGGCTTTCACCTACCGCTATTTCGGCGACAGTGGCGGCCTACCCAGGCAGTTGATGTCGGTGAAGCGGCAATTGGCGGATTGGGATGCCGCGCTGGACTTCGTCAAGCGTCGCGCCGACGTCGATGGGCGCCGGGTCGCGGTGTGGGGCAGTTCATTCGGCGGCGGCCACGCAATTACCGTCGCCAGCCGCCATCCCGAGCTATTGGCCGCTATCAGCCAGTGCCCCTTCACCGATGGCCTGGCCGCAGCCGCTGCATTAGGGGTCAAGGGCGCGTTGCAGGTCACCCCGGTTCTGCTGCGCGACTTCGTCGCCAAGTTGCTTGGACGCCCGCCGGTGATGGTGCCGATTGCCGCGCCGCCCGGTAAACCAGCCCTCATGAATGCCCATGATGCGCTGCCGGGTTATCTGGCCCTGGTGCCGAAGGGAACGGTGTTCGTCAACCACGTCGCGGCCAGGGTGTTGCCGGAGATCCTGACCTATCGTCCCGGACGCGCCGCAAGGAAGGTGAAGTTTCCCATCCTGTTCTGCGTCAGCACGACGGACACCGTGACGCCCGCCGAGCAGACGATCGCCTTGGTGCGCAAGGCGCCATTCGGCGAAACCCGGCTCTATGGCGCCGGGCACTTCGAGTTCTACATGGGCGAGGCCTTCGAATCGTTGGTGACGGACCAGACGCGGTTCCTGGCAAAGCATCTGCTCGGCGCTGCGGCACATTGAGCCAAGCGTTTAGTCAATTTCACAGAGAGAACAACAATAATGAGTTTTTCCAAACTCCCGGAATTGCGCATGGCCTCGGCGGCCGATGCGCTGTGCATCGCCGACGACAACGCCAACCTGACCAACCGCCAATTCCATGCCCGAGTGCTCGCGGCGGCGGGGACGTTCGTCGAAAAAGGGGTTGGCGTCGGTGATGTGGTGGCGATCATGCTGCCCAATCAGTTGGATTTTGTCGTCGCGATGTTCGCCGCGTGGCGCTTGGGTGCAGCGGTCACGCCGATAAATCCTGGCTTGACCCACAAAGAAGCGACCCACCAATTGGTCGATTCCAGGGCCAGGCTGCTGGTCAATGCCAGTGGCGAAGAGGTGGTCCCGAGTGTCCAGTCGTTGTCAGTCGATGAGCTGACAACAGGAGCGCCTTACACCGGCGAACCGTTCGACGACCCGGCTGCGCTGGCGTTGCTGATCTACACCAGTGGCACCACCGGCCTGCCCAAAGGCGTAATGCTCGATCATGCCAACATCATGGCCATGTCCGATATGGGGCGCGATTCGCTGCAGGTCACCTCGGCCGATCATTGCTTGCTGATCCTGCCGCTGTTTCATGTAAACGGCATCGTGGTGAGCACGCTGATCCCGCTACTGAGCGGGGGGAGGGTGACGATTCGCAAGCGTTTCAATGTCGACAGTTTCTTTGAGGATGTGGAACTGCTGCGCCCCACATACTTTTCGGCCGTGCCGACCATCTACGCGATGCTTAACGCGTTGCCGGAGGAGGTGAAACCCGATACATCCAGCCTTCGTTATGGAATATGCGGTGCGGCGCCGGCCTCGGCGCAGTTGCTGGCCAGATTCGAAGCTCGCTTCGGTTTCCCGCTGCTGGAAGGGTACGGGCTGTCGGAAGGCACCTGTGCCTCGACCATCAACCCCATCGACGGGGTTCGCAAGGTCGGTACGGTCGGCCTACCGTTTACCGGGCAGCGCATTGCCATCGCCGGTCCGAACGGCCTGCACCTGCCGCAGGGCGCGGTTGGCGAGGTTTTGGTGCAAGGGCCGAACGTCATGCGCGGCTACCTCGGCAAACCTCAGGAAACCGCCAAGACCCTCATCGATGGCTGGCTGCACACCGGCGACATGGGGCGGATCGACGAGGACGGTTATCTGTCGATCGTTGGACGTCTCAAGGAGATGATCATTCGTGGCGGCGAGAACATTTATCCGAAGGAAATCGAGGATGCATTGTTCCAGTTTCCGGGTGTGCTGGAGGCTGCGGTGATCGGAGCCCCCCACGAGACCCTGGGCGAAATCGTTGTCGCTTATGTCGCTTTTCGTGCAGGTTGCAGCGCGACCCAGTCGGAATTGGACGCCCACTGTGTTGAGCGTCTGGTCCGCTATAAGCGGCCCGCGACCACCATCATGCTTCCCAGTCTGCCAAAGAACGCAATGGGCAAGGTCGACAAGCTCAAGCTCCGGCAAATGTTGGCCGAGTTCGCGCCCGTTGGCGGTTGAGCGCCAAAGGAAAAAGGGCGGTGACGCAGCACCGCCTCTTATCCCGTCGTGAGGCTTTCCCAGCGGGCGATGACGCCTGCGGTCGAAGCTTCAACTTTCTCACGCTTGGCCCCCAGCCCGATCGCAATATTGATGGTTGTCGCGACCATGATGTGCTGCACAGGGTTGTCCATTTGGGCGAAGTGGCCGGCGAGTTCGAGCATGATGAACCCGTGCGCGACACTCCAGAGCTGGTGCGCAATGAGTGCCGGGTCGGTTTTACGGACGAATTTGCCGTCAACCAGTCGGGTGCACGCCTCGATAACGATGGCATAGGTGGCCTTGAAGGCTGCCGATTGGCCCTCGGTGATTGGTGTCATCGTGCCTCTTGAGGGGCTGTACCTGCCGTCAATCGAAAGGCCGAACATCAAATCATAGAGATGAGGGTTGCTGTGCGCGACGTCTCGGCAGGTCAACAGCATTGCGCACAGGTCCGCTACGGGGTCAGCACTGGCCGGTACCCGTCTGAAGGCCTCGGTCAATCGCTTGAAGCCCTCATCGGCGACGGCCTGCAACAGTTCAGGCACACCGCCGAAGTGCGTATAGACTCCCATGGTCGATAAGCCGGCCTCACTCGATATCGAGCGAGCCTTGACTTCAGAAGGACCACGAGTCGCCAGCACGCGGATGGTTGCCTCGACGAGGCGTGTGGGGGCGTTAGGAAGGGAATTGTCAGGAGTCATGTTGCAATACTGCCATAACGACGTTATGTTTATCAAAATAACAGTGTTATAGATGGGCTGGCTCAACACCCATCTCAACATCCAACCCACCTACGGGGATCTAAATGTCCATCAACTTCCGAAATCTTGCTGTCCTCACCGCGCTGCTGTTCTTCGGCCTGGCGTTTACCTGGCTGTTTGTTCCCCAGCTGTTGTTGGCGAGCTGGGGCGTTGAATTTTCCGACGCCGTCGGGCTGGTGGGACGCCGTGGGGCCGCGCTGTATGCGGGGATTGGCGTCATGTTCTTTTCGGCGAGAAATGCCGGACCATCGGTGGCACGTTCAGCACTGGTAGCGGGTTTCATCGTGACCTGCTCGATCCTGGCGATCCTGGGCGTCGTCGAGCTTGCAACGGGTCATGCGAGTTCGGGGATTTTGTCTGCGGTTGTCGTTGAGGCCGCTCTCATCGTTGCGTTCCTGCATGCCTCGCGTTTGCCGGACAGCAGCGCCAAGCAACAGGGCATCATTTGACATGCCTCTTCAAGGAGATTCAGCAATGCGCATCCGGAACACAATCGGCGTCCTGGGCTTTTCTCTGGCGGCCTTCATGTCCCAGGCACTTTGGGCAGCGGACAACTCACCGGTCGGGCTGTGGCAGAACATCGACGACGCCAGTGGCAAGCCCAGGGCGCTCATCCGAATCACCGAATCCAATGGCACGCTGGAGGGGCGGATCGAGAAAGTGTTTCCAGCCCCCGGCGAGAACCCTGACCCCAAGTGCGATAAATGTGAGGGCGCCAACAAGAACGCACCTATCGTGGGTTTGACCATCCTGACCGGTCTGCGAAAGGACGGCGATGAATACACCGATGGGAAGATCCTTGATCCAGACAACGGCAAGGTCTACAGCAGCACGCTTCGCCTGGCTGAGGACGGTCGCAAACTCAACGTGCGCGGCTACATCGGCCTATCCCTGCTTGGACGTTCGCAGACCTGGATCCGCCAGGAATAAACCTACTCAACCGAGCTCCTCGCAGGAGCGCGCGGCAAAGGCGGTCCGGTCACTTAAAATGCCCAACCGCCATAGATGTCAGCTGTAATCAAAACGTTGACTATTAAGAAGTCGTTCATCATCATAAAGGCCGCTGCGCATTCAGATTGCCCGAAGTGACCTGGTGATCGATACGCCTTCGACCGAGCGTCGTCCGCCACAAGAATAGAATTCTGATCCAGGAGTACCGAGTCATCATGAAAGCGTTCACCATCGACCGCTATGGGAAGAAGGTTGCATTAAAGGCTACCGAAATGCCGGAGCCTGCTCTGGCCGACAACGATGTGCTGGTCCAGATCCATGCCGCCGGTGTGAACCCATTGGACCTGAAGATCCGCGACGGCGAGTTCAAGATGATCCTGCCTTATCGCATGCCACTGATCATGGGCAATGACCTGGCCGGTGTGGTAGTCCGGGTCGGGGCGCGGGTGCAACGGTTCAAGCCGGGAGACGAGGTCTACGCACGCCCCGATGACAACCGTATTGGCGCCTTCGCCGAGTTCATCGCCATCCAGGAAAGTTCGCTGGCGATCAAGCCCAAAGACCTCACCATGGAGCAGGCCGCGTCCATTCCCCTGGTGGGTTTGACCGCGTGGCAGGCACTGGTGGAAAAAGCCAACGTCAAGAAAGGCCAGAAGGTGCTGATTCATGCAGGCTCCGGTGGCGTGGGGACCATTGCCATTCAGTTGGCCAAGCACCTGGGTGCCTACGTCGCAACCACCACCAGCACCGCCAACGTCGAGTGGGTAAAGCGCCTCGGCGCGGACTTGGTCATCGACTACAAGAAAGACGACTTCGAAAAGGTTCTGCACGGCTACGACCTGGTCTTGAACAGCCTGGGCACCGACACCCTGGAAAAATCCCTGCAAGTGCTCAAACCGGGCGGAAAACTGATCTCCATTTCTGGTCCGCCTGATGCAGACTTCGCAAAAAGCGCCGGGTTATCGGGTTTTTTCAAAGTGGTCATGGGCCTGTTGAGTTATGGCATCCGGAAAAAGGCCAAGCGTCGCGGCGTCAGCTATTCATTCCTTTACATGCGGGCGAGCGGTGACCAGTTGAGCAAGATCACTTCGCTCATCGACGCCGGCGCCATAGTGCCGGTGGTGGACAGGGTTTTTCCGTTCCAGCAGACCCAGCAAGCGCTGGATTACGTTGAAACAGGGCGGGCCAAAGGCAAGGTTATCGTCACACTCAAGTGAGTCATCCGAAAGGTCGAGGAGAACAACAACATGACATTCAAAGCGCTGCTCGCGACAAAGACTGATAACCGGGTTTCGGCCTCGATCGTCGACATGCCGGAGCACGATCTCATGCCGGGAGACGTGACCGTCAAGATCGACTACTCGACGGTCAATTACAAGGATGCGCTGGCCATCAGCGGGCGCGCCGAGGTCATCAAACAGTTCCCGCTGGTCACCGGCATCGACTTTGCCGGTGTCGTCGAAGCGTCGTCTCACCCTGGCATCGCCGTGGGAGATCGAGTGCTCGTCAATGGTTGGGGGCTGAGCCAGACCCATCACGGCGGCTTGGCCCAGAAAGCCCGGGTCAGCGGCGACTGGCTGGTGAAGATTCCCGAGGTTTTCTCGACCAAGGACGCCATGGCGATCGGCACGGCCGGCTACACCGCGATGTTGTCCGTACTGGCCCTGGAGCATGGCGGCCTCACACCGGATCGTGGGGATATTCTGGTCACGGGTGCCAACGGCGGCGTGGGCTCGATTGCCATTGCGATTCTGTCCGGCCTCGGTTATCGCGTGGTGGCGTCCACTGGCCGCACCGATGAGCACGATTATCTGACCGGCCTGGGCGCTGCGCAGATCATCGACCGGCGCACGCTCTCTGATAAAGGGGCGCCCATTGCCTCTGAGAAATGGGCCGGTGCCGTGGACTCGGTGGGTAGCCATACGCTGGCGAACGTCCTCGCCCAGACCCAATACCGTGGCGTAGTGACGGCCTGTGGCCTGGCCCAGGGGCTGGATCTGCCCGGTTCGGTATTGCCGTTCATCCTGCGCAACGTGACCCTGGCCGGCATCGATTCGGTGAACGCGCCACAGGAGGCCCGGCTCCAGGCCTGGTCGCGGCTGGCCAGCGACCTTGACCTGAGCAAACTCGCCACGACAACGCAAGTCGTCGGTCTCGCAGAGGTGCCGGCGGTGGTTCAACGAATCTTCGAAGGAAAAGTCCGCGGCCGCGTGGTGGTCGACGTCAACGCCTGACGAGATGAAAAAAGCCCGCACACGCTTGATCGGTGGGCGGGCTCTTGGCCGAACGAATCTACGATCAGAAACGCATGCCCTGGAACGGGTTCCAGGTTTGTTCGCCTTTGACTTCTTTCAGGTAATAGGCGTAGTTGGTCACCATGGCATACATCACAGAGGCTGCGCCATTCAGGCCGGAGCTCAGCGCGCGCGGGAACTCCATGTCGAGCACGGCGAAAATCACGCTCAACGCGATGTTGATCCCCAGGAAGATGCCGAGCAGGGCGAGGTTTTTCTTCCAGAGTCCGAGCACGAACAGGTAGATCGGGCCGAAGAAAAACGCGATGACGTTGGCATTGATCAGCAGTTTTTTCTTGAAGCCCGGCAGTGCCTTGAGGGCCACCTTGAAACGCGGGTCATTGGGCGCACCGTAGGTGTCGAAGAAGTTGAAGCGCTCCTGCCACTTGGCACTGTACTTACCACTGGCTTGGACTTGTTCGGTGGTGCTCATTTTGACGGCTCCTGATATTCCATGAATGGCTGATTGTTCTTCCGGGAATTCCTGTGCGCCTGTTTCTTATCCAGGCGCAATCCGACGCGTTTGCGCTGTGGGCTTTATAAAGGTTGGCTTGGATAAATGCCTTACTGGCGGCTTGAGCGATTGTCGGACCTGTGACGGGCGTCACTGAAGCGATAGCGGCTGCCTGCGGGTTACTCCACCACCGCGTTATAGATCACCGTTGCCGCACCGTCTTTCTTGACCGTGAGCTTGTTGCCCTCGGTCAGGGCCTCGATGCCTTCAGAGCAACCCTCCACGGCAGTCTTGCCGTCGACCTGCTCGGTCTTGGTATCGAAGGTGAACACGTAGGTGGATGCCGGGCAGGCATTGCCGCCTTCGCCGGTGGAGATGATCAGGACATATTTGGTCGGCCCGAACTTATAGGCTTTTTCGATCGCCACGTAGCCGGTGTACTCGGGCTCGTCGACGATGGATTCCATGACGTTGATGACGCCGGCCCGGGATGGGTAGTTGAGCGCGGTGCCCAGGTCCATGCCTTGGGTCGTGAAGGGGCCTGCGCTGTCTTCCCCGACGGTCACCACCTCATAGGTAGTACCGGGCGCAACGGGGTCTGGATCGGTGTCAGCCTGACTCGTTGCAGCGAAACACTGTTGGGCAAAGGCGAGGAGGGCAACGGCAAACACGTGCTTCATCGGCGAAGTCCTTTTCTTGAAGGTGGGCAAGGCTGACAGTATCGCTAAACCGCTGGGGATTGTCTGCGGTTTGCACTCGATATACGCGATTGAACAGGCGCTGAATCGCTGAGGTCTAGGAGTTCAAGGTTTAGTGAATCCACCCTTGTTCAAGGACGCCCCATGAATCATCCCAAACTCATCCACCACGGCGCCCATGAAGGCGTTACCGGCTCGTGCCACCAGTTGTGGATGGACGACACCTACAGCGTGCTGATCGACTGCGGCCAATTCCAGGGCGAGGACGAAGGCCTGGACAGTGACGACAGGCTCGCCCTGGATTTTCCCATTGATGGCATCAAGGCCCTGATCATCACCCATGTGCACATCGACCACGTCGGGCGTATTCCGAATCTGCTGGCGGCGGGCTTCGAGGGCCCGATCCTGTGCAGCGAGCCCTCGGCCCGACTGTTGCCAATTGTGCTGGAAGACGCGTTCCGCCTGACCATCAGCCGTGACCAGGAGCAACTGGAGCGCTACCTCAAGGTGGTGGAACAACGGATCATCGCCTTACCCTACGGAAACTGGTTCACGTTGCACGAGGCCGATCAGGCCGGGTGCCAGGTGCGCTTGCAGCCGGCGGGCCATGTGCTGGGGTCGGCGTATGTGGAGTTCGAGTTGAGCAGCCCCGATGCCGGTCACCGGCGCGTGGTGTTCAGCGGCGACCTCGGAGCGCCGCACTCGCCGATCCTGCCTGAACTGATACCGCCCGAGCGTGCGGACCTGTTGATCATGGAAAGCACCTACGGTGATCGCCGCCACGAAGATCGCGTGCATCGACGCGAGCGTCTACAGGTTGCCATCGAGCGTGCATTAAGGGACCAGGGCACGGTGCTGATTCCGTCGTTCAGCATCGGCCGGACCCAGGAGTTGCTGTATGAGCTGGAAGAAATCCTTCACGAGCAGGAAGCGAACACCTCCGACGCCCCAGACAAACGCAGCGGGGCGGGTGCTCTCGACATCGACTGGCCGCAGATCCCGATCATCCTCGACTCGCCCCTGGCCAGCCAATTCACCAGCGTCTACAAGGAACTGCGCGGCTTTTGGGATGAAGATGCCCGGCTGCGGTTGGAGGAAGGGCGCAAGCCGCTGTCCTTCAAGCAGCTCATTACCGTCGACAGCCATGACGAGCACATGCGCATTGTCGATCACCTGACTGAAACCGCACGGCCGGCCATCGTCATCGCCGGCAATGGCATGTGCTCGGGTGGCCGCATCGTCAATTACCTGAAGGCCATGCTGGGCGATCCCCGGCACAATGTGGTGTTTGTCGGCTACCAAGGCAAGGGGACGCCGGGCCGGGACATCATGACCCACGGGCCGGACGGTGGATTCGTGATGCTCGACGGTTGCCGCCTCGACATCCGCGCGGGCGTTGATAATGTCGGTGGCTACTCAGCTCACGCGGATCAGGCGGACCTGGTGGATTTTGTCACGCGGATGAAAGAGTGGCCCAGGGAAATCCGCCTCATTCACGGCGAAGAACAGGCCAAGCAGCGCCTGGCCGAAGTCCTGGAAACGCGCTACCGCGAAGCCGGCAAGGAAGGGCGGATCACCATTCCCCACGCGGACGGCGAGCAACAGCACTATGCGCCTGAGGCGTTGGAAGATTGATTCCGGTGAGCGCAACGGACCTGGGCATCGACATTGCCGATCAGAACCAGCATGGCCTGTACAAATGGCTGCTCGCCAGTTTCCTGTTGGGCAAGCGCATCCGTTCCAGTGTTGCGTTGCAAGCCTATCGGATACTGGTTGATCAGCACGGTCTGGATACGCCCGCCAAGCTCGGCCAATGTCCACATCGTGAGTTGGTGAGGTTGTTGGGGCAGGCAGGATATGCCCGATATGACGAGTCCACCGCCAGGCGCTTGCGCGTACTGGGAGCCCGTTTGGCCGCCGAGCTAGCGACGCAACTGCACGCCTTGGGCGGCGGCTCCCAGGGGCTGCAAGAGATAGAGCGCTGGCTGCTGACCTTTGAAGGGATCGGGCCCAAGACCCTGGAGATTTTCATGCGTGAGGCGAGGGCTGTGCTGGAAGCCATCGCCCAGGCCCGGTAACGATACCCAATGGGCTAAATGGGCAGTTCGGTGGTCAGCTTGATTTTCTGCATGGGAATCTCGGTCTTCAGGCTCTGCACGCCTTTGATCCGCGAAAGATGCTTGATCTGGAATTGTCGATACGCGTCCAGGTCCGACGCCACCACCCGCAGCAGAAAATCGCAGTCGCCAACCATCAGGTGACACTCCAGCACTTGCGGCAATTCCCGCACGGCATCGGTGAACCGATCCACCGTGACTTCATCCTGGCCGGTCAGCCACACCCGCACGAACAAAGTTACCGAAGCATCCACCTTCGCCGGATTGACCAACGCCACGTAGCGCTCGATGACGCCTGCTTCTTCCAGCAATCGTACCCGACGCAGGCAAGGGGACGGCGACAAACCGACCTGCTTGGCCAGTTCAAGGTTCTGCAGGCGTCCATCGCGTTGCAAGGCGCGCAGTATACGTCGATCAATCGCATCCAGTTTCATGGCATCAGGTTTCTATTTATCAATTTTTCATAGCTTCAGATGCCAAATATTCGCCATTTACTGAACTCTTCGCAATCCGATTTTTCGCCTGCGCTGGAATAATTTGCGCTTTGGAGACGCGCAATGACTGAACACGATTTGAGCCTGCCGGTTACCGCCGGCAGCACATCGCCCACCGAATTGATGCGTGGCGCCAGGGCCGCGTTACCCATGCTGCTGGGCTTCGTGCCCTTTGCACTGGTGCTCGGGGCACAGGCTTCACACAAGGGATTGAGTGCCTACGAAGTGGCGATGATGGCCGGGATGAACTTTGGCGGCGGTTCGGAGTTCGCCGCGATCGAGTTGTGGTCATCACCGCCGCAGCTGTGGGTGATTACCGCGATGACGCTGCTGGTCAACAGCCGGCACCTGTTGATGGGCGCGACGTTGGCGCCGCACCTGCGACATTGGCCATTGAAGAAGGCGCTGCCCGCATTGTTCTTCATGTGCGATGAGAGCTGGGCCATGGGCCTGGCCGACGCCCGGCAGCGCCCGCGCTTCAGCCTGGCTTATTACCTGGGCGTGGCCCTTTGCCTGTGGCTGACCTGGGTGAGTTTCACTGCGCTCGGCGCGCAGGTCGGTCCCGCGCTTGGCGACTTGCACACCTACGGCTTCGACATGGCCTTCGCCGCTGTGATGCTGGTATTGCTGCGCGGCATGTGGCGGGGGTTGCGTGCGGCAGTCCCGTGGTTGATCAGCCTGCTCACTGCGGCGCTGTTCTATGTATTGATTCCCGGCGGCTGGTACGTACTGGCGGGGACCCTGGCCGGACTGGTCGTCGCGTACTTGTGGGCCAAGTCATGACCGATAACCTGACCCTGATGACTATCTTGGCGATGGCCCTCGTAACCTACCTGACCCGAGTGCTGGGCTTCGTGATGCTGCGCAACCGAACCATCAGTCCCGTGCTCCAGGAAGTGCTACAGGCTGCGCCGGGTTGCGTACTGATCGCGGTCATCGCGCCCAAGTTTGCCAGCAGCAACCCCGCCGACCTGATCGCCCTGGCGGTGACGCTGTTCGCTGCCACACGGCTGGGGCTGCTGCCGGTGGTGCTCATTGCGATCGCGGCGACTGCGGTCCTGCGTTTCTTGTTACCGAGCTGAGGTCCCATGTCATCGCCTATCCATACTGAAACACTCTGGATCAATACTCCGCACGGCAGGCTGTTCTGCCGACGCTGGTGTCCGACGCAAAGAGCAGAGAGCCCCCAGCCACCGCCGATCATCCTGTTCCATGACTCCCTGGGGTGTGTCGCCCTGTGGCGAGACTTCCCCGAGCAACTGTGCCAAACCACCGGACGCGAAGTGATCGCCTACGACCGACTCGGCTTCGGCCAGTCCGATGCGTACCCGGGTTCATTGCCGCAGTCTTTCATCCGCGACGAAGCCGAGCGGTTCTTTGGTTATCTCAAGGCTGCGTTGCAGATAGAACGGTTCGTCGCCCTCGGCCACAGCGTTGGCGGCGCCATGACCGCGGCTTGTGCTTCGTTGTATCCGCAGGATTGCCAAGCACTGATCACCATCGCCGCCCAGGCGTTTGTAGAAGAGCGCACCCTGCAAGGCATCCGCGCGGCCGAGTTGCAGTTTCAACAGCCCGGGCAAATGGCGCGATTGCAGAAATACCACGGCGACAAAGCCGATTGGGTACTAGGTGCGTGGACCAGGACCTGGTTGGCGGAGACATTTCGGGGATGGACCATTGAGGGCTCGGTTGGCGAGGTACAGTGCCCGGTACTGGCGCTGCATGGGGAGCAGGATGAGTATGGATCGGTGGAGCATCCGGTGCGTATTGGCAAGCTATCGATGGTAGAGGGGGAGTGTTTGATTGTTGAGGGGTGTGGGCATGTGCTTCATCGGGAAGCTCCTGGGGTAGTGTTGGGGGCTGTAGGTGGGTTTCTGGGTCATGTCATTTCAACCGGTCTTCCCAGGCGACCGTAAAGCCCCAACACTCGCCCCTACCACCAGCAAAGTCCCCAGGCACTGCAACCCTGACATCGACTGCTGCAGGATCAAGAACCCAGCCAGTACGCCAATCGCAGGCTCCAGACTCATCAAAATACCAAAGGCAGAGGTAGTCATCCGGCGTAGCGCATTTAGCTCCAGCACATAGGGCGCCAAAGGAACCAGGAGAGCCAGAAGGCTTACATAAAACAGCTGTTCCAACGGAACATGCCCACCACTTTCCATGAGGCCAAACGGGGTCGCCAGGAGCGCTGCCACGATGAGTGCCGTGGACAATCCCTCCGTTCCCTCGAAAAGACCTCCCACACGCTTCATCAGCAAGATGTAGCCGGCCCATCCCAGCGCTGCGCCTGCCGCCAGGGTCAGGCCCAGGGTATCCGCCGTCCATTCACCATGTTGTCGGGCGATCAGCACAATTCCGGTCGCTGCGAGAGCGGGCCACAGCAGGCCCCAACCCTTGCGAAGGCCTACGGCTGCTACGCACAGTGGTCCGAGAAATTCGATTGCAACGGCCAGGCCCAGGGGCACGTGGGCGATGGCGGCGAAGAAGCAGAAGGTCATGCAGGCCATAGCGGCCCCCAATCCGATGGCCGCGATCCAGTGTTGCCGGGTGTAGCGCATGATCGAAGGGCGTACCACGACCGCCAGCAACAGGGCGGCGATGCACAGGCGTAACCAGGTGGTGCTGACGGAGCCGAAGATTTCCATGACCGGCGCACTCAGTGCGGCGCCCAATTGCACGGAGCACATCGCCGCAACCGCCATCAGCACAGCCATCAAATTGACTTTCGAAGCCTTGGCAGGCTGCAACGAAACCTTGTCCTCTACCGAGGGCAAGGATGACGCTAGGGGGCCGGTCGCTGCGTTTTCGTTCACGTTATTGACTCCAACTGAAAACCTGACTCTAGTAGGATGGCGGCCATAAACAAATCTAATAGTATTTATGTTGGGTTAAGGGTTTTTTATGCTGCGTGATCTGGACAGCCACCTGCTTAGAGCATTCGTGACGGTTATCGAGACCGGCAGCGTGAGCGCAGCCGCGCAGAAGCTTTCTCGGACCCAGGCTGCGGTGAGCATGCAATTGCGGCGGTTGGAGGAGCAGTTGGGGCAGCGTCTTCTGGAGCGCTCGCCCCGAGGCGCGACCTTGACGGGCGCGGGCCAGATGTTGATGCCCTATGCGCAACGTATCCTGGAGGCGGGTGCGGATGCCCAGCGTGTACTGTGCGACGGTCATGTCTCGGGGACGGTTCGCCTGGGATTGCTGGAGGACGTCGCTGTGGGTCGATTGCCCTCAGTATTGCAGCGCTTTTCCGCCAGTTACGTCGATGTGGGCCTGGAAATGATCGTGGATTCCAGTCAGGCGTTATCCCGGATGCTGACCCAGGGAGAGCTGGACATCGTGATCGGTGATCCAGGTGTGATCGACGCCTCTGCGTTGAAGACATGGACTCAGCCCTTGCGCTGGGTTGGTTCCCGGAATCTGAAGATCGACTGGCGCAAGACACCACTGCCGGTGATTGCGTTTGTCGGCACCTGTGCATGGCAGGACAAAGCGTTCGCGGCGCTGAATCGGGCCAGGATCCCTTGGCGGATCGTTTGCAAAAGTACCAGTTTGCTGGCGATTCAAGCCGCGGTCGACGGTGGATTGGGTGTGGCGGTGATGCTGGCGGGGCACGTTCGCCACGATTCGATGAGGGTTCTGGGGGCCAGGGAAGGGCTGCCTCCTGCACCGCAGGCTGATTTTGGTCTGTTCACCGCCACTTCGCAGGCCAATGTGAACTCGGCGCAGCATGCGCTGCTGGATCTTTTGAACGAGGACATTGAAAACTCCGTCGTGCTTGAAAAAGACCAGGCCTGAAGGTCGATATCCAAGAACACCCATCACCGCATTGCGCCAGAAGCAACGCCTGGCATCGTTGCGTACGACGCATCACTCAGTTGCTCGAACCACGGATTCTCCAGGTTCAACCGCCTCCGTAGCCTTGCAGACACTTTCTCCCACTAAACGAGGTGTCATCATGCTCACGGGCAATCCTGCGGCCACGGCCCATTCCCAACCGACTGCTTCACTCTCCGGCCTGATGGTCGCCTTCCTGGCGTTTTGCTGCGGCGCGGTGGTCGCCAATCTTTACTACGCCCAACCCATCGTCGAGCTGATCGCGCCGCAGATTGGCCTGTCCAGCGCCAACGCCAGTTTGATCGTCTCGCTCACGCAATTTGGCTACGCCCTGGGCCTGCTGTTGCTGGTGCCGCTGGCGGATCTTCTGGAAAACCGTCGTCTGGTGGTGGGCTTCACCCTGGCGGCCAGTGCCAGCCTGTTGTGCGCCGGGTTGAGCCATTCGCCGTCGATGTTCCTGGTGTTTTCGCTGCTGATCGGCCTGACCTCGGTGGCCGTGCAGATCCTCGTGCCGCTGGCGGCGCACCTGGCGCCTGAAAAATCCCGCGGGCGAGTGGTGGGCAACATCATGAGCGGCCTGCTGCTGGGAATCCTGTTGTCACGCCCGGTGTCGAGCCTGCTGGTGGAAGCGTTCGGCTGGCGTGGGGTGTTCTTCAGCGCTGCGGCACTGATGGCGGTCATTGCGCTGATCACCGCTGTGGCGCTGCCGCGTCGCGTGCCGACGCATCAGGCCAGTTATGGTGCGTTGATCGGTTCGGTGTTTGCCTTGGCGAAACGCTATGAGGTGCTGCGCGAGCGTTCGCTGTACCAGGGCCTGTTGTTTGCCAGCTTCAGCCTGTTCTGGACCATCGCGCCGATCGAGCTGATGCGCAACCACGGTTTCAGCCAGATCCAAGTGGCGATTTTTGCCTTGGTCGGCGCGGTGGGTGCCGTGGCCGCGCCGATTGCCGGTCGCTTGGCCGATGCCGGTCATGCCCGCAAGGGCACCCTGGTGGCCTTGTTGTTGGCCCCGATTTCATTGCTGGTCGCCGCCTTGCCGGGCAGCGGTTATGTCTGGCTGGTGGTGTGTGCGGTGCTGCTGGACTTTGCCGTGCAGTTGAACATGGTCCTCGGTCAACGCGAGGTGTATGCCCTGGACCCGCACAGCCGGGCCAGGCTCAACGCGGTGTACATGACCAGCATCTTCGTCGGCGGCGCATTGGGCTCGCTGGTTGCCAGCCCGCTCTACGAACACTTTGGCTGGAGCCTGTCGGCGATGCTGGTGGCAGCGGTCCCGGGCCTGGCGCTGGTGATGTTTCTGACTCGCCAGCTCATGCCAGCGCCGGCTGATGGCCAATAATTCGATGACGCTGCGTGGGACAAGACGACAAGCCAACGGTGATGCACAATCGTCACCGTTTGTTTTCGATCGGAATCCACTTATGGACAAGTTGCTGGCGCTGAAAATGTTCGTCGAAACCGTACGCTGCGGCGGTTATTCCTCGGCAGCGCGCAAACTCGGGCTGTCGACGTCTTCGGTGACCCGCCAGGTGGCGGGGCTTGAACAGGAACTGGGCGCCAGCCTGCTCAACCGCACGACCCGCAACATCAGCGTGACCGCCGCCGGGCAAACCTATTTCGACAAGGCCGTGGCGATCCTCGACGCCGTCGATGAGGCCGATGCGTTCGTTGCCGACCGCGGCAGCGAGGTGCAAGGCCGGCTCAGGGTCAGCGTGCCGGTGGAGTTTGGCCGCCGCATCATCGCCCCGCACCTGAACCGTTTGCTTGAGCGCTATCCTGGCCTGGAGATCAGCCTCTCGTTGAGTGACCAGGTCAGCGATCTGCTCAGTGAGCAGATCGACGTGTCGGTGCGACTGGGCTCTACGGTGGTGAGTGAAGACATCGTCAGCAAACGGGTCGGCGCCTTCCAGCGCTGGGTGTTGGCCAGCCCCGGATATCTGGAGCGCCATCCGGCACCGCGCCACCCTCACGACCTGCTGGAACACCAATGCCTGCGCTTCGATTACGGTGGCTCGCATCAGCATTGGACGTTCCAGGCCGATGACGAAACCGTCCAGCTGAACGTGCAAGGCCGATTGCACAGCAACAATGCCGACATCTTGCGCGAGGCCGCCATCGCTGGCGGCGGGGTGACGCTGCTTGCCGACTGGCTGGTGCGAGATGATGTCGCCCAGGGCAGGCTGGTCCGGCTGCTGGAGCAATACGAGGTCAATCCTGGCAGCGCCAGCAGTTGCATCAATGCGCTGTATCTGCCGAATCATCGGGGATCGAGTCGCATCAATGTGTTTATCGAGTTTTTGGAGGAGGTGCTCAGGGCGGGTTGATTGCTTCGTTTACGACGGACGACGCATGATCAGCACATCCGTCTCGTACGTCAGCACAACATGCTGGTCGTGATTGAACACCTCGACCTTGAAAACCACCCAGCCGCGATCCGGCTTGCGGGAGTGCGCATAGGCGTTAAGCACCTGTGATGACAAATGAAGGCGGTCGCCACTGAGGACCGGTCGAAGCAGCTTCAACGCTTCGAACTTTCCGCCTGCCACCAGGTTCGTTTTCAGGAAAAATGCATCGCACAGCATCCTTTGCGCCATTGCGAAGGTATGCACGCCGCTGGCGCAATGCACGCCCAAGGGAGATAGCGCAGCCAGTTCGGGGTCGATGTGGATATCCAGCGGGTCGAACATCAGGGCGAATTCGATTATTTCCTGACGGCTCACCGGTTGGGCGCGTTCAGCCGTCCATGTTTTACCGGGGGTGAAGTTTTCCCAATAGAGTACCTTCGCATTCATATAAGCCTCTGGTTTTCCGATTTTTGATTCGAGTGTTTCACCGGTGCCGGTTGCCGGCAATGCTCAAAGACCTCACCACGCTTGATGCGCGAGGACACCCAAGTACAGCGTTTTTTCGATCACAATGGGCGCGCCCCAAAAAACATGCGACGCTGAAGGAGCAGCTAACGCAACACCTTGAAGGTGCGAACCCGGCATTACGGAGAAACCATGGCGCTTGCCCCGGACAAGGGAACAACCTCGATCGGATTGGTCCATGAGGCGTTGCAGGGAGCACGCGCCCGCGGGCTGGACGTGTCTGCGATCCTGCAGCAGGCCCAGATCGATCCGCAGCTGTTGGAGGCGCCCCATGCACGCGTGTCGGCAGGCGCTTTTTCGCGGCTATGGGTGGCGTTGTCTGATGCACTGGACGACGAGTTTTTTGCGATCGACAGCCACCCCATGCGGCGCGGCAGTTTCAAGCTGATGTGCCAGGTTTCGCTGAACTGCGAGACGTTGGGCCAAGCCCTGCGACGAATGTTGGCGTTGCTGCGGGCGATTCTGGATGACGTGTACGGTGAACTGGTTTGCGATGCAGAGTCGGCGGTGATCCTCATTCAGGACCACGGCGTAGAACGGCGGCTTTTCTGCTACGGCACCTGGCTGATCCTGGTGCATGGCCTGTTGTGCTGGTTGGGCAATCGGCGCATCCCCATCCAGCAACTGGACCTGCGCCCGCAGCGACCGGAAGACGACAGTGATTACCGCATGCGTTTCTGTGACAACCTGAGGTTCGGCGCTCCGGTGTCCCAGGTGGTGTTCGAGCGTAGTTTCCTTGAGCTGAAGGTCGCCCAGACGCCCGCCACCCTGGCGACGTTTCTCAAAGAGTCACCGGCCAGCCTGCTCGTCCAGTACCGCAACGACGACAGCATCAGCGCCAGGATCCGCCAGCAACTGCGCGGACAAACGCCGGAGGAGTGGCCTGAGCTCGAAGCGTTGTCCAAGACCCTGCGCATTTCCTACTCGACCCTGCAACGGCGCCTACAAGCCGAGGGCGTCAGTTACCAACGGCTCAAGGACAACCTGCGGCGTGACATCGCCATCAACCTGTTGTGCCGTGCGGACCTGACGGTGACGGATGTCGCGGCCCAGACTGGTTTCCAGGAAACCAGCGCTTTCCACCGGGCGTTCAAGAAGTGGACCGGCGTCAGCCCCGGCGCCTATCGCCGGACGCTGGACCAGTAGCTTCAACTTCCAATACACGCCTATCAGTACCTGTCCCTTCAAACGGCCCTGAGACTGCCCAGAACGGTCATTCAAAACGATGTCCGCGGGCATGGGCTGCACGCACTGCCGGTCCTATGATCGCCCCAAGCAACCCCTCAGTCTTGCCTTGACTGGAGGGCTGCGTGTTGTTGCGCCTTGCCAGACAGCCCGGCGCTTGCAACGACCCAAGTGCACTTCACAACAAAAACAAAATGAAGGGGACACGCTATGCAACCGGTGAATGTTTACGCCTTGGCGGGCGAGTCAAAATTGAATCGCTTTCACGGGCTGATTCTCTTCTGGTGTGTGTTGATCCTGGTGATCGACGGCTATGACCTGGCGATTGTCGGCGCAGCACTGCCGGCCATCATGAAAGATATGCAGATTGACCCCACCAGCGCCGGCATCATGGCCGGCTCGGCACTCTTCGGCACGATGCTGGGCGCAATATTCCTCGGGACGCTGGCAGATCGCATCGGCCGTCCGAAAATGATCGCCTTCTGCGTCGCACTGTTCAGCCTCTTCACTGCGGCGGCGGGTTTTACCCATGACCCAGTCAGTTTCAGCGTCATGCGCTTCATCGCAGGCCTGGGCATAGGCGGGGTGCTGCCGGTCTGCACGGCGCAGATGGGCGAATACGCGCCACTAAAGCAACGCACTCGCCTGGTAACCCTGGTGTTTGCCGGTTACTCGGTCGGCGGCATCCTGGTGGCCGTGACCTCCAAACAGCTGATCGAAAGCCACGGCTGGCAGTGGGTGTTCTACATCGCCGCGCTGCCGGTGCTGCTGATTCCGTTCATCCTCAAAACCATGCCCGACTCGATCGGCTATCTGCTGAAAAACGGCCGCCAGGATGAGTTGCGCCACATCGCCAGTCGCCTGGAACCGACGCTGCTCCTGACTCACCAGACCGAAATGGTCGGCAACCCGGCGGTGCTGGGTAAGCAGGACACGCCGGTGCGAAACCTGTTCAAGGACGGGCGCGGCCCGAGCACGGTGATGATCTGGGCAGCCTTCATGACCGGCCTGTTCATGGTCTACGCCCTCAATTCCTGGCTGACCAAGCTGATGGCCATGGCGGGGTTCAGCCTGGGTTCGGCCCTCAATTTCGTGATCGTGTTCAACGTCGGGGCGATTGTCGGTGCGCTTGGCGGCGGCTGGCTGGGTGACCGATTCAACATCAAGTACGTGCTGGTGTGCTTCTACATCGTCGGCGCGGTGGCCCTCACGTTACTCGGCTACACGCGTTCGACAACGCTGTTGTTCGGGGTCGTGTTCGTGGTCGGGGCCTCGACCTTGGGCACTCAACTATTGGCCTATGCCTACGCGGGTGATTTCTATCCCTCGACCATTCGTTCGGCAGGCGTTGGCTTTGCCTCCGGTGTCGGGCGGATCGGCGCCATCGTGGCGCCGGTGCTCATCGGCTGGCTGGTGTCGCTGAACCTGCCGCTGGAGCACAACTTCATGGCGATCAGCGTGGCCGGCCTGATTGGCGCAGGTGCTGTCACCTTGATCAACCAGCAACGCGCGGACTCGGCCCAGGCGAGAAAGGCCCCGGTGCCGTCCAGTTGACCCCCTGTTTCTTCGCTTCCCAAGAAAACGAGCCTGAAAGACATGACGATAAACCGCTTATTACCGCCGCCGCTTTCGCCTCAGCTATTGAGCCAGACGGTTGATTGGGCGATCACCTCGCGCCGCAGCATCAGGGCGTTCCTGCCGACGCCGGTGCCGCGTGCCGACATCGAAGCGATCCTGAATGTCGCACGATTCTGCGCCACCGGCGTGAACATGCAGCCGTGGCGGGTCCATGTGGTCACCGGAGAGATGAAGGCTCGCCTGTCCAAGGCCATCGACGCGATCGATAGCGATCCGGCGCTGAACGAGCATCTACAGGACTCCTATGAGTATTACCCCCGTGAATGGGTCACGCCTTACATCGACCGCCGGCGCAAGGTCGGCTGGGATCTGTACAACCTGCTGGGCATCACCCGGGCGGACAAGCGGCGCATGCATCAACAGCACGGTCGCAATTACAAGTTCTTCGACGCACCGGTCGGCCTGATCTTCACCATCGACCGGGTGCTGCAGCAGGGCAGCCTGCTGGACTACGGGATGTTTTTGCAGAGCGTGATGATCGCCGCCCGGGGCAGAGGGTTACACACCTGCCCGCAGGCGGCATTCCTGAAGTATCACGATGTGATCGCGCAAGTACTGGAAATTCCAGCGGACCAGATGCTGGTGTGCGGAATGAGCCTGGGTTACGCCGACGAAACCAGCATTGAAAACACCCTGGTCACGGACCGCGAGCCGGTCAGCGCGTTTGCCACGTTTCACCATAATAATAAGGAGACAGTCCTGTGAAATCCGCTACCTATGACAGCGGCCTCGAGCGCAGCGCCGCGAACCACCTTGCGCTCACGCCCCTTGGATTCCTCGACCGCGCGGCGCTGGTGCATCCGCAACGGCACGCTGTGGTACATGGTGAGTTGCGAAGAACCTGGGGCGAGACCCGGGAACGCTGTTACCGCCTGGCTTCAGCCCTGGTCAATAGAGGACTGGGGGAGGGTGATACAGTGTCCATCCTTTCGCCCAACACCCCCGCGATGCTCGAAGCGCACTACGGCATTCCCCTGGCGGGCGCGGTGTTGAACACCATCAACTATCGCCTGGATGCCGAGGGGGTCGCCTTCATCCTCCGTCATGGTGAATGCAAATTGCTGCTGGTGGATCGCGAGTATGCCGCGCTGGCTGCCGCAGCCCTTGAGCTTGTCGAACAGCGCCCTGTGGTGATTGATATCAACGATCACCTGGCACCGCTGGCGCCCGCCATCGGTGAGACCGACTACGAAAGTCTGTTGGCCGAGGGTGATCCGGATTTCGCTGGCGTCTGGCCCACCAATGAATGGCAACCGATCGCGTTGAACTACACCTCCGGCACAACCGGTGATCCCAAGGGCGTGGTTGCCAGCCATCGCGGCACCTATCTGATGAGCCTGTTGCAAATGACCAACTGGCCGCTGTCACGGGCGCCGCGCTATTTGTGGACGCTGCCGATGTTTCATGCCAACGGTTGGTGCTTTACCTGGGCGATTACCGCAGCTGCCGGAACCCACGTCTGCCTGCGCAAGGTCACTGCGCAGACGGTATTCGAGGCGATCGACCATCACGGCGTAGACCATTTCTGCGCCGCGCCGATAGTGATGGCGATGATCGCCAATACGGCCGGACGCGCCCCTTTGCAGACACCGGTTAGAGTGTTGACCGCAGGCTCGCCGCCGCCCGCCACAGTGCTCAAAGCCGTCCTGGCGCTGGGCTTCGATGTGGATCATGTGTACGGCATCACCGAGGTGTCTGGAACGCCGGTCAGTTGTACCTGGCAGGACGGCTGGAATGACCTGTCCGAGACTGAACAATGCGCGTTGCGGGTGCGCCAGGGCGCTCGTGGCGCGGTGTTCGAAGACTTGATGGTCGCGGATCCCGAGACGCTGGTGCCGGTCCCGCATGATGGTCAAACCACCGGGGAGCTGTTGATGCGCGGCAACACGGTGATGATGGGCTACCTGAAAAACCCATCCGCCACCCAAAAGGCCTTCGCCGGCGGCTGGTTTCATACCGGCGACGTGGCGGTGGTTCACGACAACGGCTACATCCAGATCACTGATCGCTGCAAGGACGTCATCATTTCCGGTGGCGAAAATATCTCTTCCGTCGAGATCGAAGAAGCGATCCACGCCCACCCTGCGGTGCTGCACGCCGCCGTGGTCGCTCAGCCGGATGACAAGTGGGGCGAGGTGCCCTGTGCTTTCGTCGAGCTCAAGGCCGGTGTGCCGGCGCCAACCGAGCAGGACATCATCGGTTTCTGCCAGGGACGATTGGCTCGCTTCAAATGCCCGCGACGGGTGATCTTCATCGAGTTGCCGAAAACCGCCACCGGCAAGATCCAGAAATTCCTGCTGCGCGAACGTGCGGGCAGCCAGGAAGCGATCATGCGCCTGGCTTCCGGCTGCTGAGCAGGAGCTGGTAACCCATCTCAGACAATAATGCCGCCGATTCAGGCGGCAGGCTTTCACGCACACAACAAAAACAAAAGGTGCCTGTATGTCGAAATCTCATGTCGCGGTATTGGTTGGAATATCAACACTCACTGGCGCGCCCTTGGTGTTCGCTGATTTCATCAAGGATGCAAAAGGAAGCCTGGAGCTTCGAAACTTTTACTACAACCGCGACTATCGAAATGAAGGCGCTACCCAGAACAAGCGAGACGAATGGGCGCAGGGTTTTATTCTCAATCTTCAGTCTGGCTTCACCGAGGGTGCGGTGGGTTTCGGTCTGGACGCACAGGGATTACTGGGACTGAAGCTCGACTCAAGCGGCGACCGAACCGGCTCGGGCCTGCTGGCGTTCGACCGGGAGCGAAACGTCGAGGATGAATACGGGAAATATACCCTGACGGCCAAGGCGCGGATGGGCAAGAGCGACTTGCGGGTGGGTGGCGTCAGCCCGCTGATGCCGCTGTTGTGGAGCAACAACAGCCGGCTGTTGCCCCAGGTGTTCCGCGGTGGCTCACTGGTGTCCAACGACCTCGATTCACTGACGGTTTCTGCGATTCGGGTCAACGCCGTGAGACAGCGCAACTCCACGGATTTCGAATCCCTCACCGCATTCGGTTACCGCCCCATCGAGGCCGATCATTTCGATTACCTGGCGTTCGACTACAAGGTTCTTCCAACCCTGACCTTGAGTTATCACGTCGCCGAACTGGAGGATCTCTATCGCTCCAACTTCTATGGGTTGAAGCTCAATCAGCCACTGTCCACCGGCGCGATCATTTCCGATGTGCGCGTGTTCGATGCCAGGGAAACCGGGGATGAAAACCTGGGCAAGGTGGATAACCGCACCTTGAGCAGCTATTTCGCCTATAACCTCAACGGCCACACCCTTGGCGGTGGCTACCAGAAAGCGTGGGGGGACACGCCTTTTGCCTTCGTGAATGGCACCGACACTTATCTGTTCGCCGAGTCACTGGCCAGTACCTTCACCGCGCCCAACGAACGGATATGGTTTGCCCGCTATGACTACGATTTCGCCAGTGCCGGCATTCCCGGGCTGACCCTGACGCTGAGGTATGTAAAAGGTGAGGATGTCGATCCCACGTTGCTGAGCACTCGGCAAGCAGCGGCGCTGCGTTCGCAAGGAGAAGAGGGCAAGGAATGGGAGCGTGTGACCGATATCGCCTATGTGATCCAGAGTGGCCCGGTAAAAGGCTTGGGGGTTCAGTGGCGCAATTCCACCAACCGCTCGACTTATGCCGACAGTGCCAATGAAAACCGCTTGATTCTGCGTTACACCATGACGTTCTGATTCACGCGCAGGGTAGAGGAACGCGACGCCGCCTTGCCGGGCGTCGCGTCAGTCAACCTGAGCGCCTGCCGGGGATTAGACTGGTGGTCCCTGCGGGGATTCAGGCCGCAGGCCAATCCATCCGACCACCGCAACAGTTTTCAGGTCTTGCATGCCCGTGTCGACGGTGGCCTTCTCACAGGAGGGTACGTAATGGACGAGGCAAAGCTTAACGAGTTCATGGGCAAGCTGGTGTCCGATATGGGCGCCTCGGCAATGCTCGCCAACGTCATCCTTGGCGATGAACTCGGGCTATACAAGGCCATGGCTGATAGCGAGCCGATAACGCCCCAGCAACTCGCCGACAGGACCGGTTGCAATGCGCGGCTGATTCGGGAGTGGCTCAGCGCTCACGTGGCGTCCGGCTACATGGAACACCAGGACGGGCAGTTCGTGTTACCCGAAGAACAGGCGATGGCACTGGCGATCGAGGGTTCGCCGGTGTACGCGGCGGGCGGTGTGATGGTGGTGGCGTCCATGTTCCACGACAAGGACAAGTTGATAGCGGCCATGCGCGGCGACGGCGGACTGCCTTGGGGCGAGCACCATCCCTGTATGTTCAGCGGCACCGAGCGGTTCTTCCGGCCCGGCTACAAGACTTACCTGGTGTCGCAATGGCTCCCGGCACTGGAAGGCGTCGTGGAAAAACTCACCGCCGGCGCCCGTGTGGCGGACATTGGTTGTGGGCACGGCGCTTCGACTATCGTGATGGCACAGGCCTTCCCGGCGTCTCGCTTCGTCGGCTTCGACTATCATGCGCCGTCTATCACCACCGCCCGGCAGCGCGCCCAGGAGGCCGGCGTCGCCGAGCAGGTTACGTTTGCCCAGAGCACTGCCAAGGACTTTCCCGGTGACGATTACGACTTGATCTGCTACTTCGATTGCCTGCACGACATGGGCGACCCGGTCGGCGCCGCGCAGCATGCCTATCGAGCCCTGAAAGCCGATGGCTCGGTGCTGCTGGTCGAGCCCTATGCCAAAGACACGCTCGACGAGAACATAAACCCTGTCGGGCGACTGTTCTATGCCGCCTCCACGTTCATCTGCACACCGAACTCGCTGTCCCAGGAAGTGGGGCTGGGATTGGGGGCGCAGGCTGGAGAGGGGAGGTTGCGTGAGGTATTTAACGCCGCGGGTTTCAACCAACTGCGCCGTGCGGCTGAGACACCGTTCAATTTGATTCTGGAGGCTCGAAAGTAATCGCCGCGTGGAAGCTGCCGTGCAGGACTGTAGGATCTCTGCACGGTTTGCGGCGGTAACGGGGATGCGGCCTGCGGATGTGCCTGGATGAAAAAATGGTTGCCCAGTTCGTCGTGCCACGTCAGACTTCGAAAATCGTCGAACGGGCGGGTAAAAGTGCTGTCTGGTGGGCAAAGCCAAGTAAACAGCAGCAAAACTGTCTTCTCCCCGTAATTTCTCAAACGTCAATTGGTCTTTAGCAGTCGACCCCCTCCCCAAGTGGGCGGAAATGGAATATGGATAATCTGAGCGGGTTGATTGCCTTCGTGCGGGCAGCAGAAAACCAAAGTTTCACCCTGGCTGGCAGAGCGCTGGGCATATCGTCTTCCGCTGTTGGAAAAAGCGTCAGCCGCCTGGAAGAGCGCATAGGCGTGCGCTTGTTTCATCGCAGCACCCGGCAAATAAGCCTGACCAGCGAAGGCCTGGATTTTTTTGGTCGTTGCAGAACGTTGCTCCAGCAATTGCAGGATGCCGAAGCTGCACTGTCCCATTCAAAGACCCGCCCCAGAGGCCGTCTGCGGATCAGTTTGCCGGCCGTAGGCTATCGACTGATTTCCGGAATTTTGCGCGAGTTCTACCAGCGCTATCCTGAAATCGAACTGGATCTGGATTTCAGCGACCGACTGGTCGATGTTGTCGATGAGGCATTCGACGCGGTGATCCGCAGCGGTGAGCTTCCCGATTCGAGCCTCGCAGCCAAAAGAATCTGTACCTTCCGCTTCGTCCTGTGCGCGGCACCTGACTATCTACAGCGATATGGCATGGCAAAGGACGTCCAGGACATCCAGCATTACAAGGGGATTGCCTACAAGTTTCCCTCCAACGGCAAACTTCAACCCTGGTGGTTGAAGGTCAATAACGACACGGTCAGGATTACCCTGGAAACGACGGTTGTCATGAACAGTGTGGAAGCGGTGTTGGCGGCGTGTCGTAATGGGCTGGGCCTGGCCTACCTGCCTGACTTTGTCATTCAGGAGTACCTGGCCAGCCAGGAATTGATCAGGGTTTTGCCGGAGTTGAGCCTGGAAGGGGATTTCTGGATCGTCTGGTCGCCCAGTCGGCTCCTCTCGCCGAAGACCCGCGCGTTCATTGACTTTCTCAGTGAGGCGCAGCTGATGAGCAGCCCTGAAGGTGGCTGATCGCTCCTTCAGGGCATGCCGACCTTCAGTCGATCAACAGTTTTTTGAAGCGCGTCGAGTACTGGATGGCCTCCACCGACTTCAAGCGTACGGGCACCTTGTATGCGTCCATGATCCGCCGGGCGAAATCGCGAATATCGCGCAGCACCGATGCCGTCGAATCCCCATAATCACCATCGAGAACGATCTGCGCTGCGACGAACTGGCCGGTCAAGCCGTTGGCTTCCCCGTATGCCTTGCAGTCACGTACCTGAGGGTGTCGCAGAAGGACCGACTCGACTTCCGCCGGGTAAACCTTTTCACCGCCAACATTGATGATTTCCTTGCTGCGCCCAAGGATTTTCAAGTATCCGTCCGCATTGACCTCCACCAGGTCGCCAGTCTTGAACCAACCGTCGTCGGTGAAGCTGTCCATCGAGTGGTTGAGATAGCCCATGACCTGGGTCGCGCTGCGGAGCCAGAGCTCGCCGTCAACGATCTTGTGCTCACTCGAACCTTCCTGGAAACGCATATACAGGCTATCGGATGACAGTGAACTGGTGTTGATGATGCCAGTTTCGCTGGTGCCGAAAGTCTGGAGGAATTTCACTCGGGGCAGACGCTCGCGCAACTTGTGCAACAGGCTCTCCGGCATCGGTTCCGTGCCGTAGGTGATCATGCGCAAGCTGCTGAAGTCGTAAGTGTCGAATACCTGGTTGATCAGCATCAGATTCAAGAAGGTTGGCGAGGTCGGCAACACGGTAATGCGGTGTTTTTCTATCAGGCGAGCCACGCTGTCCGGTGTCTTGCTGGCTGTAATGGTTGCCGTTCCGCCGATGGAAAGGATGTTCAACAGCGTATTGATGCCGCCGATATGATCGAAAAGCAGAAACAGGAAGATATCGAGTCTCCGGGAGCGTTTGCCGCAGAACTCGCCCACAAGCCGGTCAAGGTCGTGCAGCATCGCCTTGGGGGTGCCAGTGGTACCGCTACTGAACAAAACCAGTCCGGCATGCTCCTGTGTTATCAGCTCGGCGATCATCGGGCTTTCAGGGTTTGCGGCTCTGGCATACGCCCGTACCTGATGGCGATCGATGTCGATTACGAACTCAGGATTGACTGCCGCCTGCTTGTTCCTGATCTCCGTCGGGTTGTCGGCGGTGTTCAGGGCAATGATATTGCCGTTCTGGTACAGCGCCAGGAACAGGGCGATACCCGCGAATGAGAAATCACCATTCATGAAAACGATCGATTGCCGGGTCACGCCCTGGTTGGCGAGCCACTCCAGTTGACGGCCGACCTCATCGCTCAACTGGCTATAGGTGTATGACTGTTCGGGGTCGTTCAAGAAGACCTGGTTCGAAAACTGCGAAAATCCGTTTATCAGTGGTTTGAATATCATGACTTGTTCCCTTGATTGAATGGCGTCAGAAGCGCACGGGCAGTTCATCAGGACGACGCAGTACCGTGCCATTGATCCAGCGGATTGACGTCGGGTCGCACGCCAATTCCAGATTGGGCAATGCCTGTACCAGGGTCGAGAGCACGGTGGCTATTTCCAGGCGCGCCAATGCCGGGCCCATGCAACTGTGAATGCCATGACCGAATTGAATGTGCGCAGCCTTGTCTTCGCGCCCCGGGTTGATCAGCAACGGTGCATTGAAGACGCTGGGATCGCGATTGGCCAGGAACACGTTGGCGTACACGGCGGTGTTCGCCTCGATCACGCCTCGGCTGGTTTGCAGCGCTTGGGTGGTGATGCGTGGAAAGGCCGACAGCTTGCCGATGGGGATCAATCGGATGAGTTCTTCAATCAGCCGCGGTATCTGATCAGGGCTTTGGCGTACGTATTGCCAAAGCGATGGCGCGCACAGTAACGTGTAGACGCTCTTGGTCATGACGCTCAGCGCGTTATGGTCGCCCCCTAACAAAATGCCCAACAGGACACCGACGAACTCTCGGTCGGTTAGCGGGTCCTCCTGCATGTGCCGCTGGTCGACATACTGGCGGATGAACCCGTCCGGATGCGCGTCCCGGCGACCTTGGACGAAGTCCATCATATAGTCGAAACTGGCGGTCACGGCGGTTTCGATCCCGGCAATATCGTCCGGCGGCGCCGACTGGATCATCTGGCTCCAGGGCCTGAACATCTGGCGGTCTTCTTCCGGAATGCCGAGGATGTGGCAGACCGTTGAAGATGTCAGACGCTCCAGCACCGAAGCAAACAGGTCCGGCGGCGTCGCGCCTTTGCGCATCTGCTCGATGCTATGCACGGTCATATCGGTCACATGTTGGCGTACGCTTTCCAGCCCACGTTTACTGAAGGCACGCGCGACAGTCGCGCGGGAACGCATGTGCGCCGGGTTATCCAGATTCAGCAGAAGCTCCGGCTGGGTTGGCCCCGGAAGAAACGTCGGACCGTCCTCGACATTGCACAAAGTCCTGCTGATGCTGGGATCTGCCAGGAATGCTTTGCAGTCGGCATACCCGGTGAGGTGAGTCGCGAGATGGCCGCTGGGCAGCCTGATCTGTGGCAGATAACCTTGCCAGCCCGCCGCTTCGTAGTACGGCGCGGCGTCGAGGTTGGGAATATCCAGTACGCTGGGGTGCACCTGCATATTCATTGAGCACCTGCCACTGCACGCGGTTGTGCAGCCTTGATAAATGCGCGCACGGCATGCTGGGTTTGCTGGTTGTCTACAAACAGAATGGCTTGCCACCCGGCCGCTCGCGCGGCTTCGCAATTTTCTTCAACATCGTCGATCAATACGCAACCGGAAGCCGGCACGCCGATCTGCTCGGCAGCCAGGGCAAATATCAGCGGGTCCGGTTTGCGCAGTTTGACCTTGCAGGAGTCGACGACACTGTCAGCAACATCATCCAGCCCGACCATGCGGCGCCAGGGCGTTTCCCACTCCACCACGTTGTTGGTGAGAATGCAGGCCTTCAGACCGGATGCCTTGACCTCATGGAACAGCTCGAACATGTGTTCGTTGACGCTGTGAGGGGAGAACCACTGCTCTCCATGATTATCGAAATCGCAGCGACTCAGATCGATGCCTGGATACAGCTCGGTCAGTGCCTTGCTCATGGCCCGTCCCCATTCGACCTGCGTCATCATTGCCAACTCGATGGGCGCCTGGAATTGCACATTCAGCGGTTTGGCCACGGCATGCATGGCCGCTTCCATCTGCGTACGGCTGATGCCTGTGTTCTGCTGATAGACCCGGTACAGCTCATCAATGGAAGGCGAGAGAACACCGCCGAAATCGAACCAGATAGCTTGGATAGTCATAGTCATCTTTCCTTGAATGTCAGATCGTTCAGGGGAGGGCAGGTACTTCTACCGGGGCAATGATTTGTGCGTTGCTCAGCGATAGCCGGGCGATTGCGATCGACAGTCCGACGCCGAAGCCACAGGCAATCAGGTTGTCTTTGCGCAAGTCATCGGTGGGCTGTCGTTTACAAATCATCAACGGGATCGACGAGGGGCCGGTGTTGCCTACATCCGCCACTTCGACAGGGACTTTGGCCGAGGCGACGTCGAGTTTCTTGGTCAGGTAGTCGAGCATGAACTGATTGGCCTGGTGCAGCAGGAAATACGGCACCCGTTCGCGGTCTGTGCCGCTTTCGCGCAGAAAGGTATTGATTGCCGAAGGTACTTTCTCCAGGGCAAAGTTCATCACTTGACCGCCGTCCATATGCAAGCCACCGACTTGCACGTGGCTGGTGGCATCGGGCGTGTAATCCAGCTCGGTCTTGAGGTATTGCGCCCCGGCACCATCGGTATCGAAGGCGAACCCCAACGACTGCTCGCCGCGCTGCAGCAATGTGCAGGTGGCGGCATCTCCAAACACCAGCCGCACGTGCCGGTCTTCAGGGTTGAGCAGTTTGGTGATGACGTCGCCGGTACACACCAGGACGTTGCTACAGCCACCGGCCTTGATCAGCATCGCGGCCTGGTACAACCCATAGACGTAGCCGGAACAGCCAAAGTTGAGATCGAAGGCCGCCAGCGCTTTCTTCAGTCCGAGGCGGTTGGCCAGTAGCGCGCTGCTGGCGGGCATCAGGCTGTCCGGCGTCTGGGTTACCAGGACCAGGGCGTCGATGCTGGCTGGATCGATGTCCGCTGCGCTGAACAGCGAACGGGCAGCCGCAGCGCACAGATCCACAGTGGACAGCCGATTGGCCACCCGCACCTGGTTGATGCCAGTACTCTTGGCTATCCGCTGGACCTCCTTTTCGCCAAACAACACCGCGAAGTCGTCCAACGTCATGACGTCCTGGGGGACGGCCGCCGACAGCGCACGGACTGATACCCCCTCAATGAGCGCGCTCATAAAGCTTCACTGACGTGCACATTGCAGACATCTGCCTGGATGGCATCGAACAGCTCACCCATGGTCTCGACTTCATCGAGCACGGCAGGGCTCAGGGCGAGACCGTATTGGTCATTCAGTACGCCAAGCAGGGTCACCTTGGTCAACGAGTCCCAGTTGCTCAGCGGTTGCAGCAACACATCCATTTGGATCTGTGACTCACGCAGTTCCAGAAGCTCTGCCAGTTCTTTCTTGATCGGGTCCAGGTTCATGATGAAATCCTTTTAGCTAGAGAGTCGGTTAGAGGCCGCCGAGATACACCACCTGACCGGTGATGAAATCGCTGCGAGCAGACAGAAAAAAGTCAGTAACGTTGGTCACGTCGTCGAAGGTGCCAAAGCGCTTCAACGATTGTTGCGCCAACAGGTCTTTCATCTTTTTTGCTGGGATGACACGGGTCAGGTCCGTATCGATCGGGGTGGGACCCACTGCATTGACAGTGATGCCCAGGTTGGCGAGTTCCTTGGCCATCACGCAGGTCAGGGTTTCCACCGCGGCCTTGGACGCGCCGTACAACGCTTCGCCTTCCAGCTTCAGCGGCTTGGCTACTGTGGAAAAATTGACGATGCGTCCCCGGCGTCCGCTGCGCATGAGTTTCGCTGCCTCGCGACTGAGCAGAAACGTCCCAAGCACGTTCGTCTGCATAATGTTCCGGGCGGTTGCGTAAGGCGTCAGAAGCGAGTGGTTCATGCTGGCGATGCCGGCGTTGTTGATCAGGTGATCCAGCCGCCCGTAGGTCCCGCGCATGTGCCTAATCAATTCATCGATGGCCTGCTCGTCTGCCACATCGGCAATGAAATGCTCATAGCTGGAGTGATCCAGGTCGCTGGACGTGCGGCTGCAACCGATGACGGTATGCCCCTGGGCCAGGTAGTACTCGGCGAGATGCCTGCCGATTCCTTTGCGCGTGCCTGTTATGAGCGTGACGGGTTTGTTATCGGCCATGGGACACCTGTGCATTGAGCTCGAGGATGTAGCTGGCAAAGGTGCTTACCGACTGGAACGGGCTGCGTTTGGGAGACATTGCGCTGTCGTTGACCAACGTCATCCTGAGGCCCAATTGCTCCTCAAGCATTTGCTCGACGTCGATCACGATAGACACCAGGCTCATCGAATCGAGGACACCGCCCACGCCATATAGCGCTGTGTTCTCGCCTTCTTCCAGATTGATGGGCTGAGCGAGACTGCGATTTTCATTTTCAATCGCGTTGTAGATGATTTTGAGAACTTGCTGCTTCATAGGATTTACTCCGGAGTGGATCAGGCGAGACGCTTGACGAATTGGTGAAGAAGTTGTGCTTCCTTGAGTTGGAAGTAGCGGGAATCAATCACCGAGAGTTCGAAGCCCAGTGCAGCCAGGCATTGGCCCTGTTGTTTGAACTCCAAACGGCAGCTGAAACGGAAGTTGGCTTGACCAGAGCGACGTAACTCAATGGGGATGCACAGGATTTCCGTATGTATCGGCAATAGGAAATCGAGATATGTCACGTCCATCTTATTAGTGACGAAATTGACTTTGCCTTTGGCCGACGGTGTCACATAGTAGGCTTCGGCAACGGCAATGGTCATTTGGCGCGCCGCTTCGATAACCATCATTCCCGAGACGTGCTGGCCGGTCAGGTGGTCGCTCAATTGCGCATTGGCATCATCTATCATCAGTTCAGAAGAGTAGGTTCCGTTACCGTTCTCGCTGGGCGTCGAAATAGCGATGTTATGAGACTTCAACTTGTGGGTAGCACACGAGGAGGCGCGAGATCTGCGATCCGTCGGAAAAATATCCATAGTGATGCCCATGGACTCTTTGCGCCCGTAAAGGATATTGAGTTGCTCGTCGGTGATGCCTTGACCAATATGCAGTTTTAATTTTTCACCCTCACCAAGCTGACTCATCAGCTGTTCGGCGGCTGTTGCAGAGATAAATACGCCATCTCTGCACTGACTTTTGATCCGATCACCCACTACTACGTAGTGCCTGAGGGCCGGTTGTGTGCTGATGTTAACTTGCGATAGGCCGGAAAACGGACACGCAGAAGCATTGGAAAGCACGTTGAGTTCTTGCATTTTTTTCACCTTATATCTGCACGGAAGTTTCAAGATGTTGGAAAGGGTTGGGCAGGGGCGTCGCGTAAGTATCGGACTCGATAATTATTTTGGTAATAATCGGAATATGTTGGGTGACAAAAAAATGATCACCGTCAAAGAACTCAAAGCGAGCCGGAAACAGGCTGTTTTCCTGCCAGGCGACCACGTCTGAAACCGGCGCGAATGGGTCTGATTTGCCGCTCAGTACCGTTATTGGGAGTTCGATTAAAGCGCCGGGGGCATGTTTGTATCGAGCTGCGGCACGAAAGTCGTTGAGCAGGGAAGGCACCATGCGCTGCTTCGCTGCCGAGTGCCTGAGCATGGAATCCGGGATGGCTCCAAACCTGGAAACGGTTTGAATGAATGCATCTTCGGAACTATCGAGCGTTACTTGGTCGCAACTGAATAATTGAGGTGCGCGACAGGCGGCCACTACCAGAGCGACCAGGCTTGGGCTGAATTCTTTCTTGCGCCGAGCAACTTCATAGGCAACGATGGCGCCTAGGCTATAGCCGAATATAACGATCTCGCGTACCGGCAGACTGTCAATCAAGGCAATCACTTCATCGGCCATTGCCTCAACCGTTTGCGGTGCCTGTTTCATATCCGATTGATAGCGGCCTTTATAAGTGACGCCCACGACTGGCATGAAGGCGCTGAGTGAACGCCGCAATATTTCAAATGACAAACCGCTACCGCCCGCGAAGGGGATAAATATGCACGCTTTTCCAGAGTCGATGGCATTCATCGAAGACTCCTTGTTTGAGAGATTGTAAATAGCTCAGGGGGTCGGCCATGCCCTGACTGTTCTGCCAAGTTGGAGTCCAGCTGATTTCATAGAAAATCTGCTTTATGTGTTGGATTGTATTTCAAGATATTTCAGGATGGTTGAGCGTTTTAGGATCAACTGTCTGGACTATATGTCCAAGATACGTGAGCGCTAATGACGCACGGGCAGACGAGACCAGTGATGCGAATGGCCCAGCAGAAGGTATTTGAAAAATCGGAAGGGAAGGGAGGGTAGTTGTATCGGCATAGACACCGATACAACTAATTCAGTGCGGGAAAGGAATGACGAGTATAAAGAGTGAACGATCGGTCATTGGAGCCTAAGTTGTGGGAATCCGAATCGGTCGGGGCCTGAGAATGGCCAGCAGGACAATCATCGCCATGAATGCGCAAACTAGACCTAACACTGCGCATCCCCACCAGCCGAAACGCTGCCACAGATAACCGCCCATGGCGCTGCCGAATGCACCGCCACAGAAGTTGCAGACCATATAAACGGTATTCAGGCGACTACGGCTTTCCGGACTCAGGGAAAATATACGGGTCTGGTTGGAGACCTGGCCCAATTGCAGGGCGAAGCTGAGCACATTGGCGGACACCAGCAACACGGCAAAAACATCGGACCAGGTAATCGCCAGCGCAAAACTCAAGCCGCATAACAGAATAGAGGCGACGCTGATGGCAACGGTCCCATGGCGTTCGCACAGTTTCCCGGCAATGGGCGTCAGTAATGTGGCAAAGGCACCCCAAAGGCTGAACAGCCCCACATCGGCCGTATCCATGCTGTAGGGAGCGGCTGTCAGCTTGAAGGCAATCACCGACCAGAACGCACTGAACGCTGCGAAGACGGCAGCCCCCAAGGCACATGACAAGCGCAATAACGGCTCATGCCAGAACAGACGCAGCATCGAGCCCAGTAGTCTTCCATAGGCGACCGGCACTAGCGGTGTATCGCGTCTAGGCAAAATCCCCGGCAGCGCCAATGCACATAACAGCATCGCGCTGGCCGCCACCCAATAGACCGACTGCCATCCGAGGTGGTCGGCCAGCCATCCGGCGATTGCCCGGGACAGCAGGATCCCGACGACCAGCCCGGTTTGAACCCACGCAATCACACGGCTGCGTTCACCGACGGTAGCCAGTCCGGCCAGGTAGGGAAGCAGGATTTGAGCGATACAGGTGCCCATGCACAGTAGAAAGCTGACGCCCGCCAGAAATAAAAGCCCGGCAGCCTGACTGGCCAACAGCAACAGGACACAAGTACCTGCAAGCAATACGCGACAGAGTCGCAAAGGCGCCATCCGGTCGCCCAGCGGTACAATCAGCAACATCCCGAACGCATAACCCATCTGGGACGCGGTGGCTACCCAGATGACCTTTCCAGCATCGGCATGCAGGGCGTCGGCAAATATAGGTAGCAGCGCTTGGTTGAAGTAGACATTGGCCACCGACAATCCGCACAGCATGGCGATGCCTGCCAGGATCAGCGGCGTGAAATGGGTGTTGGTGGACATCAGGCCTGGCTCCGATAGCGTCTGGCTGGCCGATTACAGGCGAGCGACATCTGGCGTGGATTCGGCCACAACTCCCACCTCGCTTTGTCGGCCCAGAAAAAGAAACACCACGGCAGCGGTAACCAGCGTGAACAGCGCCAGTAGCTGCAACAAGGCATTGAACCCTGCGGTATAGGCCAAGCGCAGCGTGCTCACCGGGATCTGGCTGGCTGCATTGCTCGCATGCCCGATATCACCCATGACCAGGTGTTGCGCAAGAGTAGAAAGATCAAGGTCCGACAGCTTGACCGGCGAAGTGATGCTCAGATGGTGGGCGACCAACGCCGTCAGTACCGCTACGGTAATTGCCAGGGCGACGCCTTCGCTGGCGACCCGCGTGGTGTTGAATATCCCGGCCGCCATCCCGGCCCTTTCCTTGGGAATCACGCTGACCGATAACCCGTCCATTAACCCCCAGGGCAGGGCGGTGCCAACACCTGTCACCAGCATGCTGACGATGATCTGTGTCTGCGCTTGCGCCGGGAGGGAACTGAGCCAATAGAGACCGGTCGCGGCGATGACGAAACCGATCGCGCACAGGATGCCCGCCGACAACCAACGCGTCAGCGACGCGGCGATGATCGGGACGATCAGCATGGGCGCCGAGAGCGCCAGCATCATCAGGCCGGCCTCGAATGCACTGGCGCCTTCCACCCCGATAAACCGAAATGGCAACAGCACGATCAGCACGATGTAGCAGTAGCATGTGCCAATCGGCAGGATCTGCACACCGACGAAGCGTGGATACAGAAACAGTCCCAGCTCCAGCATCGGATGCCTGGCCCGGTTTTCAACGATGATAAACAGCAACAGGAACAGCGCTGACATACCGAGCAGCGCCAGGATCAATGGCGAGCTCCAACCTTGTTCAGGCGCCAGGATTACCGCCGTAGTGAAAGCGACCAAGAGGCCGGAAAAGCTCAGCACGCCGCCGGTATCCAGGTGTTTGGCCTGGGGATCACGGCTTTCGCGCATCTTTGGTACGGCGAATACCAGGGAAACAATGGCAATGAGCGCGGTACAGAGGAAAATCGAGCGCCAGCCCAGGTGCTCGATCAACAGCCCGCAGAGCAACGGTCCGAAAGCCAGCCCCACGCCGAATGTGGTGCCCAGCAGACTGAACGCGCGAGTCCTGGCGTGACCATCGAACTCCTGCGCCAATGCCGCCGAACCGCTGGATAGCGCCGCAGCGGCTGCAATGCCTTGCACTGCCCGCAGCAGATCAAGCCAGAGAATATCGGGCACCACTGCCAGCAAGGTCGACACCAAGGCAAACAACGCCATGCCACACATGAACATGCGCTTGCGCCCGTAAAGGTCGGCGAGCGTGCCTGCGGCCATCAGCAGGCTGCCGAAACTGAGCATGAAGGCATTGGTGATCCAGGCCAGTTCGGTGGGTTGTGCATCGAAGGTTTTGCCAATGAACGGCGTGGCGACTGCTCCGCCGGTAAAACTCATGGGCAACACGAGGGCCGCCAGGCATATTGCTGCCAGAATGGAATAACGGCCGTGGGCTGGTAGCGCTTCTGTAGCGGCGTTCATTGATTCATCCCCTGCATGTCTATTAAGTATCCGTCCTGTCTGGCCAAGGCCCGTGTTGGTTCGTACACTCTAGTTAGGATGCAATCGGAGATAAATGGGCTTCGATTCCACTTATAGTGAACCAAAAGGATGTAATCGTTTCGTGGACAGTCTCAGTGGTGTGACCTCGTTCGTTAAAACGGCCGAGGCACTCAGTTTCATCAGCGCCGCCAGGGCGTTGGGTATTTCTGCTTCTGCGGTGGGCAAGAACGTCGCCAAGCTCGAGGCTTCGCTGAACGTGCGGTTGCTGCATCGCAGCACCCGCAAGGTCAGCCTCACCGCCGAGGGGCAACTGTTTTATGAACGGTGCCGCAAGATTCTCGATGATCTGCAGGACGCCCAGGCGATGCTGTCCCATGCGATTCAAGAGCCGCGGGGCAAACTGCGGGTCAGCCTGCCCACCATCGGTTATCGCTTTCTCCTGCCGCACATGGGGAGGTTCCGCAAAGCCTATCCGGAAATCGAGCTGGAACTGGACTTCAACGACCAGTTGGTGGACGTGATCGACGAGGGCTTTGACGTCGTGATCCGTAGCGGGGGACAGGCCGACTCCAAGCTGATGGCGCGTAAACTGGGCCCCTTCAGGTTCATCCTGTGTGCCTCTCCTGATTATTTGGGGCGCAAGGGCCGACCGACAGTGCCCAGTGACCTGGAATACCACGAATGCTTGCGTTACCGGTTCGTCACGACAGGCAAGGTCATGGACTGGACCATGTCGGCGGATCCCGCCTTCACACAGCTGCGCCTGCCGACGGCGCTGACGTTGAATAACATGGAAGCGATGTTGATGGCCGTGGTGGATGGCCACGGTATCGCGTTTGTTCCAGACTTCCTGGCCCGCGAAGCGATCGCCCAGGGACGCCTGGAGGTGTTGCTCAATGGCTACAGTGACGATCAGGGACAATTCTGGGCGCTATGGCCGTCCAGTCGTCATCTCTCACCGAAGATCCGGGTTTTTGTAGACTTTGCGGCAGAGCATCTGTTTGGTGGTTCTGACCCGCGTCATGGACCCGATAAACCAGGCAGTTGACGTTTGAAAACGCCATTACCGGGGAAGGTCGATGCCAAGCGTAAGGTTTGCCGTCTACGGATTTTCTGCTAAGCCTAAGCCTCTAAACGGAGATTGCGGGGGAGGGAGGTCAGGTGGCCAAAAAAATGAGTGTAGGGCAGCTCACCATGTTGACGGCCGTCAACATGCTGGGCTCAGGCATCGTGCTGTTGCCCACCAAACTCGCCGAAGTTGGCGGCATCTCAATTCTTTCGTGGCTGATCACCGCCACGGGATCGCTGGCCCTGGCGTATGCCTTCGCCCGATGCGGCATGCTCAGTCGCAAGACCGGTGGCATGGGCGGGTACGCCGAGTACACCTTCGGCAAATCCGGCAACTACATCACCAACTACACCTACGGACTGTCCTTGTTGATTGCCAACGTGGCGATCAGCATCACCGCTGTCGGTTACATACAGACCCTCTTTGGCATCAAGCTCGACTCCTTGCAAGTCGGCCTCGCTACCATTGCGTTGCTCTGGATCACCACGTTCGCCAATTTCGGCGGGGCGAGCATCACCGGCAGGATTGGCTCGGTCACGGTCTGGGGCGTTATTGCGCCAGTGGTGCTGGTATCGACGATTGGCTGGTTCTGGTTCGAAGGCAGCGTCTACACGGCCGGCTGGAATCCCCACGATAAAACCTGGTACGACGCCGCGGGGGCTTCGGTGGCGATCACGCTTTGGGCGTTCCTTGGGTTGGAATCTGCCTGCGCCAACGGCGATGCGGTGGAGAATCCCGAGAAGAACGTGCCCATCGCCGTGCTCGGCGGAACGCTGGGCGCGGCGGTGATCTACATCGCTTCCACCAATGTCATCGCCGGCATCGTGAGTAACGCTGAACTCGTCAGCTCCACCGCGCCGTTTGGCCTGGTCTTCGCCAAGATGTTCACGCCCCTGGTGGGCGACATCGTCATGGGGCTGATGGTGTTGGCGTGCGTTGGCTCTCTGCTGGGTTGGCAGTTCACGGTTGCCCAGGTCTTCAAGAGCTCGGCGGACACCGGGTACTTCCTGCCCATCTTCGCCAAGGCCAACAAGCACGGGGTGCCGATTATCAGCATGCTGATCCTGCTGGCCATCCAGACGGCCATGGCGCTGCTGACGATCAGCCCGGACCTGGCCAAGCAATTCGACACGCTGGTCAACCTGGCGGTGGTCACCAACCTGGTGCCGTACATCCTGTCGATGGCTACGTTGATGACCCTGCAAAAGGTTTCCGGCGTGCCGGCCAACAAGGCGCTCATCACCAATATCGTTGCCGGCATCGCGGCAGCCTACAGCTACCTGGCGTTGTACAGCTCAGGGGCCCAGGCACTGATGCTGGGCGGCGTTGCGACCATCGTCGGCTACACGCTGTTCGGTTTCGTCAATACACGGTTGATCCGCCTGGAGGCGTTGAATAACAGCGTTCCGACCCAGACCGTGGCGGCGCGACACATCGTCGGCGAAGCGATCCCGGTGAATGAGTTGCCGGCGAATGCGTCGCCAGCCAATGATTTGAAATCGACCAGACTGGAGCTTCAATCATGACGGAAAACAGACACCTGCTCGGCATGCTCGCGTTGCTGGTCTGCAATCAGCCGGACAAGCGCAGCGTGTTCGGCCGCGCGTTGATCCAGCTGATCAGCGATGTGGAAGAACGCGCCATCAGCGTACTGACCTCCGAAAGCCTGAGCGATGCGAAGTCGATTCTCAGCAGCGACCCGGCAATTCAGTGTGTCTTGCTCAGTTGGGAAATGGACAGCAGCGCAGACCATCGCGAATGCATCGACTTGCTCACGACCCTGCGCGAGCGCAACACCCGGGTACCGGTGTTCCTGATCAGCGATCGCAGCACCGCGTCAAGCGTGCCTCTGATCGTCATGCAGCACGCCGATGACTTCATCTGGCTGCCCGAAGACACCAGTCGCTTCTTGAGCGGGCGGATCATGGCCGCCATCGAACGCTACCGTCAGGCCGTGCTACCGCCGATGTTCGGCGCGCTGCTGAGGTTTGCCCGCAGCTATGAATATTCCTGGCACACCCCGGGCCACGCGGGCGGTACAGCCTTTCTCAAAAGCACCGCAGGCCGGGCGTTCTACGAGTTTTTCGGGGAAAACCTGTTGCGCTCCGACCTGTCGATCTCGGTGGGCGAACTCGGCTCGTTGCTCGATCACAGCGGCCCCATCGGCCAGGGCGAGCGTTATGCGGCGAAGGTGTTCGGCGCCCATCGTACGTACTACGTCACCAACGGCTCCTCGATGTCCAACCGGGTGATCCTGATGGCGAGCGTCACCCGTGATCAGATTGCCCTGTGCGACCGCAACTGCCACAAGTCCGCCGAGCATGCGATGACGTTGTCCGGCGCGATTCCCACGTACCTGGTGCCGACCCGTAACCGCTACGGCATCATCGGTCCGATCCTGCCGCAGACCTTGAGCGCCGAGGGCGTGAAAGCCGCCATAGCTGACAACCCGCTGGTCACGGATCACATCGATCCGACGCCGGTACACGCCATCATCACCAACTCCACGTACGACGGCCTGACCTACAACGTCACCCGCGTCGAAGAGCTGTTGGGGCAGAGCGTCGACCGCCTGCATTTCGATGAGGCGTGGTACGGCTATGCGCGGTTCAACCCGCTGTACAAGGACCGCTTTGCGATGCATGGCAGCCCGGAGGATCATGATTCGTCCAGGCCGACCGTGTTTGCTACCCAGTCGACTCACAAGCTGCTGGCGGCGCTGTCCCAAGCTTCAATGATCCACGTGCGCAACGGCCGTAACCCGATTCCCCACGGCCGGTTCAACGAATCGTTCATGATGCATGCCTCGACCTCGCCCAATTACGCGATCATGGCCTCCTGCGACGTCAGCTCGGCGATGATGGAAGCGCCCAGCGGGCAGATCCTGACCAATGAATCGATCGAGGAGGCCATTGCGTTCCGTCAGGTCATCTCGCGCATGCGAAACGAGATGTCGAGCCATGACGATTGGTTCTTCTCGTGCTGGCAGCCGCCGTCGGTGCAGGTCGGTGGATCGTTGGTGGCATTCCACGAAGTCGACCCCGTGAGGCTCAAGACCGATCCGAACTGCTGGGTGCTGCATCCGAATGAGGTCTGGCATGGCTTCGGGAATATCGAAGACGGCTACTGCATGCTCGATCCGATCAAGGTGTCGATCCTCAGTCCCGGCATGGGTGATGACGGCAATCTGCTCGACTTTGGTATTCCCGCCTGCGTGCTGAGCGCTTATCTGGGGCACCAAGGCATCGTCGTTGAGAAGACCACCGATTTCACCATCCTTTTTCTGTTCTCCATCGGCATCACCAAAGGCAAGTGGGGCACGCTGGTCAACGCGCTGCTGGACTTCAAGCGCGACTACGACACCAACCTGGAGCTCGAACTGTGCCTGCCGGATCTGGTGACGGCCAACCAGCAACGCTACGCCGGCATGGGCTTGAAGGACCTGGCCGAAGAAATCTTCACCGCCATGAAAAAGACCAAGACCACCGCGGCCATGTCTCGGGCTTTCGGTACGTTACCCAAAGCGGTATTCAGCCCGGTGGAGGCCTACGAGAAACTGGTCAAGGGTGAGGTTGAACAGGTCACCCTGGAAGCCGCCGCCGGACGCATCGCAGCCACCGGTATCGTGCCTTATCCGCCAGGGATTCCCTTGTTGATGCCAGGGGAAAATGCCGGGCCTTCAGACGGGCCGCTGTTGGCATATCTCAAGGCGCTGGAGAGCTTCGATAAGTCTTTTCCGGGCTTTACCCACGATACCCATGGGATCGAAAGCGAGGCGGGGGAGTATCGGATGCTGGTGTTGAAATGAGCTGATCAGGGCAGGGCGCGCATTAGATCAAGACCGTGTTCTGGTATCTATTGATCAATGCCGCCTCCCACTTGAACGACTTCTGTAGCATTCAGCTCTCAGTCACGATGCTTGCCTGCGATTCAGCCTCGGCAGCCATCTTCAACCGATCAGCCTTGCTGATGTACTTGGGCTTTTTCGGCGCCAGTTTGGCGCTGGCTTTTTTGGCTTTCGCCTTGAACAGTTGCTGCAGTTTTTTCTGACGATTCATGATCTCACCCGGTTTCTGGCGTTGCCTGTTGGTTTGCGAAGGACATGATAAAGAGCAAATGTATTGTCCGGCAAAAACGCAAGCGTCGGCCGAACGCAAGCGGCGGTTTTTTCCTATGATCCGATGCCGGATATCTGGCGTCGGTTTTTTGCTTACGGCTTATGTTTGGTCAATGGCGACAGTAATACCCGTGGCCCCAGGAGTTCCTGCCGATTACTGCACGACTTTCTCTGGCGTGATCTAAGCTCCAAAAAAGAGTCTCCCGGGCAGGGGGTTTCCGATGCGAAGCGCACCCGAAAACAGTCTGAAGCAAGCGCTGGCCGCCTGTAGGGACAGTTTCTTTTTCGTTGGTTTTTTCAGTCTTTTCATCAACGCCCTGATGCTGGTTCCCACCTTCTATATGCTTCAGGTGTATGGACGGGTCATCACCAGCGGGAGCCTGACGACCCTGGTGATGCTGACGCTGATCATGACCGCCCTGGTGGTGACGCTTGGCTCCCTGGAGTGGATCCGTTCGCGCATCATGGTCCGGGTCAGCACCCGGTTGGATGTACTGCTCAGCCGCCAGGTCTACAAGGCCAGTTTCAGGCGCGCACTGGACAGCGGCGGTATGGATGCCTCGGCGCAGTCGCTCAACGACTTGACGGGCCTGCGACAGTTTCTCTCCGGTAACGGTCTATTTGCGTTTTTCGATGCCCCCTGGATACCGATCTATATCGCGGTGATGTTCGTGTTCCACCCCTGGTTTGGTTGGGTCGCGACGGGCAGCGCGCTGTTGTTGCTCGGGCTTGCTTTCCTCAACGAACGGCTGACCGGGCCGCTGTTGGCCCAGGCCAACAGGGAACACATCGGCGCGACGCTCTACACCACGAAAAACCTGCGCAACGCCGAAGTGATCGAGTCTATGGGGATGCTTGAAACCCTGATGGACCGGTGGGGCCGCCGTCAACGAAACGTGCTGTTGCTGCAGTCGGTGGCCAGCAACCGAGGGGCGATGGTCAGCACGCTGTCGCGCACGTTCCGGCTCCTGGTTCAGTCGTTGGTGCTGGGGCTGGGCGCGTACCTGGCGGTGGATCATCAGGTGGGCGCCGGCATGGTGTTCGCCGGGTCCGTGCTGCTGGGACGGGCGCTGGCGCCGATCGATCTGATCATCGGCAGTTGGAAGGGCTTCATTGCCGCCCGGTCGCAGTACAGTCGACTGAACGACATCCTTGAGAAACAGCAGGCACAGCCAGACTGCATGCCTTTGCCGGCACCTGAAGGCCACGTGAAAGTCGAAAACCTGGTGGTCTCGGCGCCGGGCTCGAAATCACCGATTCTGAAAAATATCAGCTTCAGCGTTCCGGCCGGTTGCAGGGTGGGCATCATCGGCCCGAGCGCCGCCGGCAAGTCGACCCTGGCGAGGGCGCTGATCGGGGTATGGCCTCCCCTGCATGGGGTGGTCCGGTTGGACGGCGCGGACATCAGTGCCTGGAACAAGCATGAATTGGGGCCGCATATAGGCTATCTGCCTCAGGACATCGAATTGTTCGAGGGCAGCATCGGCCAGAACATTGCCCGCTTCGCCGAAGTCGATTCGGCCCAGGTCATCCTGGCGGCGCGGAGCGCGGGTGTACACGACATGATCCTGCAACTGCCCGATGGCTACGACACGGTCATCGGCAGCGAGGGCATGATGTTGTCGGCGGGGCAACGCCAGCGTATCGGGCTGGCCCGGGCGCTGTATGGCAACCCACGGCTGATTGTCCTCGACGAGCCCAATTCCAATCTCGATGACGTCGGCGATCGGGCCCTGGCAGCGGCACTGCACCAGCTCAAGCAGGCCGGCGCCACCGTCTTCGTCATTACTCATCGAACCAACATCGTGTCGCAACTCGACCGGCTTCTGGTGATGAACGCCGGGGTCATCAGTCTCTACGGGGCACGCGAGGATGTGCTGGCCGAACTCAACGCGCAGCAAAAGCAGGCACCGAAGCCCGCCATGCCAGCAAGCGCCGGCATCACTTCGGTCAATGCCGGCAGGGGTGATTCCGATGAACCCTGCGATATCCGAACGTCAACTTGAAAGCTTCACCGATCTGCCGACCTCCGACCGCAAGATTCGGCGCCTGGGTATCGGCATTGTAGGCGTGACCTTTGGCCTGTTTGGCACCTGGGCTGCGGTCGCGCCCCTGGACGGCGCCGCGTATGCGCCGGGGGTCGTTACCGTGCAGTCTTACCGCAAGACGGTCCAGCATCTGGAGGGAGGCATCGTCAAAACGCTGCTGGCCCATGACGGCGACATTGTCCAGCGCGACGATCCGTTGATCGTCCTCGACGACGCGCAGTTGCGTTTCGAATACGAGATCACCCGAAACCAGCTGGTCGCCGCCAAAGCCATGGAAGCAAGGCTCAGGGCCGAGCGCGATTTGCTGCCTGCCATTGATTTTGGCGAGAGCCCTGACGCTTCCGGCTTGCGGGCGGCGGAGGCGCGACAGGTCGAGACATTGGTTTTCAACGCCCGGCGCGGATCGCGGCTGGGCCAGGTGGCGGTGCTGCGCGAGCGTATTGGCCAGTTGCAACAGCAGGTCAAGGGGCTCGAGTCGATGGTGGGCGCCAAGGTCCGTCTGGAAAAATCCTATGGTGGGGAAATCGGTGAATTGAGCGACTTGCTCAAGCAAGGGTTCGTGGACAAGCAACGGCTGGTCGAACAGGAACGCAAGCTGGAGATGCTTAAGTCGGAGGTCGCCGATCACCGCTCCACGATTGACAAGACCCGCCTGCAAATCAACGAGACACAGCTGCAGATCCTGCAGATCGATAAGGACTTCAATGCCGACGTCGCCAAGCAGTTGGCCGAGGTCCAGACGCGGATGTATGACCTGCAGGAAAAAGCCTCGGCCTTGGAAGACCGGCTCAGCCGGATTGTCATCCGCGCGCCCGACGCAGGCATGGTGATTGGCATGACCGTGCACACCGTTGGCGGCGTGGTGCGTGCGGCCACGCCGCTGCTGGATATCGTCCCTTCGGTTTCCGAACTGGTCATTGAGGCGCAGGTGGCGCCAGTGGACATCGATCGCATTGCCATCGGCAAGCGCGCCGATATTCGTTTCGGCGCGTTCAACAGCTCAACCACGCCGGTGATCGAAGGCGAAGTCAGCAGCGTCTCGGCCGACCGCCTGACCAACGAAAAAACCGGCGCGGCTTATTACCTGGCGCGGGTCAGGGTCACCGACGCAGGCGCGCACACCTTGGGTGAGCGCAAGTTGTTGCCGGGCATGCCGGCTGACGTATTGATCATTACCGGGCAACGCACGCTGTTGCAGTACTTGATGCAGCCGGCACGCGCCGCCTTGTCTCAGTCAATGATCGAGGAATGATCATGGATAGATCGACCGTTCTACTGGGTGGGCTGTTCACGCTCGCTTCGAGTATCGCCCTGGCACAAACCCATACGACACCTACCGATGCAGGCGCCTCGGCCGGGGTCAACGCCTCAACCTTCTCGACCGACCTCATGCAGTTGTATCGCGAGGCGCGGCTGGAGGATCCGCAGATCGTGGCTTCCCATGCGCGAGCCCAGGCCGGCCAGGAGCATCAGCGCGAGGCCATGGGCGCGCTACTGCCTCAACTCTCGCTGAACGCGGGTACGAACCGGATTCATCAGGACAGCGACCTGATAACGCGCAGCTTCGATAGCGAGAACTACAGCCTGGTGCTGCGTCAGTACCTATACAACAAGGCGGCATGGGAGAACTACCAGAAATTCAAAAGCCTGGCCCGGCAGTCCGAGTCCCAGGCGCTGGACGCCCAGGCCGAGGCCACAGTGGAACTGGCACGCCGGTATTTCCTGGCGCTAGCGGCCGAGGATGAACTCGAGCTCGTAAGGGCGGAACGCCAGACTACGCAGAGGAGCCTGGATCGGGTCAGCGCGCTATATGACAAACAAATGGCCTTGATCACGGATCAGCTCGACTTGAAGGCCAGGGTAGACCTGTTAGCAGCACAGGAACTGGATGCCCGGAACCAGGCCAGTATCAGCCGCGAGGCATTGGCCGAGATTGTCGGCCGGCCGGTCAAGGAGCGCTTGAACCGAATACGTGACGACGTACAACTACAGGTGTCGGCACAGAGTCTGGATGCCTGGATTCGCGACGGCATCGCGCTGAATCCCGCGCTCAAGGCCAACGAAAGCGGCGTCGAGGCAGCAGGCGCGGCGTTGCGCAGTGGCAAGGGAGGGCATTATCCGACGGTGAGCCTGAACCTGAGCGCCCAGCAGACCAACGAGGGCTACAACAATTCATTGGCCCCCCGCACTGACAGCTATGTCGCGGGAATCGGTATCCAGGTGCCGCTGTACAGCGGAGGCTCGACCTCGGCTCGGGTTCGCGGGCTCTATCAGGACCAGATCGTCGCTGAACAAGAACTGGAAGCGATCCGGCGGCGGGTCGTCAAGGAAATCACCAGCGCCTATCTGACCGCCAATTCCAATGGTGAGAAAATCGGCGCGAACCGCCTGGCGTTGAGCTCGGCCCAGTTGTCCAGGGTCGCGGCGGAAAAAGCGCTGAGCTACGGGATGGTCAACTCCGTCGACGTCCTGGCCAGCGTGCGCAACGAGTTCCGCGCGCGGCGTGACTTGCTCAAGACGCAATACGATTTTCTCAGCAACGTACTGACCCTCAATCGCTGGGCAGGCAAAGCGCCGACCGACAGTATCGAAAACGTGAATGCGTGGCTAAGTCCTGGTGGTTCCAGCCAACCAGCCCTGGCGCCCTGACAGGTCGAGCCAGAGGGAGGTTGCATCATCGTCGTGAAATTGACGTTATGGCAAGCAGACGCTCTAAATAAGCACCGTTTGTCGGTTAATTGACGAGCGGAGCGGGCGAGCCGTTGGGCTTGTTGAACCATCGCCTGTCATTCAATCCATTGATTTGCGGAGCATTTGCCCGTTTCCTGACAAGAGGGCCAATAGGGATTTGAGCTGAAGCGGGCGGGGCAGGGGATGCGGGTAGCGCTGTGGCCTGACCTAGACTCAGCGTACAAGCTCATGGGAGCACATTATCATGTGTAAGCTGTTGATAATTATTCCTATTTATATCCTTTCACTGGCTTTATCCGGTTTCTCGAGATACCCCCAATCATCGACCCGTCAACGGACAGAGGCTCTCGTCAATGTGTTACGAGGGCCAGGAATATGATGCCGGACCAGAGAAAACCCATCCGTGTCATGCTGGTCGATTGCAGGCCTCTGGTCCTCATGGGACTGCATGATTTGATCAATGCCAGGAAGCCCCAGATGGAAGTGAGCGGTCAGGCCTCCACCTATACCAACGCCCTGGATCTTGCCGATCAATTGCAGCCCAATGTGGTTTTTTTCAGTTTCTTCCCGGATGCATTGAACCCGCTGGAAGTGGTCGCGGAGCTCACCCGCAATGCTCAAATGAAGGTGCTGATACTCAAAGGTTTGTACGAAGCGGTGCCCGTCGCCCAAGCGATAGAGGCGGGGGCTCGCGGCATCGTCCTGGCGGAAGACCCGACTGAATCGATCGTGCGGGCCATCGTCAAGGTCCATCATCGTGATGAGGGGCGTGACAGGGCTTGGGCCGATGGTCTTTCCGGCTATGCCGCGAACGGGCACATTCCCTTGAGATGCAATCACGAACAGGCGAAGCAGGCGCGTTTGACGTTGCGCGAAAGGGAGCTGATCCTGGCTATCGTCGGTGATCCTTCCGCCAAATACATCAGCATCGCCGAGCGTTTGGGCATCAGTGAACACACCGTGCACAATCACCTGAGCAACATTTATCAGAAGCTCAACCTCATCAACCGTATCGACTTGCTGATGTATGCGCTCAAACATGGGCTCACCGACAGTCAGTCCCCACCGGAGTCCACCTGGGTGGAGCTGGATTGATTGTCATACCGATGAAGTCGGTGCCATCGCAGTCCCGCAAAAGCATGCGGGGGTGGTTTCCAAGCCACCCCCGCGCGCACTCATGCCTGCGATGGATCAGGCAGCGCCCATGACGATGTCGTTGTTGAGCAGGTCGACACCGACCAGGGTGATGGTGGTCGTTTGTCCGCCCGTTTCGGCTATCGTCACGATGCTGTCCGCACCCGCATTATCGATCGATTGGACGACGGCATTCGCATCACCGTTGAGCACCAGAGTGTCTCGCTGACCAGCGGCGGTGTCGAAGCCAGTCACTTGGTACAGATTTGCGGTTGCTGACAAATCGACGTTGAAGGCATCACGTTCTCCACTCGTGCCCACCAGCACGAAGTCGAACTGCGCGTCCGCCGATTCGTTGGCGAACAGGTTGGCATCGAAGGTACTCGACGCGGTGTCACCGTCCTTGTCCGTCACGGTCGCGTTGAACGCCAACTTGACATCGCTGGCCAGGTTTTCAGTCTCCTGGATGAACTCGATCACCGGTATCTTGATCGCGCCTCGTCCCATGGTGAGCTGGACCGCATCGATCATCGCAGTGCCTTCGCGCTCGATCTCGAAGGACACCTGTCCGCCGGCCTCCGGTGTCAAGGTGTTGACCTCGGTGAGGTTGGAGAATGTACCGTCCTCGTAATAGATCCGGAAGTACAGGTCCTCGGTCGCCGTGTTGTAGCCCGCCACGGAGTTGTCGATGTAGATTTTCATGCCGGTCAGCAGGGTTTCCGGGTTGATGACGAAGCTTTCATCGGCAGCGCCGATGGCCACCAGGTTGTCGCCCTGCAACAGGTTATTGGCGACGCCGATACCGGAGGTGCTGACGTTCATGGCTGCCGGATCGATGTACGCGGGCAGGGGGGTGGTCTGTAACGTCGCTTCGGTGGGGTCGGGGGCTCCAAGCCCGATGCCCGCCAGGATGTCTGTCGGCGATGCAAGTGCTTTTGCGGAAAAGAAGACGATCTCTTCGGATGCCGAAGGGATGGTCGGGTTGTCGGTTTTAGGAATCAACAACGTGCGTACCGGGTCGGGACCGCCGGCATCGAGTGAACCGTCGGCGCTGCTCTGCACGATGGTAGAACTGAAGCCCTGCAACAGGTCCAGGGTATAGCGGCCATTGGCGTAGGCGGTGAGGGTGTAATCGACGCTGGTGTCCGCGGTGGCGGCGTTGTTGTCGAAATCACCGGTCAAGGTGCCCGCAAAATGGTAGGCGCCATTGACGTCCGGTGAGGACTGTTGCTCGGTGAGCGTACCGGTTCCTGTGTCGGTGGTACCGTCCGGCCTGACCAGGGTGAACTGGCCATTGAGCAACGAAATATCCAGCCCGGCAGTTCCCAGTCCATCGGCGCCGGCAGACGTATTCCAGAAACCGGTCTGAGGAAGCACACTGCCGGTACCGATCAGGTTGCCGAATGCGAGTGACGGGCCATCGTCTTCGAACACCAGGTTCTGCCCGATATTAAGCGCCGCTTGTGCGGTATCACCGTCCTTGTCGGTTATCGTCGCTCTCAGGGTCACCAGATTGTCCGATGCCAGGGTTTTCGAGTCATCGGGATTGGTGGCGTCCGGATGAATGATTGCCCTGAGTTGATCCAGCGTGACATTGCCGTTGGCGGCGACGCTGACCGTGAACACCAGCAGGTTGGTGGTGGCGGTACGGCCTTCCACCACAGGGCCGTTGAGCGACAGGTTCACCGCTTCACCGGTGGCGCTGTCTGTCAGTCCTGAGGCACCGGCCACCACGCCCAGCGAATAAGCGAACGTGCCTGCACCATCGGCACCGTATCCGGAGGTGAAGTTGGCGGCGAAGCTTTGAGTGGAATTGGTCGCCAGGTCCGTTTCGTCCACCGTCATGGTGGGTTCCGTACCCGTGGTGTTGACGCTCGGCCCGTCATCCTTGAACACCAGGTTCTGTCCGATGTTGAGCGTTGCCTGGGCGGTATCGCCGTCCTTGTCGACCATTGTCGCCTGCAATGTGACCAGGCTGTCCGAGGTCAGGGTTTTCGCGTCATCGGGGTTGGCGGTGTTGGGATGCACGACTGCCCGGGCTTGGTCCAGCGTGACGTCACCGTTGGCCGCCACGCTGACGGTAAAGACCAGCAGGTTGGTGGTGGCTGTGCGGCCTTCCACGACGGTGCCGTTGAGTGAAAGATTCACCGCTTCGCCGGTGGCCGTATCCGTCAGCCCGGAGGCGCCGGCTACTACGCCCAGTGCATAGGTCAACGTACCCCCGCCATCGGCGCCGAACGCCGAGGTGAAATTGGCGGCAAAGCTCTGGGTGGCGTTGGTCGCCAGGACCGTTTCGTCGACCGTCAGCGTCGGCTCCGTGCCGGTAGTGCTGACACTCGGTCCATCATCCTTGAACACCAGGTTCTGCCCGATGTTGAGTGTCGCCTGGGCGCTGTCGCCATCCCGATCGGTCTTGGTTGCCGTCAGCGTCACCAGGGTGTCCGAGGCCAGGGTTGTCGAGTCATCGGGATTGGTGGCGTCCGGATGGACCACCGCCCTGACCTGATCCAGGGTAACGTTGCCGTTGGCGGCCACGCTGACTGTGAACACCAAAAGATTGGTAGTGGCAGTGCGGCCTTCAACGACCGTACCGTTGAGTGACAAGTTCACCGCTTCGCCCGTGGCCGTATCTGTCAGGCCTGACCCACCGGCTACTACGCCCAGTGCATAGGTCAACGTACCCGCGCCATCGGCGCCGAACGCCGAGGTGAAATTGGCGGCAAAACTCTGGGTGGCATTGGTTGCCAGGACCGTTTCATCGACCGTCAGCGTCGGCTCCGTGCCGGTGGTAGCGATGCTCGGGCCATCGTCTTCGAAAATCATTTGCGAGCCGATTTCCGCTTTGGCAAGGGAGGCTTGGAGCAGGGTGAAGCCACCGATATCAAAATCGGCATGGCTGGTGCCCTTGGCGTCGACGGCTGCGCCGTTTTCGATGAGCACGCGGTTATGCACGTTCGTCGTGGTGTAGTCGATCTGGTAGCCGGCTTTCACGCCGGTGATGGTTGCAACGCCGCCGACGATGCTGATGGCGATGGCCGGATCATTGACCGAGCCGTCCGAGTTCTCGATGACCAGCCCAGTGCTGATATTGGTGACGCGCACGTTGGTGATCGCAACGGCGGTATCACCGGTGTAACCGTTGATGAAGTTCACTCCCGGTTCAGCAGCGGTGCTGAAGGCGCTGATCTTGACGACAGCTGTCTTGCCGCTTTGCAACTGCACCACATCGAAGCTGGCGGCCTTGGTATTGAACATGTCGGTGAAGTCGATGTTGGATTCAACATCCGCTTCGTTCTGGTCCAGGTTGGGGATGGTCACATCCTGCCTGGCCCCGGTGACGAAGGTATAACGGATGCCTTCCTGCTCGGTGATCATCTGGTTGTTGGTACCGAAGGTGGTCGGTCCGCCCGCCTGGCTGGTGTTAATCGTGTCGCCCGTCGTGATATTCGCACCACTGGACTGGTCGGCGGGATTTTTCCCGGTGGCGATAATGGTCGGCTCGGTGATCCGCGTGACGCCATTGACCACCTCCGTGTCCGGGTTCGCCGAAGTGAACATCAGGAACAGGTTCTGGCCGGAAGGGGCATTGGCCAGGCTGAACTCCAGGTCCTGGCTGGCGCCGACGAACACCTTGTCTTGCAGGTTGAGCGGGTCATCGGGATTGGTAGTGTCTGGATGGCTCAGCGCCGCATATTCGACGGTCCAGATCTTCCCACCGCTGACCGGCGAGCCGGTTTCTTCAATGTACGCAGCGAATATGATTGGTCCGCTTGGCCCACCGGCCCGACCCAGGAGGATGTTGTCGTTGGTGTCCGTGTAAAGCAGGATGCTGGTGCCGTCCAGGGTATCGAGCCCGCTGTCGACACCGTCGAGTGGTGCCCCAGTGCTGCCGACGAAGCTGATGTTGGTGATGACTGCTCCGGCGTCGGCCGTGAGGGTAAACGCATTGCTTCCCGTATTGCCTGCGGCGCCGGTATAACCGCTCAGGGCCGCGCCTGTTGCAGTACCCGCACCGAGTGCAGTCAGGCGGGACGCGAAGGTGGAGGGCAGGGAGGCCAACAGGATGTCATTGTCGTTGGCATCACCTGCCGGGCTCGGCGTGGCAGTGCTGTTCTGCAGGCCGGCGGTTTCGTCCAGCGTGACACTCGCTCCGGTCCCCACGACACTCAGGTCCGTGGTAACGGCTGGAACGAACAGGGGGGTTAGATCGGTTGTTGCCATTGAGTCTTGCTCATTGATACCCATGGCTTTCTCCTGGACAGTTGCGGTCATCGAGGCCTGACCGTTGACCTTTGTTCGCCAACTATGAAAAAGCGCCACGGATTTCGCATCGACGGATACTCCCAGTTCGGCTGGGAGTTTCGGACTATTCAGGTAGGGGAAACCGGAAGGAGGGGATAGGGCGGCATCGAGCAACGCCAGCAAGCGCTGGTTAACGCAAATGTAATCCTGGCCTCAGGTCACTAACAGCGAGGTCTATCTAAAGTGCAAGCATGAGCACCCGGTTGTGCTCTCGGCCCTCGACGCGAGGCGCCGACCTTATTATCCGATGGAGTTTGCGCCGATGAATTCGCTGAAACCTATGTTCCTGGTTGGCTCATTGCTGTTGTCCCCCCTGGTCTGGGCCGAAGGGGGCAGTGATCGCCTGTTTGAACGCATGCAGCAGCTGAATGACAAAGCACCGGTCCTGCTTGCTCAGGCGCAGAAAGCGCCTGCCGACGAGCGACAGATGTCCGTGAAAGAGCACATGAGCAAGTTGGCAAACATCATAGGGCAGTTGCATAAGGAACGTCCCGCTTCGGCCATGCCTGCCCAGGACCATCAGGCCTGGATGGAGAAACACGACAAGGCAATGGACGACGTCCTGACGCAAATGGCTCGTGAACATGAACGGATGATGGCTGACAAATAGCGCGATCGGGTTGACCGGTTTCGATACGCCTGCCGGCTGCATCAGGCACCCATCGAGTCATCCATCCCAAGCCAGCCAAGCGTCAACGCTGCGAGCAGGAGATAGCGGCTGGCCTTGGCCAGCGTAACGATCAGCACGAAGCGCCAGAAGGGTTCGCGCATGACACCGGCGATCAGGGTGATGGGGTCGCCGATGATCGGTACCCAACTGAGCAACAACGACCAGCGACCGTAGCGCCGATAGACCCGTTGAGCCTTTTCCAGCTTGGTTTCGCTGACAGGAAACCAGCGTTTGTGCCGGTAATGCTCGATAGAGCGGCCCAACAGCCAGTTCAGCACCGAACCGAGCACATTGCCGACGATTGCCACTGCCAGCAATCCCCAGGTCGCATAACGGTCAGTCAGCAGCAACCCGACCAGTACGGCTTCCGACTGCATGGGCAACAGCGTGGCGGCTCCCATGGCGGCGAAGAACAGCCCGAAATAACCGGATAATGCCCACATCAAGTCAGGCACCGAAGCCGATCCAGCCATGGGCGCCAGCGTGCAGGTAGACGCAAAGGAAGGGTGCTGGGCACGATTCTTGGAACACTGACACACATCCTGATCAAAATTTCAGAATACCCGGTCTTTGCCGATTAACTAAGCGTTAGCTAGTGTTCTTGCGACCACAAGGACTTCCCGAGGCCGCGACGGAATTCAATCATGACCGAGCACTTTTCAACTCAAACCTTCAAGTCCATCAGCTGCGCCGAATGCCGCGACCACGCAGCGCTCGGGTTTGATTTCACCATGGCTTTCCAGCCCATTCTCAATGTCCGGACCGGTGCAACGTTTGCCTACGAAGCCCTGGTTAGAGGCGTTAATGGCGAATCGGCGGGCTATATTCTGGGGCGGGTGAATGAAAGCAATCGGTACCGGTTCGACCAGGCGTGTCGCGTCAAAGCCATCGAAGAAGCAGCCAGGCTGGGTATGCTGGATATCCCGGATTGCCTGTTGAGTATCAACTTCCTGCCAAACGCTGTGTACCGGGCTGATACCTGTATTCGCGCCACCCTGGAAGCTGCCAGGCTGACCAACTTTCCACCGCAAAGACTCATGTTCGAAGTGACCGAGGGTGAAAAGGTGGACGATCCCGAACACCTCAAGTCCATCTTCAAGGAATACGCACGCCAGGGTTTCACCACCGCGATCGATGATTTCGGTTCCGGCTATTCAGGTCTCAACCTGTTGGCCATGTTTCAGCCCCACGTCATGAAGATCGACATGGCCTTGACTCGTAGCATCGATCAGGACCCGGTCAAGCAAGCCATCGTCGAGGGCATCATCCTGGTTGCGAAGCGTCTGGGAATCATCGTGATAGCCGAAGGTATCGAGACCCGCGAAGAAAGTGCAGCGCTTGTTAGCCTGGGCGTTGAATTGATGCAAGGCTACCTGTACGCGCGACCGGAAGTCGGTTGTCTGCCCAGGGGCGTTTTTGATTGATGGTTGAGAGCTTTAACCGTGGCGGCCGCAGGTACGAGTGTCGAGACTTGCGATGTTAGCAATGGACAGAGTTGGTGTGATTCATGATGAACTGGAGCTAGCCGTAGCAGCGTGGAAATGCTGGTGCAGAGCTTCGAATGATTTAACGTGAAAGATCGCATAATGTATATTATGTTAAACAAGGTGTGTGTTGCTGTTTACGCAGATTGTCACCTTCGAGAAGTACCCGGAAGTGAACATCGAAATTTTTGAGACCTAAAGGTCGAAATTAAGATTGTCTGCCTGATTTTGGATCTTTCCTTCACCACGACACATTGCGGGGTGGTCAAGTGGTTCTACCGTCTTCGGATTTCCGAGCTAATGCCATCGACAGCTCCAAGACTTGAGACTGACTGTTAATTAAGTGCTGCTCCAGCTTTGCAATCTTAAGCAAATGCATTTGATTATCTGCGTGTCGTTGCTGAAGTGCCTGGCGTTCGAAGTGATCAATTTGCCCCCGAAGTGTTTCGATATCACCATTCAATCTTTTCGTTAACTCCAGTAACTGTTCGTTTTCAGACTCCGACTTGATCAGTCGAGTAGCAAGATCATTAATGGTTTCCTGCTTTTTCTCAGACTTTTGAGTCGCCAGCCTGAGGTCAGCTCTTAGTTCTGCGCAGGCATTGATTTCAATCTCTAAACTTCGGAGAGCCCTAATCTTTTCCTTGGTGTTGGCCGTCCATCTGGCACGGAGCCTTCCTTCAAGCTTTTGAATTTCTTCGTATTTATTAGCTGCCTCACCCTTTGCAGCTTTTACAAGCTCTTTGTAAGCTGACAGGAATGCTGCTTCGATCTGCTGTGGAAATTGAGCGAGCCGAGCCTCAGGAGAAAGAGTTTTTTCCTCGGCCAACGACGCATCCTTGAGAAATTTCGATATGGTCGTGTATGAGCCGCAGCTTGTCCGATCTCGCACAGACTTAACTGTGACTTTAATACCTTGTTTTTTTAATTCATCAACCGCGCACATCACCTTTTCCAATGTAAGCGATTCGGCTCTAGTATTCACCATGCGACTCCCGCTCTTGCAATTGTTTGGTGGAAATGGCGATTCTACAAAATATGATCTTATGCTATGTAAAGCTTCTTGAACACGCAACGCCGGTTTTGGCACAGAGGCTTGTGGAGGAATGGTTTGCCGAATCATGGGGCTTCGCCCCCCCGCACCGACAGAAATATTGGACTATTTGCCCACTTTTCTAGCCTCAAGCCCACCACAAAGACAGAAAACGTGGACATCTAGTCGTCTCGAGACGGTATTCATGGGATATCCATCGGATGAGTCACAAAAGGTGGACATTTAGTCGTGAGTGCTAGCAGGCAACTTACGTAACATTACATAGTATCTGGCTCCGAGCCACACCCCTTTCGCCTGATGTCCGCCCCCTAAAGAAGCCCCGGAACATATGCATCGTCATTGGTTGTCTGGTACCGATATCTGGATAGGCAATGTGATAAGGGATGTGGAACCCAACTTATGATTAACCTTCACCGTTGGCAAAAACACGATCCCAGCCCCTTGTAACCAATGTCCGGCAAACCGCTTCCAAACCACCAAAGCATCGCCGCGAGACCGTTTGCATGTTTTCCTGCGTTTCGTATCGTATTGATTCGCCGTTTTCATTGAGCAGAACACCTCCCGCCCCCCCTTAGAAGCGCATGCCCCGCAACGACATCATGTGCAGACACTGGACACCGACATGTCTTGGTGATGATCTACTCGGCTTTAAGTCGTCCGCCAGCAGCGCCAGCGGGATTTAGTCGGGGGAGGAGGAATTTCTTTCTGGTTGTACTCCCTACTCCTTCTCTCGCGCCTGCTTGACCACGTCTGCTGCGATCATTTCGCTGATTTGAGCCTGTTATGTATCCACGGCAGAAAGCTTCACATTTTGATCATGCCCCCTAATGGCGAAACAGCGTTGGTCTTCATCGGGACATTAGAGGTGACTGGCACGTTCAGGATCTGGTGCTCAACACCGTTGCTTTTGGGGCCCGTAGTTTGCGTTCGGCTCGTTACGTAACACGCGGATTCGCCACGGATTGGAACACGCAACGACTGTTTTTGGCACCTTGCGGCTTGCTGAAGAATGGTTAGCTAAACCCTGCCGGCGTTTGGACGACGATACCCCTCTTGACCTGGTGGGTAACCCAGTCGGGTTTCAAGTTATCGAGGACTACCTGGAACGCGTCGAACTGGGGGTCTATCAATAAGGCTCCTTCATGAGCTTCGTAAGCTCACTCACACTCGCGACGGCACCAGGCGTATATGCACTTGAATCAAGGGCTACGGGTTACCGGAGCCCTCCCTTCTCTCCCCAGCTCTTCTTGGTCAGTTCCAAACTTCGGAAGCTGATAGCGCTTCCCGTGGCGCTTTGGTTTGACAGACCCCAGCGTGTGGACCTAGTCATGAGACTCTCACACTGGAAAGGCTTAAAGGTCCTTCTGTGGCGATGAGCGTCCCCCTTCAAAGATTCTTACTGAGCACAACTCATCCCTGATTGTCTGAAACAGAGCCTCAACGTCCTGATGGTTTTCTTTACCGACGTATGTGGCGACAAGAATGCTGAGCGGGTGCACGTCTAAAGCTCCCGCTAGCTGGTCTACTTTTTCTAGCGTTGGGCTTTTAAGGCCTCGTTCCAGCGTGCTGAGGTAGGTGCGACTACTTACAGTAGCAAAATCTTCTTGAGTAAGATTTTTACTGCTTCGGATCTGTTTCAGCGCTAGGCCGAACGCGATATTGAGTTCCAATTTGCTGATCCCGCAAAAGGAACGATGAAGCGCTATCGAATCTTATAGGACTACAATCTATAGTGTTCATTTTCGAGGTTCGCCATGTTTACCACCTACCCAAGGGCCGAAATCACCTTCGAAACGCCCGATGCCACCAACTCGCATGAGAGCCAGCGAGTTTGGAGCTTCGTTGAGCAGGAGCTGCTGCTACCTTGGTTTTACCTCCAGGTGGTGCGCAGGTCTGGGCGGGAAAATTACGCCAGCATGGTTATGATGTACCACGCTCACGAGCTCAAACAGTTTATCGACGCGCAGTCGAACCGGGTGTGGGTCGAGCAGGTTCAGTTGGTTACACCTCCCCACATGAACGGCCAGCCTACCTGGCTGATGGAGCCTCTGACGATGGCCGGGATCGTTATGGATCCCCGGGACGGGTCGCACTTCCTCGTTTACCAAGTCGCCCGCGGGGTTATCTACTCGTTAAGAGACGATGCCGATGTGAATTTAAAACCGTTCAGAATCCTGTTTTCAGGTGAGCGTGATCTTCGTAGTTAGGAGACTGCTGGATACAAGTACTTCTTTGAGAGCGGGTAAGACGGTGACCTGCCTGGCTCATGCACAAAATTCGTTCGACAGACCAACGATAGCGGAGGTGGTATGAAAGGGCGACGCAAGCTCAAAACGGCCAAGTGGGCTCTAGAAGCGCAGTTAATTCGAGAGTCCAGGGCAATCTTGGCGTCCGAAGAACATGCATCACACAGGGGACGATTTCTCTCAAAAGCTGAAGCTGTAAGTACGCATGCTGAACCCATGGGCATACTCGCTGGAGTGAGCCGCGTTCGTGATAATGCAGTTAAGACTGCTGAATGACCGTGAACAAAACCGAGCGCTGGACGGTGACATGTCAAGATCCGAAGGACGGGAGTGATGAGTTTATTATTGACTTGCCACCTGATCTACTCGCTGAGTTAGGGTTAGGCGTTGGCGACGTGCTGATCATTGAGGTAGTTGATGATTCGATAGTATTGAGGCCGAAGCCGAACGAACCTACGACTCCATGATTTATCGATATGGCAGCGCAGCTCTGGTTTTCACCCTCACCGCAGCAGGCGAATTAACGCACAAAAATCCCTACTGCGCCTTTGGCAGCGATCACCATGAGCGCTGGCAATCCTTCGATACTCATCTGGCGATGCAGGGTACTCAACAAATTCTCGTCGAGCTCACTCGGGCGAGCCGGGCATCCATCGGGATGCGAATGCCATTCGCCCACATAATCCACCATGCCAGCAGTACGCCTGTGTATCACCTCCAGCGCTTCTTTCTGGCCTTCTTGCCCTCTGATGAAATGGCTCGGACTGGCCTCACTATCTGGCGGCGTCGGCAGAACGTCAACAATGACAATCGTCTTCGTTTTCAGATCTGTGACGCCGAGAATCGCGCCACCCGTTTCGTTCGGCAGAGCCTCCTGCCGAATGACCTCCAACTTCTGAACCAGTGAGTCGTCGTATTTCACTGTCCAGCCAGATGATTGCGCTGTATGCACTTGCGCGACGTCGATCTCATGAGCGGTAACTGCTCCTGATTGATCATCTGATTCCCAGACACAGATCCGAGCCTGCGGCTTGGCCACCGACTGCCGAAGTTGCCTGGAAAGAATTCCTGCATGACCATGAATGCACTCCCCCGATATCCTTACCGAAATGTCACGGCAGCCACCGCCCACCCATCGATCCCCCAAAGGCTGGGCCAAGTGCTCATGACCCCATTCATTTTCCAGTATCGCTCGATAGTACTGCCCCTCCAAACCATCGATGCGTTGAAGCCTATCCTGATCTTCGAGAATCATCACACTTGAGAGCCCTGAAGGCGTAACGAACAAACTCACGGTGCGGGGAACATCCTGCCTTTGGGCGAGCTCACGTGGCACTTCCAATGTAGTCGTCACATCCACCACGACTTGCGCAGCGCTCAACGACGAGGCTATCTCTTCACCGCCCTGAAGCAGGCTTTTGGCAATTGCCCTGGGTGGATCCCAGTTTGGAAAGATCGCCGCAGCCAGTTCGCTCACGACGTTGACCTTTGGCAGGCCAATGCATGAATCGAACGCCACATGGCGACATAAATTGTGAGGGAGCACCCGATCAGGGTCTATGAAAGTCCACCGCCCCCAGCCTTGGCGAATCCACAGATCAGCCAATACGCTGCCTAAGGCCCCTACCCCGGCCAGGACGCCTTGGAGCTCACTGTTCTCCTCAGGGGTGCCCGATAGATCGCGGGCGGCTTTAGGTGTAAGAGCCGTTCGAACCTCCACCGACATAAGCGTGAACGCTCGCCAGGCAGTACCGCCAGTTCCGCCGATGACGACGCTACGGTGACTCACCCCGTTCGAATCGGGCGGCGCCAACATATCCAGGGCCTTTGCAAGGTCAAACAGAGAGACGTCCAGCATGTACCCTGCAACATCAAATCGCTCAGCCTCGCCGTCGCGTACACGCGGAATCCAGACAGTGATGAGGACACCTTGTCCTTGGGCAGACGCAGCAGAAACACCACCTTCAACGGCCTCATAAACGGTCGTATGGAGTACTTTATAGAGGTCGCTGCTCCAAGAGACCAGTTGGTCATGCAGGTCCCCCAATGTCTCGGGATAACCAGCCAACGTTGGCGATCCCACGGGATTAACCACCATTGATACCATCCTGACCTTCTTCGACTGATCACCCGGCTCAGTGGGATCGGCCCTCAAGATGATCGAATCACCCACATCCACTTTGCAGACGGTCAACGTGTTACCGCCCGACTTCGCGTAGTCGGCATAGTTGGAAGGCAGGATGAGCTGGTAAGGGCTCAGGTAAAAAAGCTGCTCAAGCGGCTGATCATCCCTGTGCAACTTCAACAGCGCAGACTCTCGCAACCACCAAAACATCCGAGCGATAAAGCGCTCCGGCGTCCAGGTTCGCTCGACCGTCGACCACGCGCGGTCATACAGACAAAGCACCCTAGCCCCACCTGGGGACGGGGGATGCTGGTGCGACAGCACCGGAAAGTCTTTGCGCAGTGCGTAAACCACCACCTGCACGCGGAAGTCGGGGTTCACCCCTATGGCCAGTCGCTCGCGTCGCCTGATTCCGGCGAGATTGCCCGAATCCACTGTACCGTCCCCAGCATCGATGACGATGTATTCGCTGACTGTCGTTCCCGGCTTGTTCTTCCTGATTTCTCGAACATCGGTGTAGGGACACGCCTGTAAGGCGTTGAGCAGCGCCTGGGTCTGGGGAAAGAGTTGATCTTTCCCTGACCCGGCCCACGGCTCACCGAGTTCGTAGTACTCAATCATTCGCATTTGCCCGCGCGTGGCGGAATCGACGCCGCTACGGAACTCGGTACCGCTCCGGCAAGTGCTGCAGCAACCGCCAGCAGCTTGACTTTGCCATCCGACCGAACCTCGAAGTCCATGCAAGCCTTCTCGCCAAGATCCCCCGTGCAAGAAAACCAACCATCCACTTCGTCCAGGATGTCCTGATATTCCCGCTTCGCTCGAATGCAGGGCGGATCGCAATCATCGTCGAGAATCTCGACACTACTGGAGACGATCGTTGCGCCATAGCGTGCTTGGCTCAAGGCTTGACGGGCGTCCCTGCTAACCTTGGCTTCCTCCCCCTTGCCTGACCAACTGTCCCACGACAAGGTGTGCCAGGAACAGTGGTGCGGAGCCAGGAGCAGATCATATTCAAGTACTTCGGGCGTGGACGCGTAATGACTCCACATCCGCTCCCAGATCAATACCTCAGCATCACCGCCGACCAGGAACTTGGTTTTTGTTTGCGAGTAAGCAAATGGCGAGATCTGAATATTCATGATCACGCTCGACTCGTTTTTCGACAGCCTGTCTTCCAGATCCGCATCATCTTCATGCGGTGCCGGAGCAAGTAGGTGCGAAGTGAAATACTGCGGCAGGCTTTCACCCGCGATCTGGCTGAAGGTCTGGCCGGCTTTAACCAGGATGGGGCCCAGGTCGTCAGTCTTCCCCTGGTTGTCTTCGCCCATGATGCGAATTCGGTTCCCATCACCTGCGATCCGATGGTTGCGCCAGTAGGTCACTCGACGCCGCGCCTCTTTATCGAAAGCCTTCGCGTCGTCACAGAGGATGTGGTTCTTCGAGCTCCGCCGGAATACCAGCGGCGACGACCACATTTCACGGATCAATATACGTTTTTCCCAACGATCCCTGTCATCGTCAGGGTAATCGGCAGGATCGCCCAGCCAGAAGTGATTTCTCAAACCCGCACAATGGTCTTGGTCAGGGTGACTCAGCAGGAAGGCGTTGACGAATGGGCGGCCCTTGGCATCCCACTGCAGACGCTCCCTCAGCGCCCTCCCCACGTCAGGCATGTCATCGTCCGGGTTGTCCGCTGCCTGGCGGATCCGGGAGTCAATCAGAATGCTAGTGACAGACGTATCGGCCAGCCGAATCAACGTCATGTCACCGGTACCCACTTGGAAAAACGTCACCTTGGCAGCCATTTTATCCCTCCCCGGGCAGTGCGCCATCTTTGAGAAACGCTACAGCCAAGGTAAGATACGTATAGAAATTAAACACGTCTAGATACTATGCGAATATTTTTTATACCCATCAACAACCAGGCTGATTCCAAATGACTGCTACCGCTACTCGTACCGGACGTTGGGGCCAGGAGCGCCGCCTTGAATTCATTGACTTTCGGCTGCTGTGGGAACGAAAGCTCAATCGCTCAGATCTGACCAACTTTTTTGGGATTTCTGTTCCCCAAGCGTCACTGGATTTCGCGACCTATCAGGAGCTTGCCCCTGAAAACATGGCCTATGACAGAACGCTAAAAGCTTACGTGGCAGGCCCTGACTTCAAACCCGTCCTGATCAACCCGGATCCAGCGCACTATTTGAATGAGTTGCTACAGCGCGGCATTGGCAATATCGCCCCCACGGATAGCTTCATCGGTTGGGCGCCCCCCGTTGCAAGCCTGCCGTCCCCCACGAGGCAGGTCGATCAGCAGATCCTGATCAAGCTGATTCGGGCGCTCCAGGTCGGCGAGGCCGTGGACATCGACTATCGATCAATGACCAACTTCGATGAACCCGACGTTCGGACAATCCTCCCCATATCGTTTGCCCATGACGGTTTCCGTTGGCACACCCGCGCTTTCTGCTTCAAGTCAGAGGCCTTCAAGGATTTCGTTCTCGGTCGCATCAATGCCTTGGAAGCTTCGTTCGCCCCTCCTTCAGAGGTGCCAGAGGACGTTGAATGGGAGACCTTCATCGATGTAGTCATCGGCCCGAATCCGAGCTACCCACCACAGAAGCGAAAAGCGATCGAGCACGATTACCAGATGGTGAATGGCGAAACTCGGCTAAGGGCTCGCAAGGCGCAGCTGTATTACTTAAACCGCCGGCTGAACCTGAATGTGGAGCCGGGCGCCCCGGTTAGTGAGCATCAGCAAATCGTGATGCTTCGGATTGAAAACGCTCACAAGGAGTCAGCAATAAATGAGTGAAGCCACTCCCGCCAAGCCAAAGACAGATCTGACAATCGTCATCATCATCTATCTACTGGTACTTCTGATTTTCGCGACTTACTCCATCGGTGCGATGGCATTGGGTTGGCTTTCCGAACCCTATAGACCGCTGAGAGTGCCTTTGATGTGTGGCGCGATCGCCTACGTTGGCGGAGCCCTGTACTGCTTCCGTGCTATCTACCTCAACAAGTGCGTTCACAAGCGCTGGGATCCGGACTGGCACGTCTGGTATTTTATCCGCCCCATTACCAGCACAATCGCCGGCGCAGTGAGCTACCTCTTCTTGAAAGCAGGCTTGTTGGTACTGGAGTCGACCGCGAACGCCGGAGCAAGCGAAATTGGATTTTTCGCCCTGGCGTTCATAGCCGGATTCAATGTCGACAAGTTCGTGGCAAAAATTGAGGAGGTCGCGAAGGCGGTTTGGGGCATTGACAAGACACGCAGCGGGCAGGCCAAAGCGGAACAGACCGAGCCAGCCAAACCCTCTACCCCTACGACGCCTTAGCCTGACCTACATTGTTGGAGTTGTAGAGCAGGCCCTTGAATAGAAAAGCCCACCTCGAAAGGCGGGCTATCAAGTGTCTCCAAGGGGAGGCATGACGCCAACGAAGTCTCGGAGCAAGCATACTCACAATACACGGTATTTTCCGGTGCTGCTAGCTGACGAGAACGTGCTTAAGGCAGTGTGAACAATATTTTCACTTTGTCAGTAACGGCACCTTTATCAACGTACCCAATGGCATCCGCCTCCGTTCCAACCTTGGCGACAACCGCCGTATCATCGGCCACGCTTACCAACGGCTGTCCCTTTCCTGTGAATATCAGACCTGCCCAGTAAGACTTGAGTTGTGATTCATTCTTGCTTGTTACGGCGCCATAAAATTTTTCTTTGACAGAATTCCAGTCTTTTTGATCAACAGCCTTCAAGGACTTGTCCTTACCCAGGAAGATATTGGCCACGTCCGATTGCGTTGGGGTCGAACTTGCGCCCGAGTTCACAATCACCGCGACTTCCGCCTTGGCAAAAGCAGGTGTCGCTACCAACAAGCAGGCGATAAAAGAGTGAGTGTATGGCTTCATAGATTTCTCCTTAGAACACGAAGTCAACACCGACGCTGATAATATCGCCGTCGTAGTTTCGCGAAGGGACGCCAGCTAAGCCATTTGTGGCAGCGTTAATGGCATGATCGACAGTTTCCTGGGCAGTTTCCACGAATCCACCGGGGTAACCGTTGCCACGGGTATCAACGCGTTTGTACTCGGTCTTCAGGATAACGGTCGGAGTAACGTTGTAGTTCAATCCATAAGTCCAAGAGGTTTGACGACCATTGTCTTCATCAAGTTGGGCGTAGGTCAGATGCGCCAGGAAGTCACCGAAGCGGCGACCGCCCATTAGATAGAACGCGTCGATGTGACCTCTCTGATCCGCTTCGATAACACTACGGGTCCATTCATTGGCAGTCAGCCAGGTACCGTTATCATACTGATAACCCACGGAGGTGAATTTACCTTTCTGATTATCCAAACGGTTCAGAGTGACGTCGGCCTGGGTTCCAAATGGAGTAGTGATGCGGGCCGTGACGTCTGAATTGATATCCGCCTCAGTGTATCCTACGCGTACCGTACCGAAGTCATTGGTGGCCAGGCTGACGTTGGCCGCGAAAATTTTCTTGTAGTCGATGTCATACAGTTCATCGAACGTGAACAGATTCCGATTGACTGCTTGCCCCCCTGCAACTTGGAATGTCACGGACCCGAACGTAATCGGCAGGATATATACAGCGTCTACGCCTTCGTAATTACTGACCTGGACCTGACTGTACACCTCGTCCGGCAAGCGTAGCCACGGGTAGGTAAAGCCGACATCGAGTGTTTCCGAGTACATATAGACCGGGCTGCGCAACCGGCCGCCTCGTAGTGTCAAGCCGTCAGTAGCCTGCCACGACAAATATGCCCACTCCAGGTTGGCTTTCCAGTTGTCCTGTTCCGGCTTGATGGTGGCCTGCGCTGTCAGGGCCACGGTATCAGTCAAGCCATACTGAAACTGACCACCCAGTTTGGACAGTTGGTCGCCTCGCCAGGAGTCGTTGGTTTGCCCATTGATGCCATAACTACGACCGGCATCCTCACCGCCTAAATGTGTAACTCCCACTGTACCGAAACCATTAAAACGGTACTCGCCCTGATTAAGGGCAAAGGCCGGGCTACTCGCAAGACATGCTGCGAGGCCAAGTGCTCGAATATGAGTCATTCTTTTGATGCTCTTGTTGTGTTGTTGTGTTGTTGTGCTTTTAATTTAAACGCGAAATTGGGTAGTGGCGGCGCGTAAGTTAATACCCGTGCTGACCAGCAGCTCACCAAGGCGAGCAGTTGCATTGGCCCCATGGGTCGTTGCTTGTGTGTCTTGTTGTAGGATTTCCGTATCTTTCTGAATCGAACTGGAGAGACCGATTTGTTCCTGTGTGAACTCTGCGATACCAGTGTTAAGACTGTTTATCTGGCGAACCGCGTGAGTAATGACTTCAAGTGTCAACGTAGCCTGTTCGGAGCGTTCGATGCTTTCTTGAGCCTTTTCACCATTAAGGGTCATTACGTTGAGCACCAAGTTGGCGCTGTTTTGCAGTCGCTGAATGATGTTTTGTATTTCAGTCGTAGACGCTGCTGTCTTCTGTGCCAGGTTTCGAACTTCATCTGCGACCACAGCGAATCCGCGGCCTTGCTCGCCAGCTCGTGCAGCTTCGATCGCTGCATTGAGGGCAAGCAGATTGGTCTGTTCGGCGATGTTGCGAATGACCGTCAGTACGGATCCCACCCGCTGTGTTTCTTCTTCCAGTTGTTCCATCGCTTGCACTGAGCTCAGTACGTTACGCCCCAAGTCACCGATGCTCGTGGACAAACTGCCGATGTTTTTGCGCGCATCATCGGCTTGTTTTTTTGCTGCACCAGCTTCCTCGGCTGCTTTCCTCGAACGCTCTGCTACTTCTTGAATGCTGCTGGTCATCGTATAGATATCGCGACTGATCGATTCGGTATGCCCCTGCTGCGAGCGGGCGCTCTCCTCCGAGCCCTGAGTAAGGCGATACAGTTCTTCAGACATTTGCTCCAAAGGGGCAGCGGCGTCGATGATGTTGCGAATGGTGGTCTGCAGCTTGTCCAGGAAACCGTTGAACAACCCGATCATCACGCCTATCTCATCACGGGTCTCGACATTTACACGCCGGGTAAGGTCCCCGTCGCCATTGGCAATAGCCCTTAGCGAGTCAATGACACCATGAATATTCCCCATCACAAGGCGAATCACCGCGGCAGAGCCGATGCTCACCAGAAGTACCAGGATAACGCTCAGGCCATACCCGATATGGGTAGTGGTTGCATTGTCCGTTCGGGTTTGCGCCAGGCTTGTCTGGAAATCTTCGTAGGCATGCGCACGGAAAATCTCCCCCGCTTTTTGAGCCTGTTGCAGGTCCGTGGTCATACGATCGAGATTTGGGCGTAAATCCTGAAAGGCTGTGCCTTTCAGCAATTGTTCGGACGTAGACAGGGCGTTTTCTGCATAGCCCTTGATTGCTGATGTCCAGATGCGCAGTTCTTCGTTGCCCTTGGGCTGCCCTTGAGTAAGACCTTGCAGGTCTTGCAACTTGGCATCCACTTCGGCCAGAACGTGACGTACCTCCTTAAGGGTATCCAGCTCACCAGCAGCGACAGCACCGTTGAGTAAACCAGGAATGCGTGAAAATTGAAAAATAGCCGCGTCAGCCTTTTCCAGCGTTGGGTAACGTCGTTGCTCCAGTTCCACCAAGAGAGTGTCGTTGGTATTTAATTGGATAGCTGTATAAACCACGTACATCAATAAACCGATGAGCGCCACCGCTGGCGGCAACATAAGTTTCAAGGCCAGGGACCTATTTTTGAACATGAAACATTACCCCGTCGGTACGCGCACTAAGCTGGAGGCCAATCGTTGAAATTTTTGTTCTATGGTCGTTTCAAGCACCCGCAGGTGCACCAGCGCGATACGTCCAGCGATTTAAAACGCCTAAGTTCTTCCAGCGCGATTCACATGCAAATCGGCACGGTAAGCATAAAGCGGGAGGTTGGGCTTCCCTGCCGCCCAAATGGCCAAATATGAGTCATTTCAGGACAGCATCGACCGCAGCCCTGGCAGGCCTGAATACTTGTGCCTGATAAACCATGCGGTACCGCTCCTCCTGCAATGGAATTGGCTCATGGACACTGGGATCTTTTTGCAGCAAATGTCGGCAGTCTCGCAAAGAGCACCTCGTACAGCACCGGAATGAGCCCGAGCGTCACCAGCGTACCCAACGCCAGCCCCCCCATGATCGTAATAGCCATTCCCTCCCACAACGGCCCTGCGAACAGCATCAATGGGATCAGTCCAATGATGCAGGTCAGCTTGGTCATCACGATGGGTCTCAAACGCATAATTGCCGCTCTGACTACTGCATCGTGAATGGACAAGCCATCAGCCAGTTCCAGCTCGATGCGCTCAAGCAGCAACACGGCGTTGTTGACGATGATCCCGGCAAGCGACAACAAGCCAAAGGTGGCCATGAAGCCGAATGGATAACCTGTCACCAAAAGCGCGACTGCCACCCCGATCAATACGAACGGCACGCTGAACACCACGATCAGCAGTTTGCGGAACGAATTGAATTGCCACACGAACAGCAGGAACATCGCGATCACCGCATGTGGCAGGTACTGGAGCAGCGCTTGGTTGGCAGCGGCGGAGTCCTCGATTTCGCCGCCGAGATCGATCCTGTAGCCGGGTGGCAGGTCTATGGCCGCGATCTGCGGCGCCAATCGCTCAACGATGGTACTGGCGGTCATCGTAGGATTCTGCCCGACCACGGTGATGGTCCGCTCCAGGTTTCGCCGTTGTATCGTTGATGCTTCGGCAACCGGCTTAAGCGTAGCGATTGCCGCGAGCGGTATTGCGTCGCCGCCCGTCGATGGATAGATCAACGAGTTCAGAATATCGTTGGCCGGCACGTTGGCTGACGAGGGCTCGCGCAAGGCAATCGCAACCGGAGTTTCGCCATCTTGCACCGATGACGCTTGCAGGCCTCCATTGCGCAGTTGTAGAGACTGGGCGATGTCTTGAGTGCTGACACCCGCGCGCCTGGCCTTGTACTGGTCAATCACAACGTCGTAACGCACTTGACGCGTACGCCAATCGTTGCGCACGTCCAAAGTACCCGGCAGCGTAGCGAGCGCCTGTTCCACCTGGGCTGCGGCTTTACGCAGCACCGCTTCGTCGGGTCCGCTGATTCGATAAATGGCGACCCCTGCCTCAGTAGTCCCCATGGAGAAGCGCTTGGGCTGTGCTTGAACCTCGGGATGTTCGGATAGCAGATAATTGCGAGTGCGCTTTATCACTTCGTCCAGGTCGTGGCCTTCGCGCACGCTCACGGTGAAGTAAGCCGTGTCTGGCGCAGGTAACGGCGGATTCAATCCCAATACGATGCGAGGCCCACCATCGGCGACATAACCAATACTGTTCAGGACATCGTTGTCCTTACTCAGCCATTGACTGATTTCACGCACGGTTTGCAGCGTCACTCGCGAGCTGCTGCCGGGCTCAAGATTCATCGGAATCTGAAACTGCATCCGGTCTGACTTCGGCAGGAAGTCGTAGGGAACGTGCGTCAGCACGACGACAGCGCCGGTCAGGATGGTCAACATGCACCCGAGAAAGAGCAATGGATGCTTCAACAACTTTTCAATGACGCATCGATAACCCCGATAGAACACGGAGTCGTACCCATGCCCATGGGCCTCCCCCTCCCCTGGCACCGGCGTCTTGGTGAAGTAGAAGCACAGCAACGGCGTCACCGTGACGCTCAGCAACCAGGATCCAAGCAAGGTTATCGCCAGGACAATGGCCAGCGATTTCAAATACTCATTGGTGCTGGTCTGCCCCAGAAAAAACGGAGAAAACGCCAGGACAATAACCAGTGAGGACGTCAGCAAGGGAATCATCAAGCTGCGTCCTGCTTCTTCGCAAGCGTGCCGACGCTCTTCTCCTATCTGCAGCCGGCGCTCGATATCCTCTGCAATCACGATCCCATTATCGACCAGCAAACCCAACGCCAGAATGATCGCTGCGATCGATACGGTTTGCAGCTCCACTCCCAGGGCACGCATCACGATCAAGGTTCCCAGGATAGTGAGCGGTACGATCGCACCGACCACCAGGCCGGTTCTCCATCCTAGAAACAGCATGACCACGCCCATGACGATGATCACGGTCTCGGCCATCACGTGCTGCATTTTGTCCATTTCGTGATGAACCACATCGGATTGAAAGGTCACCACGTGCAATGAAAAGCCCAGCGGCAACTGGTTCTCCAACTGAGCGAGGCGTGCGCGTAACGCCTTGCCGAACGCCTTGATGTTGCGCCCCGGCTGCATGGACACCGCCAGCACTACAGCGTCCTGACCTTGATAAATGGCTGCCGTATCTGGCTGATCGTCCGGCGCGAGTGTCACCCTGGCCAATTGCTCGAGGGCAACCGAGTCGCCGCCCGCCAGCTTGATCGGCAATTGACGAAGCGCCGCTTGCGATAACACCTCTCCAGTGACAGTGACGGTTGTTTTCTGATCGCCGATGATCGGCCTGCCCGTGGACACGAGCACGTTCTGACCCTGGAGCTGCTGCACCAGTTGCGGCACCGAAAGACCAACACTGGCTAAGCGCTGTCGGTCGAAATCCAGATACAGCTTTTCTTCCTGCATGCCGTGTAAGGAAACCCGGTCGACACCTTCCAGGGCATAGAGCTGGTTACGCAGATGCTTAATCGGCCCGCGCATTTCGCTCACGCTGTAACCGGGTGCGGTAACCGCAATGGAAGCTACCGCAACATCCCCAAAGTCATCATCGACATAGGGTCCCATTGTTCCGGGCGGAAACTGCGCACCCGCTTCAGCGACCTTGGCCCTGACGCGCTGCCATAAAACGCCCAGGTCCTTGACCTCGTCATAAGCGGTTATCTGGATGATCACGCTGCCTGGCCGCACGGTCGTCACCAGATTCTTGAGTTCGGGCAGCTCTCTTAGTTTTTCCTCCGTCGGTTTCGCCAGCAACTCCTCCGCTCGCTCGGCCGGCAACCCAGGAAACGATATGCTGACGAGCGCGTCGCGGATCGTGACGGAGGGTTCTTCCTGGGACGGGAAATTCAAGAACGTGAGGATTCCCGTCACCAACACCAGAAATGAGGCGAATAAGGTCAGTCGGCTGGCGCCGATCGCATTGCGGGTAAGGTTCATGATTCAGTCTTGAGCCAAGCGTGTGAGGGGGCGGTAGAGGTCAACAGCTTGACCGTCAAACAAGAAGGCAGCGCCGGCGGCAACAACGGACTCGCCTTTTGCAAGTCCGCCGCCGACCTGCGCCCTTCCACCTTCGATGCTGGTGATCGTCACGTTTCTGAGGACTACCGTTCCTTCAGCCGGTTGGTAGACAAAAACCTTGGCGTTTGAATTCGTCTGCCCCATCAAGAGCGAAGACACCGGAATTGAAAGACTCGCCTGAGTCTTTTGCTTCAAGCGCACAAGTACCGTCACGCCACTTGGCAAGTTGACGGAGGGATCAAGGACACGAAAAATACAGGACTGCAGCAGTCCGTCTTCTGCCCGGGCCGAAACTCCCTCAAGCAGCAGATCAAAGGGAGCCGAATGCGGTGAGGCCAGGTAGGCTTGTGCAATGTCACCTGGCTTCAACGGATCGGTCTGCGATACAGGCACTGCCACTACGACTTGCCTGTCGTCATCCGATTCAAGCGTCAGTACTGCCTGGCCTTGGGCAAGTTGGGTAAACGCATCGACACGCCGCGAGACCACGCGCCCGGTAAAGGGCGCCGAAAGTTGCCCCTTCTCAACTTCACGCTTTGCCAACTCTAGGTCCGCAGCGGCCCTGCGTTGCTGCGATACCGCACTCACATACTCTGCCCTCGCGGCTTCGACGAGGCTCTGGGCGACACTGCCAGCGGCGTAAAGCCGTTGCTGGCGCTGATAGTTGCTTTCGCGCTCGACCATTTGGGCCTTGCCCGACTCAGCATTCGCCCGAGCCTGCCGCAGGCGTTGTTGTGCCGGCACGCCATCGAGTGTCGCGAGTACCTGCCCTTTCTTCACCTTGTCCCCGACGTCCACTCTCAGGCTGGTCAGCAGTCCCGGCAATTCGAACGCCAGATCCGCGCGCTGCCGTTGCCGCACGACGCCGGTAAACAAGTCGCCCTCGCCCACCGTTTCGCGCACCGTCTCAATCTTGACCGTCCGCTGAGCGGGGGGCTCGACCGGCGTGTCAGGCGAACAACCACTCAACAGCATGGTCACCAGTGCAGCAGCGCCCAAGCCTGCGAGAAGAGGTTTGATCGTGACGCAACGATTATTGGGACGACGATGCATGACAGGCTCCCCGATCGATCAAAAGGTGTAGTTCAGGGCAGCCATTGCCATCGCCTCGGCGTCGCTCGACACCAGCGAACTGCCGCGCACCTGGTCGGTGTAATGCGTAACCATCAGGCTGGTTGATGCGGACCAGTGCAGGTCGAATGTGTGCAGCCAGTTGAGTGCGGCCGAATAAGCATAAATTCCGCTGTCGGCGCGGAAAGTAGAGAAACGGGAAAGCTGGCTTTGGGCGTCGCTGACACCAAAATAAGTCTGGTTGTAACGGCCATCACCCGCATGGGCATCCAGGTCGAGCGCCACGGTATCGGCGTCGGTATGAAACGCAATGCCTTCAAAGCCCAGGCGATATCGATTACCACGATGCTCACCGGCGATGCGCAGCTCAGCTTCGCCGCTGACCGACAGCCACGGCAGTAGTTCTTGTCCCAACGTGAAGTCTGCAACGGTGGAACCGTCCACCGCGCCCATCCCCTTCAGCTCGTTGGAGCCATAGCGACTGCTGGTATTTTTATCGCTGCGACCGAAATCGTAGTTGACCGCTGCGCTCGCGCTCAGGCCCGAGGAGGACTTCCATTGCAGGCCAATACCGCGAGTGCTATCGGCGAATAGAACGCCCCGTTGGACGCTCAGCATTGGCAAGACCAGACTCCGATAGTTGTCCGCGCCCATGTAACGGGGCATGAGCCCGACACCCAAGCCCAGCGTGACATCTGTTTTGTCACTGTCCTGATTCGAACTGTCGGCATACCCCGCGCCACTGGCGAGCAGAGCTGCCGAAGCCAGCAAGACTTTGGCGACTTTCCAGGAAGATTTGGATCCGGTTTCTTTGCGATTCATAGCGCAGCCTCATTATCAGAAGTGGGTTGAGAAGGTGCCGCGTCCACGCCGAGCAGTACGCGATAAATATCCAGGCGATTAAGCAGTAACGCGTGATGCGCCCGTCGCCAGGCGATGTCCGCCTGGGCCGATTGGATCTTCGATGCCAGTTGCACCGTGCGGTCAGAACCGCCGGCATCAAGCGCAGAGGACGCACGCCGGGCCTTGTCCTGCGCCAAGCGACTCATGACCGATTCACTCTGGAGGTCGACAAGCACCTGTTGCCGCTTGGCCAGTACATCGGCCACTTCGCGGAAGGCCACTTGGATCGCTTGCTCGTATTGAGCGACAGCGATTTGCTTGCGGACCTGCGCCAGTTTCAAATTGGCCCGATTGCGTCCGCCGTCGAACAGTGGCAAGGACAATTGAGGCGTAAACATCCACATCCCGTTGCCGCCGTTGAACAGCGATTGCAGACTGTCGCTGGCCGTGCCGACGCTGGTACTGAGTCTGATCGAGGGAAAGAAAGCGGCCCGTGCCGCGCCGATATTTGCGTTGGCCGCCTTCAGACGCTCTTCGCTCTGGCGGACGTCAAAGCGCTCCAACAGCCGCTCGGAGCGCATGTCGATCAAGCCGGCCGCCGTTTGATCAGGCACTTGCTCGACAAGTCCAGCAGGCTCGACCGGCACCGCTGGAAGTGCTGCGAGGTAGCCCGTGACAAAGAGCAACGCCTGGCTAGCGCGAGCATGTTCATTCGTTGCCGCCTGCAGTTGCAGGTGCGAACGCTGAACTTGCGCTTGTTGGGACATCACATCGTCAAGTGAGGCAGCGCCTTCTTGTTGCTGTGTCTGAGCCATTCCAAGAAGGGTCTGTTCGGCTTCATCGATCAATCGGGTGTCAGCTTGTTGCGCTGCCGCTAGCCGCTCCGATAAATACAACCTGGCCACTTCTGCGACCAACGCACCCCGGGCTGCTCGCTGACCATAGGTCGTGGCCAGGTAATCGTGCCGTGCCGCGTCCGAAAGGCTGCGTATGCGACCGAAAAAGTCCAACTCGAAGTCCGATGCGCCAATCGAGGCGACTGTCAAATCCTGACCATAACGCTCGTCGTTGACCGGCTTATCGAAATGTTGGCGATTACGCTCCAGGCCCGCCGACACGCTCGGCAGACGATCCGCGTTGGTGATGCCGTACGAGGCCCGAGCTTCTTTGACACGCAGTACCGCGATTTGAAAATCATGGTTGAAGGCCAGCGCGTTCTGCACCAGAAGACGCAATCCACCCCCTGGCGAAAGTTGCTTGATCAGCTCGTTTTCATCCGTCGACAACTGGCTGTCGCGTGCCACTGCCAACGAATTACTGCTATCAGTCAGAAGCAGCGCGCCCTGGGTTTGCGGAACGGGTAGCGCTGGCCTTTCGTAGTTGGGTGCCAACGTGCAACCCGAGATACCCAGCGACAGCATCAGGGCCAGGCAAGCGCTTTGGTGCAGTCGGATAGGCTTGGACAAGCGGTCGTTCGTCGACATAGGATCGGTTCGCGAAAATGAGCACTGACGCCATCCTAGGTGCCCACTTTCAATAAACGGTTCGGCAATTATCAAGATTTGATCAAGAGGCTCGCCTGTGTCGGGGAAAAGTATTCTGATTGTCGAGGACGATGCTGACAGCGCCAGCATTCTGGAAGCCTATCTACGCCGTGACGGCTTCGAGGTCTTGCTCGCCGAAGACGGCCTGCGCGGCGTAGAACTACACCGCCAATGCAGGCCGGACCTGATCCTGTTGGATGTGATGTTGCCCCGCATGAGTGGGACCGAGGTGCTGTCGATCGTCAGGCGAAGCAGTGATACACCAGTGATCATGGTCACGGCCATTGGAGATGAGCCGGAAAAGCTCGGCGCCCTGCGCTACGGTGCTGACGACTACGTGGTGAAACCTTACAACCCCAGAGAAGTGGTTGCACGGGTGCATGCGGTGCTGCGTCGCTCCGGTGCGAGCGCATCGGCGGACCGCCACCTGCGCTACAAAAATCTTCTGGTCGATCTGGATGCGATCACCGCAAGTATCGGAACTTCGGAAAACGAGTCTGTGCTACTGGATCTGACACCCACCGAGTTCAAGATCCTCTCGACGTTGTTGAAGACGCCGACCAAGGCATTCACCCGTGATGAGCTGTTGGAAATATGCCTCCCGGAAAGTGACGCCCTCGCCCGGGTGGTTGATGCCCACGTTCATAACCTTCGCCGCAAACTGGAGGTCCACAACATCGAGGATGTCCTGGTGACCGTGCGTTCCATTGGCTACCGGTTCCGATGAAAAAGCTCATCAAATTCCTGAAACCCTCACGCAATCTTCTCTGGCGCTGGGTCGGTATACGCATGAGCCTGCTTGCCGTGGGCGCGGTCGTGGTGATTGCGCTGTGCATGTGGCTGCATTTCCTGGTGTCGGACTGGACAACGCTGCATCGAATCCCTTTTGAGCAGCGACTGGAATTCAAGCATCTGCGCAGCCACCCGCAGTTAAATGAGCCCCGGCTATGGCAGTTGTTTTCCGAGTACTACAACGTAAAAGACATCTTGCCGGGTATCGCCAACACCGACTGGTTATTGCTGGCGGGGCTGGTCGCGGGAGCGATCCCCATCATCATCGTCTGCGGCTTTCTGTTTTCACGACCCTTATCCAGCCAGTTTTCGGACATTGCCAAAGTCGCCCGCCAAGTTGCGGAAGGTGATTTCAGTACGCGCCTTCCGGTCAGCGGCAAAGGTCCGGAAGAGCTGCAAAGGCTGGTCACCGACTTCAACAGCATGACGACCCAGTTGGAACGCTATGAACGGGAGGTACGCGAGTCCAGCGCAGTCATCGCGCATGAGTTGCGCACGCCCTTGAACGCCGCGATGGGACGCGTGCAGGGTATGCTCGACGAGGTATTCCCCCTCGAGCCCAATCAACTGGAGATGGTCAAACGCCAGCTGGATCAGTTGAACAAACTGGTGAGCGACCTCCACCTTCTCTCACTCGCCAGAGCAGGACAACTGGTGCTCGACAAGACCCGGTTCCCCTTGCACAAGTTGGTGTCCGAACGTCTTGCCTGGCGTATTGCTGCCTTCAAAAATGCGGGGATAGAGCCCAGCGTTGATATTTCCGGGTCGCTGCTCATCACTGCCGACCGTGATCGCGTGGGTCAGGTGGTCAACATACTGATCGACAATTTCCTGAGTTATGCCGCACAAGGTGGAGAGCTGCGGATATCGGCGGTTGCATCCCGGAATCTGGTAGTCCTCAGTTTTGCGGACCGGGGGCCAGGCTTCGAACAGGAGGACCTGGACAAGATATTCGACCGCTTCTGGCGGGCAGAGCGATCCCGGGCCCGCTATTCAGGAGGCAGCGGCCTTGGCTTGTCCATTGCGCGCGCTATTTGCCTTGAACATGGTGGAAGTATCGCGGCGCAAAACCAAATGGATGGTGGGGCGGTTATTCGAGTGGAAATCCCGATTTTTTGAGCATGCTCCGTCTACCGAACGTAAAAGCTTTGGAGTCTGTAAAAAAAGAGCCCCGCCAGAGGCAGGGCTAAAAGCGACGATGAAACGAACCCATTCGGGGATTAATAAGGTTCTGGTTTCTGAGGCCCAGCGCCTCAGTCACCACGCAACTGACTGTTTGCAACGGCCGGGTCGCTACCGTGATTGCAACTTTGCCACACCGATATTTTGCGGCGCAGGGGGTAGCTCCCGACGCAAGATCCAGCACGTGATCGGCTTGGGCAAAATCATCGACAGTCGGATCAGCCACCGCATTGGCCAAGGGAACAGGTAATCCCAGCGCCCGCCGCGCATCGCGTACAACATATGCGCGACGGCCTGGTCTTCTGATAATTCCAACGGGGCTGGCATGCCGTCGTTTGCCGTCTGGGCCGTCGCCACGAAGCCTGGGTAAAGGGAAACGAAACGAATGCCTTTGTCACCGAACTCGATACGACACGTGTCGATCAGCAACCGCAAAGCGCCCTTGGCTGCGCTGTAGGGCCCCTGCAGAGGAACGCCCAGGAAACCCGCCAGAGAGTTCGTATGAACCACGACCCCATGCTGCTGCAGACTCATTTGCTCCAATGAGGGAAAGAGGTAATTCACGCAGACGTCATAGTTCGAACGCATGTAAGCCGTTACCTGAGCAGCACGCATCTCTCGCATGTCCAGGGCCGGTGCGCCGCCAGCATTAAGGACCACCACGTCAAGTCGACCGTAACGCGCTACGACTTCGGCAACCAGATCGGCAGCGGCTTTTTCGTCTAATGCATCAGCAGCTCGCGCCAGACATTGACCACCCGATGCAGTGATTTCCTTTTCAAGATTATCGAGAAGCTCCTGGCGTCGAGCGGTGGCCACCACACAAGCCCCCTCCTCTGCCAGGCGCAGAGCCAGGACGCGGCCCATTCCCGAAGACGCGCCGACAATCAGCACGACTTTTTCCTTGAAACTGACGCCAGACGTCCCGGGGAAGTAACGCAACAACCCCAACAGAACAAACGTCACCAATGACAAGGTCGCACTGACCAGCGCGACGGGCTGGGCATAATCGCCGGCCACCCATTGCGAAGCCACAAATGGACCGAATGCGCAGCCCAGCAGTTGCATGCCTGGAATCAGCGCCGCCACCCGTCCCGAAGGATCAAGCATGAGCGCGATGCGCACCTGAAACGGCGTGAGCATCAGGTAGACCAATCCGAAAATACCGCAGAGCAGCATGAATGGTTTGGCGCCCTGCCCGTCCATCAGAAACATCGTAGCTGCAATGCTGCCCAACAGAGCGGCCGCGACCCCGAGCAATTTGAAATCCGACACTCTGCGAACCAGGAACGTCCCCAGGCAACCGCCAAGTACCTGCATGAATAAAGTGCCTGAGATCAACAGCTGAGCATCCTGCGCGCCCAGCCCGACGTACTTGCCCAACGGCTCCAGATAGGCCCAGAGCGCGCCAATGCCTGAGAGCTGCATGAAGACCACTGCCATCAGCAATCCATGGCGAGGTTTCCACGCGAAGCCAAGATTCTGCCCGGCGCTGCCTGGAGGCGCAGCCAACCGTGTCGGCTGCCAACGTACAAAAGGCAAGGAAACCAACGATACCGCTGCCAGGAAAACGAAACCTCCGGTGATGCCCTGGCGAGGAAGAATCCAGAACGCGAGGACGGCCGCGATGATCCCCTGGGCCAAGGTCTGGACGACCATGAACAACCCGGATATGCGATCCGGCGCCGGCCCACGGACGATCAGGCTTACCGCGCCCCACAACAGCAGTCCTTCGGCCAGTCCGGTTAACGCGCGGATCACCACGAGTTCTGTATCCCCGGAGGTCGTCGCCGTCGCGATGTCCAGGCCCACTACCGATGCGATCGCCAATATCGTCAGCAAGCGCAGATTCACCACCGTCCGCAACAGATCACCGAGAATAACCCCGAGGCCCAACGCGACGATTTCGCCCATCGCCACCAAACCGATCCCTTCCAGAGACAGCCGACCTTCAGCGAGCAGTTCACCAAGCAGCACCGGCTGCAAGCCAACCATCAAGACGGCCACGGAGCCAAACGTCAGCGCAGCGGCCAGGTGCTTACGAGTCACATCAGACGTTATGTGCATCAGCTTCAAGTCTCTTGAAATTATTAGTAGCCGCGACTTTCCGGTGGAATCTGTCCGCGGGAGAAACACAGGGCTGCGCGTTTTTCATCTTTCATCAACCGGCCGTTGGCGACGAAGCTAACCACCCAGGGCAAACGAGTCAGTCGCGCGCCGGTGGCCTGGGCCAGGGTGTAAGCCTTGGCGCATTTCTCGAACAGTTCTGCATTGAGCGCCATCCGGGGGCCCGTCGCGCCGAGGCAGGCAGGTACACCGCGCACGACCACGGCATTGCCGCCTCGCTGCAGTGATTGCGGTAGCTGCGCATCGGCGTTCACGGGTGGCCCCATGTAACCCAGGTGTCGCGCCTGTTCATCGAACAGGATCGGCAACACCCCACCGAAATCCGTCAGGCAGTTACCGAATGCTCCACCGCCCAGAAGAATCGCGCCGACGTCTTTTCGCGCCATGTAGATCGTCGCATGCGTTTGCGTGTCGCCCCCATGGCTGGCTGTCCAGGCGGTCCACGCAGGCTCAGGATCATTCAGCTTCCCCAGCCACATGCTTTGCTCCCCAGGCAATCGCAATGAGAGGCTGGAGTGAGCATCGACCAGGTTTATCAGGCGCTGCCGCAAGTCAAGCCATTGTTGCCGAAGTAAATCTTTCATCGGATCTACCTCATACCAACTTGAAGACGGCGTCGAATCGGTCGAGCGCCTCGTCGATGACCTCATCCGTATCGGCCATGCTCGTATAAATCCGGCTACCGGCCAGCGTAATCAGTCCGTGGGCCGTGTACGCGGCGCCCATTTCTTCCATCATGTGTTTGCGGGTTTTAGCTTCGTTACGGGCGCGCAACAGCTTGAGCGGGTTGCTGGTGTCGAGCAGCAGCACGCCGGATGTTTGCAGGTGCACGATCGATCCTATGTTGTAGGCCACATACGGCAGCCCCCGACGATTGATGATCGCTTCCAACCCCTGGCGCATCCGGTCCCCGGCGCGCCCGGCCACGCCCGGCGCATCCAGGCGCCGTGCTTCCAGCAGCGCGTAATATCCCGCCACGCAGGACAGTGGGTTGGCCGAAAGCGTTCCGCCGACGAAGGCTCGACGCGCCGAGGTACCGATACCACCGGCGAGAAGCTGCATGACGTCTCTGCGCCCGCCAATCGCCCCCGCCATCGGGTATCCACCGGTCAGGCATTTGCCCAGTACGGTGATGTCCGGCATAACGTTGAAGTACGCCTGCGCTCCGCCCAGCCCGGCACGGAAACCGGTCACTACCTCGTCGAAAATTAACAGCGTGTCGAACTCATCGCATAGCTTGCGTAACTGACGGTTAAAGTCCGGATGTACCGGGCGAGTTCCACTTTCGGGCCCAAAGGGTTCAACCATTACCGCAGCGGTGCCACCGCGCAGGCGGTTGAGTTGCAGTTTGCGCCGCAGCGCATCCAGGTTGTTGGGTGCGCTTTCCTGTGTGTACGCCGTGGCGCCCCGCGGAATACCGACCGCCTCCATGCGTCCAGTACCTGGTAAACGCATGCCATAGACAAGCTGGTCACTCCAGCCGTGGTACGCCCCACCAATCTTGATCACCCACTTCTTGCGGGTATAAGCGCGAGCCAGGCGAACGGCCGCCATCACCGCCTCGGTGCCGGAGCCGAGCAGGCGCACCATATCCACGCCTGGCATCATTTCGCAGACCAGCTCGGCCAGTTTGACCTCGTACTCATGGAGCAAACCGGTGACCGGCCCACACTCATCGAGGATCCGATTGACTTGCTCACGGATAGCCGGGTGGTTCGAGCCCAATAGCGTCGGGCCACCCGCTTGCAGGAAGTCGATATATCGGTTGCCATCGACATCCGTCAGATAAGCGCCATTGGCCTGAGAGATGGCCAGCGGGAACGGATGGTTGAACGCCAGGTTGTGTTGAACGCCTCCCGGGATGACTTTTTTCGCGGCCTCTGAGAGTCGTTTCGAGACTTGGCAGCGCTCGTCGAAATAACCCATGACCTGGCTCAGCGCCTCCCGTTTCAGCGGGCGGATCGGTTGTTTGACCAGCGCATCGAATCGCCGATACAAGTTGTCCACGTCGGGCCATTGCGAAACCGCGGGAGAAGCGACTTGGGCCAGCGTGGAAGGATGAAGGGGTTCGTTCATGATGGTGCCTCTGCAAAATTCTGGTGGGTGGCGGCATGGGATGAAGTCGATGCCAGTGCGTCAGCCAGGCGAGCCAGGGCTGCGCGTAACGCTGGACGACCTTGGGCCTGCAGTTTGATCTGGCTCAAAAGATGATCCCGACAAAGCGCCTCGAGGTCCTCCAGGTGATTGAGCGTCGTATTGATGTCAGGACCACAACACAACACACCGTGATTGCGCATCAGATAGGCGTTGCAGTCACGGCGGATCATCCGCTCCAGCTTGTTGGCCAACCAACCGGACCCTGAAGGGGCATAACCCACCAGCGGGATGTGTTGGCCCAAGGATTTCCACAGCTGCGGAAAACTCACTTCCAAAGGTTTACCCAGCAACGTGCAGGCACTCGCCAACGGCTGATGGGTGTGAATACTGCAGTTGACGTCTGGACGTTTGCGCAGGATCTTGGCGTGCAGGCCACTTTCCACCGAGGGTGATCGTTCGCCTGATATTTGCTTGAGATCCTTCAAGCGCAAAACGCAGACGTCTTCGGGGCGCATCGAAAAATAGTCCGTGGCCGATGGCGTGACCGCTATGTGCTCCGAATCGATACGCAGAGCGAGGTTTCCACCGGTGGCGGCAAAGAAGCCACGCTGCGACAGATGGCGTGATAACTCGACAATGCCTTGTTGTATCTGACTCATGAGACAGCCTCCTTCGATGGGTTCAGGCGGCGATAAAGCGGAGCCAACCGCTTGCGGACCTCCTGGAACGTGGCGAAACGATCGTCATAAAGCGCGCGGGTTTTGCGCGATGGCTCGTATGTCCGGTGGGCGCGTTGCAACGTGGGTAGATCCTCAAAACGCAACTTGCCCAGGGCGACGGCGGCGATGAAGGCGGCGCCACGAGCATTGGTCTGGATCGGGTTATGAGGCTGCTCGATCACATGGCCGGTGACATCCGCCATGATCTGGCACCACACATCGGATTGAGCGCCGCCACCGGTGGCCACGATCACCTCCTTGGGTTGTCCGAGAAAGCGCGAGAATGGCTCCAGCATCCAGCGAGTATTGAGCGCGACGCCCTCCATGAACGCCCGGATGATGTCCTCCCGGGAGTGCTCGAGCTTCATGTTGAACAAACCTGCACGCAGGCTCGGGTCGCCAACAGGAGATCGTTCTCCACACAACCAAGGGGTGTAAAGCAAGCCTCGTGATCCCGCAGGAACTCTCGCAGCAATACGATCCAGCAACGCATAGACATCCGGCTGCTGTTCATCGCTGAGCAACTCGTCAGGGTGATAGAGAACCTTGTCCCTCAGGAACGAGAGGTTCGCCCCGGCAGCCGATTGCATGGCCAGTGCCAGGTAACGCCCACCCACCGCGCTTGGCACCGCCGCGATGTGGTGACGCACGCTGGTTTTTTTGAACGGCACATGCGCTCCCACCCAGGAAGACGTCCCCAGATAAAGATGCGAGGCAAAGTCGTTCACCGCAGCGCCTACCGCCACGGATGAGGTGTCCACGGCCCCCGCCACCACCTGAGTGTCCCGGGAGAGCCCCAGCGCATCAGCCAGTTCAGGCAACAGCGGGCCGATGACATCGGTCGAATTCACCAGCTCCGGCAGCTTCCCTGCATCGACCCCCAGCGCTCGCACCAGACCGTCGTCGTAGCGAATACGATCGGGGTCACGGTTATCGGTGATCCAGGAAGTCAGTATCGAGTCAGCCGTGGCACAGAATCGACCGGCCAACCGCAAATTCATGTAGTCGAGCACATTCAGGAACTTGTAGGTTCGCTCATACCGCTGGGGCTCATGGTCAAGGACGTAGGCCATATGCCCGGCCGAATCCATACCGGACAACGAGGCGACTCCGCCGGTCAAACGCAACGAGTGCAGAAGCTTGAGGGGCGCATAGCCTGCCAGGCTGAACCGTCCTCCGCCCATTCGACGCTTGACGGCGTTCGCACCGCGCTTGTCCAGCCAGAGCAACGCACGACCGACCGCCACTCCATTGCGATCTACGCAGACGGTCCCCTCACTTTGAGTCGAACAGCTCACCGCAACCACCTGACGGCGCCTGGCCGCATCGCTGCCAAGCAACTCGGCTGCGCCACGCATAAAGGCGTCCCACCAGTCCTGCGGCTCCTGCTCGACGCTCAGCCCGTCGACATGCAAAGGCACGCTATGGAACGCCCAAGCACGGATTTCCCCCTCCAGCGAGACCAGCGCGCACTTGCAACCTGATGTACCAAGATCGACCGCAAGGACGAGTTGCTCCAGCCCGGTGGCCGTTTCGGGCTGCCGGGAAAAGAAAAGCGAGGTCATAAGAAGGTACTCAGAATTGATGGGAAACGGAAAAGACCCAGCTGTCGTCGTCCGTCGCCCGCTCATGCCCGTCGTCTTCGACCAGATACAACTCACTTGCCCGAGTCCTGGTGGTTACCCAGTCCACTCCCCAGTCAAGGCCGAGCCAATGGTGCGCCAAGCCCACGCTGTAATCGGCGAAATTCGCTTCTGAGAAGTTTTCGATCTGCTGGTAGCCGGCGTGTAGTTTCAGCGTGGTATTCATTCCCAGCGCGTACTTGTAGTCCAGGTCATAGAGCATACTGCCGCGCGAGTCATGGTCCCCTCGACCGTAGCACTCCAAGCCTTTTGTCGGGTCGTCACGGAACTGCAATAAGGTTCCGCACACGCCGCCGGTATTCGCTCCGCGAAAGCTCTTCGAGATCACCCTGGCGATGCGACCTTCCAATGCTCCATAGCCGATCTCAATAATGGCGAACTGACTGTTGTAGTTGGTGCTGCGCTCGTCAGTCAGCGTAAAGGTATCCATGTCGAACTTATTGGGTGCCCTGTAGTGAGCGCCGGGAAACATCTCGGCTGCCAGGCCCAGACCGAAGTGCCACGCTTCCGGATCGCCGAAGCGATAGCCACCTGCGAGTAGTACCCCGGCACCATCGCCTTCCAGGAACTGCTTCTTGCTGACCGTCGTAAACTCAGCGAGGGCAACCAACCCACTTTCGTGGGCGACTTGAATAGTGACTCTGGCGCCCGGCCCGTTCAGTGAATCGGAGACCCCGCGAGTCCGGATGTCTGAGCTGGCTTTTGCGGTGACATCTATCGCATAGCTGGCCATTTCATCAGCCAGCGCCAACGATGGGATTGCGGCAGACAGCAGCAGGCCCGCCATTGAATAATGGAAATAATTTTTGCTCATGAAGCTCTCCCACGTAGAAGGTCAGGTTTACAGCTTGCAAACCGGTGTAGGAGGCAGTGTTTCGACTCGTTGGAATTGTTCTGTCTTGCCAAGGATCTCGGTGCCGACGAACGCCCTGACGTTGAGATAGCCTTCCTTGACTCGAATGACGCCCTTGTATTTTTTATGATCGCGAGGGTCATAAACCCACCCGTCGCGCCAGGCGTCCTGGTCATAGCGATTCAGCTGGATGATTTCTACGCCGCAATCGCTATTTACCGATGCGACATCCCTCACCCAAACGACCTGTCCACAAATGGCTCCTGCCTGGGTCTTGCAATCGTCAAGCTTGACGATTGCATCCTTCTCCGCGGTGAGCCATAGACCCTTGGCGTCAAGCGGGCCGGCCACAGCCAGACTGCTGGCTGAGCACACCATTACGAAAGAAAAGAGGAGCATTTGCCGTGCGTTCATAGTCGTGCCCTATATTTTTGTTTTAGAAAGCCGTCACACAAACGACGCATCGATTATGATAGTCATCGCTACACGATAGTTATAACTATCATTTTGAGGCGGATCAACTATTTTTTTCCCTGTTATTCTTCGCCACTCACCTCTCGTAAAAGGCCGCCATGGATAAGCTCAAAACCCGTACCCGTCCTGCCAAAAATGACGGTGAGGTACTGGACCCAAAAAAACTTCCCGCGCAACAACGGGCGACTGAAACCTATGAGCGAATTCTCACGGCGACAGCGCAAACCCTCTGCGACGTGGGAATCGAGCGCCTGTCGACGAACCTGGTGTGTGAACGTGCGGGCCTTACCCCGCCGGCGCTCTATCGATATTTCCCCAACAAATACGCGCTTCTGAGCGTTCTGGGAGAGCGGTTGCTCGAAAGACAAAATGAACGGATCGGCCACTGGATCACCCTGGAACTGCTGACCAGCTCCGCGCAGGTGCTGGAGCAGGCCCTTGCGGAGTTGATCCTGGATACCTATCAGGTGACTGAGGCGACACTGGGGGGGATGTGGATTCTCAAGGCGCTACGCGCGGTGCCGGCGCTGGAGCATGTAAGGCTCGACTCCCATCGAGGGGTGGCCATCGAACAATCCCAAGCCATGGCTGCCGCGTTTCCGAATGCCGATCCAACGACGCTTTTTACCGTAGCCCGGGTTGTTGTCGAAATGATTCACGCGACGGTGGAGTTGCTGTTCGATGAATCTCTGGACCCTAAACAGGTGTGCGCCATGGTCGCTGCAATGATCGCCAGCCATCTGGACCGCATCGCACCTGCCACCCCATCGCCATAAATTGGTCTTGCACTGGCCTGATTCGACCCTGCCTGCGCAACGTCGCACACCGAAAGACGCTGACCGCTCGTGAACGATCAAGACAGCAGTCCGCTTCGATACCACCGGATATGCCGTGCCAGCGGTTTTGTCTGTTATCAAGTCATTCTTGATGGGTGTTCCGGAGCCCATCAAGGCGCTGCTCAAGGCTCGTGCCTCTGGCCTTTTCGGACCCCCAGATAGTCCTGATTCACCCTTCTTTACGCACATTCGCTCCCATTATCCTCATCCGAACGAGGCGAGCCGCGCCATTCTTTTACCTGATGACCCAGCGGAACCCCCATGAGCTGTGTAGAGACGAAACTCCCGCTGGCTGGTCCAGCCCGAAATTACGACTATTACCGACAAGCTTTGGCCGATTTTCAAACGCCTGCTGCTTTCATTGACCTGGACCAATTAGAGATAAACCTTGGGCAATTGAAATTGCGTGCCGGCCATCTGCCGGTGCGCCTGGTGACGAAGTCGATACGCTGCGTGGAAATGATCCGCACGATCATGGCAGCGGGCCCGTTCATGCAAGGCTTGCTGTGTTACTCCGCCGACGAAGCTGCCTGGCTGTCCGGTCAGGGGTTCGATGATATCGTCGTGGCTTACCCCACCGTGGATACACGAGAAATTCTCAAGGTGGCGGCCCAAATTCAGCGAGGCAGATCCATCACCTTGATGGTCGACAACCTGGTCCAGGTCATCAAGATCAACGAAGTGGGCCTGACCGAGGGTGTCGCTATTCCGCTCGCGATCGATCTGGACATGTCTTCCGATTTTCCAGGGCTGTATTTTGGCGTTCATCGCTCGCCTATCCACGACGTGCCTTCCGCCTTGAGGCTGGCAACGGAAATTGCAGAGCTTCGAGGCGTAACGCTTCAGGGGCTTATGGGCTACGAGGGGCAAATAGCGGGCCTGATGGATGATGTGCCGGGGCAAAAGCTAAAAAACGCAATCATCCGCTACCTGAAGAAAAGGTCCATCCTCGAGGTGAACGCTCGGCGACAGGAAGTTGTGAAAGCACTACTGGACGCCGGGCATACATTGCGTTTCGTCAACGGGGGTGGAACAGGCAGTTTTGAAAGTACCAGTAGCGATCCGTCAGTCACGGAGTTGGCGGCCGGCTCCGGTCTCTATGCCCCGACGCTATTCGATCACTATCGAGCTTTTAAACTGGTTCCTTGCGCCGGATTCGCCTTGACCGTTACCCGGACGCAGGACGCTGATGTCTTCGTCTGTTCCGGCGGTGGCTACATTGCTTCCGGGCCCGCCGGTAAAGATCGGTTGCCTAAGCCCTGGTTACCCGCTGGCTGCACGCTGATTGACAACGAGGCTGCCGGGGAAGTGCAGACGCCTTTACGTCAGGCTCCTCCCTATTCCTTGAAGGTTGGTGATCCTGTCCTGTTTCGTCATGCCAAGGCCGGCGAGCTTTGCGAGCGCTTCAATGAACTCCTTCTTATCCGCAACGGACGCGTGATCAATCGTGCCCTTACCTATCGTGGTGAGGGCAAAAACTTCTTCTGATTCTGTCTAAAACACCGACCTGCGCTGGGCGCTTCGCCAAAGGAATATAAAAAATGAACCACCCCGTCAGCATCAAGACTCCCGCAATCGGTGAGTCTTCCGAACTCCTGCAGCTTTTCGAAAATCAGCAACGAGCTGTACTCGCAAACGGTGCGCCAACCTACAAGCAGCGCATCGCAGCCCTGGATGCATTGCTGCACATGATCAAAAGCAACTATGGCTTGCTCATCGATACCGTTTCGGCTGACTTCGGTAACCGGTCATCCGCTGAGACTCAACTCAGCGAATTGATGCCTATCGTCAACGGTATCAAGCATGTGCGCTCCAGCCTTAAGGGCTGGATGCGTCCAAGCAAGCGCAAGGTGGGTATAGCGTTCAGGCCGGCTAGCGCCAAGGTCATGTATCAGCCTTTGGGGGTGGTAGGGATTCTGGCCCCTTGGAACTATCCGCTGACCTTGACATTGGTTCCATTGATGGAAGCACTGGCAGCTGGCAACAGAGTAATGATCAAACCGTCGGAGTTGACTCCGCGCACCGCAGAGTTGCTCAAGCGTTTGCTCAGTGAAACGTTTCCTGCTGATCAAGTCGCCGTAGTCACCGGAGACGCTGCCCTCGCCGGCCGATTCAGCGAGCTCGCTTTCGATCATTTGCTGTTCACCGGGTCGACGAACGTGGGGCGTCACGTCATGGCGGCCGCTGCCCGCAACCTGACGCCGGTCACGCTTGAACTGGGCGGCAAATCCCCAGTGATAGTCAGCGCTGATTTCCCTCTCGAGAAAGCCGCACGATTGATCGCGATAGGTAAGTTCTTCAACGCCGGGCAAACGTGTGTGGCCCCCGATTACGTCCTGGTTCCACGCCACCTCCTGGACACCTTCGCGGCTGAGTTGCTAAGCGCGACGAAGATGCTGTACCCGACTATCGAGGGCAACCAGGATTACACCTCGATTGTCTCGCAACGCCATTACGACCGCCTGGTGAAGATGATCGAACAAGCAAGCGCTTGCGGCTCCAGGATCTGGCAGCACGGCATTAACAGTGCGGCCAATGAACGCAAGATCCCGCCGACTATCCTGACCAACGTGTCCCTGGAAGCCGACGTCATGCTCGAAGAAATTTTCGGACCGCTGCTGCCCGTCATTCCCTATGACAGCAAAGAGCAAGCGATCGCCTTCATCAACTCCCGCGCCAAACCCCTTGCCCTGTATTGCTTCTCCAACAGCAGGTCATTCGTTGATCTGGTACTGGAGCAAACCCGGTCAGGGGGAGTGACCATCAATGGCACGATGCTGCATGCCACCCAGGATGACCTACCCTTTGGTGGTGTAGGCAGCAGCGGGACTGGTGCCTATCACGGGTATGAAGGTTTCGTTCGACTGTCCCATGCCCGGGGGGTCTTCAAACTGAGTCGCTTCAATATGTCCGATAAGGTCTCGGCCCCCTATGGCGCAATGACGCGCTTAGTAACCCGATTGATGCTCGGCAAGTAACGGCCTTTCTCCTAACAACAAGAACGAGGTGACTCAATGTCATCGGCCCCAACCGCACAATCGACCTTGCGTTCCGAACTACGAGGCGCCACGGTGATTCGGCTAGCCCTGGCCTATTCACTGGCAACCGCAGGACTTACTCTGACGCCATTTCTAGTGGCGTCGGTCATGCTCAGGTTTCAGCTGGACGAGAGCGTCGCTACGCAAATCGCAGGCGTCGAAATACTTGGGCTGGCCATCAGTTGTGCCCTGTTACCGCGTTGGATTGCTCGGGCGGCCAAGACCTTCACCTTTATCGGTATCGGCGGGATTATCGCAGGGCAACTGCTCAGCGTGCTGGCAACGACGGTGAATGGCGTTTGTATTGCGCGTGGCCTTACCGGTCTATGCGAGGGTACTTTATTTGTCATTGTGGGGTCGGGTATCTGTCAACGCGTTGGGGCGGACCGTCTCTGGGGGAAAATCAACCTGATTGCCGGCGTGATCAACGGCAGCGTCCTGGTCATGATTTCGTATTTGCCCGAAAGCTGGCTGGGTCGCTGGTTGTTCCTTCTATTGACAGTGGTCGCCACGCTGATTGCTCCCTGGATAACCACCATCGGCAAATTTACCAACACCGTGGTCAACGTCGCCAACCGGGTTAAACCCCCCATAAAACTGGTGTTGAGCGTGTGGGGCTGCACGGTTCTGATCTACGGTGTACAAGCCGCCCAGTGGGCCGTGTCCACCATCGTCGGATCCCATGCAGGTCTTAGCCCGGTTACCACCGGCATCCTGCTGGCGGTCTCGTCATTGCTGGGATTTGCCGGCGCAATCGTTCCATCCATTCGAGGTAGCCATAATCACAGGCTGGCAATTATCTGGCTTTCCCAGCTCGTATTCGCCGGTTCGATTATCTGGTTTTTCATGGTGAGAGATGACTGGTCCTTCTTTTGGAGCCAAGTCATCGTCAACGCTTCCTTCTTTGTCATCATCCCCTTCCTCAGCGGCCTACTTTCAGGCATTGATCCAGATGGGTCACTCATCGCCAGAACGGTCGTCGTCACGTTTATAGGTGCCAGTGTGGGCACGGCTGTTGCCGGTTCGCTGTTCTCGCAATTCGGTGCTTTCCATTTCGCCTGCGCGCTTGGTCTCGGTGTTGCACTGGCCGTACCTTTCGTCTGGCTCTCGTTTCGCTCACCCCGCCCCGCAACCTATACGGCGGCCGTCGGACATTGATGATAGTTCCACCTCCCCGGTGCATTCGGTCATATGCAAATGCATGCATATGACCGAACGATTAGCCGCTCCGTCAGGTACTTGGTTTTCCTTCCTGAACCATGCTGAGAATGCCTCAGGTTCCCAGTGGACAGCCACGGCTATCCCGGATACTTTCTCTCTACCCTCCCCTGATACTGCGGGAGCCGGGCCCATGCACCTAAAAACCTCCAGTTAAATAAAAGAGGTTGCTCCAATGTTGGAATCGACTCGCTACGCAACGGCACAATTGCAGGTAAATCTTCTACGCAGTCTCGCTGAAGTGAGCCCGGCGCTGGGGATTGATGCAGACCGGCTGTGTATCGGTCTTGGGTTTGATGTGGCTGACCTTTCGAACCCACAAAGTCGAGTGTCCTATCGCCAGGCCTTCCTGATGATCAGGCGCGCCCTGGAGGTGACCAAGAGCCGGGATCGAGGTTTGGGCCTGGACATGAGTACCCACGAAACGATCGCTTCGATGGGGCTGGTAGGCTACGCAATGTTGACGAGCGCCACGTTGGAGCGTGCCATCGAACTGGGCATCGCCATGCAAAAACAAGCAGGCGCCTTGCTGGATTTCGAGAAGGTCCAGGACGCCGAATGCTTTTCAATCAAGGTCACCTGCTCTTTTCATGAGCCGGACATCCAGACATTCCTGGTTGAAGAAGCCTTTGGGCTTTTTCTCAATGTCGCCCGTACGCTGGTGGGCAACGACTTTTCTCCGGCGGGCATCCATCTGAGCCATCCCAAACCTGTCTATGCGGCTCAATACGAAGAGTTGTTCAAGTGCCCGGTACGCTTTGAGCAGAAAGATAACGTCTTCACTTTTGATTCACGCTGGGCCAACAAACTGATCGCCACCCATGACGCGTTGAGCAACAGACAAGTCTTGGAATTACTGCAAGTAAGCCAGCTGCAAAACTCTTACGAAAGCGAATTCATCGAGTCGATTGAACGCATCGTACGGCGCGACCTACGCCATACCATAAGCCTGTCATCCGTCGCCTCTCAGCTCTGTATGAGTGACCGCACATTGCGCCGACGCCTGACGGAGCATGGGATTTCTTACCAGGCGGTCCTGGATGAACTACGCAAGAATCGCGCAATATCACTGCTGAGAAATTCGCGCCTGACCCTTGATGAAGTGGCATACGAGGTAGGGTTTAGCGATGCCCATAACTTCCGAAGAGCTTTCAAGCGTTGGACTGGACACGGCCCGCGACAGTCCATGCCGCTTGAAACCTCTCCGGAATAAAAACTCCTGTGCTCGTGCTAGCATGGAGCTCGCCCTGTCCCATGACATCCCCCATGTCTCAGGCGATGTCACAACTGCATCTACTTTCGCGGTTTCTGACTGAATGATTCAAGTCTGAACCCGTGCCAGGCAATGGCCAGAAGCCGGAAACGGCGTGGGAAATACAGGGCTTTTATGAAACGCTCGAACCGCTGGAATTTCCCCTGGGTATAGGGATACCAGTTGGCTTCAATCTTGGGCGTAGCCTTATCGATGAGCACCGCCTTGCTACGGGTGAACCCCAACAGGCCTTCCGGGCCGCGCAATTTTCCGAAACCACTCTTCTTCGCGCCACCAAAGGGCAGGCCTGGATTCCCCTCGCTCATATTGACGTTGTTGATCGAGACACCACCGACCTCGAGCGCCTGCGCAACGCGCAGCCCCTTCTCGGCGTCAGCGGTAAAAACACTGGCACACAGGCCATACGTCGTCGCATTGGCCTCACGAACAGCTTGTGCTTCGCTGGAGAACTTCATGACGGGTAGCACCGGGCCAAAGGTTTCCTCTTTCCAGACAAGCATCTGCGGGGTGACGCGATCCAGGATGATGGGTTGGACGATCAACGAATCCGAAGCGGGTATCCGGCCAAAACGCAATCGAGCGCCTAAGGCGATTGCATCTTCTACATGCTCGATCACCTTGTCCCTCTGGAACCCCACCGTCATTCGACCAATATCCGCGTCACCTTGATCGTTTGGACGCACAACGATCTTTTCCGCACCTTTCACCAGCTCATCGATAAAGCGGTCATGGATGCTCTCCTGGACCAGAAGGCGCTCCACGGCGCTGCAGGATTGTCCCGCGTTGGTGAAGGCCCCCCACAAAGCTCCTGCAACCGCGCGAGGGACGGGGGCATCGGCAAAGACGATCATCGGATCCTTGCCCCCCAGCTCAAGCTCCACCGGAATCAGTTCCTTACTCGCCTGAGCCATAATCTTCGCGCCTGTTGGCCCGCTGCCGGTAAAGAAGATTTTTGCCGGCTGTTCATCGATGAGCGCCGCCCCCACGCGGCCATCGCCATAGACCACGTGCACCAGTGACTGGAGCACTGGCGAGCAGGTCAAGACACGTTCGATCAGGCCGAAGCATGGCGCATGCTCGGAAGATTTATAGACCACGGCATTGCCCGCCACGATAGCGGCGGCAATGCCAGTAATGGCATTGTGAAAGGGATAATTCCAGGGACAGATAATCAGTACCACGCCCAACGGCTCATGCAATAACAATGAGCGTTTGCCCAGAAGTGTGATCGGCGTTTTGACCTTCTCTGGTTTGAGGAGTCGAACAGCATTTTTTTCAAGCCAGTTAAGCCAGTCGACCGTCCCCAAAATTTCGGCGATCAACGCATCGGTTCGACACTTGCCAACATCCTCCATGACCCGCTCGATGATCAATGACTGGTTCTTCAGGATCATGTCCTTAAGCTTCGAAAGCTCGGCTAACCGCTCCTGGGTACTGAGATGAATATACGTTTCAAAACCAACGTGCGCCGCGTCAAAAGCAAATTTGGATACGGAGGGTTCAGTCGATATTTTTGTGTTCATGTGCGTTCCCACTTCCAATCAGTCAAAAACTTACCAGACCCTGACGGCGCGAAATAAAGAGCCCAACCGCCTGTTCAGACGTATAGGTTGGTAGCGCTTCTAAGGTAGCCAAGAACCGGCAAGGCAACAGGGGGCGAGACGGACTAAATGGGGTTGAAAGCGGACGACGACCCGCTCGAGGCCGAGATGGAGGCTGTCGTGTTCATCCAGGAAGGAGAAGCGCGAGCGGCCGAGAGGACCCCGGCAGACCTGTGTAGGTCAGTCCGATGGTCCTGTGGCCGGATATTGGGAATGAATTATTGCGTTGGACAATCAGAACGGTATTTTGCGGGTGAGAATATCCCACCACATCCGCCAGTCACCCATGAAGCTATGTATTGGATGATGAAAGGTCGCCGGGCGATTTCGCTCATAAAAGAAGTGTCCTATCCATGCGAACGCATACGCTTGGACCAATCCGAGCAGCAGCAGTCCCCAAGTGCCGTTGATGATGCCGACCAAGGCCAAGATAAGCGCAATCGTAGTACCGACAAAATGAAGACGTCGAGACGTACGATTGGAGTGCTCACTGAGGTAAAACGGATAAAACGTCCTGAAATTTTTGTATTTGACTGGCTGTGCCATGTTGATCTCCGCTTAACGGCCAAAGGGCTTTCATACGCAAGAACAGGGACTACGGGTGCCGAAATGAAGCGAACGGACAGCCGTAGCACGTTCTGGATCGTTCAATTTTCCGGTAGATTCAACCGCCAGGACCCTTCTTCCTTTTTGATCAAGCCACGCTCCTCAAGTGACACAAGGTACTTGCGATGACCGACTTCACTTTTGCGGCGAAACAGAGGCAACACGTAGGGTAAAATGCCCGGCGCCAGCATCGCTAATCGCGCGGTCCAGGATTCGCTGGGGCGTACGAACATTTCCACGCCAGGCTTATCCAGGGCTCGCAGAACAGTTTGTGCAACATCCTCAGGCATCTGAGGCGGGTCCATGAACTGCATTTTATTGCCATCCTCGATGGCCTCACGCATCAACATCGGTGTTTCTGTGGCAGACGGATTTACAATCGTGAACTTGACGCCCAAACGCTTCCCGTCAAGCCCGAGGCAGAGCATCGCACCGCGCAGACCAAACTTTGTAGCCGAATAAATGCAGGTCTCGGGCATGGGGAATAATCCACCGAGCGAGACAATCGAGACGACTCGACCGTCGGTAGCCTGCTGCAGGAGAGGCAACAAAGCCTGGGTCAATTCAATCGGAACCATCATATTGAGCTGGACTTCACGCGCAATCGAAGGCATTGGCCGTACCTCGAACGGTACGTTGCTCAATATCCCCGCATTGTTGACGAGAAGATCCAGTCGCCCAATTTCATCCCGAACATGCGTGACCAAATCAGCCAGCGCCTGGGGATTAGTCAAGTCAGCCTGGTGGATAAGTGCCATGGGGCCTAACGCTGCCGCGGCCTGCGTCAGCCGGGCCATGTCGATATCAACCAGCAGGCATCGGATCCCACGTGAGATCAGAGCGGCGGCAATAGCGCGCCCAAGCCCACCGGCACCGCCGGTGATCAGCGCCGTCCAGCCGATAAATGAGGTTCTATTTGCCATGAACACTCTCCTTCTTAACCGACAGCTCGGGGAGTGCAACGCTGTGCGAGGTTTTAGGAAGGAGCTTCAGGCCATCATAAGTGTTGTCGTTTAATTCACCCCAGTTCATGCGGGTCCGCAGGGTATCCAGATACATGGTGAAAGAACGGGCATCCAGATAAACCGCGTGTCGATCCGACTGTACGAATTTAATGCCCCCGCTGAGGTCCGGATCATCCCGTTTTATCAGTTGGTCGAACTGACCCGCAGTGGCTTCGCCGTCCAGTTGAGCCCTCAAGTACGACGCCAGGGTCAGTGCCTGGGTGTCAAAGAGCTTGAAGGCACTGGAGTTCTGATCAAGATACCCGATGGCGCAAAGGTTTTTATGGGTGCGACTGAACATGGAAAGATAAAGCAGAGGACGTCCATTCTTCCATTCAAAGTAATCGGCTGCACATTCGGCGCCCCACTTGAAGCCCGTCGCACAAAGGATCAGGTCAATCTTCTCCCGAGAGCTGTCCTCGAACACCACAAAGTCGCCATCGAGCCGGTCGATATTTTTCCGCACCGTGATATTGCCGTGCTGCAAATGGTGAAGCAGCTGTGAATTGACGATGGGGTGAGTTTCGAACAGGCGATGGTCGGGCTTTGGCAATCCCCAGCGGGTCAGGTCGCCCACCAGCATTCTCAGGAGGACCTTGAATATAGGCCGTGCCAGCCAGAGAGGCAGGTGCGGTCCGTTCTCATTGAACACATCGACGGGCACGCCAAAGACATGCTTGGGAATGAAGTAATAGCCACGTCTCATGCTGATGAACGCTTTTTTGGCATGAATAGCGGCTTCGCAGGAAATGTCCGCGCCTGAGTTACCGGCGCCAACCACCAACACATTCTTTCCCTGGAACTCCTGACCTGACTTGAAGGAGTTGGAATGGCGTATTTCGCCGTTAAATTCGCCCTTGAATACTGGAAGATTTGGCTGCCAGTTGGTGCCGGTTGCCAATATCACCCAGCGGTAGCGCTTCTGGGTTCCATCGGTGAGTGTGACGATCCATCGGCTTTCAGAGTCCTTCTCGATTTTTGCTACGCCAGTGTTGAACTGAATGTGCCCGCGCAGGCCATAGGCGTCCGCAAAGCTTCGCAGGTACTCAGTGATCTGACGATGCGACGGATAGTCTGGGTAATCAGCCGGCATCGGAAAACCGATAAAGCCTGATAGGTCTCGAGAGGAAATAAAGTGGGCCGACTCATACATCGGAGTGCCGGCATTGTTGATGTCCCAGATACCGCCGACGTCCGAATGACGTTCGTATTGGTCGTAGGTGATGCCCTTTGCTTTCAGTGCTCGAGCGGCACTGAGCCCACCCGGGCCGGAGCCAATGATGCAAGCAGCATCTCCTCGGTCGATAGGGCCGAAGTCTTTCGCAGTCGTCATGGGAGTTTCCTTTGTTTTTAGAATGGAACCGAGCCCAAAATGTAAAGGAAGCAAATTTTGCGCATGAGCCTTTGCCGGCCAGGCAGGGGGCATTAACGGACAGATTTGGCTTTGCAGCTGAATAAAACCGCAAGACGTCATCAAGAACGTTGGAGGCAGGTGATAATGCGAAACGAGAGGAAAAATACCCGCCCCGCAAGACGCCGATACCAAGAGAGCTCGTGTGACCATGCTAAAGATCAAGGCCGGAACCACTCATTGGACAGACAATCCTCAGCATAACGAAGCGGTTGTAGTTCCCAACGTTGCGCGTGCCCTCCTCGGCCTATTGAGTGAAAGCGGACTTTCGACGGAACGGGTCTGCCGTGGCTTGGGCTTCGGGTACGATGAACTGCTCGATCTTGAAATGCGCTTGTCCTATCGGCAGACACGGTCGCTGATCACCCGAACGCAGCGAGCGTTACGCGATCCTGCACTGGGCCTTTCTACTGGCAGTCGCCAGACGCCCGTGTCGTGGGGATTGGCCGGCTTGGCGATGCTAACGTGCAAGACGCTTGGAGAAGCAATCACCTATGGCCTGGAACACCAGGGCGACACTGGCGCCCTGCTGGAGCACCGGGCCAAGATAAATGCCAGTGAATTGATCATCGAGGTCAAGCCGAAGGTTTTCGATATTGAAATCGAACCTTTCCTGGTCGAGGAAGCCTTCTCCAGTGCCGTGGCTATCGTGCGAAGACTCGTGGGTCCGTCTTTCAATCCCCTGCGGGTGGAGTTGTCTTATGCCCGCCCAGCCTATGCCGATGCCTACAGGCGATCTTTCCGTTGCCCCGTGAAGTTCATGGCCGGAGGGAATCGCCTGGTTAGCGGAATCCATTGGCTGAATACGCAGCTTCCCGACTATGACGATATTACCTGTGGTCCCCTGCGCGCCCGCCTGGACAAGATGCTGAATCGACATGTCATTCGCAACGAGCTCATTGAAACCGTTTCAAGCCAGATCCGCCTCAACCTGCAGAACCCAGAGGCGCTGCAGGTGATTTCGAACCAGCTGAATATGAGCGAACGTACGCTGCGCCGAAAATTGACTGAGTTAGGGATAACCTACAGCGAGCTTTTCGACCAGATACGGCACGAGCGGGCCCGCGATTTACTCCGCCATACGGATATGAAGATCGCCGATATCGGCCACGCCATAGGCTTCGGCGATGCACATAGTTTCAGGCGCGCTTTTAAACGTTGGTCGGGGATGCTACCGGGCGAACATCGGCAGGCATGAAAGAGATTGGCCCTCCATGCGAAGGGCATCTGCTGTGGACATGCCGTCAGGACTTGGGATTCTTGACGTAGCGCATGACAACGAAGCTGGCGATCACAATCAGCGGAGCAATGGACAGCATGCCCATATAGGTCGTGCCAGAAACATCGTTAATCTTGCCCACCATGACAGGCGCAATCATGCCGCTGAGCTGACCAATGGAATTGATCGCTGCAGTTCCCGTGGCAATGGCCAGTCCAGAAAACGTGGATTGCGGAATCGTCCAGAAAATCGGGATGGCTATAAAGGTGCCCGCCGTTGCGAGGACCAGCGCCGCCATCATCGCCCAAGAGGACTCAGAGAACAGGCAGGCCAACACATAGCCGACGGCGGCCGCCATCAGACACAGGACAAGATAGCCTTTACGCTCGCCTGTACGATCGGAGCGACGGGTCAGCAGAATCATACCGATACACGCGACGATATACGGCAATGCCGAAAGCATTCCCACCCAGAAGAGGCTTTGAACACCCGAAGATTTGATCAGATGCGGCATCCAGAAATTAAGTCCATAGGAAGCCGTCTTGATCACAAAGTAGATGAACGCCATGATCGCTACTTCCCGCGTGAACAACACTCGCCACAGTGATCCCAGCACCGGTTTCTGGTTGGCTTTGTCCTGCTCCAGGTTGGCGGCCAGCAGATCTTTCTCGTCTCGGGTCAGCCATTTGGCCGACTCGATGTCGCGGTCAAGTTTCCACAAGACCAGCAGGCCCAGCCCTACACACGGCAGCCCGGACATCAGGAACAACCAATGCCATCCGGCAAGGCCGAACACCCCATCCATCGTACCCAGCAAAATACCCGCAGCGGGTCCGCCGACGGCACCCGCCAGGGGGACCGATAGAAACCACAGACCATTCATCTTGGCCAGGTGCTTTTTCGGAAACCAGCAAGCCAGGTAGAACAGGATTGCCGGGCCAAAGCCGGCCTCCATGACACCAATCAGAAACCGTAGGAAATAAAGTGTGTATTGGGTGTAGGCGAACATCAGTGCGGCCGTGGCCAGCCCCCAGGAAACCATGATTCGGCAGATCCAGGCGGGTGCTCCGCACCGTTTGAGGCCGATACTGCTGGGGACTTCGAACAGCACATAGCCGATGAAGAACATACTCGCGGCCAGGCCGTAAGCAGCGTCGGTCAAGCCCAACTCATGCTGCATCTGGGTCTTGGCAAAGCTGATGTTGATCCGGTCGAAATAGGAAAAAAGAAAGCAGATTATCGCCAGGGGCATGATGCGCCAGGCCACACGTCGATAGAGCAGCAGTTCATTGATTTCTTCACTGCGCGCAAGCGTCATCTCGCCAGTCATGGCTACCATAGTGTTTCTCCATTCTTGTAGTTATTGGAGAGGAAATGCTTCCGGACGGGTGTCCTCCGGAATTAACCGATTCGAGTCAATCTGTCCTTGTAGGCGAGCCCCTTGGTAACGTAGTCCGAGGCATTACGTTGCATGTCGGCAATCGCTTCAGAGGTCAGTTCGCGCACGACTTTGGCCGGTGCCCCCAGAATCAGGGAGTTGTCCGGGAATACCTTGCCCTCGGTCACAATCGCCCCGGCGCCAACCAGGCAGTGTTTGCCGATGACCGCACCGTTGAGCACAACCGCTTGAATCCCGATCAGCGCGCCATCGCCGATCGTGCAACCGTGCAGCATGGCCTGGTGGCCGATGGTGACCCCCGCCCCCACGGTCAGCGCGAATCCAGGGTCAGCATGCAGCACGGCGCCTTCCTGTACGTTGCTGCATTGGCCGATTCGAATCGGTTCGTTGTCGCCGCGCAAAACGGCCTGGGGCCAGATACTTACTCCTTGTTCCAGCGTGACATCGCCAATGACTGTGGCCTCATCGGCAACGAAGGTTTCGGCGTGGATCGCGGGGATAAGCGTGTCGTACTGATAGATAGCCATGGCAACGCCTCCTCAGGCTTGATCGTCGGTTTTCAGGACCCCGGCGGCACACAACTGGGCTATATGCTCGTCGCTGTAACCCAGCTCCCGCATCACCTTGTGGGTATGTTCACCGATACGGGGTATCGATCGCCGGGGTTGCAGCCGCTCGCCATCCAGAGACAACGGCAGCAGGGGCATGGCAGTCAGGGACCCGTCCTCAAGCTGCAGATCCGCCAGGCCGCCGCTTTGCAGCAGATGAGGATCCTCGAACAGTTCCTCGGGGCGACGAATCGGTGCAAAGGGGATACCGTTCGCTTCCAACTCAAGAGCCAGCGCCTTGGCATCCATGGACGCGAATACTTCTGCCAGGTGGGCCAATAGCCGGGGGCGCTGCAGCACCCGGTCGTTATTGGTGGCGAGGCTCTGGTCGTCGAGCAACGCCGTCTGGCCCAGCAACTGGCACAAGGCGCTCCACTGACCTTCGCCCGTGGCGGCGACGAACATCTGCTCGCCTCCGGCAAACTGGAATACATCGTAGATGGCCCAGGCACTGATACGGTTCGGCATCGGGGCGGCCGCCTGGCCGGTAACGACGTATTGCTGCATGTGCTGGGCCGCGAGCAATACGCAGTTCTCGTACAGTGCACTCTGGACTTCACAGCCGGCGCCGGTGATGTTGCGCTCGTTCAGTGCCGCAAGCACGCCGATTGCACCGAACATACCGCCCATGATGTCGTTCACTGAACTGCCAGCACGCAATGGCCTGCCGACAGGCCCTGTCATGTAGGCCAGCCCCGCCATCATCTGCACCACCTCATCCAGCGCCAGGCGATTGTCGTAAGGGCCGTTGAGAAAACCTTTATGCGAGGCGTAGATGATGCGCGGGTTGCGCTCACGAATCGCTGCGTAACCGAACCCCAGTTCTTGCATCCGTCCGGGCTTGAAGTTTTCGATGAACACGTCGGCGGTGTCGATCAGTTCCAGCACGGTGTCTCGCCCTTGTGGGGTATTGACGTCGACAGCGATGCACTGTTTGTTGCGGTTGAAGGTGCGAAAGAAACCGGCACCGGCCCCCAGCAGACGGCGCGTCCCGTCGCCACGGATTGGCTCGATCTTGATGACCTCTGCACCAAGGTCTCCCAGGATCATTCCGCAGGTCGGTCCCATCACCATATGAGAAATTTCGACGACACGAATGCCGTCCAATGGAAGTCTGGACATTAGCGTTTTCCTTGATCGCAACAGGCTCAAGCGCGGTAGGTAGATGGCGTGTAGTTGAGTGGTAATCCGGCGCGGGCGACGCAGCCGTAGAGAGTTTCATCCGGCAAGGCGGCGCGCAGCACTTCCCGTGATGCGATCAATGCAACCAGATCGATGCCCGTGTCATACCCCATGCTTTGCAACATGAACACCAAGTCTTCGGTCACGGTATTGCCGGATGCGCCTGGTGCAAACGGACAGCCGCCCAGGCCCGCCAGTGAAGAGTCCAACTCGGTAATGCCTTGCTGCACCGCGACCAGACTATTGGCGAGCGCCAGACCACGGGTATCGTGGAAGTGCGCGGCCCTGAGCTTTTCGCCGGCGATGGCCCGGACCGCCTGCAGCGTGCGCGCCACCTGGCCTGGGTGGGCATAGCCCGTCGTATCGCCGAGCGACACCAGATCGCAACCAGCCTCCAGTACATGGCCGGTCAGTTCGCACAGATCATTCAATGGCACATCCCCCTGGCGGGTGCAGCCGAACGCGACGGACATGCCGGCAATGATCTGAACCTGGTGCAGCCCCAACTCATCGCGCAACTGGCACATCCGCGCCAGTTCTTCGACCATTTCCAGTGGCGTACGCCGAACATTGGCCAGGCTGTGAGCGGCGCTGACGGAAACGGGAGCCACGATGCGATGGGCACCGGACTCAAGCGCATCACGGCAGCCACGCAGGTTCGGGGCCAGGACCGACACAACCAGATTCGGAAGACTCAAGGCGTGGGCGACGACCTCCCTCGCATCGGCCATTTGCGGCAGCAATTTAGCCGGCACGAAGGACGCGACTTCCATATGGCGCACACCAGCGGCATAAGCGGCATCGATCCATTGGCATTTGGCGGCGGTCGGCATGATGGCTTGAAGACTTTGCAAGCCATCGCGCATGCCGACTTCATTGATCGTTATTGTTGTCATGAAGGTCTCTCATAGGCTGGAGCACACCCTCAGACTAGAGAGACGGCATCCCCTCGAAAAGACTTCATTTACGGCCTGATCCATCGTCAGCCACGATGGATAGGCGCATCCGTCAGTGGATGACTTGTCGCGGTGGTGCTCGTAACAACAGGTGATCCAATAGCCGGCGGGCTGAAAGTGACAGCGCTTCGCGGTCGCGCACGCAAATCACGAACTCACCCAGTGCCCAGTCGTCAGCCAACGGGATGATGCGTAGGTCGAACAACTGCGCATATCGCGCCACCGCTTCAAGCGGAAACACGGCCAGGCCCAGACCAAATTGAAGCAGGCGGAATGCAGCATCAAACGACGATACATAGGATCGGAAACGCAACTCCCTGCCCTGCTTTTTCGCCTCTTCACGCATGAAGGTATTGAGTGTGGCGAAGGCGGACAGCCCCAGGTGATCAAAAGCCAGCGTTTCTTCGAAGGTTATGCGGGTGTGATCCGCCAAGGGGTGAGTTGCGCTGACCACAACGGCCAGATGGTCCTGGCGGTAAGGCAGGAACTCCAGATCCCCCACTGCCATTGACTGCCGACAAATACCTAGATCGGCATTGCCTTCAGCCACCCCACGGACCACCTCCGGGCTGAAGCGCTCTTCGATATCGGCCTGGATTCTGGGGTTGTTTAACATGAAATCCGACAGCTCTTCCGGCAAAAACTCCATGATCGATGACACATTCGCCAAGACCCGAACATGCCCGCGAGCGCCTTCGGCGTATTCACTGAGCTCACTGTCCAGCCTTTCCATCGCTCGCGTGAGCGAACGCGCATGTCGGAGCAAGGCCTGCCCCGCCGGTGTGGGCTCTACACCGCGCTTGCTGCGCTTGAGCAAGGGCGTGCCGAAACGTGCTTCGATGTCTGAGATTCGTTTGCTGACCGCCGACGGAGCTATGAAAGCCCGCTCACTGGCCCGCGCGATCGTGCCTTCCTCACAAACCAGAATGAACAGGTGCAAGGAGAAATGATCCAGGTGCTGCATCTACGCCCTCCTTTGCTTGTGGGATTTGGAAAAGCGGGTCTGGCACATGCAAGGCTCGGGTGGTTGAAGGAGCTCGTATTTCAGCACACTTGGAGACTGCGCATCCTCGCGCCCCAATAAAAAACCGCGCCCAGAGGAGCGCGGTAATCTACCTGGTTGGTTGCGGCCAACCGATGTAGCCCGATAAAAAACATGAATTTGGTCGAGCGCTATGTTTAATTATCCGGCAGCGCCGCTGGTCCAATCGAAACGATTCCTGTGGGATTCACAGCCTTGATCGAGTGATAGCCACGTTTTATATGGTCGAAGCATACCGTCGAGCGGACTCCGGGGATGTCGAGCACACGTTGCAGATACTCACTGACATGACCATAGTCGGTTAGATGACGCAGGTTGCACTTGAACAGACTGTAATAGGCGACGTCGAAGCGGACCAACGTCACGAACAACCTTATATCGGCTTCAGTACAACGCTCACCGAACAAAAACGGCCCGCCGCTGGCCAGCCGTGCTTCCAAGGCCTCAAGCGTCGAGAACACTTCTGCGACCGCTTCATCGTAGGCGTACTGGGTTGCAGCGAAGCCTGCCCGGTACACACCATTGTTGAAGGTCGGATAGATCCATTCGTTTATCTCGTCTATGGCTGCGCGCAGATCGACCGGGTAAAGGTCAAAGACGGAGTTGGCGAGCGTGCCGAATCCATCGTTGAACATGCGCATGATCTCTGCCGACTCGTTGCTGACGATCGTCGCACGCTTCTTATCCCACAGCACCGGCACAGTCACTCGACCAGTGAACGATGGATCCGCCCGCTCATAAACCTGACGCAAATGCGTCAGCCCAGCGAACCCATGCTCACCCTCGTGCGTCAGAGGGCCGAACTGCCAGCCTTCCTCGGGGATTTCCGGCTCCACGATGGAAAGGGAAACGATCCGATCCAGGCCCTTGATCGCGCGCGTAATCAATGTTCGCGAGGCCCAGGGGCAGCTCAGCGCCACGAACAGATGATAACGATCAGGCTCAGCGGCAAACCCGCCCTCGCCCGTTGGTCCTGCCTGGCCGTCGGGAGTGATCCAACTACGAAACTCCGAAACCTGGCGAACGAATGCGCCGTTGTGATCCGTTGGCTGTTCAAGGTGCTGATCGATTGACCATTTTCCGTTGATGAACATACTCACCTCTGGCGCAAAAGACTTTTCGTTAGTTATTGCGACTTGTTTTTGGGAAAGGCGTTGGTTTCAAGGCAAGGGCACCGTCACCTAAAAGCGCCAGTACGAAAAGCGACACTATCCAAAGCCCAGGGAACTCCCACCCCCCGTTAGGATTTGAAAAGAAAAAACCGGCAGGACCATGCACCGAGACAATAGAGCCGAACAGCGTCAGGGTGCCTGCAAGTGCAGCGACGCGTGTCCATATGCCAGCGATCAGGGCTACCCCCACGGCTATTTCCCAGCCGATGGAGAAGTAGGCAAGCGTCGGTGGTAGCCCCAGCGAACTGAAGAACTGCGCAGTACCGGCAGGGGTGAAAACGAAGAGTTTGACTGCGGCGTGAGCCAGGAACAGCCCGCCCAATGTTAAGCGCAGGATCAGCGAGGTGAAGGAAACAAGACGGACATTGACCATTTATCGTTCTCTTAATATGGGATTGGGATGCGCAAATGCGCACCTTGGTTGGAACATACAACTGAGACTCGCTCTAACAAACGGATTATTTCGTTAATCTACTTCGAAAAATCAGATGATCTTTAACGTTCGGAATCCTCAGGTTTGATAAGCGAAGTTTCCTTCAGCCAGCCCCTCCTCACTACGACGGATTATTTATGACGCCCAGGGGCGTTCGTTCCCGGACGCTCTTTAAAGTTCGCCAAACGAAAAGCAGGAGTAAGTTTTTCCTCCTATCACATCAGTGAAGGTGCGCCTGCCTGGGCTGTCTTGTGCAGCTCCGGTGGCGACCATCAACGGGATCAGATGATCTGGACGCGGATGGCTAGCGGCGGCCCCGGGTGCGCGCTTCCAGTTGCTAAGGCGTTCGGTGCGTTCCTCCGGCGGGACCTGACAAAGCGTCTCATTGAGCCAACCGTCAAAGACCGAGGACTCGCAATCAGCAGAACTGCCTATAGTCCCCAGATTGTGGAAGCTTGAGCCGCTGCCAATGATCAACACACCTTCAGCGCGCAGCGCGGCAAGAGCCTTTCCCATGGCGAGGTGCCGCGAAGCGTCGAGGCTCTGTTCCATCGAGAGCATGACGATAGGAATCGTCGCCTCGGGGTCAATGATGAGCATAGGGACGAACACCCCGTGGTCGTATCCCCGAGAACGGTCTGCTTGCGCCGTGAAGCCGGCTTCATTCAATAAGTCCTGAATCAACGAGCCTAGCGGGGGGAAACCGCGAGCGGCATGATTCAATCGATAGGTGTGCTCCGGAAAACCCGAATAATCGAAGTGCATACGCGGCGCCACCGCAGTGCTGACGGTCGGTACTGGCTCTTCCCAATGCGCAGAGATCATCAAAATGGCCTGGGGTTCAACAGGGAGTTCGCCAAGCATCCCGCTGAAGTAGTTTTTCAAGCCATCGAAAGCGTGTGGACCGAAGGGGGCCGGCCAGTCCGTCCAGAAACATGGACCCGCTCCGTGGGTGATGTAAAAAGTAGGCTGTTTCGTCATCCACTCACCTCAGGACCGCGACCGAGTTTTCGATATGGAACGTTCAAATTCCGACCCGGACGCGGCGAAAAGTCACGGGCGGGCGCCCTCACTGGAGAGCTGAGGTAAACAACTATCGCGCAGGTCCCCGATCGAAAAAAAGCTCATTGTTTCGAAGAAGTCGTTCAGATAATCTGAACGAATGAATGCACTTACGCTGGATCAATTCGCGGTTTTCGTAGCGGTCGTTGACGAGGGCAGCTTTGCAGCAGCCGCTCGGCGAATGAACCGCGCCCAATCAGCCATTACCTACGCGATTCAGAAACTGGAAGAACAAAGCAGCCTGTCATTGTTTGATCGCTCCGCCTACAGACCCGTGTTAACCAAGGCGGGTGAAGCCCTGCTTCCCCGAGCGAGGCGGATTCTCGAAGACCTGACAGAATGGCGGCTAATGTCGCGCAGCATGTCTTCGGGTGTCGAAGCCCAGATATCCCTGATCCTGGTTTCTTATACGCCCGCGTCCTTACTCAGTAAGGTCCTTTGCGACTTCAGAGTCGCGTACCCCTTCGTCGAGCTATCGCTGTTCACCGAACCGTTCAACACAGCGACTCAGTTCTTGCGAGATGGCCGTGCCGATCTTGGCCTGCTGATTGAACATGAACCATTTGCTGCAGAATTCGAGCGCAATCGATGCGGCTGGATCGATCTCGTCGCTGTGGCTTCGCCGGCGCATCCGCTTGCCCAACTCGCCGGCCAATTCGACGCGTCGCGACTGAAGGAGCACACGCAAATAGTCCTGAGCAACCTCCCCGATTTGGGCAAGGACTATGGCGTTCAAGCAGCCAATCGGTGGCGAGTAACTGATCTTCATACCAAACGTGATCTGATTCTTGCCGGCATAGGCTGGGGATCGATGCCCCGATCCCGGATCGAGGACGACCTGGAAACGGGACGTCTTCGGGAACTCAAACCTGACCGGTGGCAAGGGGCCGATAGGATGCCCGGGTTTCCGCTGGTGGTTGCCCATAGAAAGGACACACTTCTGGGGCCCGCTGGCCGGTGGTTGTTTGAGCGGTTTGCTGGTGATTACTCCGATAGCTGATTCGGCCCATCGGCATCCTACACATGTCGACTCACGCGCCTATCTGGGACAGGACAACCAAGAATCGTTCATTCAACTTACGTGGAGGCTTCGGATCCAGATGTGAGGGAGGCGCGATTCAGGATTTCTGTATCGGGGAACCCGGTTGAAGAAGCGTAGCCACAGCGACAACCATGTCGTCCAACGACCAAGGCTTGTGCAGGTAAATGGTGTCTGCCGGAACAGCGCCTAATTCAATCTGATACCCAGAGGTAAGAATTGCGGCGATGTGAGGCCAACGACTTTTAACCATTTCTATGAATTCGATGCCTTTTACCTGACCAGGAACACCATGATCTGCAATAACGATGGCGCACTGGCCCTGACCTTCGAGCAGGTAGGTTAAGGCATCATCAGCCGTGGCAAACGCGATAGTTCTAGCGCCCATCTCTACCATGATGTTAGTGAGCAGCGATTGTAAGGTGGGGTCATCTTCAATGACGATAACCTCCCCTCGAATTGGCTGTAAGCCCTCCCAATTGACGTTCAAAGTACCCTCCAGAGCTGAACATATCACCCAGATTTCGGTACAAATCGCCTTACCCGAGCAGAGGCGTCGGTACGCCACAGTGGCACTTTGCATAAGCGAATGACGACGAGGCCATAAAAGAGCATACGACAATTAACCCGCCTGTTGTAGCCATGTGTCCGTGTGGGCCACCGTGTAATAGATCTTGCTAAGAGGGTCGCTCGACTGGTCGGGGTATGCTCTCGGTCAGGTGGAACCGTTATGCCTCCAGCTGAAATTTCGGAATGATTGATTCAGAGCAACCGCTCCTGCTCTTTCCGCACCAAAGCGTGCATGGCGTCAATGCTCAACGACAATGCGGTAGCGCGACGCTTTGCAACGTGTGCAGGTGATAGGTAGCGCTTGGTGTTCTCGCTAGCGCTGGATAGACAGATTGCCTGGAAGCTCGCTTCATCAGCCCGCCCTGAGAGCATCCGACGACTGGAGTCATCGAACAACATAAAGCGAATGGGGTTCAAACGCAGTAACGCTCGCCACTTGGCGTCTAACGAGACAAAAAACGGAATGTGAAAGGCACCATAGCTATTTTGTGCAGCCATACGCTCCAGTAGTCGTAAGTGTGAAATATCCCAAGCCATTCCTTTTATTTGTTCAAGCATTTTGCGCGAGCGACCAGTGACAGGTCCGAAAAAAGCGGCCGGCTGCTTGGTCGCTATTCCCCTCCAGATCAGACTCAAGTCGGTCATCGGAATGAAACCTAGGTCATCGACACAGTAGTCGATCAGTTTTCCAAAGATCGTTTTCACATCTCGATTGGTGACATGCCAAAGCCCCGCCAGCCTCAGTAGCAAGGCCTCTGTCGCCAAGGCTGATGCCTCATGACGCAAAAAATCTTCGTTCGTGTGAAGGTCACAAACCAGCCGCGCTGCCGCGGGGCGAAGTTTTTCCCTCAAGGCATGGATCGATTCACCATGGAAGTGCAGCTCCTCTGTATCTCGGTAGCGCTCCCAATCGAGATAGTCCAGAGTGCGGAACGCGACAAGCGTGTCTATCGGTCGCTCGTTGCTGGTGTCAGCTCGTGACAGCCGGACATTTTCGTAGAGAAATGGCAAAATATCGAATTGAACCCGCGAATTGTTCGCCTTCAACATCAGAACGCTTTTGATCCGCGCAAGATCCTGATCTTCAGAAACCGTTTGCTGACCGATCAACCGCCTTAATCGTTCAGCGAAATTCGAGTCGAAACTCAGCGAGTAATCAAGCAAAAGTTCGGAGCGCCCACCCTGCTGCGCGCCCTGCACAGCTGTCTCCGCTGAGACAAAGAAAGCTCTGGGTCCCTGAATAACAGGTATTATAAATTCATTGCCATCCATGCCAAGGCCAAGGCCCAGGTCGATTCCACCTGGCTGATCCGTACTGACTAAACTGCGTAGCGCAGCGCACTCAGCCGCACGCTCATCAAGCAGCTGCCAAGCCTCCTGATGATTAAAAACTACCGCTCGATACAACTCATCGATTACTGCCCGCTGCACTGCCCTTCTCCTCAATACCATTACGCCTTTGAAACACTCTTAGTCAGTTTTTAGGTCCAACAGCAACTATTGTAATTAATTGCTGACGCCTGCCCATTTATCCAACATTTTATATTCGGCGGATTGACTGCAGCAGTTCTCGGTCACCAAGTTCGAAGCTGGCTTTGTATCCACCGAAATCATCACAGACCCGTTGGCCTTTCCAGTCTTGCAGGAAGTTGCGGGCATGTTCTCCGGCGCGGCTGAGGCTGAAGTCTGGTGGATAGCCAGTGCCAGAATTTTTTTGTGGACTTCAACAACGCGGCTCCCAGATAACGGCCGTGAAATACCAGCCTGATTGAAGTCAAAATTGAACGCCCGGTTCATCTTTGCGAGGCAAAGACAGCTCACCCGCGCTTTTTGGGTGCTCGATTGGCGCGGCTGGCCAAAACCTCCGCGCGCGCTTCGGCGGCGATCGCACGCTCTCGGGCGCCAGCCAGATCATCGCGGGCAGCCTGCAATGCACACTGCAGGCCACTGATCTGCTCACCAGCTTCGGACATCTGCTGCTGGGTCTGTTCCAGTTGCACAGCCAGTAGCTGTGCGTCGGTACGCGCTGCCTGAGCCTGCTCTCGCATATCCGCTAGGCTGAGCTGTTGCTCCTGCAAGACCAGTTGGCCAGCCAACAGGCGCGCCTGGGCGTCCTTCAGTTGCAAGACCACAGCCTTGCTCTCTTCGCGGGCCCGGTCGATCTCCCGATAGGCACGGTCTTCCACATCACGGGTATAGCGCTGCTGCTCCGCCCTTGCCTGTTCAGCCTGTTCACGACTGTCGCTCAGTTGCTGCTGGACGTCGCCAAGTTGCTTACGGACGTCATTGCATTGCTCCTGCAGTTCTTCGCGTTGCGCACGCAGATCGTCGATCTGCGCCTGTCGCTGGTCCAGTAGCTGCTCCAGGTCGGCAAGGCGGGTTTCCACGCCTTGGCGCGCTGACACCGCCACGGCGGTGCGCTGCCGCTCTTGGACAATTTCCTGCCGGACGCGGGCCTCAAGGACAACTAGCTGCTCCCGCTCCTCGGCCAACACCTGCCGCTGACCGGTAAGCGATTGCTCAATCACGCCCTGCGCCAGTGTGGTGGCCTGTTGCCAGATGGCGATAAAGGCCTGTGCCACTTCCGCCGGCAGCCCGGGTAAGCGGGTTTCGCCGCGCAGGCGTCCGGCCAACTGCTCCCACCACTGGTCAAGCAGGGCGCCGACGCGCGCCGGACTGCCGCGACCGAGCTCCAGGCGCACCCGCTCTACTGTGGGCCGCTCGCCGCGGGCCAAGACGGCGTCCGCAGCGGCAAACACGTCGTTTTCCGGTACTCCTACCGCCATGACCAACCCTCCGTTATATTAGGTCTGATAAATAAATGTTATCCGACACTATTTTCTAAACATTGGAATTATCTTACGTTGAACGTATTAAATATTACAGATCAGTTGTTGCTGGTCGACGAAACGCCTTTGGACCCGCATTTCCTGGCGATTAATGCGCAGGAAGCGGCCGCAGCGTTCATCGCCGCCGGCACCGCGGCCAACACCGTACGCAGCTACCGCAGCGCCCTCGCCTACTGGTCGGCCTGGCTGCAGCTGCGCTACGGCCAGGCGCTGGGCGATGCCCCGCTGCCGCCCACGGTGGCCGTGCAGTTCGTGCTTGATCACTTGGCCCGCCCGCTGGAGCACGGCGACCGGGCGCACCTGTTACCACCTGCGATCGACGCCGCGTTGGTCACCGCTGGAGTCAAGGCGAAGCCGGGGCCGCTGGCTTTCAATACGGTCAGCCACAGGCTAGCGGTGCTGGGTAAATGGCACCGGATTAATGATTGGGACAGCCCAACCGAAGCGTCGGCGCTAAAAACCTTGCTGCGCGAAGCACGCAAAGCCCAGTCGCGCCAGGGCGTGAGCGTGCGCAAAAAAACCGCGATCGTCCTCGAGCCCTTGCAGGCGCTGCTCGCCACCTGCAATGACGGTATGCGTGGTATTCGCGACCGCGCCCTGCTCTTGTTGGCGTGGAGCGGTGGCGGTCGGCGCCGCTCGGAAGTGGTCGGCCTACAAGTGGGCGATGTGCGCCGATTGGATGCCGACACCTGGCTGTACGCCTTAGGCGCGACCAAGACCGACACCGACGGTGTACGCCGCGAGAAACCGCTGCGTGGGCCCGCGGCCGCAGCGCTAGACGCTTGGCTAACCGCCGCACCGGCCGAAGCCGGCCCGCTGTTTCGTCGGCTTTATAAAGGCAACACGGTGGGACGCACAGGATTGTCGGCCGACCAGGTCGCGCGCATCGTCCAGCGCCGAGCGAAATTGGCGGGCTTAGAGGGCGATTGGGCCGCACACAGCCTGCGTTCGGGGTTTGTCACCGAAGCCGGTCGTCAGGGCGTGCCGCTCGGTGAAGTGATGGCCATGTCTGAACACCGCAGTGTGAGTACTGTAATGGGCTACTTCCAAGCCGGATCACTATTGAGTAGTCGAGCAAGCAATCTACTAACAGACTTTTTGCACAAGACTGAGGAGTAACCCTTTGCTCCAACTGCGGGCCGACTTAGTTTCGTCATCAATCGTCCCTCGAGTTAGCTAGACGATAACTTCCTTTGTCGAGTGGCTAGCAAGGTTGGAAACAGTTGCTTTGCCCCTGACAAGTATTGGACCACCAAATCCGTTGCGTTCAATTTTGAATGTAGCTGTCTGATGTCGGCATAACGCGCGAAAGGAATATGTGGTCCGCCTGAAAATAACTGACCAGCTGGGTTCGGCAAAGTACTCAACCTCCGGCCGCCCTAGCACAATAAAGTTCTCGCCCTGAGCAACATGAAACTGTAGCCGTCCCAGAATAGACAAAAACACCAATGCAGCCTCACGATAGTTCCAACACGGAGCAAATGTCGGTAATGGATAATTACCGCTATCAGCGTGCAGAACAGAAACGCTACTGGGCGTAGGCCAAACGTCGTACTGGTACTTCATTCGCATTAGCACATAGGCCAGCGCCATTGGACAAAACACAGTGGATCTGGGGGCGCCATTAGGGTACGCGGTGACTTCATTGACCTCAGCAAGGCAGGCGCAATGACGAGCAAGGTAGCGCTGCTCGATCTTGGCAAAAATCTCCTGATTCGAATGCAAACGCATCTTATCTTTAGCGTTGAACTTTCCGAGCCGACCAAATCCGCCCGAACGCTCCTTTACCCTATATCGCCCCACCAAGGCTATGGGCTGATCATCGCGATGAGTGCACGCCATTGCCTCGGGACTTCGCAAATGTAAGATTTTTTCAAACGGTCCGGTCAATTCGCCTCGAGCAGTGCTGTTGGTATAGTACATGCAACAATAACTGCAGCGACCTCCATCCAATTTTTGGATGGCGTTATACCAACGCGCTTGAGCTTCCCCAGCGCTACGCAATGCACGCATCAGATCTTTACTTCGACGCATTCTTAGCTCGGTGTAAAAATCTATATTAAAAAAGCCGCAACTCTCGCATACATCCATCACGTTAGGGATGGCAATACTACTCTGGAAACCTCGAAAGAAATTCTGGTAGCAAGAGCGACACGCCAATTTCAGGGCGCATTTGTGCAAAATGCAAATCTGGTGAAGATTGACCGAATTGAAGACGGAGTGATAGCCAAACCTGATGCAGCGCTCACAGAAACGCAGTTCATCTGCGGCAAGCCCTAACGCAGCAGCAGATGCATACGACCAAGGAAGGTGATCTCCTAGACTACCAAATTTTCGCTTAAGTCCTTTGGTAAGTTTAAGCTGGGCCCACTGACGATCAGAGATAATGCCCTGAACTTTTCCAACCGCAGCGATCGATGTCGAATAATTGACATGAGAGATTTTCAAAAGAATAGAGTGAATAGATTCGTAAGGCATGGGGCCATCCGCAGGATAAAATATCTCCTTCATTAATAACTCCTATTTGTTAATTTTGCGACAAAACTCTTTAAAATTACTTTCCCGCACAGCCTCCTCTATGAGATCTTGCGGAACTACCAAGCCGGGTTTGTCGTCTTGGCTCAGTATCAAAAACAAATATGCTATCGTTTGGGTAACGTGCTCCATCGGCAAATTGTTCACGTACTTTCCTGATGCCACACGTGACATCTCTCGCCAAATATCCTCAGCTGAATCTGAAATCTTGAAACCCGCCCGGCGAGCGTTCGGTAAAATATCTTCTGTATAGCTTATCGTTTTGTTATTACCGATTGAATTGTCATCATACAGCCCAAGGATATTACCAAGCTGCGTGAGCGTAGTGACCCCAAACATTGGCTTGATGTCTGATAGAAACCTGCCGATTATGTGTCTGTCGTCATTCTGAAGGAAATCATCAATCCGTCTTTCAATTGAAGGCATAGCGAACGAAATTACCGTCAAAGTAATCTTAAAACCCCGCAACTTATTGTATATGTCGGCCAGTTGATCAAAGTCAGCTGTGGACAAGCGCTGCAACTCGTCGATCAGCAACACTATCTGTTTAGCTGATTTAGCGGCGGCTCTGATTTTTAAACGATCCAGAAGCATCGATTGGCGCTGGAGGAACGTTGTTCGAGATTTCGGTACTATTCCTTCTTGCTCAAGGAGCTGATGTACAACTGAAGAATATCTAGGAGATGTAATGTCTTGGTTGCCTGCGGGCATCATAAAGACGTAGACGTTTGGGAATTTTTTAGGAATCTCGTCCATGAGTGCTTCACAGCAATACGTTTTTCCCACGCGCGGCTCACCAGTAAATACGACACCGGTTTTACGCATCAAGACTTTAAAGCAAGCGTTTTGCACGACCGCCATCAGCGTCGGAGTGTTGAGCCTGTATTCTCTGCTAAGTAACGAATTAGAGTATTCCATGGCATTACCTCATTTCAGAATTTCAAGTGTTTTCCATCGTTCTGTGATAATCGGCGCAGGCTCTAGGGTTTCTGACTCAGGCTTCTCAACGGTTGGCCACTGAGGCGATTTTTCTATCTCCTCCTGAAGCCTCTTCAGCTCGAGATTGTTACGGGCATTCGCATTCGTTCGCAGATGTTTCTGCCAAGCCAATACAGGATGCTCTCCCTCCATAATGTCAAACTCCCGTTTCGCATAGGCTCTATTCACCAACTGTCGGGTAGTCACGCTATGGGGAACGTTGCGCCATGCGGCCTCCACTCTAAGTTGGCCAAAGTAGATCCCATCCGGCAAGTAAGCCTCGACATAACGATAGTCATGAGGCGTAATACGAATCAAAAGCTGTTGCCCGATAAGATGCGGGGAGTTCGCCAGTTCTGGACTGGTATAAATCGCTTGGTCCAGCTTGATACGAGGACGGACACCCTTTTCTACACTGCCGGTGACTCGTGCGTGCCGTGAGAGACTTCCTAAGGCAATGCTATTTAGATAGATTTCCGATGTTGAAGGCAGCAGCATACGTTTATCAGATGCATAGCCACGCATAATGTCGAGCGGACTGTTGCCCTTATTTAATCCGCCTTGAGGGGTCCCATTATAATTCGCAGTATATACGTCCATGACCTCTAGTGCGTCGTCTACGTCAATTTGATAGTAGACGGCGGCGGCTTCAGGCGCTTCCGCACGCCCACGCTCTGGCGAACTTCCAGTTGTAGAGGGAAGTTGCTGCATCACTCTATGAGTTATTCGCTTGAATAAACCCTCTATTTTTGATCGGCGTGCCGGCTGCTCTAGCGGTCCAAAATTTATTGCAAAACCAAGCCCATTTAATGCCAGGTCATAAACCTTATCGGCGTGATGTTGCATTGCATTGTCTAGGCACACCGCGCCCCAGGTATGATGACGCAGACCTGGGACGGAATAGCATGGCATACCTGCGGTTGCGGCGTACGTCAAATCTGGGATAGTGAGAATTTTGCGGGGCTCCCAACTACCAGTATACGCGTCGCAAATTAAGTCAATCAAATCCTGCGATCTGATTTCACTCGAGAAAACAAATTTTATTGCTAGAACAGCATTACTTCGCCTGCAGACCGCGGCAATGAGCCAGATCCGACTAAGCACATTTTTTGTTTTCACTCTTTTGTCGCCGCTTACATTCAACACAAAAAATGCGTCAGCGTGATAAGAGTCAATTTCTATTAAGTCATAGACATCAAAATCCTCGATAAACGGAACATGGCCGGTGCCAACTTTGCTATGGGTCAAGGCAACCCGACCACCGGTAACAAGCGCCGCCCTTGCAAAGTCATTTCTGAGGATATTATCGATGTACGTGCCAATTGTTTTTCTGGCCCCCCGAGGTTGATTTAACGGCCACTCTTTTTCTGTCAATCCGGCAGATCGGCAGATGTCGTAGAAAACATGGCACAGATGTTTTTTCTCAAATCGTGACCCATGTCCAGCTTGCCAGTCCTTTCGAAAAACCTCCGCCTCAAAATCTCTTGCTATGCTGGGGTATTTACTCAGGGTGTAAATTAAAATACCGGCGAGTCCACCCTGGGCTTCGCTGCGTTTCTCTTCTGGCGGGGCTTTTCGGCTGTATGGAACTATGCGACTGTATGGTATTAAAGCAGCCTCCCCCCAGAACAAACCCTCTTCATTAATCGTCGTGTATCTTTTAAAATACCTCGACAGTTCGCTTTCTGGGATTCCAGTAACTTTTCGTATTTCGGGGCCGGCATACCCGTCTAATTTTAGTTCTACAGCCTGTTTATTTCTTAGGAAAGTATTCCTAGCGGCGGGTGCCAAGGTAGACGCATCGACCCGTTTGAATCCAACATTGACAATGCGCTCACGCGTAATATTATGGCTCATAAACCCACCACAAAGTATCTTTACTAAAGATATTTGAATCAAAATCCACATCAATCAAGCAAGTTGAATACATTCGACAGAACGCCAATAAGGACAAGTTTCGATTATACGAACTTAAAGCCGAAAGGAACGATTGAAGCGTACCTTTCCTAGAGTAGCGGACATAGTCCATGGCTGTTTGATCAAGGCCAACGGGTATATAGGTGTTACGGCCACCGCTGAGAAAATTCGCTAACCTAAGAAGCGAAAGTAGCTTACCCTTCTTGGGCGTCCAATCTTCATCGCTAAATTCAATGTAGCTATATTTCATCTTTTCGGCGGCACGCAGTTTTTCTGCATAATTTTCAGAGCGCCCCGCCACTCTCAGGTAATGGAGTTCGACCATGCCTACACGCCTATTGACTTCAACGTGATAGTCCAGTCGATTTAGAGAGTCAGAGTTGACAGATTTAAAAGTGGGATTAAATTGAAAACTGATTACATCACAAGAGAACTCAAGATATAAAAGCCAATGCGCCAGCTGCCTATCGGAACCGAGCCGGATCACTTGGTTCATCTTTGTACTGTAGACAGCCCAAAGGTTTCCGAAATGTTTACCACGCTTAGTAAAATATGCAGTTCTACTTTTAGCAGGCATAGCCACCCCCATTTCTGGTTGTGGATATGCTGATCCTTATCTCAATTCCTTATGATTGGGGCATTCCAGAGTAGTCCTGAATTCAGCGTAGCGGTTGTTCCGGCGCGGATCCACACACGGATAAAGAATTTTACGCAAGGAATAAATCAAAGCTATCGCTACCCAAAGCGCTATAGTCTTGCCCTATTTAGATTATTACTACGCAAGCTTTATTTTTTTATAGAAGGTTGGCCAAATAGGACGCAATATAGCTCATGGCTTTTTTTAAAACTGATTGCTTCTATCTGTTTTTTAAGAGTATTTATATTTAGTCAAATTTTCGAGTTTCACTTCCGGGTACTCCCCGATAGCCATGATTTGCTTGCATTGACGATCCACCTTTCGAATCAACCAGCTGCTACGAATCTCTTCAATAACTTTTCCGCGTCTACAGCCCTCCCTGATTGGCCGGTTTGAAATCAATCCTGCATCCAGGAATGTTATCTATGTGCGCCTGGATTGGCCGCCGTTGCTTTGGCACCAATCCAAGCCCAGCCTCCGCTGAAACCTCAGATTTGCGACAACCCTCCGTCAACCATCAACTCCACACCATTCACATATCTGGCATCGTCGGAAGCCAAAAACAGCGCCGCACTGGCGATTTCTTCAGGTTGTGCCATGTAGCCCAACGGCGTGATCCGCTCGACGTATTGGCGCAGTGCGGCGATGTCGCTCTCGCTCATTTTCAGCCCGTTGTCCATCAACGGTGTGCGGGTGAAGCCAGGGCTCAGCACGTTTGCGCGGATTTTGCGGTCCTTGAGTTCATTGGCCCACGTGCGTGCAAACGATCGCACTGCAGCCTTGGAGGCGTTGTACAGGCTCAATCCTTCCATGCCGTTGCTGGAACAGATCGAGGCGGTCAGGACGATGGACGAAGCGTCTTTCATTAAAGGAAGCAGCGTTTGAACGCTGAAAAAAACGCCTTTGACGTTCACGTCGAACATTGCGTAGTAAGCGGCCTCGCTGGTCTCTCCGAGCGGATTTTTCTCACAGATTCCAGCATTCGCGAACACCGCGTCCAGCCGATCATCCCGCATTTCTATTGTCGTCTTGAGCGCATCGAGATCAGCTTGACGCGAGACATCGGAAACCACCGCGACGGCCTTGTCGCCAAGTCTGGTAACCGCCGCCTCCAGCGTGTCCGATGACCGTCCAGTGATGTAAACGCGCTTGGCGCCTTCGGCGATTAGCGCTTGTGCGATGGAAAATCCGATCCCCGTGGACCCGCCGGTCACGAGGGCAACCTGATCGCTGAATTTACCTGACATGTCTGACTCCTCAGTCGTTGATAAGGGTTCGTCTGAAACGACCTCGACTGATTCTGAGCGTCATCGAAACAGAGCGGGACTGACACGAATGAACGCCGGCCGTGCAGTTTTGTAAGGCGAAAGACAAGGAGTGAACACTTAAATTGGCATCCATCGGCTTGGCGCGAACGGGCGTTAGATCTGCTCGACAGCAGCCTGGTCGTTCACTTGTCTTCAAACCTGAGTTTCCACACAGGATGCCTGTCATGTCTCAAATCGAAATCGAAGCGCCCGAGCCTCGGCGCTGGTTGATGTTCGCCATCTTGCTGGTAGGAGCGTTCCTGCCGCCCCTGGATTTTTTTATCGTTAACGTCGCCCTGCCCTCGATACAGCAGGATTTGGGCACTGCGTCCTCTGCCGAGCAGCTCGTGATTTCTTCCTATGCGACGCTTTACGCCGTGACGCTGATCACTGGCGGGCGACTCGGCGATCTGTACGGTCGCGGGCGGATGTTCTTTCTTGGCTTGCTGGGCTTCGCCGCCGCGTCGCTGATGTGCGGCTTGGCGCCTTCGCCCTGGATTCTCATCCTTGGACGTGCGTTGCAAGGCGTGACTGCCGCGGTGATGGCTCCTCAGGCGCTGGCATCGGTGCAGGCGATTTTTCCGGCGTCGGAAAGACCGCTGGCATTGAGTCTGTACGGGGCTGTGTTTGGGCTGGCGTCGGTGATCGGTCAGGCGCTGGGCGGGGTTTTGATTGCGGTCGACGTATTGGGCATGGGGTGGCGCGCGATATTTCTGGTCAATCTGCCAATCGCCTTGCTGGTCATTGCGTTTGGCATCCCTGTGCTCAAAGAAACCCGTGCGCTGCATGCGAGCAGGCTGGATCTGGTGGGTACGGTGTTATCGATGCTGGCCCTGACCGCTCTGGTCGTGCCGTTGATTGAAGGCCGCGAAGCGGGATGGCCGTTGTGGGCGTGGCTGTCGCTCGGCGCAGCCCCGGTGCTGGCGGTATTGTTCTGGCGATACGAGATCCGCTTGCGGCTGGCCGGCGGAACTCCCCTCCTCGACCCTGCCGTACTGAAAGCGCCTGGCCTGGGCCGGGCGTTACTGGTCGCGCTGTGCTTCTACGCAATCGGTGTGTTTTTCCTGCTGTTTTCCAGGTACATGCAAGGCGCACTGCATATGACCGCACTGCATGCCGGCCTGATCTTCCTGCCGTTCGGCGCGGGTTTCCTGCTCGGCCCTCTATCGGTACCTCGACTCAGGCGCGTCCTCAAGGATTACGTGAACCCCACAGGCATGGGCCTGGAAGTATTCGGCCTGCTATGGCTGGGCTGGCTCCTGTCAGTGACGCCGCCCACCCTCGCCCCGCCCATCACGCCGCTGATGGTCATCCTGTTCTTGATCGGGTTTGGACAAGGGCTGGCCCTGCCGACGTTGATGCGCATGGTCACGGGCCGGGTCACGCCGGCGTATTCGGGAATGATTGCAGGCATCACCAGCGCGACGTTGCAAATCAGCACATCGTTGAGCGTCGCGCTGATCGGCGGCGTTTTTTATACCGTGCTGGGGGACCAGACAACGACGGCCAACATCACGCACGCCTTCACGGTCTCTGTTCTGTGCATGGCGGCCTGCCTGGCCGTGGGGGTTGCAGTGAGCCTGACGTTAGCGCGGCAGCCCGCGGTGGTGCCGGAGGCGTCGGCTGTTCGCTCGACCTGAGGGGCTTCTACGCTCTACCCCGCGCCGATCATGCTGGAGGCCAGATCGGCCAGCGCGCGCAGCCGGTCCATCTGGCGCATGTCCTGGTGATACCCCATCCAGATGTCCCGTCCTGGCGGTGGCTCGTCCTCATCCAGCAACCGAAGTCCTGACACCGAGTCGCCGAGGACGCGGGGCAACACGGCAACCCCAAGGCCCTTCGCGCACATCTGCGCCTGAACTGTCCGGCTACTGCTGGTGAAGACGGTTCGGGCCAGCGGATAGCGTTGCTGCAGCCATTGCACGTCCGGGTAATGGGCCTGGGCGACGTTCATGAGAATCAGGCCCAGGCCCGCGCCGTCCGGGCTCGGCGCCGGGGCATGCACAGCGGCGTAGAGCCCGTACGGCAGGATTGTCAGCTTGCGGTGGACAATGTCAGGTTCGGTGAAGGGCACGATCCGGAAGGCGATGTCGGCATCCCGGCGGGCAAGGTCGAACAGCCGATGCCCGGCGATGACTTCGGGAACGATCAATGGGTAGCGCTGCACCAGTTCGCTCAGGACCGGCGACAACACATGGCAGGCGAACCAATCGGCTGAAGATATGCGCAACAGGCCTTCCGGTTGATCGCCATGCCCGGCCAGACGACGCTCGATGGCCAGGGCGCTGTGCTCCATGTCCTGCGCCAGACTGAGAATCCGCTCTCCAGTGTCAGTGAGCACCAGCCCTTGAGCAGTCCGTAGAAAAAATGGTTGCCCACTGCTTTGTTCAAGCACCTGCAAGCGCCGCCCGACCGTCGGGTGACTCACCCCCAACTGCCTGGCAGCGCCACCCAGCGAGCCGCTGCGGGCAATCGCCAGGAAGATCCGCATGTCACTCCAGTCCATGCCTCACCTCGTACAAAATGAACGACGAGGTTGCAACAATCGCGGGCAGTCTGCAATTCACAGGAGCGTCCGAGCCAACATTAGGACAGGCTCCTCAGCCTGGATTGGGCAAGGACCGGGCATCGGCGTCCAGGGCCCGCTGCACGTACCAGGACAGCGGCAGAGTCAGGGTCAGGGTTGCGGCCAGGGCCATCACCGCCTGCGTAATTCCGATGACGTCGCCGAGGCTGCCGAAAAGCACCGGCGCCAGCGCCCCTCCGCCGATGGTGCCGGTGTAGAACAGCGAGAACGCCTGCTCGCGCTTGCCCGCCCCCGCCAGGTCCGGCACAGCACCATAGAGCACCGAAGAGGTGCCGTTCAGCGCCAGCCCCAGCAGCGGCAGCATCACCATCAACCCACCATAGGGCAGGAACACCGCCAGCACGATCAGGCTGTCGGTGGTGAACTCGGTGATCCATACGGTTTTCATCATGCCAATGCGCGCTCCGAGGTAGCCGCACAGCAGCTTGCCAAAGGCGCCGCCGACGAACAGCAAGGTCAGGGCCAGGCCGATACCGGCAGTGCCGGCACCCTTGGCCTTGAGCAGGAACGGCAGGAAGGTCAGGAAACCCATGCGTACCGCGCTGTCCAGAGTGCCGGTGATGATCAGCGCCCGCAGGCCGCCGACCGAGCCTTGGCCCTTGACCGCCTTCGGCGCCTTTTCCTGCATGGCCAGGGTCGCCGCCCGGGACGGAACCAGCCACCACAGTGCCAGCGCAGCGGCCAGACCCAGGAGGCCGATCACGGTCACGCTAGCGCACCAACTGAACACGGTCAGCAGCAGCCCCACCAACCCAGGGATCAGGGTCTTGCCGATGTCGCCTGCAAAGTTGTACTGGGACAGGGCCTCTTTGACCCCGCCGCCAGCCTCATGGGTGTCGGTGATGATTGAGGATGCCAGTGGGTGCTGGGTACTGGCGCCCAGGCCGCCCAACATCAGCGCCAGAAGCAGCACTTCCAGCCCTCCGGCCTGCCCCGCCAACAGGTAGGCCAGCCCGGCCAGCGCAGTGCCCCCCACGAGCAGGCGCTCGCGCCCCCAGCGCTTGGCTCCGCGGCTGGCCAGCAACTGGAAGCCGGCCATCATCCCAGAATAGGCGCCGCGCAGCAGGCCGATCTGGGCGTAACTCATGGCGAACTGCGCCTGCCAGATCGGCAACAGCACATAGATTACGTCCGTCAGGCCGTCATGCACTGCATGGGCGCCGCAACCCGCCACCAGGGAGCGGCGGCGCACCGAGACGTCGGACGCCGGCAATGTCTCCGGGGAGGCGTGATGTTTCAGGTCATTCATCGTCGAGGCACGCTTCAAAGGAATATAAGGGTGAATCAGCCGCCAGACCGGATGCTTACCTCAAAGCTCTGGGCATTCCGGGAGATCGCTGCACGGCGATGCATTTGATCTCCACGAGGAGGCCCGGTCGAGCCAGTTCACTGACACCTATGCATGTCCATGCACAAGTGCTCCTGGGAAAGACTTGATCCTTCACTCGTCTAAAGATCGGCATGTAGCGTTGCATTTCGACGTGATAAGTCGTCATTTCGACGACATCCTCGAATTCGCAACCACCAGCGGCCAAAACGACCCGTAGATTCTCCCACGCAGCAAAAAACTGCTGCTCAGGATCTTGGATAACTGATAGTTCCGGCGTTCGGCCTACTTGACCTGCGCAGTAGAGAGTTTTTCCTACCTTTACAGCGGGCGCATAACCCGCTTGATCGCAGAGCAACTTCATACTGTCTGGAACGATGATCTGACGATCAGTCATGGTCGTGTAGCCCAAAATATAAACGGATACGAAACCTAACCCGAGTGCCGGAGCGCCGTCCAATCGGGTCACTCCTCATCATGCAATCAAACCCGGCAGGTGTCAGGTGGGGACTTACGCTTTTCGTTATCGATAGCCGCATAACCCGCCCGATGACAGGCTGACTTGTTAATTTTTGCAAACGGCCTGCGGAGGCGCAGCAGGCGTCAACTTCTTGGGAATGACAAGGGACGTGCCAGGAAAAGAGACGAGTTCGATCATCCCGAGCATGCAAACATAGCCTTGCTGGCCATCGTTATTGGGGCCGATATTCACCCCTGCCAAAGCTTCGTAGTCCTTCCCGGCTTCCAGCCTGTAAACGAGCGTCTGGTCACCGCAGTAGGAGTAAGTGCTGCCATAGGTACCAATGGTCGCGCCCCGGGTTGCAAGCTGGAACGGCACATCAGTCCTGACGCGATATTCGGTCACGACCTCTTTGTATGCCCCCTCGGCCATCCGAATTGAAGGGATGTACTCGACAAGCGTGGGCGCAACTCTCTGCGGCATGCCAATACTCGCCGTCTTCAGAGGGTGCTGCGGATAGTTGATGCTCGCCGTCCCGTCCTGCCCGAATCGTCCAGCTTCAGCCATCTTATGACGGGTAGCAGGAGCGCAGCTGCCGATGATGCTATCTCCATACACATCGGAATTGGTGATAACGCGAACACGCGCCGTGTTCTCTGATTGGGAAGGCTCTTCGTATGGAACTGACGGAATTCCAGAACAGCCAGCAAGTGCCATGGCAAAAAGAGGTACGACATTGACAGCCCGCATGACCATTTCCTTATGTGCTAACAACTCGAAAAAAAGCCCGACACTATGGCCGGGCTTTTGGTGCACTCCTACACACGCAGGAGTGACAGAAAGGACAAATGGTGGCTCATTGACTCGCCAGGGGTCAAGCGGCGTTGTGTCAATCAGTCATGTCCACCAAACCACGCCCTTTCGCCCAGCGCTTATAGTCCGCCGGCGTCATCCCCATCAGTTGTATAAATGCCCGCCGAAATGACGTGTCCTCGCTATAGCCACAATTCAGCGCGACTTGCTTGATACTGGCCCCCGGTATTTGTAGCAGCACACAGGCAGTCTCAATTCTGACGCGAGTGATCAGTTCCTTAGGCGATTCATTTGTCAGGCTCTTGAACCGTCTATGCAAGGTGCGCTCGCTCACGTTCAAGGCCTTGGCCAGCTCTGCCGCCGTCAAACCAGGATTGCCGTGTCGAATGATTTGCTCTGCTTCCAGCAGCAATGGATCAGCATTATTGATAAACCCTCGAGGTGCGTACACCGACTGAGGTAGCGGCAAGCTATCGGTCACTGAAATATCAGCGGTTAATTTCGCGACATCCGCTCCAGCCAGACTTCTGATCACATGCAGCGCCAGGTCAACCCAGGATAGCGGCCCGCCAGTGGTCACCACCTGATCCTGCGACTCTACGGCGGAGCCCCATGCCACCAGGGCCTTGGGAAAACGCTGTTTGAAGACGTGGTGCAGCCACCATGTTGTCGTGCAGCGCCGGCCGTTCAGCAGCCCAGCTTCGCCCAGCACAAACGTCCCGGCACAAGCGGCACCGACCAGTGCGCCTTGTTGATGACGGGCTTTGATCCACTTCGCGGCTCGTATGACGGATTCAGAGCTGGGCGGCAGTCGATCCGCCCCGAGGGCCATCCCCGTCACGAGCACAGCGTCGCAAGCTTCGATGTCGTCGAAAGCGGCATCCACAGGAATCAGGCGCCCCTGAGGGTCCCGCACCGCCCGGCCATCCGCGCTGACGATGATCGTTTCGAAGGCTGTCCGGGCTCGGCTCTTGAATGTGGACGACAGACCTGATGGTGGAGATTGCAACGCCTGGTTGGTCATCCAGAACAGGTCGGCCAGCCCGGTGATGGCAGACATCAAGCTGTCTTCTACAGCCACGATCGCAATGCGCATGGTCATTCTTGCCAGGTGATCAAGTTGGCGAATTTTGCATGAAGTATGGCCGGTTAGCTAACTGATGGTTTCAGCTGGAGCTGCATAGACTTGCGGCACGAACCTTGGAGCCGGCCTGCATGAACAAGCCATTTCACGTAAATCTGGAACACGGAAAAGAAAGGTGGCGGAGCCTTCTGCGGCGGTTAGGCCGACTCACCTTAGCCTTGGGGTTGCCGCTGTTAGTCTTTGGGGGTCCAGCCATGGCTTCAACACACCCACACGCCGTTCCCAATATCGTGCTGGTCCATGGCGCGTTCGCCGATGGCTCCAGTTGGTCGCCAGTGATTGAGCGGTTGACTGCGATGGGGTATCACGTCACCGCAGTCCAGAATCGGTTGACCTCATTAAGTGATGATGTCCTGGCCACGGAACGGGTCCTGCGTCGGCAGAAAGGTGACGTGCTGCTGGTGGGGCATTCATGGGCGGGAGCGGTGATCACCCAGGCAGGCAACGCCAGCAATGTCAAAGGCTTGGTCTACTTGTCTGCCTTGGTCCCTGACAGTGGGGAGTCGGCGGGTGATCTCCTGGAGCGGCTGAAGGCCCCGATGACTGGCCTCACCCCCGATGCCGACGGACTGCTTTGGCTGGACGATCCGGCGCAATTTCATCAGGTGATGGCGGCAGATTTGCCGACGGCTAAGGCCCAGTTTCTGTCATCGGTACAGCAACCTATTGCCGCCGCCTGCTTCGCCGGCAAGGTCGAGCACGCTGCTTGGCATGACAAGCCAAGTTGGTACCTGCAAACAACGGACGACCATGCCCTCCTCCCCCACGTCCAACGGGCCATCGTTCAGCAGATTGGCGCCAGGACGCTCTCTATCCGGTCCAGTCACTTGTCTTTGATTTCCCAGCCCGATGCCGTCGCCCAATTCATCGACCGGGCCGCACGCGAATCGCGCTCCACCCTCGCCTCAAACCAGCTTTGACAGCAGCGACTTTCCATTCAAAGGGTATCAAGCATGAACGTACTCCATATCGACTCCAGCATCCTGGGTAACGACTCCATCACTCGTGGACTTACCGCTACGATTGTGGCTGGCATCCAGGCCAGCAATCCTGATGCGCAGGTGCAGCACCGCGACCTCGCCCATGAAGAAGTCAGGCACTTGAGCGGCTCCATTGCCGCAGGTTTCCGGCAGACGTCGGACAGTGACTTTTCGGCGGCGACTCTGTTGGAGCATCAGCTCTCGGAAACGCTGGTCAACGAGTTCCTGGCAAGCGAGGTGCTGGTCATTGGGGCGCCCATGTACAACTTCAGCGTTTCGACTCAGTTGAAGGCGTGGCTGGATAGAATCGCGCAGGCTGGACGGACCTTCCAATACACCAAAGACGGCCCTGTTGGCTTGTCCGGTGGAAAACGCATCGTCGTGGTGTCCTCAAGAGGAGGTTTTTACGCTGAAGGCCCCTTTCGAGAAATGGATTTCCAGGAAAGCTACCTCAAGGCGTTTTTCGGATTCCTGGGAATTAACGAGATCGAATTTGTCCGCGTCGAGGGCGCGTCCAGAGGCGACCAGGTTCGCGATAAAGGCGTAGCACTGGCCAGAAGCACCCTCCCCTCTATCGTGGCGCGCCTATCATTGGCCGCTGTATAACGCTTGCACCCAGGAGACATCGCAATGCTATACGCCATCAAACTGACCTATATCAGCCCTGTCGAGAAGATTCGTGAGCAACTGGAAGCGCACAAGGGCTGGCTCGTGAAATATATCAAAGACGGTCATGTGCTCTTCGCCGGCCCGCTCTCGGATGAGAGTGGCGGATTCATCCTTGCCCACGCCGATCAGTTGTCGGATGCTGAGCAAATAATGGCAGAAGACCCTTTTGTTGAGCATGGCCTGGTTAAGCTCGACATCGTTGAGTCTGATCCAGCGATTCGCTCAGCGGATTTCGCGGCGCGCTGGGCTGGGAACGCGAAATCCATATGAGCCCTATGTGAATTCGTCGAGGTAAAGAGCGGTGAATCCAATGGAAAGCGCGAGCATAAAACGACTGGCCTGCCCGGCCGAGGTCGAGTTTCTTGCCGCCCATTACACCCATCACGCGTTCGAGCCGCACTGGCATGACACTTGGGCTGTAGGGGTAGTTTTAAAGGGCGCCCACGATAACAGTGCCAAGCGCGATGGTTCGGGAGTCGTTGCTCAAGGACAGGTCACACTAATCGAACCGGGCCACGTTCATGCCGGGCACGCCATTGGATCAACTCCTTGTGAATACCTGATGCTGTATCTCCCGGATACGCTTTTGAGCGCAACTGAGTGCTGGCAACAAGGGCCGCGCTCAGTGGTTCGACGTCATGGCTTTCACGCTCCGAAACTGGCCGATGGCCTGGTGGCCGCCTGCAGTCTTGATGGCGCCGACTATGCCACGGAAGGCTTCCATGCCGACGTCATCTGGACAGACCTGATCAACACCTTGGTGAGTGAGCTTACAGATCCCCGCGACGCTGGGGCTGAACGAGCTGGTCGGTCGATCAGCCATGTGGCGGATCGCGCCCGGCAATACCTGCACGACAATATCAGCCACCCGTTTAGCCTGGATCAGCTGGCAGGTGCCGTGGGGGTTTCCAAATACCATCTTTGCCGGTTGTTCACCGCAAGTTTTGGCATGTCTGCCCAGCAGTATCTGCGCCAGATTCGCGTGCAGTGCGCACGTAATCTACTCCGGAGGACCGCTTCTTTGAGTGATGTCGCTTTCAAGTCGGGGTTTGCCGATCAATCCCACCTCGGCCGGGTGTTCAAGCAAGCATACGGGGTGACGCCAGGCGCTTATGCCGCAGCGACACGGTGAGCAATCCGATTCTATACGTTTGATAGACGAGCCCGGATCATTCGTTTTCGATTGATCTGGAGTTTTGCATGGATATCCCTTTCGCTACCCTCGTTCTATTCGCCGCCTCCGTTGCCATTCTGATGATCACGCCCGGGGCGGACATGATCTACATCCTCTCCAACTCCATTAGCAACGGTGCGCGCGTGGGTATCGCTGCCATTCTGGGCGTAGCCAGCGGCGCATTCATTTATGTGATCCTGGCAATCGCAGGTGTGGCCACCTTGATCGCCGCGTCTCCAGTGTTATATGGCCTGCTGGTGATGGCCGGCGCAGGTTACCTTGCTTGGCTGGGTTTGAACATGCTTCGCTCCCGGCAAAGCGTGGGTGAAGTTCAGCGCGGAACCCGGGCGAATTTCTGGCAGGTCTATCAACGTGGGTTGATGACCAACTTGCTCAATCCGAAGGCGATGATATTCACTCTCTCTTTCATGCCCCAATTCATTCCAGAACACGCGAGCAACAAAGCGCTCTCAATGCTCTATCTGGGTGTCGTTCTTGTCCTCGTGATGATCCTGGTGGAGTTGCCGCTTGCGCTCTTCGGGCAGCAGATTGGACTTAAGCTAGGCGACGATCCGAGGATCGGACTTTGGATAAACCGCGTAGCAGGACTGTTGCTGCTCTGCATTGGATTGTTTCTCCTGGCCTCCAAAATATTCTGAGTCGCTTCGCCTCCCATGGATGTTGGCAAACGCAGAAGAATGCGGTGGCCCAATCAGGCATGGTCCAGCAACGCCCTGATCTGCTGCCACATCAACACTGGATTGGAATACATCGGGAAGTGGCCACAATCAGGGATGCAAGCCAGACGCACCCCTCGGGCGGCGATGTCATCCAGATATGACAGGTGGGAATTGGTGACGCCGTACATGTACTGGCGAGGGCATGTCAGTGCCAGGAACTTGCCCATGAGGTCGGCGTGGTCGGACAGCTCGACCATCGATTCAAAAATGCCACGCACTGCTGCGACCCGCACCTTGTGCGCGAGGCTGGCCGCATAGAGAGCGCTGGCCGGGTCCGGTGCCAAACGGGTGCGCTCGATGAAGTCCCGGAAGAAGCCTGCGTCATCGTCGCGCGGGTGATCGTGGAGCTGGCGGCTGAGAAAACAATCTTCCGGTGCGATGTTTCCCTCGATGTCGACGAAGCTCAGCACGCGCTCGGGTTCAGCGTGAGCCAACATCAACCCTGTCAGGCCGCCCATGGAGTGACCTACCAGGTGAAACTTTTCGATCTCGAAGTGTGCCAGTACCGCCTGGGACGTCTTGACCAGGAATGGGATGTTGATGCGGTTGAGATCGTCGCACTCGGTTTCCCCGCACCCTGGCGCATCGTAGGCAATGAAGGCGTGCCCATCAAAGGCGGACTGCAGCGTGATGTCGGCGTAGTCTTCTTTGGTGGAGCCAAAGCCGTGCAGGAACAGGATCGGTGCCTTGGGCCCGGCCCGGTGGATCACCGCCAGATCAACTTGTACATCGTCGACGGTCAACGTCAGTTTCTCGTGAATGAAGCGAGCAATGTTTGGCACGTTGGAACCCCTTCTACAGATGGCCCAATGTGGAACTTGCCCTGAACTTTGTAAAATACGAAGCCGCGAAGCCTGTCATATGCCCCGCCTATGATGCGTGGGCCAGCTTGGCCTGCTCGATCATGGCATTCACCAAGGGATTGTTGTGGCCGCCATGCCAGGCCATGGCAGTGGTGACGACCTTCACCTCTGGCTGCAAGGGCCGCACTTGAACGTTTTCAGGAGCAAGTTTGTCCATGGACGTCGGCACCAGGGCGATCCCCTGCCCGCAACTGACGAACGCCACCTGCGACGAAACGGAACGGACCTGGTGCACGATCCGCGGCGCAAAGCCGCTGGCTTTGCACAGCCCGACCAGATAATCGAAGTACACCGGGCTGACATCGCGTGAAGCCATTACCAAGGTCTCATCGGCAAGCGCTTCGAGCGCGATGGTTGCGCGGCTGGCCAACGGGTGATCATTGGGAATCGCAACGGCCAGGCAATCCTCTGACAATGGCATCGATTGCAGGTGTCGCCCCAGATTGCCCTCCAGACGGGCGAAAGCGATGTCGATGTCCCCGGTCTCCAACGCCGGAATCGCTTCTGCGCTGTCAATCTCCCGCACGGACACCGTGATCAGCGGGTGTTCCTGTTTGAATCGCTCGATCAGGGGCGGCAGCACATCGATCATCGCTGAGGTGATGGCGCCAATGGTCAGGACCCCTGCATGGCCGGCCACGGCTTCATGCACGGCGAGTTCGAGCCGTTCAAGCTGATCGGCAAACTTGCGCACCGCCGGCAGAATCGCCGCGCCGGCCGCCGTGAGTTGTGCGCCACGGCGAGAGCGGGTGAACAGCTGAACGCGCAGGGATTGCTCCAGCGCCTGGATCTGCTCGGTCAATGGCGGCTGCGACATCCCCAGGCGTTTGGCCGCGCGGCTGAAGTTCTTGTCTTCGGCTACCGCCAGGAACAACCAGAGATGACGTATCAAACGGAAATTGATCACGGGGCGCTTCCATAGGTTCAAGGTATGACAGGCTTCGCTTCTTAGTAATATACGTATCAAATCGCCTTGCTGATACTCAAGCCTCATCTACAAGAGGTCTGCAACCGATGGGCTTGAAAACTCCGCTTGATCGCCTGGCGGCGCTGGATACCAACACCGTTTCCGACGCGCTGGATTTCCTCGACCTGCCCGGCGCCACCAATGGCCTGATGCCGTTGTGGAACTGTCCGAGAATCGTCGGTCGTGCCAGCACCGTGCAGCTTGGCCCAAAGCTGGATGCTGCCCCCACCGCTCACCTGATCACGCCCGTGGTCGAACAAATCACCACGGATGATCGCGTGCTGGTCATCGCCGGTGGCGTGGACGGGATTTCCAGCTGGGGCGACATCCTTGCCAATGCCTCCCAGCGCAAAGGCATTCGTGGCTCGATCATCGACGGCTTCAGCCGCGACATTCGCGGTAGCGCCGACATTGGCTATCCGGTCTACGGTCGCGGCGTGACCATGATCAGCGCCCGCAACCGGCTTATTCAGATCGCCGCTGGCGTCAAAGTGCGCATGGCGGGTGTGGAGGTTGAGGAAGGCGATTACGTGATCGCCGACGAGTGCGGCAGCGTCTTTGTGCCGGCCAAGGCCATCGAACAGGTGTTGGACCTCGCCGAGCGCATCGACCGGCGCCAGGCCGGGATGGTAGAGGCGGTCCGCAGAGGCCGTTCGGTCGAAGAAGTGATGCACGACAGCCAATTCGAAGCCATCAGGGCGGAACACTGATATGACTCTCTGCGATAAAGACCTCGTCGCCTTGTTCGAGGGTCTGGACACGCCTGGCGTTTCCGACGCCATGGATAAACTGGGGCTGCCGGGCCAGGCCTTCGGTATCGCGCCACTTGCCAATTACAGCCAGGTGGTGATCGGGCCGGCCTTCACCGTTCAGTACGTCAGTGCGAGCACTCCACCCGGCACGGTCGGCGACTTCATCGACGAAGTGGCACCGGGCGATGTGGTGGTCATCGCCAATGAAGGCCGCACCGACTGTACCGTCTGGGGCGACATCATGACCCAGTATGCGCTCGCCCATGGCATCGCTGGCACCGTCATCGACGGCGTCTGCCGCGACGTGAACAAGGCGCTCGCCGAAGGCTATCCGCTGTTCAGCAAAGGCCGCTTCATGCGTACCGGCAAGGATCGGGTGCAAGTCGTTGCGGTTAACCAGCCGGTTTCCATCGGCAATGCCCGGGTATGCGCTCAAGACATCGTCGTGGCCGATGCCAACGGTGTGCTCATCGTGCCGCGTGCCCGAGCCCGGGAAGTGGCTGAAACCGCACGCCGTATCGAACACGTCGAAACCCAGATCCGCGAGCAGATCGCCACAGGCAAGCGTCTCAGAGAAGCGCGGGCCGCCTTCGGTTACCACTCCCTGCAGAGCAAACAACAATGACCCTTCCACACGACTATCAGAACATTTGCAAAACCCTGGGCAGCTCAACACTGTACGAGGCCTCGGGCCTGCCGTGCGCTGTCGATCGTCAGATTCGCCCCGTCTGGAAAGGCGCGTTTATCGCCGCACCGGCCTATCCGGTGCAATGCTCGCCGGGCGACAACCTGGGGCTGCACCTGGCCGTCGCCAAGGCGCCACGCGGCAGCGTGCTGGTATGCGATACCGCGGATTTCGTGGCCGGCTATTGGGGCGAGGTGCTGACCGTTGCCGCAGAAGCGGCGGGTATCGTCGGACTGGTGATCAACGGTGGAGTGCGCGACATCGCAGCCCTCGAAGCCCGTCATTTTCCGGTGTTTGCCCGGGGCATCTCGGTCAAAGGCACCGTCAAGGCAACCGTGCCCTTGCTGGGCAAACCGCTGGACTTCAGTGGCGCGTGGGTGAGCGTTGGGGACCTGGTTGTCGCGGATGAAGATGGGGTCATCATCATTCCTGCCGCTGCTGTCGAACGCACCCTGGAGGAAGGGCAAAAACGCGCGGCCAAGGAAGCGCTGTTCATGAACAGACTACGCGAGGGCCAGACCACCCTGGCGCTTATGGGCCTCGCCTTCCCGGAGGAGCATGCATGAGCCTGCATATCCTTAACCGGCGCCTGGAAGCTGCCAAGCCTTCGGCAACTTACAAGATCATCGACCGTGTGGCCGCGCGCCGCAGCGAAGGTGCCACGATCATTTCGCTGTCCGCCGGCGAGCCGGATTTCGACACGCCCGAGCACATTCGTGCGGCCGCTATCCATGCCATCGACAATGGTCACACCCGCTACACCCAAGTCGCGGGCCTTCGCGCCCTGCGTGAAGCGATTGCGCGCAAATTCCAACGTGAAAATGGGCTGCAAGTCGACTGGCAGGACACTTTGGCATGCAGCGGCGGCAAGCAAGTCATCTTCAATGCCTTGGCCGCGACCCTCAATGAAGGCGACGAAGTGATCATCCCTGCTCCGTACTGGGTCAGTTACCCGGAGATGGTGCAACTTTGCGCAGGCAAGCCGCGCATTGTCGCCTGCGGTGCCGCGTCGGATTTCAAGCTCACCCCGCAGGCACTGGCCGAAGCGATCGGGCCGAACACCCGCTGGCTGATCCTCAATTCGCCCTCCAACCCCACCGGTGCGGTGTACGAACGGCACGAGCTTGAGGCGTTGGCCGAAGTGCTACTGGCCCATCCGCAGGTGCTCATCCTGGCGGACGACATCTATGAGCACTTGGTTTACGAGGGGCGCGACTTCTTTACGCTTGCCCAGGTCGAGCCACGGCTGGCTGAGCGGACCCTGACCATGAACGGCGTCTCCAAGGCTTACGCCATGACGGGCTGGCGGATCGGTTTCGCAACGGGTCCGCGCTGGATGCTCGAAGCGATGGAGAAACTGCAAGGTCAGCAGACGTCGGGCGCCTGTTCGATTTCCCAACATGCGGCAATCGCTGCCTTGGATGGCCCTAAAGATTTCATCGTCCACAGCCGAGAGGTGTTCCAGCGACGTCGGGATTTTATGGTGGAACTGCTGAACCAGGCACCGGGCATCAGTTGCGACTCCCCCGCTGGCGCGTTCTACGCTTTCGCTGACTGTACCGGCTTGCTCGGCAAACGCTCGCCAGGCGGCCGTGATCTGGTGGACGACGAAGCGGTAGCACTGGCATTACTGGAAGAGGCCAACGTGGCCGTGGTGCAAGGCAGCGCATTTGGCCTGCCGGGGTACCTGCGAATTGCCTATGCATTGGATGACGATTCGCTTCGTGCCGCTTGTCTGGCGATTCGCATCTTCTGCGAAGCGGCCACGGACTCTGCGTGATGTGCAGGTGCGCCGTATTGAACCGGATTCGCCCGCTCGGGCTCTACAGCCGTTCGGCAATTGCCAGGATCAAAGATCCAGGGTGCCCTTGATCAACGCATTGAGCACCCCCGCGACATCGACATCCTGCTCATTCAACAGACACAAAGGGACTCCTTGCAACGCTGCTTGCGAACCCGCCAGTCCTGTACCGATCAGGGCCAGTGGACAGGCAATTTCCATTTGCAATGATCGAAGCCGTCTGGCCAGGACGGGGCTCACCGGACCTTGTACGGCGATGACCAACGCCTCTGGCTGGATCGCCGCGCACACCACGGGGAGCTCTTCCAATGGCTGGCCGCAGCCGAGCACCTCGATGCGTTGCTGCTTGTCACTCAAAAGCACGCCGGCGCACAGCAACTGAAATTCAGTATGCCCCTCAGTGCCCGCCAGCAGGACGCGCGGCGCATCGGCCTGGTGCATCTGCGGGCGCAGCATCAGGCGAGCGCGCAGGAAGGTATCCAGGAAGAGCCACTGGCTGCACTCGCCGAATGCGCTGCCCGAAGCCAGTTCCTGCCAAACCGGCACCAGCACCTCTCGCAGTGCAGTCGCCTTGGGCAAGAGCGTGAACAGCTGATGGTAGGTGTCCTCCAGCGCCTGAACATCGAATGCTTTCGCTGCGCGCACGAAGGCGTCGCGCAAATCGTGAATGGCATTGGCCTGCCGGGGGAAATCATCACGCTGGCCATCGAGCATTTCGCCGACCTTGCTGATGGGCAGGCCATCGGCGGTCCAGCGCAGAATGTCGCGTATGCGCTGGACGTCCTGGGCCGTGTACAAGCGATGACCGCCGTCGGTGCGCTGCGGGCGGATCAGCCCGTGGCGCCGCTCCCAGGCACGCAAGGTCACCGGATTGATGCCGGTCAGGGTGACCACATCGCGCATGGGCAGCAAATCGGGTGAGTTGGCGTCAGTCATAGGAGGGCTTGTCCGGAAGATGGCTCATTCTAACCCCATGCGGTGCTTCTGCGCCGAGCATCCGTGAGTCATCATGTAGCGAACCGCACCGGCGCTTGGCACTGGTGCGCAACGTACCGCAGCACAATTTTTGTAGGTGGGCCAAATGATCGAAGCAAAGCTCCTGCAACTGATGGTTGAGCATTCCAACGATGGCATCGTTGTCGCCGAGCAGGAGGGCAACGAAAGCATCCTCATCTACACCAACCCCGCTTTCGAGCGCCTCACCGGCTATAGCGCCGACGACATCCTTTTCCAGGACTGCCGTTTTCTCCAGGGCCAGGATCATGACCAACCGGCAATCGCAACGATTCGCCAGGCAATCCGCGAAGGCCGGCCCTGCCGCCAGGTCCTGCGAAACTACCGCAAGGATGGCAGCCTGTTCTGGAACGAGCTGTCCATTACGCCCGTGCACAACGAGGCCGATCATTTGACCTATTACATTGGCATCCAGCGCGATGTCACGGCGCAGAAATCCGCCGAAGAGAAGGTTCGCGAGCTGGAAACCGAAGTCGCCGAGTTGCGTCGCCAGCTTGCCGAGGTCAATCGCTGATCCAAAAAAACTGTACAAGAGGCATTGACTTGTACAGATTTAGCCGTAGGCTTCAGCAATACTTGTACAGATATTTATCCTTGTACAAGATTGCCCGGAGCCGAACATGTCCGCTTACCTGCAGCAATTCGCCGAGCGCTTCGCCAGCCTCAATGGGGGTAACCTCGAAACGCTGGAAAAGCTGTACAACGAAGACATTACCTTCCGCGATCCCCTGCATCGGATTCAGGGTCTGGAGCACCTGCGGGCTTATTTCAGCCAGCTGTACGCCAACACGCACGATATTCACTACATCATCACCAGCGCCGACGAGGTACAGCCTGGCCAGGGTTACCTGCGCTGGACTCTGCAGTTCCGCCACCCACGCCTGGATAGCGGCCAACTCATTGCCTTGCAAGGGTGCAGCTACTTGCAATGGCGCGACCGGGTGTATTTTCACCAGGATTATTTCGACGCAGGCGCCCTCCTCTACGAACACATTCCAGTCATGGGCAGCGCGATCCGCTGGCTCAAAGGCAGGTTGGCATGAGCCGCTGCTGGCTGACCGGCGCAAGCAGCGGGATCGGCGCCGCGCTCGCACAACGCTTGCTGGAGCAAGGCCATCAGGTTGCTCTGGGAAGTCGCTGCGCCGATCGCCTTGCCCCGTTGGCTGAACGCTTTCCCGGGCAAGTATTGCTGGCTATCGGCGATCTCGACGATCCGGAACAAGTAGCCGGTATTGCGGCCCGGATCGAGCAGGCTTGGGGAGCGCTGGATATGGCGATTCTCAATGCAGGCACCTGCGAGTACCTGGAGCCGGGCGATTTCGATCCTGCACTGGTCGAGCGTGTGATCCGCACCAATTTCCTGGGTGTCAGTTACAGCCTGGCGGCCGCCCTGCCCTTGCTTCGCTCTGGTGAACAGCCGCACCTGGTCGTGATGGGCAGTTCGGTCACCTGGCTGGCTTTGCCCCGTGCCGGTGCCTATGGCGCGTCCAAGGCGGCCGTACGTTATCTAGTGGAGTCCCTGCGCATCGATCTGATACGCGAGGGCATCGATGTCACCCTGGTCAACCCCGGCTTCGTCGATACGCCGCTGACCCGTCGCAACGATTTCCCGATGCCACAAATCTGGACCGCCCGGCGCGCCGCCGAACATATCGCCAAGCGCCTGCCCCAACGCCCATTGGAAATCAATTTCCCCAGCCTTTTCACGTGGGTTTTACGCCTGCTTGGGGCGCTGCCAGCACGCCTGCGTCTGGCTCTCGGCTGGCGTTTGGCACGTCATGAACAGGAATAACGATCGATGCGTATAGCGATAATTGGCAGTGGCATCGCGGGCCTGACCTGTGCCCACCTGCTGTCACGTAAACATGAGGTGACGGTTTTCGAGGCCTCTGGATGGGTCGGCGGGCATACGCATACCGTCGACGTGGTCTGGCGCGACAAGCCCTATGCCATAGACACCGGCTTCATCGTGTTCAACGACTGGACCTACCCTAACTTCATCCGTTTGCTCGATCAGCTCAAGGTCGCCTCTCGCCCGACCGAGATGAGTTTCTCTGTCCATGACCCGCTTACCGGGCTTGAGTACAACGGTCACGACTTGAACACGTTGTTCGCCCAGCGGCGCAACCTGATCTCCCCGGGATTCTGGGGAATGCTGCGGGACATTCTGCGGTTCAACCGACAGGCCCTCGCCGACCTGGGCAACCAGCGCATCGATGCCGCCACAACCTTGGGTGCCTACCTCCGGGCGCAGGGCTATGGACAACGCTTCATCGATCATTACATCGTGCCCATGGGGTCGGCCATCTGGTCGATGTCCCGGGCAGACATGCTTGAGTTTCCCTTGCAATTCTTTGTGCGCTTTTGTCGCAACCACGGTTTGTTGTCGATCAATGAACGTCCGCAATGGCGGGTTATCCAGGGCGGTTCGCGCAGCTATGTGGCGCCGTTGTGCCAACCGTTTGCCGAGCGCATCCGCCTCAACTGCAAGGTCCACCGGGTCAGTCGCGACGAAGGCGGCGTCACCCTCGTCAGCGCCGCCGGCACCGAACGTTTCGATAATGTGGTGTTCGCCTGCCACAGCGACCAGGCCCTGGCGTTGTTGGAAGCACCCAGCATAAAAGAGCGGGCCGTATTGGGCGCTATCGGCTACGCCGACAATGACGTCGTGTTGCACACCGATAGCCGGCTGTTGCCGCGCCGAAAAAAAGCCTGGGCCAGCTGGAACTACCGCCTCGGCGGCCCTGAACAGTCGCCGGCTGCGGTGACTTACAACATGAACATCCTGCAAGGTCTCCAGGCACCGGACACCTTCTGCGTGAGCCTCAACCAGACCGCGTTGGTGGACCCGGCGAAGATCATCGCGCGCTTTCAATACGCCCACCCGCAATACAGCCTTGCCGCCTCCGCCGCACAAGCGCGCCAGACGCAATTGCAGGGCTATAAATTCACCTACTACTGTGGCGCCTACTGGGGCAACGGCTTTCACGAAGATGGGGTGGTCAGCGCACTGAAAGTCGCTGAACATTTCGGAGAGACTTTGTGAACAGTAGCCTTTGCCTGGGCTGGATCAGCCACCGTCGCCTGGCTCCGCGGCTGCATGCGTTCCGCTATCGGATCGGCATGTTTTACCTGGATCTGGACGAGCAAGCCTGGCTGCTTGGCCTGTCACGTTGGCTGTGGCGCTGGCGCCTGGCGCCGCTGAGCTGGCGTGAGACTGACTACCTGCCGGCGCTGACCCGCCAGGGTGAACCGTTGGCCCAGGCCGCCCGCCGACTGGTCGGGCAGGCCATGGGACAGACACCCGAGGGCCCGGTTTGTCTGCTCACACAACTGCGCTGCTGGGGGCTGTCGTTCAACCCGGTGAGTTTCTATTTCTGCCATGACCGCGACGGGCATCTGGCGGCAATCCTGCTGGAGGTGCGCAACACGCCCTGGTATGAACGCTTTCATTATGTGCTGCCGGTGCACAGCAGCCATGCGAAGTCATTCAGCATGGCCAAGGCTTTCCACGTGTCGCCGTTCATGCCGCTGGACATGGAGTATCGCCTGCGATTTTTCCTGGACGAGCAACACGTGCGCATCCACATGGAAAACTGGCAAGACGCCCGCAAGGTTTTCGAGGCGGACCTCGCCTTGCACCGCCAGCCGCTGGATCGAAAAACGCTGCATCGGTACATCCTGGCCTTCCCCTGGATGAGCCTGCGAACGGTCTCGGCTATTTACTGGCAAGCGCTGCGCCTGTTGTTCAAACGTACCCCTATCCATAACCACACCACCCGCCGGGGCGACCTGGCGCTCGGCCAACTTTGCGAGAAGCCCGACCATGTCCAATCCCACCCTGAGCGTTAGCAAGTCCGCAGGCCTGGCGCCTCTGCTTGGCGGGCTCGCGCGAACCGCTGTGCTCGCCCAACTGGGCAAATTGTGCCACGGCCATCTGCGGCTGCTCAGTCACGGGCAGCAATGGAATTTCGGCGACGCCAGCAGCCCGATGCAGGCCGAAGTGGAGATACTCGATGACGCCACCTGGGGCATGATCGCTGGCAATGGCTCGATCGGCGCGGGTGAGGCGTACATCCATGGCTACTGGCGCAGCCCGGACCTGGCACTGGTGACCCGCTTGTTCGTCGCTAACCTTGCGGTGCTCGATGCCCTGGAGGGTGGCCTGGCTCGCTTTGGCCGTCCGTCTCTGCGGCTGCTGCATCGGTTGAACCGCAACAGCAAGCGCGGCTCCCGACGCAACATCCTGGCGCACTACGACTTGGGTAATGCGCTGTTCGAGCGTCTGCTGGACCCAACCATGATGTATTCGGCCGCTCAGTTCCAATATCCCGAACAAACGCTGGAAGAGGCCCAGTTGCACAAGCTGGAACGCATCTGTCAGAAGCTTGAATTGTGCCCCGACGATCACTTGTTGGAGATCGGTTGCGGCTGGGGCAGCCTGGCGATCCACGCGGCCACCCGGCACGGTTGCCGCGTCACCACCACGACGCTTTCCGAGGCGCAGTACGCCCACACCCGGCAGCGCGTCAAGGTCCTGGGGCTGGAGCAGCGTGTGACGGTGCTGCGCGAAGACTACCGCGACCTCCAGGGGACCTTCGACAAACTGGTCTCAATCGAAATGATCGAGGCAGTCGGTCATCGTTACCTGCCGGTGTACTTTCGCCAGTGCGCGTCACTGCTCAAGCCCGACGGCCTCATGTTGCTGCAAGCGATCACCATCCGCGATCAGCGCTACGCCCAGGCCCGGCGCTCGGTGGATTTCATCCAACGCTACATCTTCCCCGGTGGCGCCCTGCCCTCGCTGAGCGTGATGCTCGACACCGCCAGCCGGCAGACCGAGCTCAACCTCGTGCATCTGGAGGATTTCGGCCCGGACTACGCTCGCACGCTGGCGCATTGGCACGACAACCTGCGTCATGCGCGGGCCGAGCTGACGACCTTGGGCTACGACGATACGTTCCAGCGCCTGTGGGAGTTCTATTTGTGCTATTGCCAGGGCGGCTTCGAGGAGCGGGCAATTGGCGTGGCGCAACTGTTGTGGGCGGCGCCCCGGGCGCGGCGGGCACCATTGCCGGGCCCCGCTTGATGCGTCGACGAGGGTTGATCGCCAATGCCCTTTGGTTGCAGGTGGGTTGGTGGATCTGTGTGCTGGGCGCCCACACGTCGTGGCTGTTGCTGCTGGTACCACTGGGCCTGGCCGTGCATCTGTGGCTGTGTGCGGACCGCCATGCTGAGCTCAAAGTCCTGATCGTCGCTGCACTGGCCGGTTGCTTGCTCGATAGCGTGCTCGGTGCACTTGGCGTGTTCGGTTTTGATACCTGGCCACTGCCCTTGTGGCTGGCGTTGCTATGGCTGGTGTTGGCCAGCGGCCTGCGCCACAGTCTGGCCTGGACCGACCGGCCACTCTGGCGCGCAGCGTTGCTGGGTGCGCTGGGCGGTTCATTGGCGTATGTGGGCGGCGCCCGGCTCGCGGATGTCGCCTTGCCGCTGGGCCCTATGGAAACCGCCCTGCTGTTGATGCCGATCTGGGCGCTGGCTTTTCCTCTGCTGGTGCGCTTCGCGGCGCGGCGCTGACCTGACCTCTACCATCACCGAGAGAGAGATGGCTTGGGGAGTGCTGGAACTACCACTGGGTTGCCAACGTCACCGGCACCCGCAATGGCTCAACGGGTCCGTCACGCAGCCCGCACATCTCATCATGCACCACTTGCTGCACCAGCATGCACGGCACTGGCGGCAGCTCGGCCAGCAGTTGGCGCAGTTCGGTGGTCGAGCGTAATCGAACCGGCTGCCCTTGTGCATCGCTCAGCGTGACCGGACCGGCAGCGGTAATGGCACGCAGGATGTAGAAGCCGCCCTCCAGCGACAACAATTCAAGCTCTTCGACTTCCCCGGCGGTGACTCGCTCGGTGAGATTGTTCAGGTTCATGGTGTGCCCTCCGGCAAACGGCGAAAGAACAAGGTGATCTGGCCGATTTCAACCCCCAGCTTGCTCATGCTCGAGCGGTTGATCAGGGTGTCTTCATCCATCAGGTACATCCAGTCGTCCAGGTCTACCTGCCAGTGTTCGCCGTCCACTGGCAGGTCCAGTTGGTAACGCCAACGCAGCGCATTACCCGCGACTTCGCCACGGGCCTCGGCAATGACGTCCCCTGCGGTTCCGCTCCAGCGACCCGAACCATGCGGGACAAGCGTCCAGGTACGCTGCTGACGCGTGCCGTCGCTATAGACAAAATGTTCATCGAGAATCAGCCGCTCGCCTTCCCGGCGGCTATCGATGCGCACGTGGAAGCGCTTGACCACCTCACCAGAGCGCTTCTGAAACATCCCCCAGGCCTGCACGGGTCGCGAGAAAAAGGCCGCCAGGTCCAGGCGCGGCTGCTCCCCGGTGTAGTGCTCGACACCCACATTTCCGCAACTGCCGAGAAACAGGCAGGCCACCAGCAAAAGCGCTTTGTACATATTCAAGTGCCTTGGTCGTTGTCGGCCAGGTCAAGCAGGCGCTGGCGCAGTTGTGAATCGCGCGCCTGTGGGCCTAGCCAGATAGAGAAAAACGCCCGGGCGAAGACCGGATCGGCAATTTCACGGCTGAGCTTTCCATCAACGTAGAACCGACAGCCCTTCCCCGGCAGATAGAGCCCTGTAATACGCATGCCAGGGCGCACATCGACGAATGCTTCGTCCATCGCCTTGGTCCACGCCGCGAGGTGTTGCTCGGTTACGCTGCCGGAGCCCATGCGCCGCATTTCTTCGAGGCTGGCCTGCACCAGCGTCTCCCGGGACATTGTGCGGTGGTACAGAAGCTCCAGCGCAAAAGGCTGGTTCCAGTCCTGTGCCGGCCCGACGGTCCATAGCCGGGCGCTGTACAGGCGCAAGCCGAACCAGGTGAAATCACCTTCGCCGAGCGGTTGCGCGGTAGGCAGCGCGGTGCGCCAGTCTGCGGAAGCCAAAGACATCACAGTCAGCAACAGGCAGAGACAGGCCCAACGAACTGGATTTGCCATGACGAACCTATAGATGCGCAAATAGCTTTACAAGAATAGTATTGTTGTACAGATATGCGAGACGCATGTATAGAATTCTTTAGATCGTCGTTATCCGTTCCGTCATAACCCGCGGAATGCGCGCGGCGCACCCTTTGAAGGAGATTCCCATGTTGTACGTCGTCATGCTCGGTGGTCGTCATCCACGGGCGAGCATTGAGGTGCACGATGTCTTGTTCGCGCACGCCGACTCACTTGAACAGACGTACCCGCACTTGCGCCAGGCCTGGTTCGGGAGCCCTAAGGGCCTGCACATCGATGCCTGGTGGGAAGTCGATGGCATTGACACCTACCGTGTTGAACTCAGTCACCTGGCGCCAGGGCCAGACGATCCGAGGTTATTTTTCATCAACCTTGGCGGCTACGAACGCGATGTGTTTGGCGAGGCACACCGCTATCTGCTGGTAGTGGCCCAGAACAAGGTCCAGGCCATGCAACTGGGTAAACAGCGCATGCAGGCGGGTTGGCTCAAGCCGCATACCGATGCCGTCCTTGAGGTGGACGATTGCTTGCCGGTTGACCTCGTGAATGGACGCTACGTACACCTGGTGGCGGGTGCCCATGAGGGGATTCGGGAGCGTAGCGATTACATACTGATCTGAGGACTCAATGCGTTACCTCGCTCCGGCGATCCTGTCGACGCCATAGGCCGCCAAATGTTGGTTCTTTCAGAGCTAGCGAGTTAACGCGGCATCGGTTCTACCCCCTAAAGCTTGTGACTTCCCAGCGCCAGGTATCTCTCTGGCGACGCCTTGCCAAGTCTGGCCGCCAGGAACACACCCGTCAGTAGGGCTGCGGGGATGATGGCGCAGAGGCCGTACGACAAGGCTTGGCTGGCACCCGTCAGGACATCGAAATGCAGCACCGCGATGACCAGGACGGCCAACAGGACAATGCACGAGCAACCGGGAAAGACTCTCCCACGCCAGACACCCAGCTTGAGCTCGGGGTGGCGTCGGGAGAAGGCAAACACGGCTGCGGAGGTAAGTGCCATCAACAAGATCACGCAGAGCGTGGCCAGATTGGACAACCAGGCGAACAGCTGCAGAATGGGGTCGGCATCCATGGCCGCGAAAATCAGCACGACCACGGCAGAGATCAGGCTCTGCAACGCCGATCCCAAGTGAGGACTCTGGTGGACTCGATGAGTCGTACCCAACTGGCGCGGTAACAGGCCGTCACGCCCGATGGCATAGAAGTAACGGGCGGCTGCGTTATGAAAGGCCAGCAGCCCGGCGTAGATACTGACCATGAACAGCACCCGGATAATCTGGGTCAGATGCGGACCGACAAAGTGGTCGGACATACCGTAGATAAAAGTGGTGGGGTCCTGCAGGGCCTGTAGAATCGGGACGATCTTGTCCGCGCCTACCCCTACCACCATCGACCAGACCGACAGTGCGTAGAACCCGCCGATCAGCAGTACCGAGCAATAGGTGGCAATGGGGATGGTACGTTGAGGGTTCCTGGCCTCTTCTCCATAAATGGTCGTGGCCTCGAAGCCGATGAACGCGGCGAAGCAGAACAGCAAGCCGATTGAGGGCGTGCCACTGAACACATGGCTGCCATCAAATGCGTCGAGATTGATGCCACTGTCGCCGCCCGTGCTGAGGATGGCGAAATCCAGGATCAGGATCGCCAAATATTCGGCGATCACAATGACCGACAGCACCCGGGCCGAGAGATCGATCTTGCGATACCCCAGGATCGCGACGCTGGCCATTGCCATGAGCGAATAAGCCCACCAGGGCAGATCCAGGCCAAAAACGCTGGCCATGGTGCCGCTGACCACGCCACCGAACATGCCGTACAACCCCACCTGGAGGATGTTATAGGCAAACATCGCCAACACCCCTGCCGCGCCGCCCGCCAGGCCACCCAGGCCGCGGGAGGTGAAGGCATAGAAACCGCCGGCATTGGTGACGTGCCGGGACATGGTGGTGTAGCCCACCGAGAACATCAGCAATACCAGCAAGGCCAGGATCAGCAACGCCGGTGTACCGGCGCCGTTGCCAAGCATGATGCCTATGGGAAAGCCTCCGGCGATCACACTCAATGGGCTCGCCGCCGACACCACGAAGAAAATGATGAAGCCGACACCCAGGGCACCGCGCTTGAGCTCCGTGGAGCTGTTGACCGGGAGAGATACACTCATGTGCTTGACCTTATTGTATGAGGCAGTCGCTGTGGGATCGATGCAGTCAATCCGTCCACCGGCACCGAATGGCTTATTGTTCTTGTTGCACGCCAGGTTCGATCCTATGCCTGCTCGTCAATCTCCCATTAACCCAAATCGGTAATCAGATCTCTCTCGCCACAGGATTGTGTTTCGACTCGCCGGTCGGCGCTCAGGCAAGGGCGCAATCGGGAATGGCTGCACGCTTGGTTTGGGATGGCAACTCTGCAAACAGCTCCTGATACTCCGCCGCAAAGTGGCTCAGATGATAGAAGCCCCACTGGGCCGCGGCATCGCCAATCGAGAGATGCGCCGCGCGGGTGGACATCAGGGTGCGGCGCACGCCGTTCAGCCTGACGGCGCGCAGGTAGTTCAGCGGTGTCGTCTCGGCCACCGCTCGGAAGCTGTTCTGTACGGTACGCCGACTCACTTGGAGTCGCTGGCACAGGTCGTCCACGCTGGGCGCGTTGTTCATTTCAGCGGTGGTCAGACGGTGGCACTTCTCGACAATGAAGCTGCGGGTAGAGCTTGTGGTGCGTTGGGACTTGTCGCAGGCCGGATCGGTCATGAGCTGCAGCATCTCGCCTAGCATCGCCTGTTCCAGCGCCTGTTCCCGCACACTGTCGATTTCTTCGCTCGCCAGGGCCTGGGAGAATATCGCCAGCAACCGCTGACGCGCCTGCGCGAAATGCGGCGTGGAAACCCTGATAACCGGTTGACGCAGCAACTGACTGATGTCCTTCGCCGAGGCCGTTTGCGCCAACGCCTGCTCGAACAATTCCCGTTCGAAAGTGATGGACAGCAGCTCCATGCCCATCGGCATATGAAACATGAACTCTTCGCCACCATGAAGAAAGAACAGGCTGCTGTCATCCACCTCGCGCCCTTGCATCCGAATCGCGCCCGGGACGGTGATCGGTACTGCAAAGCACATTTTGCCGCGGGGAGCCACGCCGTGCTGCACAACACGCTGGTTGATCTGTTCGCGAAAGACATGGCAATGGGCAGTGGTCAACTGCATGAGCGAACTCTCGGCCGAACCGGCGGTGAGCTGGTTGTAGTCCTGGCACCACTCCTGGACGGTGGCTGCATGAAGATGAACGTCGCGGAAGTGGCTTATGTGTATATTTCTCATAATTCGCGAAAGCCTCGTTCATATTATTGTTTTTATCCAGACTTCCTTGAGGATAATCTCATAATGATGGAATTCTGCAAATTCCATAAAGAAATATCAATGCAACGTCTTCTGCGCAATTCACCCATGTGCCGATTCGGGCTACCGCCTGAAGATCTGCGCTGGAGATGATCGGCACACTCCAACCGACATCCAGAGAGACCGTCATGAGTGAAGCCAAACTTGAATCCCTCCACTTCGCGGATGCCCCGCGGATTATTTCCAGCACCCTCCCCGGCCCCATGACCCGCGAGGCCCTGGCGTTGTCGGCGCGTACCGAGTCCATGGCCCGCGGTGGCGGACGCATGCCGGTGGCCATGGACCGGGCGTTCGGCGCGACCTTCAAAGACCCGGACGGCAACACCTATATCGACCTGTCCGCCGGCGTGGGCGTCAGCAGCGTAGGCCGCTGCCACCCGAAAGTGGTGCAGGCCATCCGCGAACAATCCGAAGTGTTGATGCACGCCCTGGAAGTCAACAGCACCCGACGCACCGAGCTGGCAGCCAAGATATCCGAGATCGCGCCCGATGGCTTGCGCGGCGATTGCACCACGTTCTTCACCCAAAGCGGCAGCGATGCGCTGGAGGCCGCCGTCAAGTTCGCCAAGCGTATCACCGGGCGGCACCAGATCATCGCGTTCCATGGAGGCTACCACGGCGTGTGGAACGCATCCGGCGCACTGACGACAGGTACGGCCTACCGCAAAGGCTACGGTGCCATGATGGGCGGCGTCATTCACGCGCCCTACCCTTACGCCTACCGTTTCCCCTTCGACACCACCCACAAAAGCGCCGAGCAGATCGCCGGCGACTACGTGGACTACTTGTTGAATACCCCCTATACCGCCGCCGATGACGTGGCCGCCGTGATCGTCGAGCCGGTGCAGGGCGAAGGCGGCTACGTGCCCCCCTCGCCTGAGTTCCTGCAGCTCTTGCGCAAGGCCTGCGACCGCAGCGGCGCGCTGCTGATCGTCGATGAAGTGCAGTCCGGCGCCGGGCGTACCGGCAAGATGTGGGCGGTCGAGCACTCGGGCGTCAAGCCTGACATGCTTACCTTCGGCAAGGGCATCGGCAGCGACTTGCCCATGGCGGGCCTGATCATGCGCTCGGACCTGGCTGCCGCGATTCCTGACGGCTCGGTGCCCAATACCTTCGCCGCCAACTCGTTGTCCGCCGCCGTGGCGCTGACCAACATCAGCATCCTGCAGGATCCGGAGTTCGATCTGCTCAACCGTGCCCACACCCTGGGGCTGGAGGCGCAGGAGCGTATCCGTGGCTTCAAGAGCCCGTTCGTGGGTGAAGTGCGCGGTCGCGGCCTGATGATCGGCATCGAACTGGTGGAAGATCCGGCCACCAAGGCCCCTCTGGAAGGCGCCAAGATAGGCCAACTCATGGGCTACCTGCTGAACCACGGCGTGCTGATGATTCCTTGCGGTCGCTACAGCAACGTGATGCGTGTCATGCCCTCGCTGACGATCCCCCGCGCGCTGTTCTTCAAGGCGCTGGACATCTTCGGCGACGCCCTGGCCTCCCTCAAGGCATGAGGCGGGTCTACCCGACCACTGCCCATCATTCATGGATCCCAAAATGACTCAGCATCTGAATCACTTCATCGAAGGTGGCCCCTTCGAGGCCTCCGACGGCCGTCGAACGAACCTCATCAACCCCGTGACGGAACAAGTCTACGGCAGCGCCGCGCGCGGCACCGCCGAGGACGTGAACCGTGCCGTGGGGGCCGCCCGCAATCAGCTTGAACGTGGTGCCTGGAGCCAGCTCGACGGCGCCCAGCGCGGCCAGCTGCTGCTGAAACTGGCTGACCTGGTGGAGCGCGACACCGACCTGCTCGCCGACATGGACGCCGACGCCATCGGTCGCTCGCCGATCGAACCGCGTCGCCTGGACATCCCCAACGTGCTGGCCAACCTGCGCGCCGCCGCCGGTTGGGCCAATCAGCTCGAAGGTCGCACCATCCCTTCCGGCGGCTACTTTGGCACCAAGACCCTCTCGTACACGGTACGCGAGCCAGTGGGCGTGGTCGGTGCCATCGTGCCCTGGAATTCACCACTGATGATCACCGTCTGGAAACTCGCCGCGTTGCTGGCGGCGGGTTGCACCGTGGTCATCAAGCCCTCGGAAGAAACCCCGCAGTCCGCCCTGCACCTGGCGGCCCTGGCTCAGGAAGCCGGCTTTCCCGACGGCGTGATCAACGTGGTCACCGGTTACGGCGATGAAGTCGGCCGCGCCCTGTGCGAGCACCCGGATGTCGCCAAGATCAGCTTCACCGGCAGTCCCGAGGCCGGACGCGAGATCCAGCGCACCGCCGGCGTGCTGTTCAAGCGCGTGGCCTTGGAGCTGGGCGGCAAGAGCCCGCAGATTGTCTTCGACGACGCGCCCTTCGACGATGCGTTGTTCGGTTGTACCCTCGGCCTGTTCGCCAACCAGGGCCAGGTCTGTGCCGCCGGCTCGCGCATCCTGGTCCAGCGCAGCCTCGCAGAGCGTTTCGCCGCGGCGCTTGCTGATGCCGCACGCGCCGTCAAGGTCGGTGACCCACGCCAACCCGATGTGCAGATGGGGCCGGTGGCCAAGAAGGCGCAGTTCGATCGGGTCAATCGTTACATCCAGCTGGGCATCGATCAAGGCGCTACGCTGCTGGCCGGTGGTATATCGAACCCTGAGCAGGGTTGGTTCGTGCGGCCGACGATCTTCGCCAATGCCCGCAATGACATGGCAATCGCCCGGGACGAGATTTTCGGCCCGGTCGGCACGGTGATTGCCTTCGATACTGAGGAAGAAGCTGTCGCATTGGCCAACGATTCCAGCTACGGCCTCGCGGCCACGGTGTGGACGAGCAACCTGGTGCGAGCCCATCGTGTCGCCGCTGCGGTGAAAGCCGGTGCCGTGGGCGTCAACTGCTGGAGCCCGCTGGACGCCAACCTGCCCTGGGGCGGCGTCAAGGACAGCGGTATTGGTCGTGAAGGAGGATTCAGCGGCGCACTGGCCTACACCGAGGAGAAGGTCATCACCGTACTGCTGCCTGCCTGATAACAACAGTGCACTGAGCGAGCCACCCTCCAAAGCCTGCGAGGTGCCGAGGGTGGTGGTTCAAAGTGCCTTCCCGATGTCCTTGACGATTGATGAGGCCACTGCGATGAACACTACAAATCAAGCAATAATTGATCGGTATCCCACGTCCCTGCTGCTGTTGCACTGGGTGCGTGCCGTGCTTGTAGCCGGTCTCCTCTGGGCAGGCTGGCACATGACCGGGATGAATGACGAAGTGGCAAACAAGTACGAGCTCTATTACCCCTGGCACAAATCCTTCGGGGTGCTGACGTTCCTGGTGGTGCTGGTCCAGATCGCCCTGCGCTACATGACACCCAGGTTGCCGAAGCCGCTGCACACGCTGACCGGGCCTGAACAGGTGATATCAAACCTTGTGCAACGGGTCATGTATGGACTTTTGGTGATCGTGCCGCTAATGGGGTACTCCATGTCGAGCACGTACACGATGAGCGATGGGGTGTTCTTTTTCGGGGTCAACCTCCCGGAGCTGCTCCCGAAAAATGACGATTGGTTCGTCGTGTTTCAATGGCTGCACAAAGTCCTCGCCTATACCCTGCTCGTCCTGATCCTGCTGCACATCGCCGGCGCTCTCAAGCATCGGTTCCTTGACCGCGATCCTCGAAAAGACGTGCTGCGTCGCATGATCTGACTGGATGAGGCGTGGGCAAAAGACGTCCGCGCCTTCTTCATGTCAGGAACCGTTACGAAACCAACGTCCCCGATGCTATATCCCGTCATACAGGCAAGCGCCACGGTGAGTGGCGCTCCTGGTCAAGCGACTTGCTTCATTACTCTACGAGCGATTGCTCAGAACGTCATCCAGACGATGAATTGGAAGTAAGTGTTCGTGCCTGCGCTCCCACTTTGTAGTCCACCGTTCCCGAGCCACTTATTGGGCTTGTAGAAACCAACCAGGGGCGACAGCGTGACGTTATCCGTCACCATCCAGTCCAGAAAAAGATCGACCTCGCGGGCGCTGTAATCCTGCTCTTGTCGATCCGAGAGTTGGTGGAAGTCGAAGGCCATCGCGTTAAGGGTCAACTTTTCGGTCGGTTTGACGGAAAGGAGCACGTCGTTGGTCTCCATGTTCGAGGTGAGCGAGCCGGCGTAATTCACTGCGACCTCACCCTGGTAGCGTTTGCGGTAGCCGCCCTGGAACAGGAAGTCCCAGCCTTCGGAATAGCGCGCATAGCGATAGCTCACCGTAGGCTGCCACTTGACGTCGGCGAAGGTATAGCCAGCGTCGAAGAACATCGCCCGCTGCGACCCTGAACGTTTTTCCTGGCGCGCCACCTCGAAGGCGAAATCGGCATTTTCGATTCCGGCATTGCCCTGTCCACGGATGCTGTAAATGTCCATTCCCTTGCGTTCAAGCCGATCAGCAAAGGCATAACGCTTTTCGACATCCAGGCCGTGCACGTAAGTCGAACCGATCGAGCCAATAGGCGTCGTGTAGTCGACGGTGGCAGCGGCCACTTCAGTCTTGGACTGTCCGGGGTTATCCGACTTCAGCCATATCAGACTACCGTGAAGGCCGTCTGTACCTCCCAGTTTCAAGACAGCGGTATTGCCAAAGGCCAACCGTGAGCCAAGGTAGAAGGCACCGCCGCGATCGAATCGGCCGTCGGAAAGGCCCTCGATGGGGCTGAAGGCCTTGCCGGGGTTGAAGCCATCGTCGGTAATCAGGAACCCGTCCACCGTACCGAGCTGTCGACCGAAAGAAAAATCAACGCCATCCGCGCCCAATGCAGGGATCAGGTCACCTGACTTCCATCCCAGGAAGGCATCTTCCACAGCGGTTCTTCTTTCAGTCCCGTCGGTGATTGCTCCCGGGTCCCCATCGCCCCATGATCCTGTACTGATCATGCTGAACCCGCCGTAGACCGAACCGGCGGCGATCTTGTCGGTCGTGCCGCTCAGGCCATATTTGATGAAGCCTTCTTGCCAACGCATCCTGCCAGACTCTTTTTCCGGATCTGCGAGGTAGTTCTTTTGGCTGCCGAACCAACCAAACCCGGCCCACAGGTCGGCGTTCAGTACGGTGGTGCCATCACCTTCGTTGTAGAGCTCATAGCCATGGGCCTGTGGCTCGAATGTACAGAGTACGACCAGCGAAAGCATGGGGGCGTAGATGGGGGGGCGCATGACGTCTCTCCTGTTTTTATATTTATGAGGCGAGTCGGGAGTGTTTCGGCTTGGGTTGCGCAAGCGGTAACCCAAATCAGCAAGTGCAGTGGGTGCGGACCGGCACTGCACATGTGACGAAGAAGTTTGAGAGGTTGCCGTTTTGGGTTAAGGCCCTGGTTCACGTCGCCCTTATGCTGGCCCCATAAGAACGCATAAGAATCGAGGCACCTGTCATGACCCCTATCCCATCATTACCGTCATTTCGTCAGGGGCTTTGCCTGCTGGCTATCGTTGCCTGCGGCGCCCTCCCCGCCGTAGCCACTGCCCACCATTCGTTCGCGATTTTCGACCAAACCAGGACGATCACAGCCAAGGGTGTCGTCGAGCGCTTTGCCTGGACCAACCCTCACATCGCGATTTACCTCGATACGCCCGGCCCGCCACCTCAGAAAATCAAGATCGAAACCGGCAGCGTCAACGCATTGAGCCGCACGGGCTGGACAGCAGAATCGATCAAGGCCGGCGAGAGCGCCGAGGTCACCTACAAGCCGCTGAAAAATGGTGAACCGGGCGGGTTGCTGGTGGAAATCAAGATCGGTGACGTCGTGCTCACCGGCGGCGGATAGGCGCTGTCCCTCCCTGCTTCAAGGTGACTGAACTGAACAGCTCAACAGGGTGGAGACGCTTGATATGAAACCAATACGAACCTTGAACCCGCTCACGATTTTCCTCGGCGTCGCCCTTCTGGCCGTCGCGCAGACGAGCATCGCGGCAACGCCCAAATCCCAAGGCGACAAACATGGCGTGGCCACACGTCCCGACATCAGCGGAACCTGGGAAAGAACCCCGGACGACTGGTTCGGCGAGAACCCGGACGATCCGGTACATCCGGGCGGACCGATGGATCTGAAGGAGCCTTACGCCAGCCAGTACGCCGAGCTGAAGAAGAAAGAAGCCGCGGCGAACGAAGCCGGCACGCCGCTGGCCACCACCAGCGCCCGATGCCTGCCGGAAGGCATGCCGGTGCTGATGGCGGCGCTCTTCCCGATCCAGGTCATCTACGACGATAAGCAAGTGGTGGTCCTGGGCGAGTACCTCCAGCAGGTGCGTCGGATTTTCCTGAACGAAGCGATGCCGCCGAAGGAGAAGCTGGACCCGACCTATCAAGGCCATTCGCGCGGCCACTGGGAAGGCGACACCCTCGTCGTCGAAACCTTGGGCGTGCGCACCGATGACGTGGCGTTCTACGGCGTCCCCCACAGCAAGGACATGAAGATCACCGAACGTTTGCGGCTGACCGCGCCGGATCATTTGGAAGACCAGGTGTTGATCGAGGATCCGCAGGTGCTCAACACGCCCTACCACTTCACATTCGAATACAAGCGCTCCAACTACCGCATCCAAGAGTACGTCTGTGAGAACAACCAGATCGTGATCGACAGCGAGGGCAAGACGAGCCTGCGCCGTGACTGACCTTCGACAACTCTTTGGAGCCACCGGATGGAACGACTGACGCAATTCGAAATCCTGCGGCCAGCACTGCAAGGCGCTTTTGTGTCGCTGTTCCTGTTGTCGAGCGCGTTCGCAGAGGTGCCGCGGATGCCCACCGTGGTTCCGGTGCCGCCCTCAGGCAAGCCACCACTCTCGTCGGCCAACGCCCAGGGTACCGAATACAGCGACCTCAACCGGTATGGCTACTTCGAGGAGGAGTTTTACCTACAAGGCGTGTCGCCGGCCATTACCGCTGCGGGTAAAAGCCTCTTCGACGCGCCCTACACCACGCGCATCCTGGTCCGTAGGCCGGCTGACCCGGCGCGCTTCAATGGCACGGTGGTAATCGAACCGTTCAGTTGGTTCGGCGAACGCGGCGCCGGCTGGATCCTGACCCGCGATTACCTGTTGCGTCGCGGCTACGCCTACGTCGGCTACACATTGAACCTCAACAAGCCGCCAGTGGACCCCAAGTTCATCTCGGAAACCCCGGCCGCCGAGGCCGAGCAGATCGCCCAGTACGGACGCATCGTCAATTTCGAGTTCATGCGCCGCTTCGACTATGCGCGCTATGCGCCGCTGGGCAGTTATTACGATCCAGAGCGCTTCACCCGCGGCAATGGGCCGGATCCGTTCGTGCCGCAGTCTCAGGGCATCGGGGCACAGCTGGCGTTGCTGCTGAAGACCCATTCGGCGCAAGGCCCGTTGGCGAACCTCGACGTGCATCGAGTCTACGTCAACAGCTGGGCCGTGACGGCGCAAGTCTGGATGGATTACCTCGACCAGGGCCGGCACCAGCAGTGGCGCATGCCCGACGCGACGCCGCTGATCGACGGCTATATGACCGGCCGCATGGCCTATGGCGAGGTCGGCGGCGACGCTGTCCGCGTACCGCGACAGATGCCTGCCGGCGTGCCGTTCGTGACCGTCTACAGCCAGTCCGAACTGATGCACGACGTGCTCGAAGGCATCGACCTGCCGCCCGACACCGACAGCCCGCAGCTGCGCTACTACGAAGTGACCGGCATGCCGCACCTGCGCCTGGCCGACCTCGGCACGGAGCATACCGAACACGTCGCGGCGGATATCGGCAAGGGCGACGCCCCACAGTGCTGGACGCTGTACGACGAGCCGGCAGAATTGGTGGTCTCGGCACTGCTGGATGGCATGGACCAATGGGTGCGCGACGGCAAACCGATGCCCAAGGCCCCCCGCGTGCTACGCGAGGGCAAGACCGTCGTGCGCGACCCCGCTACCGGCAACCTGCAAGGCGGCGTGCGTCCGCCATGGGTGCAAGTGCCCAGCGCGACCTACCTTACGGACCAGGAAACCGGCTGCGGCCTGATCTACGACACCAAGGTGCCCTACGCCAAGGAGCGGCTCGGGCAGCGCTATGGCAGCTTCGGCAACTACGAACGGCAGTTCGAGGACGCCAAGGCCATTTCGATCAAGGAGGGCTATCTCCTCCCGGAAGATGCGCCGGGCCTGCGTTCGATCGCCAAACCCCAAGACTTCTAACCCACAGTGGGAGAAAGCACATGTCATCAGCACCGATCATTGACTGGCTCTACGCCTCACCGGTGAGCACCGCCATCAGGGACATGCTTTGGGTCGTGCCCACGGTCCAGTCCATTCATATCGTGGCCATCGCGGTGATCTTCGGTTCCGCCGTCATCTCCGACCTTCGACTGGCCGGTGTGTTCGCCACGGACGAGCCCATGCGCGGCGTCATCCGTCGCTATTACCCGTGGATGCGCAATGCGCTCATCGTCCTGCTCCTGACGGGGTTGGTCATGACCGTCGGCGAGCCGGACCGGGTCCTCGTCAACTCGACGTTCTGGCTGAAGATGGCCTTGGTGGTCAGTGCGTTCACCCTGGAGTGGTGGGTCCGACGCCCCTTGCTGCGCCCTGCCGATCCGACACGCAGCGAAGCCAACGACGGCTTGGTCAAGACGCTGGCCTGGCTGTCGATCGCCTTGTGGTGCGTGGTGATCTTCTGCGGCCGCTGGATCGCCTACACGATCTAACGGCGCGCACCTTCAACAACCGCTCTCAGGTATTTGCCATGGATATTCAATCGAACCTGCAAGCCCTTGAGGCCACCTCTGTCGCCTCCCTGATCAGAGAGTCGGGCTTCGCCTTTCCAACCCTCGAATCGGTACACGTGATCGGTATCGCGCTGGTGTTCGGGACCATCGCCGTGGTGGACTTGCGCCTGCTCGGCATTGCGTCCCATCGCCGTAGCGCGCTGCGGCTGATCCAGGAATTGTTGCCGTACACCTGGGTCGCCTTCGCGGCATGCGTGATCACGGGTCTGCTCATGTTCGTCTCCAACGCCTCCACTTATGCCCAGAACCCGGTTTTCTGGGCAAAGATGGGGCTGTTGCTGTTGGCGGGCCTCAACATGGGGATCTTCCACCTGGGGGTCTTTCGGCGGATCGGCGAATGGGACACGACGTTACCGCCCCCCGGCCGTGCCCGTGTCGCCGGCTTTGGTTCGATGGTGCTGTGGGCAGGCGTGATCTGCCTCGGCCGCTGGATCGCGTTTTTCTGATGGCGTGCCTACTGCCACGTTGGCGTCGGCCCACCACAGGCCTGCCCGGCGGCGACCATGGCGAAGCAGTCAATGTGGTGCGCCCGGTGTCCGGTCGGTGGGAGTCCCTGGCAATGCTGCTGGCGACCCTGGCGGTCATCGCCGGCGTGGCCGGTTATGTGCTGCTGCGCCCCAAGGCAGTCGGGCCACCGACTGCATTGAGCTGGCAGGTGCGCTCCTTCGATGGCTTGGGTACGGTCGATCAGGCGATTCATAGCGCGCTGTTGCCTGCCGGTGAAGAGATCATCTGGTTCAACAACGACACCGGCGGCTGGATCACCCTGGAGCATGCCCAGGAGCTGGTGCTGCCGCCGTTCTACCGCGACGCGTTCTGGAAGACCAACGGCCAGGTGCACTGGCAATTGGTTCTGCCTGGCACGCACCAGCCCCACAGCCTTTCCGGCGACCAGCACGTCGACGACGCGCCTCCTGCGGACAAGAGCGAAAGTCAGGTCTCGCAAGCCACCCTGGGCCAGGGTGCCACGGTCTACTACGGCTTCGGCGGCAGCGCGCCGGGCCAGAGTGCCTATCTGCTGGTGATCGGGCACGCCCATGCCGGTGTCATGTGGGCCAACCAGGCGACGATCTGGGTCCATCGGGACCCGAATGCCCCCTACCCCGGCATCGTCAAGCCTGAATCACTGGTCAGCAAAGGTTGGCGCCAGGTCATCCCCTATGACGGCGGCCGCGAAGTCGAACGCGTAAAAGGAACCCAGCCATGACCGTCCCTGCAAAACACCGCGCACCGCTGCGTCGCTGGATCGCGCTGCTGATGCTGATACCCACCCTCCTGCTCCTCGGCCAGGCACACGCCCAGGGCAAGAAGCTCAAGGTCGGCGTCACCCTGCATCCCTACTACAGCTTCGTGGCGAACATCGTCGGTGATCGGGCGGAGGTCGTTGCGCTCATTCCGGCGGAAGCAAACCCGCATAACTACCAGCCGCAACCCGCCGACATCACCCGCGCGATGAGCCTCGACGCCCTGGTCGTCAACGGTATCGGCCACGATCAATGGGCGTTCCAGATCGTCAAGGCCGCCGGGCGTAGCGAGAACCTGCCGATCATCCAGGCCAACGCCACCGTTGCCCTCATCCCCATCGGCGGCGACCAGGGCGGTGCCAAGGTGGTCAATCCACATACCTTCGTCTCCACCACCGCAGCGATACAACAGGTGTTCGAGATCGCCCGCCGCTTGGGCGAACTGGACCCGGACAACGCGGCGACCTATCGACACAACGCCCTGGCCTATGCTGGGCGTATCCGTGCGCTGCGGGCGCGCTTCATGACGCGGTTTGCCGATCTGGACCTGTCTTCGTTCCGGTGCGCCACTACACACGCCGGCTACGACTACCTGATGCAGGAGTTCGGCCTGTTCGTGAGTGCCGTCATCGAGCCGCGTCACGGCGTTGCGCCGACTGCGCGGCAGTTGGCCAATACCATCGACGCGATCAAGAAAGCCAACGTCCGCGTGCTGTTTGCCGAGAAGTACTTTTCCATCGACCTGGCCAAGCCCATCGAGGCGGCGACCGGCGTCAGGGTCTTCGCCCTGTCCCATATCACCGGCAGCAGCTACAGCGCCGACGAGTTCGAGGTGGCGATGAGCGAGAACCTCGAAACCCTGGCCGAGGCCGTCGAGTTCACACAACAACAATGAAGGAGGAACCCGCGATGCGCGGACCCGCCGTGGTGTTCGACAACGTTTCATTGCTGCTGGGCGGTGCGCAAGTGCTGGACGCCGTGAGCTTCCGGATCGAGGCCGGCGCCCTCCATTGCCTGGTCGGTCCGAACGGCGGTGGCAAGACCTCCCTGGTACGCGCGCTGTTGGGGCAGATGCCGCATACAGGAGTAATTCGCTTTGAAGGCAGGCCAGCGAAACCGTTGGGGTATGTCCCGCAGTTGCTGGACTTCGACCGCAACGTACCGATGACGGTCAACGATGTCATGGCCCTGCTCGGTCAACGCCGGCCGGCGTTCCTGGGTTCGGCCCGCTCCATCCGGGCGGCCACTAACAGGGCCCTGGAGCGTACCGGCGTCGCCGGAATGGGCAGCAAACCCTTTGGCAGCCTGTCCGGTGGCGAACGCCAGCGGGTGCTGCTGGCCCAAGCGATCACCCCGGTGCCGTGGCTGCTGATCCTCGACGAGCCGACCGCCGGCATCGACGAAGCGGGCATCCTCCTGGTGGAAGCGCTGGTGGCCGAGCTGCACGAGAGCGGCGTCACCGTTCTCTGGATCAACCATGACCTGGGCCAGGTCAGACGCATTGCGCAATCGGTCACCGGCATCAACCAGCGGGTGATATTCGATGGCCCGCCCCATCAGGTCGCTCAGCATCTGGAGAGCAGCCGGTGAACGCCTTCTACACGTTCATCCGCGACCAACTCCAGGCGCTTGCCGCGAGTCACCTGCTGCCGCAGCCATTCGAATACGAGTTCGTGATCAACGCGCTGCTCTGCGCACTGCTCATCGGGCCGTTGCTGGGGGTGTTGGGTTCAATGGTGATGATCAAGCGCATGGCCTTCTTCAGCCAGGCGGTGGGCAATGCGGCGATGACCGGCGTGGCCATCGGCGTGCTGATCGGCGAATCCTACACCTCCCCCTACCTGTCGATGTTCGGCTTCTGCGTGCTGTTCGCCCTGACGCTGAAGTACACCCAGCACCGCACCACCCTGTCCAACGACACCCTGATCGGCGTGTTCCTGTCGATCTCGCTGGCGGTCGGCGCCTCGTTGCTGTTGTTCGTGTCGGCGAAGATCAACACCCATGTGATGGAAAGCGTGCTGTTCGGCTCCATCCTGGCGGTGGATCACACCGACATGAACGTGCTGCTGATCGTCACGGCGACCTGTGCCCTGGTCGGATTGCCGCTCTACAACAGCATTCTGCTAGCGAGCCTCAACCCGAGCCTGGCCCATGCCCGCGGCGTACCGGTGCGCGTCGTCGAATACCTGTTCGTCGTCCTCGTCACCCTGGTGACGGTCGCCTGCCTGAAGATCATCGGCGCCGTGCTGGTGGAAGCCCTTTTGCTGATACCGGCAGCGGCCGCGCGCAATGTCAGCCGTTCCCTCCCGGGGCTGGTCAGCCTCGCCGTCCTGATTGCAACGTTCGCCTGCGTGGTCGGCATCCTCGCACCGATGCAATACCAGATACCCGTGCCCACCGGCGGCGCCATCGTGATCGTCGCCGCCCTGGTGTTCGTTGTGACCGCCTTCATCCGCGCCACCACGTCCCGATTCAGAGGTGCCAGCGTATGAAGAGGCTCAGCTTATCGCTATGGGTGCTGGCACTGCTGCTGGGTAGCCAACTCGAGGCCATCGCCGGTCCCCGCGTGCTCGTCGCGCTGCCGGGCGTGTATGCGCTCACCTCGACGCTCAGCGCAGGCACCAGCATCGAGGCGGTCCGCATTCCACCGGACGCTGCCGTGCCCATGGAAAGCCAGGCCAATGCGCTGTCGCGCCTGGACGCCAAGGTGTTCCAGCAGGCCGACGCGGTGGTCACCCTGAGAAGTCTCTGGCGCGCGGATCCATTGTTTGCAGCGGCCCGTCGCCACAACCTGCGGATCATCGAAATCGATGCCTCCCGCTCCTGGGACCCGATCAAGCCGGGCGTGGCGGTGGTCCGTACGCCAGCGAATGACGTGCCCTGGGCCGGCCCGGGTGATGTCGGTGTCGGTCCGTCGCCCTACGCCTGGCTCGGCCCCATCAACGCCATGCGCATGTCGGCGCTGATTACCGCCGACCTGGTGCGCCTGTCCCCCGCCGATGCGCCTCGGATAACTCGCAACCTCGCCACGCTGGAGGACCGATTGCGCCAGCTCAAGACCGAATACGGCGCCCGGCTGATAGAGCTGCCGGATCCACGGGTGCTGTCGCTGGCCAACGAATTCATCTACCTGTTCGGCGAGTTCGACATCTTTGTCGATGGCTGGTTTGTCCGGCAGGACATCGATTGGAGCGACGACGACCGCGCCGCACTGACCCGATACCTGCGCGAGCGCGACATTCAAGTGGTCGTCCACAAATGGGCGCCGGACGCCAGGATTGCCAAGGCCATCGAGGATGGCGGCGCTCGGTTGTTGATCCTGGACGCGGGCAACCCGGGCCTATTCGCCGACTCGGCCAACGGGTACGAGGCGCTCCTGCGCTCGAACCTGGACGCGCTGCTGGCCGCCTTCGCCGCCCAAATAATCAAGCCGACCGTGGAGACCTTATGAAATTACCCTGTTCAGTGCGCCGGCTATCGCAGGCCGCTGCCCTGCTGTTCTGTCAGATGGCCTTTGCCCATGCGCCCGTTTTCGATTGCTACATCGACAGCGATGACTGGGTGAAGTGCGAGGCGGGCTTCACCGACGGCAGTTCCGCCGCCGGCCGGAAAATCCATGTCCGGGACATGAGTGACAAGGTGCTGCTCGAAGGCGCCGTCGGCCAGGACCACACCTACCGGTTCCAACCCCCGAGCGGACACTACTCGGTGCTGTTCCTTGGCGGCGATGGCCATGACGTCACGATCCAATCCTCCGACATCTCAAAGTGAAACCGCCCATGATCAACAAGAGAACACTGTTTCAGGCCCTTGCTGCCGCCTCCATGTGCGTGAACGGCGTCGCACAGGCGCATTTCCAGATGCTCTACGTCGAGGAAACGGCCTTGCCGCGTGGGGAAAAATTGGAGTTCGCAGTCGTCTTTACCCACCCCTTCGCCGGCGGCCCCACCATGGCCATGGGTGAGCCCCGCATTTTCAGCCACACCAGCTCGTTGGGCGGGGAGAAAGCCGACCTGCTCAAGTACCTGCGCCCCATCGAGTGGCGCACCGGCGATAACCGGGCGGCCGCCTATCGCGCGACGATTCCACGGGAGCTAATGCGCTCGATGGGCGACCATGTCTTCGTGTTCGAACCCGAGCCCTACCTGGAGGCCGAGGAAGACCTGTACATCCAGCAGTTTACCAAGCTGATCGTCAACGTCGGCGGTGTGCCCGGCCAATGGGCAGAGCCCCAGGGTTTGCCCGTGGAGATCCAGCCCTTGAGCAAGCCATATGCGAACTGGACCGGCGGCGTGTTCCGCGCCCGGGTGCTGGCCGACGGAAAGCCCGTTCCGGACGCCAGGGTTGAAATCGAATACCTCAACCATGCCATCGACTTCGAGCACAACGCCTTTGGCCAACAAGCCCATGTCACTGCGCCGCAACCGTCCTTCAATGTGCTGAGTACCTATGCCGATGCCGAAGGTGTCGTGACCATCGGCCTACCCCGCGCCGGCTGGTGGGGCATCGCGGCACTCAATATCGGTGCAACGAAAGCTCACAATGGCAAACCCCTGTCCCAGGACGCCGTGCTGTGGGTGCAAGCCAGGGACATGAAATGACGACTGCCGGATTCATGGCATCGATATAGTTTCAGCCGCAAAAAAGTCGCCCCTGACGACTGAGCGCAACCAGGAACCAGGCAGGAATTCATCGTGGATGTGCCTGGAACTGACACAATACGCCACGTCTTCCTGCCCTATCGAGACCGCGCACTTGGTTACTTCCGTCAAGAACCGTCGCAACGAACTGTCGTTGGATAGCCACAACTTCTTCCTCGCCGACGTGCGTGACGGCTTGGGGCCTTATCTGGCGATCTACCTGCTGGCCGTGCACAAATGGGACCCGGCCAGCATCGGCCTGGTGATGACCCTGGCCGGTGTCGCTGCGCTGCTGGCCCAGGCCCCGGCGGGCGCGCTGATCGACCGGACACACGCGAAACGGACAGTGGTAATCGTCGCAGCACTGCTGGTGACCTGCAGTTGCCTGCAGCTGCCGTGGCTGAGTTCCTTCACCCTGGTCGCCCTGACGCAGACCGTCAGCGCCATCGCCAGCTACTCCTGCGGTGCAACGGGGCTGGCGACGGCAGACGCCTCCCCGACAGCGGCCGCTTGATCAACCCGATACCCCTGCTTGCCCCTGGGTTACCAGACCGCGATATGCGAATCCGCCCGGGGCTCGGTCCCGCCGCACAACACACCACTGACCGGATCGCGGAGAATAATCTGCCCACGTCCGTACTCGGTCAGGTCGCTGCTGACCTGCACCTCATGGCCGCGGCGCGCCAGGGCATTGACAAGATCCGCTGACGCGCCGTGTTCGATGCCGACCCTCATCCCACCCAGCCATTGCCAGCGCGGCGCATCCAGGGCCGCTTGCGGATTGAGGCCGAAGTCCACCAGGTTCATGACCATCTGCACGTGTCCCTGGGGCTGCATGTAGCCGCCCATGACGCCGAAGGGGCCAAGGGCCTGACCGTTCTGGGTGAGGAAGCCGGGGATGATGGTGTGGAAGGTCTTCTTGCCCGGCGCGAGGCAGTTGGCGTGCGTCGGGTCGAGGCTGAATTCCTGACCGCGGTTCTGCAGGGCGATACCGCTGTGGGGCAACACCACTCCGGAGCCGAAACCGTGGTAGTTGCTCTGGATGAACGAAACCATGTTGCCTTCTTCGTCTGCGGTCGCCAGGTACACCGTGCCGCTGGCGTGGGGATCGCCGGGCACGGGCGGCTGGGCCTGCGCGCCGATCTGCCCACGACGGCGGGCGCTGTAATCGTCACTCAACAGGTCCGCCACCGCCACGCGCATATGCCGTGGATCGGTGATGTAGTGCAGTCCATCGCTGTAGGCCAGCTTCATCGCTTCCAGTTGGCGATGCCAGGTCTGCTGGCTGTCGCGGTGATCGAAGCTGAAGCCCTCGAGTATGTTCAGCGCCATCAAGGCCACCAGGCCCTGCCCGCTCGGCGGGATTTCCCAGACATCGATGCCGCGGTAGTTGACGTGGATCGGCTCCACCCACCGGGCGCGATAATCCTTGAGGTCGGTGCTGCGCAGGTAGCCGCCGGTGGCGCGGGAATGGCTATCCAGGCGCTCGGCCAGGGCTCCGCGATAGAGACTTTCACAACCGGTGGCGGCGAGTTCTTCAAGGGTGCGGGCTTGGGCCGGGTTGCGGAAAATCTCCCCTGCCTGCGGCGCGCGCCCGTCGATCAGAAAGGTATCGAACCAGGCCTCCAGCACCGGGTCGCGATGGGGCGTGAATTCCTTCAACGCGATCTGCCATTGATGGGCAACCACCGGCGACACAGCAAAACCGCCCCGCGCCAGGCTGATCGCCGGTTGCAGCAGGTCGGCAAAGGGCAGCTTGCCGAAACGTTGCGACATCTCGGCCCAAGCCGATGGACAACCGGGCACCGTCACCGGCGTCCAACCGTAGATCGGCATCCGTTCGTGGCCGGCGGCCTGCACCGATTCAACGCTCAGGGACGCCGGTGCATGCCCGTTGCCATTGAGGCCGTGCAACCCGCCTTTGCACCAGACCAAGGCGAAGGCGTCACCGCCGATGCCGCAGCCGGTGGGCTCCACCACTGTCAGCGCCGCCGCCGTGGCAATGGCGGCATCGATGGCGTTGCCGCCCTTTTGCATGATCTCGATACCCGCTTGCGCGGCCAAGGGCTGAGAAGCGGCGACCATGCCGCGACGGGCAAAGACGCTTTGGCGTTGCGACGGGTACGGGTACTCGTGAGCAGAAAATTTCAACATGACAAAATCTCTTCACAAACGAAATGAGTCAGAGCACGCGGCTGAGAAAGGCCCGGGTACGCGGGTGGCTGGGGTGGCTGAAAACCTGCTCCGGCGGACCTTGCTCGATGAGCTCGCCCTGATCCAGGACCACCACACGGTCGGCCACTTCGCGAGCGAAACCCATTTCGTGGGTCACCACCACCATGGTCATGCCCTCTTGCGCCAGTTCCTTCATCACCTGCAACACCTCGCCCACGGTTTCCGGGTCGAGGGCGCTGGTGGGTTCGTCGAACAGCATCGCCTGGGGCTTCATCGCCAGCGCTCGGGCTATCGCCACGCGCTGCTGCTGTCCGCCGGAGAGCATGGAGGGGTAATGGCTGGCCTTGTCCGCCAGGCCGACCCGTGCGAGCAGGCTATGGGCCTGTTCCAACGCGGCGGCGCGCGGCATTCCGAGGACCTGGATCGGCGCCTCGATGATGTTCTCCAGGGCGGTCATGTGAGGGAACAGGTTGAAACGTTGAAACACCATGCCGATGTCCCGACGCTGGCGGGCGATGTTGCGCTCCGAATCGCGCACCAGGCTGCCATCGGCCCGTTCCCGGTAACCCATGGCCTGGCCATTGACGCGGATGCGCCCGCCCTGGATGTCCTCCAGTAGATTGATGCAGCGGATGAAGGTGGTCTTGCCGGACCCGGAGGCGCCGATCAGGACCACCACCTCACCGCGACGTACCTGCAGGGAAATGCCCTTGAGTATCTGCAGGTTGCCGAAGGACTTGTGGACATCCAGCGCCTCGATGATCAGTTCTTCACTTTTGTGCGCCATGCTTAACGTTCCCTCAGCAATTTCAAGGTGCTGCGGCCGAACATCCGCGTAGCCGCCGGCGGCGGCGAAGATGGACGGTCCGATTGACCGAAGCGAGCTTCCAGCCAGCGCTGGAAGAAGCCCCAGAGGGTCGTCAGCAGCAGGAAGTAGATCGCCACCACCTGGTACAGCTCAAACACCCGGAACGTTGCCGACGTCACCATCTGGGTGCTGAGCAGCAATTCCTGTACGCCGATCACGCTGACCAGGGTGGTGTTCTTGAGCATCACGTTGAACTCGTTGCCCAGTGGCGGCACGATCACCCGGAACGCCTGGGGCAGAATGATGCGGCGCATCAGCTTGGCGAAGGTCATGCCCAGGGAGCGCCCGGCCTCATACTGGCCCTTGTCGACCGCGCCGATGCCGGCGCGGATGATCTCCGCCATGTAGGCGCCTTCGTTGAGGCCCAGGGCGATGATCGCCGCCTGGATATTGCCGGGGACCACCAGGCCGAACAGCTCGATGTCCTCGAAGCGGAAAATCCCGCCGGCGGCCAGCGCGGTGTAGAGAAAGACAATCTGTACCAGCAATGGTGTGCCGCGCATCAGCCACACATAAAAGCGCACCGGCATGTGCAGCAACGGATTTTTCGACAGCCGCAAGAGCGCCGCCGCCAGGCCCAGGGCGCAGCCCAGCAACATCGCCAGCACGCTGATCAGGCAGGTCAGCCAGAGCCCGGTGAGGTAGACCCCACTGGGTTGCAACAGGTACTGCCAGAACACATCCCAATTGAAATTCATCAACGCTTACCTCAATCGAGAGTGTCGCCGGCGACATGCCATTTATTGAGCAATTGGCTGTAGCTGCCGTCGCTGCGCATGTCGCCGATCACCTGCTGCACCGCCGCGCTCAGTTGCGGATCGTCCTTGCGAATGCCGATGCCGGTAAGAATCCGGCTGAAGGCCGGCACCCCCTCCTCGAACAGGTCGGGGGCCATGGCGGCGTAATAGCCGGCGGTTTCCACGGTGGTGCCGTAGGCATCGACCTGACTGATACGCAGCGCCTGGAACGCATCGGTATCGGTGTTGTAGACCACCAGCTTCATCGCCGGTTTGCCGGCCTTGGTCAACTTTTCATTCTCGGCGTCGAGCAGGGTCTTGATGGTGGAGCCGTTGAGCACCGCCACCTTGCGCGCGGAAAGATCCGGGAGCGTCTTGATGGCCTTGGGATTGTCCTTGGGCACCACCACGGCCTGGCTGGAGTACATGTAGTTGACGATGTCGATCACTTCGCGGCGTTCGGGCTTGTCGAACAATTGGTCGACGATCATGTCGCACTGGTTGGCCAACAACGCGGGGAGCAAACCGGAAAACGGCACGACCCGCCATTCCACCTTCTTGTCGCCCAGGCGCTTGGCGATTTCCAAGCCCAGGTCGACCGTCAATCCCTTGGGTTTCTGTGCCTCATCGAAGGACACCAACGGCGGCGAATCCATGCCCGAGCAATAAACGAGTTTGTCGGCCTTGATCAAGCGCTCCGGCACCACCGGGGCGCCAGACGCCCACTGTGCACAGAATCCCAAGGATATTGCGGCTATCAACACACGAGGCTTATGCATGACCAGACACTCCGGTTCAGTGGGAAACGGGCAGTACTCAAAGTCAGAACACCGGCAGGCTCTTGCCTGCTCTGGTTATTTTTTCGCTTGCAGGAACTCGATCAATTCGGGAATGGTGCCTTCGATGTGCGCGCGGACCACCGCCTCGGCCTTGGCGGCGTCACCGGCGCGTATCGCGTCGAGGATCACCACGTGTTCCTGGCGCGCGCTCATGGGTTTCTCCACGTGCTGCAACCACAGGCGCATGGGTGCCTCGATCAGGGAATAAAGGGCACTGATCTGCTTCAGCAACCGGGGACGACCGCTGAGGCTGCACAGGTATTCGTGAAAGGCCCGATGACGGCTGACCCACTCGGCGCTTTCGTCGCGGTAGTCGTCCATCTCGTCCAGCAAGCGCTCCAGGGCCGCCAACTGGCGATCGCCAATACGCCCTACCGCGACCCGGATCGCCAGGCCTTCGAGGGCGCTGCGCATCTCGAACACTTCTTGTAGCTCTTCGATGTCCAGGCCGCTGACAACGGCGCCGCGATTGGGCCGGAGCGTGACCAGGCCCTGGGCATCCAGGCGGCGGAACGCCTCGCGCACCGGCATGCGGCTCATGCCGATCTCACTGGCGATGTCCTCGGCGATCAGCCGATCCCCCTTATGGAACCGGCCACCACAGATGGCCTCCAGCAGAAAGTTGTAAGCCTCTTCCTCGGCGGTGACCGGAGGACGTTCAGCGTAAGACGGAGCAAATTGCATAGCTGCACTCCTGCATTTTTGTATCCAATTATCCATGAATTCAAAAAAGCAGAATGTGTGCCAAAACCAGTGACGAATTCACAAGTGATTGATTTGGAAGTGATGGGGTATAGCCGGGCGGGCCGGCAGGTACCCAGGCGTCACGGCGTGCGGCGTGGATGTGCTACTTATTGGCTTAGGGGGTGCTCATTAATGTGCAACGCAGTAGCCCGGTAACATCGCCGCAATCAGCCTCTGGCCCTGGGTGTTACCGAGGGGGATTCGCCGAACAATTCCCGGTAGTGCGTGGCGAAGTGGCTCAGATGAAAGAAGCCCATGGCCACAGCGATCTCGCCGACGTTCTGCGCGCTTGCCTGGGTCGTGATCAAGCGTCGCCGCACCGCATTGAGCCTCAGGTTGCGCAGGTATTCGACCGGACGCATCCCGGTCACGGCCTGGAAACTGTTCTGCAGGGTCCTGCGACTGACCCGCAGTCGCTCGCACAGGTCGAGAATGCTCAGCGATGTATCCCCGCTGTCCCCTACCAACTCCTGGCAACGCTTGACCAGGTAAGCGCTGACGGCAACGTTGCCACGACGACTGCGCACTTCGTCCGAGGCATGGCTGAACAGATCGAGGAAGGCGTTGAGCAGCACGTCCTCCAGCATTTTTTCCGACGCTGGAGTGATCGCGTCCGCATGCTCCAGAAGGTGACGAAACAGCGGATGGATCCTCTGCTGCACGCGCAGCAGGACCGTCTCATCCACACAGACCTGGGACATGCTTTTCAGGCGCTTGAGCTGATCGTCCGGGAGTTCATAGGCTGCCAGCTTGGCGAAACGCACCATGTCGACGTTGATCGCGAAGAAACGCGTCCCTTGGGGCGCGTGCAAGACAAACTCTTCGCCATCGCGCAGCAGCACCACGTTGTGAGCGTCGACCTGATGCCCCTGGACCACTGGCGCGCTGCCCAACGACATGGCAATGCATAGGCGTCCTTTGGGTGCGCAGCCTCGCTGCACCACCCGTTTATCCAGCACTTCCTGGAAGATCTGGAAACGCTCTGCGCAAATCTGCTGCAGTTCGCTGGACAGGCATCCGCGACCGAGCTGGTCATAGACCTGCTGCCAGCCCAGGATCGAACCGGCATGCTGTTGAGGATCATTGAAGGTACGGACTTCGGCGAGCATGATCAGTGTTCCTCGAGGGTCGGTCTTTGATTGACCGACCGTGCATAAGGTGCTCGATCGTCCATGACAGCGGCAGGGGTTTACGGAGCGCCAGCGTCCGCCCGGAAAACCAGAGCCAGTTCCGTGCCAAGCATGTGCAAACGGTATTGCGCGGGCTGGATGTCCATGGGCGGCAACAACGCCCCCGACAACACCACCTGCCCCGCCTCAAGGCAGTGCCCGTCCGCCAGCAATCGCCGGATCAGCCAGCAGAAATTGACCTGTGGCGTATCCTCGCGCGCTTGGGTATCACCGTTACCGCAGGCCACCCCGTCTCGTTCCAGGCTATAGCTCACGTGGGGCATCTGGCCCGATTCGAGTTCAATACGCGGGCCGACGCAGTACAGTCCCGCCGCCGCGTTGTCGGCCAGAAACGGCCCGACGCCGAAGCTCCAGCCCTGCCATCGACAATCGGCAATCTCGAAGGCCGGCGCGACTGCTGAGACACAGGCCAGGATTTGCTCATCACTGTAATCGCCGGGCGCCAGGGTGCGCCCCAGGAAGCACGCCAGCTCAATCTCCAACTTGGGCTGGATCAACGTCGCCAAGTCCACCGAACTGCCTGGCTCAACGACCATCGCTTCAGTAAGAGCCCCCAACACCGGCTCCTGGATACCCATCCGCGCCTGCGCCGCGCCACCGGCGAAGGCCACCTTCCATCCACTCAGTTGCTCGCCTCGGGCCTGACGCTGGCGCAACGCTTCGCGCTGCAGGGCGTAGCCTGTCGGCAAGTCGAATGCCTGGGGGTTCAACGGCGGCAGCGCCCGCGCCGTCAAGGTTGCCTGATGGAGCTGGCCCAGCACGTCGTCCCACTGTGTCATGAGAGTTGCTCCGCCAGTTTGCGCAGCACGCCTTCCAGTCGCTCGGGCGTGGTAATCGCGGCAACGAAACGGTCCGGTCGCACCACCACGATGCAATCGCGCACCTTGGCAAACCATTCTCCCAGGCGATTGTCGACGTCTTCGACGCAGATCGCCTGGTTTGCCGACAACGGCTGGTTACGCCCTTTGCCGCTGCGAGAACGATTGACCTGAATGAAACGGGTATTCCAGCGCGCCCAGTAGGCACGGGTTTCTTCGCTGAGCGGCTCGTTCGGATTTACCCGATAACCCAGCACGGCATAGGAATGGCCCAGCACCTCGTCCAGACGCCGTCGCTGGCCTTGTTCATCTTCGATGGCCGGCTGGATGAACAACTGCCCCACCAGATCATCCTCGTGCAGCTCCGCACGTTCGTGATGCACCAGGCCCTTGGTAATGGTCGCCTTGGGTTTGAACTTGAATTCCAACAAGTGCGAGCGCAGGTTGTCGACGCTGTTGACGGCCTGGAACAGCCAGTCCCGCACACCCGCCATCAGCGGATTGGTCAATCCCAATACGGCGCCCATGTTGTCGGCCAGGGCAATGAGATCGGTGGCGTGCCCACGTCGCTCCTGGTCGTAACTGGTAAGTATCGACGCCGACGCACGCCCCTGGATGATGGCGGCGATTTTCCACGCGATGTTCACCACGTCCCGCAGGCCCGAGTTGAGCCCCTGTCCGGCCCACGGCGGCGAAATGTGCGCCGCATCGCCCACCAGGGCCACACGCCCTTCGACAAACCGCGCCGCGACCCGGGAGTTATGGGTGTAGGCGCGGATGCGGATGATTTCCAGCTCATCCACGGCGTTGCCGATATGTCCCCGGATCAGGCCACGGATGGTCGCCTCTTCGCACATCGTGTTTTCGTCTTCGCCCTCCAGGAGCATGAACTCCCAGCGGCGCTGCTGATACGGCAGGTAGATGCAGACGAAGGGCCGTTGAGGATCGGCGTGCAAGGCCGTATAGGGTGCATCCAGGGTGTCGTTAGCCGTGTCGACCACCACCCATTTGCGCGGATGGGTCAGGCCCAGCAATTCGATGCCGAGCTTCTTGCGCACGCTGGAACGGCCGCCATCCGCGCCGATCACGTATTGCGCCTGTAACTGGTACAGCTCGCCCTGGGCATCGCGCACCTGCAACGTCACCCCTTGCGCATCCTGCTGCAGATCGAGCATTTCATGGCCTTGGCGCAGCTCGACACCGGGGTGCCGTCCCAGTTGCTCCCGCAACGTCCCTTCCAGCAACTGCTGCATGAAAATGTTGCGCATCGGCCAGCCATAGTGGGCGGTGCTCGGTTTGACTTCGGCAAAGCACACGCCCCGGGCGTTGTAGTAACGCAGGGGCACGTTGCAGATCATGTCACGCGTGGCCAGCTCGGCGATGTCGATGCCCTGCAACACACGCAGTGCTTCATCATCCATGCCCACCGCACGGGGATACGGCAGTATGCCGTCCGCCAGCTCGAGGACGACGCAGTCGATGCCGTACAGCCCCATGTAATGCGCGGCGGTGATCCCGTTCGGGCCTCCGCCCACGATGACCACCTGGGTCTTGTCCTGCTTCATCACGCTTCACCGCTTCGTTGTTGTGGTTGTAGGTGTTGGCCGCGCAAGTAATCCATGACGACACGGTTGAACGCTGCTCCCTGGTCATCATGGACGTAATGACTGGCGTCGGCGATTTCCGTGGTGTGTACCCGTGGATTGGCAACCCTCATGGCTTCCAGAGTCGCCAACGGAAGAAAATCGGAACGCGCGCCACGAATGAACAGCGTCGGGCAGTCCAGCGCACGCACCGCCGGCCACAGGTCCGTCGGTGTGATACTCAGGCGCGCCTGGGCAATGCCCTGTTGATCGTGACGCCACTCGATGCCCCCGAGGGTTTCCTTCATGGAATACGTCAACCTGGACGCCAGCGCCTCCTGGGCCAACCCCGGACGCGCCTTCAGCCAGAATTGAGCGGCACTTTCCCAGTCGGGAAAACACAGCGGCGTTTCGCTCATTTCCCGGCGAATGCGCTCGGCGCCATCGCCGCTGATGGAGGAACCGGGGCCGATATCCTCGATCACCAGCGCCTGGAGCCGCCCGGGGTTGAGCCGGGCATACTCCAGCGCATTGGTGCCACCGAGGGAATGGCCCACCAGGACGAACCGCTGCAACCCCAGGTGCGCAACCAAGTCTTCCAGATCGCTGACGTAGGCCTCGGTCCTGTAGGTGCCGGCTGGCGCCCACTCACTGTGCCCACGGCCACGCTGGTCCAGGGCATAGCAACAATAGGGTTTACCCAAGGCATCGGCCAGGGATTGCCAGGTCTGTGCGTAGGATCGCAAGCCATGGAGCAGCACCACCGGGATGCCTGACGGGCTGCCCCAGGACAAATAGTGCAGGCGCATCCCCGTTCGATTGCTGAAGAAATGGCTGTTTGCGGACATTCGTTCGGTTCCCACGGTCAACGCCCTCAATGCAAGCCGTCTTGACCCTTGACGTCTTCGGCCTTCAGCCCACCCAGACGCGCGTGCAGACGCCCGCGGGTGGCGAACGCCCAGATGATGATCAGTTCGTCAGCCGAAGGGCCGTCGCCAAACGAAAGGGAAATGCTGTCGTAATGCGAGCGCACGTACAGCGCATCCTTGTGGGCCAGCGGCACGTCGATGGTGACGCCAGGGCCGCCACGCTTGCCGGTGGACGGCACCCAGGATTTGCCACCGCCCAAGGCGACACGAACCGGATCCGCCGCCGGATTGGTGAGCAGCGCATTGCCATGCTCATACTCGCCCTGGCTACCGACCAGGCATGCCTTGCCGTAGCTGACGATCTCGTGCTCGCCCGCCAGTGCCTGGATGCGCCGACCGAACTCCTGGCCGAGCAAGGGCGACGGCTCTATCAGCTCTGCGAGACTTTCGCTGTAGCGTCCGGCATAGGGATTGGCGATCACCGCGCCAATGGCATATTTGAACAGGGGTTCGCCATCGGCCAACTGGCCGCTTTCGTTAGCCAGGGTTTCTTCGACGAAGCTGTACCATTTGCGGATGTGATAAGTAGCAAAATTCGCGGTTTTCATTGATCGGTGCTCTTTCAAAGTGGGTCGAGGTCAAACTTGCGGCTGGGCGCTCCGGCGGCCCTGAAGCGGGCCTTGCCGCGCGCGTCGTCATGTTCGGTCTCGAGGAAGAATTCCATGCGGTTGCCGTCGGGATCGTTGAAGTACACGCCATGGCCGATTTCGTGATCGGTGATTTTCACCACTTCGATCCCTTTGCCGAGCAACATGCCGTACAGCTGTCGCAGCGTGGTCAGGTCACCGGCGATCTCCAGCCCGTAGTGCTGCAATCCCAGGCCGCCCTGATGGGCCCCCGGCTCGGCCCGGAGCAACGCGATGTCGTGGTGCTTGGCACCGAACGCCATCATGATCCAGCTGTCCCCCCGGGCGCTTTCGTGCATGCCCAGGACATCGGCGTACCAGCGTGCCGACGTTTCCGGGTCGCGAACGAACAGCGACAGGTGGGTACGAACGACCTCGACTTTCATCGCGCGATACCTCAGTTCTTGATGATGGATTGGTGCCCGGACTTGATCTGCGCCACCGCCGGAGTCCAGAGCACATCGGCGATTTCACTGAACTCACGCCATTGCTTCTGCCAACCGTCACCGCCGTTCTCGGAAGTGAACAGGTGCCCGTACTTGGTGCCGGCGACGATCTGGCGCGGGTCGGCCGGGTTGCAGGCAATCGCCCAGACACACGAATTGGGCTGTTGCGGCAGGGGCAACACCTCCCAACTGACCGCCGCATCGCGGGAGACGAGCACCTTGCTGGTGGTGCCGGGCGTGCCGTCGGAAATGCTCAGGTAGAGCGTGTCCTCACTGCCCAGCGGTGCGTTCATGGCGCGCACGTAGTACAAGCCGAAGGTTTCGCGGGCAATGATGCCGGTCCAGGTCTGTCCTTCATCGAGGCTGCGGTAAACCGCGTTGACGCACACCACCACGATGACTTTCTCGCCGTGGTTGGGCAGCACCAGGATGTTGTGCACGTCCGAGTTGAAATCCCACAGCAGCCGGTCGTCGAGGCGGGTCCAACTGTCGCCGCCATCGCGGCTGTGGAACAGGCCGCCCTCTTCCAGGCCGAACCAGAGCTGGTTGCGATCCGTAGGGTCATAGGCGAAGGCCAGCAAGCGCGGCCGACTGACACCCTCGCAGAACTCTGGAATATCCACCGGGGCACGGTCCCAGCTCTGGCCACCATCGAGGGTACGCCAGAGAACAGCGCGGGAAGGTGCACCCGTACCGACGAAAATACGCTGGGCATCCGCGGGGTCCACGGCCACCTTCCACACGGTCTGGCCGTTGAACGGCGAGTCCACCCGCTGCCAGTGACCGCCGGTGTCGTGGCTGACGCACAGGCCGACGTCGGTGCCGGCATAGATCACTTCGGGCGTACCGGGGTGGACGCTCAGGGAACGGGTGATTGCGTCGAACTCAAGGTCTTGCCCCAGGCCCAGGCGGTGCCAGGTGCGGCCGTCGTCGGCGCTGCGGATCACCGCCTGCCCGACGGTAGCGACCAAAAGGGTTCCGTTACTCATCGCTGCTGCTCCTCAAATGAAGATGCCACGTGTCAGGCCGCCATCGATGCCGATGGACTCGCCCGTCACGGCGCCGGCCTTGGGCGATGCCAGGAAACCGATCAGCCAGCCCATTTCGATGGGCGCCAGGGTGCGTCGGATTGGCGTCGCGTCGATGTAGCCCTGCTCGACCTGTCCCGGCGTCTTGCCCTGCTTGATCCCTTCGCGTTCGTACAGCTCCTGGATGTGCGGGGTGTCCACCACACCGGGATGGATCAGGTTGACAGTGATGCCGGCAGGGCCGAGTTGGTCGGAGAGCGTCTTGGTCATGTGGGCGATGGCCAGGTTGCGCATCCCCGAGAGGACCTTGCTGCCACGACCGGTCAGGCCGCCGATGTTGATGATGCGACCGAAGCCGCCCGCCTTCATGTGCGGGGTCACGGCCTTGGCACAACGGAAATAGCCGATAACCTTGGTGTTGAGGTCCGAGAGCAGCTCGTCGTCGCCTGCGTGCTCGATGTCATTGCGCACCACGCCGGACGGCGCCGCAGCACCGTTGACCAGGATGTCGATACGGCCGAAGTGCTTGTGGGCGGCGTGCACCATGTCCGACACGGCCGACATCTGGTTGGTGTCACAGAACAGTGGCAGCACTTCGTTGCCGGTCTCTGCGGTGATTTCTTCGGCGGCTTGTTCTAGATACTCCATGCGCCGCGCGCAGATCACTACCTTGCAGCCTTCCTGGGACAGAAAGCGTGCGACTTCCTTGCCGATGCCCATGCCACCACCGGTGACGATGGCCACGCGGCCTTGTAATTCCAGATCCATAGCAGTTCCTCTTGTGATTGTTCGGCTCAGGCGAGATCGACGAAGACACTTTTGGTTTCGGTGTAGGCATCGATCACGTTCTTGCTCATTTCCCGCCCCCACCCGGACTGTTTGTAACCACCGAATGGCGAGGCCGGGTCGACGACGTTCCAGCAGTTGATCCACACCGAACCGGCTTTCAGTTGCGCGGCCACCCGGTGGGCGGAGCGCAAGTCCCGAGTCCAGAGACCGGCCGCCAGGCCGTAGGGTGAGTCGTTGGCCCGGGAGACCAGCTCATCGACCTCGGTCCAACTCATCACGGTCAGCACCGGGCCGAAGATTTCCTCACGGGCAACGCAGGCACGCTCGGCACGGTCAAGGAACACACTGGGCTGAATGAAGTGGCCGCGCTCCAGGTGGGCAGGCCGGTCGCCGCCGCAGATCAGCTCGGCGCCTTCTTCCTGACCCCGTTGCAGATAGCCACGGACCGAGCCCAATTGGCGGGCCGACACCAACGGCCCCATGCTGCTGGCCGGATCCAGCCCGGGGCCCAGCACATGGGCGGCGGCGTGGCACTGGAGTTCTTCCAGTACCTGATCGAGGACGCTGGCGTGCACATACAGACGTGATCCGGCGGTGCAGACCTGCCCCTGGTTGTAGAAAATGCCATCGGCGGCGCCCTTGGCGGCGCGCGCGATATCGGCGTCCGGCAAGATGATGTTGGGCGACTTGCCCCCCAGCTCCAGGGACACCTTCTTCATGTTGCCGGTGGCCGCTTGAGCGATCAGCCGCCCTACCTGGGTCGAACCGGTGAAGGCAATCTTGTCCACGTCCGGGTGCCCCGCCAGCGGCGCGCCGGTATGGGCACCAAGGCCGGTGATCAGGTTGACCACCCCGGCCGGGAAGCCTGTGGCCTCGATCAGCTGCACCAGGCGAATCGCAACCAGGGGCGTCTGTTCAGCCGGCTTGAGCACCGCGACGCAACCGGTCGCCAGCACCGGGCCGAGCTTCCACACGCACATGGTCAGCGGGAAATTCCATGGCACGATCAGCGCGCAGACACCCACGGGCTCACGCACGGTGTAATTGAGCATCGGTGCGCCGCTGGCGGGAGACACCGGGTGTGTGCTGCCCTCGATCTTGGTCGGCCAGCCGGCAAAATAACGAATGATGTTCGCGGCGCTGGCCGCTTCACCGCGGGCATTGGCAATCGGCTTGCCGTTCTCCAGCGTGATCAACTGGGCCAGCTCTTCGCGGTGCTGATCCAGCAATTCCGCCAGGCGGAACAACAACAGGCCACGCTGGGCCGGCGACTGCTGCGCCCACGGCCCGGTGAAGGCTGCGCGAGCCGCCGCGACGGCCGCGTCGACATCGCGTTCGCCGCCTTCCGCGACTTCAGCGATGCTGCTTTCGCTGGCCGGATTTTCCACGGCAAACCGGCGACCGCTGGCGGCGTCCTGCCAGGTGCCGCCAATGAACAGACGGCCGGGTTGCGACAGGTATTTCTCGACGGCAGGCAACAATCGGATCTGGCTCATATCCCCTCCTTCACAGCGCCATTTCAATCAGGCAAGGACCGCCATCGGCGGCGGCATTGGCCAAGGCGCGTTGCAGCTCAGCGTTGGTGTGCACCGTGCAGGCCGGCAGGCCATAGCCCTTGGCCAGTGCCTTCCAATCGATGCGTGGACGGTCCAGCACGGTCAGGCTCAGGGCTTCGGGACCAAGGTCGCTCATACCAAACCGACGTAACTCGTTCTGCAGGATTGCGTAGCGATGGTTGGCGGCGATCAGAATCACCACCGGCAGTTGTTCGCGGGCGATGCTCCACAGGGTTTGAATGGTGTACTGGGCGCTGCCGTCCGATTGCAGGCAGAACACCCGGTTGCCTCGCTCGGCCAGCGCTGCGCCGAACCCCACCGGAATGCCCTGGCCGATGGCGCCGCCCGTGTTGGTCAGCACCCGATGCCGCGCGGCCCGGGCCGAGGCGGTGAAGAACGGATAGCCGCAGGTGCCACCTTCCACCGAAACAATGCAGTCGTCCGGCAGCGAAGCGGCCAACACCTGCCCGATCGACTGCGGGGTCAACTCAGCGGTGGCGGGCGGCAGCTCGACCCCCATCGGCGTCGGCATGAAGGCCGGTGCTTCCAATGCGTCGGCCAGGGCGGTGAGTGCACCGGCAACGTCGTCCCCGACGTCAGCCAGGTAAAGCAGGCGATCACGTTCCGCCAGGCGAGACGGAATACCTTCGTAGCCGAAATAGCTGATCGGCTCTGGAATGCCGGCACACACCACCGCGTCGTATTGGTCCAGGACGCCAATGGCCACTTCGGGAAAATAAGGCAAGCGGTCCAGGTCCGGCAGGCCACCGCCGCGATAGCTCAAGCGCGGGAAGGTTTCGGCGAACAGATGCACGCCGGGCAGTTGCGCCAGGCGCCCTGCGGCTTCAAGGCCGGCAACCGACAGCCCTTGGTCGCCCACGATAAACACCAGCCGCTGACCATTGCGCAGTGCCTGGGCGACGGCTTCGATCCGATCACCGGCAAACCGCCGAACCGGCGCGTGCAAGGTGGTGAAGGCAGTTTCCCGCGCCACTTCGTTGGCTTGCAGATCCATCGGCAGGAGCAGGCTGGCGATCTGGCCCTTGGCTTGCCAGGCGGACCGCACGGCCTCCTGCAGATCTTCGCCGATGCCAGAGGCCGTGCGCGATGTACGCACCCACCCGGAGACACTTCCGGCCAATGCCTGGATATCGCTGGCCAGCGGCGGATCGTAGTTGACGTGCCATGAGGCGTGATCGCCGATGACGTTGACAATCGGGGTGTTGGCGCGACGGGCGTTGTGCAGGTTGGCAATGCCGTTGGCGAAACCAGGCCCCAGGTGAGTCAGGGTCATCGCCGGCTTACCGGCAATCCGGCCGTAGCCATCCGCAGCGCCGGTGCACACACCTTCGAACAAGGACAGGACCGGCTTGAGGGCCGGGGCGCTGGCCATGGCGGCCACCAGGGGGATCTCGGTCGTTCCGGGGTTGGCAAAGCAGTACTCGATACCGCTTGCCACCGCCGCCTTCACTATCAATTGCGCGCCATTCATTTCCAGCCCTCTTGTTCGAGCGTTTGCAATGGCTGAGATTTATCACACACCAAAACCAACATAACAAGCATTTTATTTTCATAAAGCTCGTATGATGAGATTAATGTAATTTTTCTGGGCGATATAGCTGACAAATAGGCTTGCATTTCTCAAGCCCCGGAGTAACGTGGCAGCGCCTACCTCAGCAGGTAAAGCAGGCTTTCCATCCCAGGCGCGTCTACCTATAGTGCTCACCAAACGGCCAGCCACACGCCCTTCCCCTTTAGGAGCCAAATGAGCAGTCTGAGTAAAATGTTGAGTGTCCTGGACCTGTTCGGCCCGCAACGGCTGAAGATCGATCCCGACACCATTGCCGAGCACATGGGCCTCTCACGGGCGACCGTGTACCGCTACGTCAAAGACTTGTGCGACGCCGGTCTGCTGAGCCGGGTGGATGCCGGCAGCTACGGCCTGGGGCCGCGGATCATCGAGCTGGACTGGATGATGCGCCAGTACGATCCGATCCTCGTGGCCGGCCGGGAGCTGATGCACGAGTTGTCCGAAGAAACCGGCCTGGCGGTGTTCGCCAGCGTTTTCTACGACGGTCACATCATCAACACCTACATTGCCGAGCCCACCGACACGTACCGTTTTGCGTTCGGTCGGGGCCAGCCACTCCCGTTTTTTCGCGGCGCGCAGTCCAAGGTTCTGATCGCCTTCCAGAAGAGCCGACGCCTGCAACGCCTGTACGACGAGCACATGGCCAACGACCCGGACAATCCCTACGACTGGGCGAGCTTTTCCAAGGCGGCAAAAAAGATCCGCAAGGACGGTTACTGCCTGACCCACGACGAACTCAACCAAGGGCTGACCGGTATTGCAGCGCCGATCATCAATCCCGAGATCGATGAGGTGGTCGGCAGCCTTTCTGCGGTTGGCAGCACCCAGAGTTTCAAGCTGCTGCGCCAGGAAACGGTGGTTGAAATGGTGATGGAAACCACCCGGCGTATTGCCGAAAACATGCAGAACCCAACCACTCACCTCCAGCGCTAGACCGCAATGCTGCGGCGCAAATCGCAGCCGCAGCCCGTACCTCAGAACGGAACGGCCACGCTCACCTGGCTGTACAGGTTGGTGCCGTTGCCTGTGGCCTGATTGCCGCCTGTGGTCGAGTCCCGGTCCGGTTTGTAGAGCCCGATGAGTGGAGTGACGATCAGGTGTTGATTGACGGCCCACTCGGCATAGAGGTCCAGCTCCCGCGCATCCAGGTTCAGCGCATTGCTTTTGCGCACCGTGGTGAAATCGAAGAACAGCGCGCCGAGGGTCAGGTTTTCCAGCGGCGTGGCCTTCAGACCAACATGGTGGATGGCCGTATTGCTGTTGAATGGCCCGGCGTAGTTGCCGGCCACTTCACCCTGGAACCATGTCCCGTAGCCGGTGCTCTGGCCAGTAAACAACGAGTCCCATTTCTGCGAGTAGCAAGAATAGCGGTACGTCAGTTTCGGTGCCCAGGTCACGTCGGCAAAGGTGTATCCGGCCTCGGCGTACCAGGCTTTCTCAGGACCGGCGTCCTTGTCTTGCCAGGCGTATTCAAACGCCAGGCTGACATTCTCGATCCCTGCGTCACCCTCGCCGCGAATGCTGTAGACATCCATGCCTTTGCGCTGCTTCTGGAAATCACTGGCCCAGCGGTCACTCACGTCAATGCCATGGACCCAGATCAGCCCCAGCGTTCCGGCCTTGGCGGTGTAGTCCAGGGTACCGGCGGCCAGTTCGGTTTCGGCCTGGGCACGGTTGTCGGACTTGAGCCACGCCACGCTGCCATGCACACCGTCCTGCCCGCCCAGGCGCACCACGGCGGTTTGGTCGAAAGCGTGTCGAGCCGCCAGGTAATAGGCGCCGCCTCGGTTCAGGCGTCCATTGGCGGGTCCCTTGCCCATGTTCGGTCCGTCGTCGTTGATCAAGAATCCCCTGCCCAGCTTGACCACCTGGCGCCCGCCGGAAATGTCGATGCCGTCCTGCCCCAACAACGGGAACAGATCGGCGGAACGCCAGCCCAGATACGCGTCTTCTATTTTCGTGGTGCGCTCGGCTCCCAGGCTGTTCCCTGCCGCGTCACCGTCTCCCCAGGTCGCGGAACTGACCAGGCTGAATGCGCCATAGGCGGTTCCCCGACCGGCCAAGGCCTGGTCGCCACTCACGCCATATTTGATGAAACCTTCGCGCCAGGTGGACCCGCCCGGCGTGCCGTCGTAGTTCTTGCGGCTGTTGAAATGACCGAATACCGCCAGCACGTCGGCGTTGAGGTGGCTGTCTTCGTCGGCGAACAGCTCGTAGGCCTGGGCCTGGCCCATGGCGCAGAACGCCAACGTGCAGGCAAGCCCGCTGCCGAAAGATCCGATGCGCGATGGATACCGCATGGCTGAAGCTCCTTGTGGTGCGCCTTTCAAAGGCTGTCTTGGTTATTCGTGAAACCGGCGCAGCAGGCTGCGCCGGTTTTGCCGGGTCAGCGGCAGGTAGCCAGGGCGTGATCGAGGGCCTGGACGATCACCCCGGCCTCTTCGGACGTGAGGGTCAATGGCGGCGACAGGACGATCTTGTTGCCGATCGGGCGAACCAGCACACCGCCACGGCGAGCTTCATCGGCAATGCGCGTGGCGAGGCCGGTCGCCGGATCGAGGGGCTGGCGGGTGGCCTTGTCCGTCACCAGGTCCAGGGCAATCATCAAGCCCTTGCCGCGCACATCACCGACCACCGCGTAGCGGTCGACCAGTGGTTGCAAGTGCTCCAGCAACTGGGCGCCGATTTTCCCCGCATTGCCCGGCAGATCCTCGGCCTCGACAATGTCCAGCACCGCCAGGGCCGCGGCGCACGCGGTCGGGTGCCCGCTGTAGGTGTAGCCGTGCATGATCACACTGCTGAACCCCGGCCCGTTCTCGATGGCATCGGCAATTCGCTGGTTGAACACCGTGGCGCCCATCGGGATGTAACCGGCGGTGATGCCCTTGGCCAGGCACAACACGTCTGGCGCGACGCCCCAGCCACGACTGCTCAGCATGCAACCCGTGCGACCGAACCCCGTCACCACTTCGTCGGCAATCAACAGAATGCCGTGGCGATCGCAGACCTCTCGCAATCTCTTCCAGTAGTGCCTCGGCGGGACGATGACGCCACCCGCCCCCTGTACCGGTTCGGCGATCAGCGCAGCGATGGTTTGCGCGCCCAACAGCGCGATCTGGTCTTCCAATTGACGGATGCAGTGGGCGGTCAGTTCTTCCGGATCGCGGCAATCCCAGGGGTTGCGGTACAGCCACGGCGTGTCGAGCAAATGGCAGCCCGCCAGCAATTGCCCGTGGTTGTAGTGATAGACACCGTTACCGCCCACCGAGGTGCCTCCAATGTGCACGCCGTGGTAGCCGTTGCGCAATGACAGGAAGCGGGTACGCCCTGGCTCGCCGCTGGCGATCCAGTACTGGCGGGCCATTTTCAATGCCGTCTCCACCGCGTCCGAACCGCCGGCGCTGAACAGCACCCGAGCCATGTCCTCCTGGGCAAACATCGAGATCAGCCGCTCAGCCAGGTCAAACACCCGCGGATGGGCGATGCCATCGAACGTCTGGTAATACGCCAGTTCGTCCAGTTGCGCGGCGATGGCGGCCTTTACCGAGGCCCGATTGTGGCCCACGTTGACGTTCCACAAGCCGCCGACGCCGTCGAGCATGCGCTGGCCGTCGATGTCGGTGATGTAGTTGCCGTCGCCCTTGGCGATGATCAGGGTTTTCATGCGTTGCGTCGGCGCCGCTGAGCTCATCGGGTGCCAGAACTTCTTCTGCGCTGTCTTGTATTGCTCATACATGATTCAAGTCCTCACTCAGTTTCTCGGATGCGTACAAACAGCAGTTGCTGGCCGGTGAACTCAAGCAGCCCTTCCAGGCCGAACTCGACGCCGAACCCGGACATCTTGCTGCCGCCAAAAGGCGTGTTCGGTTGGATCTGTGCGTGGCAGTTGACCCAGGCCACGCCGCTTTCCAGGCGACTGGCCAGTGCCTGTGCCTGCGCGACATCGCTGCCCCACACCGAGCCTCCCAGGCCCATGTCGCTGGCATTGGCGCGGCGCAGCACATCCTCGACCTCCTGATAGACAATCAACGGCAGCACCGGACCGAACTGTTCTTCATCGACCAGGCGGTGCCCATCCGTCACATCAGCCACCAGGGTGGGCGGATAGAAAAAACCCGGCCGATCCAGCCGAGCACCGCCGCACAACACCCGGCCGCCATGGGCACGGGCGTCGGCCACCAGCGCCTCGACCAGCGCCAGCTGTTCAAGGTTCTGCACCGGCCCGAATGTGACCCCGGGCTCCAGACCGTCACCCACCTTCTGACGCCCGGCGATCCGCACCAGCGCGTCGGCAAAGGCCTCGTACTGGGATTGGTGGATGTACAAGCGCTTGAGAGCGGCACAGGTCTGCCCCATGTTCAGGAAAGCCGCCTGGAAAATGTCCTCGGCCACGGCATCGACCGGCGTACCCGGTAGCACGATGGCGGCGTCATTGCCCCCCAGTTCCAGCGTCAGGCGCTTGAGATTGCTAGCGGCGCCACGCATCACGCTCTGACCGGTGGCGGTCGAGCCGGTGAAGACAATCTTGTGGATGCCGGTGTGCGAGGTGATCGCGCTGCCGAAACCCTGTTCTGCCGTCACCACGTTGATCACGCCCTTGGGCACATGACGGGCAATGATGTGCACCAGGCTCAGGGTGCTCAAAGGCGTGAGGCTGGACGGCTTGCTGATCACGCAATTGCCGGCCCGCAGCGCCGGAATGATGTGCCAGATGGCGATCATGAACGGCCAGTTCCAAGGCGTGATCGAGGCCACCACCCCCAGCGGCTTGCGGTGCAGCTCGATGCGCTGGGTCGGGGTTTCTTCCACCGCCTCCACCGGAATCTGCTGTTCGGCGGTGTATCGCGTCCAGGCAACCGCGCCCATGACTTCGGAGTGAGCAAGCGCCAGTGGCTTGCCCTGCTCTAGGACAATCAGCCGCTCCAACGCGTCGGCTTGCGCCTCGATGTCCGCAGCGACGCCCAGCAACCGTTCCCGCCGATCCTCGTGAGTGCTCTGTCGCCACTCGCTGAAGGCCGCCTGCGCCGCGTCGACCGCCAGGTCCAACTGGGCCAGGGAGCCGGCGGGGCATCGGGCGAAGGCGCTGCCAGTGGCCGGGTTTATGACATCGAAGTCACCCTTTTCACCACTGACGGCAACCCCGTTGATGAGCATTTTATAATCGTGCATCAGTACCTCCCTTTCGCGCGCAGACGGGCCGTCCCGAACCACGCGGACCGGTATTTTCGTGAAAATTGAACAGTGCCGCGTGAGGGCCTAAAGCTTGTGGCTACCCAGCGCCCTGAACCGCTCGGGGGAAACCCTGCGCAGCCGGACCGCCAGGCATACACCGACGATCAGCGCGACGGGGATGATGGCGCAGAGGGCATAGGACAGCAGCGCGCTGGCCCCGGTGAGCACGTCGAAATGAATCACCGCAAGCGCCAGGACCACCAGCAACGCCAGGCAGGAAAACACCGGCAGGATCCGTCCGCGCCAGAGGCCGAGCTTCAGTTCCGGGTGGCGTCGGAAGTAGACCACCACCGCGGCCGAAGTCAGCGCCATCAGCAGGATCACGCACAGCGTCGCCAGGTTGGAGAACCAGGCAAACAGTTGCAGGATCGGATCAGCATCGAGTGCAGCGAAAATCAGCACCACCACGGCGGCAATCAGGCTTTGCAGCGCCGATCCCATGTGCGGGCTCTGGTGGACGCGGTGGGTCGTACCCAATTGGCGATGCAGCAGGCCGTCACGCCCGATGGCATAGAAATAACGGGCGGCGGCGTTGTGGAACGCCAGCAGTCCGGCATAGATACTGACCATGAACAGTATGCGGATGACCTGGGTCAGGTGTGGGCCAACAAAGTGATCGGACATGCCATAGATGAACGTGGTCGGGTCCTGCAATGCCTGCAACGTCGGAACGATCTTGTCCGCCCCCACGCCCACCACCATGGCCCACACCGACAAGGCGTAGAAGCCGCCGATCAGCAGCACCGAGCTGTAGGTGGCAATCGGAATGGTGCGGTGCGGGTCACGGGCCTCTTCACCATAGATGGTGGTGGCCTCGAAGCCGATGAAGGCGGCGAAACAGAACAGCAGGCCAATGGACGGCGTCCCGCTGAACACGTGGCTGCGGTCGAACGCATCGAGATTGATGCCACTGTCGCCGCCATTCTTGAGGATGGCGAAATCCAGGATGAGAATGGCCAGGTACTCGGCGATAACCACCACCGAGAGCACCCGCGCAGAGAGGTCGATCTTGCGATATCCAAGAATCGCCACACTCGCCATGGCCAAGAGCGAATAGCACCACCAAGGCAGGTTCAGGTTGAAGACACTGGCCATTGTGCCGCTGACGACCCCGCCGAACATGCCATACAGGCCCACTTGCAGGATGTTGTAGGCAAACATGGCCAACACCCCCGCCGCGCCGCCGGCCAGACCGCCCAGCCCACAGGAGGTAAAGGCGTAGAAGCCGCCCGCGTTGGTCATGTGCCGGGCCATGGCGGTATATCCCGCCGAAAACGCCAGCAACACCAGCAGGGCAAGGATCAGCAAGGCCGGCGTGCCGGCGCCGTTACCCAGCATGATCCCGATGGGGAAGCCTCCGGCGATGACGCTCAGCGGGCTAGCCGCCGATACCACGAAGAAAATGATGAAGCCGACGCCCAAGGCGCCTCGCTTCAACTCCGTCGAACTGCTGATCGGGAAAGGTACGCTCATTTTTTAACCTTATTGTATGAGGCCGCTGCTGCAGGATCGGGGCACGCCAGACTCACCGCAGTGCACGCGCTGGCTGTCTGGGTGCTGGGATCGATCCTATGCCCTCGCCAAAACCATTCGCTATCCCAAATCGGCAGCATCGCCATTCACGCACCGGAGCTGGGTGCCCCATGGCCGGGCACGGGGCAATGGATGCCGATTCGGGCCAACGGGACGGTCACGGCGTCCGCAAGATGGCCTCGCCCGCCCATGGCCTTTCGCTTGAAAAAAAGCGTTTGAACGGGCGTCCGATGACCATCTGAGCGCCAGAGGGGCCTGTTCGGAACCTCATCGCTTATCCCGTGCAGCGTCTATAGGAATATCAAGGATGAAAGTCGCGCCCTGTCCCACTCCATCACTGTGCACCGTCAGGCTACCGCCCATTTCCTGCGCAGCCAGCGCACAGCTGTGCAGGCCGAATCCGTGGCCCTCTTTGCGAGTGGTGAACCCATGGGTGAACAAGCGCTTCAGATGCTCTGGCGCAATCCCGTTACCATTGTCAGTCACCGTAATACGCAACACCGTACCCTCAATCAGGGAGGCGCCGAAAACGATGCATGGGCTTCGATCGTCCACGCCTTGCAACGCCTGCTTGGCGTTGCGCATCAGGTTCACCAGAATGAGCAGCACTCGGTGTCGATCCAGCGAAAGCATGGGTAAGTCGGTCATTTCCTTGACCACCGCGACTTCCTGGCGCGTCGGCGATCCGACGCTCATGCGCCAGGCATCATCGATCAGCTCAGGAATCAGCACGCTTTCGACGACACTGACGGTGACGGCGTAGGACTGCTGGGCGGCGACAATGGCCTTGATATGTTCTACGCCCTTGGTGAGCTGCCCGAGTTCTTCGATGATGCCCTGCTGCTCTGCTGTTACTACTTCCGCCAGTTTGAGCAGGTAGCTGGGCAGCATTTTTCCCTTGTGGTCGCTGGTGAAAAATTCGCCCAGGTCGTTCACGTGCTCATTCATCAGTTGGGCCACCCTGCCCAGCCCCTGGGCTTTGGAGGCACGCACCTGGCTACTGACGGTTTCGGCCGAGACGTTCACACTGTTGAGGACATTGCCGACGTTGTGCAGCACCGCCGTGGCGATTTCCGCCATGCCGGCCTGACGGGATTTTGCCTGCAGTTCGGCTTGTACCTGACTCATGCGCAGCGCCGCGCGAATGCGAGCCTTGAGCTCCAGTGGCGAAAAAGGCTTGGCGATATAGTCATCGGCGCCACTCTCCAGCCCGGACACACAAGCCTCACTGCCACCGCGGGCGGTCAACAGAATCACGGGCAGATGGGCGAAACTGGCGCTGGATTTGATTCGGGCTGTAAGGCCGAAGCCGTCGAGATGCGGCATCATGACGTCCGAAACGATGATGTCGATGGGTCGCCGCTGCAGCAGTGTCCAGGCCTGTTCTCCATCCGCAGCGGTAGCGATGGTGTAGTCATCTTGCAAAAGCTCGCTGAGGTAGCTGAGCATTTCCGGGCTGTCATCTACCACGAGTACCCGGGATTGCGAGGCGCGTTCCGGGTGCTGCTCGTCGTCGACGCCTGGCTCCGACCCTCGCTCGTTGCTGCTGCCATGATGGCCGTCGTCGAAACGCAAGTGACGCTGTTCGGTTGTGCTTGGTGATGACGGCCCATGCACATCGTTGACTTCGGCCGGCACGGTGTTGGGCTCAACCCCGAGCGGAAGCCGGACAAAGAAGCAGGAGCCTTTTCCAGGCTCGCTGTTGACGCCGACTTCGCCACCCATCAGTTCGGCCAGTTCCTTGACCAGGGCCAGACCGATGCCGGTACCGCTGTAGTGGCGCGTGGCGGAGTTATCGATCTGGGAAAACCGCTGGAACAGCAGCGGCAGTTTGTCAGGCGCAATGCCGATGCCCGAGTCCTGCACCGCGAATTCAAATCGCTCGTCTTCTAGCGCAGTCACCGCCAGGTGTACGGTGCCGCCAGCAGGTGTGAACTTGATCGCGTTGCTCACCAGGTTGAGCACGATCTTCTCGAAGTGTCGCGGGTCCAGGAACACCGTAGCGAGCGCGGGATCGATGCTGCAGGTCAAGGTGCAGCCTTTGCCCTTCGCCACCAGGGCTGCATCCTCGGCCACCATGCCAAGCGCCTTGTTCAAGTCAATTGGCTCCGGACATAACTCGAACTTGCCTGCCTCGGCCTTGGAGAAATCGAGGATGTCATTCACCCGGTTCATCAAGCGCAGCGCGTTGCGTTGGGCGCGGTCGATTTGCACATGCCAGTCCGCTGGCGGAGCGGTCGCCGCCGATAACTGCTCCAGGGGCGCGAGAATGAGGGTCAGAGGCGTGCGCAGTTCGTGGCTGACCGTTGCCACGAAATCGCTCTTCGCCTGGTTCGCTGCCTCGGCCTGATTACGCGCGTGAATGAGCTCGACGGCTTGCGCCTCCAACATCTCGGTCTGCTGGTGGAGCTTTTCGGTCCGTTCGGCGACCATTCTTTCCAACGAGGCCTGGACTTGCTGTCGTTCGGCTTCGGCCTCGGCCTCCAGCACCCGGATGCGCAGGGCATTCTCCTGGAACACCCGTACGGCGCGGGTCATGATCCCGATCTCGTCACCGCGTCCGCCGTTGCTGATCTTGGCGTTCAAGTCGCCGGCCGCGAGCCGGCGCATGCCCGAGGCCAGCGCCACAATGGGCTGCGCGATATACCGCGACGTGCTCCAGGCGATGGCGCCGGCCAGCAAGATGGCGATGGTGCCCGCGACCAGCGTCGCAAGCATGCCGCGATCGTTGTGGGCGACGGCGTCGGAGCGCGCCTGGCCAGCGAAGCGCGCCACCAACAGACCGGCGCTGCGTGCCTCGTTGCGAACCTGGTCACGTGCGTCGCTCAAGGCGTTGCTCGCCTGCTGGAACCTGGCAAACGCCGCCCGGTAGCCGGCAATCTGCTCACTGACCGTCAGCGGCGTAGCCTTGGCTTGCAACCCTACGGACGAAGGAAGAACCCGAGCCAGACGCGAGAGCTCGTCCAGGATGCCGCTGACAGAGCCGGCGACCTCGGCCGACGGTGACAGGCGAAACGACAAGGTCTGCGCCTCAAGGGTGGCAACACGCTCGGCGAAGCGCTTGGACAACGCCGCTGCATTGTGTAGCAGGCCAGTTGCCGCCTGAATGTCGTTTGCGTCATGGACCGCGCGCTCTTCCGTTTCACCCAGCATGGCCTCAAGGCGCTCGGCGGCCTCCCCGACGCTGGTGAGATGGCGCAGCGCCTCGGCGCCTCGAAGCCTGGGCGCCTCGCCCAGGTGTTCAACCGCCTGGCTGGCAGCTGTGACCGCCGTCGCCAACCGGTCCAGTGCCTTTTCCTCTTCTGGCGCCCCCATCATCTCGCGCAGTTGCTCGGCCACCGGGGCGAGCGCCGAGGAAGCGTTGCGCGCCGCCGTGGCCGCCGCCTCATCACCGGTCAACAACATCCTGGCCACACTGGCAGTGACGATTCGCTCGCCGTTGCGCAGGATATCCAGGATGCGATGGGCACTTTCGATGTCGTTCACCCTCGCCTTGTTTTCGATAGCGCGGGAGTCCAGCCCCTTCAGCCCATCGGCGACGCCCTGCTCGACGAGAATCGTCGCTTCTCGCATCCGGCCGTAGTGGGCGGTCATGTTCTCCGTTTCGTCATCCATGGTCTGGGTCGCCGCTCGCAAGGCCGTGATCGCCTCGGCGAGCCTTTCCAGACTGCCCTTGAGCGCTTGCGCCTCTTGCGCTGGAATGGCGGCGAGTCCGTCGATAGCCTTCGCCACCATGCTGTCGGCCTGCGCCAGGCTTTGCGGGTCGCGGGTCGCAATGAAGTTTTCCACCCGCCCGGTCGCTCCGTTGACCGAGGCCAGGATCTCCGCGGAATGGCTGGCGGAATCCACCGCGCGGACCATGCCTCGCAGGCCGTAGAGGTTCACCAGCGATACCGCCAGCATCAGGAACACCAACGCGCCGACCGCCAGGCCAATCCTGACGGCAATCGGTGTATCCCTGGCGGGTTTGAGTTTCAGCATGGGCCGCTACTGTTTCGTCACCTCTGGCAAAGGTGTCGGTGGCGCTGGATTGTGGGCGGCCGCGTCGATCATCGCCGCCACAGACGCTTGGTCGTAAGCGGGATTGGCCGCGCCACCCACCGGCATGGTGGCAAGCCAGGTGTCCAGGTCTTTCCCATCGATGCGCACCAGCGGCACCTCGACGAACTTCGGCACCTGCTTGCCCGCCAGGATCTGCTGGGCCACCCAGAAGCCCACCTGCGAGACGCTCGGAGAGGCAGAGACCGAGACGGTCTCATAGCCATTGGCATCGCGCTCGTGTTTCCACAGGGCGAGTTCGTCCTGGCGGTTGCCCATTACGATGATTGGCAGAGGGCGCCCCGCTGCCTTGAACGCCATGGCCGCGCCGTAACCATCCCCCCCCTGAGTCGCGACCGCATCAATGTTGGGCAGCGACGGCAGGGCCAGCGCCACCTCTTTGCGAGCGACAGAAGCCGTCCAGTTCCCGTACACGGTCTTGGCGAATTTCAGCCCCGGGTAGTCACTGGCCGCCTTGCGAATACCGTCGCTGATGTTTTGATCGGTGGCATCGCCGGCAATGCCGCGGATCTCCAGCAGCGTTCCGTTCCCCTTGAGGCGCTTGGCGATGTAGTCCATCTCTACGCGCCCCATGGCCGCCCAGTTGTAGTCCACCGTATAGACGCAGCGCTCGGTGACGAGGCTGGCCATGACGACCACCACGATGCCGGCGTTGCAGGCATCGCGGATCACTCCGTTGAGGGCCGTGTCGGATGCGGCCAGGATGACGATGGCGTTGACCCCCTGGACGATCAACTCCTGGATATGAGCCGCTTGCTCCGACGCGGAGTTATTGGCGCTGACCACCGGAGCCTCGCGGATCAAGCCATCCTTTTGCGCCTGGGACGCAATCTCCTGCCAGTTGCGCACCATCACCTTGCGAAAATCGCTGCCTGCGTAGGAGTTGCTGAACGCAATGCTCTGGCTAGCGGTAGAGCCACGGGCAACGCCGTCATCAGCCGCTTGGGCTGGATGGACGGCAAGCATCGCCAGCCAGGCCATACAACCGGCGAAGCGCCACAAGATTTTGTCATTGGACCGGGCATGAAGAAGCATAGGGACTCCTTTCCTCGACGGCTGACGATTGAAACCGACACATCACCTGCACTAGCGATGAGCATAGTCACAATTCGGGCTTCATCCTGTTGAAAACCTGCCGCCTCCCTGCAAGCGTCAGACGCACAGCCCTTGCCAGGGAACCGGGCGTCCCCCCTCCTCCACGGATTTGCATGTCGCAACAAGCGAGGGTCTTTGCCTTTCGCTCATGGTTCGGACGGTTAGGTTTTCCGGCATCGCGCGTCACCTACCCAACCATCCTCGCGTCATCCCTCCTCAGTTTTCCCTTCAATAACAGGCAGTTATAGAAAAATGGAAACATCTTTGAAAATTTATATTGCGCACAAACATTTTTGCCGCTAACTTTATCTCAACTTGCTTAGCGCGCAAACATTAAGCGTAGCTACAACTACCCAACACCCTCTAGGAGAAGTGACTCATGAAAAAGATTCTTTCTGGCCTGGCCTTCGCCACCGCTTTCGTCGCCGCCGGCTTTGCAAACGCAGCTGACGTTAAACCCACCGTGATCCTGGTGCATGGTGCTTTCGCCGACTCGTCGAGCTGGAACGGCGTGGTGAAGATCCTGGAGAAGGACGGCTACCCGGTCATTGCGGCGGCGAACCCGCTGCGCGGCGTGAGCAGTGACGCACAATCCGTGGCGAGCATCCTCAAGAGCATCAAGACGCCGGTGGTGCTGGTCGGCCACTCCTATGGCGGCTCGGTGATCAGCGAGGCGGCGTACGGCAATCAGAACGTCAAGGGCCTGGTGTATGTGGCGGCGTTCACCCCGGAAGCGGGCGAAACCGCAGCAGAACTGTCCGGACGATTCCCTGGCGGCACCCTCGCTTCAGCCCTGTCGGCCCCGGTCGAATTGGCTGACGGCGGCAAGGATCTCTACATTCAGCAGGACAAGTTCCACGATCAGTTCGCTGCCGATGTACCTGAGGCCGAAGCTCGCCTGATGGCCGCAGGTCAACGTCCCGTCACCGTCGCCGCGTTGAACGAAGCCGCTACCGATCCGGCCTGGAAAACCATTCCATCCTGGTTCGTGTACGGCGACAAGGACAAGAACATCCCGCCCCAAGCCATGGCGTTCATGGCCGAGCGCGCCCACTCCAAGCAGACCGTCGTGGTGAAAGGCGCCTCCCATGTGGTGATGGTGTCCAACCCGAAAGTGGTGGCTAACCTGATCGAGAAAGCAGCGCAGTAAAAATGTGGTACCCAAGGCCCGCACATGCGGGCCTTTTGCCGTTGCGCTCAATCGTGCAGTTCGATCAGCATCTCCAGAAATGCGCGCACAGCAGGGGGACCATTGGATTATCGAGCGATGGCAATCCTTGCTTGATGGCTTAAAGCTATCAACCGATAATCACGCCCGTCAAAAAAGCACATAAGGATTTGCTGTGAAGAAGCTCTACCTGGCTCTACCGTTCTGCGCCTTGCTGCTACAAGGCTGCGGCGTGACCATGACCCGCTATGAACCCAATTATCAAAACGTCCAGCAGCTCAAGCAAAACGCGCCGATGCAGCCTCTGCGTGAAGCGCAGGTGGATGCGGATTCAGGCCAGGGATCGTTGATGGTGCGCCTGAACCCGATTTCCTCGCCTGCCGGCAGCGTGCCGCTGCACATCCAGGCGGCGATCAATGATGAGCTGCGTCAGGCAGGTCTGTTGGACCCTCGTGCTGACCGCCAGCTGCAGATTCAATTGGTCAAGAGCCAGCTGACCGCAGGCATGGGCACCGGCCACGGCGAATTGGCCGCTCGCTTCACGCTGCGTAAAGGTGACCAAGTCCTGTACGAGGGCACTAAAGACGTGCAGCGTGAGTGGGACAGCAGTTTCTTCGGCCCGATCGCCATTCCGGCTGCCGCAAACAACTACAACCCGATGGTATTGGACCTGCTCAAGAGCCTGTACAGCGACCCGCAGTTCACTCAAGCATTGAAGTGATCAAAAAAAAGAGCCGCGATTGCGGCTCTTTTTTTATCGGCTGTCAGGCCCGAGGAATGCGGGCATCGATAGCGGAGTATTTCATGCGGTTGTTGTCGACCCAGTTCTTCAACAGCGCATTGACCTGCCGGTTGAAGGTATCGGTGACGGCTGCCTTGGGCGTGTTACCGGCCAGTGGCAGGAACCAGATGCCGATCCACGTATTGATCGCATCATGGTTGCTGTTCTTGGCCAACGGCTGACCGTGCTCGTCCAGGGTTTCCAGACTCATGGTGTACTGGTCGGTTCCCAGCGCCGGAATAACCGTGAAGGTAAGACCACTGATGAACGCCATAACCATTTGCCCACCACTTGGCGCGTGATTATAGACTTTCAACCGAAGGTTGTAGTCGCCCGGCTGTTTCTGGAACTCGTCGAACACCACACGCCCAAAAAGCCCTGATTCGTCGAAGGCACGTTTCAGATCCGGCTTGAGCATGTCCCGAGCCTGCGGCACTTCGGTGGCCTTGGCATTGTCGGGGTCGCCCTGATAGAAATCGAAGTCGACATAGACGTTCGGCTTGTTCGAGTAACTGGCCATTGACGGCAGATTGACAGGAGCTACTTCATCTTTGGTGAAACTGGCGCAGCCACTGAGGCTCAAGGCCAGGGCGAGGCCCAGGGCTTTTCCAAATTGCATATCGACTTCCTTGCGTGATTTCTACAGGCCGCTCATGGAGAGGGGTGGCGGATTCTAGCGGGATTCGATTGAAATCAAAAGGCCATCATCCCGATGACCTTCGTCCATTGTCCCTGCTCGAACAGCGCTGCGACGATAATTGCAATGGCGTCACGCCTTCGATTACTTGGCGAAAAGCTGGCTCATATCCTTGAACGCCTTGAACTCCAAGGCATTACCACACGGATCGAACAAAAACATGGTGGCTTGCTCGCCGACCTGCCCTTTGAAGCGAATGTAGGGTTCGATTACAAACTCGGTGCCGAATGACTTCAATCGCTCGGCCAGCGCTTCCCATTCTTCCCAGCCCAGGACGATACCGAAATGCGGAACCGGTACGTCGTGCCCGTCCACCGGGTTGCTATGGACACTTTCCTGGGATGCGGTTTTCGGATGTTCATGGATAACCAGTTGATGGCCATAAAAGTTGAAGTCGACCCATTGAGCGCTGGAACGCCCCTCCTCCAGGCCAAACACCTGACCGTAAAAGGTCCGTGCCGCATCAAGGTCGTAGACAGGGATTGCGAGGTGAAAAGGTGAAAGGCTCATCAGGACTCCATGATTGCGTTGTTGGGTATCGCACAATCCTAGAACGGTAATAGCAGCAGAAAAATCAATATATATTTCTCAGAAGCACAATTAATATTTATGAATGATCAAAGAACTCAAGACCCTTATAGCCGTCGCCCGAGAAGGTACTTTCGCCGCGGCCGGTCACAAAATAGGCCTGACCCAGGCTGCGGTGAGCGCCCAGATGCAGCGTTTGGAGGCTGAGCTCGGCTTCGAACTTTTCGACAGGAAGGGACGTTCGGCCCTCCTCAACCGGATGGGCCACCAGATACTCTTGCAAGCACAGGAACTGCTTCGCCTCTACGACAATCTGGGTACAACCACGGTAGGCCTTCCCGCGAGTGTCCTGGTCAATATCGGGGCCATCGCGTCCGTACAGCGGTCCTTTTTACCGGGCGCTTTAGCCAGGTTTCACAAACAGTGCCCGCAGGTCCGCACCCGCATCATTCCGGGACTGTCGATTGAACTGATCAACCTGGTGGATGCCGGCGAAATCGACATGGCCGCCATCATCCGCCCGCCCTTCTCACTGCAGAGTGATCTGCGCTGGACCACACTCACGCTTGAGCCCTATCGCTTGATCGTGCCTCGTGAACTTCCGGGAGACGATTGGTCGCAGCTGCTGTCCAGCCAACCATTCATTCGGTATGACCGATCATCCTTTGGCGGCAGACAGGTGGATCGATTCCTGCGGCAGATGCATTTCACCTTGCGTGAAGTCTGCGAGCTGGATGAACTGGATGCCATCCTCAAGCTGGTCGAAAACGGTGTTGGCGTCGCGCTGGTACCGCAGACCGCAAGCCATCAACCATGGCCCAACGGGGTGCGCGCGCTCAATCTCGGACAGCACACCTTTCATCGTGATATCGGTCTTGTGCATCGGGCCCCGCAAGGCTTGACCGAGCCGGTTCGGGTACTCGCTCAACTGATTGGGGAGCAGGTTTTATCTGGTTCCCAATGAAATCGAGACTGAATTCATTTTTTTGAAATGACCCCGCTCATGTATTGATTCAAATCGCGAAAATCCTGAACCCTCCAAGCGTAAGGCGCTAACTTCACACCGTTCTCCTTCAGGGTCCTGGGAATCAAATCTCCATTGGGCCGTAGAATAATCGACGAAACAATAACGCCCGGATAATCATTCAGTCGTTTCTTGAAGGCGGCACTTGTAAGGTCCGGGGTCGGAGGATTGCTTTTGTGAGCCAGCGGCCCAGTCCCCTTGATGTCTGCGCCGTGGCACATCGCACATCTCTGCTGGTACAGGTTCTTCCCGTTCGCGTTGTCCGCGAAGGATGGCGATAGTTGAACGAGCGATAACACTCCTGGCAAAGCGGCCAACAACAGCTTCCTTTTCAAGCAATCTCTCCCTGAGTCAGAGCCCAATGCAGGCTCGCGATTGCTTATAAATAGGTCAGTGCCGCAAATCAAGCTGAGCGTTGGGCAATTGAAACCTGGCTCGGTAAGCCCCCGGGGTGAAGCCGACACGCTCGCGAAACAAGCGGGTAAACGAACTGAGGTCGCTATAGCCTACGTATTGCGCGATTCGCTCGGTACTCAGATCCCCGGCTTCGAGCAATGCCCGCGCCGTGTCGATGCGCAAGTTTTGCAGATACGTCAGCGGCGACTGGTCGAGCGCCTTGTTGAAGCGGCGTATCAAGGTGCGCTCACTGACGGCCAGTTGCGTCGCCAGGTCCTTCATCCGGATCGGTTGGGCCAGATGATCCTGTAACCACTTCTGCGCCCTTTGGATCAACGGGTCGTTGTGAGTGGTGTCGGCGATCAGTGGTTGCAGTGGTGTCTGTGTCGTCTGGGTCAGATCGATCAGCATGCTGCGGGCGCACTGCATGGCTATCGCCTTGCCCGCAAATTGGTTGAGCACATGCACCGACTGCAACAGGAACGTAGCGTGTGCGCCGCCGCATACCAGCCGCTCAGCCTCGGTCACCAGTGGGCGCATCTGTAGATCGACCTTTGGGAATCGCTCGCGGAAATGCTCCTCCAGCCACCACGTAGTGGTAGCGATTCGGCCATCAAGCAAGCCCGTGTCCGCGAGCAAGAACGTTCCCGTGCAATTTGCGCAAAGCCATGCGCCCTGCTCCCACTGCTTCACCAGCCATTGGCGAACGGCGATCTGGCTGTCGAGAAACTGGCAAAACAGCCGCCAGCCCCGGTAATGCAGACTGGGAATCAACACCAGGTCGTAAGTCTGATCCTTGGGCAATGGCCGCATCGCCAGCTCCAGCCCATTGCTGGTGCGGACCGCCAGCCCGTCCTGCGAGATGAAATGCCATTCAAACAGCCCGGCCGCCGGCATGCCCTGCTTGGACATATGGGCATTGGCGACCTGGAGCATGTCGGCAAATCCACCGATCACAGAAGCGTATGAATCGTCAAAACCGAGAATCGCAACGGTAGGCATAGCAGCATGGTTCCAGACATGTATGGCGATACTCGCATATTTACAGTCGTTTTTGCCTATTACCGCTCCACTACCGCCTCTCTAGAGTGCTCTGCACATCACTTTTGCGGATTGCGGATAAAAGACATGACTCAAGCAGCGATTACCCGGCACCAGGACACGCTCTATCACGACCTCAATACCCCTGAGGAAATCCTCGCCATCCGCCAGGAGGTTCGTCGCTTCGCCGATGAGCATGTGGCACCCGCGGCCTACGCGATTGGCCACACTGAAGAGTCCGTGGCCGCTTTTCCGCGCCAGCTGTTCGCCAAGATGGCAGAGGCAGGTTTGTTCGCCATTCCGTTCACGGCTGAGGTTGGCGGTCGCGGGCTTCAGTACCCCGTCACGGCCACTGCAGTGATGATCGAGGAGTTGGCTTACCATTCGAACTCAGTCGCGGCCATCGCCGACGTGCATTGCATACTTGCCGGTAACGCGCTGAAACACGGATCGGAGTCAATCCAGCAGCGTTATCTCACTCCGCTATTAAGGGGGGAGAAAATCGGCAGCTTTGCCACGACCGAACCCGACGCGAGCACCGACCTCAGCGTAAACGCCATGACCACCCATGCCAGGCGGACCGAAACCGGCTATGTGATCAATGGTCGCAAGCGATTCATTTCCAACGCACCGGTCGCTGATTTTGTCGTCGTGCTCTGTGTGGATGAAGGGCGGATGACTGAATTGGTCGTCGAGCTGGATTGGCCCGGTGTTCGTGTTGGCGAGCCAGACAAGAAAATGGGCAACCACGGTCAACTGACGGCGGATATTTACTTCGATAACGTCGAAGTTCCACTGGAAAACGTCGTCGCAGAGCCGGGCCAAGGGCTCAAAATCGCACTACAAACCCTGACCTACGGACGCATCGGCATCGCCGCCAGCGGCACAGGCATGGCCCAGGCACTGTTCGACTTGAGCGTGGAGCGGTTGAAGAGCCGTCGGGCGTTCGGCAAGGTCGTCGCACAGTTCCAGCATTGGCAGTTCAAGATCGCCGAGCGCGCCACTGAAATCGAGAACGCTCGCAATCTCTATCTCAAGGCGGCCCTGCGCATGGATGAAGGCCACGCCTTTGCCGACCCGGAAGCGGCCATGGCCAAATGGTACGGAACCAACCTTGCCGGTGAGTTTGCCCGGGATGCCGTTCAAATATTCGGTGGCTACGGTTTCATGCGTGAGCTGGCGGCTGATGGCTCCCACTACCGAGTGGAAGAAATCTACCGTGATTGCAAGATCGCCGAGATCTATGAAGGGACCAATGAGATTCAGAAGCTGGTGATCGCCCGCGGGATCTTCGGTAAAGACATCACAGGCTGACCGGTCCACATTCAGGAAGCTGCCCGATGCATATCCTCATGATCCATGCTCACAATGAATCCCAGTCGTTCAACGCCGCCATGAAAGATCTGGCAGTAGCGGAACTACAAACCCAAGGGCATCGCGTAGAAGTGTCCGACCTGTACGCCATGAACTGGAATCCGGTCGCCAGTGCCGCTGACTTTGGCAGTCGTGCCGACTCACAGTACCTGACGTACGCGTTGGAACAGCGACACAATCATTCGGTGCGAACCCTGGCACCGGATATCCAGGGCGAACTGGACAAGCTGCTGGAGGCAGATCTGCTCATCTTCAACTTCCCGATCTACTGGTTTTCGATGCCGGCGATCATGAAAGGCTGGATAGACCGGGTACTGGTTTCCGGCGTGTGCTACGGCGGCAAACGTTTCTACGACCAGGGAGGCCTGGTGGGCAAGAAGGCCATGCTCGCAATGACGATTGGCGGTCAACCTCACATGCTGGTGAATGGCGGCGTGCATGGCGACCTCAACGATATGCTTCGGCCTATCCTGCGGGGCACGCTCGCCTACACCGGCATGCAAGTGCTGCCCAGCTTCGTCGCCCATCACGTACCCTACATCTCCCACGAGGCACGAGTCGCGCTGTTGGATCAGTACCGTCAGCACCTGCGCTCGCTGGACGAATTGCAGCCGATGTCGTTCGTTTCCCTGGGTCAGTTCGATGATAAGTTGCGTCCTCTTCCGCCATCTGAAACTGGCGGACTATAGGCGTCATTATCGCGTGCGGGGCGACAGGTTCACTCCGCCCCCATGGCCTCGACCACCCCCTGGTCCTCACCCAGGAAACCACCGCTCTGATGCTGCCAAAGCCGGGCATAGGTCCCGTTTTTCGCCAGCAGTTCAGCGTGGGTTCCCTGCTCGATGATGCGCCCCTCATCCATGACGATGAGTCGGTCCATGGCGGCGATCGTTGACAGTCGATGGGCGATGGCGATGACCGTCTTGCCCTGCATCATCTCATCGAGGCTTTCCTGGATGGCCACTTCAACCTCGGAGTCCAAGGCGCTGGTGGCCTCGTCAAGCAACAGGATCGGGGCGTTCTTGAGCATCACCCGAGCGATGGCGATGCGTTGGCGCTGGCCGCCCGAAAGCTTGATGCCGCGTTCACCGACCAGGGTGTCGTAACCGGAATGGCCTTGGCGGTCGCTCAGTTGGCGAATGAACCCGTCAGCCTGGGCATTGACCGCGGCAGCGCGGATTTCTGCGTCGGTCGCATCCGGACGGCCGTAGCCGATGTTGTCGCGAATGGAGCGATGCAACAAGGAGGTGTCCTGGGTGACCATGCCGATGGCGCTACGCAAGCTGTCCTGGGTAACGTGGGCGATGTTTTGCCCGTCGATGCGGATCTCTCCGCTGTCGACATCGTAGAAGCGCAACAACAGGTTGATCAGCGTTGACTTGCCGGCACCGGAACGACCCACCAGGCCGATTTTTTCCCCCGCGCGGATGTGCAGGCTCAGCCCATCGAGCACCTGGCGTTCACCGTTGTAGTTGAAGCTTACGTTGTCGAAGGTGACCGCGCCGCCAGCGGGCACCAGCACGCCGGCGTTCGGTGCATCCTGGACCTTCGGCCCTCGGGTCAAGGTGTCCATGCCATCCTGCACGGTGCCGATGTTTTCGAACAGCGAGGTCATCTGCCACATGATCCAATGGGACATGCCGTTGATCCGCAACGCCATGGCGGTGATCGCCGCCACGGCCCCGGTACCGACCTCTCCCAGGTGCCAAAGCCACAAGGCATAACCGCCTGCGCCGAGGATCAACGCCACCACCAGCGCCTGGTTGACGATTTCAAACTGGCTGACCAAGCGCATCTGGCGAAAGCCCGTCTGCTTGAAATCCTCCATCGCGGCGCGGGCGAAGTGCGCTTCGCGTTTGGAGTGGGAGAACAGCTTCACGGTGGTGATGTTGGTGTAGGCATCCGAGATACGCCCGGTCATCGACGACCGCGCGTTGGCCTGCTCCTGCCCCACCTGCCCCAGGCGCGGCACGAAATACAGCATCGCCAGCCCGAACAAGGCGACCCAGGCAATGAACGGCAGTATCAGTTTCAGGGCGAAGCCACCGGCCAGGGCGATGATCGCGATGAAGTAGACGCCGATCCCGGGAGCGATTTCGATGACGGTGAACAGGACTTCACGCACCGCCAGTGCCGTCTGCATCACCTTAGTCGTGACCCGACCAGAAAACTCATCGGAAAAAAATGAAAGGCTTTGCCGCAGCATCAGCCGGTGGAAATCCCAGCGCAGCCGCAGCGGCAGATTAATCGCCAATATCTGGTGCTGCACCATGGTCCGCAGCGCCACGAGGCCGATGCTGATGACCAGAACGGCGCCAATCCCCCACAGCACCCGGCTCTCCTGCGCGCTTTGCGCCTCACCGCCCGCCTTCCAGGCTGAGAGCAGATCCACGACCTGCCCGAGAAAGGAAAACAACCATGCCTCATAAATCGACACGGCGGCGCTGAGCAGCGCCAGCGCGAGGATATAGCCACGGGCGCCTCGGGTGCAGGCCCACAGGAAACGCACCAGGCCAACCGGTGGCGGCGGTGCTTCATCGGGCGGGAAAGGGTCGAGTCTTCGCTCAAACACACGAAGCATTGCGGCCTCCGAAAGGACAAAGGAGAGAGATTCTGCCATTTAACGAGTGTTTTGAGGGATTAGCGAAGCGGGGGTTCAGAGCGATTGGCGGGTTTGTGCCTGGTCAACAGGCGTTACCTGCGCAATACCTGGAGGGACGGGGGAGTCAGCCGCTCATTCAGGGGCAACAATGCGTATTTCGCGAGACCCGATGCGATATCCTGTGGTCTCGTCGATCGCCACCGCACTGATCTCAGTGTTGGTCTGCGCATCGAAGAACCGAACCACTTCCCCTCCCCCCCGATGTTTTTTCCCCCATGCTCCAATCATGAACAGCACGGGCAAGAAATCGCGTCCAGCCTCGGTCAGCACGTACTCATCACGCGGCGGCCTCTCTGAATAGCGTTGTTTTTCAAGCAGCCCCATCTCAGTCAGCATTGCCAACCGCTTGGTGAGTATCGTCGGCGCTATACCCAGGCTCTTCCTGAACTCATCGAAACGGCGGATCCCGCCGTGAGCATCCCTCAAGATCAGAATGCTCCAGTGGTCACCGACCGACCTCAAGCTCCGCTCGATCAGGCAAGGGCTGCTAGACAACAAAGGATCGTTCATATCGTTTCGATATCGACTTGGTATTGAATTGATAGTAACCTTCACCGAATACACCGTCCAGCATCAGGGGCTGCATCCGATGAGTGCATCCTCCTACAGGGTCACCCTCCAGTAAAGCGAGACGACTGCGATCTGCCGAGCTGATTCGCGTCTGCTGCCTCTCTTCTGCGCAGGCGCCAGACGACATAAAAAAACATCCACTACAACACGACGATTTTAGTCATCAAGGCTACTGAACAGGCCGGTGGCACCGTTATTTTTTGGTGAGCAGTATGGGAAAAAACGCTGTTAGATATACCTGTGTAGCCTGCGGCATTTGCTGCAAGCAAAGGCTGATCCCTTTAACGCTGACCGAGGCTGAGCAATGGCTCGCTCGTGGCGATGATGTCGCGATTATTCTTGAAGCGTTCAGCGACTCCACCAGCCTGGGCCATTCGGCGGAGTACATCCATAACACTGGCCGGGCGGCCAGAGTCTCAACAGGCAAGGCACCCATTCACGTGATCGCCATTTTTGCGGCCAACGCTTTGAGCAAGTGCCCTAACCTGCAAGACGATAATCTGTGCGGCATTTACCAGGAACGACCTCTGGTGTGCCGAATCTACCCAATGGAGATCAATCCCTTCATAGAACTCCGTCAAGAAAACAAGATCTGCCCGCCTGAATCCTGGGGAACTGGCGACATTCTTTGCAGTGATGGCGTGGCTAATCCCCCTTTGCAAAAACTGATCAACCAATCGAAAGAAGCCGATGTCGAGGATGCCAAAGCCAAGGTCGCGATATGTGAGTCTTTGGGAATGAACGTCGCAAGCTGGAAAGGTGATGGCCTGGCGGTGTATTTCCCTGAGCGACAGGCATTGATGCAGGCCATGCAAGCGATCGACTCTAACGACGGCATAGGTCAACAGCATTGGCAAGTTCGTACCGATAACGCCGAGTTGCGCGAGTATTTACTGGCGAACGATGTTCCGCTAGCGCCTCAGCAGGCGCAGGAATATATCTATCAGGCGCTGTGATGCCCCCGGATATGCGGCTGATCGATATGTTGAAGCAAGCCCTGACGGGTGATGCGACAAGTCAGTCGCTGTCTCTGCCAGCCTCGAAGCTGGCGACCCGCAGTCCCAACAGTCCGCCGCAAGGACCGAGACGACAAGGTTATGTAGAAGTTTCGGGGAAGCGCTTACAATCCTGCTCCCCCCATTCGGACCACCACTATGCTGCGTCTTCTCCCCCTGGCGTTATTGCTCCTGATCGATCAGACCATGGCATACCCTGCCCTGCAGGACACTGAGCTCTACACCCAGAAGACCACCGACTGCCAGGATGTCGATCTCGCCACTTGGAAGCATCCTGCCCGCATCGTGCTGGAGAAAAGCGGCATCAAGCTGGAACGGGTTCAGCTGTGTAATGGCGGGCGCTATCCGATCTTTCAGGGCGAAGTCCCCTACGACCCTCAGGGTCAGACCAAGGACTTCTTCCTACCTCTGTATGAGCAACTACGAAAGGCGAACGGCAAATGGCCTTACGTATTGGTGGCCAGCAACTACGGGGAGATGGTGTACGTCAGCTACCCGCAGAGCGACTCGATCTCCCTGGCTTATGAGAACTTCGAGGCGCCCTAGGATACGCCGGCAACCTTCGAAATCGAACTACACGGCGGCCTCTGGCTCGCCGTAATACTTCTCCCCCATGTCTCTTTTAAGCTTGGCAATGTGCTCGAAGCAATCGGTGATCACTTGCCTGAAGCTACTGTCAATGTCCTGGCAATGATCCAGATAGACGCGTGCAAGTACCGCCAGATAGGCTTCGATAATGCGGCAAAACACAAGAATGCAGTCCTTCGTCCTTTTGCCCGAACGGGTGACCACGTAATTGTGGTGGCCCTCGCCCGCCTCCCTCGGCTCGCTTTCGACATACACCCCCCAGATGACCTTGTTGTTGTGTATGTAGTCGCTCAACATTCCATTGAGCATGCCTGCGTCTGGAATGACCGCCTTTAACGCGGTGATTGATTTGGTTGACTCAAACTTATCAACCTCCTCCATGCTTTGCGCGTTCATGATCTGATAAGCATGGCCCACCTGCTCCAGGACCGACCGCAACAGACAGTTCACGTCAAAATACATGCTGTTTTTGATGAGTATTGAAACAGACTGGAAGCTACCGAGCACCCTCTGCAAAATTATCATCGAAGTGCGCAGGCCGATATTCAACACAGGAATCAGGCCCAGGCTTTGATCAATAGCCTTGTGCGCTTTGAACGAGCTATAGACCAGGAAGTCAGCGGCCAGGAACTCATCCTTGATCAGCGACTGCATGGTCAGCCCGTCCGGGCTCTTCAGCGTTCCAAGCAATGCCTGGAAGTTTTCGTTATCGAACTCGTCCTTCTCATCAAGGGATGAGAACAGGAAATGCACCAGCCTGAGCACGGTATCTGAACTGTCAGTGGGTAACGCATAGTCGTACTTCCCGGTGCCCAGGGGAAATAGCAGATGGATATTATCAATTGCATGCTCGCCGTCCCGATGGTACTGAATATCCCTCAAGGAAAACCACGGCTCTCGTTTGTCACTCATGCTCACCAACTCCATGGAATGCAATGTCCTCATGCAACGCCCTTGTGCCGTTGGGCTCCAGGCTTGCAGCAGGAGGAATCTAACATGTCGAGCGGAAAAGGTAGAGGCATTACGACATCACTGCGCGGCCTTCAGGTCCACTCCAAGTGCCCGGGCGAAGGCCTTGACCAAGGGACTGCGCACGATGTTGTGCCGCAGGATCAAACTGAATGGCGTGACAATGCTGATCAGGTCTGGACGTACAGCACGCATCACCCCCCGCTCAACCATCCCACGGGCATAATGCTCGGGCAGGAAGCCCACGAAACGGCCGGTCTTGACCAGTAGCGCAACGGCTTCCACCTGGGTTGCCGAGGCGGAAAAGCTGTCGTAACGGGCGAAATTCAGTTTGTCTCGGTGAATCGCATAGCGATGGTTGACGCACTCATACTCCTTGAGCACTTCGCTGCTGATCTGCGCCTCTGGTACGTCAAATAACGGATGCCCCAGCGCGCAATAGACCAGTGAACGTTCCTCGTATAGCGGGTAGTAATCGAATTCTTCGCGCTGCTGATAAACCGGCACGATACCGGCAACCAACCGCCCCTCTACCACACCCCGTTCCACCTCATCCAACTGAGACGCTTGAAGTTGCAGTCTCACCTTCGGAGATTCCTCATTGATGCTTCTAAGCGCGGCAACTAACGGAGAATTAGGATCAGAAATCGTGTTATCAATAACACCCACACCAAGATCACCGACAAGTTCATTCTGCGCTGAACTAAGCCGATCTCGAAAGTTATCTACCGAGGCAAAAAGATCAATCGACGCTTGATACACCAACTTGCCTTCTTCGGTCAGGTGAAAGCCTTCACGACCGCGAGTACACAGGCGCATGCCAATACGAATCTCAAGGTCAGAAATCTGTTTGCTGATCGCTGCCAGGCCCACGTTAAGCTCATTTTGCGCAGCGCTGAAACCACCCGCCTCGACCACCGCCTTGAAGACTTTGAGCAGTTTGAAGTCCAGGCCACTGAGCGCCAGTGGAGCCCGGTGAGGCGGTTTAGGCGGCGGGTTTCCGGAATTGGAAAGTGGGGTTTCCATAATGCTTATTTACCTCTGGCGCCCTAATCAACACTCTGTGCTCAACAACAAAAACAACGCTGGCTAATAATAATGATCACAGAAAACCTGGCTTGGCAACCGCTAAGATTTTTCGCACCTGAGTGCCAACTCGCTGAGTTTCCGCCATTAAAAGCTGACACTTCGATCAGCCCTTTCCGCTTCGAAACTGCGCTTGTCCCCCTGCCCTTGATGAATAACTAAGCCGAGCCACGCCTGGTGGATTTCCATCGTCCAGGGCCCATGTTCCGGGCCAGGCACAACGCTTCAAGTTCGCTTTATCGATGAGGAAAATAACGATGTCTCAAACCACCGATCGCCTCTGGGGCGCGCGTTTCAAAAGTGGCCCGTCCGAGGCCCTGGCGGCCCTGTCGCGTTGCCCTGAGCGCTATTTTCGCCTGACCCCTTACGACCTCGCCGGGTCGAAGTCCCATGCCGGGGAATTGCAGCGCGCCGGTCTGCTGAGCGCAGAAGAGACCCGGACCATGCTCGCCGCTCTGGATCAGATCGGCGCCGACTTCCGCGCCGGCAGCATTGCCCCGACCCTGGATGACGAAGACGTCCACACCTTCATCGAACGCCTGCTGACCGAGCGGCTCGGCGCCCTTGGCGGCAAGCTGCGTGCCGGGCGCTCGCGCAACGACCAGACCGCCAACGACCTGCGCCTGTTCCTGCGCGATCACGTCCGCACCCTGGCCGTCGAAGTGCTGGCCTTGCAACAGGCGTTGGTGGCCCAGGCTGAACAACACGTCGAAAGTATCTGCCCCGGTTTTACCCACTTGCAGCAAGCGCAACCGATTGTCTTCGCCCATCACCTGCTGGCCCACGCCCAAGCGATGCTGCGCGATGTGCAGCGCCTGGTGGATTGGGATGCGCGCACCTCGCTGTCACCACTGGGGGCAGCGGCCATGGCCGGTTCCGCCATCGCTCGCCTCCCCGAGCATTCGGCCAGGGAAATGGGCTACAGCGGCGTGTGCGAGAACTCCATCGACGCCGTCGCCAGCCGCGATCACGTCGCCGAGTTCCTGTTCATTGCCAGCATGCTCGGTATCAATATTTCCCGCCTGGCTGAAGAGTTTTGCCTGTGGTCGTCGCGGCAATTTCGTTGGGTCACGCTGGACGATGCCTACGCCACCGGCAGCTCGATCATGCCGCAGAAAAAGAACCCGGACATTGCCGAACTGGCGCGCGGCAAGGCCGGTCGCTTGATCGGTAACCTGACCGGCCTGTTGTCCACCCTCAAGTCCCTGCCGCTGTCCTACAACCGCGACTTGAGCGAAGACAAGAACGGCGTGCTCGACAGCGTCGACACACTACTGCTGGTGCTGCCGGCCATGGCCGGGATGGTCGCGACCATGCAGGTCAACGTTGACGAACTGCGGCGTCAGGCGCCCCTGGGTTTCACCCTGGCCACCGAGGTCGCCGATTGGTTGGCCATGCGCGGTGTGCCGTTCAAGGAAGCCCATGAAATCACCGGTGCGCTGGTCAAGGCCTGTGAGAAACACGACATCGAATTGTGGGACGCCTCACCAGCGCTGCTGGCCGAGATCGATCCGCGCCTGACACCAGAGGTGCGGGAGAGCCTGACCCTGGAAGCAGCGATTGCCGCTCGCAGTGGCCGTGGCGGTACCGCGCCGCAGCAGGTGCGTGAGCAGATTGACCGCCTGAAAACAGCCCTCGCCGTGCAGCAGAAGTGGACCGAGGACTACCAGGGGTTCCGCCTCTGAATCAAACACTCCTGTGGGAGCGGGTGCTTGACCCGAATCAAGTGTACGGAGAAGCAACATGAGCCAAACCCAGGCAGAACGACTCCAGGCGGAGCGCAAACTGGCGGAAAACCAGTTCGACATCACCCAGTACCAGCATGTGCCGCGGCGTTATTACGGGCGCATCTTCTTCGCCACGGTGATCGTCGTTGCGCTGTTGGGCCTGGTGCGTGCCTTCGCCGAAGGCAAGATCGAATGGTCGTACATCGGCCAGTTCCTCACGTCCCAGGCGATTCTGTGGGGCCTGTTCAACACCATCGTCATGGCCGTACTGGCCATGGCGCTGGGGATTGTGTTCGGGGTGATCACCGCGATCATGCGCATGTCGGCCAACCCGATCCTGCGCTACGTGGCGCTGACCTATACCTGGCTGTTCCGCGGTACACCGCTGATCCTGCAACTGCTGTTGTGGTTCAACCTGGCGCTGATTTTCCCCACCATCGGCATTCCCGGGTTGTTCGAAATGGACACCGTGAGCCTGATGACGCCATTCGTGGCCGCCCTGCTCGGCTTGAGCATCAACCAGGGCGCCTACACCGCCGAAGTGGTGCGCGCCGGCCTGCTGTCGGTGGACACCGGCCAGTACGAAGCCGCCAAATCCATCGGCATGCCGCGCCTGCAAGCCCTGCGCCGGATCATCCTGCCCCAGGCCATGCGGATCATCATTCCGCCGGTGGGTAACGAGTTCATCGGCATGGTGAAAATGACCTCGCTGGCGAGCGTCATCCAGTATTCGGAACTGCTCTACAACGCCCAGAACATCTACTACGCCAACGCCCGGGTCATGGAATTGCTGATCGTCGCGGGTATCTGGTACCTGGCCACGGTCACGGTGCTGTCCTTTGGTCAAAGTCGTCTGGAGCGTCGTTTCGCTCGCGGCGCCGGCAAGCGTTCTTGAGGAAAGCGACATGAGAAGCATCGTCAAGGCCGTGAGCCTGAACAAATACTACGACCAGTACCACGCCCTCAAGGACATCAACATCGAAGTCGAGCAAGGCGAAGTGCTGTGCATCATCGGCCCGTCCGGCTCGGGCAAGAGCACCTTGCTGCGCTGCGTCAACCAACTGGAAAAGATCGACAAGGGCGGCCTGTGGGTCGACGGCGAGCTGGTGGGGTACCGCGTGGTCGGCAACAAACTCCACGAGCTCAACGAGACGCAGATCGCCCGGCAACGCCTGGCCACCGGCATGGTGTTCCAGCGCTTCAACCTGTTCCCGCACATGACTGTGCTGCAAAACATCATCGAGGGCCCGTGCCAGGTGCTCAAGCGCTCGCCCAAGGAAGCGAACGAAGAGGCATTAGAGTTGCTGGCACGGGTCGGCCTGGCTGACAAACGCAACAGCTACCCGATCGAACTGTCGGGCGGCCAGCAGCAACGGGTGGCGATCGCCCGCGCTCTGGCCATGCGGCCCAAGCTGATGCTGTTCGATGAACCCACTTCGGCACTCGACCCGGAACTGGTCGGTGAGGTGCTGTCGGTCATGCGCGATCTGGCGCAGACCGGCATGACCATGATTGTCGTCACCCATGAACTGGGCTTCGCCCGCGAGGTTTCCAATCGCATGGTGTTCATGGACGGCGGGCAGATCGTGGAGGCTGGAAGCCCCGAAGAAATCCTAATAAGTCCACAAAACCCGCGCACCCAAAGCTTCATTTCTGCCGTTCGAACCTAAGCGCCATCTGGCGTCACAACACACATAAGAGAACGACCATGAAGAACTTCGTTATTCCAGCAGTACTCGTCGGCCTGATGGCTTCCAGCGTCGGCTTCGCCGCGGACTTGCCCGCGAGCATCAAGGACAAGGGTGAGATCGTCGTCGCGATCATGCCCAACTACCCGCCGATGGACTTCAAGGATCCGGCCACCAACACCCTGACCGGCCTGGATTATGAGCTGGGCAATGCCTTGGGCGAGCGCCTGGGGGTCAAGGTCAAATGGCAGGAGACCGGCTTCGAACAGATGATCAACGCCCTGACCACCGACCGCGTGGACATGGTGCTGTCAGGCATGACCGACACCGCCGAGCGTCAGGCCAGCGTGACCTTCGTCGACTACTTCACCAGCGGCCCGCAGTTCTATACCTTGCAGAAAAACAAGGACACCAACGACGTCACCGACCTGTGCGGCAAGAAAGTCGGCACCAGCCGCCGCACCACCTTCCCGGCGGAAATCGCCGAGTTCAGCAAGACCACCTGCGAAGCGGCCGGCAAACCGGCCATCGTGGTGATCGGCACCGAAGGTTCGGCAGACGCCCGTGCACAACTGCGCCAGAGCCGTATCGACGCGGCAATGCAAGGCAGCGAGACCTTGTCCTACCTCAAGACCCAGGAAAAGGACATGTACAAGACCGTCGGCCAACCGATCTCCGTGCAGTTCACCGGCCTGGGCGTGAGCAAGAAAAAGCCCGAGCTGAGCGAGGCGGTGAAAGTAGCGCTGCAAAGCATGGTCGATGACGGCAGCTACCAGGCGATCCTGAAAAAATGGGACCTGGAACTGGGGGCGATCAAGACCGTGACCATCAACGCCGGTAAGTGACCCGCGCCCGCCCCCTGTGGGAGCGAGCTTGCTCGCGATGGCGTCAGATCAGTCGCTACTGGATTGCCTGGGCCACCGCTATCGCGAGCAAGCTCGCTCCCACAATCAAACCTGCGGTGGCGTTCATACATGTTGGAGCACAAAAATGTCTCAACCCACCTGGCCCGATGGACACAAAGCCTGCCTGGCCCTGGCCTTCGACCTCGACGGCCCGACCGGCGATGCGATGCTCAACGGCTCGATCTGGCACAAGCCCGAGTACTTCGGTTTCGGTGGCTATGGCCCCTATCGCGCCCTGCCGCGCCTGCTCGACCTGCTCGACGACTTCCAGATCCCGACGACGTTCTTCGTCCCGGCCTGGGTCGTGGAAAACTGGCCCCGGCAGTGCCAGGCGATCATCGAGCGCGGGCACGAAGTGGCCTATCACGGCTACAAACACGAGTCCTTCTACGCCCTGACGCTGGAGCAACAGAAGGCCGTGATGAACAAATCCCGCGAGGTGTTCAGCAATTACCTGAACATCCGCGCGGAGGGTTTTCGCACCCCGTCCGGGGACTGGCGCGCCGAGACCCCGGCCATGTTGGCGGAGGCCGGGGTGATCTATTCCAGCAGCATGCGCGGCGATGACCGGCCCTACCTGGTTAACGTTCCAGGCCTGGAAACGCCCTTGGTGGAGATCCCCGGCCGCTGGGAAATGGACGACTACGCCTCCCTCGCCTACACCCGCGGCCCGAACTTTCCTTCGGGGCTGGACCGCACCGCCAGTTACCAGCTGACGCTGGACAACTGGTGCCGCGAGTATGACGGCGCCATGAATGAAGGCCTGTGCCTGACCACCCTGTTCCACCCCAAGATCACCGGTAAACCAGGACGCATCCTGCTGCTGGAAAAACTCTTCGAACACATGCGCCAGCGCAACGACGTGTGGTTCGCCACCTGCCGCGATGTCGCCCGTTGGTGGCTCAAGGAGCATCACCATGGCTGATCCCAAAGTCTGGCCCGACGGCTATCGTTGCGCGGTGGTGGTGACCGTCGACTACAACGACATCCACGGCATTCTCACTCAGGCCCCGGAAGTGGCCGGACGGGACAAGACCCTGTCGGTCTGGCGCTACGGCAGCCAACGGGGAGTCGAACGTCTGCTGGGCTTATTGGCCGAGCTGAAGGTATCCAGCACCTGGTGCATCCCCGGCATCATCGGCGAAGAAAACCCCGGGCATATCCAGGCAATCCAGGCCGGCGGGCATGAAATTGCCTGCGCCGGATATCGCCATCAGAACTACGACCACCTGACCCTGACCGAACAGACCGCCGATGTCGCCAAGGGCTGCGAAGCCCTGGCCCGGCTCACCGGCAAACGCCCGACAGGTTTCCGGATACCGGCGGGCAATGGCGCGCCGGGATTCGTCCAGGCACTGCACGAGCAAGGTATCCGTTGGTCATCATCCTGGCGTGGCGATGACCTGCCCTTCGCGCATCCAACCGCGCCCGACGTGATCGAGCTGCCGCTGCACTACGAACTCGAAGACGAACCCTACTTTGCGTTCAACCTCAGCCCCGCCGTCCCCCCCGGCCAATCGCGAATCGCTTCGTACAGCCACACCCTGGGCAACCTGCAGATGGACTTCGCCGGCTTCCACCGATTCGGCCTCTGCTATGTGCTGCGGCTGCACCCGGAGATCATCGCCACGCCGGGGCGCATCGGTCTGTTACGGGAGTTGCTGGAAAGCATCCAACGGCATCCGGACGCGTGGCTCGCCACAGCGGGTGCCGTCGCACAGTGGTGGGCAACTTCGGCAGGCGGCGTAACCGACGACCATCCAGCGGCAGTCTACGAGCGCCATTATCGGAGCCAGGGCGTATGAACACTCGGCACGGCGTAACGTCCATGGAGCGGTTGGCGCAGTTCTGCGTGCAAACACGGTTCGACGATCTCCCGCCAGCCCTGGTGAGCCAGGCCAAGCGGCACATCCTCGACACCTTCGGCGCGGCCCTCGCCGGGGCCGGCAGCGAAGTGGCCAGACAAGCCCAGGCGGTGTTCGCCGATGAGCCAGGCGATACGCCGGTCTGGGGCACCGATCGACGCACCGGCGCCGCACAGGCCGCGATACTCAACGGCATCGCCGCCCATGCCCTGGAGCTGGACGACACGGGAGGCTGTGATCACTCAGGCGCCGTGGTGCTGCCAGCGGTCATGGCAGCGGTGTCGATGACCAGCCAACCGGTGAACGGCCGTGAATTCATTACGACGGTGGTGATCGGCTACGAGATCGCCCGCCGGGTACTGGAAGCCTGTGGCAGTTATTCCGCGCATAACGGCGCCGGTTGGCATTCCACCGCAACCTGCGGCGTGTTTGGCGCAGCGGCCGCCAGTGCGCGGATCCTCGGCCTGGACTCCGCGCAAACCGTGTCAGCCCTGGGCATCGCCGGTAGCTTCAGCGGCGGACTGTGGGCCTTTATCCATGACGGTTCCCAGAGCAAAAAACTCCACAGCGGTCGCGCTGCTGAAGGCGGCTTGCTAGCCGCACGATTCGCCCAGCGCGGTATCAGCGGGCCGACCCGACTGTTCGAAGATGTGTGGGGCGGTTTTCTCAAGACCCTGGCCGGTGCCGCTGCCGTACCCGAGGCCCTGGATAAGGACCTGGGCATCGTCTGGAAACTTGCTCGGTGCTCAATCAAACCTTACGCCGCTTGCCGTGGAACCCACTCGGCAATCGATGCGTTAGGGTTGTTGCTGACCCAATTGGAAGTCGGCGCCGAGCAGATCGAGGACATCCAGGTCACGCTCTGCGGGTTTCTCCAGGACATGTGCGGCGGCCAGGACGTCGCCAGCCTGGCCGCCGCGCAAATGAGCCTGCGCTACGCCCTCGCCGCACGGTTGGTGCTGGGGCATTGCCGGTTGGAGGCCTATGACGACGTACCGCGCAGCGATCCGAGAATAATGCAGTGGGTTCCACGGATCCGTCTTGAAGTGGACCCGACGTTATCGGAGGATGGCGAGCCCATCGTGAGCGTGCGGACCCGGGACGGTCGGCAAGCCAGCCTGTGCGTGGAGGTCCCGTTGGGCGCGCCGGGGAACCCTCTGAGTGACGCGGCGCTGGAAGAGAAGTTCTTCAGCCTGGCCCAGCGGGCTGTCACTCAACGACAGGCCCAGGCGCTACTGGACCGATTGCAACGGCTGGAAACCCTGGAGTCAACGGCAGAGCTGCATCAATGGCTGACGTGAACAATCGGCCGCCGGTACAGGCTCCACCCGCAAACGCTACCGCATTCGAATAAGGACATTTGTCGCCCGTGGCCACCTACTCCCTCGTGATCCGCCGCTTGATGATCTGCTCGCTGACCATCGTCGTCAGTCGCGCCATCACCAGCCCGTTGCTCACGCTGTTTTTGAGCAACAAACTCGGCCTCAATCAACAGGACGTCGGTCTGCTGCTGGGCATCGCGGTGTTCATCGCCACCCTGCTGGCGCTGTACGGCGGCTACGTCATCGATCGCTTGGACAAACGCCAGCTGCTGATCGTGGCCATGCTCTCCAGCGCCATTGGTTTCGTCCTGCTGACCTTCGCCAAGAACCTTTACCTGACCACTGCGATCCTGGTGGTCACTGAGACCGCCTCGGCGTTGTTCCTGATCGGTTCCAAGGCAATCCTCAGCGAGCAGTTGCCGGTGGGTCAGCGGGCCAAGGCGTTCTCCTTGCGCTACACCTTGACCAACATCGGCTACGCCACCGGCCCGATGCTCGGTGTGGTGATCGCCGGGGTCTACCCGACAGCACCGTTTCTGATTGCCGGTGGCATTGCGTTCCTCAGCATTTTCCTGATGAGTGCCATCCCGAAGGACGCCGCCCCGGTGCCTGTCATCGGCCAACCGCCAAGCTTCCTGAAGACCCTGACCACCCTCAAGAACGACCGCACCTTGATCATGTTCACCTGCGGATGCCTGTTCAGCACGGTGGTCCACGGCCGATTCACCCTGTACCTGTCGCAATACCTGCTGGTGACCGAGGACTCCAAACGTGCCCTGCAAACCATGGCCGCCCTGCTCGCCTGCAACGCCATCAGTGTGATCCTGCTGCAATACCAGATCGGTCGCTTCCTCAAGCGTGAGCAACTGCGCTACTGGATTGCCGGCGGCACCAGCCTGTTCATCCTTGGCTTGATCGGCTTCAGCCTGGCCGATGGTCTGGTGGGCTGGTGCGTGGCGATGTTCATTTTCACCCTGGGCGAGATGATTATCTATCCGGCGGAGTTTCTGTTCGTCGACACCCTGGCCCCCGAAGACCTGCGCGGCAGCTACTACGGCGCACAGAACCTGGCGGCCCTCGGCGGCGCCTTGAGCCCGGTGATCTGCGGCTTCCTGCTGCTGCACACGCCGGCACCGACGATGTTCTATGCCCTTGCCTTGCTGACGGCGATGGGTGGGACGCTGTGTTTCATGGCGGGACGGCGAGTGCGCACACTCGCCTGAGCGGCTTACCGGGTCTCGGTCACTTTCTTCAAGAACCGCGGCTGGTCAGGATCCCGGCCCCGGGCTTCGGCCAATCGGTCGGCCATCAGGTAAAAGCCCTGGATCATGGTGAACGGTTCCAACAACGGATGACCCGTGGTTGCGCTGAGCAGGTCCGCCCCTGCGGTACCCAGCGGCGCGACCACCAAAACGTTTGCACCGCGCTGACGCATATCCTCGACGAACGCCAGTGTGCCGGCCTGCTCAGGGCCGCTGGGGGCGAACACCAGGACCGGGTAGCCGGGCTCGATGATTTCCATCGGACCGTGGCGCACTTCCGCGCTGGAAAACGCTTCTGCCTGGATGCCTGAGGTTTCCTTGAGCTTGAGCGCTGCCTCCTGGGCAATCGGCAGGGCACTGCCACGCCCGATGACCAGCATCTTGTCGGCCGTTGCCAGCAAGTCGACGCCTTTGGACCAGTCCTGTGCGGCAGCGGCCCGCATCTGAGTCGGCAAGTGTGCCAATGCGTCCAGCAACGTGCGGTCGATGCCCAAGGACGCCGCCAGGTTCGCGGTCAACTGGACGCCGGCCATCAGCATGGCGACGAAGCTCTTGGTTGCCGCGACGCTCTGTTCAAGGCCCGCAGGCAGCAGAATCTGCGTGTCGCACGCCGCAGCCAAGGGCGATGCAGGTGTGTTGACGATAGCCCCCGCCTTCGCGCCCAACTGCTTGAGACGTTGAACGCTGTCGATCAGGTCAGGGCTTTTGCCGGACTGCGAGAACGCCGCGACCCAGCAGTTTTTCAGGCGCAGCGGTGCACGCTGCAAGCTGACCAGGGACAGTGGGATTGATAGACAGGGCACGCCCACCTGACTCATCAGCGCATGCCCGAAATAAGCGGCTGCATGGTCCGAACTGCCTCGCGCCACGGTGATCATCAGTTGCGGTAAGTCCTCGGCCAAGTGCTGCGCAAGCGTCTGGATGGCCCGGTCATCCGCCAGCATTCGCTGCAAGATATCCGGTATGGACAAGGTTTCGATCTGCATCAATGACATCAAATTCTCCAGGGCTGCCTCAGCGGGCAGCCACAGGTTCAAGAGTGGCAGCGATCGCTCGCTGGTCGATCCGGTCAAGGTTGGCGGCGTCCATGGCCATGCTCAAGGCGCCCCAGAGCGGGGCATCCTGGGCAAACCGGGCGGCCACCAGTTGCGGCGGGAACGGTACGATCCGGCTGATCAGTTGCCCGATGATCGGTTCCAGCAGGTTGGCCTGCCGATAGAGGCCACCGCCGATGGCGATCCGCTCCACATCCAGGGCCACGGCGATATTGGCGACCTGCACCGCACAAGCCGTGATGCGCTCGTGCAGTGCGCGGCGGACCGCCGCTTCGCCACTGGAAAACAGATCCAGCGCCTGATGGCCTTCGCCGAGCAACTGCTGGGCGAGTTCGCCCAGCGCGTTGCCGGAAAACAACTCCTCCAGCGGAGCGGCACCCTCGGCGTGGGTACGCCATCCGTCTTGATCCTGGCTGTCGAGAAACGGTGACAGCAGATAGCCGATTTCCATCGCCGCGCCATTGTGTCCGCGCAGCAGCCGTCCGTTGACGATGGCCGCCGCTGACAAACCGGTGCCCAGGTTCAGGTAGATGGCATTGTCGACGCCCATCAACGCACCCCAGCGAGCTTCCGCCAGGGCGCCGGCCTTGACGTCGTTGTCCAGCAGCACCGCCGGGCAGCCGAGCGAGCGAACAATCAGCCCGTGCAGGTCAAGCCCATCCAGCCCAGGCGTATTGGGGGCCATGAGCAAGGTGTGGCCGCGAATCACGCCGGGAAACACGGCGGCGACACTGAGCAATGAAGCCCCGGGAAACGCCTCGGCACAGGCGCGTGCCGAATCCAGGATGCGTTCAAGGGCCGCTACGCCGTGCAGGCCCTCGGCATGGGTGGCGATGATGTCGCTGCGCAATTGCCCGCTGGCGATGTCGTAACAGGCGACGTGGGTTTTGGTGCCCCCCACGTCGATGGCCAGCAGCAACCCCTGCCGGGGTACGTCGCTGCCGGGTGATTCAAACGGCTGATGCATGGACAAGTCTCACTTCTCGAACGGCCAGAGCTTTTGCATCCGTGCCCACAGCAGGAACACCACGGCACCGACGACCAACCACACCAGCGACCATTGGATCGGATAAGCGCCGGGGGCGTTGTGATTGGATGCGAAGTAGATATAGACCCAGCCCAACAACGCGATCACCGCCGGTATCGGGTACAGCCACATCTTGTATGGCCGGGCCAGGTGCGGTTTGGTTTTGCGCAGCACGAACAACGCGACGATCTGCGACAACGACTGCACCAGGATCATCACCGTGGTCAGCAGCTGGATCAACGTGGTCAGGTCGGTCAGGCGACCGATCATGAAGCCTGCCGAGGTCAGCACGCCCATGCTCAGGATGCCGTAGGTAGGAAACTGGTGCTTGGGGTGGGTCTTGCTGAATAGGCCGAAAAACACCTTATCGTTCGCCGCCTCGAACGGTACGCGGGAGCCGCCGAGCAATCCGGCGAACACCGAGGCCACGGCGGTTATCAGGATCAGCACCGTGACCACCGCCGCGGCCGTCTCACCCCAGGTTTCGCTCAGCACCACCGAGGCCACCGATTTATACGCTGCCGAATCCGTGTCGAGCATGCGGTGCCAGTCCACCACGCCCAGCACGCCCACTTGCATCAGCAGGTAGATGCACAGGATGCCGAGGATCGACAGCACGATCGATTTCGGAATCACCCGCCCCGGCTGCTCGACTTCGCCAGCCAAATAGGCCGAAGTGTTGTAGCCCAGGTAGTCGTAGATGCCGATCGTCAAGCCGCCCGCCATGCCGAACCAGAAACTGCTGTTGCCCAGGTCGAACGCGCCTTCGGGAAAGGTAAAGGCCAGGTCAGCATGGAAGTGCGAGAGCGAAGCCACGATCAAGGCGCCGATGCTGACCAGCATGATCACCCACAGCACAATGCTGAGCCGGGCAATGGATTCAATCTTGCGCCACAGCAACAGGACGATCGCCCAGATCAGCACCAGGCCGATGACGTTGCCGGCGGTCTGGCTCATCTGTGGCCAGAACCAGCTCAAGTACTGGACGAACCCGATGATGCCGGTGGACATGATCAAGGGAATGAACAGCATTGCCGTCCACACGAACAGAAACGGAAACAGCTTGCCGGTGCGCTTGCCGAAGGCTTCTCGCAGGTACACATAGGTACCACCCGCCCCCGGCAACGACGCACCGAGTTCAGCCCATACCAACCCGTCGCACAGCGCCAGCAGCGCGCCGAAAATCCAACCCAGGTACGCCTGGGGCCCACCCATGGCGATGATCATCGCCGGAATTGTAATGAACGGGCCGACGCCGCACATCTGGCTCATGTTGAGGGTGATTGCGGGGAATAAACCTATTTTGCGACGCATCGTCGCAGAACCTTGCTCGGTGGGAATCGGGGCATTCATCAGTGATGACCTCGTGTTGATGGACAGTACGGTTGGGGCAGGCGTTTGAAGGAATGCATGCCAGCAACTGGCGTCTGTCACATGGACCTTATTGTTATTGGGCATCGCCCCGGCCATGAGCTTGGGCAGCGCTAGAAAATCACAGCCCGGACATTAATTCAACTTGATTTAATTAATACGCTACCGCGATGATTCAGTGATGAAGACCACGAGCAGCCGCACCGCCACCACCGGCACCAATGCCGAACATTCCCGTCAGCACAATCGCCGGGTGATTCTCGAAGCCATCCGCCTGGCCGGGCGTCTGACCCGTGCCGACCTGACGCGCCTGACGTCCCTAACGGCGCAGACCGTGTCCAATATCGTCAGCGAACTGCAAGGCGAAGGGATGTTGTTCGCGCATCCGCCGGAAAAAGGCGGACGCGGCCAGCCTGCGGTGCCGCTGTCGATCGACCCCGAAGGCGGCTTTTCCATCGGCTTTCATGTCGAGCAACACTGCATCATCGGCGTACTGCTCAACCTGTCCGGCGAGACCCTCGACCAGGCGACACTGACCGTCAGCTACCCGACCTTCGCCCAGGCCCTGCCGTTGATCCTGCAGGTCATCGCAGACTTCCGCCGGCAGCGTCCCAACGGCCGCTTCATCGGTACGGGGATCGCCCTGCCCGGCCCGTTCAACGTCGAAGGCATCAGCTCGGTAGGCCCGACGGCGCTGTCGGGGTGGGATGCACCGGACATCGCTCACAACCTGCAATCCCAGGCCGGGATGCCGGTACTGATCGAGAACGATGCGACCTGCGCCGCCATGGGCGAGCGCCTGCATGGTCTTGCCAGCGAAGTGCAGAACTTCGTTCACCTGTTCATCGGCAGCGGCCTGGGCGCCGGCATGTACCTGGGAAACCGCCTGTATGCCGGCCATTGGCACAACGCCGGCGAGATCGGACACATGACCGTGATCGCCAACGGCAAGGCATGCGCCTGCGGCAACCAAGGCTGCCTGGAACGCTACATTTCCATCGCAGCACTGATGGAACATCTGGGCCGTGACACTGGCCAGAATCTTTCAGCGCAAGACATGCAGGATCCCCAGGTCAACGCCGCGATCGACAGCTGGCTTGACGAAGCCGCCCCGGCCTTGCGCCAGGCGATCAACATTCTGGAGTCACTGCTCGATCCGCAGACTATCCTGATCAGCGGCTTTCTCCCCGAAGCCCTGCTGACCCGACTGCTCACCCGGCTCGAACCGCTCAGCCGCTCGATCAGCAGCCGCGCAGACCGCCAATATCCCCGTGTGCAGCTCGGCTCTGCTGGCCCCGATGCCGTGGCGGTCGGCGCCGCGGCGTTGATGATTCTGGCGCAGATCAGTCCTGACTATGAGGCGCTGTTGAAAGGGCCTTTGTAATAAGCGCGCAGACTGGCAGGGCCAAGGGCCTTGAGTTTGCTAAATGGATATCCCATCAAGGAAGAAACAACATTGAAAATAGCCTTCGGCGCCCTGGTCTTGACCGGGCTGACTCACCTCGCATTCGCTGACGAAACCCCTGTCGGTTTTCAATCCTCGACACTCCCGGATCCGCACAATGGTCGCGCCTTGGAAATGGTCGTCTGGTACCCCAGCACCACGACCTTGGCAACACAGCTGATAGCCGATGATCCAGTGTTTACGGGTGCCCCGGCCGTGCGTAACGCGCCGCCGGCTGCCGGCAGGCATCCACTGGTGGTGCTGTCACACGGTTACAGAGGCAACTGGGCAAACCAGATATGGCTCGCCAGTGCGCTGGCCCAAAAGGGCTACATCGTCGCCGCCGTCAATCACCCGGGTACCACGACCCATGACCGTAGCCCTCAAGCAGCGGCGCAATTATGGCAGCGGCCCCTGGATGTGAGTCGAGTCATCGACAGCGTCACCGCTCAGCCCCATGAATTCGGCTCGGTTGCTGATGGCCGAATTGCCGTCGTGGGCCATTCATTGGGTGGCTGGACCGCCATGGAGATTGCTGGCGCCCGTTTCGATCCAGAACGCTTCGCCAATGACTGCAAAGCCCACCCGCAGTTATCCAGTTGTAGCGTCTACAAACAAATAAATCCCGGGAACACCCCAGAATCTGTAGCTGCCTTGACCGGCGATCTGCACGACAAACGCGTCACCGCCGTGGTTGCCCTGGACCTGGGCCTCTCACGCGGCCTGACCGATGAGAGCCTGGCCTCAATTGCGGTGCCGGCGCTGATAATCGGCGCCGGCGTCCCGTCGAGTGACCTTCCGGCGGAACTGGAATCCGCCAACCTGGCTAAACGCCTGCCTCCAGCCTCGAGCCGTTACGTCGAGTTAAGCGACGTAAGCCATTTCACTTTCTTGCAGGTGTGCAAACCGGGCGCACAGGCGATGCTTGAGGAAGACGTGCCGGGCGATGGCATTATTTGCCAGGATGGGGAAAACGCTCGCCCACGTGAAGAGCTTCAGCATCAGATTACGTTGCTGATAGCTGAATTTCTTCAGGCCTCGGATCGATGAATGCTCATCAACGGCACCCACATTTTCCATAGCATTCACCCGTGCTCCACCGCCACTTACGCCAATGTTTTGGCGGCAATTTCGCGAATAAAATAAATTTTAAGGAAAGTGACATTTTCCCGACAGAAGGCATCAATCCGCCATTGCTGGCTATTTGAAGATGGGCTCATCATCCCCCTGTCATTGCTACTCGTTTAAGCCCTTCAGGGCTGACGCAGGATGCATCAATCGCATCGTTTCGATGGGAGCAGCACAGGATGATGACCGTCTATGTAATGGTGATGACTATCTGCACCGGCGGCGAAGGATGTGTTGAGGTACGCAAGCCCGAGCCCACCTACGCCACCAAGGCCATCTGCATGGAGACAGCGCACGGCATGGCTGCGCGCAAGGGTGTGAAGTACAAATGTCGCACCCAGCGGATGTTGGTCCCTAATCCGGCGTCGACCACAGAGAGTGTGGTCTCGACCGGAGTCAAAGGACAGCCCTAGGAATCTGCGTCACGATTTCAAGAACTGTTGACTCCCACAGCGACCAGGGTATGACGACCCTGGTCGCTGCTTGCCCGCCCCCGAAGTCTCCATCAGATATTCCCTTTCGAACTAGACCCCATAACTAAAGAAACTGATAAAACACCTCGTTTCACCTATCGTGAACTCACATCAGTGCTGTCACTTTGGCCGAAGATGTTCTTCATCTGCACCTTCGTGAGTGCGGATAAACGCTAGCGGCAGGTAACGGATCCGGCCACACATTCGCTCTGACCGGTGCGAATCACGAGGCGATATGGAGATCACGCAAAACAACCGCCTGGTGCAGGTCGACAGCCCCCTCGGCGGCAATATCCTGCTGCTCAACAGCATGGAAGGCAGCGAAGAGTTGGGCCGGTTGTTCCACTTCGAGTTGGACCTGACCTCCGAAGACCGGGCAATCACGTTCGACCAGTTGTTGGGCAAGCCGATGGGCCTGACCCTGGAGCTGTACGACGGTGGCAAACGCTACTTCCACGGCATTGTCAGCAACTGCCGGCAGTTGACCGGACACGGCCAGTTCGCGGGCTATCGGGTCAGCCTTCGGCCGTGGTTCTGGCTGCTCACCCGCACCTCGGACTGTCGGATTTTCCAGAACAAAACGGTGCCGGACATCATCAAGCAAGTGTTCCGTGACCTCGGGTTCTCCGATTTCGAAGACAGCCTCAGTGGCAGCTACCACGAGTGGGAATACTGCGTGCAATACCGCGAAAGCAGCTTCGATTTCGTCAGCCGGTTGATGGAACAGGAAGGCATCTATTACTACTTTCGCCATGAAAAGGCGCGCCACGTATTGGTTCTCGCCGATGCCTATGGCGCGCACTCCACCGTGCAGGACTACGCCTCGGTCCCCTTCTATCCGCCCGAGCGGCAAATGCGCGAACGTGATCATTTCTACGACTGGCAACTGGCGCGGGAAGTACAACCCGGCTCCCTGGCACTGAACGACTACGACTTCCTGCGCCCGCGCGCCAACCTGCAGGTGCGTTCCAGCGTGCTGCGCAGCCACAGCAACAGCGACTACCCGCTCTACGACTATCCCGGTGAATATCTGCAAAGCGGCGATGGCGAGCACTATGCGCGTACTCGCATCGAAGCCATCCACAGCCAGTTCGAGCGGGTGCAATTGCGCGGCCGCGCACGCGGGTTGGGCGCGGGCCATTTGTTCACCCTGAGCGGCTACGAACGGACTGACCAGAATCGCGAATATCTGATAGTGGCCGCACGTTATCAGATCCGCCAGGATCCTTATGAAAGCGGCCAGCCGGAGCTGGCCGAACAGTTCACCAGCGAGCTGGACTGCATGGACGCCACCCAGGTCTACCGCCCGCTTGCGCTGACTCCGACGCCCATCGTTCGCGGCCCACAGACGGCAGTGGTCGTCGGGCCCGGTGGCGAGGAGATCTGGACCGACCAGTACGGTCGGGTCAAGGTGCATTTCCATTGGGACCGTCACGACCAGTCCAATGAAAACAGCTCTTGCTGGATCCGCGTGTCCCAGGCCTGGGCGGGCAAGAACTGGGGCGCGGTGCAACTCCCGCGGATCGGTCAGGAAGTGATCGTCAGCTTCCTCGAAGGCGACCCGGACCGACCGATCATCACCGGTCGCGTCTACAACGCAGAACAGACCGTGCCTTACAAGCTGCCGGCCAATGCAACCCAGAGCGGTGTAAAAAGCCGTTCGAGCAAGGACGGCAGCCCGGCCAACTTCAACGAAATCCGCATGGAGGACAAGAAAGGTGCCGAACAGCTGTTCATCCACGCCGAGAAAAACCAGGACATCGAGGTCGAGAACGACGAAACCCACTGGGTCGGCCACGACCGCAGCAAGACCATCGACAACGACGAGACCGTGCACGTCAAACACGACCGCACTGAAACCGTGGGCAACAACGAAACCATCTCCATCGGCGTGAACCGTACCGAGGAAGTGGGCAACAACGAGAAAATCACCATCGGTGTCAATCGCACCGAGAACGTCGGCAGCAACGAGAGCATTTCCATCGGTGCGAACCGGACAGAAAAGGTCGGCGCCAATGAAACCATCAGCATCGGCGGCAACCGCAGCGAGGACGTGGGCGGCAACGAAAAGATCGGCATCGCGGGCAACCGCAGCGAAACAGTCCAAGGCAACGAAAGCATCGAGATCAGCGGCAATCAAAGCACCCGTATCGGTCAGAACGAATCCCGTGACGTTTCCCAGAACCGTACAACCAACATCAATCAGAACGACAGCCTGGACGTCGGCAAACATTTTTCCCTCACCGCGGGCGACTCCATCACCCTGACCACAGGCGCAGCCAGCATCACCATGAAGAAGGACGGCACCATCCTGATCAGCGGCAAGAACATCACCATCGACGGCTCCGGTGCGATCAAGATCAAGGCCGACAGGAACGTCGTCGTCAAAGGCCAGAAGATTCTGCAGAACTAGCCATGGAGCCCGCGCTATGACCGCCTCATCCCCAGTTCTAGCCTCCACACCCACACGCCTGGACGGGGTCGTCATCGGCGTGCTGCTGGATGTGCCCACGGCTGATGCGCCCGTGGTGGGATTTCCCGGTTGCCCCGCTGACACGGGACTCGCTGCGCGCACCACCAGCGCACTCACCCGCGAGGACATCGGCGCCCAGGTCGCATTGATGTTTGAAGCGGGTGATCCGACGCGACCGCTGGTGATCGGCCGCATTCAACGGCTGCCACCAACCGCGGCGCCGGCCGTCGCCCATCTGGATGGCGAGCGGCTGGAGTTCACTGCCGAACGGGAAATCGTCCTGCGCTGTGGCAAGGCCAGCATCACGCTGACCCGCGAAGGCAAGGTGCTGGTGCGCGGCGCCTACCTGTCCAGTCGATCGACCGGCGTGAACCGTATCAAGGGTGGTTCCGTGCAGATCAATTGAGGCAGTCACGCCATGGAGCTGATCAACAGGAGCCGTCTGATGGGTGGCTACACGACCTCAACCGACAAAACTGGCCGGGAGTGGCTGGTGGTTGTAGCGAAAGGCACCTATGGAATCCCGGGGCATCCCAGCCATGAACCGCGTTTGCTCGAACATCAGGTTCCGCTGACCACAGCCGATGTGTTCCCGGGCGATCCCGCAGAATCAGCCGCGTCCTATGAAAATGACTTCGCCCTCTACAAGCCACGCTGCGATGTTCTCCTGAACGGGCACTGCTACGCCCCCAATGGCGAGCCGGCAACCGAGGTGACCGTAGCCTTGAAAGTCGGGACGCTGGTAAAGGCATTCAAAGTCGTTGGGGCACGTGTCCACGAGGCGGGTGCCCTCTCCAATTCGATAAGCAAGCCTCTCCCGTTCACAACCCTGCCTGTTACCTACGCGCAGGCCTTTGGCGGCGTGGATCGCAGCGACCCGGCAAAACCTCGGTGGCACCTGGGCAACCCGGTCGGGGTCGGATTCTACCCAGGTGCGAATGAGGCGCAGCTTAACGGCATGCCATTGCCCAATACCGAGGAGCTTCACTTGCCGGCGACTACGCCCGACGGCAACTACAGGCCAATGGCATTCGGTCCGGTGGGACGAGCGTGGCAGCAACGGGTCCGCTGGGCCGGCACTTACGATCAGCACTGGCTGGATCATCAGTTCCCCTTCCTGCCGGAGGATTTCGACGTGCGCTACTTCCAGAGCGCGCCAGAGGATCAACAGATGGATTACCCGCAAGGAGGTGAAGAAGTCGCGCTGCTCAATCTCGACGCTAACGGCCGCTCGGCATTCAGGCTTCCGGCAAATCTCAGGTTGGCGGTACTCATTGTCCTTCACGACGGCAGTACCCGGGAGGCGGCTGCCATCGTCGATACCGTCATTCTTGAGCCTGACGCCGGGCGATTCACCCTGACCTGGCGGACTTCGTCGCCACTGCAACGCAACCTCAGAGAAATAGCCAAAGTCATTCTCGGACAGACAACCGCTCAGTACGAACAGGCCAAGGCCTACGAAGAACGGATGCGGGGCAAGCTGTACTTCAAGTCGCTGGACCGGCTGATTGCGTGGTCAAGGGAGGCTTACCCTCCTTCCCAAGAGGAGGTATGAAGCCCGTGCCAGGCCAACCCCTGTTCATCACCCGCATGGGAATGGCCTGCCCCGTGGGCCTGAGCGTTTCCAGCGCCTGCGCCGCCAAGCGCGCCGGACTTTCCGCCCTGCAGGAACTTCCATTCTTTGACAACGCCTGCGAACCCATCATCGGCGCAACCGTGCCCATCCTGGAGCTGGCGTTGCCGACGACGACGCGCCTCTGCGGACTCATGCTTCATGCACTGGTCGAACTGATACAGAACGCGCCAGACCTGGACTGGACGCAGGTGCCTTTTCTGCTGTGCCTGGCTGAACCTGAACGTCCAGGCGTCAATATCCGTGAGCTGGCCCAGGCGATCATCCAGGATGTATCCGCACGGCTGGGGATCCAGTTCCATCCAACCCAATCGCGAATCATCGCTGGCGGCCACGTCGCCGGCATGCAGGCCCTGCATGAAGCCAGTCGCTTGCTCCGGGAGGCCCGTGCCCCGGCCTGCCTGGTGGGCGGCGTTGACTCGCTGCTCAATGCCTCGACACTCCAGTGGCTGGATAGCCAGCGCCGGCTGAAGACCTCGACTCACAACGACGGTCTGTTCCCCGGCGAAGCGGCCGCAGCCGTGCTGGTCCAGGCCAATCGACAACACGACACCTGCCTGGGAATCTCCGGGCTGGGTTTTGCCCAGGAGCCGTCACCGCTGCTGTCCTGCAAACCCCTACGGGCAGAGGGACTGGCGGCGGCCGCGCGCGACGCACTTGCGCAATCGACACTGGGTTACCACGAGATTGATCTGAGGTTGTCCGATGTCACCGGGGAACAATACGGATTCAAGGAAATTCCACTGATGGAAGCCCGGCTGTACCGGACCGTGCGAAAAGCCGATCAGCCACTTTGGCACTGGGCCGAAGCCATTGGCGACACTGGGGCGGCCGGCGGAATCGCTCAATTGATACTCGCCGATCAGGCGTTTCGTAAAGGCTACGCACCCGGTCGCACCGCGATTTGCCTGACCGGTTCCCTGGAGGGCGCACGAGCCGTTGCAATCGTGCGCGATCTGCACAGATCCGAAGGTGTCCTATGAGCTGCGACGTTTATGCGAACGGCGACGAGATCGCCTGCAAGGCCGGGGGCGGCAAGGTCATCGCGGCTTTTCCGGATGTCTGCCTGACCCCACCGCCCCCGCCGGCGGGGCCGATTCCGGTGCCCTATCCCGATACGTCGTTTTCCAAGGACATGAAGAACGGCAGCAAGACGGTAAAAATCGAAAACAAGGAGGTCATGTTAAAAAACGTCTCCTTCTATAAAACTTCGCCTCTGGGCGATGAGGCCGCCACCAGGAGCCAAGGCGCCGGCGTTATCACCCACGTCATCACCGGCAAGACCTACTTTGTTTCATGGTCCATGGATGTTCTGTTCGAAGGCAAGAACGTCGATCGCCACACTGACCTCACCACCTCGAATCACGCCAGCCCCGCGGCCAATGCGGCGGTGCCCATGGTCAACACCGCCAAGTACTCGCCGGTGCAGCAGGACTCGAAGGTGCCGGGCAAACATAAATGTGAGTGCTGTGGCGGGGCGGCGCATTCCAAGGCGCAGGCGTCCGGGGAATTCATGACCGAAGATGAATTCTATGACACGGCGCAAAGTCCCGAGAACGCCGCGGTGCTTGCCAAAGTCCGGGCCAATCCCAAGTGCAGGCACCTGCTGCCACCCGCCGGAAAGCAACCGAGCGGCTGCAATAAGTACTACAGAACCGACACCCGGGAAAAAAAGAACATTGAAAATGACTGGGCAATGAACCGGCCCGCCTACATGGAATGGAAAGGCGTGGCGCAGGGAGACCCGGTTGCGCACCGGGTGCCCAAGGCGGCGGGAGGTTGTCCCGCCGGGCAAGGGAACCTCGCGCCCACGGGCCGCAAGTGTGCCAAACTCGAAGCCGAACTGAGTACGCTTCAAGACAGACGCGCCAATAGTTTTCGAAGGGCCTAGCGATGAACACGACGCACTACAAATACGCTCAGCGGCCTGACTTCCTCCACGATTGCTTCCGTTGGAAAGGGCGTGGCTACCACTACTCCGGCGCCGCGCCAGCACACGTACTCGCACCTGGCGGATGGCAGGACAGTGACCCTTGGATGGCACTGGCGAGTGTCCTGGAAAGTGCAAAGCAGGGCGATCACAGTCACCTATCCTACCTGCGGAAGTGGGTAGTGGAGCCCGATAGCGCGCCGACGCTGGTATCGGCCTGCCTGGGGCTGATTGCAGATGCCGGGCGTGACTCGGACCTGGACTTTCTCGCCGAACTCATGCTTGAAGGCCCCGACTACCTGCGCATCGAGGCCTGCCTGGCGGCCCAGTGGGCGGGTGTGCTCTGGTTGATACCGTTCATGGTTGAAGCCTGGCGTTCGCTTGAGCGTCGGGCCGATCGGGCCGCCGTCGAGGCGAACCTATCCAACCTTCTGGATCCCCTTGAAGGCGAACCCGAGTTCTACGCAAGCGATCTGGACGATAGCGCCTACCGAGAGGCTGTCGATTCGCGACTGGCCGAGTTGCAGGCCACTTATGGCAACGACAGGTTCTCGATCCTTGGAGGCCAGCCTGTCGACATGAACCAGCAAGTCTGGCTCATGAGAAAAACCCTGACCCCCAAGGACAGCGACGACTGGGTTGACTGGAGCGACTTTCTCATCTGGCGGCGTAAATTCGAGGTGTACTCCGGCGTCGATTGCACCAGCTTTTATGGGAGCAACGGCGAGTTTCAGCCGCTGAACGCCGCAGCGATCCTGGACCGATACATAGCCTCTGCCCTGCCCTTTGAAATCGGTAAACGCTACTTCTTCGGCCACCTGGTTCCTTAACCGGCCGTCGGGCGCGGGAGACAGCATGGTTGCCATCGTGTCGATGATCGAGCAACACGCCGAAGAAGCCAGCTTCCTTATCCTTCTGCACGATCACGCCGTGCACGCCCCGCACTACAACCTCGATGACCTTGCCAGACTGGACGAACGCATCGACGCCCATCTCGATGGCCTGCGTATCGCCGGACCCGCCGGGCTGGACATTCTGCTGGCGCAGCTAGGCCCACACACCGTCGGCGAGATGTTTGCCAGCGCGGTGCTGGCCTTCGAGTCAGCCGATGCGAAAGAGCTGTCCCGGCTCAGCGGGCATTTGCGCAACGCCATGGAAACCGAGCGCGGTTATCTGATGGCCTTGGGCTGGCTGGACTGGGAGCGGATATCGCCCTGGATCGAGCGCATGCTCGCCTCGCCCGAGCCGCTGTTCCGGCGCCTGGGCCTGGCAGCCTGCGGCATGCACCGGCGCGATCCTGGCCCCGCCCTGCTTGCCGAACTTTCCCAAGCCGACCCCGGTGTGCTGTCCCGTGCCGCTCGGACGGCCGGTGAATTACGTCGAATTGACCTGCTGCCGAGCCTCCAGGCCCTGCGTCTTCACGAGGATATGGCCACGCGCTTCTGGGTCAACTGGAGCGCCGCGCAAATGGGCGACGAGCAAGCACTGGAGCCCCTGCGTCAGTTCGCCGAACAATCAGGAGAATTCCAGCACCGTGCGCTCTGCGTGCTGTTGGCATGGCAGAAACGCGAGTCCAGCATTGCCTGGATACGCCAACGGGTGCAAAACCCCGGGCAACGACGTGTCGGCATCCAGGCCATCGGACTGCTGGGCGATCCCGTCAGCGTGCCGTGGCTGATCCAGCAGATGAGCGATTTGCCCTATGCCCGCATCGCCGGCGAAGCCTTCAGCCTGATCACCGGCGCAGACCTGACGCTGCTGAATCTGGAATTGCAGGACCTGCCGGACTTCGATGCGGGTCCGAACGACGATCCTGAGGATCCCAATGTCCTCATGGACCCCGATGAAAACCTGCCCTGGCCCGATCCGCATTCGATCGCAGCCTGGTGGCAGGCCCAGGGAGGCAATTTCCAGCCGGGTATCGGCTACGTATCGGGCTTGCCACAAAGTGAAAGCGGCTACCGGCAAGCCCTTGTCCAGGGCCAGCAACGTCAACGCATCGTAGCCGCCTGCGGCCTCGCCCGTTATCGGATGAGCGAAGCGCTCTTCCCCGCCAGCGCGCCGGCGCGGCGGCAGATAAGGTTATTGGGGCTACCAGGGGATGGACTACCCATAGTTTAGAAATCCTTGAACTAAGCATTTGAGCTTTCCTATTCTTTTCCCTCATCGGCCGAACTTAAGATCGGCTCCAATAAAGGAGCCCGTCCAGAAGAGACACGGCCCGAAGATTGCCTTTTCCAGATGTGACTGCCGTTGTAACCCGTCGCGGCTCGCGCCGTGGCGCAGCTATGTCAGGGCAGGTCTGTCGCCAGACGCAATCTTTGAGGACGTTCGATGAAACTGGAAATCTTCCGCACGATGTGGGGCTACACCGCCAGCAAGGCTCAAGCACTCGATGAGCTGCTGGAAGCGGGGTTCGATGGCATGGAAGCGCGCCTGCCGCTGACGCCGGTCGAGCGAGCCGAGTTCGGTGCTTTCCTGCGCGCCAATCGCCTGCCCTACATCGCTACGGTATTCACCGCCTACGACGTCCTGCCGGAACAATCGGCCACCCTCGACGAACATCTCTTCGATCTCGAAAAGAAACTCGCCTGGTCCGGCGAACTGACCCCGCGCTTCGTCAACGTGCTGGCCGGCAACGATCGCTGGCAGTTGCCGCAGCAAGTCGACTTCTTCGGCCAGGCGCTGGAACTGGCGCGTAAGCACGGCCAGATGGTCACCTTCGAAACCCATCGCGCGCGCTCGCTGTTCAACCCCTGGGTGACGCTAGAACTGATTCGTCAGCTGCCCGACCTGCGTTTCACCAGCGACATCAGCCATTGGATCGTCACCTGCGAGCGTCTGCTCGATGACCCCGAAGACGATCTCAGCGCCTTCGTCGAACGCGTGCATCACATTCAGGCCCGGGTCGGTTATGACCAGGGGCCGCAAGTCCCGCACCCGGCCGGCCCCGAGCGCGCGAAAGAGCTGGCCTTCCACCAGCGACACTGGGAAGCCATCTGGAAGTCGCAACAGGAACGCGGTTATCAGCTGACGACGCTGACGCCGGAATTCGGTGCCGACGGCTATCTGCATCACCTGCCTTTCACCAACGTGCCGGTGGCCGATCTGTGGTCGCTGAATGTGTGGATGGCCAAGACCGAACGTGAACATTTCCAGCGCTTCACTCATACAACAAGCCGACAAGGAGCGTTTCGCCATGCCTGACCAATCTCAAGCGGCAGCACCGAAGGCCGCCAACTTCGACCGCATTCCAGTGGTGGATATCGCCGGTCTGTTCAGCGCCGACATCACCCAGCGTCAGGCCGTGGCCGACGAACTGGGCAAGGCAGCGCGGGAAGTCGGCTTCCTGTACGTCAAGAACCACGGCATCGAACAGTCGTTGATCGACGGTCTGCGCCAGGCTGCCAAGGACCTGTTCGCGCAGTCCCTGGAGTACAAGATGCAACATTACATCGGCACCTCCCGCAGCCACAAAGGCTTCGTGCCGGAAGGTGAGGAGGTGTATGCCAAGGGCAAACCGGATCACAAGGAAGCCTTCGACATCGGTTTCGAAGTGGGCGACGAAGACCCGTTGGTGATTGCCAAAACGCCCTTGATCGGCGCCAACGAATGGCCTGACCTGCCCGGCTTCCGTCCGGCCGTCGAAGCCTACTACGCCGCGGTGTTCGCCTTGGGCCGTCGCCTGTTCGACGGCTTCGCACTGGCTCTGGGCCTGGAAGAAGGCTATTTCGAGGCGATGGTCACGCGTCCGCCTTCCAAGCTGCGGCTGATTCACTACCCCTTCGACGGCGCGGCCCAGGACGCGCCCGGTATTGGGGCGCACACCGACTACGAGTGCTTCACCATGCTGCTGGCCGACAAGCCCGGCCTGGAAGTGATGAACGATCTGGGCCAGTGGATCGATGCGCCACCGGTTGAAGGCACGTTCGTGGTCAACATCGGCGACATGCTGGAGGTCATGACTGCGGGTACGTTCGTTGCTACGGCTCACCGTGTACGCACCGTCAGCGAAGAGCGCTATTCGTTTCCGCTGTTCTTCGCCTGCGACTTCCACACCCAGATCAAGCCGCTCCCTGCCTTTGTAAACGAGGGGAGCGATGCCGGGACCCAGGAATACGAAGAGATCACCATCGGCGAACACATGTTCGGCCAGGCCCTGCAGACCTATCAATACCTGCGGCGCAAGGTCGAGAGCGGCGAGATCAAGCTGTATGAAAAGGCGCGCAAGCCATCGAGCTTCGGCCACCTGAAAAATCAGGCACCGCAAGCGTCCTGATGCTCAAGAAGTTTCCAAACACACCGTGCCTTACCATCCTGACGTGGAGTCACCGACGATGCGCAACACTTTGAACACTGCTGTTCGCTTGACCGTCCTTGCCACCGCCGTGCTCGGCGCGACTGCTTTTGGTACAGCTGCCCAGGCTGCCAGTACCGTGACATCCGGCCAGTTCAAGGTCGGCATGGAAATCACCTATCCACCGTTCGAGTCCTACGACGAGAAGAAAAACGTCGTGGGTTCCGACCCGGACCTGGCGCGCCTGCTGGCCAAGCACATGGACCTCAAGGCCGAGTTCGTCGACACCAAGTTCTCCAGCCTGATCCTGAGCCTCAACGCCGGTCACTACGACGCCATCATCTCGGGTATGTACATCACGCCTGAACGCCAGACCCAGGCTCAGACCATCGCATACGCCAAGACTGGCGCGGCAATCATGGTCCTCAAAGACAGCCCCTTCAAACCGAAGGTGCCGGAGGACCTCTGCGGTCTCAAAGTGGGCCTGGAGAAAGGCACCACCTGGGTCACCCAGTTCAACAAGCTGTCCACCGATTACTGCGTGCCTAACAACAAGGGCGTGATCTCGGTCAGTGAATTCCCGTCCGCACCTGAAGTGACGCAGGCGCTGCTGTCCGGCAACGTGCAGGCCCAGGTTGAAATCGATGGCGCCGCCGGCATGATCGCCGAGCGCACCAAAGGCCGTGTGGTGGTGAGTACCGAGCATTCGATCTATCAGCAGACCCTGGGCATCTACGTGAAGAAGGGTAACGATGAGCTGTATCAGGCGCTGCTCAAGGCCTTCGATGAGATCAAGAAATCCGGTGAATACGCAGCGCTGCTGAAGCAGTACAACCTGGAAGAGCCAACGAACTGATTGAGTAGGCGCGACCTGCAGCCGTCCGGCTTGCCGGACGGTTATGGGATAGCGCTAGGTCAGGCGACTCGTCTAGGCCAGTTGTCCGAAGTTGGAAAAACGCTGTGAAGTCTCCCGGCTGGCAGCTTGAGGTGTCTATGCAATTCGAATGGTCCTACTTTTTTTCGCTGTTCTCGGTCTCGGACTTCTGGGAATCCTGCATCACGGTGATCGAGCTCAGCGCGCTGGGCTGGTTCATCGGCATGCTCCTGGGTTTCCTGCTGGCCTCGGCCAAGCTCTCCACCGCGCGCTGGATCAGCGTGCCGGCATCGATTTATATCTGGTTCTTCCGCAGCGTCCCTCTGCTGGTGCTGGTGGTGTTCACCTATAACCTGCCGCAGATGTTACCGGCCACCCGCGAAGTGCTGTCCAACCCCTTCTATTCCGGCCTGCTGGCACTGGTCGTCACCGAAGCGGCGTACATGGCGGAGATCCACCGCGGTGGCCTGATTTCGGTAGCCAAGGGGCAGAAGGAAGCCGGTCGCGCACTGGGTGTCGGACTGATCGGCATGCAGCGCCTGATCGTGATTCCGCAGGCGTTTCGTATCTCGCTGCCGACCCTGATCAACGAATACATCACCGTCGTCAAACTCACCTCGCTGGTGTCGGTGATCTCTCTGACCGAATTGCTCACCGTCGGCCAGCACCTGTATGCGCAAAACTTCCTGGTGTTGGAAACCCTCTCGGCGGTCGCGGTGTACTACGTGATGATCGTCACCGTGTTCGGCTGGCTGTTTCACTGGCTCGAACAGCACCTGGAATTGAATAACCGCAAGCCGCAGACCCTGGATGACAACGCCCTCGCCCGCCTGCGTTCGACGCTGGTGGCGCAACCTGTCAAAGCCCGTCGACCGGACGCAGGCCCGGGGTCGCCGCCTGCATTGCAGTTGCTCGACATCCACAAGCGCTACGGCCATCACGAAGTGCTCAAGGGCATCAGCCTGGATGTGAACCCGGGTCAGGTGATTTCCATCATCGGGCCATCCGGTTCGGGCAAGACCTCGCTGATCCGCACCGTGAACAGCCTGGAAACCATCGACAAGGGCGAGATCATTCTGTTCGGCGAAGGCTTCATTCACGCTGGCGACAACCTCAACGCCCCACAGATCCGCCGTGGCGTGCAGCGCATCGGGATGGTGTTCCAGAACTTCAACCTGTTCCCCCATCGCACCCTCCTCGACAACGTGACCCTGGCGCCGCGTTATCACGGCCGCGACAAGGCCATCAGCGAACAACGCGCCTACGCCCTGCTCGACAAGGTCGGCCTGCTGGCCCACGCGCACAAATACCCACATCAGCTGTCAGGCGGGCAGCAGCAGCGTGTGGCAATCGCCCGGACGCTGGCAATGGACCCGCAGATCATGCTGTTCGACGAACCGACTTCGGCGCTGGACCCTGAGCTGGTGAGCGACGTGCTCAAGGTCATTGGCGAGCTCGCCAGGGAAGGCATGACCATGCTCATCGTCACCCACGAAATGGATTTTGCGCTGTCGATTTCCGACCGTGTGATTTTCATGGAAAACGGTGTGGTTCAGGTCGATGCTTCGCCGCAGAGCATCCTCGCCGACCAGTGTGGCGAGCGCGTACGCAAGTTCATGGGTCTGGACAGGGTGGTCACGCAGCTGGAGCCCGTGCGCAAGGAGGCCTGAGCGGCTATCGGGGATCGGCCACGATAGCAGCGCCAGGCACGTCCAAATCCAACAACGCCGCCCCCAACGCCTTCCCGTGCGCATCGAGGGCCAATGAGCGAGTCACCCCGCCGCGCAACACACCGGGCAGGACAAAATTAAGCGCGTACACGCCCGGCAACTCATAGCGACGTATCGGTGGCCCGTGCGGGTCCAGCAGCTCGGCGAAATGCTCGGTTACCCGCTCAACCGTCAACCATTCACACAGCCGTGGATAGTCTTCGGCCTTGAAGGCGATCACTGAAATATTCGAGGTATCCCCTTTATCCCCCGTGCGGGAATGGGCCAGGTCACGCAGTTTATGCCCGCTCATGGCAGGTCCTCCGAATGGATCTGTACGCTGACAGCCTCACGCGGCAGTAACAGCGAAGCCACCGCCACCACCTGACGCACCGATTTGCTCGCGCCGCCGCCACCGTAGGGGCCGTTGGTGTAAAGGGTTTCCACTTCATTGCCGATGCGCACGGCGTCGGCGCGATCGGCGCAACGGGCGGCCACCCGCAGGCGCACTTCCCAGGGTTCGCCGGGCGTCCGCGAGCCCAACTCGCTGCCGTGCAAGGCGTCGACGCCGATCAATTCGACGCGGATGTCTTCAAACACCACACCGGTCAGTTTCAAGCGCTCCAGCACCACCTCGCGCGCCAACCGGCCCCGCGCCAACGCGCCCGGTCCGCCGTAGGACATCTGGCCTTCGCCGATCCAGCCATCGAGATAACCCACCGATACCTTGAGCGAAGACGGCCGCTGGCGGCCATCGGCGCCTTGGGCCAGGACCTGGTCCGGTCCTTGGACCGAGAACGACACGCCGGAGAAATCCGCGCTGACATCCGGGGTGAGGTACGCGGCCGGGTCATGCACTTCGTAGATCATTTGTTCGGTACAGGTCGCGGTATCGATGCGCCCGCCTGAGCCTTGGACCTTGCTGATCACCGCACGGCCCGTCGTGTCCACTTCGGCGAGGGGAAAACCCAGGCGCGCCAGGTCCGGCACGTCCTTGAATCCGGGATCGGCAAAATAGCCACCGCTGATCTGGCCCGCGCATTCAAGCAAGTGCCCGACCAGGGTGCCGCGCCCCAACAACGACCAATCGTCCGCCGCCCAACCGAACTCGAACACTTGCGGCGCCAAAAACAGCGACGGATCCGCCACCCGCCCAGTGATCACCACATCGGCGTCGGCCTGCAAGGCCTCGATGATACCGTCGACCCCGAGGTAGGCGTTGGCAGAGATCAGACGCTCACCCAACGCTGCCAAGGTGATGCCGTTATCCAGTGCCTGCGTCGGATCGTCCAGCAGCCTCGCCAGTACATCATCACCCGTCACAGCGACCACTTTGAGCCCGGGAAAGCCCAGTTGCCGGGCGATGCGCCGCACTTCCTGCGCCGCACCCAATGGGTTGGCCGCGCCCATGTTTGTGATCACCCGCAACCGGCGTCGCCGGCCATCGGCACCCCGTCCTACATAGGGCAGCACCTGGCGCATGCGCTCGCTCAACAGCGGATCGTAGCCGGCCTGCGGATCGAGCAACCGTGCCTGTTGCGCCAGGGCAATGGTGCGCTCGGCCAGGCATTCGAACACCAGGTAATCCAGCTCGCCGTGCTCGGCCAGTTCAATCGCCGGCTCGATGCGGTCACCGGAGTAACCGGCTCCGGAGCCGATGCGTAAGGTTTTCATTCAAAAGACTCCAAGGAACAGCGCCGTCAACGTCATCAATACCGAAGCGGCGAACAAGAAGGGAATGGTGAAGCGCTGGTGGTCGGCCAGTTCGATCTTGCACAGCCCCACCAACAGGAACGTTGCCGGGGTCAGCGGGCTCACCGGGAAGCCGGTGGTATGTACGCCCAACAACGAGGCCTGGGCCACTTGCAGCGGATCGACGCCCAGGGCGCGACCGACTTCGGCCACCACCGGCATCACGCCGAAGTAAAATGAGTCCGGATCGAACAGCAGGCTCAGGGGCATGGAGATCAAGCCCACCACCGTCGGAATCAGCTTGCCGTGCCCGGCGGGAATCTGCGCCACCGCCACCTCGGCCATGGCCTTGAGCATGCCGCTACCCTGCATGATTCCGGTGAACACCCCGGCGGCCAGGAGAATGCTGGCCATCGTCAGGGCGGTTTTCGCGTGGGCGTCGATGCGTGCCCGTTGCGCGTCGACGTTCGGGTAGTTGATGCACAACGCCAACACCGTGCCGAGCATGAACATCACCACCGGATCCACTACTCCGGCAATCATCACGCCCATCACCACGATGGTGAGCACCAGGTTGACCCAGAACAAATGCGGCTTGCGCAGGACGATTTCCGCCTCGGTCAACACCCGCTGCGGCATCACGTCCACCGCCGCGCCGGCGCCCAGGCCCAGACGTTTCTCTTCGCGACGACCAAGGAACCAGGCGCAGGCAAAGACAAACGCCAGACCCACGATCTGCACCGGAATCAGCGGCTGGAACAAGTCGGCTACTGGCACGTGCAAGGCCGCCGACGAGCGCAGGACCGGGCCGGTCCAGGGCAAAAAGTTGACCCCGGCAGCCATCGCCGTGACACACGCCAGGATCCGCTTATCCATCCCCAGCCGCGTATACAACGGCAGCATGGCCGGAATGGTCACCAGGAAGGTTACCGCCCCGGAACCGTCCAGGTGCACCAGCAGCGCCAAGAGCGCGGTGCCCACGACAATCCGCGTCGGGCGGGTGCCGACGCGTTTGAGGATGCGGTCGATGATCGGGTCAAGCATGCCGGCGTCGGTCATGACGCCGAAAAACAGAATCGCGAACACGAACATCCCGACCACCGGGGCGACGTTTTTGATGCCGGTAATGATGAACGTGCTGGTTTGCAGGCCGAAGCCACCGATCAGCGCCGCGATGATCGGCAGTGCGATCAACGCGACCAGGGGGGACAGGCGTTTGCTCATCACGCAGGCAAGCAAACAGAGAATGGTGACGACACCGAGTATCGCAAGCATAGGTAGGTCCTGTTCGGCATCTCTGTTCGCGGTGGCGATGAAATGCGCTGTTGTTGTTTTCACCGAGTATTGGAATTGCCGGTATTCTTTGTAAATTGAAATGTTCGGCGTCCTGCATTCGGAAAAACAAAATGAAGAACTCGATCCAGCACATCCGCGCCTTCCTGGTCGTGGCACAGACCGGCAACTTTGCCAAGGCTGCGGCGGCATTGAACCTGTCGCCCTCAGCGCTGACGGTGCAGATTCAACAATTGGAAGACTGGCTTGGCGTCGCGCTGCTCGAACGCAGCCCGCGGCACGTGGCATTGACCAGCGCCGGGCAGAACAACCTGCTGCCCATGGAAAAACTGCTGCTGGACCTGGACAACATCGTCAGCGCCTCTCGGGATCTGGCGGCGTTGCGCCGGGGCGTAGTGACCATTGCCGCCCTGCCCTCGCTGTGCGCCGGCGCGCTGCCGCCACTGTTGAAGCAGTTCCGTGAGCAATTCCCGGGGATTGAAGTGCGCCTGCGGGACGTCGTGGCCCGGCGGATCGACACCTTGGTGCGCGATGGCGAAGTGGACTTCGGTCTCGGCGTTCGGGCGCGGACGAACTATGGGTTGGAATTTCAACCGGTACTGGAGGATCGGCTGTGCCTGTTCATCCCTGAGGACCACCCTTTGGCTCGACGGCGCACCATCAAGCTGAACCAACTGGCGACGCAACCGATCATCCTCACCGGGCGTGACAGCAGCGTCCGGGAGTTGGTGGAGCAACTGTTCGCCGACGCCAACCTGCAGCTGTTGCCGGGACTGGAGGCCAACTACATGTCGACGGTCCTGGCCCTGGTGCGCCAGGGCCTAGGTGTGAGTCTGCTGCCGGAGTCGGCGGACGATGCACGGGAGGGTCTGGTCAAAGTGCCGGTGGAGCACCCGGGCGTTACCCGCCAGATCGGCTTGATCACCCGCACCGGCCAGAGCATGGCGCCGGCGGCCGAGCAGTTCATCGCGATGTTCAAGGATTTTTTCTGAGGGTTTGGCTCAAGGTTGCTTTCTGTACGTTCCGGTGAACGCTTCTTGAGCATCCGACGCTTCGGTGTAGCCGATGACGGCAAAATTCTTCAGCAGTTGGATGTGATACGGGCCGTTTTTCTCCGGTGCCTGAGGCGCACGCACAATGATCAGGTTTTCAGCTTCCATCGGCACGGTCTGATGCTCGGTCACGCTGCCTTTCAAGGTGACGGTGAACTCCGCCACCTCGCGTCCCTGGGCATCGCGTTCCGCAAGGATCTTCAGGTCCAGGTCGCCGTCACGCCCAAGGGCATCCTGGCGCATCTGGTAATGACCGCTGCGCTGGTCAGCCTCGACGTTGCCCAGTTTGTCATAGTCCGGTTCACGGTCCAGATTCTCCAACTTGATCGTCAGCTTGCGGGTGTCGCCCTGTGTTCCTCCGGTCCGGGTGGCACGGGTCTCGAAGGGCTGGGTTTCTTGCCGGGTGATCTGCCACGAGCCGGTGGGGTGGCCATCGTCGGCATACTCATGAAGGATGACGGGGCTGTACTCGTCCTCCCGGGAACCCAGCAGTTTGATCGGCTCACCTTTGCCTTTTCCGGTGTGGCGCAGCTCACCGATGACCGCCGTGCCCTGGACTTCATACCAAAGCTCTATCGGCGTCTGGCTGTCGAGCTTGCCGGTGAACATCAGGGGATCTTCACGGGTCGGGCCTTCCAGGCGGGTTTGTTCCTGCCACTGCCCGTCTTTCAACTCACCGAGGGTGCGTCGGACATAGCCGCCGGGCATGCTGGTGTCCTCGCCGGGCTCACTCGGCTGGATCTGTTCCTCGGTTTCCGAATGCAACAAGACCAACTCCTCGCCCTGCATTTTCCAATGGCTCAGACGAAACCAGCAGCATTCGCGCTCGGCTTGCGAAAGCAGCACACCATCCAGCGGGCTGACGGAAAACATACCGCTGGCGCTGTCCTTCGCCAGGTCCGTCAAGGCATGGTTCAGTACCCACTGGGGTTTCTGTGAGTCTTGCAAATAAACGTCGAAACGTCCCTTGTAGTCCTTTTCGGGGTCGGTACCGTTACGAATCGCCAGGTCCAGGCGACCGTCGAAATTGAAATCATCGAAGTACAACAGACTGAAGGGCCCGAGCAGCCAGGCGTCGACCTTGCCATTACGATCCACCGGCACATTGCCGGCCTGAGTCTGCAATTGCTGCAGCACTTGCAATGTCTTGCTGTCGCGAAGGGTGATGATCCCAGGCGCCAGCTGCTTGGGGTCTTCCGGCGGCTCCGGGAACAGCACTTCGACCAGGTACTGGCCACTGCGGTCGTTGACCGAAAATGATCTGGGCTCGGCCATGACCGGGGCCACCAGGATCATCGAGAGGAACAGACTGTTGAGGAGCGAGCGCATCCAACGCGACCTTGCTGTAATTGAGTGGGCGCAGTGTATGGCAAACAGCAGCCTGTTGCCTGCTGCCAAGAATGCCTCTGTTCACCACCCACCCCGTGGCGAGGGAGCTTGCTCCCGCTGGGCTGCGCAGCGGCCCCCAGCTTTTTGCGGCTGCTTCGCAGTGGTGCGCCAGCCCGGCCGAGCGGGATCAAGCTCCCTCGCCACGGGTTCGTCGTCCACTGATATCAGCCCTGCGCCACCGTCTGCAACGCCCCACACGCTTCAGGCTTTTTTGCAAAAAGCCGCTCGGGCAACAGGAAGTAGGCCAACGCTGGCAACAGGATCAGCGCCCCCAGCATGTTCACCAAAAACATGAACGCCAACAGAATGCCCATGTCCGCCTGGAACTTGATCGGTGACCAGGCCCAGGTCGCCACGGCGATGGCCAGGGTGATACCGGTCAGCAATACCACTTTGCCGGTGAACAGCAAGGCGCGGTAGTAGGCTTCGGACAGCGAGGCACCGGCACGCATGTGCGCCAGGATGATGCTCAGCACGTAGAGCGCGTAGTCCACGCCGATCCCCACACCGAGGGCGATCACCGGCAAGGTCGCCACCTTGACCCCCATACCGAGGCCGACCATCAGCGCTTCGCACAGGATCGAGGTCAGCACCAGCGGTAACACTGCGGCCAAGACCGCGCGCCAGGAGCGGAACGTCACCCAGCACAGCAGGATCACCGCACCGTAGACCCAGAACAGCATCTCGCGCATGGCCTTTTTCACCACGATGTTGGTGGCTGCCTCGATCCCGGCGCTACCGGCCGCCAGCATGAACTTCACCTCCGGCAGATGCTGCCTGGCGATGAACGCCTCGCTGGTCTCCACCACCCGCTGCAACGTATCGGCCTTGTGGTCGGCCAGGTACACATACAGCGAGAGCAGCGAACAGCCCTGGTTGAACAGCTCCCGAGGGGCACGGGTCTGCACCGCGCCCAGCGCGCCATCGTTGGGTATCAGCTCATACCACTTGAAGTTGCCCTCGTTGTAACCGGCGGCGGCGATCTTGCTCAGGGCCGCCATGGAATTGGTGGATTCAACGCCCGGCAATTGCTCCAATTGCCAGGCCAGGGAATCGACTGCGGCCAGGGTTGGATAGCGGGTGCACTGGTCTTCCGGGGTCTTGATCATAACCACGAAAATGTCCGAACTGGCCGCATAGTTTTGCGTCATGAACGCCGCATCGCGGTTGTAGCGCGAGTCCGGGCGCAGTTCCGGCGCACCGGGATCGAGATCACCTACCTTCAAATGCAGGCTGACAGCAAAACCGCCGACCGCCAGGGCCAGGCCGACCAGGCAAGCAGCCGTCGCCCAAGCGCGCCGGGTGAACAGATCGAGGAAGCTCCACAGCGGATGCTTGACGTTTGCAGTCAGCTCGGCGGTTTCCGCCCGCAGGCTGCGTGCGGCGGCCTTGCCCCCCACACCGATGTAGCTGAGCAGGATCGGCAGCAGGATCAAGTTGGTGAAGATCAACACGGCCACGCCGATACTGGCGGTGATCGCCAGGTCCTGGATCACCTGGATCTTGATCACGATCAGCACGGCGAACCCCACCGCATCGCAGAGCAGCGCAGTCATGCCGGCTGCGAACAACCGTCGGAAGGTATAGCGCGCGGCGACCACCCGATGAGTGCCACGCCCGATGTCCTGCATGATCCCGTTCATCTTCTGCGCGCCGTGGCTCATGCCGATGGCGAAGACCAGGAACGGCACCAGCGCCGAGTACGGGTCTAGGTCGTAACCCAGGGTAGCGAGCAAACCGATCTGCCAGAGCACCGCCACCAGGGAACAGAGCACTACCAGCGCCGTACTACGTGCGCAACGGGTGTACCAATAGAGCACCGCCACCGTCACCAGCACGGCGATGACGAAGAACAGCAAGACCTGGGACAACCCGGCGATCAGGTCACCAATGATCTTGGTGAAACCGGTGATGTGGATCTGGATCCGCTCGCTCTGGTACTTGTCGCGCAACGCCTCCAGTTGCCGGGAGAACTCGCCGGCGTCCAGCGCCTTGCCGGTCGCCGGGTTGATTTCCAGCAGCGGCACGAAGATCACGCTGGACTGGAAGTTGCCGGCCACCAGTTGGCCGATCTCACCGGAGCGCGCGACGTTGGTGCGCACCTGCTCCAGGCTGGCCGGCGAGCCGTCGTAGCCGTCCGGAATCACCGTGCCGCCGTCCAGCCCTTCTTCGGTCACGGCGGTCCAGCGCGTGGTCGGCGTCCACAACGACTTCATGTAGGGTTTGTCGACGCCCGGCAGCAGGTAGATTTCATCGTTGAGCTTGGCCAGAACGTCGAGGTAGTCCTTGTCGAAAATGCTGCCATCCTTGACCGCCACCGCGATGCGGATCGAGTTGCCGAGGCCGCTCAGCTCACTGCGTTGCTCAAGGAACTTGGCGACGTACGGGTGGGACGTCGGAATGGTCTTCTCGAAACTGGCATTGAGTCCGATCTTGCTGGCCTGGTAACCCAGCACCAGGGTCGCCAGCAGGCACAAGAGAATGACCCATGGCCGGTGGTTGAAGATCGCTCGCTCACCCAGGTTGCCGGAGTTCGAATCGAAATCTTCCAGGCGGGCGATCACGACTTGCTGTTCGAGGGAGAGATTAGGGTTATTCACGTCATGCTCCGCATACGGCCCGCGAGGGCTCAGGCAAGTGGTTCAGCGTTGCGCCGAGAAAAGATCGGGATTGAGCCGGTTCAGGCCGCTCAGGCCGACGCAGATCAAGCTGCCATCGGGCGCTGCGGCCAAGCCGGCAATCGAGGTGCCGACCGGAGCGACCAGGGGATGGAAACGGCTTCCCCTTCCGGCGCTGAGCAGCAGGTCACCGGCCTGACTGGCCAGCACCAATGCGCCATCCGCCAGGGGCGTTGCGGCTGACATGGCCACTTCCAGGCCGGTGTCGATAGGCCGCCAGGTCACACCCTGGTCGCCCGACCAGAAAACATTACCCCGCAGACCGAACGCCACCAGCTCGCCGCGGGCATTGCCTTGCAGGCCAAAGAAACTGCCAGCGTACGGTGAATCGAGCGCCTGGAAACTATTTCCGTTGTCGTTGGAGCGCAGCAGCAGGCCGCGCTCGCCGACGATGAACAGCCCACTGCCGGCAGCGCGAATGCCGTACAGGTTCAGTCCCTCGGGGTTGTCCAACTGCTGCATCCAGGGCTGCCAGCTTTGACCGCCATCGGCGGTGCGCAGGATCAGGCCATAGGCACCGACCACGTAACCGTTGCGCGGGTCACTGAAATACAGATCGAGAAACGGCTTGTCCGGGCCATCGGCAACCAGCCGTTCGGCATCGCTGAGGCGCTGGGTGTCGGCGCTTTTTTGCGCCAGTCCCAGCACCAACTGCGCGGCCTCGATGCCGTCGAGCTGCTTGACCCAGGTCTCGCCACCGTCGGTGCTGTGCAGCACCACGCCCATGTGCCCGACCGCCCAGCCCTGTTCGGCGCTGACAAACTGCACCGCCGTCAGGCTGACGCTGACCGGTACCTGGGCCTGACGCCAGCTCTTGCCCGAGTCATCGGAGAGCAGCACGATGCCGCGCTCACCCACCGCCACCAGCCGTTCGCCAGCGCGGGTCACCGCCAGCAACACCGCATGGCGGGCCTTGGCGCTTTGCATGGCTGGCTGGTCGAGCAGCGCAATCCCGGGGCTGGCCGCGGCCCCGCCGCATCCCAGCAGAAACGTCAGCGACAGGGCCGCCGACAGTGCCCGTGCGAGTGAAAAATGACCGATCATGTGCGCTCCAACCCAGCAGGAAATTTAGCCAACCGCCACGCGCCGATACCGAGCCCGACGCGTGGTGCGATACCTCAGCGCAGACTGTCGTTGGCCATGGCATCCGGCGTGAAAAACGATGCCGGCGGACGTGGATAGCTCTGGTACTGCACGTCCAGGTCGTTGGCCGAGGAGTTCAGGAAGTACGCGCCGGTTTCCAGGTTGTAGCTGCCCCACTGCATCTGCGCGGTCAGCACCGGCATCTCAGGCGCCAGCAACGTCAGCGAGTAGTTATGCCGTCCCAGCTTGCCCTGGGCGTCATAGCCATCGACCAGCAGCACTTGCCAGGAATCCTCATCCAGGTAGTAGGTACGCTTGGGCACGACGTGACGCTTGCCTTCGCGCAGGGTGGCGCTCACCACCCACACCCGATGTTTCTCCCAGCGCACCAGATCCGGGTTCAGGAAGCCCGGCTTGACCAGGTCGTCGCTCTTGGCCGCCGCCGAACGGTTGTTGTTGTAAGGCACCAGCAGCTCTTTCTTGCCCACCAGTTTCAGGTCGTAGCGGTCGGTTGGGCCGAAGATCATGAACGCCTCGTCGAAAAAGCCGACGCCGGAGGTGACGAAGTCCGGGGTGTCGTAGGCAATGTTCGGTGCACGCCGCACTCGACGCTGGCCGACCAGGTATTGCCAGGCGGCGCGTTTGCCCGGGTCCATGTCCCAATGGGTCATCAGGCCTTCGCCGGCCTTGGAGGACGGCAACTCAGTAGAGAGCTTGCCGATACGGAACTTGCCGGCGAACGTCTCCAGGCTGCCTTCCTTGAAGTAGTACGGATCCTGATACCAGAACCGTGCCCGGGTGGCCTGGATCTTCTTGCCGCCGGCGGTCATCAGCCAGGTGTCGAACGGCGCGTAGTACGTATCGGCGCCCTGCCAGGACAGGCGATAGTTCCACAACGCCTCGGTGCCGTTCTGTGGCAACGGGAACGGAATCCCGCCATAGGCCCCGTCGACTTTCTCGGTTTCGACATCCACCTTGGCGCGGGTTGCGTTCTTCAGGGTGTTGTCGTAGACCCACTGCGGCGCGGCGGCACTGCGGTGGGTCGGGTAGACGTCCAGGCGATAGCCTGGATATTTCTGCATCAGGGCTTTGGTGCCGTCAGCCAACTGGTCGGCATACTGCGCCATGTTCGCCGCGCTGACCGTGTACAGCGGCTTCTCGGCGGCGAACGGATCGGCGCGTTTGTCACCGTTCTTGTAACCGGCCGGCACCTGGGTGTAGCCGCCCGTCCACTCTGGGATGCTGCCGTCTTTGTTGCCCGCACGTTCGGCGCCCATGGGCGTGAGGTCTTTGTTCAGCCGTGCGGCCTGCTCAGGAGAAACCGCCGCCTGCACCAGGCCGGCACTCAACAAGGCAATGGTCAGGACCGGAATGCGCAAGGAAAATTGGCTTTGCATAGAGAATGAAACCTCTTATTAGAATGTGGTTTTCACGTACATGGAGACGAAGTCACGGTCGGCCAGGGACTGCGCATAACTGAAGTTGCCGTCCTCGCGCAGCCCCGCCCCGGTCTTGCCGAAGAAGTTCACGTAGTTGATGCCGAAGTCCCAGCGTTGCAGGTAGGTGGCCTTGAGCCCGACGCTCCAGTCACCAGCGTGGGTGTTGCCGAAACCGGATTTGCTGACTGCTGAAGAACGTCCGTCTAGGACCACGCCAAAGCCCATCGGTACGCTCACGTCCAACGCGTCCGCCACTTGGAAATACGCAGGTTCGGCCAGCAATCGCAATGCGGTGGCGTCGCGGGTGGTGTTGGAGTCCAGCGCGGCACGGTTCTCGGTAACGCTCAGGGTGCGGTTCCAGGCCAGTTCAGCGAGCACCGAGCCACCGTCCCACAAAGCGTTGGGCGGCAGCAGGTAAATGGTCGAGAGGTTGACGTGGGCGGTCTTGCCCTTGGCGTACAAGGCATCGCCGCTGTTATCCGCCGCCGTGCCAGGCGCTACCACTTGCAGGTTGCTGACCAGAGGCGCATCCCAACGCACCGAGGTCTCGCCGGCGAAGTTGAATGGTCCATAGGCGGTGGAGAAACTGGCGCCGAGGGTCTTGATGTCTTCGGCGTAGACCTGGCGGTAGGAGCCCAGGATCGGCAATCCAGTGGCCGCCGCCGCAGCGCCGTCCAGATAGGCATACAGCGCGCTCGGCGCCTTGTCGTGGTATTTGGCCGCGTAAAAGCCCAGCTCGACCTCGGTGCCTTCCGGTTTGTAGCGCAGTTGCATGCCGCCCTGCCCCGAGTTCCTCGCCTCGATATCGGAGGCATGCACGGTGGTGTTGCCGAATACCTCGGTCCAGTCGCCTGAGCCTTTGCCAATACCGTCGTTGTCACTCAGGTAGCTGCCGGCCCCCGGCAGGTTGGAGCGCTCCCACTCGAACTGGTAGTAGGCACCCACCGACAACTGCGGATTGATCTGCAACTGCCCGGACACCTGATTGACCGGCCGCAGGATCTCCTTGAACTGGGTGCCCGGTACGCTGAGCAACTTGACCACGTCGGTCGGCCCCTGGGCGGCGGCGATGCCGTTGCCGCCGTAGAACAGGCTCTCGCCATAGATCAGGCTGTGCCGACCCAAACGCACGGTGCCCTGGCTCGCATCGCCGACATTGCCGCGCAGGAACACGAAGGCATCCAGCACCTCGGCATCACGCCCATGCAGCTCACGGGTGTCGTCGAGGAAATGTGGGTTCGCGCTGTCGTCGGTGTCCTTGTTATAGACATCGTCGTACCAGGCCGCGCCGCTGAGGCGCAGGCCATAGTTTTCCTTGCTCAGGTCCATCTCGCTGAACAGGTCCAGCCGGTTGGAGACCAGCCCACGACTGAAATTCTTGTCGCCCTGGCTCTGGATCGACGGATACAGGCCGCCCGCCGTCGGGGCGTTGGTCAGGCGGTCGTCGGCCCCATGCAGACGCCAGGCCTGGCTGTACTTGATGGTGTTGTCCCAGCGCAGGCGCCAGTCACTGTCGCCCAGGTCGATCTGCGCGGCCTGCGCCTGGGTGGCCAGGCCAGCCAGACAAGCCGAGAGTGCCAGGGCGGAACGCTTGAAGCCCGGGTAGCATCGAGAGTTGTGCATGGTGTTCCTCATTGTTCTTGTTGTTTGGAAGCATGTTTTCTTGCAAAAACGACCCGCAATGAGCTGCACGCAAAATGCGCAGGCTGTGGTTCCTGGTTCAGATGTAGGTAGAGGCCAGCCCTCCATCGACCGGCAGGTTGATGCCATTGATCCAGCGCGATTCATCGGCGCACAGGAAGGCAATGGCGACGGCCACTTCATCGGCGTAGGCCGGGCGCTTCATGCGGTGGGCATCGGCTTCGACGCGCTCTTGACCGAGCATGCTGACGAAATCACCGAGGATGGGGGTGAACACAGGGCCCGGCGCCACGCTGTTCATGCGCACCGAGGTCTGCATGAACCAGGGCTGGGCTTGCAGGTAAGTCCAGACGATCAAGGCTTCTTTGAAATACTGGTAGCAGCTCTCTGGCGGCACCGGGTGTTGGGCCAGCCAGGCCTGGCCCTGGAAAAAGCCCTCGATACGGGCCAGTTCCTTGTGCAGTTCCAGGCGCTGCGGCCACTGGGCGCCGAGGATCGACGTCACGTTGACGATACTGCCACCCTCGTTGATCCGCGGCAGGGTCGCCGCGCAGAGATGACGCAGGCCCAGGTAATTGACGTAGGCAACCAGTTGCGGATCAGCCGTGCCGGGCACCCCGGCGATATTGCACAGCCCGTCGATATGTTCCGGCAGTTGGCGCACGGCGTCGTCGATGGCCTCGGGATGGCTGAGATCGGCCTGGATGAACCCGTCCAGGCTCAGGCTCGGCTCGTTACGATCCATGCCGATCACGATGGCGCCACGGGCACGCAGCGCCCTGGCTGTTTCGGCGCCGATACCCGAGGAGACCCCGGTCACGACGATCTTCTTATTGGTCAGCTTCATACGGGTTTCCCGGTTGGTGCTTGTGCTCCCCCCGCACGAGGGCCGCCAAGCCATATTGTTATTGCCGAATTAGTTAATCTCGGTAACTAGTTGTAGCAAGCGATATGCCATCTATCGGCAATAACCCGGAAACCGCTCAAGCACGCGGCATACAGCCATACTTGACGATTATGGGATCGAAAATGAAGGATCTGACGCATGAAAAAAGTGATGATTTGATCAAATTCATCCTGCACTATGCGGACTATGGTTACTTCTCTTAAGGATTCCCCATGGCAGATAAGTTGATATCCCTGGCTGAACTCTCCGGTGGAGTCCCGAAGAAACCCGTGCGCGGCGCCAGCGAACAGTTGCCCCCCGGCGCCTCGCCGACCCTGCAGGATCTGACCGAATGCCTGATGTTCAGCCCCGGCGACGGCCGGATCTGGCTGAACGGCGCACGCATGCTGTTGATGCACAGCAGCGGAATCGGTGCACTGCGTCGCGAGCTGATCGAAAGCATGGGCCTGGCGCGCGCCCGCGGCATCATGCTGCGCACCGGCTACCATTGCGGCGCCCGGGACGCGGCGCTGATCAAGGAACGCTTCCCCGAGGCCGACTTCCTGGCGCTGTTCGCCGCCGGCCCGATCATCCACGCCATCGAAGGCGCGGTGAAAGTCGAGCCGGTGCACTTCGAGTTCGATATGAACCTGGGCACCTATTACGGCGAGTTCCTCTGGCACCACTCCAGCGAAGACGATGAGCACATCGCCCAGTTCGGCATCGGCACCGAACCGGCCTGCTGGATGCAGACCGGCTATGCCACCGGGTACACCTCGGCCATGGTCGGCCGGCTGATCCTCTACCAGGAGGTGGAATGTCGGTCCACCGGATCGAACATCTGCCGATTGATCGGCAAGCCCGCCGAGGAATGGGACAACGCCGAAGAAATCCTCGCCGACCTCAATGCCGAGCCCTTTGTCAGCAGTGGCGGACACAGCACGGCAGCTAGCAGCCGAAGCGATAAAGGTGCTTTGCCTGCGGACCTGCAAGCCGGCTCCAAACCGACCCAGGACAGCGACATGGTCGGCATCTCATCGGCTTTCAACGCCGCTTGCCACATGCTGCGACGGGTCGCCCCGACCCAGGCGACGGTGCTGTTCACCGGTGAGTCCGGGGTCGGCAAGGAAATGTTCGCCCGGATGCTGCACCGCATCAGCCCACGCCACGACGAGCCCTTTGTCGCGATCAACTGCGCGGCCATTCCGGAAAACCTGATGGAGTCGGAACTGTTCGGCGTCGAGCGCGGGGCCTTCACCGGAGCCACGCAATCACGGGCCGGACGCTTCGAGCGCGCCGATGGCGGCACGTTGTTTCTCGACGAGATCGCAACGCTCAGCCTGGTCGCGCAGGGCAAATTGTTGCGAGCCTTGCAGGAAGGGGAAATCGAACGGGTCGGCGGCAGCCGTACACTGAAGGTGAATGTGCGAGTGGTCGCCGCGACCAACGTCGACCTGCGCGCTGCCGCTCAACGCGGTGAGTTTCGCGAAGACCTGTTCTTCCGCTTGAATGTCTTCCCCATCCACCTTCCGCCGCTGCGTGAACGCAAGGAAGACATCCCGCTGCTGATGACCCATTTCCTGCATCGCTTCACCCAGCTCCATGGCCGCCATATCAGCGGCTTCACCCCGCGTACCGCCGATACCCTGCTGGCCTACGACTTCCCGGGCAACATCCGGGAGTTGCAGAACCTGGTGGAACGCGGGGTGATCAGCGCGCCGGATGGCGGGGCCATCGACCTGGCGCACCTGTTTACCAGTGGTGAACGCTTGGCCCAGCCGATGTTTTCCATCGGCAACCGCGGGCAACTGGCCGCAGCCACCAATGGCCAGCCGCCGGACACCCGCACGGCTCACACGTCCGCGGCTTCAGGCGAGGAAGCGATCCAGGCACTGTTCGGCGACAAGGATTTGAGCCGGTTATCGTTACAGGAGGTCGAGGACACGCTGATCGATCGTTGCCTTCTTGAGGTGAAAGGCAACGTCTCCGAAGCGGCCCGCCGCCTCGGCCTGACCCGAGCTCAGCTGTCGTATCGGCTGTCGCGGCGTGGAACTGGGGATTAGATGCCTGTGGGAGCGAGCCTGCTCGCGATTACGGTGTATCAGTCAGCAAGGGTGTCGGCTGAAAGACCGCTATCGCGAGCAGGCTCGCTCCCACAGGGTTTCCCGGTGACCTGACGGTTTAGGTTCTACACAACCCCGTGGCGAGGGAGCTTGCTCCCGCTCGACTGCAAAGCAGTCGCCAGGCCCAAGGACCATAAACTCATCCCAACCGGTTCACACTCGACTGAATAAAACAGCGCCCAAACATACCGAGCGCTATGTCGACCCGTTCATCAATCTGCTCGTCGGACCAGCTCTGCTGCACCCCCAGCGTGAATAGCTTGAGCGGTTGCGAAATCAACAACGCGTCAATCAATTCGACTGCCGGTTCGACATCGTCATGGGCCAACAACCCCTTGCCGGCCGCCTTGCCCAACCAGCCACGCAACAGACCGAGGCAGCGCTCGGCGCCCTCCTGATACCAGATCCTGGCAATGCCCGGCGCACTCTCGCGGCCTTGCACACCCATCAGGTACAGCCCCAGCGCCAACGGTGACAAGGTCAGGCGCGCCCACAAGGTCAGGTACATGCGCAACTCGTTGAGCAAACCGTCAGCGCATTCGATACCGCTCTCCAGCAGCAACTCCAGGGTCGACAGATCCCGAGCCACCAATTGCGAAAGCAGCTCCTCCTTGCTCGCCACCAGCAGGTACAAGGTTTTCTTCGAGATACCGGCGGCGCGAGCGATGGCGTCCATGGTGACGTTGGCGAAGTGGCCGCTGCCCAGGATCTGCGCCGCCGCATCCAGCAACAGGCTCATCTGCTCCTCGCGGCAGCGCACCGGCGGACGGCCGCGACCGCGCGTGGCCGCCGGCGATATGGTTTCAGGCATAACGGATCCTGCTGATCGACATACTGCGTGTGTCCTGGCAAAAATTAATCAGACTGGCGAAAACCTGTGGCGCATCAGAGATTCCCGACCCGCACCTCATCAGCCTGCTCCATCGCGGCACCGTGGAAGGCTTCGCGCAGCGCATCCTCGATGAACTGCCAGGCCTCATGTGCCGACTCGTCCGGCCCCAGGTGCGTGAACATATGATCGCAACCGGCAAACATCCTCTCGTTCACCTTGACCCCGGCCTGCCGCAGTTTTTCCCCGTAGGCCTCACCCTCGGCGCGCAGGATATCGTACTCGGCGGTGATCAAGGTGGCGGCAGGCATGCCCTGCAGCGCTTCGACCCTTGCCAGCAGAGGCGACACCAACGGGTCAAGCGCATCGACAGGATCGCTCAAATAGCAGCTGTTGAAAAAGCGCATCAAGCCGGCTCCCAACAACGGCTTATCGAGGGGCGAGCGCTTGAGTTCGGGATCCTGGGACAGATCGACGGCCGCATAATCGATGACCTGATGCACCACTCGCAATTGCTTATGGCCGCGAGCCAGATTGGCCAGGCCGGTCGCCAGGTTGCCACCGGCGCTGTGCCCGCCGACGGCGATGCGCTGAGGGTCGATACCCAGCGCCGTGGCCTGCCCCGCCAGCCACTCCAGCACCTCGAAGCTCTGGCGCAAACCGGCGGGAAACGGATGCTCGGGAGCCAGGACATAATCAAGGTTGACCACCAGGCAACCGAGATTGTGCGCCAGTCGGCGGCAATAGCTGTCGTCATGCTCCGGCACCCCGGCCACGAAACCGCCGCCATGCAGGTTCAGGTAGACCGGCAATTGACCCACGGACGACGTATCGGGTCGGTAGAGCAACGCCCTGGCCGGCCCCCACGCCGTTGGAATGAAGGTCTGGCTGACCGACAGCAACGGGTACTGCGCCGGGTCATAGGTGAACTTGGCTTTCATGCGCTTGGCGAGGGCGCGCAACAGCTTGGCCTTGATGCTCTTCAACAGATTCATGGTCAAACTCCCCAGCGGCTCAATGGGCCGTCAACAAGTGGTCCAGCAGACCGTGGACCATCGCGCCATAGGGGGCACGCATCGCCAGGTTGGATTCGCCGATCGGGCTCTGTACCACAACGGCCTTGGCGTGGCTGAAGGTCCGGAAACCGTAGACACCATGATAGGCGCCCATGCCCGAATGGCCGACGCCACCGAACGGCAACGCCTCGAACAGCACATGGCTCATGACATCATTGATCACCACCGCCCCTGAGGTTGTGCGCTCCAGTACTTGCCGACGCTCATCGGCATCCTCGCCGAAATAATAGGCTGCCAGTGGCCGAGGCCGTCCATTGACGTAGTCGATGGCCGTGGCGAAGTCGCGGTAGGTCTTGATCGGCAACAACGGGCCGAAGATTTCCTCGCGCAGCACCTGCATCTGCTCGTGGGTATCGAGTACCAAGGTCGGCGCAATCTTGCGAATTTCTCGATCGCCCAGGTCCTCTTGCGCCGGATTGATCTCGACCAGTCGCGCACCTTTGGCCTCGGCATCGGCAAGGTAGCCCAGCAGCCGGTCGAAATTGCGTGGGTTGATGATCGACGTGTAGTCCGGGTTGCCCCGCAGCGTGGGATACATGGAAGTGACAAAGCGCACCGCCTCGCCGACGAAATCCTCCAGCAGTTCTTCCGGCAACAGCACATAGTCCGGGGCGAGGCAGATTTGGCCGGCGTTGAGCGTCTTGACTGTCATGACCCGCTGCACGGCCGTTGCCAGGTCGGCGCTGCGAGAAACCAGCACCGGTGACTTGCCCCCCAACTCCAGGGTCACCGGCACCAGGTTGTCCGAGGCTGCGCGCATGATGTGCCGCGCCACCGCCGTCCCCCCAGTAAAGATCAGATGGTCGAACGGTTGCGCACTGAACAGCGCCCCGACCTCGGCATCGCCCAGCACCGTGCGCAACTCATTCTCATGGAAATAGCGGGCGATCAGTTCTTCGATCAGCGCCGACGTGCGCGGGGTCAGCTCCGAGGGCTTGAGCATGGCGCGGTTACCGGCGGCGAAGATACTCGCCAGCGGTCCGAAGGCCAGCACGATGGGGAAATTCCACGGGCTGATCACACCGACCACGCCCAGCGGCTGGTAGTCGACCCGCGACTCGCAGCCCCGAAACGGCGCCGGATGGGCTTGCGACTGCATCCATTCGCCCAGGTGCTCACGGCAGTGCTTGAGGCTCGCCACCGAACCGGCGATATCGCACAACAACGTCTGCTCGCGGCTGCGGTTGCCGAAATCCGCAGACACCGCCTCGACGAGCGCTTCACGGTTGTCCAGCAACAAGGCAATCGCCCGGTCGAGCCTGTCGCGGCGCAACTCAAGGCTTGCCGGCCCTTCGTCCAGATGGGCCTGTTTCATCCGTGCAAGCGTTGTCGCGAGTTGTTCGGCGGGGGCCGCGGTAGCGTGATGACCGGGATTGCTCATGGCGTAGGTTCCTGCTGGTTGAATTGTTATTATCCAGTACTAATTGCCGAGCAGGCAGACCTCTCTGCCCGACTCGCCGGTTGGAGTATGACAAAAAACCAGACAAAGGAAACCCCATGGTTTCCATATTTAAGGAAACCAGGAAATTGCCATTTCATCCCGTAAAACAAGGATCACCTACCCATAGGCTCGGCTAGCGATGAGCAGCGCTGAAGCCTGCTAGCGGACCTCCATGAAGCTTGACCCACCAAGCAAAATCCGTAAATCATTAAAAACAGGTTAATTTAAATAACTATCTGAAAGACCCCCGTGCTGCCTTGAACAGCGTTACGCTGCGCCCCTTCTGAAGCTTTATTCGATCAAGCGATCGGGATCATATTGCTGATGATGTCACGGGTGTAACTCGCCAGTTCCTTGCTGCTCATGCCCGCGACGACCTCTGCCTCGATGGGCTGGTGCGCTACGATACTGACCTCTGTCGCGCGCAAGGAGCTGTAGTCGACGTCGCCCACCGTAGGACTGATCGTCACCGGGATGATCCCTACGCCCATGTCCTTGGCAATCCGGAACGCCCCCGTCTTGAATGGCAGCATATCGGCGCCTTTGTTTCGGGTGCCTTCGGGGAATATCCAAAGCGAAGTCTTGTTGGCGACAATATTTTTGGAGACCTTGCGCAGGCTCTGAATAGAGGCTCGGGGATTACTTCTATCAATGAAGAGACTACCTGTAAGCCAATATAACTGCCCGACCAGAGGTAGCCATTTGAGCGATTCCTTACCGACAATAACCGTGCCCGGCTTCAATGCCTCAGCCACAATCAGCACATCATAGTTGCATTGATGGTTGGCCACATAAATATAGGGCCTGGCATCGGAGATTCGATCAAAACCGCTGACGGTGACGCGCACCGAGAAGATTTTGTTGATCAAGGTGTACGCCCGACAGGCAACATACAGGTTTTTGTTTTTTGCCGGATTAACCAGCATGAACACGCATAGGAATGGGAAACTCAGGACAACAAACAGCCCGACCAACAACCATCTCACCAGCAGAATCATTGCAACCCCCTTTGTCTCAATCACTTGAGCCGCTGACCGAATCGCACTGAGCATCGACATGCTCGATCAATGCAACGCCGTAAAAGCCGTCCTCATCGACAACTGCCATCACCCCAAAGCTGCCAGGCGTTACAGCAACTACCAGTTCGGCTAATTGATAAGCGCCTACCAGAGACAGACTCTTCGTCCTGGCCCGCTCAAGAACCCCAAGTCTTTCCCCGAATACCCTGTCCAGGTCGCCCAATGACGTGCGCCATGAATCCGGTACCGCCAGGTTACTGCGGCTGACGCGCTCAGGTTCAATGCGTTGTCCTGCCAGAAACGTGAACATCAGATCCATCAAGCTGTCAGGAGCAGCAGGAAAAAGGCGCCCCGTGATGCATGACCTGATTAACAAACCAGGTGCTCTGAAGTCAGCCGTCGCCTGAAAACTGAAAATCGCGGCTGTATCAAGGCACTGTTCAGCGGGAAGATCCATGCTGCGCGCGTAAAGCGCGCCAAACTCACCGGTAAACGTTTCAATCGCGGTTGTATAGATATATTCAGACTGACTGCGCCTGGCGAATCTCAGCCCTTGCACCAAGGCGTTATAAAAACTCAGTTCTTTCGCGCACAGAGAAACATTGGCACCCTTGATGCCGTACTTTATCGCCAACTGGCCGACAGACGAGTTGATAACGGTATTGGGAATCTGTGCCGGATTGACCTGATATGCAAAAGGACTTTCGTTCGATTCCTTGATTAATTGGATAACGGAGTCGATAGAGCCATTAGACGTCGCTCCGATAATAGAGGAGCGTGCCAGTGAATCTCCCTGATTGCCATCCTCGACCAACGACATGGCGGCCAACAGCAGCAAGGATTGCCGATCGAAGTTTTTCAACTCCCGACTGGGTACCAAGGCACTGGACATCAGGTCCCACGCGTGTGTTTGCTTGCGATGCAGCTCGACACCACCCTGTTCGAATGCACCAGGCATCTGCAATACCACCCAGTCTTTCAGGGCCAACGCAACGATAGCGTCACTTGTCATTTATGATTACCAAAAACCAGGATTGAATTATTACCGCCGAAAGCGAATGCGTTGTTGACCACTACATCGACTTTTCCGACCCTGAACCCCTCAGCGACAACGTCGATGGGTAATTCAGGATCCTGCTGGGAAATATTGATCGTAGGAGGTAATCCTTCGCTCAGGGCAAGCATGCAGGCAATGGCTCCGAAACCCGCCGCCGCGCCCATGCTGTGCCCCATCATCGACTTTATGGAACTGACCGGAGGCGGCGAATGACCAAACACCGCCTCGATTGCCTTGTATTCATTATTGTCGTTGGCAATCGTACCCGTACCGTGGGCACAGATATAACCGACCTCTGCCGGCGTAACTGATGCGCTTTCAAGTGCCGCTTTCATGCAATCGCCAACACTGTGATGGTTAAGCCTCACCATATGATCGGCGTCGCAGTTCATCGAAAAACCAAGAATTTCGGCATAGACATGCGCCCCGCGACGCATCGCCCGGTCATAGTCCTCGAGGACTAAAGCACTTCCTCCTTCCGAGGTAAGGACTCCCTTGCGGCCAGAGTTGAACGGCGTGCAGTCTTTGTCGGTCATGCTGCCCAAACGATGGAACGTCGCGAATGTCGCCTTGTAGACAGCATCGCTCCCACCGCAGATGGCAAGTTCACAGTCCCCCGCCTGGATGGCTTCGAAACCGAATATCAATGCGGCATTACTGGCCGAACATGCGTTGCCAATCGTAACCGCCTCGCCGCTGGAGCCTATCGACCTCAGGACATCCCGGCTTATTTCAGAGGCAAAGGTTTGTGGCAACGACATCAGAAAACTCGACTCGACGTCAGGCAGCGCCGTTACCATGCCGTCGATGAGGTTGGATTCACCATACGTCGTGCCGAAGTAGCAGTTGACCCGTTTACCCGCAATCGCTGCCCGATCGATTCCGGCATCATTGAGCGCCAGCTCAGTGGCTGCCAAAGCAAAATGACTGGGAATGCCAGAACTCGCGAAAGAGGAAAACTCGGGAATCAGTTTATCGATGGAGCCTTTCACTTCGCAGCCATACTTCTTTTCAAATCGTTCCGTGTCGACTTTTGAAAGCGGTGCCGTACCGTTTACTCCTGCTTTCAAGGCCTGGAAGAATGCGTCCCTTCCAATCCCGATTGGGCTGACCGGCCCCAAGCCAGTAATCACTACCCTTTTGCCCTTGCCGGAACGTTTCATGCCAACTCGACCTCAAGCGTCTCGTCGATAAACGAAAGAATCGAAGTTACGCTGGTGATCCGAGGAATGTAGCGCTCATTGACACGTACTTTAAAAGCCCCCTCAATGCCGGCAAGAATCTCTATTCCAGACATTGAATCTGCTCCATAGGCTTCGATGAAGTCTTTATCGTTCTCAATTTCCGCTACATCAACACCCAAAACCTGAGAAACAATTTCCTTAATCTTTACTTCGTGAGCGTGAACCATATGACCTCCTGGAATGAAGCACTCAAATTACAAAGGGAATAACTTTAAAACTACCGGACTGGTATTGGCTATAGGCTGACCCAAAATACTCAACGAGCATTTTTTCCTCGTTACCGATTCGCCTGAGGATCAATAAAAGCGCAACCACAAATATAATCGCAGCAGTATAAACACTGGAGTATGCACCGAACCCTGAGACAATGAGGAGTGTACCGAGATAGGCCGGATGGCGGATATATTTGAACGCACCGGACTTGATCAACTGGTGATCACCCAGCACCCTCAGCGAATGAGAAAAATGTCGACCCAGAATGATTTTTCCATGCATCCTGAGAGCAACGCCACATAAAACCATCAGAGTCCCGACGATTTGAAATGCAGATTCACTGCGCATTAATAGTTGTAGAAGCATGACCATCGATATAGCGCAAGACACCATGAAACCACTTTTTATGCCTTTGTCAAACGTGCTACTGCTGTCTGTTTCGCGCAGAAAATAAAACTCTGCAACCAGCAGAATTGCGGCCATGACGATCGAATGGAACAACGCGAACCCAGTGTAGTGAAGCAGCACAACCGAGGCGCAAGTAACCGGCACCAGCAAACTGGCAGCCACATCAATCCGAAACCTTTTCAAAATATCCCTCCACCAACGTTGACAGGTCCGTCCGGGTCCTGATTACAGCTATACCTTCTTCAACATGCCAGGCGTGTACGAACAAATCATTGAAACGTGCCCAGGGAAACAATTTTCTTTGACGCCTGAAGACATCCAAAAATGAGAGCACTTTGTAAATTCTGAACAGGGTTCCCAACTTCACTGTTCTAATTCTCGCGAATCCACCATCCCCATGAAGTTTGTCGTGAACTTCGCATACCAGATCATTATAAGTCACCGTATCATGGCTAAGCAGATAATGGATTTGTAGAGTCTGGTCCGGTCGACGCGACAGCCATTTAATAATCGACTGCGCGATACTGTCGACACCTATGACATGTAACGCCGGCAACTTACCCTTGACCTTCGGCAACAGCTTCAATCGACATAACGAAATCATGGGAAGAAGATTTTTATCATGAAGACCTAATACCGTCGGCACTCGCAAGATAACACCTTGCACTTTATGGGCATTCGCATAGATGGCTTGCTCTGCCGCCCACTTATCGTCTGCGTAAGCGTCCGGCCTTTTTTCAGGGTTATGGGCCTTGACGCTGCTCAAATGAAAGATATTCTTTTTACCGCCCACTCCGGGTTCGATCGAAGCCAGTATTTTCTGGGTAAGCGATTCGTTACTTTCAGCACTTTCGCCCAAGCGACTCAGGCCTATACCTGTGCAATTGACTACCACGTCGCTGTCTCTGATCAGCTCAATAAATTCCCCAGAACCGAATTCACAGACGTTATAACCAGCCCTCGGTGAGCGAGAGTGACGAATAACCTGGATATTTTTCAGCCGACTGAGAATCTCGTAGAGACCCTGTCCTATAAAACCGCTGGCACCTAATAGTAGTAGCTTTGTCATTGCGCGTGCTCCCTCACGGATAAAGACTCCACCGTAAAACAACCTGAGCGGTATACCGTGTGAACTCGCATACCCTGCTTCTGCAGTGTTTTCCTGACAGTCCTCAGAAACATTCCATGGGAAACGACGATCAGCGGTGTTCCGGTCGCTACGCGTAACTTGTAGATTTCATCAGCGACCCCCATAGCTCGAAGGTATTCGTCTTTGCGTGGGGTGGCTCCCAGTGAAATTCCCGCCAGCCACAGAACTCTGTGCAGGGCGAACCATTGCCTTAGTGTCATTCTCAGTAACGGAATGCCGCTCAATCGCAGATCGTACTCTCGCAAGCGACTGTCCTTTTTAATCCGTTCGGCCTCGAACAACCGGCTAGCCGTCGCATACGCTCTGCTGACCGGTGAGGAGAAGACAGTTGCCTCAGGCGACAGAACCGGTCCGGACAATTCGGGCTGGCTTAAAAATCCCGCTATTTCATCCTCATCAATAATCGAGGTCCGGTTGTATTCGTCCAGAAGCGTCCTCGCCGTATGGGCACCACAGCGGCCGTAGTCAACCAATGGGGTGGCGTGGCGTATCAGGTAAATCACAGCAGATACACTCCGGTTACCACCGCGTTGCCTACGATAAACAAAAACGGTGTATCCCAGGTGTGGGGGGACTTCGCTTCTGTCAAGGTAAGCGCAAGTGGAAAAATGGCGCACAGCAATACAAACTGAGACGAATCGAAATAATCACTGAACAAGATGCAAAACAACATAGACATCACAAAGACAGTTGCAGAGCCCTCCAAGGTTCTTGTGAATGTCTTATCAACAAAAAAACCCTTGGTCACATACGCATGCCTGCCGAATCGAATTCCGACCGGTTCCGCCAGGCCATCGCCAAAGGTCGTCGCCAGGACCGTGATATAGAGCAACTCGACAGGAATGCCGATGATCAGCCAGACATACTGCGTGAGCCATAGCACCAACAACCCCGCCACGGTTTGGCTGACCAGCCAGGACAGTGTGTTGGGGGAGTCTTCCGGACGATCGATACTCGCAAACATATGTCGCGCGATCAGGTATCGACGACGCGACCAACCACACATGGCAAGGAATAAAATTGCGGTGGATGCAGCAGATAGCAGCAACCGCTCATGAGTATCCTGGATATTGAATAAGGCGAAAAACAGGCTGGGCAGCAGGAACATCGCAAAATGCCCGACCTTCCTTGTGTAGTTGACTCGAATCCCCTTATTGATGACTAACAGTCCGAGCCCCTTGCACAACATGAAATAAAAAAGAACGATACTCAGCAGAGCCGAACCCACTTGAATCATTTGATTTACGCCTCACCCATGTATAAAAGTGGCGCAGGTACGCGCCGAATCATGACGATCCTCTTGGAAATAAATTGCTCAGATAATCTTTCGCAAAACGTCGATGCAATAATCCACGTCTGCCTTCGTGTGGTTGTATGTCAGGCACAACCTGATTCTGGATTGGTGATTAGGGACAAATGGGGGGACGAATAGCGAACCCATGATTCCTTTATCGACCAGGCCGGCATTGACCCGGGCGGCCTCCATCGGCTCCTTGAAGATCACTGGAATCACAGCAGTCTTGGAGTAGAGTTTATCGATACCCAGTGCGTCAATTTGCTCATGGGTATAGTGCGTTAATTCAGCCAGTCGGGCCCGACGTTCAGCCCCTTGCGAAGCGTTGATTTCCAAAGCGGTACAGGACGCTGAGGCAACCCCGGGTGAAACCGATCGGGACGCATTGTAAGTAGGGCATCGGAACCTGACTTTTTCAGCGAACGCTTCATTTTTGAAGACAACGAACCCGCCCGATGAACCAAAGGCTTTGCTCATGGTGCCGACAATGTAATCGATCTCCGAGACCACTCCGGCCGCCTCACAGGCGCCTTGCCCTGTGGTGCCGAGCATACCCACACCGTGCGCATCGTCGATGTAGATTTCGAGTTCGGGATGCAGGTGCTTCAGCCGTATTATTCGTCTGAGGTCGGCGATATCCCCATCGGCTGAAAATACCCCGTCAGTAATGATCAGTATTTTCTTGTCCCGATTCAAAAGAACCAGTTGCTCAAGCATGTCGATATTGGCATGGCTATAGGCTCTGAACGGGCGACCCGACAATTTGACCCCATCCCAGATCGACACATGCGACAGTTTGTCCAACAAAATCAGGTCAGCACCTTCGGCAGCCAAGGGAATAACGCCGAAATTGGCCTGATAGGAAGTGGTAAACATCAACGAGGTTCGTCCTGCGTACCATTCGCTATAGCCTTTTTGTAAGCGCTCATGATACTCGGTGAAGCCACTGAAGATCATCGGCCCACCAATGTTTGAACCGTACTTCCTGATGGCATCGATTGCCGCTTCTTTCATAAGCTCATGATTTGAAAGCCCCAAATAGTCGCAAGAAGCAAAATTGAGCATTTTCCTGCCATCCACAAGGGTCATATCCCGACCACACGCCGAACGCACCTGAGGGAAATAAGTGTAATAACCCAATTCTTTTGATTTGAAAGCGACATCATCAATACGCATAAAAACTCTCACTCAACCGATGCAACGTAGTTAAAAATGCGGTACGCCCTTTCATGGCAAATACCGTCCTGGGTGAGGTGACGCATCGTTCGAAGAACCATGACGTTATCCTCCAGCATCCAGGACAGACTGATTTTGCTACGTCCGATCGTGTGCATGGCGATGGCAGACAACTTCAAAGTGAGCGCCACTGACAATCCTTTCTTCTGATATTCAGGAGCAACGCCTGTAAAAAAGGCGCGACCGTATAGCCCCTGTTCATTGGTCGCGGGGGCAAACATTGTAAAACCGAGGATTTGCCCGTCACGCTCAGCCACAAGAGCCGAAATATCCTTTATACGGCGGGCGGCGATTTCGAATTGCTCACTGGTCGAGGGACTAAATCCCCAATTGCGCTCCCAGGATCGATTGTAACAGTGCGCCAACAGCTGACTTCTCGAAGCCAGCTGATCTTGCCCGTAGTGATGAAAATCAATACCGGTCAAGCGCCTGGTCAGTTTCGCTTCCAGGTCATGCTGTTGATACCCCTGAGGGGGTGGCTGGAAAATAATCTCTATCAGATCCTTTTCCTTTGTACATCCTGCCTCGATCAGGGCGTCCGCCAGTTTTTTCATATTGGATGGCAGTGAAAAAACATTGAAGTCAGACTCAAATGTGCGTAACCCACGTTCGATCAGGAACGAGCTGTGGACCGGACCTATCAATTCAGCAACACGTTCAAGCAACAGCTGCGTACTGTTGATGTATTCAATTGAGCTTTTCAGAAAATGTCGCAGAATGCTCGCAACAGGCAGTGCAATCAGCGTTGAGAAATACGCCTTGCCTAGCCCATTGACCTTTGTTTCCGAATCAAAATGCAGGACGCAAAATGCGACTGTATCGCCACTCTCGTTCTGCCATGCAACCGGCACATTATATTCGGTTGCGGAATATTCACAGGCTGCTGTTACCCGCTGCTTAATCTGCTCGGAGGAACTACCCGAGACACAAATTTCTTGTGCCAGATAAGCCAAGGCCTCCCAATCGCATGCCTGAAAACCCGTGGTTATGCCCATCGATATTCTCACCGTTATTCGTTAGGTAGTTTCTAGGCGACCAGGCACAAAGCGTGGGTAGTTTCTTCATCAATTTCGATCCAGAAAGGAACGATAGGTTTATCATCAATAAGCTGCGGCGCAGAAATTCTTCGCGTATTAACCCCCATCCGTTTCAGCAAGCGTTCATTTCCGACCGCTGTAAACGCGATCAATCGAAACGCTCCTTTTGAACGGGCGACCTCTATCACTTCCCTTACTAATTTCACGGTATTCTTCCAGGCCTGCTCAGCGCTCACCACTTGTCCTTTAGGCTTACTGATGGCAAACCGTGAAAGCTCCCATACATCCGATGAGGACGGCAGTGGATTTCCTTCCATCAAGTGAGGAAACACTTCGGCTAGCAGGTAGGGGCGATGCGTAGGAATCAAGCGGGCGCAACCGAATACTTCCTGATTATTGTCACAGGCCAGTACGTACACCGTATCAGGGCGATCAAAGGCATCTAGTTCAACACCCTCTTCACAACGTAGGGGCCAACCCAATTCTTTAACGAATATCTCATACCTATATTTAGCAAGCGCAGAAGCCATCCCCGGCAAAAGATCGCTAACAGTCCCTGTTACCGCATTCAGCATAACCAACCACCTGGCGAAGATAATTCCGCCAGTACAACAAACCACGCTCTGCATGAGTAGCTGCCCGAATGGGCAGGTCTGTTGAATCGGAGACTTCACCAGCAACTTCGAGTGATGAGAAATTCTCTCCATCTGAATAGGCCATTGAGGCACTTACAACCCTACATTTTAGAACTACCGTACTAAAAATCCGCTGTGACTTCGTCGTCCATGGCGAGACGGCTCGCTGCTCGGCCGTGCTCTGGCCCACCGCTGTCGTCGCAGGGGTGTCATACCAAGCCCCTGTACATTCCTGTATGATTGCGCCTCTGCTCCTTGCATTAAAGGCGCTGACCAAGGAAGGTAATATTAGTGATTGATTGGCGTGAAGATTTAATAGCGTTGGTGTCCGGCTGCACCTCTGAAGATGAACTATTTGCTGAACTGGCCAAGATAACCTCTGAACTGGGATTTGAGTTCTGCTCTTATGGATTGAAGTCTTATTCACCACTGATGCCTCAGCACTTTGTTCTGCTCTCGAACTACCCCGACGCTTGGGAGAAAAAATACGTCTCCGATAATTATTTTTCCCAAGACCCTACGGTGGAGCACGGACTCACTCAGTCTCTCCCCATGCGCTGGTCGGCCGAACGGCAAAGTCAAAAACAGGGTTTCTGGGAGGAGGCCCGTCATTACCATATCAACCATGGCTGGTGCCTTGCCTCTCGGAGTGAACACAACACCATTGGCTTGCTTTCCGTTTCCCGCTCGGGAGAGTACATAACCACTGCAGAGTTGGAGGACAAAGAGGCGAAACTGATGTGGCTGACTCATCTGGCCCACGAGGCTATGACGCGTTTCTTTTCCGACAAATTCTCGATTGAACAATACAAACCACTGACTGTACGCGAGAAGGAAATACTACGGTGGACGGCGCTCGGAAAAACTTATCTGGAGGTCAGTATTATTTTGAACATCGACACGCGAACGGTGAAATTCCACTTGGTCAATGCCATGCGTAAACTTCGATCAACCAATAAAACCGAGGCAGCGGTCAAGGCATCCTTGCTCGGACTGTTGTTCTGATCCAGAGGTTACAACGCCACTGATCAAGTGGCGTTGTCGGGCATTGTAGAAACTCACCAAAGTCCCAACGTGTAACTGACAATCAACCGGTTCTCATCCAGATCATTTCCGAAATTCGACCGCACCGACGCATTCCGCCATTTGACCCCCAGCCCCTTGAACGTGCCGTCCTGCACCACATAGGCAATGTCCATGTTGCGCTCCCATTCCTTACCCTCTCCCGGTGCGCTGCGTTGCACGTTGTCACCGGAGATGTAGCGGGTCATGAAGGTCAGCCCGGGCACGCCGAGCGCGGCGAAGTTGTAGTCATAGCGCGCTTGCCAGGAGCGTTCGTCGACGTTGGCGAAATCACCGATTTGCACGAAGTTGACCAAGTACGGGTCGCTGCGGCCGATGTAGGGAAAAGGGTCATCCCCACTCATCCGCTGGTAGCCCAGGCCCAGTGCATGGCCGGCGACGCTGTAGGTGAACAACGCGCCGAACGCCTGGTTGTCCAGGTCACGGAAGTTGCCGTCCTCGGTGCTGCGCGAATAACGCACGTCACTCTTGAGCGACTGGCCCGAGCCCAGGTCCAGGGTATGCACGAATCCCAGGTAGTTTTGCTGGTAGATGTTTTCCAGCTGGCCGTATCGGTACTGCGCCGTCAGGTTGGGCAGGAATTGGTAGTCGCCGCCGGCAAACTGAAACTTGTCGCTGCTGCCGCCGATGCGGTTGGCGGTCAGGTCCTGGTAGTCGGTGGAGTCCACGAAGTTGATCTGGCTGACTTGCCCGGCGGTCAGCTTCAGGCGGTCGATTTCCTGGACGCTCACCAGTGCGCCCCTGAACGTTCCCGGCAGCAGGCGCGTGTCGTTGGAACTCACGACCGGATCCTTGATTTGCAGTGTTCCCAGTTTCAACGTGCTGTTGGAGACGCGGATTTTAGCGGTCAGACCCAGTTCGCTGTATCGGTCCTGGGAGCCGCCAGACAGATCCGGCGGTAGCAGGTTGGTGCCCGCCGTACCGCCGCCGGAGTCGAGTTTGAAACCGGCCATGCCCAGGGCATCGAGGCCGAAACCTACGGCCCCGGCGGTGTAGCCCGACTCCATCCGCAACAGGAAGCCCTGGGCCCATTCCTCAGCCTTGTCCCGCGCGCCTGCCTGGCGAAAGTCGCGATTGAAGTAAAAGTTGCGAGCCTCCAGGCTGCCTTTACTGTCAGCGATGAACTCGGCGTGGGCGCCCGGCATGCCTATCAGGCTCAGGCTGAGCGCCGTGCCGATGGGCGTGCGGATCCATGGGGTGGATTTGAACTGGCGCATGCGTGCTCCTTTTTTATGGGCGCGAACGAACGCTCTCGGGAGCGTTGCGCACGCCACGTTATTGTTGTGTGAAGACGTTGTCGTTGGGGCTCGGCGCGGTGTGCGGCGCCGTGGTGTCGGATTCTTCTGCTCGCGCTCGGGCAGCGTCAAACGGGAAAAAAGCCGGATCGGGCATAAGAAAATCTGATGCGTGCCACGTCTCGATCCGGAGCAATAATTGCAATCGCGACTGTCGATCAACTTTTTATTGTGGGAGCCAACAGATTTCCTTGTTAGACGTCATCGCCCGGGGTCACTAGGGTACAGACAAACAAAAATGCGCCGGCGAAGCCGTGGAGAACCCGTCGATGAACCAACAAGCCCTGTCGTTCGAGCAACTGCAACAGTACGACCCCGCAGCCTTGCGCCAACACTTGGCCGCCGGCCGCTACCAAGGCCACACCAGCGGCCTGGGCCAGGGCCGGGTGCAAGCCAATATCGTGATTCTGCCCGGTGACTGGGCCAATGAATTCCTGCGCTATTGCGCACTCAACCGTCAGGCCTGTCCGTTGCTCGACGTGACCGAGCCTGGTGACCCGTTCTTTCGCAACCTGGGCGCCGCCATCGACATCCGCCATGAAGTGCCGCGCTATCGGGTTTATCGGCATGGCGAATTGAGCGAAGAACGGGTGGACATCGAGCATCTGTGGCAAGACGACCTGGTGGCCTTCGCCCTCGGCTGTTCGTTCTCGTTTGAACAACCGCTGCTGGACGCCGGCATCCGCCTGCGGCACATCGATCTGGGGCGCAATGTCGCGATGTACCGGACCAACATCGACACACGCCCTACCGCTCGCCTGTCTGGCAAACTGGTGGTGAGCATGCGGCCGATGAAAGCCGTCGATGCCATCCAGGCGATCCAGATCACCGGGCGCATGCCCAACGTCCACGGCGCTCCGGTACACATTGGCGATCCGTCGTTGATCGGCATCCACGCCCTGGACGAGCCGGACTACGGCGATGCCGTGCCAATCAATGCGGATGAGATCCCGGTATTCTGGGCCTGCGGCGTGACGCCTCAATCGGTGGTCCAGGCCTCACGCCCACCACTGTGCATTACCCATGCCCCGGGCTGCATGCTGGTCACCGACTTGTGGAACAATGACCTGTAGCTCAACCTGAAGGAACCCGCGATGAACACGGCGCAGCAAGCCATCGAACACTATATCCGGGCCAAGGATGGCAACCGCCCGCACCTGCTGGACCAGGCGTTTACGACAGACGCAGTCCTGGATATGGTCGTGCGTACGGGTTCAATCTCGTTCCCCGGCCACGTCGAGAGCCGCACTGCCATTGGCGATGTGCTGGTCAGTCGCTTTGGGCAAACCTTCGAGAACGTCTACACGTTTTGCCTGACCGCCCCGCCGCTCGTCAAAGCCAGGACGTTGCAATGCCCATGGCTGGTAGCGATGTCCGATAAACAGAGCGGTGAGGCGCGGGTGGGATGTGGACGGTACGATTGGCAATTCCATCCTGACTCGGGATGGGTCGAACACCTGACGATCACCATCGAACACATGACGACACTGCCAGCGAAGGACTTGCCGGTGATCATGGCGTGGGCTTCGCGGCTGGACTATCCGTGGTGCAGCCCTGAAGCTGTGGCCAGCGGGATGCCGGATCTGAGTGAGCTTCGTGAGGTGGTTCAGTACCTTGCCAAGAGCGCCCCGGTAACAGTGTGACTCCAAGCCTCGCCGCAGGGGTCAGGCTGGCCTGACACTTCCTAGGAACCCTGGCAATGAATATAAAGTTTCTGGAAACCTTCGTCTGGGTCGCACGCCTGAAGAGTTTCAGGCTCACCGCAGAAAAGCTGTTCACCACCCAGGCCTCCATTTCCAGCCGGATCGCGGCGCTGGAAGATGAAATGGGCGTGCGCCTGTTCGTGCGCGATTCCAAAGGCGTGTCACTGACCTCTGAAGGACAGCGGGTGCTGGAATACGCCGAGCGCATCATGGACACCATGCAAAGCATGAAAGCGGTGATCAAGGACCCTCGCCAAGTGCGCGGCCGGATCCGTATCGGGGCGATGGACACGGTGATCCACACCTGGCTCAGCCCCTTGGTCACCCGGCTGATGGAGCGTTACCCGGCGCTGGAAATCGAGCTATCAGCCGATACCGCAAGCAACCTGTGTTCACAGTTGGAAAAAGGCTACCAGGACATCATTTTCCAGACCGACATCCTGCGCCTGGACAGCGTGCGCAACGCCCTGCTGACCCGTTACCCGATGCATTGGTTGGTGCGCACCGGCTCGACCTATGACCGGCCATACGCCTCGCTGGAAGATCTGTCCCAGGAACGGATCGTCACGTTCTCGCGCAACTCGCGGCCCCATCAGGACATCCTCAACCTGCTGCACTCGGCCAACATCGTCTCGCCGCGCATCAACTGCGTGAATTCCGCTTCGGCCATCACCCGACTGGTTCGCGATGGCTTCGGTATCGGCGCCATGCCCGCCGCGCTGGTCCTGGGCGAACTGGCCCAAGGCACGTTGAAGCGGGTGGAAGGCGTGCCGCTGCCCTCGGTGATGGACATCGTCGCCAGTTGGCGCACCGGGGCGGGAATGGAACGGGTGGAAGACATCGTCAGCCTGACTCGGGATGTCGTTGATGAGTTCGTCGCGACTCTGCCGCCCGGATGCGGCTTGGATGCAGGCTGAATCGCCCTCGCGAATCACTCGTTTCGTCATCAACCAGTCACACCCATGCCATACCGTTAGCGCCGCTTGATACCGTTCAACCCTATCGGTGAGCCGCTGACGCGATGCAATTATTCCTAAAAAGAACAACTTCCAAGCCTCTACGCCCCTGCCCGATTACAAACCACCCACCGGCCCACGACCTCCCCCATACCGACGCCATCGGGGTCCGCTTCCTGTCCTGCGCCGATGTCCCTGCCCTGCTTGAACTTGAACAGCGGAAATGGACCGACGACCAGCGCGCCGATGCCTCGATGCTGGCCTCGCGCATCAGCGCCTTCCCGACCCTGAGCGTCGGTGCATTTTGTCCCCGTACCGGCACGGCGCTGGCGTCGTTGTTCATGAAACCCACCCGCGACGATCTGATCCGCCAGTGCCCGACCTGGGCCGACTGCGCCAGTCAACGGCACGGCGATGATTGCATTGGCAACGATACCTTGTTCGGCATCAGCTTGAGCAGCGTCGACCCGAAGGCGGCCAATGCGCTCTTCGAGTTCTTCTGGCCCTACGCCTTGAAGCAGGGATGGTCGAACATCTACCTCGGCTCCCCGGTTCCCGGGCTGCGAAGCTGGCGCCTGAAGAACCCGGACATCAGCATCGCGCAGTATGTACGCGGCAAACGCCAGGGCCTGCCACTGGATCCGCAGCTGCGTTATTACTTCAAGAAGGGCTTTCGCAAGATTGTCGCCATCAAGGACAACTACTTCCCCCACGAGCCGTCCCTGGATGTCGGCGTGCTGATCCTGGGCAAGGTGCCGTTATCAGGGCTTTCGTTCATCTGGAAACGGGTACCGCTGCCCTGGCTGCAGCGGATGAAAAAACTGGTGTTCCTGTGCCTATGAACGCCGATCCGCACAAACCGCATGCCAACCTGCCCAGCTACCTGTTCCTGGCGCTGTGCGCCTTGAATACCACTGCTATCGTCTGGCTGACCGCTGACGAGTCCTTCGGCTGGCTGACAGTTACGCCGCTGATCATGCTTCAGGCGTTGCTGTTGATTGGCGTCCAGGAGATCAAGCACCAGGGCGTGCATCGGCAGTTTCTGGTCGGCACGCGTTTGAACGATGCCGTGGGCATGCTTGCGGCAGGTCTGTTTGGCGCCAACTTCGTGGGTTACCGGCACTTTCACCTGGAGCACCATCGCAAGACGTGCCAGGCCGATGATCCCGAAGGGCTGATGTACCGGCAGACCTGGCCGACGCGCCTGATCTGCCTGTTGGGTGCCGCGGAACAGCTCTGGGTTACGGTTTCCACCAATCGGATCGCCCGGCGCTATGTGCCTCCTCACGCGGTAGCGCAGTGGCGCTGGAACAATGCGCTGGTCGTCGTTCTGCTCGCGGCGCTCGCCTACGCTTTGCTGCAGGCGCCACGGCAACTGATGTGTGCCTATGTGATCCCGTATTGCCTGTTCGCCTGGCTGGATTTCTGGCTGACCCAGGCCGAGCACTACGGCGTGCCGATTGCCGCACAAGGGCCACGCCGCGCGCCGGCTGCTATCACCACCGATGTGTTCCTGCCGGGGCCGCTGTCCTGGCTGATCCTGCACCGTTCGCTGCATCGCACCCATCACCATGCCCCGGCGACCCGTTGGTTCGATGCGCGGGTCCAATCGCAGGCCCTGGCGACACAGGCGCCCGGCGGCACGACCGATCTGCCGACATTTTTCAGGACCTGGATGCGCCTCGGTCCCCGACTGTGGAAATAACCCATGAACGTCTTCCAACCCCACGTTGCGCCCCAGGCCTTCTGGAACGACACGCCGATCAGGACCTACCTGTTCGATGCATTCTCGGTCCTGCTGCCGGCCGGCGAACAGTTCGTGATCGACGTGGTGGAATCAGCCGCCACGCGGTTGCAGCCAGCCTCGCCACTGGCCGAACACTCACGGCGTTTTGTGGCCGAGGAGCGCGCCCACCAGCGAGCACACAGGCTCTATAACCAGCAATTGGAAAAACAGGGGTTCGCGATCAAGCGATATGAACTGGAAATCGAAAAAGATCTCGGCACCGTACGATCGAAACTGCCACTCAACGCGCAACTTGCCCTGGCCGCGGCGTTTGAACATATAACCGCCGTGATCTCCGCCGTCGCCTTGCGCAAGAACGGCCTGCTCTCGGCCGCGCAGTCGCCACAGACGCGCCTGTGGCGCTGGCACTGCCAGGAAGAGGTGGCCCACCAGCACGTCACCACGGATTTGCTACTGGCACTGGGCGTTCCTTATTGGCAACGCATCGTTTACTTTCTGGCGGCCTCGGTACTCCTGACCTTCGATGTGCTGCGCCATATGTACGGGTTCGCCCGCTGCGACATCTCCCGCAGTCGTATCAGTTCCACGCAAGTGCTACGGACCTTCGGGCGGTTTCTGCTGCGTGACGGCACCAACCTGCTGCGGATGGCCGGCGGCTGGGCCGGCTACTTTCTTGCGCTGAAAGCCGGTGCGACTTCCAGCTGTCAGTGAAGGTTCCCGAGATTTTCGACTGTCGCAACCTGTACGACCCGGAGCGCATGGCCACCAGAGGGTTCACCTACTTCCCGATGGGGCGCGGGCAATCGCGCAACTTGCCCATCGCCCCGCAGACCTGGTTACCAGCCAGAAGCGCTTGACCGCCTTACTGCAAAATTAATGCACTCAACCAGCATTAATATGAATTTGTAAGCGCAGGAAGTGAGCGGCACACTGTGCGCCGTTCCTCCCCCAACTGTTGGAACACTTAAAGGGCTTTCAGGGATTCTCCCGTAAGCCCCTTTTTTTGTTCGTTTTTTGGATTAGCGCTTAATGTTTTCTCGCTGGTTTCCCGCTGCTATCAATACCCGTCCCACTGAATGGAGTCGCGCTGCCATCGGCATGGCGCTGGGGACGATGTTCGGTGTCTGGCTGTGCAGCCAGGTGTTTGGCCTGGAAGTGGCGCAACACCTGATCGGCCCGCTCGGCGCATCGGCGGTGCTGTTGTTCGCCGTGTCGTCGGGTGCCCTCGCCCAGCCCTGGTCGATTTTCGGCGGCTACCTGTGCGCCTCGGTCGTGGCCGTGCTGGTGGCCCATGTGTTGGGCCGCACGCTGGGTAGCGCCTGCCTGGCGGCCGGAATGGCGCTGATATTGATGTGTTGGCTGCGTTGCCTGCACCCGCCGGCGGGCGCCGTTGCGGCGACCATGGTGCTGGCTGACCCGTCCATCATCGCCCTGGACTGGCTGGCCGTCGGCGCGACCATGCTGGCCGGCACCGGCCTGCTTGTTTTCGCCCTGGCCTACAACAACCTGACCCGGGTGCGTTATCCAAAGCGCGCCAGTGAGCCGGTGGCGGTCATTCCGGCTGATCACCCGCCCGTCGACCGGCAGGCCATCACCGCTGAAGATCTGAAACAGGCCCTGGCGGAGATGGAAGCGTTCTTCGACGTCACCCCCGAAGATCTTGAACAATTGATCCACACCAGCGAACGCTACGCGAAGCGTCGCAGCATCACGGAGGTGCTCTCGGGTCGCGATTGATCCTATGGCTGCTATAAATATGCAGACTGGACCTGCATGTATCCCGGTTGTGCTGTGCAAATTTGCACTGGTACGATCACGGCCGTATACGCGCGATCACTATCGATAAAAAACAATAAAAGCAGGGAGTTAGCGATGACTGCTCAGGTTTCATCCCAAGCCTCAGGAACGGTCGAAACCGTGGGCTATGAAGTGCTGGCCGAGATCCGCAACCACATCGGCCACCTGACCCTGAACCGCCCTGCCGGCCTCAATGCCCTCACCCTGGGCATGGTGCGCAGCTTGCAGCAACGACTGGACGCCTGGGCGCTCGATCCGCAGATCCACGCCGTGGTTTTGCGCGGGGCGGGCGACAAGGCGTTTTGCGCCGGCGGAGACATCCGTTCGCTGTACGACAGTCACAAGCAGGGCGACACCCTGCATGAAGATTTCTTCGTCGAGGAATACGCCCTCGACCTGACGATCCACCACTACCGCAAACCGATCCTGGCGCTGATGGACGGCTTTGTGCTGGGCGGCGGTATGGGTCTGGTGCAAGGCGCCGACCTGCGGGTGGTGACCGAGCGCAGCAGCCTGGGCATGCCGGAAGTGGGCATCGGTTATTTTCCGGACGTCGGTGGCAGCTATTTCCTGCCGCGAGTGCCCGGTGAGCTGGGGATCTACCTGGGGGTCAGCGGGGTGCAGATCCGCGCCGCCGACGCGCTGTATTGCGGGCTGGCCGACTGGTACCTGGAAAGCGACAAACTCCAGCAACTGGATGAGCGTCTCGACCGGCTGGAGTGGCACGACACGCCGCTCAAGGATCTGCAAAGCCTGCTGGCGAAACTCGGTGTGCAGCAACTGCCCGAGCCGCCCCTGGCGGACCTGCGCCCGGCCATCGATCACTTCTTTGCGCTCCCTGACCTTCCAAGCATCCTCGAGCAACTGCGCCAGGTCACCGTTGCCGACAGCCACGAATGGGCGCTCAAGACCGCCGATCTGCTGCAAACCCGCTCTCCGCTGGCCATGGCCGTGACCCTGGAGATGCTGCGGCGTGGCCGGCATCTGAGCCTGGAACACTGTTTCGCCCTGGAACTGCACCTGGACCGGCAATGGTTCGAGCGCGGCGACCTGATCGAAGGCGTGCGCGCCTTGCTGATCGACAAAGACAAGAACCCGCGCTGGAACCCGCCCACCCTGGAGGCGCTGGACGCCGGCCACGTGGCGAGTTTCTTCCACGGCTTCGACGAACACGGGAACTGAGCCATGCAAGACCTCGAACTGACTGAAGAACAAGTGATGATCCGCGACATGGCCCGGGATTTCGCCCGCGGTGAAATCGCGCCCCACGCCCAAGCCTGGGAAAAGGCCGGGTGGATCGACGATGGCCTGGTGGCGAAGATGGGTGAGCTGGGCCTGTTGGGGATGGTGGTGCCGGAGGAATGGGGCGGCACCTACGTCGATTACGTTGCCTATGCCCTGGCGGTGGAAGAAATCTCTGCCGGCGATGGCGCCACCGGGGCACTGATGAGTATCCACAACTCGGTGGGTTGCGGGCCGATTCTCAATTACGGCAGCGATGAACAGAAACAGACCTGGCTGGCGGACCTGGCCAGCGGCCAGGCGATTGGCTGCTTCTGCCTGACCGAACCCCAGGCCGGCTCCGAAGCACACAACCTGCGCACCCGCGCCGAATTGCGGGACGGTCAGTGGGTGATCAATGGCGCCAAACAGTTCGTCAGCAACGGCAAACGGGCGAAACTGGCGATTGTGTTTGCGGTGACCGATCCGGAACTGGGCAAGAAAGGTATCTCGGCGTTCCTGGTGCCCACCGATACGCCAGGTTTCATTGTCGATCGCACCGAACACAAGATGGGCATTCGCGCCTCGGACACCTGTGCGGTCACCCTGAACAACTGCAGCATCCCCGAGGCCAACCTGCTCGGCCCTCGGGGCAAAGGCCTGGCGATTGCCCTGTCCAACCTGGAAGGCGGCCGTATCGGCATCGCCGCCCAGGCCCTGGGCATCGCCCGCGCCGCGTTCGAAGCGGCGCTGGCCTATTCAAGGGATCGGGTGCAGTTCGACAAACCGATCAACGAACACCAGAGCATCGCCAACCTGCTGGCCGACATGCACACCCGCCTGAACGCCACCCGCCTGCTGATCCTCCACGCCGCCCGGCTGCGCAGCGCCGGCAAGCCGTGCCTGTCCGAAGCCTCCCAGGCCAAGCTGTTCGCCTCGGAAATGGCCGAAAAAGTCTGCTCCTCGGCCATCCAGATCCATGGCGGCTACGGCTACCTCGAGGACTACCCGGTCGAACGCTACTACCGCGACGCCCGGATCACCCAGATCTACGAAGGGTCGAGTGAGATCCAGCGCATGGTCATCGCCCGGGAACTCAAGCACTACCTGGTGTGATCGCTTGAAAAGCATCGCGAGCAGGCTCGCTCCCACAGGTTCAAGGGTGTCCGCTCATATTGGGTACACCCTCGAATAACTGTGGGAGCGAGCTTGCTCGCGAAAGCGGTCTGCCTGGCACTGGGATGTGGAATGTGCCGACGTCTTCGCGAGCAAGCTCGCTCCCACAGGGGTCAGGGGTATACCCAGATATGGAGTACATCACCGAACTAATGTGGGAGCGAGCCTGCTCCGGGCGGCGATCCGACGATGGCGTCAGCCGGGACGCCGGTTATTTGTCCTGGAACTCGGGCGAACGCTTGGCGACGAAGGCGGCCATGCCTTCTTTCTGATCCTGCGTGGCAAACGCCGCGTGGAACACCCGGCGCTCGAAGCGCACGCCTTCGGACAGGCTGACTTCGAAGGCGCGGTTGACGCTTTCCTTGACCATCATGCTGATCGGCACGGACTTGGAGGCGATCAGCGCGGCGGTTTTCAAGGCGTCGTCCAGCAATTCATCCGCCGGTACGATCCGCGCCACGATGCCACAACGCTCGGCCTCCACCGCATCGATGAAGCGCCCGGTCAGGCACAACTCCATGGCCTTGGCCTTGCCAACAGCACGGGTCAGACGCTGGGTGCCGCCCATGCCCGGGAGGACGCCGAGGTTGATTTCCGGCTGGCCGAACTTGGCGTTGTCGCCCGCCAGGATGAAATCGCACATCAACGCCAGCTCACAACCACCGCCCAAGGCGAAGCCGTTCACCGCCGCAATGATCGGCTTGCGGCGATTCGCCACCCGATCGCTGTCGCTGAACAAATCATCCAGATAAATCTGCGGATAGGTCAGCTCGGCCATTTCCTTGATGTCGGCACCGGCCGCAAACGCCTTCTTCGAGCCGGTCAGCACGATGCAACCGATCTTCGGATCAGCTTCCAGACTGTCCAGCGCCTGGTTCAACTCGCTGACGATCTGCGCGTTCAAGGCATTCAACGCCTGGGGACGGTTCAGGGTGATCAGGCCGACGCGGTCCTTGATCTCCAATAAAATCGTTTCGTAACTCATGAGGACTCCTGTTCAAAGATTGCGCGAAATGACCATGCGCTGGATGTCGCTGGTGCCTTCATAGATCTGGCAGACGCGCACGTCGCGGTAGATGCGCTCCAGCGGGAAATCGTTGAGGTAACCGTACCCGCCGAGGGTTTGCAACGCCATGGAGCAGACCTTTTCAGCCATCTCCGAAGCGAACAACTTCGCCATGGACGCTTCCACCAGCGCCGGCTGGCCGTTGTCTCGCAGGGCGGCGGCGTAGTGCACCATTTGCCGGGCGACGGCGATCTGGGTCGCCATGTCCGCCAGGCGGAACGCCACGGCCTGATGCTCGATGATCGCCTTGCCGAAACTTTCCCGTTCACGGGCGTAGTCCCGGGCCGCCTCGAATGCCGCACGGGCCATGCCCACCGATTGCGCCGCGATCCCGACTCGCCCGCCTTCCAGGTTCGCCAGGGCAATTTTGTAGCCTTCGCCCTCCTCGCCGAGTCTGTTCGCCACCGGCACCTTCACATCCTCGAAGAGAATCTGGCAAGTGTCGGAAGCGTGCTGGCCAAGCTTGTCCTCGACCCGGGCCACACTGTAGCCCGGTGAATCGGTCGGCACGATAAAGGCACTGATACCGCGCTTGCCGGCACTCGGGTCGGTCACCGCGAACACAATCACCACTCCGGCGTTCTGCCCCGAGGTAATGAACTGCTTACAGCCGTTAAGCACGTAATGATCGCCCACCAACCGCGCCCGAGTCTTCAGGCTGCTGGCGTCCGAACCAGCCTGGGGCTCGGTCAGGGCGAAGGCACCGAGCATCGTGCCGCTGGCCAAGGGCGTGAGAAACCGGGCCTTTTGCTCGTCGTTGCCGAACTTGAGGATCGGCACGCAGCCCACCGAGTTGTGCACGCTCATGATGGTCGAGCACGCCCCGTCGCCGGCAGCGATTTCTTCCAAAGCCATAGCGTAGGCCAGGTAGCCGGTGTCGCAACCGCCCCACTGCTCCGGCACCAGCATGCCGAAGAAACCCAGCTCACCCATTTCGGCGATGGCTTCCCTGGGGAAGCGATGTTCGCGGTCCCACTCGGCGGCGAATGGTTTCAAGCGTTCCTGGGCAAATTGCCGGGCCGCGTCGCTGATTTGCGTCTGTTCTTCAGTCGGAAGCATGGTGAGTCCTTAATACAGGCATTCAACGGCCATCGCCGTGGCTTCGCCGCCGCCGATGCAGATCGCCGCGACGCCGCGCTTGAGGCCTTTCTGGCGCAGGGCCGAAAGCAGCGTCACCAGAATCCGCGCGCCGGATGCACCAATCGGATGACCCAAGGCGCAGGCGCCGCCGTGGACGTTGACCTTGTCGTGGGGGATTTCCAACTTGCCCATGGTCACCAGACCAACCACGGCGAAGGCTTCGTTGACCTCGAACAGATCGACTTCATCCAGCGACCAGCCGGTCTTTTGCATGAGCTTTTTCACGGCGCCAACCGGCGCGGTAGGGAACAGGCTTGGCGTGTCGGCAAACGCCGCGTGGCCGTGAATCACCGCCAGGGGTTTCAAGCCACGCGCCAAGGCCTGGCTCTGGCGCATCAACACCAGGGCAGCGGCGCCATCGGAAATGGAACTGGAGTTGGCTGCCGTGACTGTACCGCCTTCCCGGAACGCCGGCTTGAGGGACGCAATCTTGTCGATCCGCGCCTTGGGCCGCTGCTCATCGTGACGCACGGTGACTTGCTCCTTGCCCACCATGACCTGCAGCGGCACGATCTCGGCGTCGAAACTGCCGTCCTTGATCGCCTGCTGGGCACGGGTGGTGGAAGCGATGGCGAAGGCGTCCTGGGCTTCGCGGCCCAAGCCGTTGGCCTCGGCGCAGTCCTCGGCGAAGGTGCCCATCAGGCGACCCTTGTCGTAGGCGTCTTCCAGACCATCGAGGAACATATGGTCCAGCACCTTGCCATGGCCCATGCGCAACCCGCTGCGGGCACGGTCGAGCAGGTATGGCGCGTTGGACATGCTTTCCATGCCGCCGGCCACCACCACCTCGGCGCTGCCGGCGACGAGCATGTCATGGGCGAGAATCGCCGCTTCCATGCCCGAGCCGCACATCTTGTTGAGGGTGGTGCAGCGGGTCGACTTATCCAGCCCGGCGCCCAGCGCAGCCTGACGCGCCGGGGCCTGGCCCTGCCCGGCTGCGAGCACGCAACCGAACAACACCTCTTCGACCGAATCAGCGCCGATACCCGCGCGCTCTACCGCAGCCTTGATGGCGGCGGCGCCCAGTTGCGGGGCCGTGAGGCTCTTGAGTTCGCCCTGGAAACCGCCCATGGGGGTGCGGACGGCACTGACGATGACAATCGGATCGTTGGACATGAGTGGCTCCTTATTTAGCGGCCATGCGCAAGGCACCGTCGAGACGGATCACCTCGCCGTTGAGCATGCTGTTTTCAATGATATGCCGGACCAGCGCCGCGTACTCGTCGGGCTTGCCCAGGCGTGGCGGGAATGGCACGCCGGCGGCCAGGGATTCGCGTACTTCAGGCGTCATGCCGGCCATCATCGGGGTTTCGAAAATGCCGGGGGCGATGGTCATCACGCGGATGCCATAGCGGGCCAGTTCCCGGGCCGCCGGCAGCGTCAGGCTGGCGATGGCGCCCTTGGACGCCGAATAGGCGGCCTGGCCGATCTGGCCGTCGAACGCCGCCACTGAGGCAGTATTGATGATCACCCCGCGCTCACCGTCGGCGTTGGCCTCGGTTTCGGCGATGGCAGCCGCCGCCAGGCGCAGCAGGTTGAAACTACCGATCAGGTTGACGTTGATCACCTGACTGAAACTGGCCAGGGCATGGGGGCCATTTTTACCGAGGATCTTCTCGCCGCGCACGATGCCGGCGCAGTTCACCAGGCCATTCAAGCCGCCGAACGCCTCGACCGTGGCCTTGACCGCCGCTTCGGCGGCCGCCTCGTTGCTGATGTCCGCCACCACGCTCTGGCAGCCGAGCCGTTGCGCCTGGGCAGCCAGGGCTTCGGCGTTGAGGTCCAGCAGCATCACCTTGGCGCCGGCCTTGACCAGCATCTCACCGGTGGCCGCACCGAGGCCCGAGGCGCCGCCGCTGACGAGGAAAATCTTGTTGTCGATCTGCATGATGGTTTCCTTGGGTTCAAGCTGAAGCTTTGTAAGCCGCGGCCTCTTGAGCCTTGGCGATTTCCTGGTTGCGCAAGATAAAGCGCTGCAATTTGCCGCTTGGGGTCTTCGGCAATTCACTAACAAATTCAATTTCCCGAGGGTAGGCATGGGCGGCCAGGCGCTTGCGCACGTGCAAGCGCAACTCTTCGGCCAGCTCAGGCGCGGCACGGTATTGGGCGTTGAGCACCACGAAGGCCTTCACCAACTCGGTACGCTCCGGATCGGGCTTGCCGATCACCGCCGCCTCGACGACCGCCGGGTGTTCGATCAGCGCGCTTTCCACATCGAACGGGCCGACGCGATAGCCTGAAGTGGTGATCACGTCGTCGCTGCGGCCGACGAAGCTAATGCTGCCTTCCGGGTTCCATTCCACGGTGTCGCCACTGAGGTAGTAATCACCGACGAACGCCTTGGTCGGCCCGCCCTCGTAGCCGGCAAACCAGCACATCGGCGACTGACGGCGATCCACCGCAAGAATGCCCGGCTGGCCCACGCCCAGCTCCTGATGGTTTTCGTCCAGCACCACAATCCGGTGGCCCGGTGAAGCGAAGCCGGCCGCACCCAGGTGAACCGGATGCGCCAGCCCATGGTGATTGCACAGCACCATACCCAGCTCGGTCTGGCCGTAGTGATCGTGAATCACCACGTCCAGGTTATCGGCGAACCAGCGGATCACTTCCGGGTTCAACGGCTCGCCGGCGCTGCTGACAATACGTAGCTTGCCCTTGATCGACCGGGCGAACTGCTCGCCCCCGGCAATCAGCAAGCGATAGGCGGTGGGTGAACCGGCGAGATTGGTGATGCCGTATTTATTGATCACCCGACAGGTGCTTTCCAGGGTGAACGGGCCATCGTAGAAGGTGATTGGATGGCCGATCGCCAACGGCCCGGTCACGCCGAAATAGATGCCATAGGCCCAGCCCGGGTCAGCGACGTTCCAGAACGCGTCTTCGGGACGCAGGTCGACGGCGTCACGGATGTAGCTCTGGAATGCGACGATGGCCTTGAGCGGCACCGACAGGGCCTTGGAGGGTCCGGTGGTGCCGGAGGTGAACATCAACAAGAACGGGTCTTCGCCGGTGAGCATCACCGGCTCGCAGCGGGCTTCGTGGTTTGCCACTTCGGCCCAGAAACTATGGTCACCGCGCACGATGCCCTGGCCTTTTGCACCCGCCACCGTTACGACCGTCGGGCATCCGGCAACTTCATTGAGCTTGGGCCGGTTGACCGCGTCGGTGACCACCACTCGCGCACCCGAACTGCCCAGGCGATGTTCGATGGCCTTGGGGCCGAACGCGGTGAACAGCGGCTGATAGACCGCGCCGATACGCCAGGTGGCGAGCACCACGATCAGCAACTCAGCAGTGCGCGGAAGCAGGCCAGCGACTTTATCGCCCTTGCCCACGCCCTGGGCGAGCAGGAAATTGGCGAAGCGCGCGGCATTGTCCTGTAAGTCACGGTAAGTCCAGGTTGCGTCGCTGCCGTCACGGCCCTCCCAGAACAAGGCGATACGCCCCGGCAGCGCATGCCGGTCGCAGCACTCCACGCAGGCATTCAACGCTTCGAGCGAGCCGTGCAGCGCGGCATTGACAGTGTTCAGGTAGTCGAACTGCGAGGTGACGGACGAATAGTCGCGCATGAGCACAATCCCTTTTTACTTTTTATTGGTTGGGGGAACCGTAGACAGCAGGGAAATACTCGCGCCGAAGGGCTCGGGCGGCAATGGTCAAAGCCATCAAGTTGCTTGACTGGTTTGGCCATGGTCTAGGGAGGTTTTGACAGTGAGGACGCTATCGCGAGCAGGCTCGCTCCCACTGAGAATCCAGGGTGTTCCTGGATCTTGCGACCACTCAAGAACCACTGTGGGAGCGAGCCTGCTCGCGAAGGCCGCAGGCCAATGTCGGCTAGGACAACGGTTGCTTCCAGGCAAACGAATAGACCTTCCCTGGCGCCGCAGGCTGGCAAGCCTGGTTGTCTGCATCAGCCCCCACCAAAAACCATTCGGCCCGTGAAGTACTGCCGACCGGGCGGGCTTTCTGCGGGTCGTAACAGCGGGCCAGTTCCCGCGCCGGCACCAGCGCATAGGCCTCGGGATGGCTGCGCAGCCAAAGCGCCGATTGCTCCAGGGACTGGCGGCTGTAGAAACCAAAATGCACCAGCGGTTGCTGGGCGAATAACCAATGCCCCTCACGCCAGCCGACCAGCACCAACGGCGAATTGGCAGTCAGCCGCGCCACATCGCTCATCAGGGTCTGGTGGGGGTTGATACCCTCCTTGTGGGGTTCGATGAAGCCCCGGGCAAACCAGGCGCACAACCACAGCACCGTCACCCCCGCGAATATCGCCCTGCCCCTCGTCCGCTGGCGGAACCAACGGCGCAGCATCCAGGGAAGCAGCGGCGCCACGGCCAGCACCAGGGCCGGTAACGCCGGAAAAACGTACAGCTTGCGCTTGCCGCTGCTCAGGCTGAAAAACAGCAACACCAGCACCACCCAACCGAGCAGCACCAACACCCGACCGTCGTGCTTGACCAGCTGTTTGCGCCAGGCCGGCACCAGCCACGGCAACATGAACAGGATTGGCAGCCAGTACTTGGGGATCACCTGAACGAAGAAGTACCAGAAGGGTTCGCGGTGCTCCCAGGCATTGGCATAACGCCCGGCCGTCTGCTTGAACAGGATTTCCTGGGCATACGCCAGGCTGTCAGGGCTGCCCTGCCCGACGATCACCAACAACGGCACCAGCCATAGCGCAATGGCGGCCAAAGCCACGGCTAACCCCAGCCACCAGGCTCCCGCCTTGCCCGGCATCGCCACCACGCCTTTCCAACCTTTGCGCACCGCATAAGCGTAAGGAATCAGCATCAACACCGGCAGGAATCCCACGCCTTTGCTGATGATGCCCAACCCCATCGCCACGCAGGCAACGTAATACCAACGCCAATCCGGGCCCAGCAAGAGGTGCCGGCACAAGCCGTAGATGCCGAGGATGGTCCAGAGCGCGAGGAAGCCGTCGATCTGCCCGGTCCGCAGGATGCTGTAGGTCTGGTAGGTCGCCAGAAACAACAGTGCGGCAATCACCCCCACCCGTCGCCCCCACAAGCGTCGGCCCAGGTCATACAGGCAACCGGTGGTCACCGCGCCGGCCAACAGCGCGGGCAGGTACAGCGCGACTTTGGGCAAATGGGTCAGTTGCACGAACAGCGCCACGGTCCACATGAACAACGGCGGTTTGTCCGCGTAAATTTCGCCGGCCCGATGGGGAATGAACCATGAGCCGTTCTGCAGCATTTCCAAGGCGACGCCAAGGAAGCGCTCCTCATCGACATTCATCGGTTGGCGCCAGCCGAGACCGGCGCCCACCATCAGCAACGCCAACAACACCAGCGCCAGCAACTCCAGCCGCGAGGAAGACAGTCGTATCCGCACGGAGTCAGCCCTTGTTGTCCAGTTCAGCGCTTTCGCGCTCCTGATGCTTGGCGATCAACTGCAGATTGCGCAGGTAGACGATGAATCCGAAGGACTGACCGACGATGAACACCGGGTCTTCACGGTAAATGGCGTAGGCCAGCAACAGCGCGCTGCCAACAATGCTCAGGTACCAGAAGCCGACGGGGATCAGGCTGCGTTTCTTGTATTCGCTGTACAGCCATTGCAAGGCGAAACGTCCAGTGAAGGCCAATTGGCCGCCGAATCCGACCACCAGCCACAACGATTCTCTGCCCATGTCAGACCTCGGTTTCTTGTGCGTTGACGTCCAGGCGGGTGCGCTTGATCAGCCACCACACGCCGAACAGATCGAGAATGCCCACCAGCGCCCGGTCCAGGTTTCCGTAATTGGAAACCCCGGCCCCACGCTCACGATGATTGACCGGCTGAACCAGCATCCGCCCGTTATGACGGCGGATCAGCGCCGGGATAAAGCGATGCATATGATCGAAATACGGCAGACGCAGGAACGCTTCGCGCTCGATCAGTTTGATACCGCAACCGGTGTCAGGCGTCTGGTCCTTGAGCAGGCTGGCCCGCAGTTTGTTGGCAAACCGCGAGGCCCAGCGCTTGCTCGCCGTGTCCCGGCGGTTGACGCGATGCCCCGCCACCAGCTTGACCCCACCGGGCGCGCCCTCGGAGCCGCGCACCAGTTCAAGCATTTTCGGCAGATCGGCAGGGTCGTTCTGACCGTCCCCATCGAGCGTCGCCAGCCAATGCCCACGCGCGACTTCGGCGGCGTGGAACACCGACGTGCTTTGCCCCAGGGACCGCGCGTGGGTGAGCACCCGCAGTTGCCGGTAGCCGTTGCCTTGCAAAGTACGCAGTTCAGCGGCGGTGGCGTCGGTGCTGCCATCGTCGACCACGATGACTTCAAAGGCTTCGTCTGCCAGCGCTGTACGCACCTCCTCCAACAGGGGAATCAGGTTGCCTGCTTCGTTTTTTGCCGGAATCAGGACCGACACATAAGGGATTTCGTGCATGACGTTCCAATAGGCCTGAGGAATGGGGAATTAAACGGCGTAATAGTCGCGATACCAGTCGACGAATGACTGCACACCGACAGGCACCGCGACCTGCGGGCGAAACCCCACCCGCTCTTGCAGTTCACGGGTATCGGCCCAAGTGTCGATCACATCGCCCGATTGCAGCGGCAGGAAATTCTTTATGGCAGGCATGCCCAGCGCCTCTTCGATGCACTCGACAAACTGCAACAGCTTCACCGGTGCACCGAATCCGATGTTGTAGACCTTGTTGGGTACACCGCTTTCGTTACTGGGCGGCAGAGGTATCAGGCGCACCAGGCCTTCGACGATATCGTCGATATAGGTGAAGTCGCGGGACATAGCGCCGTCGTTGTAGATGTCGATCGAGCGTCCCTTGAGGATCGCATCGGTGAACTTGAACAACGCCATGTCCGGCCGCCCCCAAGGCCCATAGACGGTAAAGAAACGCAGGCCGGTCGTAGGGATGCCATACAGATGTGAATAGGCGTGGGCCATCAACTCGTTGGCGCGCTTGGTCGCGGCATAGAAAGAAACCGGCTGGTCGGCCGGATCGGCCGTGTTGTACGGCATCTGCTCATTCAGCCCGTACACCGAGCTGCTCGAAGCAAAAATCAGGTGCGCCGGCTGATGGGCGCGACAGGCTTCCAACAGGTTGAGGAAGCCCACCAGATTGCTTTGGGCATAAACGTCGGGATGATCGATGGAGTAACGCACCCCGGCTTGAGCAGCCAGATGAACAACCTGCTCGAAAGCATTTTCGGCAAACACGTCCATCAGTGCCTGTTTGTCCGCTACATCGATTAACCGGAACTGGAAGTTGGGCAAGCCCGTCAGTTGCACCAGTCGAGCCTGTTTCAGTTCGACGCTGTAGTAGTGGTTGAGGTTATCGACCCCGACCACCTCATGGCCATCGCTGCACAGGCGTCTGGCGGTATGAAACCCGATAAAGCCGGCAACCCCGGTCACCAGGACTTTCATACACCCTTTCCTTTCGAAACGTCCTTCAAACTGACACAGACGCTACCCAAAACGGTCACTTGCATACATCACTCTGTTCGATGGCTTGGTTTTTCCAATACGTGCAGAGGCTTTTATCAAGAAAAAATGACGGTTTTATGAGCGATCAGAATGGCGTGGTGTGATGGATCTCGCGCGGCGGTTCGTAGGGTTCAGTTCAGATCATTGAGAATCAGGCTGCGGTAATGCCCCGGGTTGGAACCGGACCACTTGCGAAAGGCCTTGTAGAACGAGCTGGCGTCGGCAAAGCCCAGGCGCGAGGCGATCTCGACGAAGCTGATGGAGGGTTCGGCCAGCCAGGCAATCGCCAGCTCCTTGCGCACGCTGTCCTTGAGCCCCTGATAGGTCTGGCCCTCATCCGCCAGGCGTCGACGCAGGGTCGAAGCAGAGACGCATAGCTGTTGCGCCAACGCTTCGGTTTCCGGCCATTGTTCAGCGGGCAGTTGCCGCAGGTCATGGCGGATGCGGCTGGCGAGGCTTTGCGGGTTGCGGTACTTGACCAGGATATTGGCCGGGGCCTGGGCCAGGAAGCGCTTGAGCTCGTCGGCATTGCGCCGGATGGGCAGGTCCAGGAAGTCGGCGGCCAGGATCATCCGGGTCCGGGGCCGGCCAAAGCGCAGGTTCTGAGAGAACATCACCCGGTAATCGTCGCAAAAGTCCGGTTCGGCGCAGCGCAGCTCGACGGAGAGAATCGGAATGCGCCGTCCGGCCAACCAGCAGGCCACGCCGTGCACGATCATCCAGTAAGTGAAATACGTGAATGCCCGACGCGGCTCTTGCTCATCTTCCAGCAGGACGATTTCCGCCAGGCTTTGCTGGCGAGCCCACTGCGCCGGCAGGTGTTCGAGCATCAGCGACAGAAAGCCCAGCCCCGCCGTCAAGCTCGCCGCCAGCGTCGGCTGGGCCATGGCGCACTGGCAGAGGAACGCCAGGCTGCCGGACTTGAGCTTGCGCGGGTCCATGCCGAAGAACTCGTCGTCGGTACGCCGGGCCAGCAAACGCCAGAGCCGTGCGTAGGCATGGGCCGGAACCCGCGCCTGGGGATCGGCGAGCAATTGCGGATCAATGCCGACCTTGCTCAACACCTCGTCGGTGGCCGCGCCGGCGTCGCAGCTTTGCAGCAATGCCTCACGCACCAGCTGGATGGAGATGGTGTCTTTCTTCGACATGGCCAGGGTGTTCACAGGATCCGGTAAAGCAGCCGCTCGATCCGCACCCGGCTGACCCGCTTGAGGAACCTGGCCACGGCCTCGGGGTAATCCGGCAGGCTTTCCAAGTCCAGGTAGCGCTCGATCCGGCGGGTGTGGCGATAGATCTGCTCAAGCTCGGTCCGGCGCGGCCCCAGTAGCTCGCCCTTGGGATCGTCCAGCAACAGGGCATTTTCCAGGTCGAGGCGGAAGGCTCGCGGGTTCAAGTTGTTGCCGGTCAGCAAGGTGTAGCGCTCGTCGATCCACATGCCCTTGAGGTGATAGCTGTTGTCCCCGTCACGCCACAGGTGCAGGTTCAATTGGCCGCTGTCGATGTAGCGCTGGTGCCGCTTGGCGAAGCGTCGCAGGCTGATCTCGTAGAGATACGGCAACGCGGCGATGATCTTGAACGGCTCGCTCGGTGGAATGAAGAAGTCGTTGGCGGTCTTGTCGCCGACGATGATGTCGATCTTCACGCCACGCGCCAGTGCGCGATTGAGCTCACGGGTCACGGCCAGGGGCAGGTTGAAGTACGGGGTGCAGATGGTCAGTTGCTGGCGACTGCTGGCGATCAGTTCGCCAATGACCCGGCTCAACGGATTGTTCTTGCCCACGCCCAGCAACGGGCTTACCGACAACCCGCTCTTGTCGAGGCTACCGGCTGTGGTGTCATAAGCTGCGTACTTGAGACGGCTGCGCAAATCGCCAATGTCCTTGCGCAAGCTGCGGGTGGTCGGCAGGTTCGGCAGGTCCAGGCGATGCACGGCCCTGGACGCCACCAGCCCATGTTGCACCAGGTGATGCATGGAATCCGCCAGCGCGGTGTTCTGCAGCAGATGGTAACGGTCGTAGCGGTATTTCTCGAACTTGTGCAGGTACACATTGTTCAGGCTGGCGCCGCTGTAGAGCACGCAATCGTCGATCACGAAACCCTTCAAGTGCAGCACGCCGAACAGTTCGCGGGTCTGCACCGGTACGCCGTAGATCGGCACTTCGCTGGCGTGCAGGCGCGTCTGTTCCTGATACCACGCCGAGTTGCCCGGCTGCTTCTTGGCGCCGATCAGCCCGCGCTGGGCACGCAGCCAGTCCACCACCACGACCACGTCCAGTTCCGGACGCGCCGCTTTGGCAGCATGCAAGGCATCGAGGATTTCCTGGCCCGCCTCGTCTTGTTGGAGGTAGAGGGCGACGATGTAGATGCGCTGGGTAGCCTGGGCGATTTTCTCCAGCAGGCAACGGCGAAATTCAGCAGCGCCATCGAGGATGGTCACCGCCTCGGCGGTCAGTGCGAAGCTGCGCAGCTTGGGCAGCAGGGAGCGTTTGAAAAGCGACGGCATAGGGCTCGCAGTAGGTCGATTCCGAAGAACGGATGAGCTTACACCAACGATCGGCTTGGGTCTTCCCGTCTTCAAGAAAAAACATTTGACCAAGGAGAACGATCGTTCTACTGTCTAGCCCATGAATGAAATCACTGGTCATGAAACCCGAGACATCATCCTCGATGTCGCCGAAAAGTTGATCTATCGAAATGGCATCGCTGCCACGGGCATGGATCTTTTGGTGAAAACCGCCGGCGTCTCCAGGAAAAGCGTCTATCGCTACTTCGCCAACAAGGACGAGCTTATCGTGGCCGCCCTCCAGCGCCGTGACGAGCGCTGGATGCACTGGTTCAGCACCGAGGTCGACAAGGCGCCGACGCCCAGGGCCCGTCTGTTCAACCTGTTCACGGTGCTCAAGGGCTGGTTCGACAGTGAGGGTTTTCGCGGCTGTGCGTTTATCAATACCAGCGGCGAGACGGGAAATCCCCAGGACCCGGTGCGCCAGTTGGCGAAGCTGCATAAGCAGAAGCTGCTCGACTATGTGACCCGGCTGTGCCTCGAACAAGGTGTCGATAACCCGCAAGCGCTGGCCCGGCAACTGCTGGTCCTGATCGATGGCGCGATTACCGTGGCCCTGGTCATGGGTGATCACAGCGCAGCCGATCACGCCCGGGATGTACTTGAAAGGCTGCTGCCACCGGATATGTAAGACGCAAGACCGTTGAATCGCTGTGCCATTTATCAATGACCCACCGGAGATCCGCCATGTCTGCCGCTTCTGACGTTCGCCCGCCTTTACCGCCCTTCACCCGCGAATCAGCCACCCTGAAAGTTCGTCTGGCCGAGGACGGCTGGAATTCTCGCGATCCACAAAAAGTGTCTCTGGCTTATACGCTGGATACTCAATGGCGCAACCGCGCCGAGTTCACCCATAGTCGCGAAGAAGCCAAGGCATTCCTGACCCGCAAATGGGCCAAGGAATTGGATTACCGGCTGATCAAGGAGCTCTGGGCTTTCACCGACAACCGCATCGCCGTGCGCTATGCCTATGAATGGCACGACGATTCGGGCAACTGGTTCCGCTCCTATGGCAATGAAAACTGGGAGTTCGACGAGCAAGGCCTGATGCACCACCGCTACGCCTGCATCAACGACATGCCGATCAAGGAAAGCGAACGCAAGTTCCACTGGCCCCTGGGCCGCCGGCCGGATGATCATCCAGGGTTGTCTGACTTGGGGTTGTAGACACCCAACCAGAAACCAACACAGCCTCATTGTGGGAGCGAGCTTGCTCGCGATGGCGATATGTCTGTCATTGGGATGTTGGATGTCCTGTCCTCATCGCGAGCAGGCTCGCTCCCACAGGTATTCTTGTCGCTCATAAAACCAGAGCCCGCCATAAATCCCCTGTGTGCGGGCTTGCTCGCGAAAGCGGTGCACCTGTCAATGAGATGTTGAATGTTCCGCCGTCTTCGCGAGCAAGCTCGCTCCCACAGGTATTCTTGTCGCTCACAAAACCAGAGCCCGCCATAAATCCCCTGTGGGAGCGGGCTTGCTCGCGAAAGCGGTGCACCTGTCAATGAGATGTTGAATGTTCCGCCGTCTTCGCGAGCAAGCCCGCTCCCACATGGATTGTGGTGTATGCAAATCCTGAGTTCCCCCAAAACCAATGTGGGAGCGAGCCTGCTCGCGATGACGGCGGTGAGCCATCCGCGCTATCAATCCCCATCCCGATCTATCAGAAACTCCAGCAACGTCTGGGCACAAGCTTCGATGCTGCCCTCCAGAATCAGCTCATAGCCATGGGTATTCTCGGTCGGAATCGCAATACACCCGCCCTGGGCCGAAATCCCGCTGCCCATGACCGCGCTGGCGTCGCTGGCGAAGTCCACCAGCAAGGCAAATTGTGGCGACAGCCCGGAACGCTGGCCGGCGCGGTACAACTGGCCGACGATTTGGCGGCTGTAGCAACCGTCCTGGTCGCCGGTGTTGATGATCGGGTCGACGCAAAGCCGGGTACCGTATTCCTGGACGACCGGCCCGACCTCAACGGCGACAGTCACCTCGCCCGGCAGATGTCCCGCTGCATACAAAGCGCCGGCATTGGACTCCTCTTCCTGGGTGGTAAAGACGAAATACACGTCCTTCCTGAGCTCCGTCCGGCGCTCGGCCAACAGCGCGGCGGCTTGCAGGGTCGCAACCATCGGTGCGCGGTCATCCAGGAAGTGCGCGGCAATGGCGTCGTTGACCCGGAACGGCCGACGCCAGTGCTGACTCAACACCACCCGCGTTCCAGGCCGCACCCCATGCTGGTGCAACTGCTCGGCAGAACAGCGGGTGATGACATGAACGTCTTCCCAGTGCACATTTCCGGACAGCACATCCGCGCCCTGATGGGTTTCCCCCGTGCTGTGCATGGAGCCGAACGACAGCACCCCGGGGATGAAATCCCGATCCCCCAGGATGTCCACCGGGCACACGCCGAAATTCACCGGGTTGGCGCCGCCCAGCGCGACGACCCGCAACGTGCCATCGGGCTCGACGCGTTTGACCAGCATGGCGATTTCGTCCAGGTGAGCCATGATCCTGACAGGCCCATTGGACTGCTCGACTGTAACTGCACCCTTGATCAAGCCGATGACGTTGCCGGCCGGATCGACCCAGGTCTCGTCACAATGGGGTTCAAGTTCGCGCAGGCAAAGCGTGCGCACTTCATCTTCCTGCCCGCCCGGCCCGCGGGCCATCAGTAGCTCTTCCAACAGCGGCAAGGTAGAGGGATTGACTGGCATTGAGGCTCCTCTCGGTTGTCGGGCACTTGTCCCACTTGCCTTATTGAACCGGCCTGCCACCCAAAAATTTGCTCGGATCGCCGGATAAGCGGACGAGCGGACCGCACCGGCGGCGGACCGGTGGCCGTCGGGCAGGGTTGACCGACGTGCCGCCAGGCATCACATTGCCAGGGCGGCGCTACGTACAGCGGCCGTTTCGTTGTGTTGCAGGTTTTGTGGAGCTCATGACCGCGTCGATCCCGATCCGTCCCCCCTGCCCGCCCGGTGTCTGCGATTGCCGGCGTGAGGAGTTGCTGCAAACCCCGGGCAGCGACCTGCGCATCCTTTGCCTGAACCGCCAGGAAGAAAAACGCCTGCTCGAACGGCTGGAAAACATCCAGAGCCTGGATGAACTCCAACGATTGCAGCAACGCCTGTACGAAAACCTGGGCGTGCGCCTGAGCATCGAGCCGGGCTACAACGAAGTGCGGACCATGCGCGGCATCGCCATCGAATTCCAGGAGCAACCCGGCCTGTGCCGCAAGATCCGCCAGTCGATCCCCGGCGCCATTCGTCGCGGCCTGGAAAAGCGTCCGGAAATCGCCTGGCGCCTGCTGGACGCCCACGACTTGTTCCGCGACGCCTGAATTCAAGCGGCTCCGTCCCTGGAGCTGCCCCGCGCCTAGAAGTCGACGGTGGCTGAAAGCAGGTAGGTGCGCGGCGTCGACAAGGTCAGGCCCGGCTCGCTGTCATCCGACGCGCCGGCCGAACTCCAATAGCGCTTGTCTGCGACGTTCTCGACGTTTGCCCGCAGGGTGACAGTCTTTTCGTCGACCTTGAAGGCATAGCGCGCGCCCACGTCCAAACGCACCCAGGCATCGATTTCCTTGTCGTTGGATTGATCCAGGTATTGCGAGCTGGAGTAGATGCCACGGCTGGTCAGGGTCACGCCCTGCAGGTTGGGCACGTCCCATTCGGCGCCGAGGTTGACGTTGTATTTCGGCGTGGCCGGCGCGCGGTTGCCATCGAAGGCACCGTTGCTGGTGTCGGTGAGTTCACTGTCAATGAACATCACGCCGCCCAGCAGGCGCGTGCCCTTGAGCGGTTCGCCGAACACGCTCAGTTCCACACCGGTGTTCTCGCGCTTGCCGTTCGGGCCGAAGACCCGGGTGGTGGCGTCGGTCGCGTAGGCCGGCTGTTTGATCCGGAACACTGCGGCGGTCACCGCGAACGGACCGGCATCGTACTTGGCCCCCACCTCCACCTGACGGCTGATGAACGGCGGGAAAATTTCATCTTCGTTCACCGAAGTCGACGGCGCGATCTTGCCCTGGCTCAGGCCTTCCATGTAGTTGGCGTACAGCGACAGCTTGTCGGTAGCCTTGAACAGGATGCCGCCCGATGGCGAGACCTTTTCTTCATCGTAGGCCGTGTCGCCTTTGATGTTGTTGGTCCAGTCGTCGACCTTCACCCGCTGCCAACGCGCGCCGAGGGTCAGCAACAACCGATCCTCGAACAGCCCGAGGGTGTCGGACAGCGCCACGCCGCTGAAGCGGTTCTCGGTATAGACCTTGTCGTCCTGTCGCGTCGGGTTGCTCGGCGTCGGCGTCTGCACCGGGTCATACAAATTGCTGCGGCCGTTGGCGTAACGGGCGCCGCCGTTCTCGAAATCCATATAGAAATAACTGGCCGCCAGGTTCACCTCGTGGCTCACCGGACCGGTATGGAACCAGTTGCGCACGCCGGCCGTGGCCGTGCGGACATTCTCCTCGCGGGTGAAGTCGCGAGGCTGCACAGTAAAATCGCCGGCATCGTTGGTGACCGAAACGTTGTGCCGCAGGAAATCGTGATCGCTTTTACGCGCCCCCACGCCACCGTAGAGCATCACCGAGTCGCTGACGTCAAACTCGGCATTCAGCGTGCCGAAGGTGTCCTTGGTCCGAGCCTTGCTCCAGGCCTGGGCGTAGTTGCGGCGCACATCGCTGGCATGGGGGACTTGCGCATTGGCGCCGACCTGCACCCGTTCCTGGGGCGCGTCGGTGTCACGTTCGGTGTGGCCGATGTCGGTGGAAAGCCGCAGGCGTTCACCGCGAAAATCCAGGCCCAGCACCGCCATGTCGCGGTCCACGCTCTGATGATCCCACTCGGTGTCGCCGGATTGCTTCACGCCGTTGAAACGGATGCCGAACTGATCCCCCTCACCAAAGCGCCGGCCCACATCCACCGCACCACCCAGCTGGTTGTTGGAGGCATAGCTGCCGGTGAACGAGGTGATGGGTTTGTCGGTGGCGCGCTTGGGCACCACGTTGATCCCGCCGCCCACGCTGCCCCGTGGCGAGATACCGTTGATGAGCTGGGTCGGCCCCTTGAGGATGTCGACGCGCTCGGCCATCTCCATGTCGATCGTATAAGTCGGCAGGATCCCGTAGAGACCGTTGTAGGCGACGTCACTGTTGAACAGGCTGAAACCGCGAATGGTGAACTGCTCGTAACGCCCGCCCGCCGGGTTGGTAGCGCGCACCGAAGGGTCACTGGCGATCAGATCGCCCAGCGTCCGTGCCTGCTGGTTCTTGACCGTTTCGCGGGTGTAGGTGGTCATGCTGAACGGCGTTTCCATGAAATCCCGAGAGCCGAGCAGGCCTTGCGAACCACGGCGAGCAACCTGGCCACCGGCGTACGCTTCGCTGTCCGATGAACCCGTAGCGCCAAGAATCGAAGTCGGCGCCAGTTGCAGGCTGCCGCGCTCTGGCGCCGGAGTCAGGATGTAAGCCTGTTCACCCACCGCTTGCAATTGCAGGCCGGAGCCCTGCAACAGCCGGGCGAAGCCTTCCTCTACGCCGTACTCCCCCGACAGCCCGGCACTGTCGCGACCGCTCACCAGGGTCGGGTCCACCGACAGGTTGACGCCTGCCAGCCCGGCAAACCGGGTCAGCGCCGCGCCGAGGTTGCCGGCCGGCACCTGATAGCTGCGCCGGGCACTCTCTTCGGCCTGGCTGGCGGGAATGAACAACGGGCTGGCACTCAGGCCCAGTACAAGACTCAGGTTCAACAGCGGACGCCAGCCGGCCAGGGCTGGGCGCAAAGACAAAGGTATTGCTGCGGACATTGAAAGGCGCTCTCGTTTTTGTGCAGTTGCCTTGAATGACCGGTGAGACGAAAAAAGGGGACAGCGCTCAGGCGATATTTTTGCGCGGGGTCAACGTGACCCAGTACGGAGTGCGCATGTGCACCTCCAGCGGCAGGCTGGCCGACAGCAGCGCGAGGATGCGATCGGTGTTTTCCAGCCGGAAACTGCCGGTGACCCGCAGCGACTCCAAGGCTTCGTCCCAGCGCAGCACGCCTCTGCGATAACGGCCCAGTTCCCGCAGGAAAGCCCCCAGCGGTTGGTCCTGCGCCACCAGCACGCCGTCCCGCCAGCCCAACTGCGTGACATCGAAGCTGGAAAGCGCGCCCGCGCCCGTGGCCTGCACGCTGACCTGCTGGCCCGCGTCCAGTCCCAGCACCGTCCCGTGCAATGGTTGCAACTGCGCCGAGCCGCTGACCACCGAGATCCGGCAGTCCCGTTCGCCGAGGCGCAGGCAGACCTCGCCACGCCTGACCATGACCAGCCCGTAAGGCGTTTGAATGGACAACGGCACGGCGCCATTGATGTTGAGGGCCATCTCCCCCTGCACCAGCACCAGGCGCCGCACCTTGAGGTCCAGGTCCAATGCACTGTCGGTATTGAGTTGCAGCGCGCTGCCGTCGGGCAACGTCCACCGCCGCTGCTCACCCGTGGCGGTGTGCAAGTCAGCGCACCAGGCCTCCAGCGGCAGTTCTCGGCCCAGAAGCCAGGCGGTCGGCACCCATGCAGCGGCGCCCAATGCCCGTTTGAGAACGGTGCGCCGTGCCAGCGCCGGGCGATCCAGCGTCGCCATGCCCAACGAGGCGGGAATGCCGGCGAAACGCTGGCGCAACTGCTGGGCCTTTTGCCAGGCGGCCTCGTGGTGCCCACTGCTGTCACGCCAGCGCTGCAAGGCCGCCGGGTCGAATTCATCGCCGCCGGACTCCATCAGGGTCAACCAGCGGGCCGCGGCCCTGGCCGTATCCCGAGCTTCGGGCGTGGGTGCCGGGCGGGTCATAAATCCACCAACAGGCAATGCTCATAGGCCTGGGCCATGTAGCGCTTGATGGTGCGTTCACTGACCTGCATGCGCTCGGCAATCTCGCGATACCCCAGGCCCTCGAGCTGACTCCACAAAAAGGCCCGCCGCACCAGGGGCGGCAGGCCGTCGAGGAGTTCGTCCAGGGCGTGCAGGGTTTCCAGCAACAACCAACGCTGCTCGGGCGATGGCATGCACGCCTCGGGCAGGCTCGCCAGGGCATCCAGATAAGCCTGCTCCAGGTTGCGCCGAGTGTAGAAGTTGCTCAGCAGCCGCTTGCCGATGGTCAGCAGGTAGGCGCGGGGTTCTTGAAGGTCCGCCAGGGCCTGGGAACTGGCGAGCACGCGCAGGAACGTATCCTGGCGCAGGTCCGCTGCATCCCAGGCGTTGCCCATGCGTCGGCGCAACCAACCTTCCAGCCAACCGCCGTGGTCACGGTACAACGCGTCGAGGGAGTGCTCCGTTGGCGTCACTGCATCACTCATGTCTGGAGGCCTGCGCAAGGTCTTTAATGAGAGTGATTCTAATTAATACATGCGAGCGATTCTAGAGTCCTGGCGTTTGATGCTGTTTTTAGGGGATTGAAGGAAGTTCGCGAGGGGCCTGCTTCGCAGTCCAGCGGGAGCAAGCTCCCTCGCCACGGTGGATATGCGTCACCCCGAAGGTGACTCCGCACAGCCCCCTGTGGGAGCTTGCTCGCGAAGGCGTCAGCCCAGACGACTGATACCCCCGGGCGTATCAGTGGCTGGCGTGCAGGGCCTTCGGCACTTCCGGCATCGCCGAAGAATGATGGTTGAGGATCTTCCACTGTCCGTTCAGGCGCTCGTAGAGGAAGGTGTAGCGCGCCTGGACGTCCCTTTTGCTGCCGTCGGCATTGGTCAGGGTGAAGGTATACACCCCGCTGTCCATGGCCGCGTCAGGACCCAGGCGGCGGATTTCCCGGAAGTTGATCGTGCCTACCGGCTTGCCTATGAGGAAATGGTCAAAGTAATCCTGAATCTCTGCCGGTGTGGTGCGCACCTTGTTGGAAACCGTTGGTTGCAGCATCGCATCCGGCGCATAAAGGCTGGCCACGGCACTCGCACTGCCAGTTTTCAGGGTGGCGTTCCACTTATCGAACAGCGCTGCAATCTCCTGATCGTTCACACTCTTGGGCTGCTCGGCCACGGTGCGATACACATAAGGCGTGGCATCGACGGCATGGACGAAGGGCGTGGTCAGTACAAAAAAAGCGGCAAGGGCGAGGTTTTTCATTTTCATCGAAGCGTTCCTTTGAGTTTCAATGCAGGGGTTTCAACGCAGGGGTTTCAATGGCCTCACTGTGCAGGCCCTCGCCGCCCTCGCCATCGGCCAACCGGTGCGTGTCGCCTATGCCATTCGGCAGATAGGCCCGCTGCCCGGTGACAGGTTTTAATGGCCGTTATCGCGAACCTGAGCAGTCCCTTTCACGCTGGAGCTTCCCTATGCAAAGCCCTCCCCTCGACCCTGGCAGCGCCCTGGCGATCCGCACGCAATACCGTCAGTCGCAGAGCCGCGCCGCGCGCCTGGGGCTGTTGCTGGGCACCGGTCATGAACTGACACAACTGCCCTTGGCACACATGCGCCAGCGAGTCGTGCAGCGGGCGTGTGCGTTCATGGCGATGGACCACGGCCTGCTGCTGGAGTGGGTGCCTGATCACCCGGTGCGCACCCTCGCCAGCCATGGCAGCGGCGAACGGGTCGAGCTGCTCGCCAGCCTGGCCCAACCGGCATCGCCCGCACCCCACTGGCAGGAACACCCCGGCAGCGCCCTGCCCCAGGTCCTGCGCGTGCCGCTGCGCGGCTCCGACGGTGCAGAATTCGGGGCATTGATGTTGGGCAACAGCGTGGCGCTCGGCGCGCCGGACAACGAAGACATCGAGTCGCTGCAGCTGCTCGCGACGCTGCTGGCGGCGCATCTGGAAAACAGTCGCCTGCTCGAAGCGCTCCAGGCCCGTGAGCGCACCATGTCCGAGTTGGTCCATCGCTTGTTCAGCGCCCAGGAGGATGAGCGCAAGCGCGTGGCCTACGACCTGCACGATGGGCTGGCGCAGAACCTCGCCGGGCTGCATCAACGCTTGCAAGGATTCGCCGGGCGCTGCCCGTCCCTGCCGCCGGAACTGGCCCGTGAGTTGCGCAGCATTCTCGAACTGGCCCAAGGCTGCGTCGGCGAAGGCCGGCAATTGATCGGTGGACTGCGCCCCCATGTGCTGGATGATTTCGGCCTGTATAAAGCCGTCGACAAGGAAGCCGATCGCCTGCGTGACGCCGGCCTGGCGGTGGAGTGGACCGAACACAGCCACACGCGCCTGCCCGGCCACACGGAGATCGCCCTGTTTCGCATCGCCCAGGAAGGCATCAACAATATTCTCAAGCACGCCCAGGCCAGCCACGTGCGCCTGGAGCTTTCGATAGCGGATGGCCGCGCCGCGCTGCGAGTGCAGGACGATGGCCGTGGCTTCGCCCTGGAACAGCCCATCGAAACCAACGGCACCTGCCATCTGGGGCTGGCGGCGATGCAGGAGCGCGCCAGCCTGCTCGGTGGACATTTCGATTGTCACAGTCAGCCCGGCGTCGGCACCTGCCTGCTCGCCAGCGTGCCGTTGGCGGCTCAAGGAGTCCAACCATGAAGCGTCCTCTGCGCCTGCTGCTGGCCGATGACCACGAAGTGACCCGCACCGGGTTTATCAGCATGCTCGCCGGGATTCCCGGTTTCGAAGTGGTCGGCCAAGCCCGCGACGGCCAGGAAGCCCTCGACCTGTGCGAGCGGTTGGCGCCGGACATCGCGATCCTCGACATCCGCATGCCGGTGCTCAACGGTCTCGGCGCGGCGCGCATCCTGCAACAGCGCCAGCCGTCAATCAAAGTGGTGATCTTCACCATGGACGACAGCCCCGACCACCTCGAAGCCGCCATCGGTGCCGGCGCCGTGGGCTATCTGCTCAAGGACGCCAGCCGCGATGAAATGCTGGCTGCCCTCCAGCGGGTTGCCCAGGGCGAAGAGGCCCTGAACAGTTCCGTCAGCGCACGCCTGCTGCGACGCATGGCCGAACGCGGTGCCAGCGGCGCGACACCGGTCCAGGCGCTGACCGCACGAGAGCGCCAGGTCCTGGGTTTGGTGGCCGGCGGCTTCAGTAACCGCGAAATCGGCGAAAAACTCGGCATCGCCCCCGGCACCGCCAAGGCCCATGTGGAGCGGGTGATCGGAAAATTGGGCGCCGCCGACCGGACCCAGGCGGCCGTGCGCGGCGTGGCCCTGGGGTTGGTGGCGCAACCTGCCGGGCAATGGCCATGAGGTTTCTCGCGGCGCGCCGTTGGGCCGACCTGCCCTTGCGTGGCAAGGCATTGGTGGTGATTTCCTTGCCACTGGTGGTCCTGTTGCTGTCGCTGGTTCTGATCTACATCACCGAACGCCAGACCGCGCGGGCCGAAGAGGATGTGCGTCGGGTGCTGCTGGTCCAGGGCGACATCCAGACCGTCCATACCCTGCTGGCCGAAGCGGCGGCCAGCGTGCGCGGTTACCTGTTGACCCGGCGCGAGGATTTCCTGCCCAGCTACGAACAGGCGACGCCGCTGATCCAGGCGGCGTTGCAGCGCCTGGACCACAACATCCGCGACCCCAGGATGCGCGAACACCTGCAGACCATCACCCCGCTGATCGCCGACAAACTCGACGGGCTGCTCGCCTTGCGCAACGGCCAGCGCGACGACCCCGAGGCGATCACCGCGATCCTGATCGAAAACAAGCAGGTGCTGGACGTGCTGCGCGAGCAGATCAGCGCCATGCGCATCCGCGAAGATGGCCTGCTCGCCGACCGCAGCGCCGCGGCCTCAGCGACCCGCATGCGCTTGTTGTTCGCCACCCTGCTGGCGGCGGTGTGCGGGCTGCTGGGGGCCATCGTCGCGGTGCTGTTTCTGTCCAAAGGCATCGTCGCCCGGGTCCAGCAGGTGCAAGGCAATGCCCAGCGCCTCGCCTTGGGCCAACCCCTGTTGCCGCAACCGCCGGAGCAGGACGAAATCGGCCAGCTCGGCACCCGGCTGGTGGAGGCCGGACAACTGCTTGCCGAACGTGAGCGGGCCCTGCGCGATAACGAAGAGCGCCTGCGGCTGATCATCGATGGGGTGAAGGACTACGGGATCTTTGCCCTCGACGCCCAAGGCTACGTCACCACCTGGAACGTCGGTGCCGAGCGGATCAAGGGCTACACTGAACAGGAAATCGTCGGCCGGCATTTCTCCTTGTTCTACCTGCCCGAAGAATGCCCGGCACACCCAGACCTGGCCTTGCGCGAAGCCACCCGCGACGGTCATTACATGGAGGAAGGCTGGCGCTGTCGCAAGGATGGCAGCCGCTTCTGGGCCAGCGTCGTCATCACCGCCCAGTACGACGGCACCGGCGCGCTGCGCGGCTTTTCCAAGATCACCCGCGACATCACCGACCGCCGGGCCGCCGAGATCGCATTGCGCACAGCCCGCGAAGAGGCTGAAAGCGCCAGCCGGGCCAAGAGCGAATTCCTGTCGCGCATGAGCCACGAACTGCGCACCCCGCTCAATGCCATCCTCGGCTTCGCGCAATTGCTGGACATGGATTCCACCGCTGGTCAGCGCCCCCAGGTCAGCCATATCCTGCGGGCCGGCCAGCATCTGCTCGGGCTGATCAACGAAGTGTTGGACATCGCCCGGATCGAGGCCGGCCGCCTGCCGCTGAACATCGAACCGATTGCCCTTGCCTCTGTGCTCCATGAAGCCTTGACGCTGGTTTCACCGATGGCGGCCGATGCCGGGATTCACTTGATCGAGCTGCCGTTGCTGCCGGATGACAGCGGTGTGCTTGCCGACCGCCAGCGGCTGGTGCAGGTGCTGCTCAACCTGTTGTCCAACGCCATCAAGTACAACCGGCCCGGCGGCGAGGTGCGCATCGAGGTCGCCGTCAGGGACCGGCAGGTGGACATTGCAGTCAGCGACACAGGCCGTGGCATTGCCGCCGAACAGCTGGACCGTTTGTTCAAGCCCTTCGAGCGTCTCGGCGCCGATCCCCAGGTCGAAGGCACCGGCCTGGGCCTGGCCCTGAGCAAAAGCCTGCTGGAAATGATGCAAGGCAGCCTTCAGGTCCGCAGTGAACCGGGACAGGGCTGCTGCTTCACCCTGCAATTGCCGGGCACTCAGGTGGCTGGCACGCATTTGCCGCCGATTGTCGCGCTGACGGTGGCGCGCCCGCCGGTGGAGTACCACGGCAAGGTCCTGTGCATCGAAGACAACCTGTCGAGCCTGGCATTGATCGAGACCCTGATGCAGCGTCGGCCGGGCATCCAGCTGTTATCGAGCATGCAAGGCCAGCTGGGCCTGGACCTGGCTCGCCAGCACGCACCGCAACTGATTCTGCTGGACGTGTCATTGCCGGACCTGGATGGCCTGGAGGTCCTGCGGCGCCTGCGCCAGTCCCAGGCGACGGTGTCCACACCGGTGCTGATGCTCACCGCCGATGCCAGCGACCTGACCCAGCGCGCCCTGCATGACGCCGGCGCCACTGCGATCCTGACCAAACCTATTCATATCCAGGCCTTCCTGGGCCATTTAGAGCACTATTTACCGGAGCCTGCATGAATCGCGACTTGCGCATTCTGATCGTCGACGACCAGCGTCCCAACCTGGACCTGATGGAACAATTGCTCGCCCGCGAAGGCCTGCACAACGTGCTCAGCAGTACCGAACCGTTGCGCACCCTCGACCTGTTCAACAGCTTCGAGCCGGACCTGGTCATCCTCGACCTGCACATGCCGGCGTTCGATGGCTTCGCCGTGCTCGAACAACTGAACCGGCGCATCCCGGCCAACGACTACCTGCCGATCCTGGTGCTCACCGCCGACGCCACCCGCGACACACGGCTACGCGCCCTCGCCCTCGGCGCCCGGGATTTCATCAGCAAACCGCTGGATGCGCTGGAAACCATGCTGCGGGTCTGGAACCTGCTGGAAACCCGTGCGCTCTACAAGGCGTTGCGCGAGCGGGTGCCTTCGGCGGACATCGAACTGCTGCGCCAGCATCGGCCAGCCGCCGATTCGGCCTGACGAGTACCCAGCCCCTGTGCACACAAGTATCTTGTGGCGAGGGGATTTAGCGAAACGTCGCACCGCCCCGCTGGGGTGCGAAGCGCCCCCATACGGTTTATAGGACTCACCTCTTGGGTCGCCCAACTGTTTTGGGGCTGCTGCGCAGCCCAGCGGGGATAAATCCCCTCGCCACAGAAAAGCAACAATCAATCGGTTTTTGGGTTAGTGCCCGCGAATGTAATGCTCAAGCTGACGAATCAGATCGGCCTGTTCAACGATCGCTTGTTTCACCAGGTCGCCAATGGACAACAGGCCAATCAACTGCCCGTTATCCAACACCGGCAAATGCCGCAGATGGCTGTCGGTCATGACTTCCATGCAGCGCTCGATGCTGTGTTGGCTGTCGGCCGTGATCACTGGCGTGCTCATGATGGTGCGTACCGGGGTGCCCACCGAAGAGCGTCCGTGCAGGACCATCTTGCGTGCGTAATCACGCTCGCTGAACACCCCTACCACTTGGCCGTCCTCGATCACCGGCAGCGCGCCGACGTTTTTCTCGGCCATGATCTGCAAGGCTTCCAGCACCGTCTGCTCCGGCGCGATGCTGTGGACCTGCTGGTTCTGCACACTTTTGAGTTTCACCAGTTGAGCGGCGGTTTTCATTGCTAATCCCCAGCTTCAGTTAACAGAACAACAAGACCCGAACCTGTGGCGAGGGAGCTTGCTCCCGCTCGGCCGGGCTGGCGCACCAGTGCGCAGCGCCCGTAAGATTCTGGGGCCGCTTCGCTGCCCAGCGGGAGCAAGCTCCCTCGCCACAACAGCGCAGTTGCGCAAGCATCAGTCTTCGCCAATCTCCACCACGTCCCCATTCAACCGCACCGGCCACACCCGCAGGCTCTGCTCCGGATACTCCAGGCAATGGCCGTCTTCGAGACGGAAATGCTGCTTGTACATCGGCGAGGCAATCACCAGCTCACCCTTGATGCTACCCAACAGCCCGCGGCCGATGACGTTCGCGCCGGACTTGGGGTCGCGGTTGTCGATGGCGTACAGCGGCTTGTCCTGCTGTTCGGGCAGGTACAGCAGCGCGACCTGGCTGCCGTCGTGCCAGGCGACTACGCCGGAGTTGGGGACCAGGTCCTCGCGGCTGCACAGGGCGCGCCATTGGAGCGGTTCACGGGCTGCATCGCGGGTGGGCATGCGAACAACGTTTGACTGGCTCATCAGAGCACCTCCTCGGTAACGGGAATCAGGTGGAGTTCGCCGGCATGAACCGGCCGACGCTGGCCGCGCTCGCGGACAAAATGAACATCGGGGTCGCCGCGCCCGTCGTTGACGAAGGTGCGGAAACGCTTGAGTTTTTCCGGGTCCTTGAGGGCGTTGGCCCACTCGCATTCGTAGCGATCGACCACCAGCTGCATCTGGGCTTCGAGCTCGGCCCCCAGGCCCAGGCTGTCGTCGATGATCACTTCCTTGAGGTAATCCAGGCCGCCCTCCAGGCTTTCGCGCCAGACCGAAGTGCGTTGCAACTTGTCGGCGGTGCGGATGTAGAACATCAGGAAGCGGTCGATGTAGCGGATCAGGGTTTCGTCATCCAGGTCGGTGGCGAACAACTCCGCATGGCGAGGACGCATGCCACCGTTGCCGGCGATGTAGAGGTTCCAACCCTTTTCGGTGGCAATCACGCCGACGTCCTTGCTCTGGGCCTCGGCGCACTCACGGGTGCAACCGGACACCGCGAACTTGAGCTTGTGCGGCGAGCGCAGGCCTTTGTAGCGATCCTCGATGGTCAGGGCCATTTGCACGCTGTCCTGCACGCCGTAGCGGCACCAGGTGCTGCCCACGCAGGACTTCACGGTGCGGGTGGATTTGCCATAGGCGTGGCCTGTTTCGAATCCGGCCTCGATCAGCTCGGACCAGATGTCTGGCAACTGATGCAACTGGGCGCCGAACAGGTCGATGCGCTGGCCGCCAGTGATCTTGGTATAGAGGTCGTATTTCTTCGCGACCACGCCGATGGCGATCAGCTTGTCGGCGGTGATTTCCCCACCGGCGATGCGCGGTACCACCGAGTAGGTGCCGTTTTTCTGCATGTTCGCCATGAACGTGTCGTTGGTGTCCTGCAACGGCACCAGGGACGGGTCCATGATCGGCTGGTTCCAGCAGGACGCGAGGATCGAGCCCACTGCCGGTTTGCACAAATCGCAACCGGTGTGTCCGCGACCGTGCTTGGCCAGCAGTTCTTCAAAACTGATGATGCCTTCCACACGCACCAGGGCGTACAACTCCTGGCGGGTGTAGGCGAAGTGTTCGCACAGGCTTTTATCGACCGTGACGCCCCGGGCAATCAACTCGTGCTCGAACACCTGCTTGACCAGCGCCGCGCATCCACCGCAACCGGTGCCGGCCTTGGTATCGCACTTGAGCTGCCCGAGGTCGGTGCAGCCGCCGTCGATGGCCGAGCAGATCGAGCCCTTGGTGACGTTGTGGCAGGAACAGATGGTTGCCGCGGCAGGCAGTGCAGCCGGGCCCAGGGTCGGCGCACCTTCGGACGAAGGCAGGATCAGGCTGGCGGCGTCCTTGGGCAAGGTAATCGCGTTCTGCATGTATTGCAGCAAGGTGTCGTAATAGCTGTTGTCCCCCACCAACACCGCACCGATCACGCGCTTGCCGTCGGCGTCCACCACCAGCCGCCGGTAGCTGGCGCTGGTTTCGTCGATGAACTGGAAGCTGCGCGAGCCTGGCGTATTGCCGTGGGCGTCGCCGATGGAGCCGACGTCCACCCCCAGCAGCTTGAGCTTGGTGGACATGTCGGCGCCGGTGAACGCTTCGCCTGGCTCACCACACAGGCGCGCCGCGACGTTGCGGGCCATCTGGTAACCCGGAGCAACCAGGCCGAAGACGCTGCCGTTCCAGGCCGCGCATTCGCCGATGGCATAGATGTCGGGGTCGCTGGTCTGGCAGTGGTCATCGATGACCACGCCACCGCGCGGGCCGATCTGCAGGTGACTCTGGCGAGCCAGCGCATCCTGGGGACGGATACCGGCGGAAAACACGACGAGGTCGGTTTCGAGGAAATCGTCGTTGCCGAAATTCATCCGGTAGCGATATTCCTCACCGGCGGTGATGGACTGGGTGCCCTTTGACAGGTGCACGCCGACGCCAAGCTGCTCGATGCGCGCCTTGAGGGCCAAGCCGCCCTGGACGTCCAACTGCACCGGCATCAGCCGTGGTGCGAATTCCACCACGTGGGCTTCCAGGCCCAGGGACTTGAGGGCGTTGGCCGCCTCCAGACCCAACAGGCCACCGCCCACCACCACGCCACGGCGTGCATGGCAGGACGCGGCACGGATGGCGTCGAGATCTTCGAGGGTGCGATAGACCAGGCACGAATCCCCCTCGGCGCCTTCTATCGGCGGCACGAAGGGGTAGGAACCGGTGGCGAGCACCAATTTGTCGTAGCTGATGCGGTCACCTTCGATGACCACCTGACGGGCCTGCCGGTCGATTTCCAACACCGGCACGCCCAGGTGCAAGGTGACGCCAGGGGTCTGGTACAACGACGCATCGCCAAGGGCCAGGGATTCAGCATCGCGTCCGGAGAAGTACTCGGACAGGTGCACGCGATCGTAGGCACGCGTCGGCTCTTCGCTGAACACGTGCACGCGGTAGTGGTTGAGGGCTCCGCGCTCGATCAATTGTTCGACGCAGTGATGGCCGACCATGCCATTGCCGATCACGATCAGCGTTTGCAGCTTGTTCAGAGTAGCAACGTTGGAATTCATAAAAGCACCCGGCAAAAGCCCATCACGATTTTTGAAAGCAAAAAAAAGACGCCTGAAACCTTGCGGTTCCAGGCGTCTTTGCCTGTTCTGTGCGGTACGGTCCGGCGACTGCGCCCCGACCTACCGTTGTCCCCCGGCCTTCTGGCGCTCGATCTTCGTTGACCGACGGGGCTGCCCACTCGACTGCGTTCGCGGTGGGCCTGCACAGGCTCTTGCAGCGAGCGTGCCAAACTGCGTCGCCCCGTTGGTCAGCGCCCCTCGATACCCGCGAAACTCCTTGTGGGAGCGGGTTCGACCGTAAAGACGTCGGCCTTGTCCCCGGCAAAAAAAAGCCCGGGCTTACGGCTCCCGGGCACTGACAATTGCCTTGCCATGGTGCGATCCCCCGCCCCTGGCTTCATAAAAGTGCAGGTTTTGCGGTCACTGATGAATCAGCTTCAGACAGGTCCGGTGTGGGAGCGGACTCGCGTGCGAAAGCGGTGGATCAGCCAATATTGATGTTGAATGTCAGTCCGCCTTCGCGAGCAGGCTCGCTCCCGCAGGGAGGATTTTGCCTTGCGCAAATCTTCCATATACCCACCCCACAGGGGACCTGCCTTCTGCAAATTCTCCATACAGCCCGGTCGATGTGGGAGCGAGCCTGCTCGCGATAGCCGTCTCATATCCGTGCCGGTGACACGATGATCTTCACGTTGTGCTCCTTGTTATTGACCAGTTCCTCGAAGCCCTGCCCCACGATCTCCTCCAACTGGATGCGCCCGGTCACCAGCGGCGCGATGTCCAGGCGTCCATCGGCAATGAACGCAATCACATCGGCGAATTCACCGTTGTAGGCCAGCGCGCCGAGCACTTGCTTCTCGGTGGAAACCAGTTCGAAGAAATTGAACTGGCTGGGCTCCTCGAAAATCCCCACCAACACGCACTTGCCGGCCTTGCGGATCAGGTCGATGGCCAGTTTCGCGGTGTGTTTGTTGCCGATGCACTCGAAGCTGACATCGGCGCCCAGGCCACCGGTCAGGCGTCGCACTTCAGCCAGGGCATCGCAGTCGTTCGGGTCGATCACATGGCTGGCGCCGACCTCCAGGGCCTTGGCCTTGCGCGCACCGGACATTTCCAGGGCGATCACCTGGGCCGCGCCGGCGGCCTTGGCGCACATGATCGTGCACAGGCCGATGGTCCCGGCGCCGACCACCACCACATTCTGGCCCAACAGGCTGCCGGCCTTTTTCACCGCGTGCATGCCCACCGCCAACGGTTCGATCAGCGCGCCAGCCTCCGCCGGGAAACCGGCCGGCAGTTTATAGAGCAGGTTGGCCGGGACGTTGACCAGCTCGGCAAACGCGCCGTTGTTCATCAACCCGGTGAACGCCAGGTTTTCGCAGATGTTGTACAGCCCATGAGTGCAGTAGTAGCAGGTACCGCAGTGCTGGCAGGCGTCGGCCGCCACCGGCTCGCCGACGCTGAAGCCCTCGACACCGGCCCCCAGCTCGACGATCTCGCCGCAGAACTCATGGCCGAGGATGCACTGGCCCTTGATCCCGGTCAGCGGATGCGGTGCGTCTACCGGAATGAACACCGGCCCGGCCACGTATTCATGCAGGTCGGAGCCGCAGATGCCGCACCACTGCACGCGGATCTGCACCCAACCGGCGGGCGGCGAAACGGGCAGTGGCACGTCTTCGACGCGGATATCGTTGCGGCCATGCCAGACGGCTGCGCGCATGCTGCGGGTAGGCGTGATTGAAACGTTCATAAGGTTGCCTCCAGGATTATGTAGGGGCGACGAGCCCGCTCGATCAGTGCTGCTGGATGAATTCAAGGATCAGTCGGTTGACCTGCTCGGCCGCTTCCATCTGCACCATGTGCCCCTGGCCGGGAAGCACTTCGACCCGCGCCGACAACCCATCGCTGTGGGCGGCCGGAATGATCGCGTCGTCGCTGCCCCAGATCACCAGAGTCGGGACGTGGCCGGCCTGCACCACCTCACGCAGGTCAGTCTGTTGGCGACCGTCGGCAAACAACCTCGCCGACAGCTGCTGTAGAGCCGCGTCCACGCCTTCCAGGCGCTTGTACTTGAGCATGTCGTCGAGCATCTGCCGGGTGACCAGCTCGGCATTGGAGAACAACTGCACCAGTTGCGGCTTGAGAGCGTTACGGCTGGCGGCTTCGACGAAGCCCTGCAAGTAGTCGCCATTGATCTCCGGCCCCAGGCCGGCGCTGCCGATCAGGGTCAGGGAGCGCACCCGCTGGGGCATCAACCGTGCGGCATTCAATGAAACGGCGCCGCCCATGGAATGGCCGACCAGATGCGCGACGTTGATGTCCAGATGATCGAGCAGGCTCAGCACCACCGTGCTCAGTTCATCCAGGTCACCGCGCTGCAAGCTCTTGCCGGACTCGCCGTGCCCCGGCAAGTCCAGGGCTATGACCCGTCGCTCGGCCGCCAGCGCCTCGTGGTTGAACAGCCAGTTGTTCAGGTCGCCGCCGAACCCATGCACCAGCAGCAGCGGCGTGCCGCCTTCGCCGCGCTCGAAATAGCGGATCACCCGGCCGTCCAGCTCGATTTTCTGTGGTTTGGGCCCGCTGTCTTCATCGGCGCTATCGCCCGGTACGAAGCTGGATTGGAACTGTTCGATCACCGCATCGATCTCGGCCTCGCTGGCCTCACCTTCAACGACAATCCCCAGCAAGGCGCCGACCGCCAGGGTTTCGTCCTGGCGGGCGATCTGCCGACGCAGGATCCCGGAAAACGGCGCTTCGACACTGCTGGAGATCTTGTCGGTCTCCACGTCCATCACTTCGTCGCCCTTGGCGATGGCCTGGCCTTCTTCCTTGAGCCAGGCATCGACCCGGCCTTCGGTCATCGACAGGCCCCACTTGGGCATGGTCAGGGTATGAATCTGGCTCATCAGCGCTTGCTCCACTCAATCACGTCGAGCACGGCTTTTTCGATTTTCGCCGCGTCAGGGATGTACAGGTCTTCCAGGGAGTCGGAGAACGGCACCGGTGTGTGCGGCGCGGTGACCATTTCTATCGGCGCCTTGAGCGCGCCAAAGGCTTTTTGCGCCACCAGCGCCGAGACGTCGGTGGCCATAGAACAGCGCGGGTTGGCTTCGTCGATCACCACCAGGCGCCCGGTCTTTTCCACGCTTTCGAGGATGCTGTCCTCGTCCATCGGGCTGGTGGTGCGCAAGTCGATGACTTCGCAATCGATGCCGCGCCCGGCCAGGCTGCGCGCCGCGTCCAGCGCGGTGTTGACCAGCCGCCCGTAGGACACCAGGGTCACGTCCTTGCCGTCGCGCAGGAAATTGGCCTCGCCAAAGGGAATGGTGTAAAGCTCTTCAGGCACCTCGCCCTGCATGCTGTAGAGCAACTTGTGCTCGCAGAAAATCACCGGGTCGTTATCGCGGATCGCCTGGATCAGCAGGCCCTTGGCGTCGTAGGGCGAGGATGGGCAGACCACTTTGAGCCCGGGGATGTGCGTCCACAGCGACGTGAGCATCTGTGAGTGCTGCGCCGCTGCCCGCAGGCCGGCGCCGACCATGGTGCGAATCACCAACGGCGTGACGGCCTTGCCGCCGAACATGTAGCGAAACTTCGCCGCCTGGTTGAGGATCTGGTCCAGGCAGCAACCGGCGAAGTCGACGAACATCAGTTCGCACACCGGGCGCACGCCACAGGTCGCCGCGCCGACCGCGGCGCCGACGTAACCGATTTCCGACAACGGTGTATCCAGCACGCGGCCTGGGAATTGATCGTAAAGCCCTTTGGTCACCCCGAGCACACCGCCCCAGGCGTCGTTTTCGCCGGGCGCACCGGCACCGCCCGCCACGTCTTCGCCCATGATGAACACGCTGGAATCGCGGCGCATTTCCTGGGCCAGGGCCTCGTTGATTGCCTGCTGGTAGCTGATTTTTCTCGCCATGATGAAGTTCTCTGTTCTTGTTTTAGGAGGGCGTTCAGGGATAGGAGACGTAGACGTCGGTCAGCAGGTCGGCCGCCGTGGGCTTGGGGTCGGCCTTGGCCTTGTACACCGCGTTTTCGATCAGCAGCTCCACCTCCTTGTCGATCTGGTCCAACTGCTCGATCGAGAGCAATCCAGCCCGGGTGGTGCGCTCGCGGAACTGCATCAGGCAGTCCTGGTGTTCGCGGAAATGCTTGACCTCATCCGGTGCCCGGTAGGTCTGGGCGTCGCCTTCGAAGTGGCCGTAGTAACGGGTCAGCTTGACCTCGATCAGCGACGGCCCCTCCCCGGCCCGGGCGCGTTCGACCGCCGCCCCGGCGGCTTCATGGACGGCGAAGAAATCGAAACCGTCCACCGTGACGCCGGGCATGCCGAACCCGGCGGCGCGGTCGGCGATGTGGTCGCAGGCCACCGACCAGTTGGACGCGGTGGCTTCGGCGTAACCGTTGTTTTCAGCGACGAACAGGCACGGCAGGTTCCACACCGACGCCATGTTCATCGCCTCGAACACCGCGCCTTCGTTGGAGCCGCCGTCGCCGAAGAACACCACGGCAACGCTGTCAGTGCCCTTGAGCCGGGCCGCCAGGGCGGCGCCCACCACCAATGGCGCACCGGCCCCGACGATGCCGTTGGCACCGAGCATGCCTTTCTCAAGGTCAGCGATGTGCATCGAACCGCCCTTGCCCTGGCAGACGCCGGTTTTCTTGCCGTAGATCTCGGCCATCATCCCGTAGACGTCCACGCCCTTGGCGATGCAATGACCGTGGCCACGGTGGTTGGAGGCGATGCAATCGTCATCGCCCAAGTGGGCCATGACGCCGGCGGCCGAGGCTTCTTCACCGGCATACAAGTGGACGAAGCCGGGAATCTCGCCGGTGGCGAATTCCACGTGCAGGCGCTCTTCGAAGGCGCGGATGGTGCGCATCACCTGATAGGCGTGCAGCAGTTGATCGTGGGTCAGCGATGTCGACATTTTTTATTCTCCAGGGGTGTCTTGGAAGTTGAGGGGGTGTTGCGGATGTTCGCGGCCGATGGCCAGCAACCGCTGTTGCGCGGCGTAGGCCAGCACGGCGTTGACATCGATGCTCAGCGGGCCGCCGGCATCGAGGGTGACCGTGGGCCGGTCCTGCGGGTTGAATTCGATTTCCCGTTCGCCGTCCAGCGCCAGGGTGCCGCTAGACAGCGACAGATCGTGGGCGACACCCGGCTCCAGCGGGCCCGCCGCGAGCACGCCGCAGCCTTGCAACAGACCGGGGGCCAGCGGGACCAGCAGCGCTTCGGGGGATTGCGGGTCCAGGCGCATCCAGGCGCCGCCCGCTGCCTGGCGCGAAACCGGGAACCACAGGCCGCAGAGCGCCGACAGGCCAATGGATTGAGGTTCGGCAAAGGTCACGAAGACCTCGGTCAGATCCTGCGCCCGGCTGATCGCCCGGGCGCCGACGAAGCGCAGTGGCGAGACGGCAACGTCCACCAGGGCCACTTCGCGCAAGCCGCGGGCGGCTTCGCAAACCAGCAGCCGCTTGTTGCGCCGCAAGCCGATCTGCGCCGGGATCCGACCGCTGGCATACAAGCCGCCGGCCAGCCCGGCGCTGGTGGCCTCGCGCAGTTCCGGGAAGGCGTTGTTGGTGCCGGTGGACAAGGTCAGCAGCGGAATATCGCCGACTTCAGCGGCCACCGCTTTATGGGTGCCGTCGCCGCCGAGCACCGCGATCAGCGCCACCTCGCGCTCGGCCATCAAGCGTGCGGCGCTGCGGGTGTCTTCGACGGTCTGGCGCAGGGTCAGGTCGAGGAATTCCAACGCCGGCCAATGGCTGCTGCGGGCCTGGCGGCTATGGCTGTTCTTCAGCACGGCGGCGGCCATGCCGATCATGTCGGTGGGCAACAGGACCCGTTCGATGCCCGTGGCCCCGAAGGCCGCCAGCAAGCGCTGGATCACCGAGACCTTGTCGGTACTGGAAAACAGCCCGGCGTGGGCGGTCAGGCGTCGTACGTCACGGCCTGAAGCGGGATTGGCGATGATGCCCACGGTCAGGGGCCGACGGCTCATGGCAGCACCGTGGATGGCAGGGAAAAACCCGGGCGAGCGTTCATAAAGACCTCGTTTTTATTATTGGATGGCCCGTCAGGCGGGTTGAGAGGGATAGAGCAAGGGCGGTGCCAGAAGCTCCTGGAACAGCTGAAAGGCCCAGGCCAGAGCGCTCGCAACGAAACAATGGAGAGCCCGGACGGCGTCGCCGTGAGACGCGGCATGTCAGCCTGCACGAGCATCCGGCGAGACGCTGAGACGTGGCGTCTCACCGCGGCCCGCAACTGCGCCAGACTTGTCTGCGCCCGGCGCACGGCGCTTAATGTGCGCACAACGACAAGAAGCTGAACCGGAGGCCCCTATGCTTTCCGCTCACTCCCGAGCCCATGTGGATTGCGTCAGCCGCGTGGTGAAAAACGCCGACCAGTTGCCACAGTTGCCGGTGCCGGACCTGATCCTCGACTCCTGGCGTCGCTCCATGGAGCAACACCACCTGGACCCCGGCTCGCTGCAGGGCCCGCGGATCCTCTCTGAGGACGTGCTCAAGCAATGCCGTGAGCGCTCCGAGCTGTTTCTCAATATCGCCAGCGAAGAAGTCGCCCGCCTCCATGGCCGGGTCCGCGATGCCGATTACTGCGTGCTGCTGACCGATGCCCAGGGCCAGACCATCGACTATCGGGTGGAAAGCACCCTGCGCAATGACTGCCGCAAGGCCGGGCTGTACCTGGGTACCTGCTGGTCGGAGGGTGAAGAAGGCACCTGCGGGGTAGCGGCCGTGCTGACCGCCAAGACCCCGGTGACGGTGCACAAGCGCGACCATTTCCGAGCGGCGTTCATCGGCCTGACCTGCTCCGCCGCGCCCGTTTTCGATCCCCAGGGAGCATTGCTCGGGGTGCTGGACGTGTCAGCGGTGCGCTCACCGGATGAGCGCCGTTCGCAGCATCTGATCCGGCAGATGGTGGTACAGAGCGCACGGGAGATCGAACAGGCATTTTTCATGAGCAGTGCCCAGGGCTACTGGGTGCTGCGCGCCCACCGCAACGCCGGCTACGTCGACAGCCAGCCGGATTTGCTGCTGGCCTGGGACGACGACGGTTGCCTGCAAGCGCTGAACCCGGCCGCCCGGCAGTTCCTGTTGCGGCACTACGGCCAGTTGCCGCAACACATCAGCCAGGTCTTCGACCAGCAACTGCTGCACCAGGCTCGGGACGAGCGCCTTTATCCCCTCGATCACGCCCTGCATGGCCGCTTGAGCGCGCCGCGCCAGCGAGCCACCTCGCGCCCTCGGGTAGCGATGGCCCCGGCGGAGCTGGATCCGCGCCTGGCCGACAGCCTGCGCCTGGCGGTGCGGGTCAAGGACCGCAACCTGCCGGTGTTGATCCAGGGCGAAACCGGCGCCGGCAAGGAAATCTTTGCCCGTCAGTTGCACCAGGCCAGCCAGCGCCGCGACCGCCCCTTCGTCGCGCTGAATTGCGCGGCCATCCCGGAAAGCCTGATCGAGAGCGAGTTGTTCGGCTATGTCGCCGGGGCTTTCACCGGGGCTTCGGCCAAGGGCATGCAAGGCCTGTTGCAGCAGGCCGACGGCGGGACGCTGTTTCTGGATGAAATCGGAGACATGCCGCTGGCCTTGCAGACCCGGCTGCTGCGGGTGCTGGCCGAGGGCGAAGTCGCGCCGCTGGGGGCGTCACGGCGCAAGGCGGTGGACATCCAGGTGATCTGCGCCACCCACCGTGACCTGGAAACCCTGGTGGCCGCCGGCGAGTTTCGCGAGGATCTGTATTTCCGCCTGGGCGGCGCCCGCTTCCAGTTGCCACCGCTGCGTGAGCGCACTGACCGGCTGGCATTGATCAACCGCATTCTGGCCGAGGAATCGGCGCTGTGCGGCGGCGCGGTGCAACTGAGCGGCGCGGCACTGGAATGCCTGCTCGGTTATTCCTGGCCGGGCAACGTTCGGCAACTGCGCCATGTGTTGCGCTACGCCTGCGCCGTGTGCGAAGCCAGCGTGATTCAGCTCAGCCACCTGCCTGAGTCGCTGCACAGTGCTGACGCAGCGGCTCAATCGCCAGAACCGAGCGCCAGCCCGGAACGCCAGGCACTGCTCGATGCCCTGGTGCGCCATCGGTGGAAGCCCACCGCCACTGCCCGGGCCCTGGGCATTTCCCGAGCGACCCTGTATCGACGGGTGCATCAGCATGGGATCGAGATGCCGGGCCGAAGCCCGGCTTGAAAGGGTCCTCTAGCGTTGCGCCAACTCATGGCGCACGCACTGTTCGTAGTAGGTCTGCTTGACTGCCGCCGGCTTGAGACGCGAGGCGCTGTTATAGGTCTGTTCGGTGATGCCCAGGGCCGTCATGCGCATCCAGGGCCTGGGGAACTTGCGTACCTGCAACTTCTTTCGGGCGCCGTAAAGGCTGATCCCGGACAGTTTCGACGCCTGGGCGCCCGCCGCGATGTCCGAGCCCCAGCGGCAGACTGACTGCTGGTTCGGCGTCAGCGCCTTGGCCTGGGCCTCAAGCGCCACGGTTGTCAGGAGAACTGTCGTTACGACCCACATAGAAACACGCATAGGTTTGTCGCCCAACTTTCTGAAATAAAAGAAGTTTGACGAGGTTGCCAGAAGCAAGGGGCCAGCACTGACGTGCGCGCCCCTGTGGCGAGGGGATTTATCCCCGCTGGGTCGCGAAGCGGCCCCTTAGATTTGTCTGACGCACCGAGTCGTCAGGGTTTAGGGCCGCTTCGCAGCCCAGCGGGGATAAATCCCCTCGCCACAGGTTGGTGCACTATTGGGCCTTGGATTGATGAGCTGCAGCGGCGTCCGTCTTCGCCTCCTGCAACAACCGCTGAATCACCTGCTCCTGCTCACCATAGCGTCCTTCGCCAAAGTGGCTGTAGCGCACCTGCCCCTTGGCATCGATGAAGTAATGGGCCGGCCAGTACTGGTTGTCGAAGGCGCGCCAGATCGCGTATTGGTTGTCGATCGCCACCGGATAGTGAATATCCAGCTTGCGCACCTGTTCGCGCACATTGTCGATGATCTTCTCGAAGCCATATTCCGGGGTGTGGACGCCGATCACCACCAGCCCGTCCTTTTCATATTTCTTCGCCCATTCGTTCACATAGGGCAGCGTGTGCTGGCAGTTGATGCAGTCATAGGTCCAGAAATCCACCAGCACCACCTTGCCCCGCAGTGACTCACTGCTCAAAGGCGGCGAGTTCAGCCACTGCACCGCGCCGTCCAGCGAGGGCATGGTGCCCTTGGATTCGAGGGTCGGCATCGAAGCAGCGCCGGCCTTGCTGATCACGTAATCGATGGCTTTCGGCACTTTCTCCAGCAGGCTTTTTTCCAGGGTCGCTGAGCCTTGGGACGAGGTACTTGCCAGCAAGCGATTGTCGGCACCCGTGCCGATGGCCACGGCAGCCAGCAGCACGACCGCCCCGCTGCCACGGCGCAACCAGGTGGTGACTGGCAGCGAGAGCTTCAAACGGCCCACCAACCCACGCCCGGCAAGGATCAGCGTACCCAGGGACAACGCGCTGCCCAGCCCGTAGGCCAGCAGTAACAGACTGGTCCCGGCGTTCGCCCCTTGCAGCATGGCACCGGTCAGGATCACCCCGAGGATCGGCCCGGCGCACGGCGCCCAGAGCAGCCCTGTCGCCACGCCAATCAGCAGCGACCCCAGCGGCCCGGCCATTTTCCCGGCGCCGGCATCGATGCGGTTGCCCAGGCTCACCAGCGGCCGCGCCAGCCAGATCCCGACCTGGCTGAACATCAGCGACAGGGCGAACAGCACCATCACCACCAACGCGACTTGCCGGCCGACGCTGCTGGCACGTAGCACCCACTCACTGCTCACCACCGCCAGGCTCGACACCAGGGCAAACGTCAGCACCATGCCGACCAGGGTCAGGACCACCGAACGGCGCGAGCGATCGGCCCGGGCGAACAGGAACGGTACGACCGGGAGAATACAGGGGCTGAGGATCGTCAGGATCCCGCCGAGGAAAGCGATGAGAAGCATGGCAACACCTCAATGATTAATGGATTCGTAAGCCCGCGAAGGCTTCTGTGGCGAGGGAGCTTGCTCCCGCTGGGCTGCGCAGCAGCCCCAACAACAATCAACTCAACCAACCAGGCAAACCGAGGCGTCTGGCTTTGGGGTCGCTTCGCAACCCAGCGGGAGCAAGCTCCCTCGCCACGGTTGGCCCCCTGACACCTTGGTATCAGTTACCGTCATTGCAATGGTCGGCAAACTTGCGGTAGTCCAGCGTTTGCTGGTGGCCCGCCGAGTCCAGGTAGGTCATGTGGGCGTTGACCACGCCGCAGGCCGGCTCCGGATCTTCGGACAGCGACAGCACCTTTTGGATATCCAGATGGGTGCCGTAGCGGTAGGTTTGCGCCTGGACATTGCTTTCGGCCCGGGCCGACAGGGTGCAGATGTTCAGCGCGGCGAAAAGGCAAGCGGCGTAGATGGCTTTGGTGTTCATGGCGGTGTCCTCGATTCGTTCAATGGTGGTTTTCTGCCGAGGCCTGCTGTGGCGCCTCGTTGGAAGCCATTGAATGCCCTTGAGGTATCGCGTCTGTATCGAGCCCACTGGCTTTTTGCATCGCTGTGTATCCGCTGCGCGCCAGATACACTGCAATACAAACCGTCGCGAGCCGGGCCGGCCGGGGCCTGTAGACTGACCACAACGAAACGCCGAGAGGGGCTGGACACCATGGATCATGTCGATCACGTGTTGATAGTGGATGACGATCGCGAGATCAGAGAGCTGGTGGGCAACTACCTGAAGAAGAATGGCCTGCGCACCACGGTCGTCGCCGATGGCCGGCAGATGCGCGCGTTCCTGGAAACCACACCGGTGGACCTGATCGTGCTGGACATCATGATGCCCGGCGACGATGGCCTGGTGCTGTGTCGGGAACTGCGCGCCGGCAAGCACAAGGCCACCCCCGTGCTGATGCTCACCGCCCGCAACGACGAGACCGACCGCATCATCGGCCTGGAAATGGGCGCCGACGATTACCTGGTCAAGCCGTTCGCCGCCCGTGAGCTGCTGGCCCGCATCAACGCGGTGCTGCGGCGCACGCGCATGCTGCCGCCCAATCTGGTGGTCACTGAAAGCGGGCGCCTGCTGGCGTTCGGCCGCTGGCGCCTGGACACCACTGCCCGCCACCTGCTGGACAGCGACGGCACCATGGTGGCCCTGAGTGGCGCCGAGTACCGTTTGCTACGGGTATTCCTCGACCACCCGCAGCGGGTGCTCAACCGCGACCAATTGCTCAACCTGACCCAGGGCCGCGATGCCGATCTGTTCGATCGTTCCATCGACTTGCTGGTCAGTCGCTTGCGCCAGCGCCTGCTGGATGATGCCCGGGAGCCGGCCTACATCAAGACTGTGCGCAGCGAAGGCTATGTGTTCTCGCTGCCGGTGGAAATCCTCGAGGCGTCGGTATGAGTCTTTCACTGCGCTGGCCGCGCACGCTCGCGTCGAGGCTGTCGCTGATCTTCCTGATCGGCCTGATCCTGGCCCAAGGGTTGTCCTTTGGTGCCCAGTATTACGAGCGCTACCAGACGGCGAAGACCACCATGCTCAGCAACCTGGAGACCGACGTCTCGACCTCCGTCGCCATCCTCGACCACGTGTCCGCCGACAAGCGCCAAGCCTGGCTGCCCAAACTGACCCGGCGCAACTACGGTTACCTGCTCGATGAAGGCCAGCCTGGCCAACCGATGCTCCCGGACGATGCACCGGTGTCGGTGAGTTCGATCCAGGAAGCCATCGGCCAGTCCTACGCCCTGACGTTCACTGATATTCCGGGCCCCAAGAAACACTATCAGGCTCATCTGAGGCTGAGCGACGGCAGCCCGCTGACCATTGATGTACGTCCGGAAATGATGCCCCTCTCCCCTTGGCTGCCGGTGGTACTGCTGGGCCAGTTGGCGCTGTTGATCGGCTGCACCTGGCTGGCCGTGCGCATCGCCGTCAGCCCCTTGACCCGCTTGGCCCAGGCCGTGGAAACCCTCGACCCGAACGCCCACAGCGTACGCCTGGAGGAGCAAGGCCCGACCGAAGTGGTGCACGCCGCCAAGGCTTTCAACGCCATGCAGGACCGCATCGCCGCTTATCTCAAGGAGCGCATGCAGTTGCTGGCAGCGATTTCCCACGACCTGCAAACACCCATCACGCGCATGAAGCTGCGCGCCGAGTTCATGGATGAAGGGCTGGAAAAGGACAAGCTGTACAGCGACTTGAGTGAAATGGAGCATTTGGTGCGTGAGGGCGTGGCCTATGCCCGCAGCATCCACGGCGCCACCGAGGCCAGTTGCCGTTTGAACCTGGACGCCTTTCTCGACAGCCTGGTGTTCGACTATCAGGACACCGGCAAGGACGTGCAGCTCTGCGGGAAAAACGCTGCGGTCATCGACACCCGCCCCCATGCTCTGCGGCGGGTGCTGGTCAACCTGGTGGACAACGCCCTGAAGTTCGCCGGCGCGGCGCAGATCCAGGTGCAACTGGCCGACAACGGCCAGTTGAGCATCCAGGTACTGGACCGTGGCCCGGGCATCAACGACCAGGAACTGGCCGAGGTACTCAAGCCGTTCTACCGGGTGGAAAGCTCCCGCAACCGCGAAACCGGCGGCACCGGCCTGGGCCTGGCGATCGCCCAGCAGTTGGCAATCGCCATGGGTGGCTCGTTGACCCTGAGCAATCGCGACGGCGGCGGATTGTGTGCCGAATTGCGCCTGAGCCGCGGGGCTCACACAAATTAATACACACCCCCTGTGGGAGTAGCGGTGTCCTCATCTTCCACAGACAATACAAAACATTGTGGGAGCGGGCTTGCTCGCGAAGACGCCGGTACATCCAACATCAGTGTTGCCTGAAACAACGCTTTCGCGAGCAAGCCCGCTCCCACAGGTTTTGTGGTGTGTCCGGTTTGTATGAGTGTGTGTCTGCCAGTGCCCGGCTTACACAAGCTTGCGATAAGCCCCCTTGCCGACACACCCCGCTTACACCCGCTTGAAAAACTCCTTGGTGTCCCCGGCACAGACCGCCGGCCCCAAAGGAGATCAACCATGTACCCCACCGTCTCGAATACCCTCAAAGCGCTGCACACCCCGCTCGATCACGCCGGCCCGTGGCTCGCGCCCCTGGGCCTGCGGCTGTTCCTGGCCTGGGAATTCTTCGAATCCGGGCTGGAGAAATGGAACGGCAGCAACTGGTTCGCCGAGATCCAGGCGGCCTTTCCCTTTCCCTTCAATCACCTGCCGGCCAGCTGGAACTGGGAACTGTCGATGTGGGCGGAGCTGATCTGCGCCATTGCCTTGTTGATCGGTCTGGGGACGCGGTTGTCGGCGTTGGTATTGATCATCGTCACTGTGGTTGCCACCGCAGCGGTGCACTGGCCGGCGGACTGGTCGACCCTGAGTGAACTGGCCCAGGGGTATGCGATCAGCAACAAAGGCCATGGCAACTTCAAGCTGCCGCTGATTTATCTGGTGGCGTTGCTGCCGCTGGTATTGCAGGGGGCTGGGAAGTTGAGTGTGGATGCGTTGATAAAGAACCGCGCCTACCGCTGACAAACCTGGAAACACCGTCCAATGTGGAAGCGGGCTTGCTCGCGAAAGCGGAGTGTCAGCCGGCGTAAACGTTGACTGATGTACCGCTTTCGCGAGCAAGCCCGCTCCCACAGGTTTTGGCTTCAGTTGGAGGATTGGGTGGAGATGCCGACAACCCCTTCCCCCTGCATCTTACGCAGCAGCACCACCGCATCCTCCATGAATCCGAACGAACCAGCCCCCGCCTCCCGCGCCAATGCCAGCAATTGCTCCCGCCCATCCAACTCGGGAAACGCTTCGATACGCTGCAACAACCGCCAGGCCAACGGGCTGAGCTCGGAAAAACGCACCTCGAACCCCGCGGTTCGCCGCACCAATAACAGCGTTGGCTCGGACGGCGGTGTCGCGGGTTGGTAGTCCGGCGCCAGCCGATGCACCGGCCATCGATAGGCCAGCGGCCAGGCCAGGGGCGAGAGGCGCAGGGGCTGATCGAGCAAGGACGCTTCGTCACCGGCAGACGGCGATTCAGCGTCTGCCTGCAACAGCGCCATCTCGACCCATTCATAGTGCGCCAGCTCCGCCATGAACGGCGGCCACTCCGGTGCCTGCACGGTGGCAAGGTACCCGACGAACTCCTCGGCAATTTCACCGAACCTGGGCGTGGCGCAGCGATGGTCACGCAGGAAGCCGCGCACACAAGCGCGCCAGCGATCCTGCCCGAGCACGCTGATCAACACTGGGAAAGTACCGCTTAGCAGCGAGCGCATGTTCTCGAAAATCAGCTCGCGATACACCTTAACCCGCGCCGGGTCCATATCGGCCGGGGCCGGGCAATGCTCAGGATCACGCAAGTATCGGGTCAGCGTCTGTTGCTGCTGATGCAGCGTCTGCGAGGATTCAGCCATTGGCCACCGCCTGCCGAGGCTCGGCCTGCTGTTGTAACTGGCGGATGGTCTGCAATTCGGCCACCAGGGCGGCGTAAGGCGGGAAGTTGAAGTCCCGTTCGAGCAAGGTCGGCTGCACGCCGAAACGCCCGTAGGCGTGTGCGAGCAACGACCAGACCACCGGTTTGACCGGCGCGCCATGGCTGTCGATTTTCAAGGTCTCGGACTCGTCGTAATGCCCGGCCACGTGCATCGCCACCACCCGGCCAGGCTCCAGGCCATCGAGGAAAGCCTGGGGATCGAAGCCATGGTTGATCGAGTTGACGTAGACATTGTTGACGTCCAGCAACAGGTCGCAATCGGCTTCGCGCAACACCGCGCGGGTGAATTCCAGCTCGCTCATGTCCTGGCGAGGGGCGGCGTAGTAGGAAACGTTCTCCACCGCCAGGCGCCGGCCCAGCACGTCCTGGGCCTGGCGGATCCGCGCCGCTACGTGGTGCACCGCCTCTTCGGTAAAAGGCAACGGTAGCAGGTCGTACAAATGCCCCTCGTCGCCGCAGTAACTCAGGTGTTCGCTGTACAAAGGAACGTCAAAGCGCTCGAGGAAATCCCGTACCTGCCCGAGAAACTCCAGGTCCAGCGGCGCCGGCCCGCCGAGGGACAGCGACAGGCCGTGGCACGACAGCGGGTAGCGTTCAGCCAGGGAACGCAAAGCGGCGCCATGAGGGCCGCCGATCCCGATCCAGTTTTCCGGGGCGACTTCCAGGAAATCGAAGTCCCCGACCGGCGCCTGACGCAACTCACCGAGCAAGGCCCGGCGCAGGCCGAGCCCGGCGGATGAAGGGAAAAGGGTGTTTGACATGGCACATCTCCTTGAAGCGGGGATGTGGGGAGCCCTGCTCCGACTTTCTAGTACGCATCAAACCCCGTGGCGAGGGAGCTTGCTCCCGCTGGGCTACGCAGTAGCCCCAATGCGGTCGCTGCGCAACCGAGCGGGAGCAAGCTCCCTCGCCACGGGGGGTTGCTTAATGGCGTATCTCTGGGCCGGTATCGAGCTGATCAGCTCCCCACGGAAGACATCAGGACTCGATAGCCGCCCCACACTTGCCCTCGCCACATTTACCTTCAGCGGTCTTCGCCTGGGCGGACAGGTATTGCTTGGCTTCCGGCAGGGAGATGCCGCCGTCGTGGTTGGCGTCGATCTTGTCGAATTCCGCCGCGCGCTCCGGTGCGGCGGCGATGAACTCGTCACGCGAAACCTTGCCGTCGTGGTTGGTGTCGGTCTTGGCGAACTTGTCTTCGCCGCACTTGCCTTCGGCGGGCTTCTTCACGTTGTCCGCTGCGGCCAGGGTGTAGCCCTGGGCCAGGTCGTTCATGGTCAGGGCCGACGCGCTGGCGGACAGACCGAGGCCACCGACCAGGGCCAGGCCAAGTGCAAGGGAAGAGGTACGAGAGAAGTTAAGCATGGGATATTCCTCGATTGATCAAATGCGCCAGTCACCCACATCGGGGAGTCGATGTCGGCTGGCTGGCGTAGTTAATCGCCGGTGTGTATCCGCGCTGTGTCGCAGGCACCGGCCTTCGTCAAGCAGGTGTATCCACGGCGGCGCTGTACACACTGCGATACAAGCCCGGCACCGCCCCGTGAAAAAATCGAAACCTTGGGCGGCGTGCGTCGGTCAAGTCCTTAACAACGTCAACCACGCAGGCCGCTCAACGCGGCGGCGGCGCCAAACGAGGGACAGACATGAGCATGACCGTCGGTGATTTTCTGGTGGAACGCCTTTACGAATGGGGGGTGCGCCGCATCTATGGCTATCCGGGCGATGGCATCAACGGTGTGTTCGGCGCCTTGAACCGGGCCAACGGCAAGATCCGCTTCATTCAGGCCCGACACGAGGAGATGGCCGCGTTCATGGCCTGCGCCCACGCCAAGTTCACTGGCGAGCTGGGGGTGTGCATCGCCACCTCGGGGCCCGGCGCGTCTCATCTGGTGACCGGGCTTTACGATGCGCGGATGGACCACATGCCGGTGCTTGCCATTTGCGGCCAACAGGCCCGCACTGCCCTGGGCGGCCATTATCAGCAGGAACTGGATCTGGTCAGCCTGTTCAAGGACGTGGCCGGGGCGTTTGTGCAGCAGGCCAGCGCGCCCTCCCAGGTGCGCCATCTGCTGGACCGTGCGGTGCGCACGGCGGTGGGCGAGCGCCGGGTCACGGCGCTGATCCTGCCCAACGATCTCCAGGAAATGAAGTACACCGAGCCACCGCGCCAGCACGGCACGGTGCATTCCGGCGTCGGCTATCGCAAGCCCCAGGTGGTGCCTTACGAAGAAGACCTGCGCAAGGCCGCCGAGGTGTTGAATGCCGGCAAGAAGGTCGCGATCCTGGTCGGTGCCGGCGCGCTGCACGCCACCGACGAGGTGATCGCCATCGCCGACAAGCTCGGAGCCGGCGTGGCCAAGGCCCTGCTCGGCAAGGCTGCCGTGCCGGACGACCTGCCGTGGGTCACCGGTTCCATCGGCCTGCTGGGCACCGAACCCAGTGACAAGCTGATGGCCGGATGCGACACGCTGCTGATGATCGGCTCCGGTTTCCCCTACGCCGAGTTCCTGCCCCCCGAAGGCCAGGCCCGTGGCGTGCAGATCGACATTCAGCCGGACATGCTCAGCCTGCGCTATCCCATGGAAGTCAGCCTGCATGGTGACAGCGTCGATACCCTGCGCGCCCTGCTGCCGCTGATCGAGGAAAAAACCGATCGCAGCTGGCGCAAGAAAATCGAGCAGTGGCGTGAGGGTTGGGACAAGACCCTGGAAAAGCGTGCCCTGGTGTCGGCCAAGCCGATCAATCCGCAGCGGGTCACGTTCGAACTGTCGCCCCGCCTGCCCGATCAGGCCATCATCACCTGCGATTCCGGCTCCTGCGCCAACTGGTTCGCCCGGGATATCCAGGTCCGCCGCGGCATGATGTGCTCACTGTCCGGTGGCCTGGCGTCCATGGGTGCCGCCGTGCCCTACGCCATTGCGGCCAAGTTCTGTCATCCGGACCGTCCGGTGGTTGCCCTGGTGGGCGATGGCGCCATGCAGATGAACAACATGGCCGAGCTGATCACCGTCGCCAAATACTGGCGCACCTGGGCCAACGGCAACTGGATCTGCGCAGTGTTCAACAACCGCGACCTGAACCAGGTGACCTGGGAACAACGGGTCATGGAAGGCGACCCGAAATTCACCGCGTCCCAGGATATTCCCGATGTGCCTTATCACCTGTTCGCCGAATCCATTGGCCTGAAGGGCATCCTGGTGTTGCACGAGGACGACGTCGCCACCGCCTGGGAACAGGCATTGGCGGCTGATCGCCCGGTGCTGATCGAATTTCGCACCGACCCCGACGTACCGCCCTTGCCCCCGCATATCAAACTGGAACAGGCGAAGAAGTTCGCCTCCACCCTGCTCCAGGGTGACCCGAACGAGCGCGGCATTGTGGTGGAAACCGCCAAGCAGGTACTCAGCAGCTTGCTGCCGGGGCAGCGCAAGGATAAGGACTGAGGCAAATCCCTCGCAGGGTCACCGAACCTGTGGCGAGGGAGCTTGCTCGCGCTTGTGCCAAACGCTCAAAACGTGGGCCTGCTTCGCAGTCCAGCGGGAGCAAGCTCCCTCGCCACGAAAATTGTGTAGCGGCTGAATATTGGATCCAATATTGCAATTTCAGAAGAACCCGGTGAGGTCCAGAGTGGGTAAAAATTTCCAACAGATCGTGGAATCCCCAATCAGATTACCGAATACTCGATTTATAGAGCATATTTACTCAACAGAGAGCAATCCCGCGCAATATGAATAATCCTCACCACATCACCGTCTCACGCACCAATAAAGAACATCGCTAAGTTAATCACCCCTCCCGCCGATACAGGACATGTGCGGGTGAAATCGCTTTTTGCTGACGACTTATTTATGACTGACGATGCTGGCAACGACCCAACCGATCTTCCTCAGGGCTCGCCAAGCCGAAGCTTCACCCGTCGAACTTTCCCGGCCATCATGTTGCTGCTGTTCGTCATGTCCGCACTGGCGATCGCCGTGTTGCTCAACATCACCGAGGTCCAGGACCGCCGCGCCCGCGAGCAGAGCCTGTTTTTTGCCCAGCGGGCGGTCGACGGCATCCGCACCGGCATCGGCCGGGACCTGAGCGACTACTCCAAGTGGAGCGACGCCTACCGGCACCTGCATATCAAGATGGACAAAGACTGGGCCTATGACCAGGAAAACGTCGGTAGCAGCGTGTTCTCGCTCTATGGCTACCAGGCGGTGTTTGTCATTTCCCCTACCGGCAAAACCGTCTATTCGGTCATCGACGGCGAGATGAGCGATGTCGCTGCCGAGACCTGGCTGGCTGGCGACCTGCGGGCCCTGATGAAGAAAGCCCGCGCCCCGGAAAATCGCGACGAAGTGATTGTCGAGATGGCTCACCACGAGGGCGCGCCGGCATTTGTCGCCACGTCCGCCATCACCACCGGCACGGACCACAGCGTGCGCGAGGTTCCCGGCCCGCCGAGCCTGTTGCTGTTCGTGAAAGTGCTCGATACCCCATCGCTGCAAAAGCTGGCCCGTGACTTCGCCCTGCCCGATGCCCATATCGCCTGGTCACCGGGCCCGGCCGATACCGCCCAGGTGCTGCTGGACAACCTGACCGGGGAGGCCCTGACCTGGCGGCCCGCGACGCCCGGCAATGACCTGCGCAGGATCCTGTTGCCCTTGCTGGGCGTCGCCTTGTTGGTGTTGGCATTCCTGGCCCTGGCCGTGTTGCGCCACGCCCTGATCATGCTGCGCGCCCAGGATCGCCAGTACGCGAGTCTGCTGGCGCATCGCAAGGCGCTGGAGCGCAGCGAAGAACGCTTCCGGGACATCGCCGAAGTGTCCTCCGACTGGTTGTGGGAAGTCGACTCGAACGGGACGCTGACTTATCTGTCGGAACGTTTTGAACAGGTCACCGGCTTCAACCCCGCCGACTGGCTGGGCAAGCCCTTGCACCGCTTGCTGCATCCTCACGGCGGATCGATCTCGATTGCCCAATGGCTGCTTGGCGGGGCCAACAGCGCCTCCTCGACCCCGCTGCTCTGCGAATACACCGCACGTAACCAGCGCGTGCGCACCTGCAAGCTGTCGGTACGGGCGATCGAGGCCGGCACCCTGGGCTTTCGTGGCACCGCCACGGATATCACCGAGGAATTGCGGGCACTGGCCCAGATCAAGCACCTATCCCTGCACGACCCGTTGACCGGGCTGGCGAATCGCAACCGCCTGTTTGACTGCCTCAGCGAACACCTGGATCCGACCAACGACGTACCGTTGGCCGTGCTGAACCTGGACATGGACCGATTCAAGCCGGTCAACGACTCTCTTGGGCATGCCGTGGGAGACAAGGTGCTCAAGGAGGTGGCGCATATCCTTCAGCAGAATGTGCGCGGCACCGATCTGGTGGCGCGCCTGGGCGGTGATGAATTTGTCATCGTCATGCCCAACCCTGGCAATGCCCAGGACCTCGACCAGCTCTGCGAACGCCTGATCGATTGCATGCAACGGCCCATGCACCTGGACGGCAACACCTTGTACCTGGGGGTGAGCATCGGGGTGGCCTGGGCGCAGCCCGGTGGCGAGCGCGCCGATGAACTGTTGCGCCACGCCGACATCGCCTTGTATGCGGCCAAGGCTGCCGGTCGCAACACTTGGCGGGTGTACGTGGAAGCCATGGGCAACGTCGCCCGGGACCGCAGGCGTTACGAGCAGCAACTGCGCGATGCGATGCACCGGGACCAACTGGAACTGCGCTATTTGCCTCGTTTCGACATGAATGCCGAACAACTGTATGGCTTCGAGGCCCAGACGTTCTGGCACCACCCCGAGAAAGGCGAACTGGGCGGCGCAGACTTCATACCGGTAGCCGAGGCATCCGGCCAGTTGCAGGACCTGGGCACCTGGATGCTGATCAACATCTGCGAAGAAGCGGCAACCTGGCCGAACGCGGTCAACGTATCCCTCGCGGTTTCGCCCCGCTGGTTCAGCAGCAGCTTTTTGCTCGATCAGGTGCGCACGGCCCTTGACGCCAGCAACCTGGCCCCCCATCGACTGACACTGGAAGTGGCCGAAGGGATTCTGCTGGCGGATCACCAGGCTGTCGCCGATACCCTGCATGCGCTCAAGAAACTGGGAGTGCGGATCAACATCGACAAGTTCGGCACCAACATCGCCTCCCTGCGCGAAGTCTTGAACCAGCCGTTCGATGGGATTCGCTTCGATCGCAACATCCTCTCCCAACTGGGCCTGGAACATGACCATGAAGGGGTGCTGGCGATGATCCGGTTGAGCCGCAGCGTCGGGCTGACCGTCACCGCCGAAGGCATCGAAAACGCCCGGCAATACGGCCAATTGCGCAGCGTCGCCTGCGACCACGTACAAGGCCCCTACTTCGGCTCGGCCCTGGCCCGCTCGGAAATGGCCTCGTTCTTTACCACACCGCGGTGGTTGTAACAGCTGCACTGGCAACTCTTCGCAAGCTGTTACACCGCCAGCACTCCTGATCACAAACTCAACCGCCCCCGCTCTTCCTCGGTCAATCGCTGCCGGGTCTGTTCATCCAACGGCCCGGCGCCGAGCACCTGTACCGGGCTGGCGGGGTCGTAGGCCCGTGGCGCTTCGCGGCTGGCGCCGTCTCGGGACGGGACCAGTTGTTCGGTACCGAAACTCACCACCTGCACGGTGAACACCGACGCCTGGTTCTGTCGCGCCGTCGACTGCTGCTGACGGGCCACGTCTTCTGCCGCCTGGGTCGCCGAAGACGCCGCCGAGCTGGCGGAGGTAATCGCACCCGTGTTGACCGTGGCCGCCAGCGGCACGCCGGTGGATTTGCCCTGGGTCTGGATGTTGGCGGCGTTCACCACGGTCAATGCCGCGATATTGACGTTACCCGAGACCCGGATCCCCGCCTCGCCCGCATCGATGGTGCCCAGCGGCGCAATCAGATCGATATCCCCAGGCGCCACCTCGGCGATCGGATTGAGGGTAGCGATACCGGCACCGGTGCTCGGCACCGACGGCGACAGGGTCACGTTGCCCCAGGTGTCGTACACACGTCTTGGCGGGGTATAGACCACCGTCGTCTTCGATCCGCGCCCGGCGTTGATATCGCCCTCGGCCGACCAGCCGAGGATCGAACCGCCAAAGGTGGTCATGATCCGGCTCTGGCCCAGCAAGATGCTGCCTTGGGCGTACAACTGAATGTCGCCCTGGCCCTGGGTGATGACCCCGGCGGAAGCCGGTGGCGCGTTGCCTTCGACCCCGAACACCTGCTGGCCTCCCGGCGTCAGCACCTGGATATCGCCACCGAAGTCGGTGTGGACCCCCGAACCGCCGTAGAGCGTGACGTCGCCATCGTAGCGAATGCTGTTGCCCGCCACATCCTTGCTGGGGAACAACGCCGCAATCGCCTCACGCCCGCGACGGTAGCTACCGCTGCGCTCACCACCGACGGTGTTGTACTCGCGGCCCCCGGCCTTGAGTTCGGCGAAGTAGATTTGCCGGGCGAAGACGTTCTGCTGCTCCGCCGGCAGGTTGGCAAAAAACGCCAGGGCCTGGTCTTCGCCGGCGCTGTAGCCGAAGCGTTGGCCCAGCCACTGGTTCAACTCGCCACGATAATCCTTCAGCGCCGCGCCCGGTTGCAGGTAACGCGCCAGCAAACCACGGTAATTCGGTCCCTGGGGCCCCGCCCCGGCGATCAGCGTGATCGAGGCACCGCCGTCGCGCACCGACGCTGCCGGGTCGACATTGCCAATACTGTTGAACCCGCTTTCCTGGTACTGCTGGCCAACCCCTGGGCCCGAGCCGTACAGATTGCGCCCGGCACTGACCTCCAGCAGGCCGGGACCGGCAATGTTGAAAGTGCTCAGACGAATATCACGCCCAGCCCAGACTTGGGAGATTTCCTCGGCCCGGCTGTGCACGATCAGGTTCCCGGTGGATTGCCCGCCGGCCGCGCCACTCACTTGGGCAGGCACATCGGTAGCGGTGTTCAACGGCAGCCCGGAGTTGACGATGTCGCGCCCGGCCAGTACCCGCAGCGGGCCACTGCCCTCATAGCGCACCTCATCACCCGACGCTGGATAACGAATCACTTCGCCGGTACGCAGGCCGACGATATCGCCCTTGACCGCATAAAAACGCACCGGCTCGCGCGGGGCATACGGTTGGGCGCTGAAAGTATTGATACCGAAACTGAACAACGGAAACTCACTCGGGGAGACATAAACCCCGGTACCGTAGTTTGCATAGTTCGGGTTGGCATTGATCCCACTGTAACCGGCAAAGGCCGGACGCAGCGGACTGGACAACAGCGCCGGATCAGCCCCCGACTGCGTCACCGCATAACCTCCGGCATAGATCGAGTCGGCGGCAATCAGTTGCAACTCGGCATTGGCCGAGGGCGCGGTCATCAATGAGAACCCGGATGCCGCACCACTGAAGCCACTGGCCGACGGCCCATAGTAAAGGCTGCCATTGGCAGCGACCGCCCGCAGGATCGAAGGGTAGACAAAACGTCCGCCGGATGCCGAGGCGTTGATACCGGCACGGGTTTCATTGGCAACGATTGGCGTCAGGTTACCGCCCACGCTGAACAGGTCGATGGCGGTACTGCCGGTCCACAGCGAGAACTGGCTCAGGCCGCCACCGCTGCGGTAGGCACCGTCGCGGTCGGTGTACCCGGTGGAGTTCTGCATCAGCACCCGCCCCGGATCGCCCACGCCCTGCAACACCAGGTCGCCACGGCTGTCCAGGCTGACGCCGGCATCCCCCGGCATCAGCGTCACGCCGCCGCGAGCGTTGGCCAGGGTGGAAACGTAAGCATCATAGGCCCGGGATTCTTTCGGATCCTGGGAAGGCTGATAGCTGCCGTAGGTCAGGCCCAATGCCCCGATTGCCCCGGCCTGCAACTGCAACGATCCCCGCAGGTTGGTCAGCACGCCGTTCAAATCAGCGCTGGAATCGACAGACGCTCGCGCCGCCTGGGAGGGGTTGAGCTCGCCCCCGATGCGCAGCCGCAGGTCACCCCCACCGGTCAACACCAGGCTGCCATCAGCCGCAACCCGACCACTGCTGCCCACGGCCAGCACCAGTCCCTGGCTGCGCTCCACATCGGTGCCCAGCACACCATGCTGTTCGGTAATCAGGCCGGCGTCGCCGCCAACGTCGACGCTCAGGTTGCCGCCCCCGAGCGTGCCGATCCCGGTGAAGCCCGTCAGGTACGGATCACCCGCCTCGGTGGAGGGCTGCTGGGCGAAGGTGCCGAAGTTGATCCACCAGGCGGTGGGAATCTGCGCCGCCGGATCGGCGGTGGCGCCGGTGCCTTGCCGCCATAACCAGTTGCCGGTTGCCGCCGACGTGTTCCGTGCCCCGCTGCCGACATTGCGCTTGGAGAACGAATCACCGTGCAGGTCACCGCCCACCGTCAGCTTGAGGTTCCCCCCCTGCTCCGGATACCAGGCCTGGTAAGCGCTGCCGGTGGTGAGCGATTCATAGGCGGTACCGGCGGCACCCAGCACGCTTCCATCGGGCTGACGGCCACGGGGCTGCTGATAGGGGTCGCTGGCGCCCGGCGCCAACGAGGCGGACTGGGTGCCTGCGGTGTAGACCCCGAACAGTGACCGCATGTTGAAATCGCTGGCGCTGAGCAGGTCCAGATCGCCGGTACCGGTGCGCAGGACGCTGAACAGTTGGCTGCCAGGGGTGACCTTGGTACGGATCGGCTCCGGGGGTTTGTCGGGAACCACGACCAACACGCACCAGTCAGGAAACCAGGTGCAGAAATCCAGCGCGTCAGGCGGCACAGGCTCCCCTGGTACACCATAATTATTGGTCGCAGACCAGACCAATACCGTTTTGGGTGGTGCCGGCACGCAGGCATCGGGAACCCAGGTACAGAAGTCCAACATCTCCGGTGGTACGGGCTCTCCTGGCACGCCAAAATTGCTGCCCGGCGCCCACACCATCCCGGTG